>Ga0209346_1000027_pt1 | contig 271591 bp, 241 predicted proteins | sample AutmiccommunBRH9_FD_187381 | JGI IMG/M metagenome (GOLD analysis project Ga0209346, IMG submission 187381) | Deep subsurface microbial communities from Mt. Terri, Switzerland - Autotrophic microbial communities BRH/9 (SPAdes) (version 2) | ecosystem: Environmental > Aquatic > Deep subsurface >...
GGTGACGTATTGGCACGACTTGACGCTGGAGCCACCCTTGTTCAGGGTTACACGGCGTTCATCTACGAGGGGCCACTCTGGGCCCGTGAGATTAACCAGGGCCTTGCGGCCGTCGGCTGGCGACAGGAAGTCTCTCCCTGAACCGCCAGCCGCGGCTGAGTGACTCTATTTCGGGTAGTTCCCGCGCTTCACCTGCGGCTTGGGAATGCGCAGTGGGCGGAACTGGAAGGCACGCATCGCCGCGTACCAGCGGAAGCCCTTCTGCACGTTGCCGGCACCAAACTTTGCTTCGAGCTTTCGGTTCAGGAGGAGGCCCAGGAAAACTGCGTCGAGCACGGCGAGCAGCACGTAGCCCCAGATAACCGCCAAGCTGATGACCTGGAAGATCCCCGGCAGAAACGTCATGACGAGCACAACCAGCATCAGCGGGATGAGGAACTCACCGACGCTGAACCGAGCGTCAACGTAGTCACGCACGAATCTGCGCTGCGGGCCCTTGTCGCGAATCGACAGGTATCGCTCATCGCCCTGCATCATGCCTTGCCGCGCACGCTCGCGGGCCTCCATTTGTTTTTGTTTCTGCGCCTTCATCGCGGTCTTGTCTCGACCGCCGACGAGTGGCTGCGCCCTTGCTGCTTGTGCCTCTTTGCGTGAGGGAGTTGGCCTGCCCTTTCCGAGTTGCGCTTCCGCTTGCTCGTCGCTGCTCGCTGCAGAGGTGTCTTCCTTCGCCACGCCATTCCTCTCGTTGCCCTGCGCTGTCTTAGGTGCCGAAGGCACCGATCCACACAGGGAATAAGACTACCCGGACACAGCGTTGACGTATGAGAGGGCGCGTAGACTGGGCCCAAGAGCAACCGAGGAGACGTCATGAGCGCAATTGCGACCGACACTGCACCGGCCCACCAGGTGGGTCTCACCGACACGGCAAAAGAGAAGGTGGGCAGCCTGCTCGCCCAGGAAGGTCGTGACGACCTTCGCCTCCGGATCGCCGTGCAGCCGGGGGGCTGCTCAGGTCTGATCTACCAATTGTTCTTTGACGAGCGGGTGCTTGAGAACGATGCCGTCGTCGATTTTGGCGGGGTTTCGGTCGTCGTTGACCAGATGAGCGTGCCTTACTTGAGCGGGGCCACCATCGATTTCGAAGACACCATTCAGAAGCAGGGCTTCACGATTGACAACCCGAACGCTCAGGGCAGCTGCGCGTGCGGAGATAGCTTCAGCTAATTCGACGAAGCGGCGAAAGTTGGCCACCGAGGATGCCGCAGATCGGCATCACGGTGGCCTTTTTCGTCTAAATCGCGTCCAAGCCGCGGCGTGTGTTCAGTAAACCTCAAGGTTCGCGCTAAGCTTACAAGGAGTCAATAGTTGGGCCCGCCAAGCGGGTCATAACAACAAAGTTTCGAAAGGTATGCGGTGCGTTCCAATCGTCGAATGAAATGGGTAGCGGCCCCGGTCGCAGTGACCGCTGCACTCGCACTGGCCGGATGTACTCCGGCGCAGTTGCGCGGGTTCTTGCCTGAGGGGTCCACCGACGCGACCAACCATACGCCCGGCATCACGAGCCTCTGGGTGAACTCGTGGATCGTGCTCCTTGCAGTGGGCGTGCTCACCTGGTCGCTCATCCTTTGGGCCACCATTGCGTATCGTCGCCGCAAGGGCCAGACGGGTCTGCCAGTGCAGCTTCGGTACAACATGCCGATTGAGACACTATTCACTGTGGTGCCCGTCATCTTGGTGCTCGGATTCTTCGCATTTACTGCGCAAGAGCAGTCCAAGATCGAGGCACGTGATGAGAACCCTGACAACGTTGTGCAGGTCATTGGCAAGCGCTGGGCGTGGGATTTCAACTACGTCAGCGATGACGTGTTCTTCCAGGGTGTCCAGGTGCAGACCGACGACAACGGATCCGCGATCCCCGAGACCATGCCCGTGCTGTACTTGCCGGTCAACGAGTCGACCGAGGTGCAACTCGAGACCCGCGATGTCATCCACTCCTTCTGGATTGTGGAGTTCCTTCAGAAGAAGGACATGATTCCGGGCCAGACAAATTACATCACTTTCACCCCAACTAAGACCGGCACCTTCATGGGCAAGTGCGCAGAACTCTGCGGTGAATACCATTCGATGATGTTGTTCGAGGTAAAGGTAGTCGAGCAGGCCGAATACGACGCGTATGTGGCATCGCTGCGGGAGCAGGGTAACGAGGGTCAGGTTGGCACAGAATTCAACCCGAACCAGGAGTTCTTCTTCGGTGATGAAGCCAAGGCCGAGAACGAGTAGCGAGGAAGAAGCGAAAATGAAGAAGGGCAACGTCATCGTTTCGTGGATCACCTCCACGGACCACAAAGTTGTCGGGTACATGTACCTGATCAGCTCGTTCGTTTGGTTCCTCGTCGGCGGTTTGATGGCACTCATCATCCGAGCGCAGTTGTTCGCGCCCGGTCTCGAGGTCGTCGCGACAAAAGAGCAGTACAACCAGCTCTTCACTATGCACGGAACCATCATGCTTCTCATGTTCGCGACGCCGCTCTTTGCCGGCTTTGCGAACGTCTTGATGCCGCTCCAGATTGGTGCCCCGGACGTAGCATTCCCGCGTCTCAACGCCTTCGCGTTCTGGCTCTACACCTTCGGCTCCCTCATGGCGGTTGGTGGGTTCCTCACCCCACAGGGTGCGGCATCCTTTGGCTGGTTCGCATACGCTCCGCTCTCTGACGTGACGTTCTCGCCGGGTGTGGGTGGAAACCTGTGGATCCTGGGTCTCGGTATTGGTGGTTTCGGCACGATCATGGGTGGCGTGAACTTCATCACTACGATCGTCACGATGCGCGCTCCTGGAATGACTATGTGGCGCATGTCGATCTTTACCTGGAACACCATGATCACCTCGATCTTGGTCATCCTCGTGTTCCCGGTTCTCGCTGCTGCGTTCTTCGCACTCGCAGCTGACCGCATATTTGGGGCGCACATCTTCAACGGTGAGGGCGGGGCCATTCTGTGGCAGCACCTGTTCTGGTTCTTTGGCCACCCCGAGGTCTACATCATCGCGCTTCCGTTCTTCGGTATCGTTTCTGAGATCTTCCCGGTATTTAGCCGGAAGCCAATCTTCGGGTACAAGACTCTGGTCTACGCGACGATCGCCATTGCCGCGCTGTCCATGACCGTGTGGGCGCACCACATGTACGTCACTGGCTCAGTCCTGCTGCCGTTCTTCGCACTCATGACCATGCTGATTGCGGTTCCAACGGGTGTGAAGATCTTCAACTGGCTCGGCACCATGTGGCGAGGCTCGATCACTTTTGAAACCCCAATGCTTTGGTCGCTGGGATTCCTCGTGACCTTCGTGTTCGGTGGCCTGACCGGTGTGATCTTGGCCTCACCAGCCCTTGACTTTCACCTCTCGGACACCTACTTCGTGGTCGCACACTTCCACTACGTGGTCTTCGGAACCGTCGTCTTCGCGATGTTCGCTGGGTTCTACTTCTGGTGGCCCAAGTGGACGGGCAAGATGCTCGACGAACGACTGGGCAAGATCCACTTCTGGATTCTCTTCATCGGCTTCCACATGACCTTCCTGGTGCAGCACTGGCTGGGTGTCATGGCCATGCCTCGGCGGTACTACACCTACCTTCCAGAAGATGGCGTGACTTGGATGAACCAGCTCTCCACCGTGGGAGCGATGATTCTGGGTGTATCGATGATCCCGTTCCTGCTCAATGTGTACCTGACCGCGCGTCGTGCACCGAAGGTCACCGTCAACGATCCGTGGGGCTTCGGCCGCTCGCTCGAGTGGGCCACGTCCTGCCCGCCTCCGCGTCACAACTTCACCTCGATCCCTCGGATTCGCTCGGAGTCGCCCGCGTTCGACCTCAACCACCCCGAGGTCACCGGTGTCACGCAGCCAGGCCAGGAGAGCGAGCAGCACAAGCTCGCCCCGCAGAAGTAACGCTGAAAGGTATTTGAGACCATGAAGTCAAATGTCGTAGTATTCAGCATCCTGACGGCGTACTTCGTCATCGTCGCATCCGTGTACACGGTATGGAACCTGATTGAGCACGGTCGTCTGGAGTGGGCGGGTTCTCTCGCGATTCTGCTTTCCGGTGCTCTCACCGGCTTCATCGCCGCATATCTAGCCCTCGTTCAGAAGAAGCAGGGAGGCGTGCTCGTCGAGGATCAGCTAGACAGCGACATCGATGACGGCGACCCTGAGATGGGCGAATTCAGCCCCTGGAGCTGGTGGCCGATGTTCCTCGCATTCGCTATCGCCGTGGTTGTTCTCGGTTTGAGCATTGGGTTTAACTTCTGGTTGACGTTCTTGGGCTTGCCCCTCGTGCTTGTGGGCGTGGTCGGGTGGGTCTACGAGTACTACCGCGGATACTTCGCTCGGTAGAGGTTAGTCAGCTCCACACCCGGTAGGCTGGGGTGGTGAGCATTTCAATTCGACGGGGCAAGGCCGAAGACGCATCAGCGCTCTTCGGCCTTGCGCGTCAGTACCAGACAGGTCGCGAGGCTATTGGCCGCGACGAGTTCAGCGTAGCCCTTGATAACGTGCTGCGGCAGCGCGATCAGGAGACCAACGTACTGTTTGTCGCAGAGGAGGACGAACGGGTTGTTGGCTACTCCTTGATGACCGTCTCTCGCCTTCTGCACGCACCCGGCCTGACCGCCCACCTGCAGGAGATCGTTGTGGATGAGTCTGCCCGAGGTCACGGCACGGGAGACCGGCTCATGGAGGCGAACGAGCACTACTGCATGGGGAGAGGGGTCCGTCAACTCTCGGCCTCGACGGCGCGAATCGGCTCCTTCTACAACCACCGCGGGTTCGAAGCGATGGGCCAGCACTATCGCAAGCTTCTCGATCTCAGCTAACCAGGCCGCCATTGGATTCACACCCCGCAGCCCCAGCGCCGGAGGAATTCCCGATGCCCGCTGTACGACGCACGAGGCGTCGCCCGGGGGAGAACCGTGAACGGCTTATTGCCGCGGCGACGATCGACTTTGCGATTCACGGCTACCGGGGTAGTTCAACCGCCACGATTGGTACACGTGCCGGCGTGCCGCAGCCGCATGTGTACGCGAGCTTCCAGAGCAAGCGTGAGCTCTATGTCGCCGCCGCTGAGCGCGTCCGAGAATCCGTACAGTTCATGAGTGCAGAGGGCTCGGACTTGTGCCCTGCGTCAGGTGTTCGGGTGCAGTCAACTGTGACTGCTTTGCACAGCGAATCCGTTTCTCACAGAGCAGATCTCCCTGGTGCCGAGATCTGCGGAAGCTTTCTCCTGCAGGCTCTCGCCTCCATGTCCGATCCTGAAATCGGTCACGCATCGCGTTCTTTGGTTACCCTCACACAACAGCTCCTGGGCCCGGACCAGTTCGCAGAGTCGCTCCTCGGTGGAGCTCACTACCTGATGGAAGTGGCAGAGCAGTCTTTCGGATAAATCGCACTGCAAGGATGCAGAGAACCCCGGCGAGATTGATACTCGCCGGGGTTCTCTATTGCTCGGGCCTAGTGGCCTTCGTGGTGGCCCTGATCTAGTTCCTTCTGCGTGGGAGGCACGATGCGGTTCTCGAAGAACCAGCGGCTCATGCCGGCACGCAGACGCTTGCCAAACGGGATGCGTCCGTCGTCGTTTGGACGCAACATCATCGGCTCGTAATCGTGGTAGCTCACAAGCTCCCAGCGTTCGTAGTCGGTGACCGGCTTGTGAACCTCAATGAACTCGCCGCCAGGCATCCGCACGATCCGGCCAGACTCGTAGCCGTGCAGAGCGATCGAGCGATCCTTCTTCTGCAGCGCCAGACAGGTCCGCTTGGCGATCTGGTAGGCAATGATCGGTGCCAGGAAGAGGAGTGCCTGCAGTGTGTGGATCACGCCTTCCATCGCCAACTGGAAGTGGGTCGCCATGATGTCCGAGCTCGCGCCCGCCCACATGACGGCGTAGAAGGTCACTCCGGCCGCGCCGATCGCGGTACGGGTGGGAGCGTTACGTGGGCGATCGAGAATGTGGTGTTCGCGCTTGTCGCCCGTGACCCAAGCTTCAATGAAGGGATAGATTGCAACCACGATCAGGAAGCCGACCATCACAATGATGGGAACGAGCATGTTCCAGGACCAGGTGTACCCGAACCATTCGGTCTCCCAGCCCGGCGGGATCAGTCGCAGCATGCCGTCGGCGAAACCGATGTACCAGTCAGGCTGAGTTCCCGCGGAGACGGGGGAGGGGTCGTATGGACCGTAGTTCCAGATCGGGTTGATCCCAACGAAGGAGGCGATCAACATGATGACACCGAAGACGATGAAGAAGAATCCGCCAGCCTTTGCGGCGTAGACGGGCAACACGGGGAAGCCGACTACGTTCTGCTGCGTCTTGCCGGGGCCGGGGTACTGCGTGTGCTTGTGAATCACGACGAACGCGAGGTGAAGTGCGACGAAGAGAATCACCATTGCGGGCAACAGCATGATGTGAAGCATGTACAGTCTGCCAACGATGTCGGTTCCGGGGAACTCGCCACCGAAGAAGAGGAACGACATCCAGGTGCCCACTACGGGAACGGCCTTGATGATTCCGTCGATAATCCGCAGACCGTTGCCCGAAAGCACATCATCGGGAAGCGAGTAGCCGGTGAAGCCCTCGGCCATTGCGAGAACGAACAGTACGAAACCGATGACCCAGTTGAGCTCGCGCGGCTTGCGGAACGCACCAGTGAAGAAGATACGCAGCATATGCAGACCGATGGACGCGACAAACAGCAGAGCCGCCCAGTGATGCACATGACGCATCAGGAGACCACCGCGAACAGAGAAGGAGATATCAAGTGTCGAGGCCATAGCGACCGACATCTCGACGCCCTTCATGGGCACGTAAGGTCCTGTGTAGAAGACCTCAGCCATTGACGCCTGGAAGAACAGCGTCAGGAATGTGCCCGAGAGCAGGATGACGACGAAGCTGTAGAGTGCGACCTCACCGAGCAGAAACGACCAGTGGTCCGGGAAGACCTTGCGTCCGAACTCCTTGACTGCAACACCGATCTTGGTGCGCTCGTCAATGTAGTTCGCCGCGGCAGAGGTGAAGCGGCTGGATCCACTCTGATTCTGGGTCGGTGGTGGGGTGACTGTGGTGCTCACTTGAGACGCTCCCAGAAGCTCGGGCCGACAGGTTCTTGGAAGTCGCTCTGCGCGACCAGGTATCCCTCGTCATCCACCGTGATGGGCAGCTGCGGCAGGGGACGCTTTGCCGGGCCAAAAATGACCTTCGCCTCGTCAGTCACGTCGAACTGTGACTGGTGGCAGGGGCAAAGCAGATGGTGTGTGTGCTGCTCATAGAGCGCCACCGGGCAGCCCACGTGGGTGCACACCTTTGAGTACGCAACAATGCCGTCATAGGACCAGCCCTTGCGCTCGTCGCGCTCCTTGAGCTTTTCGGGCTCAAGACGCATCAGCAACACCACAGCCTTTGCTTTCTCATCAAGGAGGTTCGTCGCTTGACTCAGGTTCTCAGGCACAACGTGAAATACGGAACCAATGGTGACATCGGCTGCGCGAATCGCGCCACCGACTCCGTAGCCTCCTGTGTCACGGGCGAGGCGAATGCCCTCTTCCCACATTGTGTGCTTCAGGAGCGTGACCGGATCCTGGTCCTGCGGCGCAAGTCCGCGCAACAAAGTAATACCCGGAAGCGGGAACGCGATCAGTGCGCCGATGAGGCTGTTGCGCACCAGTGATCGACGAGAGAATCCCGACTCCTCATTGGCGAGTGTGAAGACCTCCACTGCCTCCGCACGAGTAGCCGAGTCGCTCGGTACCGGGTGGCGCTCATCAATGGACTCGTGATCCGCCATGATTGCTTTGCCCCAGTGCACCGCGCCGATGCCGACGGCAAGCAGCGACAACGTCATGCCAACGCCCACGAACATCGTGTGCAGGCGAATGTCCCACAAATCTCCCGACTCGATCGGGAAGAACATGTACGCGAGAACCGCGCCCAAGCTTCCTGCGATCGAGACGTAGAAAAGGGTGTAGACCGTGCGCTCCGCACGCTTCTCAACCTTTGGATCTAGGTCGGTGACGCGCTTCCGGTGCGGGGGAAGGCCCGGGTTTTGGACGGCGTCGGTCGCGATGACTGCTGTTCCTGCAGCTGGTGCGACCGCACCGTGGCCCTCGGCGGGGACAACGGCGCCTTCGCTACCGTTGTACTTCGCTGCCTCTGCCATGTTGCTCCTTGGTTCCTGACTATTCACGAGGGTTTTGATTGTGCTGGATCGAACGTTCTAGTTCGACTTCGCAGTGACCCACACGGTGAACGCGACGATAATTCCGAGTCCGATGATCCAGATGAAGAGGCCCTCTGCGACCGGCCCGATAGATCCGAGGGTGAGGCCGCCGACAGCGGGCTTTTCCTCGATGTACTTCAGGTAGCTGATGATGTCAGCCTTTTCCTGCGGTGTGATGTTGGCATCGCTGAAGACCGGCATGTTCTGCGGGCCGGTCACCATTGCCTCGTACACGTGATCTGCGCCCACACCGATCAGGCTGGGTGCGAACTTGCCCTCCGTGAGCGCACCACCGGCGGCAGCCACGTTGTGGCACATTGCGCAGTTAATACGGAACAGAGTTGCACCGTTTGCCACATCGCCATCGCCCTGCAGGTACTGGGAATCGGGAAGGCCGGGGCCTGGGGCCAAGGACGCGACGAACGCTGCCATCTGCAAAGTCTGCTCGTCAGTGAACTGAACGGGCTTGACCATGCCCTGAGGGCCCTGGAAGGCAAGAGGCATACGACCAGTGCCGACCTGGAAATGCACGGAAGCGGCACCAGATCCGATGAGCGACGGGCCGTCGACGGTGCCTTCTGCTTGCATGCCGTGGCATGTTGCGCAGTTGGCAGCGAACAACTTCTCGCCAGCTTCAATAGTTGCGGGTGAGGAGAGATCCACTTCTGCGGTTGCTGTGGTCTGGCTAAACCCGGTGTAGGCAACCCCTGTCACGAGGAGCCCGACTGCCACCAATGCGACGGTGGCGAGAGGGTGCCGACGACCTGACTTGCTGACGTTCTTCTTGGCGCGAGCCATGATGTCGTTTCTCCTGACCTATTTGACCATGTAGATGACGATGAAGAGCCCAATCCACACGATGTCGACGAAGTGCCAGTAGTACGACACGACGACAGCGGTGGTCTCTTCCTTGTGGGTGAAGTTCTTCACCGCGTATATGCGGCCAATGACCAACAAGAAGGCGATAAGACCCAAAGACACGTGAATACCGTGGAAACCGGTAGTGAGGTAGAAAGCAGAGCCGTAGGGATCTGATCCCAACGTAATGCCCTCAGAGATAAAGGTCGCGTACTCCCACGTCTGCCCCGCGACGAAGATGGCGCCCAGGAAGAAGGTGAGGTAGAACCACTCCACGGCACCCCACTTTGAGGGGCTCGATCCGGTGGCGCGAGGCTGCATGCGCTCGGCTGCAAACACACCTGCCTGGCAGGTGAAGGATGATGCCACCAGGATCAACGTGTTGATCAGGGCGAAGGTGAAGTTTTGCTTTGCCGTCTGCTCTGCCCACAATTCAGGGTTCATGGCCCGAAGAGTGAAGTAGATTGCGAACAGACCCGCGAAGAACATAACCTCGCTGCCCAGCCACACGATGGTGCCGACGGCGACAGTATTGGGGCGTTGCACCGTTGGCACGGATAACTTCGTATTCATAGTGGTTGTCGTCACCCCTCCATTATGGCTGAAAGTTTGGTGTGCATATTTCACATTCACACGGCGTGCCGAACTTTCCGCGACTTCTCGTCTCAGCCTACCGTGTCCCCGCTCCCGGTGTGACCGTCGATTGACCACGCCACAGGTGATTCGGTGCGGAAGGAAGGGCCCGCTGCGTGTTACTGAGCCTCGATAGACTCCTTGTCATGATGGATGAACGTACCTGGCCCTCGATCCTCACCAGCATGCTCGAGGAGCGCGACCTCAGCGTGTCTCAAGCAGATTGGGCAATGGCCGAAATTATGACCGGGCGCGCAACCGCAGCTCAAATGGGCGGTTTTCTCGTTGCACTGCAGAAAAAAGGTGTTACGGTCGATGAAATCGTCGGCTTCCGAGACGCTATTCTCGCTGAGGCTCGTGAGGTTCCCCTGCCCAGTATGTCTCTCGACATCGTCGGCACCGGGGGTGACCGGTTCGGAACCGTCAACATTTCTACGATGGCTTCGATCGTCTGCGCGGCGAGTGGGGTGCCCGTGGTCAAGCATGGGAACAAGGCCGCAAGTAGCCTGTCCGGGTCCTCCGACGTGCTCACGGCTCTCGGCATCGATTTCTCACTCGAACCCGACCAGCTGGCTGAAGCGTTTGATCGTGTGGGCATCGCATTCGTGCACGCGGCCAAGTTCCTTCCGGGGTTTCGGCACGTGGCACCTGTCCGAGCAGAGCTTGGGATCCAGACCGTGTTCAATTACCTCGGCCCCCTGTGCAATCCGGCGCGCCCAGAAGCGACCGCTGCGGGCGTCGCTGATCATGCGCGTGCGCCCCTATTCGCTGACCTCTTCCGCTTCCGTGGTGCCTCTGCACTCGTGTTTCGCGGCGACGACGGTCTCGACGAACTCACGACGACCGGACACTCTCACGTGTGGGAGGTGAGTCGCGGGGCGCTCACCGAGCATGATCTCGATCCCCGTGATCTCGGAATCGCTCGCTCGCAAATGAGCGACCTGGTCGGCGGGACGCCCGAGCACAACGCTGCCGTGGTGCGTCGTGTCTTCGAGGGGGAGTCAGGGCCGGTTCGCGATATCGTCTTACTCAATGCCGCCGCTGGACTCGTGGCATTTGATTTGGCGCACAAGCCTGCCAGCGCAGACCTGCCGTTCCTTGAGAGGCTCAGCCTTGGCCTGGAAAAAGCAAGTGCAGCGCTTGATAGCGGTGCGGCACTCTCCAAGCTTGATCAGTGGGCTGCGGTCACCAGCGAGCTGGGATCCGCTCGCTGAAGCCAGAAGCCGTCACATCTTCTCCAATGTGCCACGGGTGAGCCTGTTGTACTTGAGCAGAAACGGCATGGGATCGATCGCCTCTTTGTTGACCGTCAGTGAGAAGTGCAGGTGGGAGCCAAACGACAACCCGGTATTACCGACCCGTCCGACGGGATCTCCGACTCGCACCGTGTCGCCAATCTGATGGTCGTGTGAGCCCGCCTGCATGTGGCAATACCGGGCGGTGACGTCGAGGCCTTCGATCTCGTGCTCGACTTTGAGCCCGAACCCGCAGCCGTCGTTCGCGTAGCCAGCCTCGAGTACCACCCCGTCGGCGATCGACTGAATGGTGGTGCCGTCAGGAGCCGCGAAATCTTGAGCGTCGTGGAATCCGGCGACGGGCCATTGACGTTCACCAAACGGATCGGTCAGGGGAACCGACTGGGCGAAGGGGAACTGCACCCTCGCATCGACGTAGTTTACGAAGGAGCCGCTGCTGTCGCCTGCCTCGACACTGACTGAGTTCAGGGCATCGAATGACGCCGATGAGTCCCCGGTCCCTCCGGTGTTGAGCAGCTGGGCCTGCAACGCGGCCGCAGCCTGCTCGGATTCACCGAAACGGATTCCAGGGAGCGACACAGTGAGCAGCAGCGAAACGACTGCAGCGCCGGCGGCGGAGGCTGCGAATACGCGTTTCTTGGGTCGGTGCGGCTGGATCGCTGGCTTCTCCGGCACCACACCCGCGGGGGGTGGATCATCGAGATCGATTTGGGGGAGAAGCGGTGGCAATAACACCGCACCCTGAGTGGGGTGTGTGGAGACTGCCGAAGATTGGAGTGCTGCGCGAAGCTCACGTCGACTCGGGAAAGCTGGTTCCGCAGGAGCCGCATGTCTCGGCATGCGTCTCCCTTCTACTCAGCGACCACGGGGGCGCACAGCGCTAGCGCGAGTCCCGCGCTGTGGCTCCGGGCCTTCCCCCAACATGACGTGCGCCGGACAATCCAACCCACAGAATGTAACGGTCAGATTACAACGGATCGACTGCATCCGCCAGTTGAGATGAGTCTCCCTGGAGTGACCTCTGCATATGGAGTGAGTCTCATGAGGGTGCGCCGGTGAGGCAAATTCTCAGCACAGTCTCGATTGGAGTCCGGACAGGATCAGTCTCAGATCACAGAGACCTTTACCTAGGTTGCTAGGCTTCTCACATCTCACTATTTATCTGAACATAGGAGTTCCCGGGTGACAATCCGTCGCATGCCTCACCTCGTTGTGTCACTCGCAGCCTCTCTCGCGCTCATCGCGACCGGATGTTCAACAGAGTCGGCACGAACTTCGGCGGAACCACCGGTAGGTTCAGTGGCCGGAGTGACCGTTCCCGATGCCTTTACTGCGCTGACGCTCACGACCATTGGAAACTCACCTCTGCCATTTCGCGGCACAGATGGGAAATACCATGTCGCTTACGATCTCCAACTCACGAACGCGACACACGCTCCAGCAACCTTAGAGAAGATTGACGTGGTCGACGCATATGACCCCAAGAAGGTCGTCGTGAGTTTCTCCGGCACGGCGCTGGTCGATCCCAACTGCTCCTTTGGAGACTGCAACCGGTTACGCGACCTTCCGGCAGGCTACATTGACAGCCCAGAGATCCCGCCCCAGGAAACGAGGGTGCTGTTCATTGATTTCGCCTTCGACTCACTCGAGGAGGCCCCGAAGGCACTTCTGCACCACCTCTACGGGACCGGAGCTGCATCGCCAGCCTTTGGTGCATCTGGTCCAATTGACTATCTGACGACACCAGTTGCCTTTTCCTCGCAAACGGTGCCAGTCATTTTGCCGCCGGTCCGAGGAGAAAACTGGATTGCGCTCAATGGCTGCTGCGAACCGGGGTTTCCGCATCGCAGTTCGTTAATGTCGGTCAACGGAAAGCTGAACAACAGCCAGCGCTTTGCGATCGATTGGAAGCGAACCAACGATCAGGGTGAATTTTACTCAGGCGATCAGACGAGCAATGACAGCTATGTCGACTATGGAGCAGAAATTCTCGCAGTGGCGGACGGGCAGGTCGTGTCGATTCTTGACGGTATGCAGGCGAACGCGCCAGGAGTCTTGCCAGCAAACGACCCCGCTTTGGCAGCCAAATTGACAGTCGAGAACGTCGACGGCAATCATGTGGTGCTTGATCTGGGTAATGGGGTGTACGCAATGTATGCCCACATGATTTCAGGTTCGGTCACGGTCAAAGTTGGCGACACTGTGGGGGAGGGGCAGGTACTCGGGAAGCTCGGAAACACAGGAAACGCCAACGCGTCTCACCTGCACTTTCAATTGATGGATGGTCCAAGTCTCCTCGAGGCAGACTCGCTTCCCTATGAACTCAAGGGCTTTGACTACAGCGGCCAGGTGGACCCGGAACAGATCGCGAACGCGGACGACTACCTGAGTGGCACGTTTCTCCAGGGGAAGTTTGCCAAGCCTGAGGCCCGAACGAATGAGCTTCCACTCAATCTCGCCATAGTGGATTTCCCCTAGTAAGGGATACATCCACCAAGCCCAATAGTTGGCTAGTCCAAGAAGTCATGAACGCAGAGGCCTCCTCGGCATGATTCGGGTTTCGAGCCATCATTGTTCCGAGCTAGTGGACAAAATCAACTGTTGACGTGGGAACAGGGTTGAGCAGGCAGCCAAACTGTTGTGTTGAGGGAGTTACGTTTCACTCATTCAGGGCCAGGCGGCGGTTTATCCCTGTGAGTCACTGCAGCTAGCAAGAGATAGGTCTCCGTGCCATACATTCGCGCTCTCGTTTGCCGAGGAGAAGTGCCCAATGCGCCGCACGAGTGCCTTCCGAGTTGCGTGATTGTGACCTGAAGACCCTGAGCCGTTCGCGAAACCGGAGCCATGATTCCTCACAAACTCTCTCTGAGCGAGACAGATAGCTGTGGTGGGCACCGGAGCTACCGGAGTACGCTGGCATCGACTCACAAACAAGGCAGATGGAGTGGTATGACGAGCGCCCGTTCCTCAGTGACGCCAACGATATTCGCGGGCGCACAGGGCGATACCCTTGCTGGCCGCCTGGAGTTGCCTCCCGGGAACCCGCGTGCATATGCTCTTTTCGCGCATTGTTTTGCCTGCGGCAAGGGCGCAGTTGCTGCGACTCGGATTGCCCGCGCTCTCACCAAACACGGCATCGCAGTGTTGCGGTTCGACTTCACAGGGCTCGGCCACTCAGGTGGCGATTTTGCCGACACGACATTCTCGACGAACATTGATGACCTTGTCGCAGCGGCTGACTTCCTTCGCCTGCGTTTCGAAGCACCGAGTCTCTTGATTGGGCATTCGCTTGGGGGATCGGCAGTGCTCGCTGCGGCGGAGAGGATCCCCGAAGTCTGCGCAATTGCAACGATTGGGGCACCAGCAGACCCGCGACATGTCCTTGGAGTTCTCGAGGAGAAGGTCAACGAGATCGAAACAACCGGGGCCGCCTGGATCGACCTCGGCGGAACACCATTCCAGGTGAGCCAGAAATTCCTCACGGATGTTGAGGGCCAGCGGTTGGGCGGCCAGATCAGTCGCCTTGCCCCAGCGCTTCTTGTCATGCATTCTCCAGCGGATCCGATTGTGCCGATAGAGCACGCACAGCAGATTTTTGATGCGGCGCCTCACCCAAAATCTTTCATTGCGCTTGACGACGCCAATCATCTCCTCACGCGGCCCGCTGATGCTGAATTCGCCGCCGAGGTCATCGCGGTGTGGGCGGCTCGATACTTCCCGAAGGTGGATAGTTCGCTCCCAGCCATGGCTCACGGCGGTCTAGCAGCGTCACTACCTGAGGGTGTCGTGCACGTGGGGGAGAGTAGCCATCGTCCATACGGTCAGGTGGTGACTACCCCACATCACTCTCAGCTCGCAGATGAGCCACACCCGATTGGCGCAGACTCCGGTCCGTCACCCTACGAATACTTACTCGGGGCATTGGGCGCTTGCACCTCCATGACACTCAGAATGTACGCAGAACGCAAGAAATGGCCCATTGGTCGAATCGGCGTCACGCTGAAGCACTCGCGCATACACGCAGAGGACTGTGCGACCTGCGAGAAGACAACAGGCCAAGTTGACCATATTGAGCGAGTGATCTCCATTGAAGGCGAGTTGACGAACGACCAGCGCGAGTCATTGCTTTCAATTGCGGATCGTTGCCCGGTGCACCGGACGCTCGAGGGGAGTGTCGCAGTTACGACGACGCTGACGCCTGCACAAAGTGCGTGACGGTTTCTGAGTGGGGCACTAAGGAGAAACTCGAGCTGACATAATATAGATTATCAACACTCTGAGAGAGCCAAGAGTCAAAGGTCAAGTGGTCTGGCCGAGATCATCGAACGTCACGTGAGCCCGGCAGGCATTGCATGCGACGACGTAGAATCTGAGCGTGGACCTTGAAGCGCTCGTCGTCACAAGTTGGTGGATGATGTTGCCACTGGTGATCCTCGGGTCTCTGCTGCATTTCGTATACGACTGGTCTGGCCACAAGAAGCTCGCGGCGATATTCGGTGCCGTGAACGAGAGCTACTGGGAACACATCAAGATCGCTGTGTGGCCCGTGGTTCTGCTCCAGGTGGTGCTGTTCGCACTTGGCGGGTATCGGGAGTCGTCTTTCGTTCCAGCGGCAACGGTGGCACTGTATTCCATCCCCATCAGCATGATTGGACTCGTCTTCTTGTACAAGAGTTTCACGAGAAGAAACATCTTGTGGATCGACATCAGCGTCTTTGCGCTCATCATCGTTTGCGCGCAGGTGCTGTTCGTGCAGATACTCCGTGAGCTCACACCAAGTACCCTCACCATTGCACTGTCGACGGTATTCTTGGTGGGCTTGCTGGCAAGCTTCCTGCTCTTCACGATGCGACCGCCCGCCGAACCGGATGTGTTTATCGATCCGTTGACTAGCAAACACGGATTGCCGGGTCATGCACAGGACTTCGAAGCGCATCTCCGGGGCGAAGACCGGCCATCGACACGCGCCCAGGAACCAGACGTGAACGACAGCTGACATTCACCAGCTGGCACGCATGCGACCTTTCGATCGCCTAGCTGCGACTGCGCTACGCACTGAGCGCGAGGTACGCGCGCGAAGCGAGTGCGCTTGCCCCGATCACGGCCACCTGGGCACCCGAGATCATTAACTCCGCGGAGGTGAACCAGCCCGCGGCGACCGTCAGTGCGAGGCCGCCCGCCACCAGCGTCGCACCGACAAGGGCGAGCAGCACTCCGAGAATTCTGTTTACCGCAAACGACACTCGGCCCGGCGCTCGAGGCAACGTGCGACTACCCCGCACGCGGATCAGCGCGGCACACGCGAACACCAGCACACCGAGTGACAGCGCACCAATGAGATCACTCGGGCGGTGCCACCCATATTCGAGGAGCTGCCAGGCGGCGACCCCGGTCAAGATCGCACCAAGGAGGGCCGCGGTCGGCTGCAAAACGCGCGGCACCGCCCAGATGAGTGCGGCAGTTACGACCGCGAACACCGTCATGTGCCCGCTGGGAAATGTGTTCTCGGCGTCGAACTCGAACAGCCCGGGCCGCTCCAAAACCCGCTGCTTCAGCAGTTGGGAGGTCACGATCGCGATCGTCGGAAAGATCACCACAGCGAGTGCGCGACGCGCTCCGTGTGCCCACAGTGCAAGCGCGCCAATCAGCAACAGGGCCACTATTACAGCGGGAACAGATACAAGACTCAGCGGCGCTGGCGGATCGTAGGTGAAGCTTGCCGCCTCGAGCACGCTTGCCTCAGCGCGTTGACCCAGCAGGCTGCCCACGCCGACTGCGTAGGACAATCCGCCGAACACGAGCGCAAGGAGCGCGTAGGCCAGGGCGCGGCCACGGTGCATACCCATCCCGTTCGCTCCCCTCCTCTCCCCCGTCTCGATCGCTCAGCGCGACGAGGTCGTCGCCTGCAGCCTACGTCTGTCGGCTATCGAATCTCTGAGTGTGTGCGGTCAGCCGCGCGAACCGCCCAGAGTGCCACCGCGGCGGCGGTCGCTACGTTGAGAGAGTCGACCTCGTGTTCCATCGGGATGACGACGCTCCGAGTCGCTGCGGCCAGTGCCCTGCGGCTCAGACCCTCACCCTCGGTACCGAACATCAGCGCGAGCCGCGGCGGCAGCGAGTGTGAGAAGTCAGCGAGGTCCTCGGCATCCTCCCGGAGCGCAAACGCGACGAGATCGTATCCGGCATCTCGAATCATCGGGCCGGCGGTGCGCCAGTCGGGCAACCGTGCCCACGGCACCTGCAGCACCGCACCCATGCTCACACGGACCGAGCGACGATACAGTGGATCCGCGCAGGCGGGTGTGAGCAAGACCGCATCCGCGCCAAGCGCCGCGACCGACCGAAAAATGGCGCCAACATTCGTGTGATCGGCAAGATCCTCAAGCACGACAACGCGAGTTGAGCGGGCCAGGAGTTCGAGCGGATCGAGTTCCTGAGGTCGATGCATGGACGCGAGTGCACCCCGATGCATGTGAAACCCGGTGAGCTGTTCAAGCTGAGCGTCATTTCCGACATAGACCGGTACCTCGGGAAATCTCTCGAGCAATGGCTCAACTCGGGGCAGCCACTCCTGCAGGAGCAGGACCGAGCGTGGCTGATGGCCAGCGCGCAACGCGCGCTCGATGACTTTGGGTGACTCTGCGAGGTAGAGCCCCTCGACTGGCTCCCGCACCCGGCGCAGCGCAACATCTGTGAGTTGCGTATAGTCAGCAAGCTCGGGAGCGTCAATGCTGTCGATCTGGTGGATCCTCACGCCCGCTCCCCCGTCGTGCTGAGCGCAATGAGGAACGAGTGAATCTCGGCCGCTGCGTGATCCACCGCCTCGTAGTGCACGAGGTGGCCCACTCCCGGAACGATGCGCAGGCGCGCGTCAAGGAGGCGGTTACGCAGTGAAAGCTGCTCTGGCAGCGGAGTAATGTCGTCTCGATCACCCGCAATGAGCAGGGTGGGCTGGGTCAGCGCCGAAGCGTATTCAACGACGGTGTGCGACACAGAAGCCTGGAATGCCTGCAGCAGGGTACCGGTGTCGGAGAAGATGCTGAAGTAGGTGTCGTGCTGACCGTGGATCCAGGATCGGAGTTCACGGTCGCGGGTCTTTGCCATCACCTCGCTCATGAGACGCACAATGATGGGATGCCCGAGAAGGCCACGCGCCGCGCGCTCGGGAAGCGCATCGGCGGCACGGTAGTACCAGGTGGCGAGTTGCGTCAGCACACCCTGTGGGCCCTCGAGAGCGGGGGCAGAAATTGGATTGATAAGTGTCACGTTACTGGGAGCGAGGCCACCCGCGATCGAGTTTGCGACCACCAACGAGCCAAATGAGTGCCCGAGTATCGCGAAACGATCGCCGGCAACCTGGAGGGCAAATTCGCGCAGCCACTCACCGTAGAGATTGAGATCGTGTATGCGCCGAGGGAGCGCCGGAGTGGCACCAAAGCCGGGAAGATCCGGCACGATGATGCGGACTCCGGGTGAGCGTCGAGCGATCTCCCGCGCGAGGAGGTCAAGCCCGTGGTGGTCACCGCGAAACCCATGCACCAGAATCATCGGAGCGCCGCCTGGATCGCCATACTGCCACGCTCGAGTGTCAGCTCCGAGGGTCGGTACGAGAAGGTCTGGCAATGCGTCGGTCACCTGTCGAGTGTAGCCGTCCGGCCCACCGATGTCGGCGCCTGCCGGTAGCATCAGGAACGAGGAAAAGGAGCACCGTGACTGATTATCTTCCCTTGTGGGCTGAAAACCTGGCCGTTTTCGATACTGAGACCACCGGAGTTGACACCTCCAGTGCACGGATTGTGAGCTCGACCATTGCTCTCATCGGTGGATCCGGCGAGGTAAAGGAACGGTACGACTGGCTCATCGATCCCGGCATCGAAATTCCAGAGGGAGCGGCGCGCATTCACGGCATCACCACCGAGGTGGCTCGGGCGAGCGGAGTCCAGCCGCATGTGGGTGTGGGGCAGATCGTGCTGCAGCTTCACGCGATGATTGAGCGCGGGTTTCCCGTGGTGGCGTACAACGCGCCGTTTGACCTCAGCTTGCTCCGTGCCGAATCCGCTCGGCACGGCGTGACGTGGCCGGGCGCGGTCTCCCCCGTGATTGATCCACTGATCCTCGATAAGCAGTTCGATCGATTCCGGAAGGGAAAGCGCACGCTAGAAGTTGTCGCCGCACACTACGAGGTGGAACTCGGTACGGCGCACGATGCCGGAGAAGACGCAATTGCGGCGGGCCGTGTGGCGCAAGCGATCGCGCGTAAGTATGCCAAAGTCCTCCCGGAGGAGATTCTCGCGGTACATGACGCTCAGATCGGCTGGGCGGCCGCACAGGCCGAAAGCTTTCAGGAGTACATGCGACGAGTCAAAGATGCCAGCTTCGTGGCCGACGGCACCTGGCCCATCCGCGAGAGCTGACTATCAGGCAGATCAATGGAGCGGGAACCCTGCACTGACCCAAGACGCAACGAGGCGGGCGACACCCGAAGGTGTTGCCCGCCTCGTTGCATTGCCCGCCTGATTGGCGAGGAAGTGGTTAGGCGCCGAAGCCCTTGAAGCGCTTGTTGAACTTCTCGACACGACCGGCCGAGTCCATGATGCGCTGCTTCCCCGTGTAGAACGGGTGCGAGGCGCTCGAAATCTCAACGTCGATCACCGGGTAGGTCGCACCATCAAGCTCGATGGTCTTGCTGCTGGTGAGCGTGGAACGGGTGAGGAACGTCTCGCCCGAAGCCAGGTCGCGAAACACGATGGCGTTGTACTCGGGGTGGATCTCGGTCTTCATGGGTGTCCTTATGCTGTCGGTGATTGATGCGCAGAGCGCACGAAGTCTTTAGCGGTGATGTGCCAAAACTCTACTTTAGCAGATACGAGGGTTGATTCGTGCGTCCACGCTAGACGCGCGCAACCGCGGCGAAGCGACCGCCTTCAACGCTCAAATCAAAACGCATTCCAAACGTCTCACCCAGCGACTCGGCGGTGAGCGTCTGAGCAATGGGCCCCGATGCCTGAATCTTGCCATCTTTCAGCATGAGGACGTGAGTGAACCCGGGAGGAATCTCTTCCACGTGATGCGTCACCATGATCATGGCCGGCGAGTCAGGTGACTGCGCGAACCCCGAAAGCATCTGCAGGAGACGCTCACGCGCGCCCAGATCAAGACTCGCGCTCGGCTCGTCAAGGAGGAGCAACTCGGGATCGGTCATCACCGCACGGGCAATCATCGCGCGCTTGCGTTCCCCATCGCTGAGGGTGCCGAACGGGTGGTCTGCCAACTCTGTGAGGCCCCATTCGGCGACGATGCGATCAGCCTGCCGGAAGTCATAGTCGTCATACGACTCGTTCCAGCGACCCTCAACCGCGTATGCAGCGGTGAGGACAAGGTTTCTCACCGTCTCGCTTGCGGGAATTCGACGGGCCGTCGCGGTCGACGCGAAGCCCAGTCGGTTACGCAACTCCCAAATGTCAAAGGTGCCGAGCTTCTGGTCGAGGACCTCGACCGTGCCTGAGGTGGGATAGTCATTTGCGGTCGCGATTCGTAGCAACGTGGTTTTGCCAGCACCGTTCGCGCCGAGCACCACCCAACGCTCCGAGCTGTCAACCTCCCAGTTCACCCCGTCAAGGATGGGACGACCGCCCCGCACGTAAGAAACATCGCTAAACCGGAGCACATTGACCATAGCTGTAAGCCTACTCAGTCAGATACTCCTGGTTGGTGCGCGGAGGCAGCGTGTGCGATCTCTACACTGGACGCATGAGCTTCTCCCCCGCCCAACGCCCCCTGGTGGTACTCGATTGTGATTCAACGACAATTCAAGATGAGGTCATTGAGTTGCTCGCCGATGCTGCGGGTACCCGCGAGCAGGTCGCCGAAGTTACCGAGCGGGCCATGCGCGGAGAGCTCGATTTCGCAGAGAGCCTCCGTGAGCGTGTGGCAACGCTGGCAGGGGTACCCGAGTCCGTATTCGAGGAGACCTATCGGCGCGTGAGGCCCACACCCGGGATCCACGAACTCGTCGCCGAAGTACACGCTCGGGGCGGCAAGGTCGGGGTGGTGTCGGGAGGCTTTCACGAAGTACTCGATCCGCTCGCGAAAGACCTGCACCTCGACTACTGGCGCGCGAACCGGTTGGAGGTCTCCGACGGGATGCTCACTGGACGGCTGACAGGCCCCATCATCGACGCGCAGGCGAAGGCCGATGCCCTGCGGGAATGGGCTTTGGCCGAAGGGATCCGCTGGGGTTCGACGGTTGCCATCGGTGACGGCGCGAATGACCTCAAGATGATGGAAGTCGCCGCGCTCTCGGTCGGGTTCAACGCGAAGCCCATCGTTACTGACTTCGCTGATGTGGCGATTGAAGACGACCTGCGGCGGGCAATCCCGCTGCTCGACAGGCTGCTCGAGACCCCGTAAGGCTCTAGTGGCCCATCCCGAGGCCACCATCGACCGGAATGACGGCCCCCGAGATGTACCCCGCCTCGTCTCCAGCGAGCCATGAGGCGGCGGCGGCGATCTCAGAGACCTGACCGAAACGCGCGGCCGGAATAGAGCTCAGGTACTGCTTCTGTTGCGCCTCCGGAAGCTCCGCGGTCATGTCGGTTTCAATGAAACCGGGAGCGATCACATTCGCGGTGATACCGCGCGAACCCAGTTCTCGGGTGAGTGACCGAGCGAAGCCCACGAGTCCGGCTTTTGACGAGGAATAGTTGATCTGCCCGGGTGAGCCGTACAGTCCGACCACGCTCGAGATCAAAATGACTCGCCCAAATCGAGCCTTCAACAGGCCCTTCGCCGCGCGCTTGACTACGCGAAACGTGCCGGTGAGGTTGGTATCGATGACGCTCGTGAACTCTTCCTCCGTCATCCGCAGCAGCAGGGTGTCTTTGGTGATCCCAGCGTTTGCCACGACAACTTCGACCGGACCGAGTTCGCGCTCGACCTCTGAGAACGCGGCATCGATAGACGCCGAATCGGTCATCTCGGCTCGCACCGTCAGTGTGCCAACCGGCCCCTCGCCCGAGCGCGCGGTCACGGCCACGCGGTGCCCGTCTGCGATCATCCGTTCTGCGATGGCAAATCCGATGCCGCGATTGCCGCCGGTCACGAGTACGGTACGAGAGGTGTTCATCGGGTGGATCCTTCCGTCGAATGCTCTGATTAGCCTAGAGGAACTCGGCACTTCCCGAGGTCTGCTCGCACCGGGCACTCAGTGCGGGGCGGTACTCTAGGAGGGAACGGAGACGAGGCGCATGTCTGAGCAATACAGCGTGACTTCGGCAGGGGTGACCCCGGCCGAAGATCGTGCGCGCCGCATGCGCATGTACTTCATCGCGATGAGCCTGCGGGTGGTGTGCATTGCCTCACTCTTCTGGGTGCGCGGCTGGTGGATCTTGTTGGCCGCCGCGGGTTCCGTCATCCTGCCTTGGTTCGCGGTTCTCGTCGCCAACGCCGTCGACCACAGCGGTGATGGCGACCGTCCGGAAGCACCGACACCGTTGGAGCTCACGGGGAGCACTCAGTCGGAAGCCGACACTGTCCGGGCTGGAACCCCAGAGTCGCCAGAGACCCTCATTATCATCGACGCACCGGCAGAGCGGCGCAAGAGCGGTGATCACACGTGAGCGGCGTGCTCACGGTGTCGCTCGGCGCCAACACCCCGCAGATTCTCGAGTGCTCGCGCGCTGCGTGTCGAGAGCGTGCGACTGCCGCGATCCACTGGCGAAACCCGAAAATTCACGGCGAGGAACGCCGAAAGACTTGGCTGGCGTGCGATGAACACCTTGACTTCCTGCGTGACTACCTCACGACACGGTCCTTCCCGGTTGAGGTCTCACCGATCAGCGGTGAGGAGATTGTGGAGTGACTCACACGCGGACCGTCGGATGGAGCTTCCTGCGCAGCAGGCGCTGGTTCGGATACCTCGCGATGTTGATCCTGTTCTCTCTTGCGTGCGTCTGGTTCGGCAATTGGCAGTTCGATCGCAGAGCGGAAGCCCGGGCCGAGATCGCGCGTATCGACGCGAACTACGATGCCCCGGTTGTCCCCCTCTCAGAAGCCGTCACTGGTCTCAGCGACTTCGACGAGAACGAGTTGAAGTGGCAAACGGTCGAGGCTACCGGCACGTACATCGGCGAGCCGTTCCTCGCTCGCAATCGACCCGCGGCTGAGGGTGTCGGTTCGAACATGATCATGCCGCTGCAACTCACAGATGGCACGGTTTTCTTTGTGGATCGCGGCTGGGTTCCCGTTGCCGGTGCCGATGAGATTCCGGCGAACCTTCCTGAGGCGCCCGACGGTCTTGTCACCGTAGAGGCGCGACTGCGAGCGAGCGAACCGGAGATCTTCGGGAGGAGCACCTCGGGTCGGTCGGTAGCGAGCATCAACCTCACCGAACTGGGGTCGCAGTTGAACTCCGAGCGCATATTCACCGGCGCGTACGGACAGCTCGTGTCAGAAACACCGTCGGGCAACACTGGCATCCTCCCGGCGAAGCCGGAACGAGATGAAGGACCGCACCTTTCCTACGCGCTGCAGTGGTACGTCTTCATCCTGATCGCCTTCATTGGCGTGGCCTATGCCGCGCGTCAGGAATATCGCAACCTCAACGCTGGCGATGCGTCCGTCCTTCGTGAGGACGCTCGCCGCGCAGAACGGCGTCGACGGCAAGGACCGAGCGACGCCGACGTCGAAGACGCTCTGCTCGACGCTTAGGCGAGTTCGATGAGATCGAGGTATTCCTTCGACCAGTGATCTTCGGTGCCCTCTGGCATGATCAGCACGCGCTCTGGATTGAGTGCCTCAACTGCGCCCGGGTCGTGCGAGACCAGCACGACCGCCCCCGTGAAGTTCGCGAGAGCATCGAGGATCTCCTCGCGGCTCGCTGGGTCGAGGTTGTTCGTGGGCTCATCGAGCAGCAGAACGTTGGCACTCGAAACCACAAGCATCGCGAGGGCGAGCCTCGTCTTCTCGCCACCGGAAAGCACACCCGCGGGCTTGTGCACGTCGTCGCCAGTGAACAGGAACGAGCCCAATACCCGGCGAGCTTCGGTCTCCGTCAGGTGCCGCGACACCGACACCATGTTGTGGAGCACGCTGGCCTTCACGTCAAGCGTTTCGTGCTCCTGCGCGTAGTAGCCAACCTTGAGCCCGTGACCCGCGATCAGGCTGCCTGCGTCAGGTTCGTCCACCCCGGCCAGGATCCGCAAGAGGGTGGTCTTGCCCGCGCCGTTCAGGCCCAGGATCACGACCTTGGAGCCTCGATCGATCGCGAGATCCACGCCAGCGAAGATCTCGAGCGATCCGTAGGACTTTGAGAGCATCTCCCCCATGAGCGGTGTCTTGCCGCACGGGGCCGGGTCTGGAAAGCGGAGCTTCGCGACGCGATCCACTTGACGCTCGTCTTCGAGCCCGGAGAGCATCTTCTCGGCTCTCGCGACCATCTGATGGGCAGAGGCTGCCTTCGAGGCCTTCGCACCGAAGCGCGCGGCCTGCTGCTGCAGTGCCGAGGCCTTCTTCTCGACGCTGGTGCGCTCTTTGCGTCGGCGCTCCTCGTCGGCCGCACGCTGACGCAGGTACAGTTTCCACCCCATGTTGTAGATGTCGATGACCTGGCGGTTTGCGTCGAGGTAGAACACCCGATTCACGGTGTCACCGACGAGATCAATGTCGTGGCTAATCACGATCACTCCCCCGCGGTAGCTCTTCAGGAACTCGCGCAACCACACGATTGAATCCGCATCGAGGTGGTTCGTGGGCTCGTCAAGGATCATCGTGTCGGCATCGGAGAAGAGGATGCGTGCGAGCTCGATCCTGCGTCGCTGACCACCCGACAGCGTGCCCAACGGCTGGTCGAGAACACGGTCAGGAAGACCCAGGTTGTTAGAAATCGAAGCCGCTTCTGCCTCGGCAGCGTAGCCACCCAGCGTCTGAAAACGGTCGGTCAGGTTGCCGAAGCGCTTCATTGCCTTGTCGGCGATCGCAGGATCCTCAGATGCCATGTCATCGGCAGCCTTCGTGATCTGCTGAGTCAGCGTTCCCAGTCCGCGCGCGTCAAGAATCCGGTGACGGGCGAGCTGGTCGGGGTCGCCCGTGCGAGGATCCTGCGGAAGAAACCCAAGTTCGCCCGAAACGCTGATGCTGCCTTCGGCGGGCTGGAGTTCTCCAGAGAGGGTGCGCGTCAGCGTGGTCTTCCCCGCTCCGTTTCGCCCGACCAGGCCGATTTTGTCGCCCGGAGTCACGCGAAAGGTGACTCCGGACATCAGTCGACGCGCGCCAACGTCGATTGCGAGATTTTCGACCGTGATCAAGGGAACTCCTACTTCAATGTGGCATGCGAAGGCCCGGGCTGGGCGGCCCGGGCCTTCGCGGAAAAGCAAATAACTAGATGGAAAAGCCCAACGCTCTCATCATGTCGCGTCCATCGTCGGTAATGCGCTCGGGCGTCCACGGCGGCATCCACACCCAATTGATGCGGAAGGCAACCACCAGTCCGTCGAGGGCCTCGGCGATGTCATTTTCAATAACATCGGTCAGCGGGCAGCCGGCACTTGTCAGTGTCATGCTGATCACCAGGGCGTCGTTCTCTTCGTCGTAGGCGAGATCGTAGATCAGCCCTAAGTCGACGATATTGACACCCAACTCGGGGTCAGAGACGTTTTTCAGCGCCTCAATCGCCTGCTCGCGAAATTCGGGATCGATCGTCGTGATCTTCACGGTCTCGTTCATGGTCTCAGCCTAGGCCTCAACGGCTTCGGGCAAGAAACGATCGTAGCCCTCCGACTCGAGTCGATCGGCGAGCTCGGGTCCACCCTGCTCAGCAACGCGGCCGTCAACGAAGACGTGGACGAAGTCTGGCTTGATGTACCGAAGGATACGCGTGTAGTGCGTGATGAGAAGCACCCCAAGGTCAGTGCTTTGCTTCGCACGGTTCACACCCTCCGAGACCACCTTCAACGCGTCGACGTCAAGACCAGAGTCGGTCTCGTCAAGCACGGCGAACCGCGGCTTCAGCAGTTCGAGCTGCAGGATCTCGTTGCGCTTCTTCTCGCCGCCCGAGAAGCCTTCGTTCACGTTGCGTCCGGCAAAGGAGGAATCCATGCGCAGATCCTCCATCGCGGCCTTGACATCTTTCATCCAGGTGCGGATCGCGGGGGCCTCTCCCGCAACCGCGGTCTTGGCCGTGCGCAAGAAGTTTGCATTCGTCACACCCGGGATCTCGACCGGGTACTGCATAGCGAGGAACAGACCTGCGCGCGCGCGCTCGTCTACTTCCATTTCTGTGACCTCGACACCGTCGAGAAGAATCGACCCACGGGTGACCTCGTATCGCGGGTGGCCCGCGATCGCGTATGCGAGGGTCGATTTGCCGGAGCCATTCGGGCCCATGATCGCGTGGGTTTCACCCTGACGAATGGTCAGGTTCACACCCTTCAGGATTTCAATTGGGCCTTGTTCGGTGTCGACACTAACGTGCAGATCCTTGATCTCAAGTACGGAACTCATGCGGAAATCTCTTTCATAACTGTGGGGTCAATGTATACGTCGCCGTCTTCGATTTCGACGGCGTACACGGGAACCGGTTCGTAGGCTGGGAGGTTCTGGGGCTGACCCGTGCGGAGTGAAAATGCAGAGCCGTGAGCCCAACATTCCAAGGTGTCGCCTTCAACGAATCCTTCGGCGAGGCTGATCTGGCCATGAGAGCAGGTGTCGCCTATAGCGTGCACCTCTCCCTGCGCGTCGAGCACGACCGCGATGGGAACGTCGTCAATCACGACACGCACTGCCTGATCCTGTGTCAAGTCGCCGAGTGCGAGAGCTTTCTGCCTGGTCACGAGTGCGCGGCCCCCGCGAGCTCATCCTCGATGGCAGTCTGCAGTCGCTCTTCCGTCTCGGCATTGCCGATCTGGCCGATGACTTCAAGCAAGAATCCCCGCACGACGAGCTTGCGTGCCTCTTGGGCGGAGATTCCTCGGCTTTGCAGGTAAAAAATGTGCTCGTCATCGAATCGACCTGTGGCACTGGCGTGTCCGGCACCCTCAATGTCGCCAGTCTCGATCTCAAGGTTCGGGATCGAATCCGCTCGGGTGCCTTCAGTGAGCGTGAGGTTGCGGTTCTGCTCGTATGAGTCAGTGCCGCTGGCGTTGCGGCGAATGAGCACATCGCCGATCCACACGGTTCGCGCACCCTGACCCTGCAGTGCACCCTTGTAGTTGACGCGGCTGCGCGTGTTGGGGGCGTTGTGGTCGAGATAGACCTGCTGCTCCAGATGCTGCCCTGCGTCGGCAAAGTACGCGCCGTACGCTTCACCATTGGCACCCTGCGAATCCAAGTGAATCGAGGGGTTCACGCGCACGATGGCGCCACCCAGTGACACCACGATGTGCTTCAGCGAAGCATCTCGACCTACGGTCGCGTAGTGGCTCGCCAAGTGCTGGGCATCCTCAGACCACTGCTGGATACTCACAACGGTGAGGTCGGCACCGTCGCCCACGACGATCTCTACATTCTCGGAGATCGTCGCCGCACCGCGGTTCTCGAGGATCACGAGCCCGCGGGCGTGAGCCTTCGCCTCGATAACGGTGTGCGCGGCGCGCGGCGCTGTGCCGAGCTCTGACCGCATGACCACAGTGGTCACCGCTTCTTCGCTAGATACCGTGATGAGGTGGGCCTCGGAGAAGGCCGACCACGCGGCGGCGGCGGCCCGCTCTTCCGGGGCCCCAGCGCGACCGATGCGAGCGTCGTCGCGCCCGATCCACTCGCTCGATGTACCCGTGGCCTCGGTGACCGTGAGCGGGACTCGCGATCCATCAAGCTCGCCGTTCAGCAGGGCATCAAGTTTCGCGACGGGTGCGAACTTCCAGACCGCCTCGCGGCCGGTGACGACGGGAAAGTCGGAGACATCGGTTGAGGTGAATCGCTCAGACCGGGTCTGTACCGGTATCTTCTTGTCGAGGCCCCCATCGGAGTGGGCGACGAAACCGTGTTGAACGGATTCTTTCGTGGCTACAGCTTCGGTCATTATCCGACGGATCCTTCCATGCCCATCTCGATGAGCTTGTTCAGTTCAAGTGCATATTCCATCGGCAGCTCGCGGGCAATCGGCTCGATGAAGCCGCGTACGATCATCGCCATCGCCTCGGCCTCTTCCAGCCCGCGACTCATGAGGTAGAACAGCTGGTCTTCGCTCACGCGCGACACGGTAGCCTCGTGGCCAAGTTCTGCATCATCGGTGCGAATGTCGATAGCCGGGTACGTGTCGCTTCGCGAAATCGTGTCGACGAGCAACGCGTCACACACTACCGAGTTGGCCGCGTGGTGCGCGGATGCGTCGATCCTCACTTCGCCTCGGTACCCGGTGCGGCCGCCGCCTCGAGCAATTGACTTTGAAAGAATCGACGACTTGGTGTGCGGAGCCATATGAATCATCTTTGCGCCGGCATCCTGGTGCTGACCGGGGCCTGCGAATGCGACGGAGAGCGTCTCACCCTTTGCGCGCTCTCCGGTGAGGTAGATCGACGGATACTTCATCGTGACCTTCGAACCGATGTTGCCGTCGACCCATTCCATCGTGGCGCCTTCTTCTGCCACAGCGCGCTTGGTCACCAGGTTGTACACGTTCGTCGACCAGTTCTGAATGGTGGTGTACCGCACGCGGGCGTTCTTCTTCACGATGATCTCAACGACTGCCGAGTGCAGCGAGTCGCTCTTGTAGATCGGTGCAGTGCAGCCCTCGATGTAGTGGATATAGCTGTCCTCGTCGGCAATGATGAGTGTGCGCTCAAACTGGCCCATGTTTTCCGTGTTGATGCGGAAGTATGCCTGCAACGGAATCTCAACGTGTACGCCCTTCGGCACATACACGAATGAACCACCCGACCACACCGCGGTGTTCAGTGCGGCGAACTTGTTGTCGCCCGACGGAATCACGGTGCCGAAATACTTCTTGAAGATCTCGGGATGCTCGCGCAGCGCGGTATCCGTGTCGAGGAAGAGCACTCCCTGCTGTTCGAGATCTTCTCGAATCTGATGGTAGACGACCTCAGACTCGTACTGTGCGGCAACTCCGGCAACCAGACGCTGGCGCTCGGCCTCGGGGATACCTAGGCGCTCGTACGTGTTCTTGATTTCCTCCGGCAGTTCTTCCCAAGTCGTGGCCTGCTTTTCGGTGGATCGCACAAAGTACTTGATGTTGTCGAAGTCAATCGCACTGAGGTCGGCTCCCCAGGTCGGCATCGGCTTGCGGCCGAAGATCTCCAACGCCTTCAAGCGGCGCTCCAACATCCATGCGGGTTCGTCTTTCAGGCCAGAAATATTGCGCACGACAGCTTCACTCAGCCCGCGCTTAGCAACAGCACCGGCCTCGTCTTTGTCATGCCAGCCAAATTCATATACTCCCAAGCTGTCGAGCTCGGGCCGTTCAATCAGCACGTCTGGCATCGTTCCATCCCTCGATCGTCTCGTTTCGGGAACCGTGCACTGCACCGACAAAGTCAGTTTTGCGGGGTGGGGCATCCACCTGGTTCCCTGCAACGGTGCAGTAGTCTGGGCTTCGGACGGATCCGGTCGACTGTGCACTGCGCAGCGGGCCGGATCGCCGTACGGAACCCCAGCTTCCCATGGTACTTCACCCGCATGTGAATCCGCAGGTGCAGGCATTGCGCTCTGAGCGAAGGAAGCTCCCTGTCGAAAGGAAACCGCAGTGTCCACAGTGAGCCACACGCGCAGCGCAGCCGCACCCGAGGCGAAACCCACTCTCCCCCGGTTTCTTCCGACGCTTGCGTGGGCATCCTTCGTGGCAAACGTTGGCATTATCGCCACGGGCGGAGCGGTGCGACTCACCGGTTCTGGGCTGGGGTGCCCCACGTGGCCGCTGTGCACCCCCGAGTCGCTCGTTCCGACTGAAGAGATGGGGATCCACGGGATCATCGAGTTTGGCAACCGGACACTCACCGGAGTGCTGGGCATCCTTGCGGTGCTGGTATTTCTCCTCGTCTGGCGGATCCGCCGGAAGCGCCGAGACCTCTTCGCTCTGGCCGCAGTGATCTTGGTCGGGATCGTGGCGCAAGCTGTGGTCGGAGGGATCACCGTACTCACGGATCTCAACCCACTTATCGTTGGGTTCCACTACGTGGCATCGCTCGTGCTCGTCTGTGTGGCCGCCGCTTTCCTCGTCAGAATGCGGGAGGTATCGGGTCCGCGAGAGCGGATTGTGCCGCGTGGCTTTGCTATCCTCACCCATGTCAACAGCCTGGTTCTTGCACTGACAGTCTTTGTGGGCGTTCTGACAACTGGCGCTGGCCCACACTCGGGCGATTCTGCTGTCGGCCGCAACGGATTCGATGCTGTTTGGCTCTCGCACGTTCATGCCTGGCCCGGGTACGCGCTCGCCGCGCTGACCCTGTCCTTGGTGATCTGGGCCATTCTCCGGGATCTGCGGCCGAAGGCCTGGCTCGTTGCCCTGCTGCTGGTCGTCACGATACAGGTACTGGTGGGTATCTATCAAGCCAGGAACGGCCTGCCCGCAGTTGCCGTCGGGGTGCACATGGTGCTTGCTTCGCTCGCGGCCGCGGCGCAGACGGTCGTCATTCTTCGCCTGAAGCGGAAGCCGGCTCAGTCTTCTGCCAACTGAGCGCGGTGCCCAGTGACCACATCGGTCAGCGGGCACCGCGATCGGTTAGTGCTTGACCGGTGGTTCCGCACCGAACCCGGTGAGCGCGCGCACTTCCATCTCGGCAGCGAGCTTGCTTGACTCTGCACGTCGCTCGGTGACCGAGCCCAACCACGCGAGGAAGAATCCCACAGGTATCGAGACGATACCGGGGTTCTTCAGTGGGAAGATGGCGAAGTCGACCCCCGCACCGAGCATGGCCGTCTCATTCCCTGACACGACTGGAGACAGTGCAATCAGACCGACTGCGGTCACAAGGCCACCGATCATGCTCCACACGGCACCGCGAGTGGTGAACTTACTCCAGAACAACGAGAACAGAATGGTCGGCAGGTTCGCACTCGCAGCTACGGCGAACGCGAGCGCAACCAGGAACGCGACGTTCTGCCCCTGCACGCCAATGCCACCCAGGATCGCGGCCGCACCGATGACCAGTGTGGTGATTCGAGCGACCTTCACTTCTTGTTTTGGCGAGGCCTTCCCCTTCTTAATCACACTCGCATAGATATCGTGGGCGAACGATGCCGATGCGGTGATCGTCAGCCCGGCCACCACAGCCAGGATCGTTGCGAACGCAACGGCCGAAATGAAGCCCAACAGCAACGGCCCACCGAGCTCAAGTGCCAGCAGAGGCGCAGCCGAGTTCTGCCCACCCGGTGCCGCTGCAATTGTTTCTGGGCCCACCATTGCGCCCGCGCCAAACCCAAGCACCAGCGTGAAGAGATAGAAGATGCCGATCAGCCAGATCGCCCACACCACGGATCGGCGGGCTTCCTTTGCCGTGGGCACCGTGTAGAAGCGCATGAGCACGTGGGGCAGGCCCGCCGTGCCGAGCACGAGCGCGAGCGCGAGCGACACGAAGTCAAGCGGGTTTGAGCCATACTGCAACCCCGGAACGAGAATGGCCGCACCGTTTGCGTTTTCCGGGTTGTTCACTGCGGCATCCAAGAGTGCGCCAAAGTTGAATCCATTGAGTGCGAGCACCCACACCGTCATCACTCCAGCACCGGTGATCAAGAGGACCGCCTTGATGATCTGTACCCACGTCGTGCCCTTCATACCGCCGATCAGTACGTAGAGAATCATCACCACGCCCACAACCACGATCACCACGGACTGGCCCAGCTGGTCGTTGAGCCCGAGCAGGAGCGAGACCAGACCACCGGCCCCTGCCATTTGCGCAAGCAGGTAGAAGAATGAAACAGCCAGAGTCGTGAGTGCTGCCGCCATACGAACCGGGCGTTGCTGCAGACGGAACGACAGAACGTCGGCCATGGTGAACTTCGCAGTGTTGCGCATGAGCTCGGCTACGAGGAGCAGGGCCACGAGCCACGCCACAAGGAACCCGATCGAATACAGAAAGCCGTCGTACCCGTTCATCGCGATGGCGCCGCAGATCCCGAGAAACGACGCCGCGGAGAGATAGTCGCCAGCAATGGCGATGCCGTTCTGGCGGCCGGTGAAGGAGCGGCCACCCGCGTAGAAGTCGGCAGCGCTCTTGTTCGTGCGACTGGCGCGAATGACGATCACCATGGTGACAGCTACGAAGGCGAGGAAGATTGAGATATTAAGAACCGGGTTCTGTTCTGCCCCACCCTCTTGCATGTAGAAGGAGTTCATCGCTGACCCTCCTCGGTGGTCGATGTCGCATCGCGACTCTCGAGCTCGGCACGCAGGTCGGTCGTTAGTGGATCGAGCTTCTTGTTTGCGAAGCGGACGTACCACATCGTGATCACAAACGTTGAGACGAACTGCAACAGTCCAAGGAGCATCCCAAGATTGACAAATCCCGGAACAGGTATTGCCATGAAATCGTGCGCAAACGCTGCCAGCGCAACATAGCCGAGAAACCAGACCATGAACGCGGCCGTGAGCGGGAACACGAAGCCGCGATAGCGGCGTTTCAGCTGCTGGAATTCCGGGGTGCGTCGGAATTCTTCGTAATCAATCGATGATTGAGCTTCGTTGCTCATACGACCTCCTTGTCGTGAAATGCCGGCCCGTCACATTCGCGAACCAGACTCTGGAAGTCTCTAAATATATTTCTCTGTTGTCAAGATATATTTTGGAATTGGTGGGTGATGAGTGATCTGCGCGGGTCAGAATCTGAGCCTCGGGGCGAACCCAGACAAGAAACACAGCAAGGCGGCCTCCCCAGATTGGAGAGGCCGCCTTGCTGAAATTCTTCCGCCCTTAGAACGGCAGAAGCGCATCTACCGCGATTGCAATAGAGATAATCGAGAGATAACTAATCGAGCCATGGAAAACGCGCATCGGTTTTCCTTCTTCGCCCCGAATGGCGCTCCCGTATAGGCGGTGTGCCTCGATGATGAAGTACGCTCCGGCGGCGACCGAGGCAATCGTGTACACCCACCCCATCTGGGCGACGGGGATGAGTAGCAGGCTTGAGGCCACGGTTGCCCAGGTGTAGAGGATGATCTGCAACCCGACCGTGATTCTTCCGCGCACGACACCCAACATCGGCACACCTGCGGTCGCGTAGTCGTCGCGGTATTTCATCGAGAGTGGCCAGTAGTGAGGCGGCGTCCAGAGGAAGATGATCAAGAAGAACACCCAGGCCGGCCAGTCAAGCGAGCCGGTAACCGCGGCCCAGCCAATTAAGACGGGAAAACATCCAGCGATGCCGCCCCAAATGATGTTCTGCTCACTGTGACGCTTGAGTAAGAGTGTGTAGATGACGACGTAGAAGAAGATCGCTGCAGCACCGAGAACTGCTGCAAGCCAGTTGGTGGTGATCCACAACCAAGCCACGGAGAGGGCACCAAGCACCCATGAGAACACGAGGGCGTTTCGGTCGGAGATTTCACCGGTGACCAAAGGTCGGTTCTTGGTGCGATTCATCTTGCGATCCATGTCGCGGTCGAGGTAGCAGTTAAACGATCCCGCCGAACCGGCGCTCATCGCACCGCCAATCAGGGTCGCGAGCACGAGCCAGAGATTAGGCACGCCTCGTTCTGCGAGGATCATTGCCGGAACGGTGACCACGAGCAGGAGTTCCATGACCCGCGGTTTGGTGAGAGCGACGTAGGCCTTCACCCGTCGCCAAAAGCCTCCAGGTGTGCGCCTGGTTTCCGGGGTGCCTGTGCTCACGGTTCTCGTTGACATCGCCCTCTATGGTACCGGCCCGCGCTGTAGGCTTGCTTCAGGTGCAATTCGGCATGCACCCATCGTTTATGAGAGGCTGGGCTTTGGCACACCAACTGCAGTGGAATGAGCTGGACGACCGTGCGGTAGATACCGCTCGAGTGCTGGCGGCAGATGCCGTCGAGCGGGTGGGCAACGGTCATCCCGGCACTGCCATCAGTCTCGCCCCGGTGGCGTACCTGCTGCATCAGAAGGTGATGCGTCACGACCCGAGCGATCCGGCCTGGGTCGGTCGCGACCGTTTCATCCTGTCGGTGGGTCACAGCTCACTAACCCAGTACGTTCAGCTGTATCTCGGCGGCTATGGGCTCGAGCTCGAAGACATTCAGGCTCTTCGCACCTGGGGATCGAAAACCCCAGGACACCCGGAGTACGGCCACACCCGGGGTGTCGAGATTACGACCGGACCGCTCGGCCAGGGTCTTGCATCAGCGGTTGGGTTTGCGTACGCCCAGCGCTACGAGCGTGGGCTCTTCGACCCGGACGCAGCTCCCGGCACGAGCCCGTTTGATCACTTCACCTACGTCATCGCGGGCGACGGGGACTTGCAAGAGGGAGTCACGAGCGAAGCGGGATCCCTCGCTGGTCACCAAGAGCTGGGCAATCTCATTGCGATCTATGACAGCAACCAGATCTCGATCGAGGACGACACTGATATCTCCTTCTCGGAGGATGTCGCGAAACGCTACGAGGCCTATGGATGGCAGGTCATCGAGGTCGACTGGAAAAAGAGCGGCGCCTACGTCGAAGACCTCGGTGAACTCCACGCGGCAATCGAGGCGGCCAAGGCCGACTCCACACGTCCGTCACTGATCATCCTGAAGACCATCATTGGTTGGCCGTCTCCCGGGAAGCAGAACACCGGTGGCATCCACGGCTCCGCTCTGGGGGCAGCAGAGCTCGTGGGGCTGAAGGAAGCCTTGGGATTTGACCCCGAAATGCACTTTGCGGTTGACCCGGAGGTTCTTGCGCATGCCCGCAGCGCGGTGGATCGCGGCGCTGCCGCCCGTGCCCACTGGCAGGCCGATTTTGATCGCTGGGCCAGCGCACACCCCGAGCGCAAGGCGTTATTTGATCGCCTCGAATCAGGGCACCTCCCCGACGAGGCTCTCACCGCACTACCGAGCTTCGAAGCAGGCACGAGCGTCGCGACACGTGCCGCGAGCGGGAAAGTGATCAACGCCCTCGCCCCCGTACTGCCGGAGCTCTGGGGTGGTTCAGCAGACCTTGCAGGGTCGAACAACACCACTATTTCGGGGGCGGCATCATTCGTTCCCGCGCACCACTCGACCAACTCGTGGAACGGCGATCCCTATGGGCGCGTGCTGCACTTTGGCATTCGCGAGCACGCGATGGCCGCGATCCTCAACGGCATTCAGTTGCACGGCAAGACCCGCAGCTACGGGGGCACCTTCCTGCAGTTCGCCGACTACATGCGCCCCGCGGTGAGACTCGCTGCACTGATGAACGTGCCCAGCATTTTCGTGTGGACTCATGACAGCATCGCCCTCGGTGAGGACGGTCCCACGCATCAACCCATCGAGCATCTGGCCTCCCTGCGCGCGATCCCGAACCTAGCGATCGTACGGCCGGCGGATGCGAACGAGGTATCGGTCGTCTGGCACGAGACTCTGAGCCGTCAGGCAGGCCCCGTGGGCCTCGCGCTCACGCGCCAGAATGTACCCGTGTTTGCACGCGGGACTGGGGCGGCGAGCGGCAACACATTCGCCGCCGCCGAGGGTGCCCGTATGGGTGCCTACGTGCTCGCAGAGTCCCCCACCGACAGCCTCGACGTGATCCTCATCGCCACCGGATCAGAAGTGCAGCTCGCCATCGCTGCCCGCGAACAGCTCGCGAGCGAGGGCATCGGTGCCCGCGTGGTGTCTGCTCCCTGCCTCGAATGGTTTGCTGAGCAGTCACCCGCGTATCGCGAGAGCGTACTCCCGGCAGCGGTCACCGCCCGGGTCAGCGTGGAGGCGGGAATCGCACTCGGCTGGCGTGAGTACGTCGGCGATCGCGGTCGCTCGGTCTCTATCGAGCACTATGGAGCGTCGGCCGACTATGAGACGCTCTTCCGTGAGTTTGGGTTCACTGCGGAGGCAGTCGCCGCCGCCGCCCGTGATTCCCTTGCCAGTTGACCACTCAGCCTCAAAGGGGAAAAACATATGAATCCGCGCACATCTCGGTTGAGTGAAGCCGGAGTGAGTATCTGGCTCGACGACCTTTCGAGAGAACGGATCGAGAGCGGCAACCTCGTCGGGCTCATGCAGACCCACGATGTGGTCGGTGTCACCACCAACCCCACGATCTTCGCGCAGGCGATTGGTTCTGGTTCAAGCTATGGCGAGAGGATCGCGGCGTGCGGGGCCCGGGGCCTCAGTGCCGCCGAGACCGTGACCGAGCTCACCACCGCCGACGTGGCGGATGCCTGCGATCTGTTCGCGACGATCTTCGATGAGACCGAAGGCCTCAACGGCCGAGTCTCAATAGAGGTGGAACCCGCCTTGGCTCGAGATGCGGCAGCTACGAGGGCACGCGCTCAAGAACTCTGGATGCGTGTCGATAGGCCGAACGCAATGATCAAGATTCCCGGCACCGCTGAAGGCCTCGCCGCGATCACCGACACCATCGCAGCCGGTATCAGCGTGAATGTGACCCTCATCTTTAGCATCGCCCGATACCGGGAGGTCATCAATGCCTACCTGCTGGGTCTCGAACGAGCTCGTGCGGCAGGGCTTGACCTGAGCAAGATCCACTCGGTTGCCTCGTTCTTCGTGTCAAGGCTCGACACCGAGGTAGATCGGCGGCTCCGAGAAATCGGAACCGATGAGGCCTTGGCACTCACCGGGATGGCCGCAGTGGCAAACGCGCGGCTCGCCTACGAGATCTTCGAGCAGACGTTCGCGAGCGAACGCGCACAGCTCCTGCTGTCTCAGGGGGCACACGCGCAGCGTTTGCTGTGGGCCTCGACAGGTGTGAAAGACCCATCGTTGCCCGACACCCTGTATGTGACGGAGCTCGTGGCCCCCGGGGTCGTGAACACGATGCCTGAACTCACGCTCAAGGCGTTCGCCGACCACGGCGAGGAACAGGGTGACCGAATCACCGGTGGCTATCGCGAAGCGGATCAGGTATTGAACTCGATCGATGCACTCGGTATCGAGTATCGCGAGGTCACTGAGCTTCTGGAGGCCGAGGGTCTCAAGAAGTTCGAAACCTCCTGGACTGAGCTCGTCGACTCGGTGCGCGCGAGTCTGGAGCATCAGGGATGAGCGACATCCGTCTGAGCGTCGAGTGTGACACCGACCGCCCCTCTGTCCAGGCCGCCATACGCGACCTCATTGACGCTCGGGTAAGCAGTCGGCTGTTTGCGGGCGATGCCTCCCTCTGGGGCCCTGCCGCCGAACCTGAGGCCTCCATTCGACTGGGCTGGGTAGATCCTTTTCCTCAGGCGATCGAGTTGATACGCGAGGCAAGTGAACTTCGAGACTCCCTGCATAGCCAGGGTATCGACCGAGTCGTTCTCTGCGGGATGGGGGGATCAAGTCTCGGACCGGAGGTCATCGCTCGCTGGGCCGGGGTTCCGCTGACACTCCTCGACTCGACACACCCGAGCACCGTGCGCCGAGTGCTTGCAAGTGATCTCGAACGCACCGTCGTTGTCGTGAGTTCGAAATCAGGCACGACGGTCGAAACACGCAGTCACCTCGCCGCGTTCGAACAGGCGTTTCTCGAATTGGGCATCTCCACTGCTGAGCGCATCGTCGCCGTCACCGATCCCGGATCCGCCCTAGAAAACTATGCCCGATCCGCGGGATATCGGGTATTTCTCGCAGACCCAAATGTGGGCGGTCGTTTCTCGGTACTCACCGCGTTTGGAATCGTTCCCACCGTGTTGGCGGGAGTCGACATGGGGATCGTCATGCAGCAAGCTGCCGCCGTGCGCGCGATGATCGCCGCTGACGACCGAGAGAATCCAGCGGTTCGACTCGCTGCGCGTGTGTTTGCACAGCTGCCCGACCGGTACGTGCTGGCGATTGCAGAGAACCCGAATACACGGTGGGGGCTCGGAGACTGGATCGAGCAACTTGTCGCTGAGTCCACTGGGAAGGAGGGGAAGGGCGTGCTCCCCATCAGCCTGGCTCCGGATGCTCCAGAGGCCACGGGAACTGTTCCGGCAAGCACCACGATCGTGCGGGTGAGCGGAGTCGCAGACGGACAAGCCGTCATGAACGATGAGATCGGCGTGACGGGTGAACTCGGCTCACAGTTCTTCCTGTGGGAGGTAGCGACTGCGCTCCTCGGTCATCTCATGAACATCGACCCCTTCTCGCAACCTGATGTTGAGTCTGCGAAGATCGCCTCGCGACGCGCGCTTGCGGATGCCGAGGGCCCGGCCATCGCAGAACAAGCGCAGCACTCCCCCGCTCACCTGACCGAGGAGTTGCGTCAAGCTGTTCCTCCAAACGGCTATGTGGTAATTCAGGCGTTTCTTGATCGAGATCAGGAGACGATGCGCATGCTTGAGATACTCCGCTCGGAGTTGGAGGGAAGCCTTGCGGTACCTGTCGCCGTGGGATTTGGGCCACGCTATCTCCACTCGACCGGGCAGTTCCACAAGGGCGGTCCAAAGCTCGGCACGTTTCTGCAGATTGCCGATGCCGATGTTGTCGACCTGCCGATACCCGGCAGCCCAGCTTCGTTCGGTGAGGTGCTTCGCTCACAGGCTCGCGGAGACCAGGAGGTTCTTCGCGCGCACGGGCGGATGGTGCTGACGATGAAGACCTCGTCTCTCCACACAAGCGTCGCAGAAATGGTCGAAGCCCTCTCGCGCTGACGCTGAGAGGGCTTCGACGAAGTTTTCGCCGTCGCATTTTCTTGAGACGGGGATTGGGAGGTTAGGAGACCGGGATGGAACCCCTGCGCTCGCGAAGCTTCTGCAGCGCCTGCTCGAGAAGTTCCTCGGCCTCTTCCGGCGTGCGACGCTCTTTCACATATGCGAGATGCGTCTTGTACGGCTCGTTCTTTGAGATCTCCGGCGGGTTCTGCTGATCTCGGCCAGCGGGGAGACCACTGTGCGGCGAGTCAATCTGATCTGGGATTTCTTCCTCGGAAACGTCTGCAGCGAAGTGCCGCACCGTTTCGTTGCCCAAAGCATCCCAATATGAAACTGTGACCCGCTCAGCACGCGAGCCGTGATCCTTTTCGCCCATCGGGCCTGACCCGACGCGGGCGCCGCGAATTGCGCTGCTACCAGACACACTCAACCTTTCTGTGGGCTTTCGCCCGGAACCATGTGGCGGGTGTTAGACCACCGAAAAACGTGCGATCAGGCCGAGCCCGATGATTGTGGCGAACCATACCAGCGAGACGGCAACTGTGATGCGATTGAGATTGCGCTCGGCAACGCCAGAGGAACCCAACCCGGAAGTGACTCCGCCACCAAACATGTCGGAGAGGCCGCCGCCGCGACCCTTGTGCAGCAGAATGAACAGGGTGAGCAGCAGGCTCGTGATCACCAAGATGACGATCAATGCGATCTTCAGAATGAGCACAGAATGCCTTTCACGGGTTTCGGGCGGAGTGGGCCAGCGTTTAGTATACCGGGTCTGTACTGAGAAGCCGTCGGCCTACGCGCCAGTAACGTGCTTCTTGAATTGAACGATGCGAGAAAACTCTGTGGCATCGAGGCTCGCTCCTCCCACCAATGCCCCATCGATATTCGGCTGCCGAAGGAAGGATGCGATATTGAGGCTCGTGACGGACCCTCCGTACAGGATCCGAGTTCGGTCCGCAACGTCCTCATCGCGCAATTCGGCGATGCTGGCGCGCAGGGCACGGCAGACTTCTTCGGCCTGCTCAGGGCTCGCGGCCTCGCCACTTCCGATCGCCCACACGGGTTCGTACGCGACCACGAACTCTGCCCCCGACGGTAATTCAGTGAGCGCTTCTGAGAGCTGCTGTACTGGCACGGAGGCCGCCCCGTGTTCGGCGAGATCGTCAGCAGTCTCTCCGACACAGATCACTGGGACCATGCCTGCAGCATGCACCGCTTGTGCTTTGCGCGCGACGAGGTCGCCACCCTCTCCGTGGCCGAGGCGTCGTTCAGAATGACCCACGAGAACATACTCGACCTCAAGCTTCTTCAGGAATGAGGCAGCGACATCACCCGTGTAGGCTCCGGCCGCGTTCGGTGAAACATCCTGCGCCCCGAGGCGCAACGCGAGCTTGTCCGCAGCGACAAGAGTCTGCACGGAACGGAGATCGGTAAACGGCGGAAATACGGCAACCTCAACGGAGCCGAAATCATGCTTGATGTCCTTCAGGCTCCACGAGAGCTTCTGTACGAGAGCGATTGCCTGCAGATGATCGAGATTCATCTTCCAGTTCCCAGCGATTAGGGGAACCCGAGTGGTGGCCGCGCTCATGCGAGCACCTCCAGCCCAGGAAGGATCTTCCCCTCGAGATACTCGAGACTCGCTCCCCCACCCGTAGAGATATGACCGAAATCGCTGTCTGCAAAGCCCAGGGCTCGCACGGCTGCCGCGGAGTCACCTCCACCCACAACGGTAAATCCTGACGTTTCGGTGAGCGCACGCGCAACCGTGCGGGTTCCTTCGGCGAAGGCCGGCATCTCAAACACACCCATCGGCCCGTTCCAGAAGACCGTATTGGATTCCGCAATGATTCGGGCAAATGTGGCCGCGGTTTCCGGCCCGATATCCAGGCCTATTCCAGTCGAACCAAAGCTGCTCGACTCGATCGCGTCGGCTGCGACGATCTCGTGAGCGGCATCAGGCGCGAACTTCTCGGCAACGACAACGTCGGTGGGCAAGACGATGCGCACACCGCGTCGTTCCGCTTCAGCCAGGTATCCACGCACGGTCTCGAGCTGGTCTTCCTCTAGCAGGCTGGACCCAACCGCGTGACCCTGAGCAGCCAGGAAGGTGAAGAGCATTCCCCCGCCAATCAGCAGGGTGTCCACACGGTCCAACAGATGCGCGATCACGCCCAGTTTGTCGGAAACTTTCGAGCCGCCCAAGATCACCGCATAGGGACGCTCCGGATCCACCGTCAGGCGCTTGAGCACCTCGAGTTCTCCCATAACCAGTCGGCCCGCAGCGCTCGGCAGCATTTCGGCCAACTCCGTTACACTCGCCTGTCGGCGATGAACCACGCCGAAACCGTCGGAGACAAAGGCACCCGCGCCCTCAGCCAGAGCGGCTGCGAAGGCCTCTCGCTCGGCCGCAACCTTGCTCGTCTCCCCTGCATTGAAGCGAAGGTTCTCAAGTAGGAGTACGTCCCCATCAGCCAGGGCCGACCGGGCCGAAGAGGCCTCAGGTCCGACCGTCTCGCCAACGAACGCGACCGGTGCCTCGAGCAACTCCGACATGCGAATCGCAACGGGACGCAGCGAGTATTTCGCTTCGGGAACGCCAGCCGGTCGACCCAAGTGGCTCACGAGCACCACTCGGGCACCGGCGGATCGGAGCTCGCGAATAGTCGACAAGGAAGCTCGTATCCGACCGTCGTCGGTGATGACCCCGTCCGAGAGTGGGACGTTCAGGTCGCAGCGAACTATGACCGTCTGTGAGCGAAGTGAGCCGAGGGTCTCGAGTGTGCGCAAGGGAATGCTCCTCTGGTGATGGATCGTGCCCGAACTCTATCGCTCACGCGTGGCCCTGGCGGTGAACTGTGCAAACGCAGAAAGCGGGCCGACCCAGGAAGGTCAGCCCGCTCAGCGGTTACAGCTGGATCAGGCCAGCGCTCTGGCTGCGGGCAGCTTCGAAGCGCTTCGCGACGTCCTGCCAGTTGGCGATGTTCCAGAATGCCTTCACGTAGTCGGCACGTAGATTCAGGTAGTCAAGGTAGTACGCGTGCTCCCACACGTCAAGCATGAGGAGGGGGATGGTGCCCGCTGGTAGGTTGCCCTGCTGATCGAACAGCTGCACAATGTTGGCACGCTGACCCAGCGCGTCCCAGGCCAAGACGGACCAACCTGAGCCCTGCACACCCATGGCGGTCGCCGTGAAGTGAGCTTGGAACTTCTCGAACGAGCCAAAGTACTCGTCAATTGCTGCGGCCAGTTCGCCCTCGGGGCGCTCGCCACCTTCTGGCGAGAGGTTATTCCAGAAGATGGTGTGGTTGACGTGGCCACCGACGTTGAATGCGAGGTCCTTCTCGAGCTTGTTCACCGCTGCGAGATTGTCGGAATCGCGAGCTTCAGCGAGCTGCTGCAGCGCGGTGTTGGCACCGGTCACGTATGCCTGGTGATGCTTGTCATGGTGCAGCTGCATGATCTTGCCACTGATGTGCGGCTCGAGTGCGGCGTAGTCGTAGGGAAGTTCGGGAAGTGTATATGCAGTCATGTGGCGTTCCTCCAGAATCGCGTCGAAGTCCTCCGGCTAGTCTATGCCCGGGCTGGGTTCAGTCGCCGGGGGAATTGCCCGGTTCTCGCCCACAGCGAACGGTGACTTCACAGGGGTCAGTCTGTGACCCTGTTCACGGTGAATCGACTACAGGCGATCGAGCTCGTCCGGCAGATTCGCGTCAGTCCCGGGTATCCCGCGAACCTCGGCTTCTTTGTCTGCCATCGCAAGCAGTCGACGAATTCGGCCCGCAATCGCGTCCTTGGTGAGGGGCGGATCAGCGCGGTTTCCGAGCTCGTCCAGACTGGCATCGCGGTGCGCAATGCGCAACGCGCCCGCATACTTCAGGTGATCCGGAATCTCCTCGCCCAGGATCTCCAAGGCCCGTTCGACCCTGGCGCACGCCGCGACCGACGCCTGCGCACTACGGCGGAGGTTCGCGTCATCAAAGTTCACGAGTCGGTTGGCAGTGTTTCGGGTCTCTCTCGCTTTGCGGAGATCTTCCCAATCCGCCTGCGACTCGACGGCGCCCATGGCACCCAGCATCTCTCCGATTGCTTCGCCGTCACGAATCAGCACCTTGTGCTGCCCGCGAATCTCCCGGTTCTTCGTGGCGACTCCGATTCTGCCTGCCGCACCGACCAACGCCATGGCGGTCTCGTTTGTCGGGCAGATGATCTCGAGGCTCGCTGAACGGCCCGGAGGTGTGACGGATCCGCGGGCCAGGAAGGCGCCGCGCCACATGGCAGCAAGCTCACCGGGTGAGCCTGTTGTGAGCCGATTCGGCAAGCCGCGGATGGGTCGGCGACGCTGGTCGAGCAATCCGAGCTGACGAGCGAGCGTCTCCCCATCCAGCACCCGAACCACGAACTGCGGAGCGCCCGGACGCGTGTTTGCGGCAGGGAGTTGCTTGGCATCGGAACGTACCCCGTAAATCTCAGCGAGGTCCTTTCGCACCCGCTGCACGATCGCAGGGGTGTGTAACTCGGCCTCCAGCGCGATCCGGCCAGAAATGGTGTGCAGGCCCCCTGCGAGTCTGAGCACGGTCGCGAGTTCCGCGATCCGCTCGCCGGTCTGCTGTGCAGGCACGCGAACGAGCTCGTTCTTGACATCGGGGGTTGAAGGCACTCTGGATCCTCTCAAAGAAGAGTGTAGAAAGAATTCTGCGGCTGACAGCGCACGGCCGTCAGGCGGTGATTACTCGCGCCCGAGATCTCGGTGGCGCAGGCTGACGCTCACGCCGGGTAGCGCGGCGAGGCGATCAGCAAGTTCACGCGCCATTGCTACAGAGCGGTGTTTGCCGCCTGTGCAGCCTACTGCAAGTGAGACGTGACGTTTGTTCTCGCGCTGATAACCCGCGAGCACTGGCTGCAATGCTGCCACATAATGCTCAAGGAATTCTGCCGCGCCCTCGCGGCTGAGCACGTACTCCTTGACATCCGCATCAACTCCGGTGAGCGGGCGCAATTCGGTCTCCCAGAACGGATTCGGCAAGAAACGCATGTCGGCCATGAGATCGACATCGGTCGGGGTGCCGTATTTAAAACCGAAGCTCTGCACGGACAGCTGCAAACCAGGGGTGTCATCGTCTGAAAAGAGCTCGCGAGTGGCAGTTGAGAGATCGTGCACGTTGTAGCGCGAAGTGTCAATGACGACATCGCTGGAGGCACGCAACTCTTGCAGTCGCTCGCGCTCGAGACGAATACCGTCGAGGAGGCTGCCCTCTGCCTGCAGCGGGTGCGGCCGACGCACGGACTCATAGCGCCGCACCAAGACTTCGTCGGTGGCGTCGAGAAACACGACTCGTACTTTGGCGTTTTCACGCAGGCTGGCAACTGTCTCCTGGACATCAGCGAACAAGTCCCGTCCGCGCACGTCAACCACGGCCACGATGCGCGGCAACGCTCCGCCGGAGCGATCCGCCATGTCGGCGAGCGGCTTCAACATGGGCAGAGGAAGGTTATCTACGACGTACCAGCCCAGGTCTTCCAGTGCGTTCGCAACGGTGCTTCGCCCAGCCCCCGACATGCCGGTGACGATCAGGATTTCCTGATCCGCTGACTGCTCGTTCACCGTTCAATCTCCTCGGTTTGCCTCTGCTCGAATGCAACTCCTAGCTTAGCCGCACTTCCGTCTGCACTTACCGCTGCGGGTTCTGATGCCGAGCCATGCACATGGCGGTGGATCTGCTCGGCCAGTTGAGGCCCCACCCCCGGGGCGCTACCAATTTCAGCGACCGAGGCGGCCTTCAGCCTCGCAACCGAGCCAAAGTGTCGAAGGAGCGCCTGCACTCGTTTCGGACCCAGACCCGGGATCTCCGCGAGCGTACTTGCAATCGCCGTGCTGCGCCGCTGACGTTGAAACGTGATCGCAAAGCGGTGCGCTTCATCACGAATGCGCTGCACGAGGAATAGTCCCTCACTGGTTCTCGGCATAATGACCGGGAACGGATCCTCAGGCAGCCACAATTCCTCAAGCCGCTTGGCGACGCCGACCAGAGCGATGTCCGTGATGTTCGCCTCATTCAGCGCACGGTGTGCGGCCGCAACCTGGGGCTGCCCGCCGTCGACAATCAGAAGCTGCGGCCGCTCCCGATACCTGCCCGAGGGCAACTGATCTGACTCTGCGGCAGCGTTGAGTTGGGCGGCTCGTCGCGAAACTACCTGGTAGATGGAATCGGTGTCGTCTCGGGTCTGCTCGATTCGATACTTCCGATAGGCACCCTTCGCGGGCAGACCATCCTCAAACACAACAAGGGAGGCCACCACGCCAGTGCCCTGCAGGTGCGAGACATCGATGCACTCAATGCGCAGCGGGGGCTCCTGCATCTCGAGGGAGCGCTGTAACTCGGCAAGAGCGTCGGTTCTTGCCGTGATATCAGCCGAGCGCTTCAGCTTGTGGCGTACCAGGTTCTCCCCCGCGTTCAGGGTCGCCCGATCCATGAGTTGCGCCTTGTCGCCGCGTTCTGGCACCTGCACGCGCACGCGTCCAGCTCGTGGCCGCCTGAAACGAAGAGCCTCCTCGAGGGCATCGACACCTTCTGGGAGGAGGGGGACCAGTATTTGCGGCGGCGGTTCGCGCTCCCCTTCGTAGGCGGATTGAATGACCTGCTCCAGCAGCGTTCCCGGGGAATCGTCGAGCTCAACGTCAACGATCCAACTGCGCTCGCCGCGGATGCGGCCTCCACGCACGATGAACTGATGAGCCGCGGCGGAAAGCTCGTCTGCTCGAAAACCGAACACATCGGCATCCACGTCGTGGCTGAGTGACACCGAGTTCCGCTCCAACACGTGTTCGACGGCCGCGGCCTGATCGCGAAGTCTCGCGGCATCTTCGTAACGTTGTTCCGCGGCGGCATCGCGCATCTCAGTTCGCAGTCGCCGCAGGTGAGAGGTGTCGCCTCCCGCGAGAAACGTGACGAGATCACTCACGCGGGTTCGATGATCCTCGATGCTGATCAGGCCTGAGCACGGCCCGTGACATCGACCGATCTGACCCGCAAGACACGGCTTTCCCGACTGCATTGCCCGCCGGTAATCCGCCTCATTACAGGTGCGGATGGGAAACGCCTGGTGCAGCAACGCCGTGGTCTCTTTCAGAGCCCACACCTTGGGATAGGGTCCGAAGTAGCGCGCGCCCCTGATCTTTTCGTTGCGCGTGATGAGTAGCCTCGGTGCCTCGTCGCGCAGGGTGACGGCGAGATAAGGGTAGGTCTTGTCGTCTCGAAATTGGACGTTGAACGGAGGCTTGAACTCAGTGATCCAGGTGTGCTCGAGCACCAACGACTCGGTATCGGTCGCGACGACCGTCCAGTCGAGTCGCGCAGCCAGGGCGAGCATTCTTCTCGTGCGAGGTTGAATCGAATGCAGTGGCTGGAAGTAGTTGGCGAGCCTAGCCCGCAAGTTTTTTGCCTTGCCGATATACAGCACACGCCCGTGTCGATCACTGAATCGGTAGACCCCAGGGGTGGTGGGGATCTCGCCGTTTGCCGGGCGAAAATCCGCTCGGCGATCCACAATCTCCGTCACTCTAGACCTGTATCCGGGCCTTTGCCGCCGCGACCGTGCGCGACTTTCCTGCCGCTGAAGGCTTGTCACCACGCCCCGTGAGCACTTCAGCAAGAAACTCGCCCGTGTGGCTGCCGGGAGCCTTCGCGATCTGTTCGGGGGTACCCGTCGCCAAGATGCTTCCGCCGCCCGAGCCGCCTTCGGGGCCCAAGTCAATGACCCAATCCGCGCTCCGAATGACATCGAGATTGTGCTCAATGGTGATCACGGTGTTGCCCTTGTCAACGAGGCCGTTGAGCACGAGCAGGAGCTTCCGCACATCTTCAAAGTGCAGGCCGGTGGTCGGTTCGTCCAGCACGTAGATGGTTCGGCCATTTGAGCGTTTCTGGAGTTCGGTGGCCAGTTTTACTCGTTGCGCCTCACCTCCGGAAAGGGTGGTCGCTGCCTGCCCCAGGCGCACGTACCCCAGCCCGACATCGACGAGGGTCTTGAGATACCGATGGATGCTCGAAATTGGCTCGAAGAACTCCGATGCTTCTGCGATCGGCATGTCGAGCACCTCGCTGATGTTCTTGCCCTTGTAGCGCACCTGCAGGGTCTCTCGGTTGTATCGCTTACCCCCACAAATCTCGCACGCGACGTACACATCCGGCAGGAAGTTCATCTCGATTTTCAGCGTGCCGTCACCCGAGCAGGCCTCACACCTTCCCCCTTTGACGTTGAAGCTGAATCGGCCGGTGAGGTACCCGCGGGTCTTTGCCTCGGGGGTATCGGCAAACAGATTGCGGATCTTGTCGAACACCCCCGTGTAGGTTGCGGGATTCGAGCGAGGGGTGCGACCAATCGGTGCCTGATCGACGTGCACCACCTTGTCGAGATGTTCGATTCCGGTGATGCGCGTGTGCTTGCCGGGAACCGTTCGCGCCCCGTTGAGTTGCGAGGCGAGCACCCGGTACAGGATGTCGTTCACGAGGGTGGACTTCCCTGATCCGCTCACGCCGGTCACCGCCGTCATGATGCCGAGCGGGAACGTCGCATCGACACCCTTCAGGTTGTTCGAGCGAGCACCGATCACCTTGAGCTCCCGGCCCTTATCGGGCTTCCTGCGCTTCCTGGGAGTCTCGATGGCTCGGCGGCCCACGAGATAGTCGGCCGTGATCGAGTCGGTGTTTTCAAGCAGGGAAGCATAGTCGCCCGAATGTACGACGGTGCCTCCCTCGACGCCGGCCCCGGGGCCAATATCGACAACCCAGTCGGCCGCCTCGATAGTCTCCTCGTCGTGCTCAACGACGATCAGCGTGTTGCCGAGATCTCGCAGCTTAATCAGGGTCTCGATGAGCCTGCGGTTGTCACGTTGATGCAGACCAATACTTGGCTCGTCGAGAACATACAGCACACCCGTGAGCCCCGAGCCGATCTGCGTGGCGAGACGGATACGCTGGGCCTCGCCACCGGACAGGGTGCCCGCGGATCGCGCGAGCGTGAGATAGCCGAGCCCGACCTCGATGAGGAAGTTGAAGCGCAATCGAATCTCTCGAAGCACCTGCGCAGCGATCTTGGCTTCGCGCTCCGTGAGCACGACCTCGTTGAAGAAGCGTTGGGCGGAAGTGAGGCTGAACTCTCCTACCGCGGCGATGGACTCGCCGTTGACGGTCACCGCGAGTACCTCTGGTTTTAGACGCTGGCCGTTGCAGGCGTGGCACGGCACCTCCCGCAAGAATTCCGACCACCTTTCGCGCCGACCGTCACTTTCGGCCTCCGCATACTGACGCTCGATGAAGGGGATCACGCCTTCAAACCCTGAGGTGTACTTGACCTCACGGCCGAAACGATTCTTCCACTTCACATTGACCGTGAAATCGTTGCCGCGCAGTACCGCTTCACGCACTTCCGCGGGCAGGTCTCGCCACGGAGTCTTCAGATCGAAGTCAAGATCTTGCGAGAGCCCTCTGAGGAGTTTTTCGTAGTAGTTGTAGAGGCTTTTTCCCTGACTTGTCCAGGGAACAATCACGCCTTCCGCGATACTCAGCGACTCATCGCCCAGCACCAGCTCTTCATCGACCGACATGCTGGTTCCGAGCCCAGAGCAGACCGGGCACGCACCGAACGGCGCATTGAACGAGAACGTGCGGGGCTCGATCTCGGTGAGCGACACTGGATGTCGATTTGGACAGCTGAGGTTCTCGGAGAATGTCTGGCGCCGACCCTTGGCCCCTTCGTCAAGATCAACGAAATCGATGGTCACGAGGCCGCTTGCGAGCTTCAGCGCCGTCTCCAGGGAATCGGTGAGCCGACCCAGTCCATCCGGGCTCGCAACGAGCCGGTCCACCACCACCGCGATGTCGTGCTTGACCTGCTTCTTCAACTTCGGGGGGTCTGACAGCTGCACCACCGCGCCGTCGACGATGGCGCGTGAATACCCGGTTGCCGCGAGCTCGTGAAACAAATCGACGAACTCACCCTTTTTCTGACTCACGACGGGTGCGAGCACCTGGTACCGCGTCCGGTCAGGCAGTTCCATCAGCGTGTCAGCAATTTGTTGCACTGTCTGTGCGCGAATCGGCTCCCCGCACTCGGCACAGTGAGGAATACCGATGCGAGCCCACAACAACCGCATGTAGTCATAGATCTCGGTGATTGTGCCGACAGTGGATCGCGGATTGCGGTTGGTCGACTTCTGGTCGATACTCACCGCGGGGCTCAGCCCCTCGATGAAGTCAACGTCCGGCCTGTCGACCTGCCCGAGAAATTGCCGAGCATACGCGGAAAGGCTCTCGACGTAACGCCGCTGACCTTCCGCGAAAATGGTGTCAAAGGCCATGCTTGACTTGCCCGAGCCCGACAGTCCTGTGAACACGACGAGCGCGTCCCTCGGGATCGTGAGATCGACGTCTCTCAGGTTGTGCACCCTCGCTCCCTTCACGCTGATGTGCGCGTGGGTCGTGGGGGAGGAAATCGGGGCCTGGGCGGGGGTCGAAGTCACTCCCCCATCTTACCGCCGCCACATCTGAGATTCGAACATATGTGCGATTTGTGGTTAGCGGTGCCCCGCGGCATCCATGCTCCGGAGTTCCTTCTTCAGCTCGGCAACCTCGTCGCGAAGCCTGGCTGCGAGTTCAAATTTGAGTTCTGCCGCAGCCGCGAGCATCTGCTCGGTAAGATCCGAAACCAACCCCTCGAGCTGCGCCGCACCCTCGCCGGCGATGGCACCCGGCCGCGAAGCGGGTCTCCCCTTGGTGCGAGAAGACACCCCGCCCTTTTTCTGCGCGTGTTGCGAGGTTCGAGATGCGAGCACCGCCTCGGTATCGGCCGCCTCCCGATTCAGGAGTTCCGTGATGTCACCGATCTTCTTGCGCAATGGCTGCGGATCGACACCGTGCAGTGTGTTGTACGCGACCTGCTTTTCGCGTCGCCGATTCGTCTCGTCGATGGCGTGCTGCATCGACCTGGTGACTCTGTCGGCGTACATGTGGACCTGGCCGGACACATTACGCGCGGCGCGTCCAATCGTCTGAATCAACGAGGTACTCGAGCGAAGGAATCCCTCCTTGTCGGCATCGAGAATCGACACGAGTGACACCTCGGGAAGATCGAGTCCCTCTCGGAGCAGGTTGATTCCGATGAGCACGTCATAGACACCGGCGCGGAGTTCGGTGAGGAGCTCGACACGGCGCAGCGTGTCGACATCGCTGTGCAAGTATCGAACTCGCACCCCCGCTTCCTCCATGAAGGTGGTGAGTTGCTCGGCCATCTTCTTGGTGAGCGTCGTCACGAGCACGCGCTCATCGCGCTCCGCTCGGATCCGAACCTCTTCAAGGAGATCGTCGATTTGCCCCTCGCTGGGCTTCACGATGATTTCCGGATCGATCAGGCCGGTCGGCCGAATGATCTGTTCGACGACCCCGTCGGCACGATCCAGTTCATAGGCCGACGGCGTCGCCGAGAGGTAGACGGTCTGCCCAACTCGATCCTTGAATTCGCTGAACTTCAGGGGCCGGTTGTCGAGCGCGCTCGGGAGACGGAACCCGTGATCCACCAGGGTTCGTTTGCGCGAAGCATCACCCTCATACATCGCCCCGATCTGTGGAACTGTGACGTGGGACTCGTCAATGACCATCAGGAAGTCGTCAGGAAAATAATCGAGCAGGCAGTGCGGTGCCTCACCGGGCTGGCGGCCATCAATGTGCCGCGAGTAGTTTTCAATGCCCGAACAGAAACCAATCTGCTCCATCATTTCCAGGTCAAATGTGGTGCGCATGCGTAGCCGCTGCTCCTCGACGAGTTTGTTCTGTTGCTTCAACTCGCGAGTGCGAACCTCAAGCTCTTCCGAGATGGCGCCCATGGCACGGTTCATGACCTCACGGCTCGCCACATAGTGCGACCCTGGAAAGACCGACACCGTATCGACCTGCTTGATGACCTCCCCGGTCAGCGGGTGGAGGTAGTACAGTGCCTCTACCTCGTCACCAAAAAATTCGATACGAATCGCCAATTCCTCATACATCGGGATGATCTCGACCGTGTCGCCACGCACCCTGAAGTTGCCACGTACGAACTCAATGTCGTTGCGCTGATACTGCATGTCCACGAAGCGACGCAGCAGCACATCCCGGTCAAGCCGATCGCCGACGACGAGCGGCACCATGGCCTCGTAGTATTCCTCTGGTTTGCCGAGGCCGTAGATGCAGGACACCGTAGAAATCACGACCACATCGCGCCGACTGAGCAGTGCGTTCGTCGTCGAGTGTCGCAGCCGTTCGACCTCCGCGTTTACCGAGGAATCCTTCTCGATGAAGGTGTCGGTCTGCGGCACATAGGCCTCAGGTTGGTAGTAGTCGTAGTAGGAGACGAAGTACTCCACCGAATTGTTGGGCATGAGTTCGCGGAATTCGTTCGCGAGCTGAGCCGCCAGTGTTTTGTTGTGCGCGAGAATCAGCGTGGGCCGTTGCACTGCCTCGATGAGCCATGCTGTTGTTGCAGACTTTCCCGTGCCGGTTGCACCGAGCAAGACCACCTCAGTCTCGCCAGCGTTGATTCGCTTGGTGAGCTCTTCGATCGCCTGTGGCTGATCGCCGCTCGGCTCGTAGTCACTGACGACCTCAAAGGGTCGCACGCTGCGCGTCGGTTCCATGCTTCGAGGCTACTCCGCACCCCTGACAAAGTTGTTACCGATACTAAAAGCCCGGGCAGGAACGCGCGGGGATCAGCGCGGTTCGACTGGGGTCGATGGCCCGCAAGCTGCGCTCGCCAGTTTCAGCTGAACCAGAGCTTCAGTTCCCGCTCGGCCGAGAGCGTCGAGTCTGAACCGTGTACGAGGTTTTGCTGTACCTTCAATCCCCAATCGCGCCCAAGATCACCGCGAATGGTGCCGGGCAGGGCAACTGTCGGGTCGGTGGCACCCGCGAGAGCACGGAAGCCCTCAATCACGCGATTACCCTCGGCACGAATCGCCACGATCGGACCGGAGGACATGAATTCCAGCAACGGCTCAAAAAAGGGTTTTCCCTCGTGCTCGGCATAGTGCTCCGCAAGCAGGGAGCGGTCAGCGGTTACGAGTCGAATGTCGATGAGGCGGTATCCCTTGGATTCCACTCGACGCAGAATTTCTCCGGTCAATCCGCGTGCCACGCCATCGGGCTTCACCAAGATGAGGGTCTCTTCTGCTGACATGTTCTCTCCTGTGCTTCGCATCATTCACGTACCGGTCGGGCTGCGCCCTCGTCGAGTGTAGTCCCTTCGAACGAGGAGGGCACGTCGTGCCTATGGTTGCGCGGCAAGCCAGGCCGCGCGATCTCGGTCGATCCGCGCGCCCTTCACCATGCAATAGACCCACAGTGCAGAAAAGACGATCCCGACGATCAACGCCATGGGCAGTACGAGTGCGCTGAGCAGCATCAGCACATGCACCGCCCACCCGATCCAGATTCCGATCTTGCCCCTGCGCATCGTCGAAAGGGCAACAATGATCACCACGCAGAGTCCGATGCCGCCATAGATGCCGAGCTCGCGCGGCTCGGTGATTCCGAGGCCAAACACTGTCATGCCGATGAGGAAGACGACGATGAGCTCAAACCCGAGCACGATCGAGGCGAGTGCACGTTGGGTGCGCGCACCACCATCGGAGCCAGAAGTGGCACCGGAGACTCGCATTGCTGCATCATGTGCGAAACTCTCTGACGGCGAGAGCGTCAGTTCTGGTTCTTCTGAGTCGCGCGGCGAGGGCGATCCGGCGCTCATGCGACGGCCCACCCCTCGGAACGGGCGAAGGCGATTGCCTCCCCAGCGAGCAACACCGAGCCAACGACCAGAACGGCCCGGCCCTCGCCCCTGCTTGCCCAGCCACGTGCCACGTCAAGTGCCTCGGGAAGCGACTCGGTCACGCTTACTGGGAGCTCCCCCAGCGCGTGGGTGCCGAGTTCGGCGAGGTCATCGGCGGTTGCCGTTCGCTCGGAATCAACCGGGGTCAGGTATACGGCATCGGCAATGGGCGCCAGTGCAGCCAAGACTCCCGTGGCATCTTTTTCTCCCATGACACCGACCACGAGTGCGAGTTCGGTGAAGGCGAATGACTCGGTGACGGCGCGTGCCAACGCCTCAGCCCCGTGTGGGTTATGCGCTGCATCGACATAGACAATGGGATCAGTGCCGATGAGTTGCAGACGCCCGGGCGAGGTGAGCTGCGCGAGCCCCTCCTCGAACACCGACTCTGGTATCGGCCGTTCCCCGCCGAAGAAGCCTTCGACAGCGGCGACCGCGACCGCGACATTCTCGGCCTGGTAGCTCCCATAGAGCGGCACGAATGCCGACTCATACACGTGCCCGGTGACCCCGCGCACGTCAATCTGCCGACCGCCGACAGCCAGCCGGTCTTCGGCAAGTTCGAAATCAACCCCAGCAATCAGCAACTTCGCGTCTCGCTCGTCGGCTGTCAGCCGCAGTTCTCCGGCTGCATCTTCGTGCTGGCGGGCAGAGACGACGAGCGTACCCTGCTTGATAATTCCCGACTTCGTATGTGCGATCTCCGCGATCGTGTGGCCGAGGATCGAGGTGTGATCGAGATCGATCGGAGTGAACACCGCGACCTGCGCGTCGGCGATATTGGTGGCATCCCACTCGCCGCCCATTCCGACCTCAATGACCGCGACCTCGACAGGGGCATCCGCAAAGGCCAGGAAAGCGAGCACTGCAAGCGCCTCGAAGAAGGTAATGGGACCCTGACCCGCGTCGGTGAGCTCACGATCTACCACTTCAAGTGGGAGCTGGAGATCAGCCCAGGCAGACACAAGTGCTTCGTCACGAATCGGCTCGCCATCGATCTGAAAGCGCTCGGTGAAATCCACGAGGTGGGGGCTCGTGAACAGCCCCGTCCGGAGGCCGTGCGCGCGCAGCAGAGACTCGATCGCCCGACTCGTCGAGGTCTTTCCATTCGTTCCCGCAATCTGGATGACCGGAAAAGACAATTGCGGTGAGCCTGCGAGTTCTGCGAGGCGCCGGGCTGGCTCGATTCGGGGGCGGGGGGTCGCCTCGCCCACCCGTTCCAGCAATGCCTCGTAGACACTCGCGGCACCTTTGTTCAGACTCATTCTGCACTCGTTTCTGATGCGTCAACGGTAATGATCAACGGTGCCTTTTCCGCGCCCAGGGCCGCCGCGCTGCTGACGAACACGACGTTATCGATGACCCGGTCGGGCGCAGCCGCCAGCTCTTCCATCTCTTCCGTGGGTTGCACCGCGAAGCCGACAGCCAGAGTCTCGGCAGCGATGAGGCCGCCGTGGAGTTGTAGGGCCGCGGCGTACTCGGGGGCAGCGTTCAGCGCGAGCACGATCCGATCGCTCACCTCGAGTCCGGCATTCTTTCGAGCCTCTTGCACCGCGCGGATCGCATCTCGAGCGATGCCCTCCGCCTCCAGCTCTGGAGTCGTCTCCGTGCGTAGCAGCACGAAGCCTCCGCCTGGCAGGAGCCCCAGCACATCTCGATCGTGCGATCCGTCACCCACCGAGTTGGTCAGCTCATACTCGCCAGGCTGCAGCGCTACCCCTCCGGCTGTCACGACACCGTCAGACTCACTCCAGTTTCCACTCTTGGCACCGGCGATCGCCTGCTGCACGCTCTTCCCGATGCGAGGTCCGGCGGCCCGCGCGTTGACAGTGAGCTGCTGCACAATGCCATGCTCCTCAGCGCTCTCGTCTCTCAGCCTCTTCAACTTGACCTTCTTGACGTTGAGTTCCTCTCGCAGAATCTCAGCGAATGGCTTGAGCGCCTTCTTCCGTGCGGTCACTACCGTCAGCTTCTTCAAAGGCAATCGCACGCGAAGGCGACGAGACTTTCGAAGTGACAGCGCCTGCGAGGTGATCTGTCGGATCTCGTCCATCGCGCCGATCAACTCTTCGTCTTCCGGAAACGCATCCGCCTTCGGCCAGTCGGTCAGGTGCACGGAGCGGCCCCCGGTGAGTCCGCGCCACATCTCCTCGGCGACCAGCGGCATCATCGGGGCCGCGACTCGCGTGACGGTTTCCAGCACGGTGAAGAGAGTGTCGAACGCCTGACGGTTTTCTTTGTCCCCGTTCTCTCCACCGGTGCCGGCCCAGAACCGATCCCGCGAGCGGCGCACGTACCAGTTCGTGAGCACCTCGGCGAAATCCCTCAGCGATTCAGCTGCCGATGTGGTGTCAAGCGCCTCGAGGTACGCGCCAACATCTCGCACGAGCGCACCGGTTTTCGCCAAGATATACCGATCCAGTGGATCGCGAGAGTCCGTGCGCCACCGACCCTCGAGCCCGTCGGCGTTGGCATACAGGCTGAAGAAGTACCAGGTGCTCCAGAGCGGCAGAATGAATTGTCGCACCCCCTCCCGAATCCCCTCCTCGGTGACAATGAGGTTGCCCCCACGAACGACTGGCGATGCCATGAGGAACCATCTCATTGCATCCGATCCGTCGCGTTCGAACACCTCGTTGACATCGGGGTAGTTCTGCAGACTCTTCGACATCTTGTTGCCGTCGGAGCCAAGCACTATGCCGTGGCTAATGACGTTCGTGAAGGCCGGCCGGTCAAACAGCGCGGTGGCCAGCACGTGCATGACGTAGAACCACCCGCGAGTCTGCCCGATGTATTCGACGATGAAGTCGGCGGGCTGGTGCGTGTCGAACCAGTCCTGATTCTCAAATGGGTAGTGCGCCTGCGCAAAGGGCATCGAGCCCGAATCGAACCACACATCAAACACGTCCTCGATACGCCGCATCGTGGACTGCCCCGTGGGATCGTCGGGGTTCGGACGGGTCAGTTCGTCGATGTAGGGCCGGTGCAGATCCACTTCACCCTCTGCGCCAAGCGGGAGGCGGCCAAAGTCGGCCTCGATTTCGGCGAGCGAACCGTAGACATCGATTCGCGGGTAGTCGGGGTTGTCGCTCTTCCACACCGGGATCGGGCTCCCCCAGTAGCGGTTGCGGCTCACTGACCAGTCCCTCGCGCCCTCAAGCCATTTCCCGAATTGCCCGTGCTTGACATTCGCGGGCACCCAGTTGATTTCTTCATTGACCTCGAGCATGCGCTCTTTGAGTTCGGTAACGCGAACGAACCAACTCGAGACGGCTTTGTAGATCAAGGGGTTTCGACAGCGCCAGCAATGGGGGTACGAGTGCTCGTAGCTCGCCTCACGGATCAGACGGCCCTGCTCGCGGATCAGTCGAATGAGAGGGCGGTTTGCGTCAAACCACAACTCCCCGGCGACATCAGCAACTGCCGAGATGAAGCGGCCTCCATCGTCCAAACTGACGATCGTCGGCATGCCAGCATCGGAGGCGATGCGCATGTCATCCTCACCGTAGGCTGGCGCCTGGTGCACGATTCCCGTGCCGTCGGTGGTCGTGACGTAGCCATCGACCAGGATGCGCCAGCAGCGCTCAGTGTTCCACACCTCGGCGTCTGCGAAGTAGTCAAACAGTCGCGCATACGAAACGTCGGCGAGTTCACTGCCGAGTATGGTGCGCAGCGATGCGCCACGTGCCTCGTCGGCGGACTCGTAGCCCAGCTCCTTTGCGTGTGCTCCGACGAGGTCGACTGCGAGCAGATATGTGGCCGATGCCGCGCTGCCCCCATCTGCAGCGCCGTGAGGCCCCTCGGGCACCACCGCATAGGCAATCTCGGGGCCGACCGCGAGTGCCACGTTTGTCGGCAACGTCCAGGGTGTCGTGGTCCAAGCGAGTGCGCGCACCCCGTCGAGCCCCAGTGCCGCCGCCCGTTCGCCAACAAGCGGGAAGCTCACCGTCACTGACGGATCTTGACGCATCTGGTACACGTCATCGTCCATGCGCAACTCGTGGTTCGAGAGCGGTGTCTCGTCACGCCAGCAGTACGGCAGAACGCGATGACCCTCGTAGGCAAGCCCCTTGTCATACAACTGCTTGAACGCCCAGAGCACGCTCTCCATGAAGTCGAGATTCAGGGTCTTGTAGTCATTCTCGAAGTCAACCCAGCGCGCTTGACGGGTGACGTACTCTTCCCACTCCTTCGTGTAGAAGAGCACGGACTCGCGCGCCTTGGCATTGAACGCCGCGATGCCCATCGCCTCGATCTCGCTCTTCTCGGTGATGCCCAGTTGCTTCATCACCTCAAGCTCGGCCGGCAGCCCGTGAGTGTCCCACCCAAACCGACGCTCGACTTTCTGGCCTCGCATGGTCTGAAAGCGCGGAAAAACATCCTTCGCATACCCGGTCAGGAGGTGACCGTAATGTGGCAGACCGTTTGCGAACGGCGGGCCGTCGTTGAACACCCACTCCGACGCGTGCTCTCTCTGCCTGATCGACTCACGAAACGTATCGTCCGCCTGCCAGAAGGCCAACACCCGCTCTTCAATTTCGGGAAACGACGGGGAGGGCTTCACGCCGAACGCGGAGCCTGCCACCTTCGCGGCATGCTTCGGGCCGTTCTCGGTGCTCGCACTGTGTGCGTCGGTCGACTGCTGGGGGTAGGGCATGGGTTCCTCGCTGCGGCTCTCATCGTGCGGTTGCCCACTCTTCACTTCTCGCGACACCTCTGGTGATGCGTGGGGGTGAATCGTGGAAAAACTGCCGGGACGAGGCTGCCAGCCCGAAAGCTTCGCAATCCCGCGGTACCACCCTGCTTGTCGCGATCCGCGCTCACTTTCAAGCGCTGAACTCGACCACTTCATTCGGCTGTGACGGGCCACCCGTTCGGGTCTACTGGGCACCCGGGGGTGCCGTTCTTCCGAAGACTCCCCGGTGATAGCCGGATCCTCGCACTTGCCTCAATACTACCCGGTGCGAACCTGAGTCAACGGTCTGCGCGTCGACGCCTTGGCCCGATCGCGAGCACGTCGACAGGTAAGCTTGATTTGACCCCCTTTCAGGCACCAGAGCCTTCCAGTGAACCCAGTGGATCGCGCCTTACGGCGCAGCTCGCAGACACGGTGCCGCCCATAGCGAAACCGGAGCAGACGCATGAGCGCGATCCCAGATAAGCCCCAACTCGAAGGCTTGGAAGCTAAGTGGGGGGCCGCGTGGGAGGATTCCGGAACCTACCGCTTCGATCGCACTGGCGCATCAAGCGACGAGGTGTTCAGCATCGATACTCCCCCGCCCACCGCCTCTGGATCGCTCCACGTGGGTCACGTGTTCAGCTACACCCACACCGACACCGTCGCTCGTTTTCAGCGCATGCGTGGCAAGCGCGTGTTCTATCCGATGGGGTGGGACGATAACGGACTTCCCACTGAGCGCCGCGTGCAGAACTACTACGGCGTGCGTTGCGACCCCTCGCTCCCCTACGCTGCCGACTTCGCCCCACCGCACGAGGGTGGGGATGGAAAAAGCATTAAGGCTGCGGATCAGCAACCCATCTCGCGTCGGAACTTCATCGAACTCTGCGAACGACTCACCGTCGAAGACGAGCAGCAGTTCGAAGATCTGTGGCGCACGCTGGGACTTTCAGTCGACTGGACGCAGACCTACCGTACGATCGCTGACGACTCCCTTCGTGCCTCTCAACTGGCATTCATCTGCAATGTGCAACGAGGTGAGGCGTACCAGGCGCAGGCACCGACGCTGTGGGATATCACGTTCCGCACCGCTGTGGCCCAGGCCGAACTCGAGGATCGGGATCAGCCCGGTGCCTATCACACGATCGCGTTTCATCGCACTGACGGCGGCGGCGACATCCTGATCGACACGACCAGGCCCGAACTCCTCGCCGCGTGCGTGGCACTGGTTGCACACCCCGATGACGAGCGTTTTCAGCCCCTATTCGGCTCCACCGTGCGCACCCCGCTCTTCGATGTCGAAGTCCCGATTCTCGCCCACCACCTCGCCCAGAAAGACAAGGGCACCGGTATTGCGATGATCTGCACGTTTGGCGACGTCACAGACGTTATTTGGTGGCGAGAGCTACAACTTCCGAGCCGAAGCATCTTGGGTTTCGACGGGCGCGTGCTCGCAGATGCGCCGGAGATCATAACGAGCGAAGCCGGGCGCGCAGCGTTCGCGGAGATCGCCGGGAAGACGGTGTTCAGCGCCAAGCAGACCATGGTCGAACTCTTGCAGGCCTCTGGCGAGATGACCGGAGAGATTCGTAAGATCACCCACCCGGTGAAGTTCTTTGAGAAGGGCGACCGACCGCTCGAGATCGTGTCGACTCGCCAGTGGTACATCAAGAACGGGGCGCACGATTCTGACCTGCGCGAGCGTCTTCTCGCACACGGCCGCGAGCTGCAGTGGCACCCCGAGTTCATGCGGGTGCGCTACGAGAACTGGGTCGAGGGGCTGTCTGGCGACTGGCTGATCTCACGTCAACGCTTTTTCGGGGTCCCGATCCCGGTGTGGTACCCACTCGACGCAGAGGGAAACCCTCTGTTCGAGGAGCCGATTCTCCCCGGCGAGGCCCAGCTTCCGGTCGACCCTTCAACCGACGTGCCTCCCGGATTCGAGGAGTCGCAGCGGGGAATGCCTGGCGGCTTCATCGGAGAAGTCGATGTCATGGACACCTGGGCGACCTCTTCGCTCACGCCGCAGCTCGCGGGCGGGTGGCAACGAGACCAGGAACTCTTCGACCTGGTGTTCCCCTTCAGTCTTCGGCCACAGGGCCAAGACATCATTCGTACTTGGCTCTTCAGCACCCTGCTGCGCAGCGAGCTTGAGACCGGTCAGCTTCCGTGGCAGCACGCGGGCATCTCCGGGTGGATCCTCGACCCGGATCGCAAGAAGATGTCAAAGTCGAAGGGCAATGTCGTCACCCCAGCGGGCATGCTTGAGCAGCACGGCAGCGATGCAGTGCGCTACTGGGCCGCCTCGGCAAAGCTCGGAACGGATGCGGCATTCGACCCGCAGAACCCCACACAGATCAAGATCGGTCGTCGACTGGCGATCAAGCTGCTGAACGCGGCTAAGTTCACGCTGGGCTTTGACGATAGCGCTGCGGGAACGGTCACGGAGCCGATCGACCGCGCGATGCTTGCCGGGATGGAACGCGTCATCGAGGAGGCAACTCGAGCGTTTGAGAACTACGATCATGCCCGCGCGCTCGAGGTCGCAGAGTCGTATTTCTGGACATTCTGCGACGATTATCTCGAGCTCGTGAAGGAGCGCGCGCACGGCGGCAGTGGGCAGGAGCAGGCCTCTGCAGTCACGGCCCTGCGTGCGGCACTTTCCGTGTTCGTGCGGCTCTTCGCCCCGTTCATTCCCTTCGCGACAGAGGAAACCTGGTCGTGGTTCAATACGGGCTCGGTGCATACCTCCTCTTGGCCAGTGGCCGACGAGGTTATGAGTCTCGCGGGCACAGATGCTGATCCAGGCCTCCTCCCGCTCGTGGGCGGAGCGCTCGTGGGGATCCGCGGCGCGAAGACTGCGGCCAAGGCCTCCCAGAAGACGATGGTTGAACTGGCCGTGGTACAGGCCTCCGGCGAGGATGCCGCGCGTCTGCGACTCGCCGCTGCCGACCTCGCTGCGGTTGGCAGAATCTCCGAGTTGCGGATCGAAGCGGCCGAAGTCTCTGCAGTCACCGTGTCCGAGATTCGCCTGGCCGAGCAGCCAGAGTCGTAGGCATCGATCATGCAACTCGGAGCACGCTGGCGGGTGGGTGACCCACCCCACCCGAGCGTGCCACGGGAGCTTCACGAGACGATTGCTGAGCAGGAGGCTCGTCACCCGAGCGCTCACGCGTGGACGCTGACGTGGCTCGAGGGGCGGCCACGGTGTGCCCTCGACGAGCTGGTGTTGGTCGAACTCGATCCGACCGGTGCGTCTCGCGTCACAGATCTACAACCCTGGGATAGCGTCACTTCTGACTCGGATGACGCAGCCGATTCAGATGACTGGTTGAGTGGATGAGGGAGTGGAAATGATGCGCACAGGTCTTTCGTTCGCCGGACGCGCGTTGGTAGGCACGAGCGCGATGCTGCTCGCGCTGAGCGTGGCCGGGTGCGCTCCCGAATCTGCCGAGATCGCGGGCCAGTCCGAAAAGGGCTCTGAGACGGTAAACCCGGAAAGCAGTTGGAGCCAGCCCACGGACGACTTTGACCCCGCAGTCAAGACGACCGAGCTCCCCGACACCTTCCCCCGCGAGCAGTTTCCACTGCCGGCCCAGGCGGTAATTGATGATGCCGGAACCCGAAGCGAGTCGGCATGGTTCGTCGTGCTTCGCGCACCGGATGCAACCGAGGCCGCGGTATTTTGGTCCGAGATCGTGGCACTTGGCGGTTTTACCGAGTCTGACGTTTCGGAAACTCCCGAGGGCGGGAAGGCGGCAACGCTTTCGAGTGCCGCACTGTCAGTGGTCGCCGTCACTATCCCGCAAGAAGATGGTGCGGTGCTGCTGAGCTTCGACGTGAGTCGCACTACAGGCTAAGCGCTGCGCTCCTCGGCCGCTCCGGCGCTCTGGAGCACCCGCGGAGCGGCTTCGCCCAGCACCGATTCGCGCGTCACAATGACCTTGGTGATCTCGCCGTTCGACGGAACATCGAACATGACCGGGCCAAGTACACCCTCGAGGATTGCCCGAAGGCCACGGGCTCCCGTCTTGCGCTCGACGGCAAGCTCGGCGATGGACACCAAGGCTGCCTCTTCGAATTCAAGGCCTACGCCGTCAAGTTCAAACATGCGCTGGTACTGCTTCACGAGGGCGTTTCGCGGTTCAGAAAGAATACGCACCAAGGCATCAGCATCAAGCGGATCCACCGTCGCGATGACGGGTAGGCGCCCAATGAACTCGGGAATGAGACCGAACTTGTGCAAGTCTTCGGGCTGCACTTGTGCGAGCAACTCAGCCTCATTGCGCTTGCTCGCCATCGGAGCCCCAAACCCGATACCACCCTTGCCAAGGCGAGCTGCGATGATGTCTTCCAGACCGGAGAAGGCACCGGCCACGATAAACAGAACGTTGGTGGTGTCGAGCTGAATGAACTCTTGGTTCGGGTGTTTGCGACCACCCTGAGGCGGTATCGATGCGACCGTGCCCTCAAGAATCTTGAGCAAAGCCTGCTGTACACCCTCACCAGAGACATCGCGAGTAATCGACGGATTCTCTGCCTTACGCGTGATCTTGTCGACCTCATCGATGTAGATGATGCCGGTCTCTGCACGCTGCACATCAAAATCAGCGGCCTGCAGCAATTTCAGCAGAATGTTCTCAACGTCTTCACCGACGTATCCGGCTTCCGTGAGTGCCGTGGCGTCGGCAACCGCGAATGGCACGTTGAGCTGTCGAGCCAACGACTGGGCCAGGTAGGTCTTCCCGCAACCGGTCGGTCCGAGCATCAAGATGTTCGACTTGGCGATCTCGACCTGTTCGGAGGCGGCTTCTGCGCTTGAGAGCGACTTCAACGCGCGAACGCGCTTGTAATGGTTGTACACCGCAACCGCGAGCGACTGCTTTGCCCGATCTTGACCGATGACATACTGGTCGAGGAAATCCGCGATCTCGCGAGGCTTGTGCAGCACAAACTCGGTCGACTCATCGACGGAGTTTTCAGCCATGCGCTCTTCGATGATCTCATTACACAGACCAACGCACTCGTCACAGATGTAAATCTGGGGTCCTGCAATGAGCTGCTGGACCTGCTTCTGTGACTTGCCACAAAACGAGCACTTCAGCAGGTCGCTGCTTTCACCGATTTTCGCCATGCGCGGTTCCCCTTCTGCAAGTCACCCCGGTACCACCGAGCCTAGCTGGCCCGACCGACAATCTCGGCCACGGCACGCCGCCCCGAAGTCGCGTCCGCTCGGGAACCGACTTCGGGGCGGCGTCACACTGCGGCTACTTATTGATGACCGGCTGCGGATTCTTCCGACTCGTCAACACCTGATCGACCAGTCCATACTCGAGTGCTTCCTGCGCGCTGAGAATTTTGTCTCGATCAATGTCGCGGTTCACTTGTTCGGGCGTACGCTTCGAATGTTTCGAGAGCGTCTCTTCAAGCCACTCACGCATGCGCAAGATCTCGCGTGCCTGAATCTCGATATCCGAGGCCTGACCGTGCCCTGACTGTCCCGTTGACGGCTGGTGGATCAGCACCCGGGCGTTGGGAAGGGCGAGTCGCTTGCCGGGCGAACCGCCTGCGAGGAGGACAGCCGCGGCGGAGGCGGCCTGGCCGAGGCAGACCGTTTGTACGTGCGGTCGGATGTACTGCATCGTGTCGTAGATGGCGGTCATCGCGGTAAACGATCCACCCGGGGAATTGATGTACATCGTGATGTCGCGCTCGGGATCTTGACTCTCAAGCACAAGCAGCTGGGCCATCACGTCGTCTGCCGACGCATCATCAACCTGCACACCGAGGAATATGATGCGGTCTTCAAACAGCTTCGCATACGGATCTTGCCGCTTGTAGCCGTAGGCAGTGCGCTCTTCAAACGTGGGAAGCACGTAACGTGCGCCCGGGGTCTGAATGGCTTCGCCACCCAACTGCGGCATGTGCGGGTACACCATCTGATCGCTCACTTCCCACTCTCCTGCTTGCCAGTGCCGCCGCCGCCGATAACGTCGGTCGCGGAATCGCGGATGTAATCGACGAAGCCATACTCCAGCGCCTCTTGCGCATTAAACCAACGGTCGCGATCGCCATCCGCGTTGATCTGCTCGACCGTCTTGCCGGTCTGAGCTGCGGTGATCTCAGCGAGTCGATTCTTCATCGACGTGATGAGCTGAGCCTGCGTCTGAATGTCGCTGGCGGTGCCACCGAACCCACCGTGTGGCTGATGCAGCAGCACCCTGGCGTTCGGGGTGATGTAGCGCTTGCCCTTCGTGCCCGCGGTCAGGAGGAACTGGCCCATTGATGCGGCCATGCCGATCCCCACCGTAACAATGTCATTCGGGACGAAACTCATCGTGTCGTAAATGGCCATGCCGGCCGTGATGGATCCGCCGGGCGAATTGATGTAGAGGTAAATGTCCGACTCGGAGTCCTCTGCCGCAAGCAGGAGGATTTTCGCGCAAATCTCGTTCGCGTTGTCGTCACGCACCTCGCTGCCCAGCCAAATGATGCGGTCTTTCAGCAGTCGCTCGAACACGCTGTTCGGCGGCATGTTTTCTGCCATGCGGCGCTCCTTCGATTGGTACCTGTAATGAGGCTACCGATTTGCGGATGGTTGTGCGGCCGTGTTCGCCCTGGGCACACCGCCCGGTATCTGCAAGGCCAGAGCGCAAGAGAATCCCTGCCTCCTCAGAGACAGGGATTCTCAGTGCGACGGTGAAGCCGAGGTGAAGAAGATTACTCCGAGTCGTCTGCCTTCTTGGCGGCGGGCTTCTTCGCTGCAGGCTTCTTCGCGGCGGGCTTCTTGACAGAGGGCTTCTTCGCGGCAGGCTTCTTGACAGCGGGCTTCTCGCTGACGGTCTCATCAGCCTCAACCGACTCGACGGCTTCTGCGGCCTCTGCCTCTTCCACGATTTCCTCAGCCTCGTCGATAACCTCGGCTACGGCTTCGTCATCCACTGCAGTGAATTCGCTCAGGTCAACTACGTTGCCGTCTTGGTCAACAACCTTCGCCTTGGAAAGCGCAATCGCGAGTGCCTTGTTGCGAGTCACCTCTCCGACGATGACCCCCATCTGACCACCCTGGCCGAGCGCCTGGAGGAACTGTGACGGGTCCATGCCGTACTGCTGCGCGGACTGGAAGATGTACTGTGAGAGCTCGTTCTGGGTCGGAACGACCTTCTCTGCCTCGGCGATAGCGTCGAGCAGCAGCTGGAGCTGGATCTGCTTTGCAGCCGAAACCTGAACTTCGGCACGATGCTCGTCATCTTCGAGTCGATCTTCGCCCTCAAGGTGACGGTGCACCTCTTCCTCGACCAGCTCTTCCGATGCCGGAATCTTTGCCTTCTCGATGAGTGTCTCGGTGAACAGGTCGCGCGCCTGACGGCCCTGCGCGAATACGGCTGCCTGCTTCGCCTGCTCGGCGAGGCTCTCGCGCAGCTCATCGATCGTGTCAAACTCGCTTGCGAGCTGAGCAAAATCATCGTCGGCAGCAGCGAGCTCTCGCTCCTTCACTGCGGTGACCGTGACCTCGACCTCTGCGTCGCGTCCCTCGTGCTCGCCGCCCAGAAGCTGCGATGTGAAGGTGGTGGACTCGCCTGCGGTCAGGGTCTCAACGGCCTCATCGAGCCCCTGCAGCATATTGCCGGCACCGACCTCGTACGAGACGCCCGTTGCCTGATCCACATCATCACCATCGACACGAGCCACCAGGTCAAGTTCGACGAAGTCGCCGGTCGCAGCGGGACGATCGACAGTCACCAAGTTGCCGAAACGCTCGCGCAGCTTGGTGAGCTCGCTCTCGACAGCGTCCTCGCCAATTTCGGCGTTGTCGACGGTGATCTTGAGACCGTCGTACTTGGGCAGCTTGAACTCAGGGCGAGCTTCAACCTCGAACGCAAGCACAATCTCGCTTGCTGGATCCTTGACATCAAGCCACTGCTCAACATCAGCGGTGGGCCGACCCATCGGCCGCGTGTCGGTCTCGGCAAGCGCGACCTGGTAGAACTCGTCAAGCGACGAGTTAACGGCCTGCTCGACCACTGCCTCACGACCCATGCGCTGATCGATGATGGGCGCAGGTACGTGGCCCTTGCGGAAACCAGGAATTGACACCTGCTCGGAAATCGTCTGGTAAGCCTGCTTCAGGTGCGGCTCGAGTTCGTCGATCGTGATCGCGACGGTCAGCTTGACCCGTGTCGGGGTGAGCTTCTCAGCATTCGTCTTCGGCAATTTGGCCTCTCAGTGTCGATTTTCGCGGGTGTTGCACGTGCGGCGAACCGCTGCACTCGTGTCGGGGCGACAGGATTCGAACCTGCGACCTCCCGCTCCCAAAGCGGGCGCTCTAGCCAAGCTGAGCTACGCCCCGTACTGCCCTGTCGGGCGAAAAGAACCACTCGGATCCCTGAAACCCCCCTGACGTAAGTCAAAGGGCTTCCGAGGGGATGACGGGAATCGAACCCGCGTAATCAGTTTGGAAGACTGAGGCTCTACCATTGAGCTACATCCCCGAGAGCTTGCGCACCCTGGAGCGCGCAAACGCACCCGCACTAGTCTAGTACATCTTCGACCCCCCAAAAGTGCGGGGTGCGAAGAAGCCCCCACCGATTCGGTGGGGGCTTCGGGCGCTCCCCCGGCTGGGCTCGAACCAGCGACATCCTGATTAACAGTCAAGCGCTCTGCCAACTGAGCTACAGGGGATCATTGCCTTGGGCAACATCGTCTAGCTTATCAAATCGTCAATTCGGCCCGCAAATCGGCCCGCCGAATTCGCGTGAGTCCTGCGGATTCGTGCGGTTTATTCCTCGGCCACTTCGTCGTACGCTGTCGCGCGCAGGGCTCGGGCGAGTTGCAACACGTACCCGTGGTCGGCATCACGAAAGATCTCATTGATGTCGCCGGTACCCACCTGTCGCCCCTGTTGGAGCACCAGAACATCCTGCACGAGGGCCTCGAGCACGCCGATGTCGTGGCTTACCAGCACCATGGTTGCGCCGCTCTTCTCCCGATACCAGGTGAGCAAGTCGACGATCCGGGGCCGATTGTTTGCGTCAACACCAAGCGTGGGTTCGTCAGCGAAATAGACCGTGGGATCCAGCATGAGCGAGCGAATCACTGCCACGAGCTGTCGCTGCCCCTTGGACAATTCGAAGGGAAACTCTTGCAGTTTGCTGAGCGGCAGACCCACCAGATCCATCATCTCGGCGACGACCTGACCGAGCTGCTCTCGATCGAACCTCTTCGCTCTTTCCGCGATGGGCTGAAAGAGGATGTCTCCGACGTTGAGGTCGGGGGGCAGAGTGGCACCGGCGTCTTGCGCGAGGTGACCTGCATACGCCGTCAAGCGAGTTGCGGCGCGGCGCGTCAGCCGGCGCATTGGGACATCGAGCACCGAGGCCTCTCCCCCGGCGACCTGCACTCGAGATCCTTTCGCCATCCCGTCGTCTCCGCGCCCAGCGAGAAATTTCGTCAGCGTGGTCTTCCCTGATCCACTCTCACCCAGGATCGCAAGTACCCCGCCCCGGGCGACCTCGAAGGTGACACCTTCGACGGCTTGAAACGCCTTGGCTCCGCCGTGTGCCGGATAGCCCAGCGAAAGATCAGACACTGAAATTGATGGATCTGCCTCAGGATGCGGTTCAACCATGCGTCCGATCCTATTCGCTTCGCAGCGCGCGTCTGGCCGTCTCCAGCGCTGCGAGCTGCTCTTGGATGCGACGAAAGCCGGGATCGAGTGAGTCGCCAATGCGCTGGAGTCTTGCCACCAATTCTGCCTTGAGTGCAAGCAAGTCCCGATCCAGCAGTGCAGCGACGACTTCTCGGGCATACACCCCCAGAAGCGACTGATTCTTGTGCGGCATCGGGGCCATCGCGAGCTCTCTCACGAGTCCGCGCAGGGGCTCCGGTGCTGCCAAAGCGACGCGATCCAGCCAACCTTCCTGCCCGAGCGTACCGATTTCGGATGCGATGGCATCTCGTACCGCGCGCAGTGCCGGTGTAAAGATCTCAGCTGTCACCGCTTGGGCCATGAGGTCGGCCCCGACCGCATCGCCGTGCTGCAGCATCGCCATCAGCGCGTCTCTTTCAAGCCTGGCCGCGGGTGTTGTCGGCAAGCTCAGCAGAGAGAACCGAGGCTGCGGGCCACTGACACGCTCGCTGGTTCCCGGCGCAGGCGGCAGTGGCGAATCAAATCGACTTCCGTGGGCTGAATCTTCTCGCCCAGCGCGCCCTCGCTCGCTCACCGGCGTCGGCGCTGCGTGCGCTCGAACAGCCCGCTGCACCTCCGCCAGCTCAATTCCGAGCATCCGTGAGAGTTCTCGAGTGTACGCAGGACGCAGGCCAGGATCCTTGATGTCCCCGAGGATCGGTGCCGCGGCCCGCAGCGCTGACACTCTCCCCTCGATCGTATTCAGATCAAAGCGCGAAATTGCTTGCTTCAACGCGAACTGAAACAGCGGAACCTTGCGCTCGAAGATTTCACGAACGGCCTCATCGCCCCGGTGAAGCCTCAGGTCTGCGGGGTCGAGCCCTTCGGGAGCCACCGCGACATATGTTTGGGCGCTGAAGAGCTTTTCGTCGCTGAACGCGCGAAGGGCAGCCTTCTGTCCGGCCTCGTCGGGATCAAACGTGAAGATGACCTCGGCGGCCGGGTCGTCGCCCATGATTCGGCGCAGCACCGCGATGTGTTCCTTGCCAAAGGCCGTCCCGCAGGTCGCGACCGCAGCCTCCACGCCCGCCAGGTGGCATGCCATGACATCGGTATATCCCTCGACCACAACCACGCGTTTCCCGCGTGCCACCGCACGCTTCGCGAGATCAAGCCCATAGAGCACACGCGACTTGTGGTAGACGGGCGTCTCGGGCGTGTTGAGGTATTTCGGGCCGTTGTCATCGTCGTAGAGCTTTCGCGCGCCAAACCCAACCGTCTGACCACTTGTGTCTCGAATTGGCCACACGATGCGCCCGCGGAACCTGTCGTAGCTCCCCCGTTGTCCTTCGGAGAGCAAGCCTGCCTGCAACAACTCCTGCTGCGTGTAGCCGAGCCCGGCGAGGTGATCCGAGAGTCCGCTCCAGCCCTTGGGAGCGTACCCGACACCAAAGCGTTCACAGGCGGCCGCCTCAAACCCGCGAGAACTGAGAAACTCGCGCGCCGTCTCGGCCTCATTACTGGCTAACTGTGCGGTGAAGAATGCCGCGGCCGCCTGGTTCGCGGCGAGCAGTCGCGCACGCGCCGGGCCCTCGTCGCGTCGCTCGCCTCCCTCTTCATAGGTGAGAACAAAGTGGATCCGAGCGGCAAGCCGCTCGACGGATTCCGTGAAGGTGAGATGATCCATATTGCGCAGGAAGCTGATCGCATCGCCAGACTCCCCGCAGCCAAAGCAGTGGTAGTAACCGAGGCTCGGACGCACATGGAAGCTCGGGCTGCGCTCGTCATGAAATGGGCACAAGCCCTTCATTGAATCAATGCCGCCAGTCTTCAGCGCCACGTAGTCGCCGACTACGTCGGCAAGATTGGTGCGGCGCTTCACCTCTTCGATGTCGCTCGCTCGAATACGCCCTGCCATGATTGCCGAGTGTATCGCGATCTGAGCGACGTCAGACGAGCGGAACGTCGCAGAGGCGACGGTACCAGGCGATCGCCGACTGGTCAGTGAGCGATGCCACCTGATCGACCACGGCTCGCCGCGCAGTCGACTCGTCGGGAGCCGCCCGATAATCTTCCGCGAACGCGGCATCGAGCTCGTTGGGCCCTGCGTCCCACAGGGTCTGGGTGAGCTCTAGAAGAAGTTCACGCTGCCGGCGATAGGTTGGCTGCCGGCGACCACTCTCCATCACAAAGGCGGCCACAATTCCCTTGAGTACCGCGATTTCTGCGCGAATTTCTCGCGGCACGACGATGTCAGCACCGTAGCGAGCGAGCGGCTCACCCCCGGCCTCGGCGAGGGTGTCGCGGATCGCTGCTCCAGCGAAGCGCCCAATCATGTCACTCGTAAAGTTCTTGAGCTTCGCCTGATCCGCCCGGGTTCCCTCCCAACTCGTGAGCCAGGTGTCAGCACACGCGATCCGATCGAACGCCTGGGCCAGTTCATCATCAGAATAGGTTCCGTTTGACCACCGGGCGACGGCACGAATCAGGCTCTCGTGGCCCGACTTCGAGGTGAGGATCTCTGGGTCGATGTACTCTCCCACCACGGCATCTTCAAAGTCGTGCACGGAATAGGCAATGTCATCAGAAAGATCCATAGCCTGCGCTTCCACGCACTTCCGTCGCGCCGGCGCACCACTCCGCATCCATTCGAAGATGGGCGAGTCGTCAATGAAGTAGCCAAACTTGGCGCTTCCGACTGAGGCCTCCTGCAGTGACCAGGGGTACTTACAGCTTGCGTCAAGGGTTGCTCGGGTCAGGTTGAGACCCACGCTCCGTCCCGCGGAATCAAACCGCTTGGGTTCGAGCCTCGTCAAAATTCGCAGCGTTTGGGCGTTGCCCTCGAAACCACCAAAATCAGCCATCCATTGGTTGAGTGCCCGTTCGCCGTTGTGGCCAAACGGGGGGTGGCCGAGGTCGTGTGCGAGGCAGGCGGTGTCAACGACATCTTGTGCGAGACCTAAGGAAACGGCAAGCTCACGCCCAATCTGCGCGACCTCAAGCGAATGCGTCAGGCGGTTCCGAGCAAAATCAATGCCAGCAGTGGGGCTGAGCACCTGCGTCTTGGCGGCCAGACGCCTCCATCCGCTCGAGTGCAGAACCCTGGCACGGTCGCGCGCGAAATTCGTGCGGTGCCCACCATGCTGCTCAGGAACAAATCGCTCTTCGTCGAGGGCACCATACCCGTCAACCACCGGAGTCGTCCCGTTCGGCCTCAGCGAGCTCACCAAAATCGATGTGCTCGCTGGTGCGGCTCTCGAGCCAGCCGTGCGGAAGCACGGGCCTTTTGGGGCTTCCCGCTCTCCCCCGGGGACCCTCGGCACCTTCGCCAGGGTAAGGCAGTTCCGCATCCATCGTGCCAAAGATCTCATCCATCTGCGCGAGAGACTCCACCATTGACAAGGAGCGGCGGGTATCGCCACCGACCCCGTAGCCCTTGAAGTACCAGGCCACATGTTTGCGAATATCGCGACATGCCCGACCCTCATCATCGAAGAAATCGACTAGCAACTCGGTGTGCCGACGCATCGCGCTCATGACGGTACCCAATGGAGGCTTCGCGGTGAGGCGCGCTGCTTCCTCGGCGGTCATCTCACCTGCCTCCGCTTTGAAGGCCGCTGCGAGATCGCCGAAGAGCCACGGACGACCGAGGCACCCGCGCCCCACCACGACACCATCGCACCCCGTCTCGCGCACCATCCGAATGGCATCATCTGCCGACCAGATATCGCCGTTGCCGAGAATTGGCACGCTCGTGATGGTCTGTTTGAGCGTGGCGATCGCCCCCCAATCCGCCTGCCCGGAGTAGAACTCACTCGCGGTGCGACCGTGCAGCGCAATTGCGGCAACTCCCGCACCCTCGGCAGCTCGCGCGGCCTCGAGATAGGTCAGGTGTTCAGGATCAATTCCCGTGCGCATCTTTACGGTAAGCGGCAGGTCGCCCGCCGCTTTCACCGCTTGCTCAACGATCGCGCGAAACAAATCCAACTTCCACGGGAGTGCGGATCCACCGCCCTTGCGTGTGACCTTGGGCACGGGGCATCCGAAGTTCAGATCGATGTGATCAGCGCGATCCTCATCGACGAGAAAGCGCACAGCCTCGGCAACGGTCTTCGGATCGACCCCGTAGAGCTGAATCGAACGCGGAGTCTCGCTCTCGTGGTGAGTAATGAGGCGCAGAGATTCGGGGGTGCGTTCAACCAGCGCACGACTCGTAATCATTTCACTCACATAGAGTCCGGCACCATGCTCGCGACACAGGCGGCGAAACGCCGTGTTCGTGATTCCTGCCATTGGAGCGAGCACGACGGGGACGTCAAGTTCAAGCGGGCCGATGCGCAGACGACGGCCGGAGGGTGCTGCTGGTGTGGGCATCAGACCATTCTCTCAGATCGCCCTATGCGCTGGGCTTGTCAGTCGCGCTTCCGAAGCGGCGGTCGCGTTCCTGGTAAATCTCAATTGCACGCCACAGCTCATTTCGATCGAAATCCGGCCACAGCGTATCCAAGAACACCATCTCGGCATAAGCTGCCTGCCACAGCATGAAGTTGCTCGTGCGTTGCTCACCAGAACTTCGCAAGAAGAGATCCACCTCGGGCAACTCCGGCACATACAAATGCCGCTGGATAGTGCGCTCGTTGATGCCGTGCGGGGAGAGCCTGCCGGCGGCAACCTCCGCGGCGATGAGACGCACCGCGTCGGTGATTTCATTGCGGCCACCGTAGTTGACACACATGGTCAAGGTGAGTCCGGTGTTCGCGGCCGTTACTCGCTCGGAAGTCTTGAGTTCAGACAGCACAGACCCCCAGAGCTTCGGCCTCCGCCCGGCCCAGCGCATGCGCACGTTCCAATAGTCAAGTTGTTCTCGTCGCCTACGCAAGACGTCTCGGTTGAATCCCATCAGAAACCGAACCTCGTCGGGCGACCTTCGCCAGTTCTCGGTCGAGAAGGCATAGACGCTCAGGTGCGTGACACCCGCCTGTATAGCCCCCGCAACCACGTCGAGGAGCGCCTGCTCCCCCATCCGGTGGCCCTCGACGCGCGGAAGTCCTCGCCGGTTCGCCCATCTCCCATTCCCATCCATCACGATGGCGATGTGCCGCGGAATGGTTCCGGGAAAACTTGGCGGAGTCTCGCCCGTCCAGTCAACCGGAACAAGTTCACTCGGAGCCAGGCGCATGCTTCCTCGTCTCTAGTAGGGCCAGCATTTTTCAGACTACCGCTCACCGGGTGGTGAAAGACCGCAGCCCGCGCTCCAGGTGCCACTGCGTGTAGGCCGCGACCACACCAGAGGCCTGGTCGCGATCCCGCTCGCTCGAGCCGAGGGCCGCCTCCCAGTCGCCGGTCAAGAGTGCAGCGAGCAGGTCGATCGCACCGGGTTGCAGTCTGGGCCCACCGGGCACGCGACACTCTTCACACACCACCCCACCCAACTGCACAATCACCTGCGTGTGCGGACCCGGGGCCCCGCATTTCACGCACTCGCTAAATCCCGGCGCCCAGCCCGCCGCAGCCATCGCGCGAAGGAGGTAGCCATCCCGCACCAGGCCCGGGGGAATTTCGCCCGTTGCGAGGGTGCGCAACGCGCCTACCAGGAGCCGATACTGTTCGGGCGCGGGACCCCCCTCGCTCACCCGCTCGGCGGTCTCCACCATCGTGCTGCCGGCGCGGTAGCGATCGTAGTCGGCACTGATGCGCGGGCCGTATGCACCGAGGGTCTCCGCCTGGGTAACGGAATCGAGCGTGCGGCCTTCGAAGAGCTGCAGGTCTGCCACCATGAAGGGTTCGAGTCTGGCACCGAATTTCGAGGTGGTGCGGCGCACTCCCTTCGCAACGGCCCGAAGGAGACCTCGCTCACGGGTGAGGAGCGTCACGATTCGGTCGGCCTCGCCCAATTTCTGGGTTCGCAGCACGACCCCTTCTTCTCGGTACAGGGGCACGAGTCGATTATCTCAGCTGCGGAGGGCGCCGGCGGGAGGCGGGACGCTCACCGACTCCCGCGGCGCTTGCCTGACTTCGCTTCCGCCTCGCGCCAAGCCCGCTGAGCGGGGGTCTCGGAACTCGCCTGTGCCGTCGCAGAACTCGCGCGGCCGCGGTTCAAATTCCAGGCGTGGGTTACCGCCAAGGCCAGCGCGTCAGAGGCATCGGCCGGCTGTGGCACGGCATCGAGTCTCAGCAGCCGTGCCACCATCTGACCGACCTGCGCCTTGTCTGCGGCCCCATAGCCGGTGACCTGGGACTTCACCTCGTTCGGCGTGTAGAGCGTCACCGGAATTCCGCGCTGGGCCGCGAGATACATCACCACGCCGCTCATCTGTGCGACTCCCATCACGCTGGGAAGGTTCTGCTGGGCGAAGACCCGTTCCAGGGCGATCGCGCTGATCTCCTGCCCATCGAGCATCCGCGCAATGCTCGAGCCAATCTGCAGCAAACGCGATGGTGTCGAGGCATCGGCGGGGCTCTTCAACACCTCGACGTGCTCGAAGGTAACGGCCCGCCCGGGCCCGGCGGTCACCACTCCCACCCCGCATCTGGTCAGGCCTGGGTCGATGCCGATGATCCTCATCGCACCGCCTCCGTCTTCATCTCGCGAACTCCGGGGGCGCACCTGCACGCGGGAACCGAATTGTAGTGAGCAGTGCTACTCGTCGGCTCCGAGTTCGGCCTGCACCTCGGGTGTGAGATCCACATTTGAGAAGATGTTCTGCACGTCGTCAAGGTCTTCGAGCGCCTCAATCAGATGGAACACCTTTCGAGCGGTCGCGGCATCAACCTCGACCTTCAGGTTTGGCACAAACTCCGCATCCGCTGAGTCGTAGTCAATTCCGGAATCGACCAGCGCCGTTCGGGTCGCGACCAGGCTGCTCGCCTCCGTGATGACCTCGAAGGCCTCCCCGTTCGGGGTCGGAGCGACCTCCTCAGCACCGGCCTCGAGCACGGCCATGAGCACGTCGTCTTCGGTAGTGCCTTCCGCCGGAACGACGATCACGCCCTTCCGCTCGAAGTTATATGCCACGCTCCCGGGATCCGCCATAGTGCCGCCGTTGCGGCTCATCGCCGTGCGCACCTCGGCCGCAGCGCGGTTCTTATTGTCCGTGAGGCACTCGATCAAGAGCGCGACGCCGTTCGGTCCGTAGCCCTCGTACATGATGGTCGTGTACTCGACCGAGTCGCCCGAGAGACCGGCGCCGCGCTTGACTGCGCGATCAATGTTGTCGCCGGGAACCGAGTTCTTCTTCGCCTTGTGGATCGCATCGGCGAGGGTCGGGTTGCCCTGCAGGTCGGCTCCACCAATGCGGGCGGCGACCTCAATGTTCTTGATGTACTTGGCGAACGCCTTCGCTCGACGCGAGTCGATGATGGCTTTCTTGTGCTTGGTGGTGGCCCATTTTGAGTGTCCGGACACGCTTGATCCTTACGCTTGTGGTGATTCGCTACCTAGGGTACTGGTGGATCCCGGCGAGGCCAGCAGGCCTCGCCGGTCCAAGTGCTATGGCTCCGGCCACGCCTCTGCGATCTTCGCCCGAACGTCGCCGAGCAGCTGCGGGAGGGACTTGGTCTTGGCGATAATGGGGAAGAAGTTCGCGTCAGCCGGCCATCGGGGAACGATGTGCTGATGCAGGTGCGCTGCAATTCCGGCGCCAGCGATCGCACCCTGGTTCATCCCGAGGTTGAATCCGTGGCATCCCATCACTTGCCGCATCACGCGCATCGCGATTTGCGTCAATTCACCAATCTCTGCGACTTCCTCGGCTGTCGCCTCGTCGTACATCGAGATGTGACGATACGGGCACACGAGCAAATGGCCCGTGTTGTAGGGGTACAGATTGAGCAGCGCGTAGGAGTGCACGCCGCGAGCCACAATTAGGGCCTGTTCGTCTTCAAGATTCGGGGCCTGGCAGAAGGGGCAGTTGTGTTCCTCGGGTTGCGTGTTGTCGGCGATGTAGACCATACGGTGGGGGGTCCAGAGACGCTGCATTTCGTCTGGCACACCCACGAGCCCGCTCTCCGCGAGGGATTCGGCAGAAGGAAGCTCCACTCCGTCGCTCATTCCGACCATGCGGTCGACACCTGCTCATGCGTCTTGATGGAGGTCACGATGCGATCCACTGCTTCGTCGATGGGTACGCCGTTCATCTGAGTTCCGTCGCGGAAACGGAAGCTCACGGCCCCGGCTGCGCGATCCTCTTCACCAGCGATGAGCTGAAACGGAACCTTGGCCTTTGTGTGCGTGCGAATCTTCTTCGGCATGCGATCGTCGCTGTGATCGACCTCAGCGCGAACGCCCAGTTGACGCAGCCGCGCGATCACCGCGTCAAGATGCTCGCCATACTGCTCGGCGACCGGAATGCCCACCACCTGCACGGGTGAGAGCCAGGCTGGAAAGGCGCCGGCGTAGTGCTCAAGCAAAATGGCAAAGAATCGCTCGATTGATCCGAGGAGCGCACGATGGATCATGATCGGCCGCTTCCGCGTCCCATCCGCAGCCGCGTATTCGAGCTCGAACAACTCCGGCTGGTTGAAGTCAAGTTGCACGGTGCTGAGCTGCCAAGTGCGCCCAATCGCATCGCGTGCCTGTACCGAGATCTTGGGGCCATAGAAGGCAGCACCACCGGGATCGGAGACGAGCTCAAGTCCAGATTCCTCCGCGACCTCACGCAGGGTTTCCGTCGCGACATCCCACTGCACGTCGGTGCCGACCGACTTCTTTGGGTCTCGGGTCGAGAGCTCGAGATAGAAGTCGTCGAGGCCATACGCGCGCAACGTCTCAAACACGAAGTCAAGCTGACGCTTGATCTCTACCTTCACGTCCTCTTCCGCCACATAGATGTGTGCGTCGTCTTGTGTGAGGCCGCGCACGCGCGTGAGGCCCGAGAGCGTGCCGCTCTTCTCGTAGCGGTACACCGTGCCGAACTCGGCAAGTCGCAGGGGCAATTCGCGGTAGCTGCGGGCGCGGGCGCGGTAAATGAGGTTGTGGAACGGGCAGTTCATCGGCTTCAGATAGTAGTCCTGGCCGGGCTTCACCACATTCCCATCCGCGTCCTCGACCGCGTCAAGGTGCATCGCAGGAAACATGCCCTCTTTGTACCAGTTCAGGTGCTGGCTGGTTTCAAATAGCGTGCCCTTGGTGATGTGCGGGCTATTTACCAACTGATAGTCATGGTGCAGCAGTCGCTCGCGCATGTACTGTTCGATCTCGTGACGAATAATGCCACCCTTGGGATGGAACACCGCGAGTCCGGAGCCGATTTCGTCGGGGAAGCTGAAGAGGTCAAGCTCTACGCCAAGCTTGCGGTGGTCGCGCTTCGCTGCCTCCTCAAGTCGGGTCTGGTATGCGCGTAATTCATCTTTTGTCGGCCAGGCAGTGCCGTAAATGCGCTGCAACATTGGATTTGCCTCGCTGCCGCGCCAGTATGCCGCAGCGCTGCGCATGAGCGCCCATCCGTTGCCCAGCATTCGCGTATTGGGCACGTGGGGCCCGCGACACAGGTCCTTCCAGCACACCTCGCCGGTCTTCGGATCGACGTTGTCGTAGATCGTGAGTTCGGTTCCACCGACCTCAACGTTCTCGTTGTCTTCGCCGGTGTCGCCGCCCTTCAACCCGATGAGTTCGAGCTTGTATGGTTCCTGAGCGAGCTCGGCGCGCGCCTCAGCTTCGGTCACCACTCGGCGCACGAAGCGCTGTCCCTGCTTTACGATCTTCGCCATTTCGGCGCTGATGAGTTTCAGGTCGTCAGGGGTAAACGGCTCAGCTGGTTCAAAATCGTAGTAGAAGCCATCGATGATGGGAGGCCCAATCCCGAGCCTTGTTTCTGGGTTTCGTCGCTGCACCGCCTGTGCGAGCACGTGTGCTGCGGAATGGCGCAAGATGGCGATTCCGTCGGCGGAATCCACAGAGACTGGTTCAACCGTGTCGGTCTCGTCCACCTCCGCGGCGAGGTCTCGCAACTCGCCGTTTACGCGCATCGCAACGATTGAACGATCACTGAACAGGCTGAAACCATCTGCCACGGCAGGCACTCCTTCGACGAATATCTCCACAATCCTACCGGGTGCACTCGGGCGATCATCGGTGAGTCAACGCATGAGGCCCGGTTCTTCAAGGAACCGAGCCTAGCCGTGAGTCAAACCGGGTGCACTGAGGCCACTGCGAGCAGGGCGGCTGGCTGAATCGACCATATCGAAACTACAGCTGCGCGTACCTCGCGCGGGCGAAGCAGTACACGCCATACGCCATTAATCCAAGTGCGACGACAGTGAGAATGACCTGACCAAACGGAAGATCAACGAGAGCCTTAAGCGCGCCGTCGAGACCGGTGGCCTCGCTGGGGTTTGAGGTGAACGCTGCGGCACAGAAGAGGAGACCGACGACCGATATCGCGACACCTTTGGCGATGTATCCGATGCGACCAAGGGTCGTCACAAGGCGGCCAGTCTTGCCAGTAGGGGCCGAGATGTCCTGCAAAAACTTCTTCTTCCCACCCTTTACAATGAAGTACACGCCAATGGCGAGCACGCCGAGACCGACCAGAACAACGAGGAACACGCCACCGGGCGTGGAGAGCATTGTTGCAGTGACGCTCTGCGCCTGACCTGAGCTGTCGCCTTCACTTCCCATGGCGATACTTGTCGCGGAGAACCCGATGGCGAGGTAGGCAATCGCCTTGCCACCCTCCTTGGCCCGGGCGGCCCAGGCCTCTGTGTCGGAGCCGCGAACAATGAACGCCTCGAGCACTTGAAACAGCCCGAGCGCGAACAACCCGAGCGCGACGACCCAAAGCACGAAGACACCGCCGGGGTTCGAAGCGAGTCCGTTCAGGGCACCACTTTGATCGGCTTCACCGCTGGAGCCGAACGCGACACCGAGGGCGATTCCACCGATGAGGAGGTGCAGCAGGCCATTAACCGCGAAGCCAGCGCGGGCGGCCAGTTGGAAAGCCTGATTGTCTTGCAGCCGTGACGCGGCAGAGCGAGCGGACGCAGCAGAGGAAGAAGAGTGAGACATAGCTTCACCCTAGGCTGCTCGCTGGGAACCTCGGTACCCCTTGCGCTCCAGCGCAAGGGTCGGTCTCGATCGCTCGATTCTGTACCAGTCAGTTCAGCAAGCCGCCAAATTTCCGCAGGATCACACCTGAACTCATGGTGGGCGATACCGGACTCGAACCGATGACCTCTTCCGTGTGAAGGAAGCGCGCTACCAACTGCGCCAATCGCCCGCGTGCACTGCATCCTGAGCGCCGTGCCAACCTGAACGATAATACACGGATTCAGGCACGCAGATGACCACGTCTCGTCGGTAGCAAGCAGTTTTTACTCACGCTGCATTAAGCGTTGGGAGCGGTTGCTGGCGGAGCAAGCTCACTGTTGAGGTTCGCCTGGAGCTCCGTGCTCAATTCGCCCAGTTGCTGCAATTCGATCCGCATCGTTTCGTATGCCGCAATGTCGGTGTTCAAAGCTGCGAGGTCTTCGTTCAGGGCGTCTCTCCGCAGATCAAACTCGTTGCGAATCGCATAAAACAGGCCCGGGTTGTCAGAAAACTCGAACGCCTCATTTCGCTGCAAGAAGATCGCCCATTCTGCGTTGAACTGCGCGACCGCGTCATCGTACGTGGCACGTCGAGCCTCGATATCGGCCCGCATCGGCGTAAGTTCAGCCTGGAGTTGGCTCGCGCGTTCCTTCAATTGGGTGAAGACCTGATGATAAGAATCGAAGAAATCTACGATGACGCTCCGTTGGGTGAACCACTGCGCATAGTGCGCCTCGAGATCCGCCGGAAGCTCGCGCACTTCCGTTCCGAACACAGAATGCAATTCGTTCGCGAAGGCCGTGCCCGACAGGCCTTCGTACACCTGCATGCGTTCAGCAAGCGCCGGGTCGGTCGCCGAGAGCTCTTCGAATGCAGTCTCGAGTTGTTGGACGAGCGCGGCCTTTGCGGTGGCATCAAGCCTGCTGAACGTAGCGTGCAGAAGTTCGTGAGCAGCCGTCACCTCTACGATCCCGGCGAGACGTTCGTCGGTGACTTTAAACAGATGGATCTTGCCGCCGGAAAAGCAACCGAGCACGTGTCCCTCTTCAGTGTGATCCACCTGCGAGCACTGTTCGTTGAATCCCTGGCTCGCGTCGAGCGTCGGTTCGGATGCCAAGAAGACCCGCTCGCCAGCCGAAGTAGGAAGAATGCGCGCCGTGAGTTCGACAACTTCCGCGGTGGGTGTGAAGTTCTGCGCCGCAAAGTGATCGGAGATCACCTGTCGATTCTGGTAGGCCACAAACGCACCTACGATGATCGCAAGAATCACGAGCAATGTGACAACTCGACCTATCGCACGCCCCACACCTACCGTCATGTCTTCCAGTATCCAATCAGGGAGCAATGAGACCGAATAACCCGCCGCGAGAATTCGTCATTCTCCGAGAAACCCCAGACTCCGACGGGTCCGGCGTGTCTCGATTTGCGGTGGTTCGGGGCTTCCTCTATAGTCATTCAGGTGCACGGAAACGTGCCAAGCGGATGTGGCGCAGCTGGTAGCGCACAACCTTGCCAAGGTTGGGGTCGCGAGTTCGAATCTCGTCATCCGCTCTAGTGATCTGAAATTCGGATCACTTGTGGTTTCGACCACTCCGGTGGCGTGGCCGAGAGGCGAGGCAGCGGCCTGCAAAGCCGTTTACACGGGTTCGAATCCCGTCGCCACCTCGCTCAACATAATTGAATAGCCTCAAGTAGGCGCGATTGGCGCAGCGGTAGCGCGCTTCCCTGACACGGAAGAGGTCACTGGTTCGATCCCAGTATCGCGCACCACCAAGAACCCGACCCAGGTCGGGTTCTTTCATTCGCCCCACTCGCCAACGGCGAACCAGCGACCCGCAGAAATCAGCGAGAGCTACGCTCCCGCCCCCAGATTTCCGCGCTGGTTCGATCCCAGTATCGCGCACCACCAAGAACCCGGCCCAGGTCGGGTTCTTTCGTTTACTCGATGATGATTGTGGTCTGTGAGACTGAGGTCTTGCGCAGGCGAATTGCCGTCCAGATGAGTGAGGCGCCGAGCATCACGGTGAACAGGCCACACACCACGGCAACCACCTTGATCGCGAAATCTGGCCAGATCAGGGTCACCACTCCCCCGAGCAAGGTGAAAAACGCTGGAAGCAGAACCAACATGCTGGCACCTTCGGTGAGCCGAATTCCGATCACCAGCCAGAGTGCCCCAACACAGATCAATGCGACTCCCACGAACGTCACGAGCGCGGACACAGTGAACTCAGAAAACACGATTGCAAGTATCCCGGCGAGGATCAGCAACACGCCCCCGACTGTAGTGCTCGCTGCCGGACGGAGGCGCACGATCAGTGCAAGCCCGTTCGCAATCAGTGCGGACCCGAAGAGGATCACCAGAATCCAGGTGGCCGCGACAAATGGCCAGATCAGAAGCCCGACTCCTGCCGCAGCCACGAGCACACCCACAACCAGGGGGATCCACCAGGGAAACCTACGGGTGGATACGCGTGTCACCGGTTCGAGCGGGTACATCATGAGTGCTCCTTTGAAACGTCGAATTCACTCTATGCGGAAAGCCCGTGCAGCGCGGCAATGTGCCGCACTGCCTGATCGAAACGCTCAGGTGGCACCACGTGACCCTCGCGCCGCATACCGCTGTCTGAGACGTACAGGATTCGGCCCGGATTTACAAAACTTTCCCGTCCCTGGGCATCCCATGCGCCGCTGCCCACAGAGATAAACCCGTCGTGACGTTTGGTGCTGAGATAGCAGCCGGCCACCGCCTGCGGAGCAAGCCGAGCGATGATGAGTACCGGGCGATCCTTCCCGCGACCGTCGTTCTCAACGTACGGCACCCACGTCCAGACAATTTCGCCGGGATCGGGGTCACCATCGGTATGCGGATTGTACTCGGGCACCAGTCCGGCGATCTCGGATCGAGTCAACTCTCGAGTTGCACCGAATCCCGCTTGTCCGGCTTCCGTCGTGGCAGGCGTGGAAGGTACCCGCGGAGCACGGCCCTTTACGAGCCTTCGCGACTTCGCCACACCCCAATTCAGTGCGATTGCACCGACAGTGCCGAGGAGGCCCAACAGCTTGCGGTTTTCTCGGCTCATTTCGATCAGGCGCCTTGGGTCAGTGCGTTCAGGCGAGACATGCACCGCATGTACTTCTTGCGATACCCGCCGTCCAGCATGCCTCCACCGAACACCGACGTGAGCGAGAGTCCGGTGGCCCGAATCGGAATTTGCGCGTCGTACACACGGTCAATGAAGGCAACAAATCGAAGCGCGGCTGACTGGTCGGTCAGTTCTGTCACGTTGCGCAGACCGATTGTCTGCACCCCGTCGAGAAGCCCGATGAAACTGGATGGGTGAATCGTCGCGAGGTGAGAGATCAGACTTCCGAACTCGTCGTCGGTCATGCGCTCGCCCGCAAGCGCCACATCTGCAAGGGCGAATCGATACGCCTCATCACTCAGCGTGATGGCATCGCCTGCGAGGTCGCGCTGACGGAAGTCGACACCGTCAATGCGAAGTGTCACGAACCGATCGGCCATCGCCTGAATTTCCCGCATGAAATCTGCAGCGGCGAAGCGGCCCTCTCCGAGCGCGTTCGGCGGGGTATTTGAGGTAGCGACAATCCGCGAACCCGTGCTAGTCAGATCGCCAATGAGACGCGTCATCAGCATCGTGTCACCCGGGTCATCGAGTTCGAACTCGTCGATACACACGAGCCGGGCACCCTGCAGAACTCCGACCGCACCTGCGTAACCGAGCGCCCCCACGAGCGCCGTGTACTCGATGAAGGTGCCGAAGTACTTCCTGCCAGAGGTTGCATGCCACGTCGCAGCGAGGAGGTGAGTCTTACCCACACCGAAACCACCGTCGAGATACACGCCTGGCTTGGTGGGCGCGAGCGACTGCGGCGCGGCTGCGGCTTTCTTTCTCCCAAATCCAAAGAGTCCAGCGCGTGCCATCGGTGCCTCTGGCTCAGCGAATGCCTGCAGCGTGTCGCGAGCCAGAGCCTGCGAAGGGAAGGCCTCATCCGGCCGATAGGACTCGAAACTGGCACCGTTGAACTGCGGCGGGGGCACCAGAGTGCCCACGAGCTCGGTGCCGGAAATGGCCGGATGACGGTCGACGAGGCGGGCGGAGCTGTGCTCTGTATTGTGGGACATCGTCCCTCAGTTTACGCGGTACCCATTGCACGCGAGTTTCAGCGTGCTGCGACGTTCGGTGCTGCAAGCGAACGAACGAACTCCTCGGTCTCCGACTCCCAACCCAAGGGGTCAACGTTCCAGAGTCTCACGTGCTCCCCCACGACTTTTCGGACCCGAACGAGGTCCGGTCGCAGTTGCGCAAGTCGCAGCGATCCATTCCATGGAACAAATGAGTCACCCGGGCTCGCGTGGATGAGCACCGGCACGTCAAGTCGGTCTGCGAAAGCTTCTGGGCTCATCGCTTCCAAGTCTGTGCCGCGTTTCCGCGGCACAGCTCCTCGCACGACTCCGTGTTGCATCATGCTCATGCCGAGTCTCGCAGCAACTTCAGGGAGCCCAGCCAGACGCGCCTGCCGACGAAGAATGAGGCGCCAATCTAGGCCTGGGGAATCGAGCACTAATCCATCAACAATTTCGCGATGGGGCCCCCGCGTCGCTGACAACAGCGAGGTGACCCCACCCATTGACCACCCCACCAAAGTAATCCGCTGTGCGCCCTGCTCCAGCAACCAGGCGATTGCCGCGTCAACGTCGTACCGTTCCGCGAGTCCGAGACCGTATCTCCCGCGGATGCCCGCAGGAGCACCCGGATCGTTTCGATACGCGATAACGAGGCTCGTGACACCCGCCCGCAAGACAGGGGCAAGTCCGCGGAGCGTTTCCTCTGGGAGCGCGCCGCGACCGTGTACGTGCACGGCAAATCGACCCGGAACAGGGTTCTCTGGTCGCACCAGCCAGCCCCACGACTCTCCCCCGTCAACCGGGAACCTCACTCGCTCGACACTGCCACCGCTCTCACGAGGGTCCGTGAACCACCACCCAGTAATCCGGCCCCGCGCCCCCACGCGGAGTTCGCCGCGGTCGAGCGCGACCACGTCTCGAGCGACGCGATCCACCCCGTTGTCACACACGCGATCCACGACGGGACCCAGCCGTGCGTGGCCAGCCCCCTCATCAAATATGAAGGAGTATTTCCCGGGCAGGCCGGCGTCTGGTCCGTGAATCCACACGCGAGTAACCTCGTTGCGTGCCCGCTGCACCGGCTCAATTGCCCACACCACGACATCCGCGTCTGGCGCAGATGGTGTCAGCACCCGTCGAGCAAACACGCAGGAAAGCACGGCGAATGCGCCGCCAACGAGGGCCGTGGAGCACGCAAGACCACCCCACACTGCGCCAGGTACCCATGACCGGGTCTGTGCCATGCCACTCACCTCGCTTCCTCCACGCCACTCGGCGACCGAGCGGTCACCTCACCATCCGAGTCACAATTGCGCCATCGCGCGGCGTGGCAACCGGAGGTTTCACCACCAAACTCTAGTGTTCCAATTGTGAGGGAACATGACTTCGGCAATGTCGCAACATTTGACGCTGCGGCATCTCAGTTGCGTGCCGCAAGGTATCGCACCGAGTTGCACGTCAGAGAGATTCCCGCGCCAGATCGCATTGCGCCACGGTCGATCGCGTTCTCGGCAGGAGTCGCACAAGGGAGCGCCCATCCGGCCGAGGGTACCGGAGATTCGCCGTTTGGGGCTGGTCGCCTGGTGCTGATGCATGATCCGGCTTCTGCCGGTGACTGGGGTGGTCCGTTTAGGATCGTGTGCTTCGCTCAGGCGCCGCTCGAGGTCGAAATCGGTGTCGACCCGTTCATTGCAGATGTGGCATGGTCATGGCTCGTCGATGCCCTGCATTCCCGTGCGGCCGACTACACCTTCGCCTCGGGTACGGCCACCAAGACGTTGTCCACCGGTTTTGGCACCCTCGAGGAGCAAGAGGACACTGCTCAAATCGAGATACGTGCGTCTTGGACGCCGCTCGGTGATGACTTCGCGCCCCACGGCGAGGCGTGGAGCGAGCTGCTCTGTCTTCTTGCTGGCCTTCCGCAGCAAGAAGGCGTGGCATCTCTGCGTGCGCGTCGGGGCTCTCGCGGCAATACTCGCGGGGCATAGTCGTGGTAGAACAATCAGACCTCGCCGCAGACTGGTCGCTCGTCACAGATCTGCCCGCGCTTGAACAGGCGGCCGAGCGGATCGCGGCTGGTACAGGTCCCGCCGGTGTCGATGCGGAACGCGCGTCCGGGTTCCGCTATGGACAAGAGGCGTACCTTGTTCAGGTGCATCGGCAGGGTGCGGGCACGTTCCTGTTCGACCCAACCGCGCTCGATACCTTCGAGCCGCTCGCCGATGCTCTGCGCGGTGAAGAGTGGATCTTGCACGCTGCAAGCCAGGATCTTGCCTGCCTCGAGACACTCGGCCTCATTCCCGAGCGACTATTTGACACCGAACTGGCATCTCGCCTACTTGGATTTGATCGTGTCGGACTGGGAGCCATCGTTGAGCAGCTGCTCGGCATTCGCCTCCACAAGGCGCATTCCGCCGCAGATTGGTCAACCCGCCCTCTGCCTGAGCCCTGGCTCGAATACGCTGCGCTTGACGTCGCACTGTTGCCAGACCTGCGCGAACTGGTTTCGCGCGAACTCGATGCACAGAACAAGGTTGAGATTGCCCAGCAGGAATTTGAGGCTGTTCTGAATCGAAGCCCCAAACCTTCACCCATCGAACCCTGGCGCAAGCTCGCCGGGGGCAATCGCTTGAAAACCCCACGCGAGCTCGCGATCGCTCGAGAACTTTGGGACGCGAGAGATGATTTGGCACGCAGCAGCGATGTTGCTCCTGGCAGGCTCCTTCCCGATGCCTCACTCATCGTCGCCGCATCCATAAACCCACGCTCAAAGGGCCAACTGGCTGGCATCAAGGAGTTTCGGGGCCGTGCCAGCCGAACCGAGCTCGATCGCTGGTGGAACGCAGTGCTCCGAGGAAAAACCTCGGAGGATCTGCCCGGTCAGCCCCCGCGAGTCGCAGATGCCATGCCGCATCACCGAAACTGGGGGCAGCGTTACCCGGAGGCCGCCGCACGATTGGCGGCCGCGCGCGATGCGGTCGCGGCCGAGGCCGATCGGCAGCGCATGCCGATCGAGAATCTCCTCACACCCGATACGCTGCGCCGGCTTGCGTGGGATCCGCCAGGAGAACCGACCGCGGAGGCGATCGCCCATCGCCTCGCTGAACTCGGCGCGCGCCCGTGGCAGTGTGTAGCTACTGCACCGATTATTGCTCGTGCTTTTGTAGAAACACGATAGTTTCGTCCTGATCGCTCGATCTCCCCGCGGTGATTCCACACGTGCGTGCCCCACTCTTGAGACTCAGTTCCTAAGATGGAACCTGACGCTGAAAACCATTCGATGGAGGCATAGTGGCCGCAATGAGAGAAGTCGTGTTCGTTGATGGGGTTCGCACCCCATTCGGGCGCGCTGGCGAAAAAGGCATGTATTGGGGTACTCGGGCAGACGACCTTGCGGTCAAAGCGCTGCAAGGGCTCATCGAGCGAAACCCCGGCCTGCCGCTTGACCGCGTGGATGACGTGGGTATCGCAGCGACCACACAGCAGGGCGACCAGGGCCTGACACTGGGTCGCACCGTGTCAATGCTTGCTGGTCTTCCGGTGACCGTGCCCGGGTACGCGCTCGACCGCATGTGCGCTGGCGCCATGACCGTGGCTTCGATGATGGGGGCTGCCATCGGTGCCGGGCAGTATGACCTCGCCATCGCTGGCGGCGTGGAGCACATGGGTCGTCACCCCATCGGACTCGATGCCGATCCAAACCCTCGCTTTGTGGCTGAAAAGCTGGTGAGCCCGGACGCACTCAACATGGGAATCACCGCCGAGCGCCTGCACGATCGCTTCCCCGAACTCACCAAGGAACGCGCCGATCGGTTCGGCGTGGCCAGCCAGCAAAAGGTGCAGGCGGCCTACGATCGTGGCGATATCCAACTCGATCTCATCGCAGTCGCGACCCGCAGCGAGAGCGGCTGGGGCCTCGCGACGGAGGATGAGGGCCGAAGGCCACAGACCACCCTCGAAGATCTCGCCACGCTGCGCACCCCGTTCCGCCCGCACGGCAAGGTCACCGCGGGCAACGCGTCCCCGCTCACTGACGGAGCCACGATGTCGCTCCTCGCGGGTGCAGACACAGCTCAGGAACTCGGCCTCACGAGCAAGATGCGACTCGTTGGCTTCGCCTTCGCGGGAGTCCAGCCTGAGGTCATGGGTCTGGGACCAGTCCCGTCAACTGAGAAGGCACTCAAACGGGCCGGCCTGCAGATCACTGACATCGGCCTGTTCGAACTCAACGAGGCCTTCGCTGTGCAGGTGCTCTCCTTCACTGATCACTTCGGAATCGCCGATGACGACCCCCGGGTGAACCCCTGGGGCGGTGCAATTGCTGTGGGTCACCCACTCGCTGCCTCGGGGGTGCGCTTGATGCTCCAGTTGGCTCGCCAGTTCGAGCAGCGGCCCGACGTGCGTTTTGGCATCACCGCCATGTGTGTTGGCCTCGGCCAGGGCGGCACGATGATTTGGGAAAACCCCCACTTTGACGGCAAGAAGGGCAAGTAACTCGCCATGACCGATTACACGAAGATCGATTTCTCCCCGCTCATCGATGCGGCCGAGGGCGAAGTTGTGACGCACAGTTTCGTGCGCGACCTTGCGCTCCCTTCGGGCGGCACGCTCGCGCTCATCACTCTCGACAACGGTGCCGATTACACCCGGCCCAACACGCTCGGCCCAGTCACCCTCCACGAGTTGAACGGCGTGCTTGATGCGCAAGCCGCCCGCGCTGCCGCAGGCGAGATTCAGGCCGTCGCCATTACCGGGAAGCAGTTCATTTTCGCTGCCGGGGCCGACCTGTCGAAAGTCTCGACGCTGGCGACGGAACAGAACGCACGACTCATGGCCCAATACGGCCACCATGTGCTTGGAAAATTCCGTGGGCTCGGCGTTCCCACCTTTGCATTTGTGAACGGCCTTGCACTCGGCGGCGCGATGGAAATCGCGTTGAACTGCGACTACCGCACACTCGATTCATCAACGGCGGCGCTCGCCTTTCCGGAGGTCTTCCTGGGAATCATTCCGGGGTGGGGTGGTGCAACACTCGTTCCCAACCTCGTCGGCATCGAGCGGGCAATCGAGATCATTGTCTCAAACCCGCTGAAGAACAATCGCATGCTGAAACCGGAGCAGGCGCTTGAGGCTGGCCTGTTTGATGTCATGTTTGGTGCGGCCAGCTTTCTCGAGCAGTCTGTTCGCTGGGCGGACCGTGTACTGACCGGCGAGCAGAAAGTGGATCGCCCACACGTGCCCGGCAAGACCGAGCGGCTGATCAAGTGGCCCGCGGCGATCAAGATCGCACGCGACACCCTGAAAGCTCGTATCGGAAGCGCCGCAAAGTCCCCATACGTTGCACTGGAGCTGCTCAGCGCAGCAAAAGACAACAACATTGAGCGCGGGTTCGAGCGCGAAGACGAGGCGTTGACCGAGCTGATTTCCGGAGATCAGTTCCACGCCTCGATCTACGCATTTGATCTGGTGCAGAAGCGAGCCAAGCGCCCGGCAGGGGCGCCCGATCGCAAGCTCGCTCAGCCTGTGCAGAAGGTCGGTGTGATCGGTGCCGGCCTCATGGCGAGCCAGTTCGCTCTCCTGTTCGCACGCAAGCTGCGTGTACCGGTTCTCATCACCGACATCGACCAGGCGCGCGTCGACAAGGGCCTCGGCTATATTCGGGGTGAGATCGACAAAATGCTGGCCAAGGGTCGTCTCACATCCGACGACGCGAACCAGCTCAAGGGCCTCGTGCAGGGAACGACAGACAAGTCTCTGTACGCCGACTGCGACTGGGTCATCGAGGCCGTCTTCGAAGAGCTCGGCGTGAAGCAGCAGGTCTTCGCAGAGATTGAGCCGATCATCAGCGAGACCGCGATCCTCGCGACGAACACTTCTTCCCTCTCGGTGGAGGAAATCGGCGCGAACCTGCGGCACCCCGAGCGACTCTTGGGCTTCCATTTCTTCAACCCGGTTGCAGTGATGCCCCTGATCGAGGTCGTGAGAGTGCCAAGCACGGGCGATGCCGCTCTCGCAACCGCGATGGAGGTTGCGAAGCGACTGGGGAAGAGCGCGGTGATCACCGCGGATCGCCCTGGTTTCGTCGTGAACCGTTTGCTCGCGAAGGTGATGGGCGAGGCCGCACGCGCTCTCGACGAGGGCACGCCCATGCCGGTGGTCGAGCGAGCGCTCGCACCGATCGGGTTACCGATGGGACCATTCGAACTCATCGATCTCGTCGGTTGGAAGGTCGCCGCGCACGTGCAGGACACGATGGTGCACGCGTTCCCCGAGCGCTTCTACGCATCGACAAATCTGCACGCGATCGCCGAGCTTTCGGATCCCCTGGTAAAGAACAAGCATGGCAAGGTAGAGGATCTGTCTCGCGAGGCCAAGAAAACGCTGACCCTAGGCAACTCAGCGGTGACTGAAGACGTGATTCTTCGGCGGGTCGAGGACGAACTTGCTGGCGAGATCAAGATCATGCTTGACGAGGGCGTTGTCGCAGCTGCCGAGGACATCGATCTGTGCCTGATCTTGGGTGCGGGTTGGCCCTTCCAAGCTGGCGGAGCGACCCCGTACCTCGACCGAGTCGGAGCGAGCGAGCGGGTCTTTGGATCGACGTTCCACGACCCCAGGGTGGCTGGCACCGGGTCATAGATTCGGCGACACCTTACGAAGGCTCGATTCACGTCAGTGGATCGAGCCTTCGCTCGTTATTCTGAAGCGTGTCCCGCAGGCTCCGGTTTTGCCACCGGGATGCGCCTGCCGTGAACCTGATCGGCCACGTCGGCGGCGATCTTTTCGGCGGTGAGCCCCGTCTCTTCGAGCAGTTCAGCGCGAGTCGCGTGCCCCAAGAACTCCGACGGCGTTCCCAGCTCACTCACCGCGGTGTCGACACCAGCATCTCGAAGGGCCTGCCTGATACGGGTTCCGATTCCTCCCACCCGGATGCCATCCTCGATGCTGATGAGGAGCCGATGATCTCGCGCCAGATCGACGACGGACTCGGGAACGGGCACGACCCAGCGAGGGTCAATAACCGTGGCCGTGATGCCCTGTGCGGCCAAGAGATCTGCTACATCAAGTGCGACACGTGTCATTGGGCCTACGCCCACGATAAGCACGTCGCGCCAGGTGACACCGCCGTCATCCGCCTGTTGCGAACGATCCTCGCGCAGGATGTCGACACCGTCGTCGGTTCGGCGCACTGCCGGTACGTTGATGCCTACGCTGCCCTTGGGGAAGCGCAGCACGGTGGGCCTGTCTTCGACCCGAACCGCCTCGCTCAGGAGCTCGCGTAGGTTCGGCTCGTCCCGGGGTGCGGCGATCCGGATTCCGGGAACCACCTGCAACGTTGCGAGATCCCACACACCGTTATGACTCGCCCCGTCGGGGCCCGTAATGCCCGCTCGGTCAAGCACAAATGTGACGCCGGCTCCATGCAACGCGACATCCATTAACAACTGGTCGTAGGCGCGATTCATGAAGGTTGCGTACATTGCCACCACTGGATGCAGACCCCCGTAGGCGAGACCCGCGGCGGTTGTTACACCGTGTTGCTCAGCGATCCCGACGTCGTACACACGGTCGGGAAACTCGGCCGCGAAGGCGTCGAGCCCGGTCGGCGCGAGCATGGCGGCAGTGATCGCAACGAGTCGAGGTTCCTCGCGGGCAAGCTCAAGCATGTGTTCGCTGAATACCCCGGTGAAGCTCTTCCCTCCACCGTTCTGCAGCGATTCACCGGTCTCAGGATCGATTTTCCCAATAGCGTGAAACTGATCCGCAAGATCGTTTTCGGCGGGCGCGTATCCCCGCCCCTTCTCCGTGATGATGTGAACCAGCGTGGGACGACCGTAGCCCTTGGCCTGGCGGAGCACCTCTTCCACGGCCTCGAGGTTGTGACCGTCGACGGGGCCGAGGTACTTAATGTCAAGGTTTGAATACAGGTCTTGGTTGTCACTGACCCGACTGACAAAACCACGCATCGCACCCCGAGCTGCCCGGTACACGGTGCGACCGGGAGCGCCGAACGCAGAGAATAGCTTCTCGCTCCCCTCCTGTAGGTCGCGATAGCTGCCCGTGGCACGAACGGAGTTCAAGAAGCGTGCCATCCCCCCGATGGTCGGCGCGTAGGAGCGACCGTTGTCATTCATCACGATGATCAGGTTGCGGGAATTGTCATCAGTGATGTTATTGAGCGCTTCCCAGGTCATCCCGCCCGTCAGCGCGCCGTCACCCACGACCGCGACGACGTGCCTGTCTTGCTGACCTGTCCGGGCAAACGCACGAGATATTCCGTCGGCCCAACTCAGCGAACTAGACGCGTGCGAACTCTCTACAATGTCGTGAATCGACTCTGAGCGCTGCGGATAGCCGGCGATGCCTCCACGCTGCCGGAGCCTGGAGAAGTCTTTCCGACCGGTCAGGAGCTTGTGCACGTAGCTCTGGTGCCCCGTATCCCAAATAATCGGGTCGTGCGGCGATTCAAAGACGCGATGCAGCGCGATAGAGAGTTCGACCACGCCGAGGTTGGGCCCCAAGTGGCCCCCGGTCTTTGCCACCTCGGCGATGAGGAACTCGCGAATCTCCGCGGCGAGAGCTTCCAACTCGGTCAGAGTCAGCGAGTCCAGATCGCGCGGGCCGTCGACCCGATCGAGAATAGCCACCCAAAAACCTCCGACTCACCCGAGGCAGGCGCCACGGGAATTCTCATCATCTTATCCACCTTGAAGATGGGCAAACTGGGGACGACCAAGGTGGCGCGAGTCCCAGAAAAACTAGGTGGCCCGGGCGCATTGCGCCCGGGCCACCTAGTCACAGCAACTGCTAGACCAGCGAACGGAGAACGTACTGGAGAATGCCACCGTTGCGGTAGTAGTCAGCTTCGCCCGGGGTGTCGATACGCACCACAGCGTCGAACTCCACCACGGTTCCGTCGGTCTTGCGTGCCACGACGCGGAGCGTCTTCGGTGTCACGCCCTCGTTGAGTTGAGTCACGCCGTGAATGTCGAACGTCTCGGTACCGTCAAGGCCGAGATCGTCGGCACTGGTACCAGCGGGGAACTGCAGCGGCAGCACACCCATGCCAATGAGGTTTGAACGGTGAATACGCTCAAAGCTTTCAGCAATAACCGCCTTCACTCCGAGGAGGCTCGTTCCCTTGGCTGCCCAATCTCGGGACGAACCAGAGCCGTATTCCTTGCCGCCCAACACAACCAGGGGAATACCAGCCGCCTGATAATTCTGGGAGGCATCGTAAATGTACGACTGCGGCGCACCCTCCTGGGTAAAGTCACGCGTGAATCCGCCCTCAACGTTGTCGAGAAGCTGATTGCGCAGGCGAATGTTCGCAAAGGTTCCGCGGATCATCACCTCGTGGTTGCCGCGGCGGGATCCGTAGGTGTTGAAGTCCTTGGGTGCAATGCCGTTGGCGACGAGGTACTGGCCTGCCGGCGTCTCAGCCTTGAAGCTACCGGCCGGGCTGATGTGGTCAGTCGTGACCGAATCACCAAGCTTGGCCAAGACCCGTGCTCCGGAGATATCGACCACGGGCGAGGGCGCCAACTGCATGCCCTCAAAGTACGGTGCCTTGCGCACGTAGGTTGACTTCTCATCCCACGCAAACGTGTTCCCCGCGGGAGTCGGAAGCGAACGCCACAGCTCGTCACCGTCGAACACCGTGGCGTACTTCGAATTGAACATGTCGGAGTCGATCGAAGCGTCAGCAATCTGCTGCACCTCTACCGGGTCGGGCCAGATGTCGCGCAGGAAGACGTCCTGACCATCAGTCCCCTGGCCGAGCGGCTCAGTGTCGAAATCAAAGTCCATCGTGCCCGCAAGCGCGTAGGCCACGACGAGCGGTGGGCTCGCAAGGTAGTTCATCTTGATGTCGGGGTTAATCCGACCCTCGAAGTTTCGGTTGCCCGAGAGCACCGCCGTTACGGCGAGGTCGTTCTCGTTTACCGCTTGCGAGATCTCTTCGTTCAACGGGCCGGAGTTTCCGATACACGTCATGCAACCATAACCGACCAGGAAGAAGCCAAGCGCCTCGAGATCGACGCGCAGGCCTGACTTCTCGTAGTAATCAGTCACGACCTTGGAGCCGGGGGCCAATGTCGTCTTCACCCACGGCTTCGTCTTCAGACCCAACTGATTCGCGTTGCGAGCGAGCACTCCAGCCGCAAGCATGACCGAGGGGTTCGACGTGTTGGTGCACGAGGTGATCGAGGCGAGGGTAACCGCGCCATGATCAATTGCAAACTCATTGCCCTGCTGATCCTTGACCTTGGCGGGGTTCGACGCCTGGGCGTAATTAACCAGGTCGGTTTCAAACTGTGCCTTCGAGTTCGTCAGCTCGATCCGATCCTGTGGACGCTTCGGGCCCGCGATCGACGAGACGACGGTGCTGAGGTCAAGCTCAAGGTACTCGCTGAAAACGGGTTCCTTGGCGGGATCGTGCCACATGCCCTGGGCCTGCGCGTACGCCTTGATCAGTTCGAGCTGTTCCTCGCTCCGGCCGGTGAGGCGCAGGTAGTCGAGGGTCACATCGTCGATCGGGAACATCGCGGCGGTCGAACCGAACTCCGGGCTCATGTTGCCAATGGTGGCTCGGTTCGCGAGCGGCACGGAGCCAACCCCCTGGCCGTAGAACTCAACGAACTTGCTCACCACACCGTGCTTGCGCAGCATCTGAGTGATCGTGAGCACCACGTCGGTAGCGGTCACACCAGCAGGAATCTGGCCCGAGAGCTTGAAACCCACAACTCGCGGGATCAGCATCGAGATGGGCTGGCCCAGCATGGCGGCCTCTGCCTCAATGCCACCTACGCCCCAGCCCAGCACGCCGAGACCATTCTCCATGGTGGTGTGTGAATCAGTGCCGACACAGGTGTCGGGGTATGCCTGCAGCACGCCGTTCACCTCACGCGTGAAGGTCACTCGGGCGAGGTACTCGATGTTGACCTGGTGCACGATACCGGTGCCCGGGGGCACCACCTTGAACTCGTCGAAGGCACCCTGGCCCCACCGCAGGAACTGATAGCGCTCACCGTTGCGCTGGTATTCAATTTCGACGTTCTTTGCCGCTGCACCCGCGGTGCCGTAGGCATCAGAGATCACCGAGTGGTCGATGACCAACTCGGCGGGAGCCAACGGGTTGATCTTGTTTGCGTCGCCGCCGAGCTCAACGACGGCTTCACGCATCGTCGCGAGGTCTACCACGCAGGGCACTCCTGTGAAGTCTTGCATGATGACCCGCGCAGGGGTGAACTGGATCTCGGTGTCAGGTTCAGCAGAGGGATCCCAGTTGCCGATGGCCTCGATGTGCTGCTTCGTCACATTCGCACCGTCTTCGGTGCGAAGCAGGTTCTCCAACAGCACCTTGAGGCTGTAAGGAAGTCGCTCGTGTCCGGGCACTGCGTCAATGCCGTAGATCTGGTACTGCTTGTCGCCAACCGCAAGGGTGCGCTCGGCCCCAAAGCTATTGAGTGATGTCATCACCGCTCCATTCGAATTTATCTCGATATCGAGACAATTCTACACGGAGTTTGCCTGCGACGCAGCGATCCACTGGAAGCCGTGCGGCGAGTCATTCGTCCGATGATCGAATGGATCCCAAATCGTCGCTCGGACGGTGTGATTCCGAGGCCATTGCAGCCTCAGTCAGCCCTCGATGTACCGCGCTCACTCTGCTCAGAACGAGCCAGGTGAAGAGCACCGCGACAGCGAATAGCGGAATCCCCATGACGAGTCGCGCGATGCCGAGCGCTTCAACGGCTCCCGGGTCACCCGCATTCGCCGCGAGGTAGAGCGGCAGCTGTACAGCCAACCGTGCTGCGAAAACCGCGATCCACAGCACGGTGCACAGGGTGGCCGCCCGACGGAGCATGGGAATTCGGCGCCATTCGGTGAGTGATCCACGAAGAAATCCAAGCAGGAGACCTATGAGTGGCCAGCCGACGAGGAGCGAAATCGTGTGAGCGACGATCCACGCACCGTTGATCCAGAAACCGGGCAGAAAGTAGTCCTCGCCGCGACCGGTAAAGAGTGTTGCGGCCACACAGACCAACACGCCCAAGAATCCGGAGAGTGCCGCGGAGAGTGGCTCGCGACGGAGCAATCTCGCCGTAATTGCGATCACCGAAATCACGAGTGGGGCAATCACCGAGACCCGGGCATCTTGGGTGAGGACGAAGACCACGAGGTACACCGTGGCAGGAATCAGGGACTCGAGCACCCCGCGAACCCCACCGATGGCCTCAAGAACGCCCCTCGCTGAAATCGACTCGCCACTCATTCCGGCGGCGACAGCGCGGCCGAGTCCTCCCCCGACCAACGGAGGATCGCCCGGGGCCCGCGCTTGGCCGTCTTGGCCAGATCCCCCGCCGGAATCCATCACGCTTGAGTGGCTTCGCCGGTTGCGCCCTGCGCGACTCCGGCTGGGACCTTCAGCGGCAACAGTTCGCTTGGTGGCATCGGCTGATCCCCGCGAACGACGACCATTTCCCGAAACACCTCGAGCGCCTTTTCCCGTGCATCTGCATCCACTGCGCCCTTGCCCATGAGCACACCCCGCAGCATCCATCGGGGCCCATCCACGGCAAAAAATCGTACTGGCCGAGTCCCACCGCCTTGATCTGCAGGGACAGGCGACTCGGTCACCAGCTCGGGACCGAGCAAGCCGTTCTCGATCTGCACGCGAGCGCCCTGGCTCGCGAATTGCGTAGCGATCTCGTCGCGGACTCGATTCCACAGGCCGCTTGACTTTGGCGCAGAAAACGCCTGCACCTGCAGCACAGACTCCGCATATTCAAGGGTGACGGCGACGACTCGTTTGGTCCGCTCTTCGACCTCGAGTCGCATTTGCAGTCCTTCCCTGGGGGCAACCTTAATGGCACCCAGGTCAACATAGGGCCGCATGGAGGGAACCTCGCTGGCGTCGAAAGGCCCGGAAGTCTCGCGATCCGCCGGAGCAGATTTGCTCTCGTCAACCTCGGTCACGTCGAGACCCTCCGGGTCGCGAACCTCTAACTCGTCAGCTGGTTGTGCAGTGTCTTCGCTCATACCTTGAATTCTCCTTCATTCTCCGCCGTGGCGAAACCGGGTGTCCGAGCGCCTAGCCAACCGAGTGCTCACGCAGACCGGTGGATCCGAACCCACCGGTGCCTCTCTCGCTATCGGGGAGGTCTGCGACGGGAACGAAGTTGGCACGTGACACGGGCATCACAATGAGTTGTGCGATGCGATCACCCGGTTCAATCGCGAAAGCATCATTCTGGTCTGTGTTCAGTAGTGGAACGCGAATCTCGCCCCGGTAGCCAGCATCGATCGTTCCGGGCGAATTGAGCACCGTAATTCCGTGCTTCACTGCGAGTCCACTGCGTGGCACCACAAACGCGACATAGCCCTCAGGTAGCGCGAAGCGAAGACCGGTGCCGACAAGCGCCCTCCCCCCGGGCGGCAGCACGAGCGACTCCGTACTTCGCAAATCAGCCCCCGCATCGCCGGCCTGGGCGTATGCGGGAATGTGCGCGGGATCGGCAAGGACGGGGAGCATCACGACATCAGTCACCCCGTTAGGGTAGCGGAATTCCAGTGCCGTGCGCTGGCACGGCACTGCCTGTTGCCTCACGCTCAGCTTCAGGGCTCACGCCCCGAGAGATAATTGACTCATGCCCAACCCCACTGATTCGACAGATACCCCCGCAGACTCCACGAGCCGGACCTATCGCGAGCGGCTCGCTCCCGGGCCAGGGCTCTACATCGCCTTGCTGCTGCTGATCCCGGCGGTCATGCTGACGGTGACACCACTCAGTTCGGTGTGGGCTCTCCCTGTAGCAATCGGCCTCTACCTGGTCATCGGAGGCTCGCTCTTCGCGCTTGCGCCGACGATTGAAGTCAGCAATAGACAATTGATCGCCGGGTCGGCTCGGATCTCCGTTTCCCTGCTCGGTGACGTTGAGACACTGGATCGAGATTCACTTCGCGCAGCCCTTGGTCCAGGCCTTGACGCGCGCAGCTTTCTGCTGGTCCGCGGCTACATTCATAGCGGAGTTCGGGTTTCGGTCATAGACCCCAGCGACCCGACACCACAGTGGATCCTGACGAGCCGGCGGCCTGCGGAACTTCTCGCGGCCGTGCGCGTTGCGCAATCAGCCTAGCTACGCAGCGCACTCCGCGCATACGGGACCAAGGTCGGTCTGGTGATCCATCTGGGAACGATGACGCACCAAGAAGCAATTCACGCAGGTGAACTCGTCGTCCTGTTGTGGGAGGACAACGACATCGAGCTCCATATCTGAGAGGTCGGCACCGGCGAGTTCAAATCCGGGGTTGTCGGAGTCTTCTGAGTCGATGGCAGATGAACCCTTCGCGGGCACCCGCTCTTTGAGAGCCTCGATCGAGTCGGTCTCTTCGTCATTCTTGCGGGGGGCATCGTAATCGGTGGCCATGCTCTGCAGCGTTCCCTGTCTGTCGTGGTGGGTGTTACCCTTCGGCGGGCATAGTTTGCACCACAACACCCACTTGGCGCAAACCCGACACCCGGAACTCGGTAAAGTTCAGACGCGAAGGTGCGAAGAGATTTGCTCACCCGCCGGGTCAATGGCGGTGAAGCGGCTCCAATCGTGACACCCTGAGTGCAATCACGGGAGGAAAGTGACAATGGATGAACTGCGCTTTGTGCGACGCGAAGACCAGTCTCTGGTCGTCGCAGACAACGACGGAAACGAGCACAAGCTCATCGTCGACGAGACGGTATTCGCGGAGCTTCGGCATCTCAGTCGCCGGGAGCGCGAAGCCCCACGGGTGAACCCGCGGGAGATCCAGTCGCTCGTGAGGGCTGGGAAGTCCCGCGCGGAAATCGTGGAGATCACCGGCGCGGAAGACACCGACATCGAGCGCTACGAGGAACCGGTGCTTGCAGAGCGGCGGTTCATCTTGGCCTCTGCCCACGCGGTTTCCGTGCGCACGAGTCCGATTGAGGGCTCGGAACAGCAATTCGGTACCGTCATCGCCGAGCGACTGGTTGGTCTTGCTGCAGAAGACGCACAGTGGCGCTCCTGGCGCGACGAGGAGGCCGGATGGATGATCGGTCTCGACTTCACCTCGCACGATGTGGCGCATCGCGCCATCTGGTCGTTTGAACACCGCAAGGGCCTGTTGGCCCCCCTCACACCCGATGCCGTGACGCTGTCACAACAGGGCGAGGTGGGTGAACGCCTGATCCCGAAGCTGCGAGCGGTTGACACCAGCACCGAACGGGATCGATTCGATTCCGGGGCCTTCGACCCCGAGTCGCTCTCGCTTGACCTGGACGACAGAGAAACAGATGGGCCCGATCTCGCCGAGAACACCCCGAGCGGAGCAGACGCAGCACGCGCAGCGGGTCACCCCTCAACCGGCTCGATTCCCGTCGTGGATTCAACCGCTGAGTTTGCTCGCCGTCGGGAGATCGATCAACGAGCAATCAATTCACCAGACGACGAGCTTCCCGACCTGGGTCAGACCGCTGACCTCTTGGATGCGTTGCGCAGACGGCGGGGCGAGCGAGATACTCACGCCCAAGAGGGTCTCCCCGTGGCTCCGTTTTCGGAAACATCCAAGGAGGAGCGCGTCGGTGACGCATTCCTCGTCACCGACATTGGATCAGCGACGCACACCCCGACACCGACACCGACCACTGATGGGGCTTCTCACCCCCGTGTGGACTCACCAACCCCCACGGAGAAGCCCAAAAGAGGAAGGGGTCGCGCAGCAATCCCCAGTTGGGACGACATTCTCTTCGGCACTCGGAGCGACGAAGATCCGGCCTAATCCGCTGGGGGCGTGAGGTCTGTCGCTGCGGTCATCGCAGCAATCCGGCCCAGTGTCGCGGCGAACCCACTTCCGTCAAGCACCCCACCAAGGGCGAGGGGCACCCCACGCTCTTCCGAGCTCAGGCCGCCGTGCTGGCCCACCATCGAGCGCGCGTCTGGGCTGTCGCCAGGCAATGTGAAACACAGCTGCCCTCGGGCGGTGACGATGACCTCGCCGAGGCGTTCGGCCACCCCGGGTGCCATCGGGCCAAACCAGTTTGCCGCGATTGCCTCGCTGCGCGTCCCAACCCAGGCGAGCTTGCCGAGCGCCGCCCCCACCCGCTCAGCGACGCTGGCCGGGTCAGTTCCCTCGTGCAGGTACAACGAGCGCATACGCGGCTCTCCCCCGACTTCCGAGACGCCGCTGAACGCTTCGGAATCAACACCGAGTTCGAGACGTCGGTGTTCGGGTACATCGATCATGCCGTGGTCCGCCGTCACCACCACCCCGACGTCTCCGGGCAGGGTGCGTAAGAGATCCTCGAGCGCTGCATCCAATTGCTCAAGTCGCTTCAGCCAGAGGTCACTTTGCCAGCCATCGGCGTGTGCGGCTTTGTCGAGCTCATCAATGTAGAGATAGGCCACAATCGGCTCACCGGCCCGCAACAGGCGGGAGGCAATCGCACAGCGATCCGCAATCGTCACTGCACCGTGATATTCAGCCCCCGAGAGAATCGCCTCTGTCAGCCCACCGGTGGCGTGCGCCGGTCTCCCGATGGCGACAGGCCGCGCGCCCATGGCTGCTGCAAATTCAAACAGCGGTGTGGATCGCTGCCAGGCCCGTCGATCGGGAATGTCGCGCCAGTCTTTCAACGTGCTCAGCAGACCCTGTTTGGGGTGCCGAATTCGGTAGCCGATGAGCCCGTGCTCGCCGGGAAGGCGCCCAGTTGTGAGAGTCGTGAGGGCTGCTCCTGTGGTCGACGGAATAACCGTTTCGATGCGGCGAGTAGGCAGTCTGGAAATAGAACGGGCGTGCGCTGCTCGCGCCTGCAGATTCGCGTGGCCAAGCCCGTCGACCACAACCATCACAAACGATCGGAGCGGCGGAAGCGAGCCGTCGTCGAACACGAGGCTGTTGCCTATTGCGGTTGGGGCGAGCCCGCAGGCGCGCGCGAGGAGCTCGACGGGGTCTGCGCCGAGGCCACGAGCAACCGCGGCAAGCCCGGTGGGCAGAATCGCGGCCAGCCTCGCGCCGTTGTCGGTGGCGATCGGTAGCATGAGCACCATCGTAACCACACAGGGGTTGTAAGTAGTGACTGATCACACCGCCGGCGCCGCAATAGAGCGCATCGAAGACATCGATATCTCCAGCGAAATGGAGGCATCATTCCTTGAATATGCCTATTCGGTGATCTATTCTCGAGCCCTTCCCGACGCTCGTGACGGATTGAAACCGGTTCAGCGTCGCATTCTCTTCATGATGACCGACATGGGATTGCGACCCGAAAAAGGCCACGTCAAGTCCGCGCGAGTGGTTGGCGAGGTGATGGGCAAACTGCACCCGCACGGTGACTCCTCGATCTACGACGCGCTCGTCCGAATGGCCCAGAGCTTCGCGATGCGTCTGCCCCTCATCGACGGGCACGGGAACTTTGGCTCACTCGATGACGGCCCCGCGGCATCACGGTACACGGAGGCGCGGCTCGCTGGAGCTGCGCTCGCGATGACAGAGTCGCTAGACGAAGATGTCGTCGATTTCGTGCCGAACTACGACAACCAGATCATGCAACCCGACGTGCTGCCGGCGGCCGTGCCGAACCTGCTCGTGAACGGCGCGAGTGGCATTGCAGTGGGTATGGCCACCAACCTTGCGCCACACAACCTCATCGAGGTGGTCGAGGGCGCTAAGCACCTCCTGTGGCATCCAGAGGCCACGCTTGAGGAGTTGATGGAGTTCATTCCTGGGCCAGATCTCCCCGGAGGCGGGGTTATCGTTGGCCTCGATGGCATCACCGATGCCTACCGCACCGGCCGCGGGGCGTTCCGCACCCGTGCTCAGGTCAAGATCGAGCAGCTCACTGCGCGAAAAAACGGACTGATCGTCACGGAACTCCCATACCTGGTTGGGCCTGAGCGAGTGATCGAAAAGATCAAACAGGGGGTCGAGAATAAGAAGCTCTCAGGAATCAGTGACGTTGCCGACTACACGGACCGAAAGAACGGTCTGCGTCTGGTCATTTCGCTGAAGACCGGTTTCAGCCCCGAGGCGGTGCTCGAACAGCTCTATCGCTTCACCCCGCTCGAAGATTCGTTCAGCATTAACTCCGTCGCGCTGGTGAATGGGCAGCCCCAAACTCTCAGCCTGCCTGAAATGCTGCGGGTGTTCATCGAGCATCGCCTCTCCGTTGTGAAGCGTCGGAGTGAGTATCGGCTGCGCAAGCGGCGCGAACGCCTGCATCTCGTTGAGGGTTTGCTCGTGGCGATTCTCGACATTGACGAGGTCATCCAACTCATCCGCACGAGCGACGACTCAGAGACCGCGCGCGGCCGACTCATGCAGGTGTTCGATCTCAGCGAGGCCCAGGCGGAGTACATTCTCGAACTTCGGTTACGTCGGCTCACCAAGTTTTCACGGGTCGAACTTGAGGCGGAGCGTGATCAGCTGCGCTCCGAGATTGACGCACTGCTCGAGATTCTCGGTAACAGCGACCGGCTGCGTCAGGTCGTTTCTGACGAGCTTGACGCGGCAGCCCAGGCCTACGGCACTCCCCGGCGTACCGTGCTCACCGGGGCTGTCGCCCGGCCGAATCGCGCGGCAGCCGTCGGTGCCACCGCGCTCCAGGTTGCAGACACCCCCTGCACGGTGTTGCTTTCGGTGACCGGGCGAGCCCTCAGGATCGACAGAGACCCCGAGGGCCCCGTGTACCAGGGGAGATCCTCCAGACCCAACAAACACGGTGCCCTGCGATCTGCTGTACCTACGACCGTGCGCGGCGAGGTCGGGGCGGTACTCTCCAATGGCCAGATTCATCGGTTCACACCGGTGGATTTGCCGCTCGTTCCCGGTGCCTCGGTTGCGTTTTCCGCGGGTGTGTCCCTCACCTCGTACCTGGGTCTCACTGACAAGCAGCAGCGGGTCGTCGGGCTGGTTGAGCTTGACACCGAGACTCCCATCGGCCTCGTCACGGAACAGGGCATCGTCAAGCGCGTGGTGCTGCAAGACCTCCCGGCCAAGCCCGAGTTCGAAATCATGAGCCTGAAGCCGGGAGACAGGGTCGTGGCGGCGTTCACAGCCCCTGACGATTCCGAGTTCGCTGTGATCTCCAGCGACGCGCAACTGCTTCGCTTCGGCGCGTCGGCCGTGCGTCCGCAAGGCCGAGGTGCTGGAGGGATGGCAGGGATGAAGTTAGGCGTCGACGCGCGCGTCATATTTGCGGTCGCACTGCCCCACGATGCACCCGCTCAGGTCGTCACAGTCGCTGACAGTTCGCTGACCCTGCCCGGGATCGACGTTGCCACCGCGAAGGTATCCGATTGGTCTGAATTCCCCGCGAAGGGACGCGCGACCGGCGGAGTCCGAGCACAGCGGTTCCTCAAGGGAGAAGACCAGTTATCCTGCGGTTGGGTCGGTGTCGGCGAACCTCGAGCACTGGCTCTTGACGGAGGCGTGCGCAAATTGCCGACCGAGATCGCCAAGCGCGATGGGAGTGGCACGCCCATAGATGGCGCTGCCGCATTCATCGGCTCGGCTCCCTAAGCGTCGATACGCTCCCGGTCGAGGTCATCAGCGTTATCGACGATGAATTCCTTGCGAGGGGCAACCTCGTTGCCCATCAGTAACTCGAAAATTTGCGCCGCATTGTGGGCATCGGCCACCTGCACACGACGCAGTGTGCGGTGCTCGCGATCCATCGTGGTCTCAGCGAGTTGGTCGGCATCCATCTCACCGAGACCCTTGTATCGCTGAATCGGTTCGAGGTACTTCTTTCCTCGCTTCTGCAGGTCTGCAAGCAGGCTCCGAAGTTCGGGCTCGCTGTATGTGTACGTCACGTCATTCGGTTTCTTGCCGGGGTGAGGGACGATAACGCGGTGCAGAGGTGGCACCGCGGCGTAAACTCTGCCCGCCTCCAGCATCGGACGCATGTAGCGGAAGAACAGGGTCAACAGCAGGGTGCGGATGTGAGCGCCGTCGACATCCGCGTCGCTCATCAGGATGACCTTGCCATAGCGCACCGCATCCAGGTCGAAGTCGCGCCCCGATCCGGCCCCGATCACCTTGATAATCGAACTGCACTCTGCGTTGTTCAGCATCTCCGCGACTGACGCCTTCTGAACGTTCAGAATCTTGCCTCTGATGGGCAGCAGTGCCTGGTACTCGCTGTCTCGTGCAGGACGCGCGGTCCCAAGCGCACTGTCGCCCTCGACAATGAAGAGTTCGGTGTCAGCAACGTTTCGCGATCTGCAATCGATGAGCTTCGCCGGCAGTGTCGAGCTCTCAAGAGTGCTCTTCCGGCGCGCAGTGTCTCGCTGGGCACGAAGCGCGATGCGCGACTTCATCTCGGCGACCATCTTTTCAAGCAGAGACCCGGCCTGCGCCTTGTCGTGCTTCTTCACCGAGGCATAACGTTCATCGAGGCCCTTCGTCACTGCGCGTGCGACGATCTGACGCACTGCGGCAGTTCCCAACACCTCTTTCGTTTGGCCTTCAAACTGGGGCTCGGGTACTCGCACCGAAATCACAGCAGTGAGACCTGTGAGGATATCGTCCTTCTCAGGCTTGTCGCTGCCCGACTTTAATTTGCGTGCGTTCGTCTCAATCTGTTTCCGAAAGAACCGCACAAGGCCCTGCTCAAAGCCAGCGAGATGTGTTCCACCCTTGGGTGTGGAAATGATGTTTACGAAGCTCTGCACCTCGGTGTCGTACCCGGTGCCCCAGCGCATCGCAATATCTACCTCGCAGCTTCGCTCGACCTCTCGAGAGACCAATGCGCCAGATGCCTCATCCATGACCGGGACGGTCTCAGTGAAGCTTCCGGTGTCGGTCAGCCTCCATGTATCAGTCAGTGGACCGTCTACCGCGAGGAAGTCAACAAATTCACTCAGCCCCCCCTCATACCGGAAGTGATGAATCGCGGGATCACCGGCTTCGGAGAGTGACTCAGTGCGCTCGTCCCGTATCTCAATACCCAAACCCGGCACCAGGAATGCCGTCTGCCGCGCACGGGAGACCAGCGATTCGGGTTCGAAGCGTGCGGTCTGCAAGAAAATCTGCGGATCAGCCCAGTAGCGCACCCGCGTGCCCGTCTCTCCTCGGGCAACCTTGCCCACAACTCGAAGTTCCGATGCATCTTGGAAGGGAGTGAACGCGCTGTCTGGGCCGTCGCCCGCGAACTGACCGGGTTCACCATGTCGAAACGACATTGCCCAGGTCTTTCCGTCACGATCCACTTCAACGTCGAGACGAGACGACAATGCGTTCACCACTGATGCTCCGACACCGTGGAGACCACCGGACGACGCGTATCCGCCACCGCCAAACTTCCCGCCCGCGTGCAACTTGGTGAATACCAGTTCGACCCCGGTGAGTCCACTCTTCGGCTCAAGGTCGACTGGCACCCCCCGGCCCTTGTCGCTGACTGAGACACTGCCATCGGCATGCAGCACAATTCCAATTTCAGAACCGTGCCCCGCGAGCGCCTCGTCGACCGAATTGTCGATGATTTCCCACAGGCAGTGCATGAGACCACGGGAATCGGTGGTGCCGATGTACATCCCGGGACGCTTGCGTACGGCTTCCAGCCCCTCCAGCACCGTCAGGTGGCGAGCTGAGTAATTCGAATCGGCCACGTATGTCATTCCTTCCGCCAGAACCCTCCTACCCTAGATCAGGGCACTGATTTTGGCGGGTTGGCTCTCCGTAGTCGAATGAATCCGGTACCTCCCCTGGGCCGGAGACCCCTCCAGCTACGCGGTCAGCGAAACGTGACCCGAACTGGGAGTGAACGTCAGCGAAACGTGGTTTGATTGGGACAACTAGACCAGGAGAGCGGAGGATGCCATGACGACTCTGGAGCAAGATCGCACCGAGACTACCGTCGCCGCCGATCGACCCATGTCGGGTCTTGACCGTTGCGACAGCTGCGGTGCACAAGCATATGTGCGTGCGGTGCTCGGCGGCAGTGAGTTGCTCTTCTGCGGCCATCACGCCCGGAAGCACGAAGAAAAGCTGAAGCCGATCGCCGAGGTGTGGCACGATGAGACACACAGGTTAAGCGCGTAATACGCGTCGTATACGAGAAGAGCCGGGCCCGTGGGCCCGGCTCTTCTCGTATGTCGACCTACTCGAGGTAGTCGCGCAGTTGCTGACTGCGGCTCGGGTGACGCAGCTTCGCCATGGTTTTCGATTCAATCTGACGAATACGCTCTCGTGTGACACCGAAGGTGTCACCGATCTGGTCGAGAGTCTTCGGCATGCCGTCTCCGAGCCCAAAGCGCATGCGAATCACGCCAGCCTCGCGCTCGCTGAGCGAATCGAGGAGCTGCTCGAGCTGCTGCTGCAGCATCGTGAACCCGACCGCGTCGGCTGGAACCACAGCTTCGGTGTCTTCGATCAAGTCACCGAATTCGCTGTCGCCATCCTCACCCAAGGGCGTGTGCAACGAGATGGGCTCGCGGCCGTACTTCTGCACCTCGACAACCTTTTCAGGTGTCATGTCAAGCTCGCGACTCAGCTCCTCGGGAGTGGGCTCGCGACCGAGATCCTGCAGCATCTGACGTTGCACACGCGCAAGTTTGTTGATGACTTCAACCATGTGTACCGGAATACGGATAGTGCGAGCCTGATCGGCCATCGCGCGCGTGATGGCCTGGCGGATCCACCAAGTGGCATACGTCGAAAACTTGAAGCCCTTGGTGTAATCGAACTTCTCGACCGCACGAATGAGGCCCAGGTTGCCCTCTTGAATCAGGTCGAGGAACTGCATGCCACGGCCGGTGTAGCGCTTCGCGAGCGATACCACCAGCCGCAGGTTCGCCCCGAGAAGGTGACTCTTGGCACGCTGGCCATCTCGAGCGACCCACTTCAACTCGCGCTCAAGCTTCTTAGGCAGACTCTTCTCGGTCGCGAGCTTTTCCTCCGCGAACAAGCCGGCTTCGATGCGCATTGCAAGTTCGACCTCTTCGGCAGCGTTCAACAACGCAACCTTGCCAATTTGCTTCAGGTAGTCCTTGACCGGATCGGCAGTTGCGCCGGGTATCAGGGTGGTGACGGTCGGAACATCTTCTTCATCGCGAGCCTTGAGCACGATTGCGCCGGTCGGCAAGGGCTCGGTCATTGTTGAGTTCGACGTTCCCGACGCACCCTCTTCATCAGAGTCGTGATCGTTCATGCCGACGTCAACGCCCTCTTCGAGCTTCTCATCATCTTCGAGGATGTCTGCGACGGCTGCCTTTGCGGGCTTTCGTGCAGCGGTCTTGCGAGCTACTGCTTTCTTTACCGCAGGCTTCTTTTCGACTGCAGCCTTCTTCTCGGCCGCAGGCTTCGCTGCAGCCGTCTTCTTCGCGGCAGCCGTCTTGGAAGGGGCGCGCTTTGCGACGGTCTTCGGTTCCGGAGCCGCTGTTGTCGGGGTCTCTGACGCGGACGATTCGGTATCGCCCCCGTTGACCTTCGATTGTGCTGAGGTCTTGGACGTAGATGCAGTCGCCACGCGGCCGCCTCTCTGTGTCGGAGCTGGTGTTCTGTAACTGGCCCGAACGAGCCAAAGTCAGCATGCGCCGAGCCAGAAGCCTCCGCCTCCAGCGCATACCATGAAAACCCATGTCAAGCCCGGAGTGTTGGTTTTCCACCTACGCGTCCGGATTGAATGGGCTACCATCCCATTATTGCACGCTCGGTGCGGGCTACAGACCAGGCTGCGATTGTTCTCCAGGATCGGGGTCGCGCTGCTGCGCAAGGAAGCGTTCGAGCTCGCTCGCGAGCTGATCGGCAGTCGGCAATGAGCCGTCCTCCCCCACCAGGGGCGAGCGCGTCGTCTGATCCTCAATATAGGCGTCGTATCGGGTCTCAAGACCGCGAACCATCTCGCTTGATTCCTCGCTGTCTCCGATTTGTGAGTCGACCTGCTGATGAAAGCCTTGCGAAGCCTCACGCACCGTGTCCGTGGCGAACAGGAGCCCGGTGGCGGCCATAAATCCATCAAGCGCGGTGAGGAGCGCGTCTGGAAACTCTGTGTTCGCAAGATAGTGAGGAACGAGGAGTGCAAATCCAACGACTTCCTCACCCAGGTTATGTAGTCGATACTCGAGCACATGCGAGGCCGATGCGGCGAGCTTCGTCGTGGGTCGCCACACTGAGTGCGCTTCAATGATGTCATCGCGCGATCCGCTCACCGTCATGCGGATCGGGCGCGTGTGCGGCACCGGCATCGGAATCGCGTGCGTCCACACTGTCGTTGACACTTCGAACTCGTGAACCAGCATGAGTACCGTGTCGATGAAGTGATCCCAGCGGAAGTCGGGTTCGAATCCGCTCAAAATGAGGAAGGGTGAACCCAGGTCATCGCTGGCGAGGCTCAGGGAAAGTTCTTCCGGGGAATAATCAACGAAGTGATCCTCCTCAAAAGTAATGAGGGGGCGCCGGGACCTGTAGTCAAGCAGAAGGTCGGCATTGAAGCGCAGTATCTCTTCCGGCTCGTATCGATCCCATAGGAATCCCTCAAGCTGCGTGATGACACCGCCCGCATCGCTCAGACCACGTAGCGCAACGACCAGTGGAATCCCTTTGGGCACCGCGGCGCGACGTTCTGCGTATTCTGCGGAGAAAATGGAATCAGACACTCCACCATTGTACGAAGGTGCAAGTGCCGACACCCGGACCGTGGTCACGCCCTGAGCGAACCACGCTTCGCTCACCACCCGCTGAAGCACCCCAGCGGTAGTAGGCTTGAGGCGGCGCACCGGTTACAACCGGGCGCAGCCATCTTACGTAGCTACGCGAAATTCCGAGGGAGATCCCACTTGGCCGATCAGCAGTTTGACATCGTTGTCTTGGGCGGCGGCAGCGCCGGCTATGCCACGGCAATCCGCGCGACGCAGCTCGGAATGAGCGTCGCAGTCATTGAGAAAGAAAAGCTGGGCGGCACCTGCTTGCATCGCGGTTGTGTCCCCACCAAAGCACTTCTTCACTCCGCAGAGATCGCCGATGTCGCGCGCGAAGGCGCTGCCTACGGCGTGAACTCCGTAGTTCAAAGCATTGACATTGCAGCAGTGAACGCCTTTCGCACCAAGCTGGTGGACGGCAAGTTCAAGGGTCTCCAGGGGCTACTGAAGGCAAACGGCATCACCGTGATCGCAGGCGAAGGGCGGCTCGTCGCACCGAACGCCGTGCAGGTCGGTGCCGACCGCATTACGGGCAAACACATCGTTCTCGCCACAGGTTCCTACTCGCGTTCGCTTCCCGGTCTCGAGATCACGGGCCGCGTCATTGCAAGTGAGCATGCACTCGAACTCACCGAGATTCCCCGCCGGGTGGCCATTCTCGGCGGTGGCGTGATCGGTGTCGAATTTGCCAGCGTGTGGCGGTCGTTCGGTGCAGAGGTCACGATCATTGAGGGTTTGCCCCATCTCGTGCCGAATGAAGAAGAATCTATCTCCAAGCAGCTTGAGCGCGCATTCCGCAAGCGGGGCATCGATTACAAGCTCGGCGTACGGTTCCAGTCGGTGACGCAGAATGCCACTGGTGTGACAGTGAACCTGGAGGATGGAACCATCGTCGAGGCTGACTATTTACTCGTTGCTGTGGGACGTGGCCCACTCACCCAGGGCATGGGATACGAAGAAGTTGGCATTGAGATGGACCGAGGATTCGTTCTGACCAACGATCGCTTGGCAACAAATATCCCGGGTATCTATGCAGCGGGAGACATCGTTCCCGGTCTCCAGCTTGCTCACCGCGGGTACCAGCAGGGCATCTTCGTCGCCGAGGAAATTGCCGGTTTGAACCCGGTGCTTGTCGAAGACATCAACATCCCCAAGATCACCTACTGTGACCCAGAGATTGCCTCGGTCGGCCTGAGTGAGGCGAAAGCCGTCGAAAAGTTTGGTGCCGACAAGGTCGCTAGTTATGAATACAACCTGGCCGGAAATGCCAAGAGTTCGATTCTCGGCACCGCGGGCACGGTTAAGGCAGTTCGCGTCATCGACGGTCCGGTGGTCGGCGTGCATATGATCGGTGCGCGCGTTGGAGAGCTGGTTGGTGAAGCGCAGTTGATTGTGAATTGGGAAGCCTACCCCGAAGATGTTGCACCCTTTGTGCATGGCCACCCCACCCAGAACGAAACGATTGGCGAGACCATGCTGAAGCTCGCCGGAAAGCCGTTGCACGCCATCTAGGCGAACCCGCATTCGGCAGACACTAGACGAATAACGATCGGAGAATTCACGATGAGTGAGGTTGTGCTTCCCGCACTGGGTGAGAGCGTCACAGAGGGAACAGTCACGCGTTGGCTAAAGAATGTCGGTGACCGAGTTGAGGTCGATGAGCCCCTTCTTGAGGTCTCAACCGACAAGGTTGATACTGAGGTGCCATCCCCCTTCGCCGGAATTCTTGAGGAGATCCTCGTTCAAGAAGACGAGACTGCGGAGGTCGGAGCAGTCTTGGCGCGCATCGGCGACGGCACCGTTGCCGATGCCACCCCAAGTCAGCCAGCCGCCCAGCCCGCCCAGCCTGTCTCTGCGCCTCAAGAACCTGCTGCCACTCCTGCTCCGCAGGACGCAGAGACCCCTGCTGCGGCATCTGTCGACAGTCCTGCTGTGGCAGATGGCCAAGACATCGTGCTTCCGTCACTGGGTGAGAGCATCACCGAAGGAACCGTGACTCGGTGGCTGAAGAGCGTCGGCGACTCGGTCGAGGTGGACGAACCGTTGCTCGAGGTATCGACAGACAAGGTCGATACTGAGGTGCCTTCACCGATCGCGGGTATCCTCCAGGAGATTCTCGTACAAGAAGATGAGACGGTCGAGGTGGGCGGCGTGCTTGCCCGCATTGGTAGCGGATCCGCTTCTCCAGTCTCAGAGCCGGTTGCAGCAACGCCGGTTGCGGCCCCGGCAGCCGCTCCCGCGCCAACTGAGGCCCCAGAAGCTGCTCCCACGCCAGCAGAGGCCCCAGTGTCTGCAGAGGCCCCAGAAGCTGCTCCCGCGCCAGTAGCGGCTCCCGTAGTCTCGAAGACGAACCCTCCCGAGGCACCGACTGCCCCGGCACCCAACTCTGGCTACGTGACTCCAATCGTGCGGAAGCTCGCGTCAGACCATGGTGTCAATCTCGCAAACGTAACCGGCACCGGTGTCGGGGGACGTATTCGCAAGGAAGATGTTCTCGCGGCTGCGAAGCCCCAGGGTCAGCCCGTCACCGCGCAAGCGAGTGTTGCAGCTCCGGTTGCAGAGGTGTCGCCGCTGCGCGGAACTTCGCAGAAGATGAGTCGTTTGCGTAAGGTCATCGCCGCGCGCGCGGTCGAGTCGATGCAGTCCTCCGCGCAACTCACCACGGTGGTGGAAGTCGATGTCACTCGAGTCGCCACGCTTCGACAGGCGCACAAGGACGAGTTCCTGAAGCAGACCGGGACGAAGCTTTCGTTCCTCCCGTTCTTCGCCCTGGCAGCCGCCGAGGCATTGCGCACCCACCCCGTCATCAACGCAACAGTCGACGGCGAGAATATCGTTTACCCATCGACGGAGAACCTCAGCATCGCTGTAGACACCGAGCGTGGGCTTCTCACTCCGGTCGTGCGGGAGGCGGGCGAGAAGAACCTTGCGCAGCTCTCTCAAGACATTGCCGATCTGGCGGCTCGAACCCGAGACAACAAGTTGACCCCGGATGAGCTCTCGGGCGGCACGTTCACCCTCACCAACACCGGATCTCGGGGGGCCCTGTTCGATACCCCGCTCGTATTCCTTCCGCAGGTAGCCATCCTCGGAACCGGTGCGGTCGTGAAGAAGCCACTCGTGGTCTCTGGACCGGATGGCGACTCGATCGCAGTCCGCTCAACCGTCTACCTTGCACTTTCGTACGATCACCGCATCGTGGATGGCGCTGATGCCGCTCGCTTCCTCACTCAGATGAAGACCCGACTTGAGGCTGGACAGTTCGAGGCAAACCTCGGGTACTGATCCACCAATACGTCATCTCGAAGGCCGCGTGTACCCACCTGGGTGCCGCGGCCTTCGCGCGACACGCGGTGTTCGCAGTCTCACGCGGCCGCGCTGGCGTGATGCGGCTGCGGATTGCCATGGCGAGTTCTTCCAGTGCGAACTCCGCCGTCCACCTATGTTGCGCTCCTCCAAGATTCACCTCCAGGACCGCCTGATCTATGCCTTCAAGCAAAAAGCCGACTGAACCGGCCTCGCCCCAGTCATGAACCAGCCGCTCCACCACCGACCGTGGAACGCCGAGAGCACGGCAACTCGGGTCGTGCCCCCTCTGTTGATGCCTGTTCGCGCGAAACGCCCGATCGCGCCGGTGCAGTTTTCCCTGCAGACGCACTCGCGTGAGGCCACCAGCATCGATTCGCAGTTCGCCAGGCAGAAGTTCACCGATGCACCATCCTTCGCTTCGGCACCGAATGCCGATACTCCCAACTTGCTCAAGCACCCATGCGAGTTCGGCGGCGCGCAGCGGCTCTCTTGCTCGGACCTTGCGGGCCCTTCGTGTGTACACGGTTACTCCTCTCCGCTGACCACAGCGAGTAGACCCCACGGTGTCACCACACTCTGTCCCATGCTCGCGGTGCCTGGCACCCGGAAGGAGCGGGGGGTGGATAACTTCCAGGACACCCAGGTGTGAACGGGGTGTGGACGTCAAGAGGATAAGATGAAACCTATGGCAAAAGAGAAGAAGCAGCGCGCGAACAAGGAGCCCGGTCGCATCAAACAAATGGTGCAGATCTACCGGAATACGAAGCAGCATGATCGCAATCTGACGCTGACGCTTCTCGCGAGTTTCCTTCTCCCGATTGTTGTCTCCGTGCTCCTGGCTTGGCTGCTCGGGGGGGGTATTTTCGGGTGGATTCTGTGGCCCGTCACCGGAATACTCGTTGGCGTACTTCTCGTCATGATCGTGTTGGGAAGACGCGCAGAGTCCGTGGCCTACCGACAGCTCGAGGGCCGGCCCGGAGCAGTCGGAGCGGTCATCAATGGTGCACTGCGCAGGTCGTGGCGTGGTTCAGAGGTGCCGATCGCGATGAATCGGAGCCAAGATGCCGTCTACCGAGTGGTTGGACGCGGAGGGGTCGTCCTCATCGCCGAAGGCCCGGCCCAGCGGACTCGTCAACTGGTAGCGAAGGAAGAGACTCAGCTGAAGCGGATGCTCCCCGGTGTCCCGATTACCACCCTCCAGGTGGGGCCCGACGAAAACGCCGTCCCGCTACACAAACTCTCGCGAACGCTGATCAAGCTCAAGCCTGTACTTCGCAAGCCCGAGATCACCACCGTATTCAACCGCCTCATGTCGATGAAGTCAGACCCCATCGGTATCCCGAAGGGCGTCGACCCGATGCGGCTCCGCGGGCAACGACCGCGCTAGAACTCGTCGGTTGTCGGTTGTTCTTGGTGCCCCCCGGGAGTTGGAGTTCCTGCCACCGGGAGCTACTCCAAGAAGGTTTCGCTTCAGAGCAACCTAAGCCCGGATGAGCACCGTTCCTGCGATCTTGTCGTGGAAACCGCGTTGATCTGAATCCCACACCAGCACTGGGATGACAAGCGCGAGCAGCAGTGTTCTTACCGCCGGTCGCCACAGCCCGATCCACCCACCCGCAATTGGGACGACGCGGAGACCCAGGATCCGGTGGCCGATCGAACCACCAAGCGTGGGAATGAAGAGCATCTGCATCACTGCGAAGATTCCCAGCGTGGTGAAGGTGGCGGCGCCACCTTCAGCGGGAAACAGCAACGTGAGCACAAGGGCGATTCCCCAGTCAATCGCAATCGCCGCGAATCGACGTCCTATGCGGGCAACAGAACGTGGCCCCGATTCTGGCAGGCCGAGCCTCTCCCCCGGCCACTCGCTCGGTTCAAGATCTCCAAATCGCTGCGGTTGTGGGGGGTTCGGCATACGTAAATGCTATCTGGGAGCAGCGCCTGTAACCTGCGCGAAACATTCGTCTCACCGACCTGAAACGCTCCTCGCGTAGGGTGGGTGTTGAACGAAGGCGCGAGGAGCGCCCTGAACTGAGGAGCAGTATGTTCACATCCCCGCAGGAAGTACTCGACTTCATCAAAGAGACGGATGTCAAGTTCGTCGACATCCGCTTCACCGATCTACCCGGCGTGCAGCAGCACTTCAACGTTCCGGCAGCCACGGTGGATCTCGACTTCTTTGAGGTCGGCCAGATGTTTGACGGGTCGTCAATTCGCGGTTTCGCTGGGATCGCCGAGAGCGACATGCAGCTCATTCCTGACGTCACCACCGGGTATATCGACCAGTTCCGCGCTGAGCGCACGCTGATCCTGATCTTCGATATTTACAACCCACGCACCGGTGAGATCTACTCGAAGGATCCGCGTCAGGTGGCCAAGAAGGCCGAACGTTTCCTCGAATCGACCGGAATCGCGGATACCGCATTCTTTGCCCCCGAGGCAGAGTTCTACATCTTTGACTCGGTTCGCTTCGAGACGAAGCCCGAGAGCACGATGTACGAGATCGACTCGGAAGAGGCGATGTGGAACTCCGCGCGGAAGGACGAGGGCGGCAACCTGTCGCACAAGACCCCCTCGAAGGGCGGGTACTTTCCGGTATCTCCGGTCGATAAGCAGGCTGACCTCCGTGACGACATCTCCCTGCGTCTGATCGAAGCTGGATTGCACCTAGAGCGCTCGCACCACGAGGTGGGTGCTCCCGGCCAGGCCGAAATCAACTACCGCTTCAACACCATGGTGTGCGCGGCTGACGATGTCTTGAAGTTCAAGTACATCGTCAAGAACACTGCTGAACTTTGGGGCAAGACCGCAACCTTCATGCCGAAGCCGGTCTTTGGCGATAACGGCTCGGGTATGCACACCCACATGTCACTCTGGAAGGGTGGCGTTCCTCTGTTCTATGACGAGAATGGCTACGCCGGTCTGAGTGATCTGGCTCGCTGGTACATCGGGGGCATCCTCAAGCACGCTCCGGCAGTGCTGGCATTCACGAACCCCACCATTAACAGCTACCGTCGCCTGGTGAAGGGTTACGAGGCACCGGTCAATCTCGCCTACTCAGCTGGCAACCGCTCAGCCGCGGTGCGCATACCGCTGACCGGTTCGAACCCCAAGGCAAAGCGCATTGAGTTCCGCGCCCCCGATGCCTCGGGAAACCCCTACCTCGCATTTGCCGCGCAACTCATGGCTGGCCTGGATGGGATCCGGAACCGCATCGAGCCGATGGAGCCGATCGATAAGGACCTCTACGAGCTCCCCCCAGAGGAACTGAAGAGCATTCCTCAGGTACCCGGAAGCCTGTCAGAGGCGCTCGAGGCGCTCGAGGCGGATCATGACTTCCTCCTCGAAGGAAACGTCTTCACCGAGGAACTCATCGAAACGTGGGTCGCGTTGAAGCGCGAAACGGAGATTGCGCCGATGGCGCTCCGTCCGCACCCCTACGAGTTTGAGCTGTACTACGGCGTCTAGACAGACCTAAATAGGACCACCGGGCAACTTGGGTTCTAGCGGTCGTTGCAACACTCAGTCATTCTGGGAGTTGCAACGACCGTGTCCTCGTTAAAGGGAAGTTCGAGAAGTCCGCGTCAGTATTCGCCGCAGGACAGAGCCGCGTTTTTGGTGGCGTTGGATCGCAGCGGGAACGTATCGGCAGCCGCTCGTGAGGTCGGGGTCCCCCGATTCACCTGCTATTCGTGGGCGGCGTCAGCCGGTTTCGTGACGACGGCTTCAAAGAATAGGCGCGTCTATTCCGCGGCAGACAAGGAAGCGTTCTTCGCCGCGTTCGAACGCAGCGGGAATGTTTCGGCGGCAGCCCGAGAAGCGGGATTCCCGATGATCACCTGCTATCAGTGGGCGGTGAAGGCGGGTAAGGAAGTGAAGCCGGTCCCGCGGGGACGTCGGGAGGCGTTTCTGCGGTTGCGGTCGGAGGGTATCTCCCGCAGGGAGGCGGCCCGGCGGCTGGAGGTCAACATTCGCACCGCTGAGGACTGGGACAAGGGCATCCGGAAATCGGGCCACCGGCGCCTTTATCCGGACGGTCGGGCTATCGACTACAAACGAGGAGTGACCACCTACCTCACTGCTTCTGCTGACGCGTCGATGCGCGCGGTCGAGACAGTCATCGATGCCCGTTACCTTTCAATCACCGAGCGGGAGGCGATCCGTGATTTGCTCGCGACGGGAACCTCGGTGCGAGCGATCGCCCGCGAGCTCGGCCGGCCGGCTTCGACGGTCAGCCGAGAAATCCGCCGCAACCGGCCAGCGTCAGGGACCTATCACCCCTACGCCACCCACCGGCTGGCTGCCGGTCGCCGACCACGCCCTAAAATCGCGAAGCTTTCGCAGGCATCGCCGTTGCGGGAGTTCGTCACCGAGAAGTTGGGCATCCACTGGTCTCCCGAGCAAATCTGTCACGCTTTGGTCAAGGAACATCCGACCGATGCGGAGATGCGTGTGTCACCCGAGACGATCTACCAGGCGCTGTATCTCCAAGCCCGCGGCGGTTTGAGAAAGGAAGTGCAGGCGGCGTTGCGCACCGGGCGCACCCGCCGCAAACGCCAGAACACCGGTCAGGAACGTCGACCGCGGTTCGTCGATCCGATGATCATGATCGCCGACCGCCCACCCGAGATCGAGGACCGCGCCGTCCCCGGGCATTGGGAAGGCGACCTGATCACCGGCACAGCGAACCAGTCCGCGATCGCCACACTGGTCGAACGCACCACCCGCTATGTGATGCTGGTGCACCTGCCCGGCGGGCACACCGCCGAAGAAGTTCGAGACGGACTGGTCGCGACCATGGAGACACTCCCGGCGCATCTGCGCGGTTCCCTGACCTGGGACCAAGGCTCGGAGATGGCCACCCACAAGTCATTCACCATGGCAACGGACATGCCGGTCTATTTCTGCGACCCGGCCAGTCCCTGGCAGCGCGGGTCGAACGAGAACACCAACGGGTTGCTGCGGCAATACTTCCCGAAAGGCACTGACCTCTCCGCCCACGGCGCCGAAGACCTCAAGCACGTCGCTCAAAAACTCAACGGCCGCCCACGCAAAACGCTCGACTGGGAAACCCCAGCCGAGCGTTTGCGAGACCTGCTAATTTCTATCTAACAGTCCATCGTGTTGCAACGACCACTAGAAACCGCCCAGTTGCTCGGTGGTCCTTTTTGTATCTCATGGCGACGGTGCATCCCGCACGGGCAAAGAGTTGTCGTTGTCAGGAGTCACATTCCTCGTCCAAGTCGAGGCCTTCTTCGGAGAGGATAGCCTCAAGCAGGGATGTGAGCAGGTTCATAGTGCCGAGCGTACGCCTGACAGACAAACTAAGCGAGACCTTTTCGTGACCAATTCGTGATCAACGCGGAAACGGTTGGGTCTTGAGGTCAATTTGTGATGACGGGATACTTCAGTGAATCGTCGGTATATCCAAAAAACTCCCGCTCGAACACGGCCCGGGCGCGCCTAGAGGCTGCGAGCCACCGCTCTTCGAGTTCGGTGGTGTGGCCTCTCGGCATGCCGAGCACTCCAGCTATTCCTTCGAGTTCTGCGCGATCTCGTGGCAACGCATCGTTTGCCTTGCCAGACCACAACTTCGCCGCGGATCGAATCTCACTCGCGAGCTGCCACGCAGCTTCCAGCTGCTCTCTTGCTTCCGCATCAATCAAGCCCGCGCGCCACGCTGCCTGCAGCGCATCAAGCGTTGAAACGGTTTGCAGATCTGGATGTGACGCTCCAAACTGCATTTGCATCAGCTGCACGAGCCATTCCACGTCGGTCAAACCGCCAGGGCCGAGCTTCAAGTGTCTCCGTGGGTCGACCCCGCGCGGGAGACGCTCAGCCTCAACTCGCGCTTTCATTCGACGGACCTCACGCACGGCCTCATCAGTAAGCCGTTCGGGATATCGAATGCGATCTGCGAGGGCCACAAAATCAGCTCCGAGCGCTACATCGCCGCCAATTGCACGCGCACGGAGGAGAGCCTGGGCTTCCCACGTCACCGACCAGCGTCCATAGTAAGCCTCGTAGGCATCGAGGCTGCGAACTAGTGGACCATTCTTGCCCTCGGGCCGAAGGTCGAAATCAAGATCCACCGAGAATCTGGGATCCGAGACCAATCGTCGTAATTCGGACACCAGCCGATCCGCGCGTTTTCCCGCTGACTGCGCCTCCGATGTGTGCAGGCCAGACGGCACCCGGTATACGGCAATGAGGTCGAGGTCTGAGGAGAAACCCATCTCACGCCCCCCGAACCTACCCATGCCGATCAGTGCAAGCTCGAGCCTCGGCTCGGACCCATCATCTGCCAGCTCGGTTGACCGCAGCGCAAGAAGCAATCCGTCAAGCAGAGCGGTGTGCGCAGCATCAAGGCCCTCCGCGATGTCGTGGTCTGTGTTGACACCGACCAGCAGCCCGAGCGCGAGTCGCAGGATCTCGCGCCTGTGAACCGCCCGCAGCGCCGCTGCCGCTCGGTCGACGCTGTCACGACGAGAGGCGAGCGACCGCATTTCTTCGAGCAGCGTGGCGAGGCCTACTGGCCTCAGAAGCTCATCGCGCTCAAGCCACGCCACTGCGTCGGGTATGGACTCCAACAGACCCGCGGCGAATCTTGAGCACGACAGCACGTGTGTCAAACGTTCGGCCGCCTCCGAGCCGTCGCGTAGGAGGCGCAAATACCACGGGCTCTCCCTGTTTGCCTCGCTGACCCGGCGAAACGCCAAGAGACCATAATCGGGATCGGTGCCCCCAGCGAGCCACTGCAGCAGCACCGGCATCAGATTCCGTTGGATCCGGGCGTTGCGAGATGTTCCCTGGGTGAGGGCGGCCAGGTGTCGCATCGCGCCATCCGGATCCCGAAAGCCGATACTCAACAGTCTCGCACGAGCTTCGCCTGAGCCAAGCACCAGTTCTTCCTCGGGAAGCGCGGCAACCGCGCTTAGGAGCGGCGCGTAGAAGATCTTGAGATGAAGTTCACGCACCTCACGTTTCATTCCCTGCCACAGTGTGCGAAGCTCGGTTCCCGTGGGTGCAAGGCGCGAGGCGCGCGCCAGAACGCGAAGCCCGTGTTCATCCCGAGGCATGAGCGCGGTGCGACGAAGATCGCGCAATTGCATTCGGTGTTCGAGGAGCCTGAGCCTGCGATAGTCCGCGGCGAGTCGCTCACCGTCACCTCTCGCGACATACCCAGCAGTCACGAGAGCGGCAAGAGCGGGCAGTGTTCCTGCGGCGTGAATTGTGTCGTCGTACTGACCATGCACCAGTTGCAGAAGCTGGACGCTGAATTCAATGTCCCGGAGCCCACCGGGACCAAGCTTCAACTGAAACTCAAGATCGTCTTCGGAAATGTGTTCGGTGACACGCTCGCGCATACGCTGCACCGAACCGACGAAGTCCTCTCGCCCGCTTGAGGCCCAGACGAGCGGACGGGTGAGATCCACGAACTCAGCTCCCAGGGCGAGATCGCCAGCAACCGGACGCGCCTTCAAGAGCGCCTGAAATTCCCACGCTTTGGCCCAGCGCTCATAGTACGCCTGCATCGAACCGAGGGTGCGCACCAGCGCCCCCTGTCTTCCCTCTGGGCGAAGGTTGGGGTCGACCTGCCACAGCGGTGGCTCAACCCCCGGATCGTGGATCGCCCGCATGAGTTCGGTTGCGAGGCGAGTAGCGATCCGCAACATCGCGTCGGTGTCGATCGATTTCTGATCGGTCGACCGGGATGGCGACACATCTGCGATGAAAACGACATCGACGTCACTCACGACGTTAAGTTCGCCCGCTCCGCACTTTCCCATGGCCACGACTGAGAGACGGGTCGCCGCCAACCGATCCGCCCCCACCGCGGGTCCCCCGGCACCCGCAGCCAGCGTTCCCCGGGCGACGGCCAAGGCTGCGTCGAGCGCTGCTGCGGCGAGATCGGAAAGCGCGCGAGACACTCCATCGAAGGAGTTCGCGGCACCCGCCGAACCCGACTCCATGCCCACCCTGAGGTCGTGGAGCATCACCTCGGCGAGCAGCTCTCGGTATCTGACACGGAGCGCAGCCGCACCCTTCTCCGCGAAGTATCGAGCCACTGGCGAGTCCTCGCCCGACGCGGAGACCGCCTCGAGCAGCGCAGACCGAGCCTCGGCTCCACCGATCAGTCGTCCACCGGTGCGCAGGATCTGCGCCAGCGAACCCGGCTGGCGCAGGAAAAAATCCCCGAGAGCCGGCGACGCTCCAACGAGCAGAACCAGGCGTAACCACAGTTCTTCGTCGAATTCACCGACCACCCCTGGATGCCGTTCGGCCACAGCGATGATCCGTGTTAACGCGGTGTCTGGGTCAGCCGCGTGCGCAAATGCGCTGAGGAGCGACGCGACTGGCTGATCCACCATCTCAGAGAGGAGGGTCAGGGTGGTTCGCGCGCCCGAGAGGTCTTGAAATCCGGCCCGCGCGAAGGCGCCGAGTGCATGCGATCTCGCTACATTCAGCATCGTCGTCAGAGAGTCGCTGCGTTACACGGTACCGAGCATCGAGGAAAGCTCGAACGGCGTGACCTGCTGCCGGTAGGCAGCGACCTCCTGTCGCTTCTCGCGGAGCAAATACGAAAAGACCTGTTCGCCCAGCGTTTCGGCCACAAGCTCGCTGCGTTCCATGACCGCGAGGGCATGATCAAGGCTTGTTGGAAGCGGATCGAAGCCCATCGCACGGCGTTCGCCGTCGCTCAGATCCCACATGCTGTGCTCGGCCTCGGGCGGGAGCTCGTACTCCCCCTCGATTCCCTTCAGCCCTGCCGCGAGCATCACGGAGAAGGCGAGGTAGGGGTTTGCTGCACTATCGATACCGCGGTACTCGACTCGCGCACTGCCGCCCTTACCCGGCTTGTACATGGGCACGCGAACCAGAGCCGAACGATTCAGGTGGCCCCAGCTCACGTATGACGGTGCCTCATCGCCACCCCAGAGTCGCTTATACGAGTTGATGTACTGATTCGTCACAGCGGTGAACTCGGGCGCGTGGCGGAGCAGCCCCGCTACGAAGCGGCGACCCGTCTGAGACAACTGATACTTGGCACCGGGATCGTAGAACGCATTGGTGTCTCCCTCAAAGAGCGACATGTGCGTGTGCATACCGGAGCCAGGCTGCCCGACAAGTGGTTTGGGCATGAAGGTCGCGTACACGCCCTGGGCGATGGCGACCTCTTTGACAACCGTGCGGAATGTCATGATGTTGTCTGCGGTAGTCAGCGCGTCCGCATAGCGGAGATCAATTTCATTCTGACCAGCACCGCCTTCGTGGTGGCTGAACTCGACCGAGATGCCGAGATCCTCGAGCATATTCACGCTGTCGCGACGGAAGTCGTGGGCGGTGCCGCCAGGAACGTTATCGAAGTAGCCGGCACGGTCTACCGGAACCGGGCCCTCAGGACCGTACTCGGCAGATTTCAGCAGGTAGAACTCGATTTCTGGGTGCGTGTAGAACGTGAAGCCCATTTCTGCCGCACGGTTCAGCGTACGCTTCAACACATGACGCGGATCGGCGACCGCCGGCTCACCATTTGGGGTGTTGATATCGCAGAACATGCGAGCCGTGGGTTCCGTGCTACTTCGCCATGGCAAGAGCTGGAACGTTGACGGGTCTGGTACTGCCAGTAGGTCACTTTCGAACGCACGCGTGAGTCCCTCAATGGCGCTTCCATCGAAACCGATGCCCTCGCTGAACGCACCCTCAACCTCAGCGGGTGCCAACGCCACTGACTTGAGGGTGCCCGCGACGTCGGTGAACCACAGACGCACGAACCTCACACCGCGCTCTTCGATGGTGCGGAGAACGAAATCACGCTGTTTGCTCACGCCGGTTCCCTTCGGTTCACTGTGAAATCAGACTATCGCCTCGGGGGCACCCAGACTTACTCGTTGAGTTCGTCTTCTTCGCGGATCTTTCGGGCACGCTCGGCCACAATATCTGGCCCACGCTGGGCCTCTTCGCGAGTACTGAACGGTCCGATTCGGTCGATGGAGAGCGATTGCTTCCCCTCTTCAACCTCTCCGGTGCGGGTGTTGTACCAATAGGTCTCGGTTGGGTCGTCGATGCCCCAGTCACGTTTGCTCATGGCGGTCCCTACTTCTCTCGGCGGTCGTCGCGGTGGCGCGATCGACCATCTCTAGACTAAACGTATGCCTTTCGACGCACACGGCCACCTGATTCCCGGTACCCTCTCTCCGTCACGCGAGGTTCCGGTGAGCATTTCGCGACCGCCCTATGTGGGACTCTCGGCTCCCCCTGAGTACACGGGAGACAACACGTATACCGAGGCCGAGATCGACAAGATTCGGGCAGCGGGGCGGATCGCCTCACGAGCCCTCGATGCCGTCGAAGCCGCCATTCGACCCGGCGTGACGACCGACGAACTCGATGCCGTCGCGCACGAGTATGTGGTGAGCCATGGGGCTTACCCATCGACACTCGGGTACCGGGGCTACCCCAAGTCGTGCTGCACATCGGTGAACGAGGTCATTTGCCACGGGATCCCAGACAACACCGTGCTGCGCGAAGGCGACCTCGTGAACGTCGACATCACGGCCTACCTGGATGGGTTCCACGGTGACCTCAATCGGACGTATCGCGTGGGAACGGTGTCTGAGGAGGCCGACCTCCTGATTCAGCGCACCTTCGAGGCGCTGCAACGTGGCATCAAAGCCGTCGCTCCGGGCCGCCAAGTGAATGTCATCGGGCGGGTCATTGAAACCTATGCCAAGCGCTTCGGATACGGGGTGGTGCGGGACTTCACCGGGCACGGGGTCGGTGCGGCCTTCCACACCGGTCTCATCATTCCGCACTATGACTCTGCACCACGGTTCGATGATGTCATCGTTCCGGGCATGGTCTTCACGATTGAGCCCATGCTCACCCTGGGCACGCACGAATGGGATCTGTGGGCCGACAATTGGACGGTCACCACCCGCGACAAGAGCCTGACAGCCCAGTTCGAACACACACTGGTAGTTCGAGACAACGGTGTGGAGATTCTCACCCTCTCCGAGTAGCGCGCGGAGCTCAAGGTGCAGGCCATTTCTGGCCTTCACGCGACGCGACGGCGAGCCCGTCTGGGGCTCGCAGCGGAACGCGAATGTGGAATGGGCCGGATCATACGCCGGGTTCTGTCCCGCTTGCGCGGTGACGGTCATCTCTCTCGGGGCATTGTTGCCAATACCCTCTAGCGGCCTACCCGAAGACTCGGCGGGGAGCGTCAACGTCTTCTGTCTGGCCTTGCTCCGAACGAGGTTTACCTGGCCGCCCGTGTTACCACGAACGCCGGTGGTCTCTTACACCACCCTTTCACCCTTACCTGGCTCAAGGAGCCCGGCGGTCTACTCTCTGTTGCACTTTCTCGCGGGTTACCCCGGGTGGGCGTTACCCACCATTCTCCCCTGTGGAGCCCGGACGTTCCTCGGCGCGGTTTCCCGCGACGCGACCGCCTCACCGACCCATTCCGGCGTTCAGTCTACCGCTGAACCCTCACGTGTTACCGCGGATCGTCTGCCTCGACACGAATGAGGATCGCGCCACTTCCCGGACAGAACACCAGTTCATCAGGCGCTGCAGACCGAATCTCTTGGAGTTCGGCTGGAGCCAGCGCCATATTGCTTCCCTCCGAGACGTTGCCACGGAGCCTCGCGGCCCCCATACCGCCTCGTTGACGCAGGTTCTCGTACAGGTCGAGGAGATCGCGTTGCAGCTCCGCGGCGATCCCTGCACGCTCTTGGGTTGCCGATTCAATCTCGGCGTCGATGGCTCGCTCGGCCTCGAGGAGGTTCGCGGTGAGTTCAGCCCGGCGTTCGTCGACACGCGCGAGGATCTCAGACGCGGTGTCATACCGTGCCTGTGTTTCCTCGCTAGCCTGCATGAGATCCAGTTCGCGTTCCTCGAGCACGCCCTGACGCTTCTCGAGCGTGTCGATTTCGCCCTGCAGTGACTGTGCTTCCTTCGAAGAGGTGCTCGCCGACAGCAGGTCGGCATCTCGACGCCGACGTTGACGCACTGTCTCCACGTCGTTTTCCAGTCGCGAGATGTCGGCATTCTGCGCGTCGAGTTCACGCTGAACGGCCATGAATTCGGTCTTGGCTTCAGAGAGTTCCCCTTGAAGCGCAGCAAGTTCTTGCCGCTCAGGAAGCTGCGTGCGTTTGCGACGCAGACGCGCCACCAGGTTGTCGTGGTCTTGCAGGTCGAGCAGCAGTGACTGCTGGCGGGGGCTGGCCTTCATGCTCTTACCTTACTGCGAAGGTCCACGGGTCGGTACAGCGGGTACTCACCCGGAATTCAACCCCGGGAAGCTGTGTCTCGAGTCGCTGCGCGGCAACGTCGAGCCACAGCGATTCACTCGCCCAGTGCGCCACGTCAATAAGTGCGGGCCCACCCGCAACGTCTGACTGCTCGAGAGACTCCTGTGCGGGGTGATGCCGCAGATCGCTGGTCACATAGACATCCGCACTGCGCACGAGCGGATGATCCAGCAAGCTATCACCCGCGCCCCCGCACAGTGCGACTCGTGAGATAGGACGCTCCGGGTTTCCAGACACACGCACGCCGCTCACGGTCTGAGGAAGCACGCTGGCGATATGTGCAGCGAATTCCTGAAGCGTGAGTGGCTCAGGGAGCCGGCCCACCCGGCCAATACCCGAGGTCGGATCGGCCCCGGGCTCAAGAGGTTCGGCATCGATCACTCCAAGCTGCTGGGCAAGCACATCGGAGACCCCACCCTCCGGTGCGTCGGCGTTCGTGTGCGCCGCGAGCAGCGCGCAATTACCTCGAATCAGCGACGAGAGAAGTGCGCCCTTTGCGCTGTCTTCAGCCACCGTATGCACACCACGGAGGAGCAGAGGATGGTGGGTCAGGAGGGCATCGGCGTCCCATTCCAGGGCCTCGTTGACGGTGGATCGCACGGCGTCTACCGCGAGCAACACGCGGCGCAGTGGAAGGTTATCTCGCCCAGTCACCAAGCCAACCCGATCCCAATCCTGCGCCTCGGCAGCCGGCCACAGCAATTCCACAGCGTTCCGCAAGTCAACTAGCGTGTGTGTACTCCTCATATCAGCACTGTAACCGTCCACGCTCGGCCGTGTTCGAGGCTCGCGAACCACACACAACGTGGGATACTTAAAGGGAGAGCCAACATGGCAGCGGCGGGCAGGCCGCAGTACCTGAGTCGGAAGGAACCCACCGTTCACATGAACCATCGCGCTGACGCTCATCTCGAGGCGTGGAAAGCCAAGCAGGAGCTCGCAGAGCGCATGATTCCGCTGATTGGTCAGCTCTATCGTGACCGAGATGTGGTGATGTCGGTGCACGGTCGCTCTCTCGTTGGGCGTTCGGCGATTGACATCATTCGCGCCCACACCTTTGCCCAAAAGATTGACGCTGTCGAACTGCCACTTACCGACACGTCGGCGATCATCACGGCACTCTCGAAGATTCAGCCGGGTCCTGTATCTGTGGATCTCGCGGGACTGGCGAGTGGGTACCGTGCTGCAGGCGGCGATCTCGAGACCTTCCTGCGTCAGCAGCTCGCCCCCGCGATTGATGCTCAACCCACCTCGGGTACCGACGTGGTGTTGTACGGCTTCGGGCGTATCGGGCGTTTGCTTGCCCGGATTATCATTGACCACTCCGGAAGCGGTCGCGGTCTGAATCTGCGCGCGATCGTGGTGCGCAGGGGTTCTGAGAACGACCTCCAGAAGCGCGCGAACCTCCTCCGTCGAGACTCGGTGCACGGTCCGTTCAACGGCACGATCAAGGTGCTCGAAGATGAGAACGCGATTCTAGCGAACGGCGTTCGCATCCAGGTCATCTACTCTGACGATCCTTCGACTGTCGATTACGCACAGTACGGTATCGAAAACGCGATCCTGGTCGACAATACGGGCAGGTGGCGCGACGCTCAGGGCCTGGGCGTTCACCTCACGAACGCGGGTATTTCTCGAGTGCTGCTCACCGCGCCCGGTAAGGGCGACTTGAAGAACATCGTCTACGGGGTCAACAACGGCGAGATCACCGACGCTGACACGATCGTCTCGGCTGCGTCCTGCACCACAAACGCGATCACGCCAGTACTCAAGGTCGTGAACGACGAATTCGGTGTCGCACACGGTCACGTCGAGACAGTTCACTCCTACACCAACGACCAGAACCTCATCGATAACTTTCATAAGGGAGACCGTCGAGGTCGCTCCGCGGCACTCAACATGGTGCTCACCGAGACCGGCGCGGCAAAGGCCGTAGCAAAGGCGCTCCCCGAGTTCGAAGGCAAGCTGACCGGTAACGCGATTCGCGTACCCACGCCGGATGTTTCGATGGCGGTGCTGAACCTGCAGCTCGAACGGGAGACCACCCGCGACGAGTTGAACGCACTGCTCGAGCAGGTCTCACTCACCGGGGCCTTGCGTACCCAGATCGATTTTGTCGAGTCGCCCGAAATCGTCTCAACCGACTTTGTAGGTTCGAATCGTGCGGGCATCGTCGATGGACTCGCGACTATCGTCACCGGCAAGAGCGCGGTACTCTACGTCTGGTACGACAATGAGTATGGGTACAGTTGCCAGGTAGTACGCATCATCGAGCAGCTCGCGGGAAGCCATCCGGCACACCTGCCCGCACTCGAGGCATAGCCACTTGGTGGGCCGGGGCAGCGGCTCACCAAGTGAACATCCGAATCACAGAAGGGCCATCTCATGGCAGAGAAGTACATCATCGGAGTAGACGGTTCTGAGCAGAGCCGCGCGGCACTTGACTGGGGGCTTGCCCGAGCCACGCAGGCTGGAGCTTCTGTGGAGCTCCTGTATGTCGCCGACGATTCGTTTTTGTCGGAGAGCGTCGCTTTCCTGTCTGAAGCTCAGCAGGCATCCGAACAGATGCTTGAAGCAGAGCGTCAATACGCGCTGGCGACTGGCTTTGTCGGGACGATCACTGGAACAGCTGTTGTGGGTCACCCCATCGCCGAGGTTGAGGAAGCATCAAAGCGCGCTGACCTGGTGATCCTCGGGGCGCACGCCGGAAGCAAGCTCTCGGGCTCGTTCTTCGGTACCCGTGCGGTGAAGATTGCGGCCGTTGCGCATTGCCCCGTGGCGGTGGTCCCGTTCGAGACCGAGGGCGATCCGACACCTGGTGTCGTGGTGGGCGTTGACGGATCCGAGGCATCTCAGAAAGCCATTGCCTTCGCCGCAGAACAGGCATCGATGCGCAACGTGCCGCTCATCGCGGTCTATGCGTGGATGCCACCGTTGACCCCTGGACTCGAGTACCTGTGGAGCGAGGAACTCGTCGAGTCGCAGCGCAGCGCAGCGGAGGAAGCCATTGCTATCGGCACCGCGGGTCTCGCTGCACGCTATCCGGACCTCAAGATTGACCGTCGGATTGTTCAAGCACCCCCGGTTGCCGCACTGCTACAGGCCGCCGAGAATGCCGACATGATCGTCGTGGGTAGTCGCGGCCGCGGAGGTATTTCTCGACTCCTGCTCGGTTCAGTTAGCCACGGTGTGCTGCAGGCACTCCCCCGCACGACGGTCGTCACGCGCGCGTAGCCTTCGCGTCGCATGACCCTGCCCGACTTACCCGTGCGCTGGTCGCGACCAAGGAACCAGCTCGCCTCGCTCTCGATCGTCCTGGGACTCGCATCAGTCGCGGTTGTCTTCTGGCGGTGGATCCCAATCATCGGATTGGTGTTCAGTGTTGCAGCGATCATCGTGGCGATTCCCGCGGTGGTCACGGGTCACATCGCACTTCAACGTGCCCGTGACCTGAGCGGCGAAGGCCGCGGGCTTGCGCTGGCTGGTCTCGTCTCTGGCTACTTCACCATGGCCTTTGCGCTCATCATGCCGGTGGTGTCTGCTGTACTCTTCGTCATTGGAGCCGCGGGATTTGCTCACGACAACCTCCCAGATTGGCTGACCTATTTCGAGCGACTCTGGAGCGAAGTGACCGGCTCAGCATGAACTACCGGGAACACCGAGAGCGGTATTCAGACTGTTCATCGGATTACCTCATCCTTTAGTCTGATCACATGGTTTTTGAGGATCGACCCCCCGCGCAACGCGCGGCGGATCCTCGACCGGCACGGACGCGCGCCGCTATCATTTCGGCCATCGATCGACTCGGCTCGAGGGAGGCTGAGGTCACCGTCGCCGCGATCGTTGCCGAGGCGCAGGTGAGCCGCAGCAGCTTCTATTCGCAGTTTCGCGACCTTGACGATGTTGCCGTCCAACTCATGGACCGACTTTTTCGACAGATCAGGCAGCTGGATGCCGAGCTGCGCGGCACCCAGCAGACGCTCAAAGCGACCGAGACGAGTCTCGAGATGTTCTTGTCGGAGTGCCAGCGACGGAGAGGACTCTATGCGGCGGTGCTCGGCGGGAATGTTTCGAGCGAAGCGCGACGAGTGATTCACACGATTGTCGCCCACAGCGTAGTCGCGACCGCGTCGCACTCTGCGCCAGGTTCGGTCGACCCACGGATCGCCTCAACGTTCGTCGCCGCAGGCCTGCTTGCGGTGATCACCGAATGGCTCAAAGCACAGCATCCCGTCAGCACCAGCGAACTGACATCTCAGCTCGTTGCGGTGCTTCCCACCTGGGTCACCGGTTCAGTCGCCGAATAGCCCCACAGGGCCAGGCCTCTGAGAGGAAGCCAGGCTTTCATCGCTCCTCATCGTCCCCACGTGAATCGGCAGGTGACGATCTGTGAGGGCGCTACGCTATCAGCATGAAAGCCCGACACAGCGTAGTGATCCGGCCGGGGGCAGCGGATCGACTGTCGCGCCTGATCCAGATCCCGACAGTCTCGGCGGAGTTCGCCGAGCGCGGCCCGGAGCCCTTCGAGCGGTTCGTCACCCTCCTCGAGGAGCTGTATCCTCTGACCCATGAGCGCCTGACGCGAGAGCGCGTCACTGAATTCGGACTGCTGTTTCGATGGGAGGGTGCGGCCAAGGATCGGGATCCACTCGTACTCATGGCTCACTACGACGTCGTTCCGGTCGACGAGAGCGACCACTGGACACACCCACCCTTTGCCGGACGGATCGACTCCGGGTTCGTCTACGGTCGCGGCACGCTCGATGACAAGGGCCCGCTCTTGGTGGTGCTCGAGGCCGTCGAGAACCTGCTTGCCGCGGGCGTTGTCCCAGTGCGCGACGTGTACCTCTCGTTCGGCGGCAACGAGGAGACCTACGGGAAAGCTGCGCGGGTCATGGCTCACACGCTGAACGCGCGTGGGGTCACCCCGTGGATGGTGCTCGACGAGGGCGGCGCGGTGGTCAGTTCGCCGCTCCCGTTCGTGCGCGGCACCGCGGCAATGGTAGGGGTCGGCGAAAAAGGAGTGGCGACCGTACGACTCTCCGCGTCAAGCGAGGGCGGCCATTCGTCTGTACCCCCGCCGCTCACCGCTGTGGGGCGAGTCGCACGGGCAGTGCACCGGCTCAGGCCGCGGACCTTCCCCGCCAGGGCACCGCGCGCGATTCCCCGGATGCTTGCACTCTTTGCACCCAGAAGCTCGGGAATTGGCCGCGCGCTGTACCGCCTGCTCTCGAAGTGGCCCTGGCTGAACGCGCAGGTCTTCGCCGCGCTCGGTGGCGAAGCCGCCGCGCTCGTGCGCACCACCATCGCACCCACCAGACTCTCGGGTGGAACGGCACACAACGTGCTGCCGTCACAAGCAAGCGCGACGATCAATCTCCGGCTCGCGCTCGGCGAAACTGTCGCAGGCACCGTGCGACGCATTCGGCAACGGATCGCCGATCCACTGGTGCAGATTGACGTGCTGGAAGGGAACGACGCGTCGCCAGAATCCCCAGCCGACAATGCGCAGTTCACACTGATTCGCGACGCGGTGCGTGTGTCCCATCCAGATGCGATCACCGTGCCATACGTCACGATGGCAGCGACCGACTCGCGGCACTTTCACCAGTTTTGCCCAGCAACTTATCGCTTCGCCCCGCTGACGATGACCGCCGAGCTCCGGGCGACCGTTCACGGGGTGGACGAGCGTGTCTCGATTACCGAGCTTGAGCGCGGCGAGAGATTCCATCGCGCGCTGATTGAAGGAATGCCCGCGTGAGTGCCGAGGCAGGCCGTTCTCGGCCCCAGCCGTCGATAGCACCGACCGAATCCGGTCGAGGCAGGCCCAAGTTCTCGCAGGTCAAGCTGGGTCCGCTGGCTGGGGTGGTTGGTTTTCTCGCGTTCGTGGAGTTCACGAGCGGCATTCTGCAGGGGTATTACACTCCGATGCTCACTGACATCGCCAGGCACCTAGGTATCAACGATGCCGACGTGAACTGGCTCGAGGGCACGCAGCTCATGCTCGCGGCGCTCGTCGTGCCGGCCTTTGCGAAGCTCGGCGACATGTTTGGCCACAAGCGCATGTTGCTGTGGTCGACAGCGCTCACGGGGCTTGCCTCGCTCGTGCTTCCATTCACTGATAACTTCACTGTGTTTCTGATTGCGTGGGCATTCCAGGGGTTCTACGTCGTGTGGCTTCCGCTCGAGATTGCACTGATCTGGTCGCGCAGCCGCGGTCGTGAGGGCGGATCGCTGCTCACCGCGCGAGCAGCCGGCCTACTGGTCGCGGCTCTCGAGTTGGGTGCCATCACTGGCGCACTAGTGGGTGGCCAGCTCATTGACACACTTCCGCTCACGGGGGTGCTGCTCGTGCCGGCGCTCTGCGTCGTGGCGTGCTTCTTCGTGATTCAGTTTGGCGTGCAGGAGTCGCCGCAGCTCAGTGGCGGCAAACTCGACCTTGTGGGGCTGTCGCTCGTGTCGATTGCGCTCATCGGGTTCACCGGCGGCCTGAGTCTGCTGCGCCTGAACGGACCCGCCGATCCACTCGCGTGGGGTGTCGTCGCGCTCGGTATCGTGCTGCTTGTGCCGTTTACTCTCTATGAGTTGCGCCACCCCGACCCTCTGATCGATGTGCGGATGTTTCGCTCCCCTGCGCTGGCGCCGGTGTTCCTCACCGCGGGCCTCTTCGGCGTAAGCGTGTTGGGCGCCCAGGCGCCGCTATCGACGTTCGCACGCACCGACCCCACGGTATACGGATATGGGCTTGGCACCTCCGGGTTTGCCACCTCACTGATCATCGGCCTGTATTTGATCGGAATGATCAGCGGCGCTCTGCTCTTTCCGCGGTTCACGCGCTGGGTCACCCCTCGCGCGACTCTCATTGGCGCCGCGTGTCTCGTGGGTATCGGCTATTTGATGTTTCTTCCGTTCCACGTCACGTATGGGCAGCTGGTCACAAACATGGTGATCGCCGGAATCGGGTCGGGAGCGCTCGTTGCCGCGCTCCCTGCGGCCGCCGCATCTGCCGCTCCACCGACCCAGACCGGTGTCGCCACCGGACTCACCAACTCGGTGAAAACGATCGGCGGAGCGATCGCCTCAGCGGTATTCGGTATCGCGCTCCTACAAGGCGCAACCGGGGCTGCGGTGAATGGTACCGCAGGATCGTTGTCGGGATATTTCACCGTGTGGACCATTTGCGGTGCGACGGCCCTCGTGGCCGCTGTGCTGCTGTTCTTTGTGCCGAAGCAGGCCTTTCAGGATCGTCCGTTTGTTACGAATTCGCCGGTCCCGGACGCACCCGCGATACCGTAGGGATCTGCGCACGTATGCGCCCCGGAGAATCGAACAGGAGAAGCCCATGTCAATTGTGGTGATCAACGCAATCACGGTGCCCGAGGGTGCCGGCCCTGAGCTTGAGTCGCGATTCGCGGCACGCAAGGGAGCGGTCGATGGTTCCCCGGGTTTCGAGGGGTTCCAGCTGCTGCGCCCCGTAGCCGGTGAGAGCCGATACTTCGTTATGACCACGTGGGCCACTCGCGCAGATTTCGAAGCATGGCGTGACGGCGGCGCGAAAGCGGCACATGCACCGAGCGCGTCCTCGCATGGCACCGGCGGAGAGCAGCAGAGGCCTGTTGCGTCCGGAGCCGAGCTGCTTGAGTTCGAGGTAGTTGATCTCGGGGAGTAGCCCACCTGCAGACACGATGCGCGCCCGTACACTTCGGGTTTCGTGGCGTGGGAACACCAACTAGCCTGTGACTATGTGCGGGCGCGTCATTGTGGACTACGACGAGATGATCCCGGTCGCCTCTGACAGCGAGTTGGCCGAGTGGGTCTCAGGCACCCCCATTGGTGCCGCATCGTCATGGAACGTGAAGCCCACGCAGCCAGTTCCCGTGGCCCTTACCTCAGCGAAGACCCGCGAGCGTCGCTTCGAACCGGCCCACTGGTCACTCGTTCCGCCGTGGGCGAGAAATCTGTCGCAGAAGTACCCCACCTTTAACGCGCGCGCTGAGACGCTATCGGAAAGGCGGACGTTCGCCCCCGCGCTAAAGCACCAGCGGTGCGCCGTGGTGGTCTCGGGCTTTTACGAGTGGACCGGGCCGAAGCAGGCGCGCGTGCCGCACGCTGTCTTCGGGCCAAGACCGATGCTCCTGATGGCCGGCCTGTACTCCTGGTGGCAGGACCCGGGCGCTGCCGCCGGGGAGGGATGGCACCTCACCACGACCGTCGTCACACGGGCCTCAGCCGGGGCAATGGCAACGTTGCACGACCGGATGCCGGTACTGCTTGGTTCTGCGCTTCTTGCTGACTGGCTCGATCCCGATTCGGAGGGAGATCAATCGCTGGTCGACTCGGTTTCGGAGGCGTCTGTGCAGCTCGCGAAGGATTTGCGGACGTACGCGGTGCACCCGCTGCGCGGGGACGGTCCAGAACTCATTCTCCCGATCTAGCCTTCACGATAGGTTTTGCCCCGCACGATATTGCTCACGGTCTGCTGGGTCACTGCGAATTCGGATGCAAGCTCACTCTGGGTGGCACCCCGAATGTGCCTGTCGCGGATCTCGCGAGCCTGGCTGGCCGTGAGTGATCTGCTTGTGCTGCTCTGCGCGCCCCGGGTCCGTCCGCGTCGCACGGAATCAATTGCCCACACCGAGATGCCGAACGCCTCAGCGAGTTCTGCCCGGCTCTCCCCCGCGCTGCTCCTGCGAAGAATCTGCGCCACTTGTTCTTCGGTCAGATTCGCGGCCATCGTGACTCCTCTGTATCGGCTTCCGCTCGGGCCCACCACGCACTCCCAAACTCCTGACATCCAGGCCCACGGCACTGCTCATCAGGAAGCGATTCTCATAACTCAGGGTTTCTGGTTAATCGTCAAACATAATCAAGGATGAAGTCTTTATTCACATTTCTGCCGTGGTGGCAAACCTCAAAGTGCGTCAGTCTTAATCCATCATCTCAAGATACGGGAGGCACCCCTTGAAGACCATCGGACTCCTCGGCGGAATGAGTTGGGAATCAACCGCTGTCTATTACTCGGTCGCCAACCAACTCGTCCGCGACCGACTCGGCGGCCTCAATTCCGCGAAAATCCTGCTTGACTCTCTGAATTTTGCTGAGGTTGCACAGTTGCAGCGTGCGGACGAGTGGGATCAGGCAGCTGAGGTTCTCGCGCGGCACGCTCAGGGGCTCGAACGGGCAGGCGCAGACATGATCCTGATCTGCACAAACACCATGCACCTGCTGTACGACAATGTGCAAGATGCGGTGACGGTCCCGGTGCTCCACATCGGCGACACGGTAGCCGCCGCGGTGCGGAACCAGAGCCTGCAGAAGGTTGGCTTGCTCGGAACTGCGTTCACCATGGAGAAAGACTTCTACCGCGAAAGGATCGCGAGCCACGGCCTGGAGGTCATCGTACCCGAGCCCGCAGACCGCGCACTGGTGCATCGCGCCATCTTTGAGGAACTCGCGGTTGGCATCATCAGCGAGTCAACTCGCACGATGTTTCAGCGGATCATGGCCGATCTGGTCGCAGCTGGTGCCCAGGGCATCGTTCTCGGCTGCACCGAGATTGAGTTGCTCGTTCACGAGGAAGACTGCAGTGTGCCGGTGTTCCCCACCGCGAGGATCCACATTGAGACCGCCGTTGACGCGGCCATGCGCGAGGCAGCAACCAGCGAACCTCAGTAACATTGTGGCAGCCCATTCTGAGAGGGAGGCCAGGCATGATTCGCCTATTGGCACAGTACCTGCGCCCGTACGCCCCGCTCCTCGCCGGGGTCATTCTGCTCCAACTTACGCAGGCCGTCGCTTCGCTGATTCTGCCCACGCTGAACGCCTCGATCATCGACGACGGGATCGCGACCGGAAATACGGGCACCATCTGGCGATTGGGTGGCCTGATGCTGCTGGTCTCGCTCCTGCAGATAGGCGCTCAGATCGGCGCGATCTGGTTTGGGGCAAAGGCCGCGATGAGTTTCGGTCGAGACCTGCGCGAGGCGATTTTCGTTCATGGCTTGAGCTTCTCGGGTCGTGAAGTCGCGCTGTTCGGCGCACCGACCCTCATCACTCGAAACACGAATGATGTGCAGCAGGTGCAAATGCTCGTGCTCATGACCGCCACCATGATCGTGAGCGCCCCGCTCACCGCGATCGGCGGCATCTTCATGGCGCTTCGCGAGGACGTGGGGCTCAGTTGGCTCATTCTCGCGGCCATAGTTGCCCTGGGTACCATCATCGGGGTACTTATTGCCCAAATGACCCCGCTGTTCCAGTCGCAACAAAGGCGGATCGACACGCTGAACCGGGTGCTGCGGGAGCAGATTTCCGGCCTCCGAGTGATCAGAGCGTTCGTGCAGGAGCCAACCGAGGCGGCGCGATTTGACCGCGCGAACGCGGAACTCACGGACACGGCCACGCGAGTGGGGCGCCGCATGGCCATGATGTTCCCGTCGGTGTTTGTCGTGATGAACGTCTCCAGCGTCGCTGTCGTGTGGTTCGGAGCATTCCGCATCGCAGATGGCAACCTGCAGGTTGGGCAGCTCACCGCGTACCTCGCCTACCTCACCCAAATCCTCATGAGCGTCATGATGGCGACGATGATGCTGATGATCGCGCCGCGCGCCGCCGTGTCCTCCGGTCGCATTCTGGAGGTTCTCGAGACTCCAACGTCGGTTACCCCACCTCCGCATCCGGTGACTCCCGTGGATCAGCGCGGCGAACTCCGGTTCGAGGACGTGAGCTTCTCCTACCCCGGGGCCGAGAAACCCGTGCTGACCGGGATCACGTTTACGGCGATGCCAGGCACCACGACCGCGATCATTGGTTCGACCGGTTCGGGGAAGAGCACCCTGATCAATCTCATTCCCCGCCTCACGGACGCGACGGGCGGAGCCGTGAAGGTCGACGGCATCGATGTGCGCGATCTCGACCCCGACCTGCTGTGGGGCCGCATCGGACTCGTGCCGCAGCGCCCGTACCTCTTCAGCGGCACCGTTGCCTCGAATCTGCGGATGGGAAACCCGGATGCGAGCGACGAGGAACTCTGGCAGGCCCTCGAGATCGCTCAGGCTAGAGATTTCGTCGAGCGCATGCCCGAGGGGCTCGACTCCGCAGTCTCACAGGGCGGCACGAACGTTTCGGGCGGCCAGCGACAGCGACTCGCGATCGCGCGTGCACTGGTTCGCGCACCCGACATTTACGTATTTGACGACTCCTTTTCTGCGCTCGATGTGACCACCGACGCGCGACTCCGTGCCGCCCTCGCTCGTGAAGTCGGACACGCTGCGGTGGTGACGGTGGCACAGCGGGTCTCGACAATCCGCGACGCAGACCAGATCGTCGTGCTTGACGACGGCACCGTGGCGGGCATTGGCACACACGATGACCTCCTCCGCACGTGTCCGACGTACGCTGAAATCGTTGAGAGCCAGTTCCGGGCAGAGGACGAGGAAGTCACCGCATGAGCCTTCACAGCCCACAGGCCCACTCCTCCAGGCCCCCGGCGAACGAGCGGCCAAAGTTTGGCCCCCAGGCTCAGGCGACCGGGCCGCGCGGCCCCCTGCGCCCCGGCATGGCAAGCGGCGAGAAGGCCATCTCCTTCGGCCCCTCACTCAAGAGGCTCATCGGTCATCTCGCGCCTCACCGCATCGCGATCTTTTTCGTCATCGCCATGACGATCCTCGGCACCGGACTGAGCGCGCTCGGACCGGCGATTCTCGGCAGTGCGACCGATCTCATCTTTAACGCCGCTGTGCGCGACCGTGCGCCGATCGATTTCGAGGCCGTTGGTCGCGTGTTGATGTTGGCGCTCGCAGTGTATCTGGGCTTCTTTGTCTTCTCCGCACTCGCCGCGTTCATCATCAACGGGGTCGTTCAACGTTCGATCTACCGGCTGCGCCAACAGGTCAGTGACAAAATCACCAGGCTCCCCTTGCAGTACTTCGATGCGCAACCGCGCGGCGAACTCCTCAGCCGCGTCACCAATGACGTCGACAACATTTCCCAGTCACTGCAACAGACGCTCTCCCAGATACTCAGTAATCTCTTCACGCTCATCAGCGTTGTGGTGATGATGTTCGTCGTGTCGTGGCAGCTCGCGATCGTCGCTCTCGTGACCATCCCCATCGCGCTGGCTCTCACGGTGTTCATCGGAAAGCGCTCACAGAAGCTCTTCGCAAAGACGTGGAAGTCAACCGGCGAACTCAACAGCCAGATCGAGGAGGCATACACTGGGCACGACCTCGTGACCGTCTTCGGTCGTCGGCGGGAGGTGCGCGCCGCGTTCGCACAGAAGAACGCAGAGTTGTATGACGCTTCCTTCGGCGCTCAGTTCATCTCCGGCATCATCATGCCGGTCATGTTCTTCATCGGGAACTTGAACTACGTGGCCATCGCCGTCTTCGGCGGGCTGATGGTAGCGAGCGGCACGCTAGGGATCGGGGCGATCCAGGCGTTTGTGCAATACAGTCGGCAATTCACCCATCCGATCACTGCGCTCGCCTCAATGGCGAATCTGCTGCAGTCAGGAATCGCCTCGGCCGAGCGAGTCTTTGAAGTGCTGGACGCTCCCGAAGAGTCGGCGGATCGCGACGGCACCCTGCCCGACGAGATCGAGGGGCGAGTCACGTTCGAGAACGTCACATTTGGATACACCCTCGAGCGCCCACTCATTCATGGACTTTCGCTGGTCGCCGAGCCGGGATCCACCATCGCCATCGTGGGTCCGACGGGTGCCGGAAAAACCACGCTCGTCAACCTCATTTTGCGTTTCTACGAGTTGCAGGGAGGTCGGATCACGATCGACGGCGTCGACATCGCCTCGGTGCCTCGGCGTGAACTGCGCGACCACATCGGCATGGTGTTGCAAGACACCTGGCTGTTCGGTGGCACGATTCGCGACAACATCGCCTACGGCGGCGACAACGCAACCGAAAGCGAGATTGTCGCCGCAGCAGAGGCGAGCTATGCGGATCGGTTCATCCGTACCCTGCCCGACGGCTACGATACGGTCATCAACGACGAGGCAACCAACCTGTCGTCTGGCGAGAAGCAGCTGCTCACCATTGCCCGGGCCTTCCTCAGTAACCCCGACATACTGATCCTTGACGAGGCGACCTCCTCAGTCGACACGCGCACCGAGGTGCTCGTGCAGAAAGCGATGAGTCGGCTGCGCGCGGATCGCACATCGTTTGTGATCGCGCACCGACTCTCGACCATCCGGGATGCCGATGTCATTCTGGTGATGGAGGATGGCGCAATCGTGGAGCAGGGTTCGCACGATGCACTGATCGCCACACACGGAGCGTACTACCGCCTCTACCAGTCGCAGTTCGCGGCCGGTCTCGTCGAAGACTCAGAATAGTCACTCCTCAAGAAAATACCCCATGGGGTATATTGGTGCGTATGCACACACGAGAGATCGACGCGTGAGCGCCGGAACAGCAGGCCGGACGCATCGGCTAGGTCTCCGCGCCAACGCAGCACAGTTCACGCTTCTCGTTGCGATCAACGCGCTCGTGGGCGGAATGGTCGGCCAGCAGCAAACTGTGCTGCCCTTGCTTGCCACAGAAGTGCTCGGGCTGACCGGGTTTACCTTCATCTTCGTGTACGTTGCTGCGTTCGGCATCACCAAGGCGATTGCAAACTACTTCGCTGGAACACTCTCAGACCGCTACGGTCGCAAGCCGGTACTGCTCGCGGGCTGGATGTTTGCGATCCCGGTGCCCATCATGTTGATTCTGGCACCCGACTGGTCGTGGATCGTGCTGGCGAACGTGTTGTTGGGCATCAATCAGGGCCTGACCTGGTCGACCACGGTGGTGATGAAGATCGACCTGGTCGGCCCGTCACAGCGCGGACTCGCGATGGGACTCAACGAGGCCGCCGGCTACGGAGCCGTGGCGGTGACCTCGCTGTTCGCTGGCTACCTGGCCGCGGAGTACGGCCTGCGGCCCGCCCCGTTCCTTCTGGGGCTCGCTTACACGGCGCTCGCAATTCTTCTCTCCGGCGTGTTCGTCCGAGAGACGCGCGGCTTCGCGAGACTTGAGGCGAGTCAATTGGCGAACGCTGCGGTGAATACTGCGGAGAGCGATTCCGCATCTCTCCACCGACTCAACGACACCCTCACGAACCGTCAGATTGTCGCGCTCACCAGCCTGCGCGAACCTGCGCTGGCTACAGCCAGCCACGCGGGACTCGTGAACAACCTGAACTTCGGCCTCTCGTGGGGGCTGTTTCCACTGCTGTTTTCAACCGCCGATCTCACGGTGCAAGAGATCGGCCTCCTCTTCGCCCTGTATCCCGCGGTATGGGGCGTGGGTCAACTCCTGACCGGGGCGCTCTCCGATCGCATCGGCAGAAAATGGTTGATCGCCTCTGGCATGGCACTGCAGTCGGGTGCACTGGTCATTATCGCGCTCGGCGATGGGTTTACCGGCTGGGCAGCAGGGGCAGCCCTGCTCGGAGCCGGCACTGCGATGGTCTACCCAACGCTGCTCGCTGCAGTCGGAGATGTGGCACACCCGTCGTGGCGGGGGCGCGCGGTTGGCGTGTATCGCGTGTGGCGGGATCTCGGCTATGCGGCAGGAGCGATTCTCGGCGGGCTCGTCGCCGATTCCCTGGGGCTGCACGCTGCCGTATGGTTCGCTGCGGCGATCAGTGCGATAGCGGCGCTTCTCGTCGCGTTCAGAATGTACGAAACGCACCCGGCATCAGCCAGACGCGCAAAAACGGTGGGCCCGGCCGGGATCGAACCGACGACATCCACGGTGTAAACGTGGCGCTCTACCAGCTGAGCTACAGGCCCCCGCCCGCGATGCGGACCTCACCATCTTAGGGGAATCCGCACCGCGGTGCTAAATCGTGCGTCGCCTAGAGCGTGGCGATGACTTCACGGTACGCAGAAAAATCGCGCGCTTCGCCTGGACTCGTCTCGAACGATGCCAGTACTTTGAGACCCGCGCCCACAATCACCGTCGCGCGGGTCGCGATGCCGCGCTCCTCAACGAACGCATCGAAGCCTCGCGCGACCTCTCCGTGCGGCCAAAAATCGGAGAGGATCGAGAACTCGTAGTCCTCCTGCGTTGCCCACGCCCGCAGCGCGTGCACCGAATCCACCGAGATACCCACGAGTCGCACCTTCGAATCCGCAAACACCGCGATGTTGTCGCGCAGTTCACACAACTCGCCCGTGCAAATGCCTGAAAACGCGAGCGGGAAGAAGACGATGGCTACTGGTCCGCTTTCGACGAGCTCAGAGAGCGTCAATTCCTCTCCGTGCTGATCTGACAGCGTGAAATCCGGGGCGATCGCGCCTACGTGCAGCACCATATAGAGTCTCCTTTTCGACGCGGGGCGTCTGTTTTCAAGCGTCCGTTCAGTCTATGGGGCGCGTACCTGACTCCGCGTCCGACGGTTCTTTCCGCGCGATCGCGCGCGATCCGCACCCGAAATTGTGGAATCCGTCACGCACGCCCAGCTCGAGACGGCAATTCTCGTGCGACTTCGATAGTGTGGTTTCGGTTCGCCTACCGGCGGCGACTAGTTCGCACCGTGCCAAACCCGGCACTCCTGCGACACCTGGTGAAGGAGCAACAACGTGGCTGTGAACACTGAGGATCCGTACGCGTCTGATCGCGAGGACATCGATCCCGAAGAGACAACTGAATGGGTCGAGTCACTCGACGCAGTTGTCGACGAACGAGGCGCCGCCCGGGGCCGCGAGATCATGACGAGCCTGCTCGCTCGCTCTCGCCAACTGCACCTGAGCGTGCCGCAGGTCCCCACGACGGACTACGTCAACACCATCGCATCTGACGACGAGCCAGAGTTTCCAGGCAACGAAGAGCTCGAGCGCAGCTACCGCCGGTGGATCCGCTGGAATGCGGCCGTGACGGTGCACCGCGCGCAGCGACCCGGGATTGGTGTCGGCGGGCATATCTCCAGCTACGCATCGGCTGCATCGCTGTACGAAGTTGGATTCAACCACTTTTTCCGCGGCCAGGATCACCCCGGCGGCGGGGATCAGGTATTCATTCAGGGACACGCCTCTCCCGGCGTGTACGCGCGCGCCTTCCTCGAGGGCCGCCTCAGCGAAGATCAACTTGACGGGTTCCGCCAGGAGAAGTCGCACGAGGGGGGCGGTCTGCCCAGCTACCCGCACCCTCGACTCTTGCCAGATTTCTGGCAGTTCCCGACCGTCTCGATGGGTCTCGGCCCGATCAACGCGATCTACCAGGCACAGCTGAACAAGTACCTCACCAATCGAGGCATCAAAGACGCCAGTGACCAGCATGTGTGGGCATTTCTCGGCGACGGCGAGATGGACGAGGTTGAGAGCCGCGGCCAGTTGCAGGTCGCCGCGAATGAGGGGCTCGACAACCTCACCTTCGTCGTCAATTGCAACCTGCAGCGGCTCGACGGCCCCGTGCGCGGGAACGGCAAGATCATTCAGGAACTAGAAAGCTACTTCCGTGGCGCCGGCTGGAACGTCATCAAGGTGGTGTGGGGTCGTGAATGGGACGACCTCCTCAGCCGCGACTCCGACGGTGCACTGCTGAACCTCATGAACGTGACGCCCGACGGCGACTTCCAGACGTACAAGGCCGAAAGCGGTGCCTTTGTGCGTGAGCATTTCTTCGGTCGCGACGAGCGCGCGCTGCGCTTGGTCGAGGGCTACACCGATGAGCAGGTGTGGGGGCTGCGCCGAGGCGGCCACGACTACCGCAAGGTATATGCCGCATACAAGGCCGCGACCGAACACAAGGGTCGCCCGACGGTGATTCTCGCGAAGACCATCAAGGGCTACGGGCTCGGATCACACTTCGAGGGGCGCAACGCGACCCACCAGATGAAGAAGATGACGCTTGAAGACCTCAAGCGTTTCCGAGATGCGATGCGTATCCCGATCAGCGATGCGCAGCTCGAAGCGGATCCGTACCGCCCCCCGTATTACCACCCAGGCAAAGACGATGCGGCGATCCAGTATTTGCAGTCACGTCGTGGCGAGCTGGGAGGGTACCTCCCTGAGCGACGCTCCTCCCACGTGTCGATATCGCTTCCTGAGAAGCAGACCTATGCCATTGCGGCAAAGGGATCCGGCACGCAGGAAGCCGCGACCACCATGGTGTTCGTGAGGCTACTGAAAGACCTCATGCGCGAGAAGGGTTTCGGCCATCGATTCGTGCCGATCATTCCCGACGAGGCGCGCACCTTTGGAATGGACAGCTACTTCCCCACGTCAAAGATTTACAACCCGAACGGCCAGAACTACGTCTCCGTGGATCGCGAGTTGTTGCTCGCATACAAGGAGAGCCCGCAAGGGGTACTGCTGCACGTGGGTATTAACGAGGCCGGAGCCGCGGCGGCGTTCACCGCGGTTGGCACCTCGTACGCCACGCAGAGCGAGCCCCTGGTACCGATCTACATTTTCTACTCGATGTTCGGATTCCAGCGCACGGGCGATGCCATCTGGGCAGCCGGCGATCAAATGGCTCGTGGGTTCATGATCGGCGCGACAGCCGGTCGCACCACACTCACGGGCGAGGGTCTGCAGCACGCCGACGGTCATTCGTTGGTGCTGTCAAACACCAACCCCGCAGTGGTCTCCTACGACCCGGCCTACGGGTACGAGGTCGGCCACATCGTGCGAGACGGTCTGGAGCGCATGTACGGTGGATCCCATCCGGATCCCAACGTCATCTACTACATCACCGTGTACAACGAGCCGATCATCCATCCGGCTGAGCCAGAGGGTGTCGACGTTGATGGCATCCTGCGTGGAATCTATCGTGTCAGCCCTTCGACGGGTGAGGGGATCCCGGCGCACATCTTCGCCTCAGGTGTAGCGGTGCCGTGGGCGCGTGAAGCCCAGGATCTCTTGGAGAAGGATTGGGGCGTATCCGCCGACGTGTGGAGCGTTACCTCGTGGAGCGAGTTGCGCCGCGACGGTATCGCGGCAGAGCGTCACAACTTCCTCTTCCCCGAGGAGGACGTGCGGGTGCCGTACCTCACGCAGAAGCTGCAGGGCGCCGAGGGTCCGGTAGTGGCCGTCAGCGACTGGGCGACCGATGTTCCGGATCAGGTTCGTCAGTTTGTTCCGGGCGATTACTCGGTGCTGGGCGCCGATGGGTTCGGCTTCTCAGATACCCGCGCCGCAGCCAGGCGTCACTTCGCGATTGACCGCGAGTCGGTCGTGGTGAAGGTGCTGCAGCGCCTCGCAGCTCAGGGCAAGATCGATGCCTCTGTGCCCAGACAGGCGGCCGAACGCTATCGTCTCCGCGATGTCAACGCGGGCACCACGGGCGGTGCGGGCGGAGAAGCCTAGCTTCTCCGCGCCACCAAGCTCGTCGCACGCACCCCACCACCACCTACCGGACAGCAATCGGAGCACGCATGGAACGATCGAAGGAACGCGAGCTCAGCTGGCTGCGCACGATCGCTGGCGAACTGGCGACGCAGACGATGGCTCGGTTGGAGGAGACGCTGCCCTGGTACGGTGAAATGCCACCGAGTCGGCGCAGTGCGGTCGGCCTGGTGGCGCAGACCGGAATCAGCTCGTTCATCCAGTGGTACGAGGATCCGAGCGCGACCCCATGGATCGCAAGCGACGTGTTCAGCGTTGCGCCACGCGAACTCCTGCGGAGCATCAGCCTGCAAGAGACCCTGCAGCTGATCCGCGTTGTCGTCTCCGTAGTGGAAGAACGTGTTGCGAGCCGAAGCGAGGAGTTGCGTGAGGCAATCCTGCACTATTCGCGTGACGTGGCCTTCGCCGCGGCTGATGTCTACGCGCGTGCGGCCGAAGCTCGCGGCCTGTGGGATGCCCGACTCGAGGCGCTCGTCGTCGACTCGATCCTGACCGGTGAAAGCGACGACGAGCTTCCGAGCCGCATTGCAGCCTTGGGTTGGCATGGAGCCGGGGAGGCCGCGGTGCTCGTCGGCACCTCCGACCGATCGGTAGATGTTGATCAAATTCGGAGAACCGCCCGCCACTCTGGCGCCGACGTGTTGGTCGGTTTACAGGGAACGCGACTCGTGCTCGTGCTCGGACGAATGGCGCAGGAGAGCAAGGATCCCCACGCGACGATTGCAGCTCAGATTCCGTTCTTGGAAATAGCCGAGCGCCTCGTTGATTTCTTTGCCGATGGCCCACTCGTGCTCGGGCCCACGGTCGAAAACCTGGTTTCGGCGTCTCGGAGCGCACGCGCCGCACTCGCCGGCATTGCCGTCGCGAGATCCTGGAGAGGCGCCACGCGTCCGGTAGGTGCAGACGATCTCCTTCCCGAACGGGCACTCGCCGGCGATGGGCTCGCGAGGAGGACGCTGATCGAGCAGATTTACGAGCCACTCACTGCTCATTCCGGCGAACTATTGGAAACCCTGTGGTGCTATCTCGATAACGGTCGCTCCCTCGAAGCCACCGCGCGCGAGCTCTTCGTGCACCCCAACACCGTGCGATACCGCCTGAAGAAGGTCAGCGAGGTGATCGGGTGGAACGCGACCGGAGCCCGCGAGGCCTTGATCTTGCAGGCGGCACTCATCGTCGGTTCGATCGCCCAACACGGGGCAAAACGGCCCGTTCGCGCAAAGCGATAGCCCGCGGACACCTCGCAACACACACCCACTCACCGAGACCTGTTTGATTCTGACAACGATTCACAAGATTTCTGGTTGGTTATATACCGGAATCCGAGCGAACTTCTGAGAAACTAAAAGACGTGATTGTCATCGCTTGCCCCGGACAGGGCTCACAGACCCCCGGCTTCCTCGCCGACTGGCTTGACGAACCCGACGCCCGTGCGTTTCTGAACCTCGCCTCGGAACACGCAGGTGTTGATCTCGTGGAACACGGCACTACGAGCGACGCCGACACGATTCGAGACACGCGAGTGGCCCAACCCCTGATTGTCGCGGCGAGTCTGCTCGCCTGGCAGGCCCTTTCCCGACGGGTGTCTCTTGACAAGGTCGGAATCGCCGGCCACTCGGTGGGCGAGTTCGCAGCGGCCGCGGCCGCTGGGGTACTCAGCGACGCCGATGCCCTCGCATTGGTCGGGGTGCGAGGTCGCGCAATGGCGGAGGCCGCCACTCGAGTACCGACGGGCATGAGCGCCGTGGTTGGCGGGAACGAGGACGATGTTCTCGCGAAGATCGCCGAGCACGGGCTGACCCCGGCAAACCGAAACGGCGGGGGCCAGATCGTTGCGGCGGGAGAGCTCGAGGCGCTCGGAGCGCTCGCCGCTGATGCACCCCGTGGTGCTCGGGTCATCGCTCTGCAGGTCGCTGGCGCATTCCACACCGAATTTATGCAAGAGGCCGTGCCCGCACTTTCGGCAGCTGCCGCCCAGGTCACGGTGAGCGATCCCACGCATTCGTTGTGGACAAACGCGGACGGTTCGCTGGTGACGCGTGGCCAGCGCTACCTGGAGTTGCTTGTCTCGCAGGTGGCTCATCCCGTGCGCTGGGACGCGTGCATGACGAGTTTCCAGGAGCACGGAATCACTGGACTCATTGAGCTGACCCCGGCTGGCGCGCTGACAGGAATTGCCAAGCGCGCACTCAAGGGCGTGCCCACGGTCGCAGTAAAGACTCCTGCTGACCTCGAGGGCGCTGTCGAACTGATCACGAGTGCCCAGGCAACCGCCTAGTCACCCATCGGAAGGATTGAACATGGCAACGCTCACTCAGGTCACCGGCCCGGCGCACACCCGAATTCTTTCGGTCGGTGCGGCACGCGGTGACCTTGACGTGCCCAATGACGATCTCGTCGGCCCCATCGACTCCTCAGATGAGTGGATCCGCCAGCGTACTGGCATCGTGCAGCGCCGCCGCGCGAGTTCCGCGGTGGGGGCGGTAGACCTGGCGGTCGCCGCTGGCGAAGAGGCGATCGTGAGGAGTGGTCTCGATCGCAGTGAGATCGACGGAGTGATCATCTCCACGATCTCAAACGTGGCGGTCACCCCGTCAATGGCTTCCCTCGCTGCATACCGCCTCGGGCTCGCTCCTGCCGCGGCTTTCGACATCTCGGCGGCTTGCGCGGGGTACACCTATGGTGTTGGCCAAGCGGATGCTCTCGTGCGCGCTGGCATCTGCAAGAACGTGCTGGTGATTGGTGCCGAGAAACTCTCTGATGTCGTGGATCCCACCGATCGCAGCATCTCCTTCCTCCTCGGCGACGGCGCGGGTGCGGTCATCGTCGGCCCGTCAGACCACCCCGGTATCGGACCCACCCAGTGGGGTTCCGACGGCGAGAAGTGGGACGCGATTCGCATGACTGCCACCTTCGAGGAGTACCGCAACAACCCCACCGAGGTCGCATGGCCGACGCTGCGGCAAGACGGTCAGACCGTGTTCCGCTGGGCGGTCTGGCAAATGGCGAAGGTCGCAAAAGAGACCCTCGCGGCATCCGGGGTTGAGGTCAGCGACCTGGCAGCATTCATTCCGCATCAGGCAAATATGCGCATCATCGACGAGTTTGCGAAGCAATTGAAGCTGCCCGACTCGGTCGTGATTGCTCGTGACATCGAGACTCAGGGAAACACCTCCGCAGCATCGATCCCGCTCGCCATGCACGCTCTTCTCGAAGAGCACCCCGAGCTCTCGGGTGGCCTGGCCCTGCAGATCGGGTTCGGAGCGGGTCTCGTATACGGGGCCCAAATCGTCGAGCTTCCCTAGCGCTGCGCGATCCACAATCTTTTCCTCTTTCCCTCTTTCACACACCCCAACCAAAGGAGAAATTAATGGCATACAGCAACGATGAGGTCCTCGCAGGCCTCGCAGAGCTCATCAACGACGAGACCGGCATCGCAGCAGACGTGGTTGCCCTCGACAAGTCGTTTACCGATGATCTCGACATCGACTCGATCTCGATGATGACCATCGTCGTGAACGCCGAAGAAAAGTTCGACGTCAAGATCCCCGACGAAGAGGTCAAGAACCTGAAGACCGTCGGCGATGCCGTCGAATTCATCGTCAAGGCTCAGGCCTAAGCATTCGGGCTAGGGGCGGGCTGAACGCTCGCCCCTCCCCGCCCACAGACTCCCTCCGGTGACGTGCGCGTTCTCGGGGAATTCTTACTCGACTTTTCAACATCCTCGCGAGGCACGAACATGAGCAAAAAGATCGTCGTCACCGGAATCGGTGCGTCCTCCCCTATCGGCGGCACTGCCCGCGAGACCTGGGACGCACTGCTGGCTGGAGTATCCGGGGCCAAGACCCTCGAATACGACTGGGTGGAGAAGTACGACCTGCCGGTGCAGTTCGCGGCCGAGGCCAAGGTACGCCCGTCGGAGGTGCTTGAGCGACAGGTTGCGAAGCGACTCGACCCGTCGAGCCAGTTCGCACTGATCGCGGCGATGGAGGCGTTTGCAGATGCCGGCTCCCCCGATGTTGAGTCCGAGCGGCTGGGCGTCGATTGGGCTACCGGGATCGGTGGCCTCTGGTCGCTGCTCGACGCGTGGGACACGCTGCGCGAGAAGGGCCCACGCCGGGTCATGCCGCTGACGGTTCCCATGCTCATGCCCAACGCGCCTGCGGCTGCAGTCTCGATGCACTTTGAGGCTCGCGCCTACGCACGCACGGTGGCCTCAGCCTGCGCTTCCAGCACCGAGGCGATCGTGAACGCCTACGAGCACCTTCAAGCTGGGCTCGCCGATGTCGTGATTGCTGGTGGATCCGAATCCGCGATCCACCCCATCACCCTCGCCGCTTTCTCGTCGATGCAGGCGCTCTCGAAGCGCAACGATAGCCCAGAGACCGCGTCACGCCCCTACTCGGTGGATCGCGACGGTTTCGTGATGGGCGAGGGCGGCGCCGCGCTCGTGCTCGAGACCGAGGAGCACGCGCTCGCACGCGGTGCCCGGATCTACGCCGAGATCGCTGGCGGCGGGATCACTGCAGATTCATACCACATCACCGCTCCTGAGCCCGAGGGCAAAGGCGCGAGCCGAGCGGTTGAACTTGCCCTTGCCGCAGCAGGTGCGAGCGCAGACGACGTGACGCACATCAATGCACACGCCACCTCCACTCCGACCGGCGACGGTGCCGAGTACGCAGCCCTGCGTGTTGTGTTTGGCGATCGCGTCGACACGATTCCGGTGTCGGCTACAAAGGGTGCCACCGGTCACCTGCTTGGCGGTACGGGTGCGCTCGAGGCGGTTTTCGCCGTACTTGCCGTAGCAGAGCGACTCGCGCCGCCCACGATTAACACCACTGAACAGGATCCGGCGATCCCGTTCACCATCTCGAGCACACCGACCCCTCTCGGAGAGGGTCCGCAGCTCGCGATCTCGAACTCGTTCGGGTTCGGTGGACACAACGCTGTGGTAGCCGTTCGCTCGGTGTAGCACCATCACAAAGGAAGCCCCGGGACGATCCCCGGGGCTTCGCTGTTGGCGTGCCGGTCGGCCGCGGTATTCCGTCGACCGACCGGTACGTCTGTTAACTCACGCGATGGAGCGTGAGAATCGTGGCGTCGCCTTCCTCGGCTTGACGGAACGCTTCAAGTTCGCTGTCCCACGCTTCTCCAAGCGCAAGGCGAAGTTCACGGGCAAGCAGTTGCGCGTCTCCCCCAGCACCTACGATGGCCGCGCGAACCGCATCCTCGCTCAAGACACCGTTGCCGACGCTGTCTGTCTGCATATGGAATATCCCGAGCGATGGACTGTGCATCCACCGTCCACCATCGCTGCAGGCGGTCTGATCTTCGGTGATCTCGAACCGCACATGCTGCCACCCAAAAAGCGATGATGCGACGGCCGAGGCTGTGCCAATCGGGCCACGCCAGGTGGCCTCCGCACGCAACATTCCGGGCAGGAGTGGCTGAGGGCTCCAGTCGAGCTTCACCACCGACCCGATTTCGCGCGCGAGCGCCCACTCCACGTGCGGAGCGAGCGCCTTCGGGCAAGAATGCACGAAAAGTACCCCCGAGGTGTTCACCTGCGCGGTTCCTAACGTCATCACGATCTCCCTTGCGATTCGAAACGTCTTCCCCTACGTCGAATCGGGTCGTGAGTGTGATAGCGGCTCTATCCTCGCACGCTTCGCGGGTGGCGGCAACCACAGGTCTTCGCGAAGCCGAGCACGGAACGACAATTTGGATATAGTCTAGATTTTTGGGGGGACGGGCAACAAGCTGGTCCTGGTTTATGGGGGTCACCGTGGTCGTTGCTTTGTGGATTCTAGGCCTCATTACCGCGCTGCTGTTTGTGGCGGCAGGAGCTCTCAAGCTCCTCGCCCCGAACAAGTGGCTGCGCGAAAAGGGGTTGGCCTGGGTTGATTCCTTCCCCTCGTGGGGCGTGAAGCTCATCGGGCTCCTCGAATTGCTCGGCGCCGCCGGCATTGTGGTGGGCCTCGTGAACCAAGAACGGTACGCGCCACTCGCCTGGTGGCTGATTGCCGCAGCGGCTCTCGGGTTGCTCGTGATGATGATTGGCGCCATCTTCACACACGTGCGCCGAAGAGAGTCCGCGCTCGCCCCAGTGGTTCCCGGGCTCCTCACTGCCCTCGTACTGGTACTCGCAGCCCTGCTCGCGACGGATTGGCCCGGCGGGGTGCGTGCACCAAGCGGCGCGGTACCCGCGAATCCGCTGTGGAAGGGTGACACCAAACCCGAACCAGTACCCGAAGAAAACGTCGTTCTGAGCCTGCCCGCTGACATGTACCGGCACAAGGACGCTCCGACCGAGTGGTGGTGGCACATTGGCACCCTGCGCGCGGGCGACCGGGTGTTTGGGTTCGAGATCAACGCGGCCTCGTTCGTGGGACAGGGATTCGCGATGACCCAGGTTTCCCTCACAGATACCGACAGCGGCGAGCACTACGAGCGAACTCAGGTCTATGTGCCCCAGCCAATCGGAAACTTCAACGTCGCGAACTGGGCCGAAGGCGACCCATCAAAGGATTGGTATGCTCGCCTCGGAGACCCCGCCTGGGAGGTCGGCGGGTTCACTCTGACCGACCCCGGCTCGGGATACACAACGGCACCGACGGTCACGATCGAAGGCAATGGCACCGGCGCCTCCGGGATTGCCGTGTTGGATGAAGACGGCACCGTCGGTCAGATTGTGCTGGTCGACCCGGGTACGGGGTACACAGAAACACCGACCGTCACCCTGAGCGGTGGGGACGGCAGCGGTGCCACCGCGGTGGCCGTGCGCAGCTTCGTGTCGATGACCGCACCGCAGGCCGACCCGAGTCAGAACATTCATGTGCAGTCGCTTCTCGTCGACGATCCGACCTTGACCGAGGTGGCGTTCGACCTCACCTTCTCGCAGCAGGGGCGGCCGTTCTTCGTCTTCGGCACCGGTATTGAGCCGAGCGCAAAGGTCCACAGCCTCACGGAGGACAACTACTACTTCTCATACACACGCCTGGCTGCCTCCGGAACGGTAACGATCGACGGCGAGGAGTTCGAGGTTTCGGGCACCACCTGGATGGATCACGAGTACGGCAATTTTGGCGGCGGGTCGTCTGACACCCGGGTGCGGTGGTTGCTGCAAGACATGCAACTCGACAACGGCTACACCCTCTCAAACGCTGGGATTATTGGCGAGGGGTACAAGCCCGAGATTGGGGTCACCGTCGATTCGTACGCCACGATTCAGGATCCCGATGGCAACCTCTACTACGTTGCGAGTACCGTCACGCCGGTCGGTGAGCTGTGGGTAAGCCCACGCACCAGCAAGGGTTACGCGCAACAGTTCCTGGTAGAGATTCCGTCGTTCGATGCGGAGATCACCGTCACAACGCGAGTGCAGGATCAGGAATTCGCCGTCTCGGGCGCGCCCATCTACGAGGGCATCGGCGGCATCGAAGGATCGCTCCTCAATGAGAGCGTCACGGGAGATGCGTGGATCGAGCAGGCGTTTTAGGGCGACTTCAAGGCCCCGGTGGTCTCGATCGTCGGGCCCTGGTATCGCCTGGGCGGTGAATGTCGTGGCTCCATCTGGAGACACGTGCCGCGCGAGTTGGCATCTGGTGGCGCGTGGCCCTACCGTATGAGCATGCTGCCCTTCCTGCTGATCACGACCCGTGATGATCACGGCGTGGCCGAACACGAGTATGCGGGGTACTGCCGCCTCACCGGTCTACTCTCCGAAGAACTGCATTGGCAGCGGGTGGATCAGCGACCTCTCGTGCCAGTGGATCTGCGCGACTACTCCGGCATCCTGCTGGCGGGAAGTCCGTATACCGTCAGCGAACCTACCGAGCTGAAGTCATCAACCGAACTGCGTGTTGAGCGGGAGCTTGCTGGACTGCTCGATCAGGTGATCACCGGCGATTTTCCTTTTCTGGGCATCTGTTACGGCGTCGGCACCATCGGCTCACACCAGGGCGCCCGGGTCGATCGTACCTTCGGTGAACCCGCTCAGGCGACCACGGTGAGCTTGACCGAGACTGGCGGGCTCGATCCACTTTTTCGGGAGCTGCCCGCCAGCTTTGAGGCCTTTGTCGGCCACAAGGAGGCGATCAGCGAGGTTCCCCCGCACATCGCGGTGCTCGCATCGTCACCGGCCTGCCCGGTGCAGGCGTTCCGTGTCGGCGCGAACGTGTACGCCACTCAATTTCACCCGGAACTCGACTCGGAGTCGTTTGCCAACCGTGTGCGCGTCTACTCGAGACACGGTTACTTTGATCCGAGCGAGACCGAGCAAATCGTCGCGAGGATATCTGCTGCTGACGTGCGTGCGTCGCACATGGTCCTCGCCCGCTTCATCGAGGAGTACGCCACCTCCTCGTCACACCACGTGCGCCTTTCGGCCTCGCCTCCACTAGGCTAGAAGGGTTGCCACGGGGCGTTAGCTCAGCCGGTTAGAGCAGCGGACTCATAATCCGTCGGTCGCGGGTTCAAGCCCCGCACGCCCTACTGAACCGTAGTCACATCAAGCGTTCGCCTGCCCTGTCCGCGAGTGGCCCGGAGGCTGAGCGCGATCGATACTCCGATGATCAACGCCACCACCGCGAGGCTCACGGTCGTCGGAATGTACAGCACGTCGATGAGCAGCAACTTGACACCCACCCACACCAGCACCGCGGCGATTCCCGTCTTCAGGTAGATGAATCGGTGGATCAGGTCTGCCAGCAAGAAGTACATCGCGCGCAATCCGAGAATCGCAAATGCGTTCGCAGTGAAGACTAGGAACGGTTCGCGGGTCACACCGAAGATCGCCGGAATTGAATCGACCGCGAAAATGATGTCGGTGACCTCCACCAGCACCAAGACGAGCAGCAAGGGCGTGGCCACGAGCGCCCCGGCCCGGCGCACCAGGAACCGTTGGCCTTGGAACTCGTTGGTCATCGGCACAAAGCGTTTGAACAGCCGCACGACGAGCGACTTCTCGGGCTGCGGGTGGTCGTTGCGCGTGCGGTACATACGCCAGCCGGTGATGATCAGGAACGCCGCGAAGATGTAGAGCACCCACGAGAAGGAATCGATGAGCGCGGCCCCAGCGGCAATAAAGATGCCCCGGAACACGAGAGCGCCGAGCACCCCCAGAAAGAGAACTCGGTGTTGGAACTGGGGCGGCACCGAAAACGCAGCAAAAATAATGGCCCAGACAAACACATTGTCGATCGCGAGTGACTTTTCAATGAGATATCCGGCGTAGTACTGCTGCCCAAATTCGGCACCCCAGACCGTCCAAACCACGACTCCAAACCCCACGCCAAGAGTCACCCACACGAACGACCACGCAGCCGCCTCCCGCACGCGAATGATGTGTGCTCCACGGTGCGCGACGAGATCAACCGCGAGCATGACCAAGATGGCTCCGATGACCGCGAACCAAGCCCATAGGGGCACAGACATCGACATATTTCTTACCTCCACTCAATAGTGAAGGTCTCGTCGACGATGCATCCTGCCATTCGCCCAACGCACCGGATCCCGCGCGGGAACGTATTGACGATGCGTTGCGAGGAGTACTCCCCTTCTGCAGTTAAGTGAAGCAGTACCAATGCGTTTGGGTCAACGGGTCAAGCCTGAAAGAACACTCTGAACTCTCGGGCTTGGCGGCTGCCCGTGCGATGTGTTGGGGCATCCCTGCGGAACGAAAAAACTGTGATCCACTTGACACTGGATATACCCCGGGGGGTATAGTTGAAGCATCGATACCCACCAGGGTATTTCCCCACGAACCGTGACGAGAGGACTCACTATGTTGCTGGAGCGCATCTACGACGAAGACCTGGCTCAGGCGAGCTACTTTATCGGCTGCCAAGCCAAGGGCGAGGCGATTGTGGTTGATCCACGTCGCGACATCGATGAGTATCTGGCAATCGCCGCGAAGAACGGCATGAAGATCGTCGCGGTCACCGAGACACACATTCACGCCGACTATCTCTCGGGCACCCGCGAACTCGCCTCCCGCACCGGTGCCGCGACCTACGTCTCTGACGAGGGCGGCCCTGACTGGACCTACGGCCCTGCCTTCGACGATGCTGTGCGCATGAAAGATGGTCACGAGATCACGCTCGGCAACATCACCGTGAAGGGTGTGCACACCCCCGGCCACACCCCCGAGCACTTCTCCTTCCTCGTCACCGACGGGGCGCAATCCCCCGCACCCGGGTTCATGCTGACCGGCGACTTCGTCTTCGTGGGCGACCTGGGTAGGCCCGATCTGCTCGACGAGGCGGCCGGTGGCATCGACACCCGCTTCGGTGGCGCAAAAGACCTCTTCGCGAGCCTCCGCGATCGCTTCCTCACGCTCCCCGACTACGTGCAGGTACTTCCGGCCCACGGCTCGGGCAGCGCGTGCGGCAAGGCCCTGGGCGCGATCGCCATGACGACTGTCGGCTACGAGCGCAACTTCTCGTGGTGGGCCCCGTACCTTCGCAAGAACGACGAGCAGGGATTCATCGACGAACTGTTGAGCGGCCAGCCCGACGCGCACGCGTACTTCGGGCGCATGAAGGTACAGAACAAGGTCGGCCCAGCGCTGATCGGCGACCCGTCAGATCTCACCGAGTTCACCACCGAGCAACTCACTCAGGCCCTGGATGCCGACTCGGTCATCTTCGTCGACACCCGCGGCAACCGCGAGGTGCACGGTGGCACCGTGGCACGCGCACTCAACATCCCGGGTGTCGCCAAGGCCGCGAGCTACGGGGCCTGGGTCTATAACCCTGAGGTCGAGACTCGCCCACTCGTGCTCCTTGCCGATGATTCCGAAATGGCCGACGCCATGCGCGATCATCTGGTGCGCGTGGGCATTGATTCCGTCGCGGGCTACGTAACCTCGCTTGACGGGCTTGGGTTGGTAACACCGAAGCTGGTGCGCCCCGAGGATCTCGACGGGTTTGCGCACGTCATGCTTCTCGATGTGCGCAACAAGACCGAGTACGCTGAGGGTCACCTGCCCGGAGCCGAACAGCTCTCAGGCGGTCGTGTGCTCTGGAACCAGGATCGTCTCCCCAAGGACGGCACCATCGTGACCTACTGCCAGAGTGGCGTGCGCAACAGCGTCGCTGCCTCTGCACTCCGCCGCGCAGGCTACGATGTGGCCGAGCTGGAGGGCAGCTACCTCGGCTGGCTCGCCGTCTCGGGGAACCAGCCGGTGACCAGCGCGTCGCCCGCAGCAGTCGCAGCCTAACCCAGTCACACGGTGGGCGGGCACCGCCCGCCCACCCTTCCACATCTTGATGCAGGAGACACCTTGGATACCGGGACACTCATCGCTCTGCTCCTCGCCGTGGTCGTCGGAGTGTCGCTCGGCCTCCTGGGCGGCGGCGGTTCGATCCTCACCGTACCGATCCTCACCTATCTCGCGGGCATGCCGCCGCAGGAAGCGATAGCTGCCTCCCTGTTCATCGTCGGTGTCACGAGCGCTGTGAGCGTGTTTTCACACGCACGGGCGGGTCGTGTGCGGTGGAAAATTGGCTTGATATTCGGCGCAGCGGGCATGGCGGGAGCGTTCGCCGGCGGGATCCTCGGCGGGTCCATTCCAGGTGTTGTGCTGATGATCCTGTTTGCCGTCATGATGGTGGCCACCGCCATCGCAATGATCCGCGGTCGAAAGAAGGCTGCCGTGGGTGCGAACGGGAGCGGTGGGGAAAAGACGCTGCCGCTTGCTCGAGTTCTGCTCGACGGATTCGTCGTCGGGCTTGCCACCGGACTGGTCGGAGCCGGAGGCGGGTTCTTGATCGTTCCCGCACTCAACCTTCTCGGTGGCCTCCCGATTGCGGTGGCGGTCGGCACCTCGCTGCTCGTCATCGCGATGAAGTCAACGGCGGGCCTCTCCGGCTACCTCTTCACAGTGCAACTCGACTGGCCTCTCGTGCTCTCGTTTACCGGCATCGCGATCGTGGGCTCACTGATTGGCGCAAAACTCGCGGGCCGCATTCCGGAGCAGGCGCTTCGTAAGGGATTCGGCTACTTCGTGCTAGTTGTCGGGGTGTTCGTGCTCGTCAAGGAGATTCCGCCGCTAATTACCGGCACCCCGCTGTTCTAGCTGCACTTCAGCATTTCCTGCGTCATTCCAGACACCCTCACCACCTCAGAACCGGAGTCACTGTGCCAGAGATACAGTTCGCAGCGTCAGAGCCTACGACTGAACAGCCGAGACTCGGACGCCGAGTTCCCGGTTACGACATTCCCGTGATCAACGAGCGCGCAGTGCGGGCTGCGGCAGGCCTCCTCTTTCTCGGCGGTGCCATCGCTTTCGGGTTCGCAGTCGCCACCGGGTCGCAACAGCCACTCCAGCCCTTCGGTATGTTCTTTATGCTCGACATGCTCCTCCGAGTCACCGCCGGCGATCGTTGGTCGCCGTCACTGGCCCTTGGTCGCCTCATCGTGTCGCGGCAGAACCCGGAGTGGGTAGGCGCGCCCCAGAAGGCTTTCGCCTGGTGGCTGGGTTTCGGGCTCGCGTTCGTGTCCTGCGTGGGCATGGGCTGGCTAGGGCTTCCGCTCGCGGCCACGCTCGCACTGTGCAGCGTATGCCTGACCCTGCTGTTCGTCGAGACCGCGTTCGGCATCTGCGTGGGGTGCAAGCTGCAACAACACTTCAGCAAGACCGCACCGCAGTACTGCCCCGGCGGCACCTGTGAGACGCGCGGCTAGTCCTCACGCACCGCGTGCTGACTCCGTCCCGCGGCTCCCCGGAACCCAGGAGCCCAGGAGCCCCGGAACCCTGGAACCCTGGATCACAGGAACTCCGGTTCCCCAGAATTCCATTTCATTTCGACACGTCACCCTCCCACACACACACCCAGTTTCCAACCAAGGAGAATCATGATCCGCACCATCGTCGCCGCAATCGGAAGCCTCGCCCTCATCGGCTCGCTCGCTGCGTGCTCCAGTAGCGCCTCTGAACCTGTTGAGATCAGCGCAAACACCATCGTGCTCGATGTCCGTTCACCTGACGAGACAGCCTCGGGCTACCTCGAGGGAGCACAGATGCTCGACTTCAACAGCGGTGAATTCGCTGCCAAGTTGCCGACCCTCGACCCCGATGCCGAGTACCTGGTCTACTGCCGGTCGGGCAACCGCGCAGGTCAGGCCATCGCAATGATGGAGCAGAACGGTTTCGAGAACCTCACGAACCTCGGCTCGCTTGAGCAGGCCGCGAAAACGACGGGCCTTCCGATCGTCCGCTAACACCGCGGTGAGAGATGTGGCGCGGGGGCATCGCCTCGTGTGACCCCTGCGGAATGACGAGCGCGCAGGGTTCGCGGGCTGTTAACCCTTCTGGAATGACGATCGCGCAGGGTTCGCGGGCTGTGAACCCTGCGCAAGCGTCAACCCGAGGCTGGAAAGAACGCCGAATGCCAAACACAACACGAGTAGTGAGTTGCGAGTGCGAGTTACGACTCGCAACTTGCGCGAGGCTCGGTCGAACAGATGACGGTTCGAGCGAGGCGGCGTAGCGCTAGCTCGCGATTCGGGTCTCACCGGCTTCGAGGGCCGAATGGCCAGACTGCGGGTGGAACTTCGCGAGACCCAGCACGCCCACGAGCGCAACTGCCCCCGTGAAGATAAACACCGCCACCGCCCAGATCGGTGCCCCGGCTGCCTCGTTCAGCACGATGATGCCAATGAGCACGGCAACCAGCGGATCAATCACGGTCAGACCGGCGATCACGAGATCCGGTGGCCCAGAGGAATAGGCGTTCTGTACGAACACCATTCCCAGGAGCGCGCCCACGAGGAGCGCCGCCACGCAGATCCAGGTCAGCCAGTCGAATTGATCTTGCTGCAGGCGGCCGATCACGGTCTTGGCGAATGTGGCAACAAATCCATACAGCACACCAGCGCCGACAATGTACACGAGCGCGACCGAGTGGTGCCGCAGTAATACAAACGCCACCAAGGCGACGGCGAGAACCACCGCGAAAATAATCAGGATGGTGACAAGCTTCTGGCTGGTCACCGGGCGATCTGATGCCGTGAACGCCGCGACGAACACGAACAGCATGATGCCGCCGACGCACATCGCGATGGATACCTTGACCCGCTTCCCCAGCCGAACCCCACTAAAGCGGGTGTTGAGCACCGCGGTGATCACGAGCGCAAATACCCCGACGGGCTGCACCACAATCAGCGGGGCAAGCGAAAGCGATCCGATCTGAAACAGCACGGCGAGGCCAAGCAGCACGGTTCCCACGAGCCAAGACGGCCTCCGGATCAAGCTCAGCACATGTCGGAAGGAAAGCCCAGAACCTGCACTCAGACCCACGATCCGTTCTACCTTGTTCAGGCCTCGTGACTGGTACTGCGCACCAAACGACAGGAGTGCCGCACCGACCAGGGCGAGCGGGATACCCCAGAACTGGATCGGATTCAGCGAAACGGCCTCGGCCAATTCGTTGGTCAAGCCGCCCTCAGCGAGCAACAGTGTCAGAGTCACTCCCACACGCTACCGCCCCTCGCTCACGCTGGCGACTAGCCTCGGGGAGTGTCGGCTCCCCTTAATCACTCTCGAGCATCAGGTTGATGAGGTGTAGGGCCGCGAGATCTACCTCATCGTTCACAATCACTTCGTCAAATTCGCTCGCCGCAGCCAGCTCGACCCTCGCGGTCTCGAGCCGCCGCTCGCGCTCCTCCGGGCCCTCGGTTCCGCGGCCGACGAGCCGATGCACGAGTTCCTCCCAGCTGGGCGGCGCGAGAAACACGAGCCGAGCCCCAGGCATACTCGCGCGCACCTGCCTCGCACCCTGCAGATCGATCTCAAGCAGCATCGGCTGACCCTGAAGGGCAGCCTCCAGCACCGGCCCGCGCGGTGTGCCGTAGCGGTAACGGTTGTGCACTGTCGCCCACTCCAGCAGGTCGCTCGCAGCGAGCATTCGATCGAACTCTTCGTCGGTGATAAAGAAGTAGTGCACGCCATGGCGCTCGCCTGGCCTCGGTGGCCGTGTGGTGACAGATACCGAGTGACGTACATCCGGGTAGTGCTCACGCACGTACGCCGCCACGGTCCCCTTGCCAACTGCGGTAGGGCCAGCGAGCACCGTGAGCGGCGGGCGACCAGGGGTCTGGTCTACCCCTGACCGCACGCGAACGAACTCCTCAAGCCGCTGCCGCTGCTGTCTGCCCAGCCCGCCGAGTCGCTTCCGCGGTGAAATTCCGAGCTCGTCGAGCGCCCGCATCGCCTTCGTCTCCCCCACCGCAGGAAAAGTCTGTAGGTATTCGGAGACGCGGAGCGTCGCCTCTGGAAGTTCGGGATTCGCGGAGTCGTTCAGCGCCTTCAGCGGGGAAAGCTCGCCGCTGCGTAAACGCTGCTTGAGATCTGCGCGCGCCCGCCTCGCCGCCACCGCTGCCCGGTTCGCCGCAAGCCGATCGACCTCCGGCATCACTGGCCTCTCCGCAGGTGTGTATTCACTCATCGTGTCTCCCTTGTGGATCGGTGGCCTCCGATCACCTAGTCCGATTGTGCCAGTGCAGCGCCGATTGCCTCGGCCCGCGCACGGATCCGGGCGGCAAGGCCGGACGCGCCACCGCTCAGAATGCTGCGCGACTCGTTCGCGAGAAGCGCGCCACCGAGCGCGCCGAAGATCTCTCCAGCGTCCTCGATCCGAGCGCCCTGATGGCCGAAACCGGGTGCGAGTACCGGGAGTGCGGGATTCGAAGCCCGCGCTTCCGCTTGCCGCTCCCCCGTATCGATCCCGAATTCAGCGAGGTTCAGGGTCGCGCCGAGCACCACGCCGATCGAACCGACGACCTCTCCGGAGTAAACCTGACGGTTGAATGCCTCAGCATCGGCGACCATTGCCGCGGCGACCGACTGACTGTCTGCACGCACCGCGCGCTGCACATCACGTGCTTCCGGGTTTGAGGTCGCCGCGAGCACAAACAGGCCCTTGCCGTGTTCGCGAACGTACCCAAATGCTCCGTCGAGCGTGCCAAACCCCTGGTAGGCCGTCACGGTCATCGCGTCCGCCTCCAGCGGCGAGCCGGGAGCGAGCCAGGCATCAGCGTACGCAGCGAAGCTTGAGCCGATATCACCGCGTTTGACGTCGGCGACCACGAGCAACCGGGCAGCTCTGGCATCAGCGAGCACCCGTTCGAGGGCCACGAACCCGGCGCTTCCAAATCGTTCAAAGAACGCGACTTGGGGCTTCACGCAGGCGGCAACACCGACCGAAGCCGCGACCACCTCGCGGCCCATGCGCTCGGCACCAGCAGCGTCGTCAGCAAGCCCCCAGTCGTCGAGCAGCGGCGCGTGCGGGTCAATTCCGGCGCACAGGTGTCGGCTGGCCGCAAACTCCGCAGCCAGCCGACTCCCGAACGATGAGATCACTGCGCGGCTGCCGATCGAGCGGCATCACGATCGATTTGGTACTCCTGCAACGACTTCACGTCGAAGGTGCCCACCTGAGCGGAGATGGCACCCACCGCGGCCGAGACCTCGGAGATCGTGGTGAAGATCGGCTTGTCTGCAGCCACTGCGGCCGCACGAATCTCATACCCGTCGGCGCGCGCGGAGCTGCCAGACGGCGTGTTCACGATCATGTCGATCTCGCCGCGATTGATGAGATCCACAATTGTGACGCCCGACTCGTGTTGGGAGTGCTTCAGCACGGTCTCGCTCGTAATGCCGTTACGCGCGAGCACCACCTGTGTGCCCTGAGTCGCGACCAGACGGTAGCCCAGCTCTTGCAGGCGGAGTGCGGGAAGCACCACGGCGCGCTTGTCGCGATCCGCGACCGAAATGAACACCGTGCCCGAGGTCGGAAGTGGGCTGCCGGCGGCCGCCTGGCTCTTCGCAAAGGCGCGCGGGAAGTCACGATCCATGCCCATGACCTCGCCGGTGGACCGCATCTCGGGCCCGAGCAGCGAGTCGACGACGAGCCCCTCGTGGGTACGGAAGCGCTTGAAGGGGAGCACCGCTTCCTTGACCGCGATCGGCGCGTCGATCGGCGCACGCGAGCCATCGCGCTCGGGGAGCAGGCCCGCATCGATGAGCTGCTGAATGGTCTCGCCGGCCATGACGCGTGAGGCCGCCTTCGCCAGCGGGATCCCCAGTGCCTTTGACACGAACGGAACGGTACGCGAGGCCCGGGGGTTTGCCTCGAGCACGTACAGCACGCCCTGTCCGATTGCGAACTGCACGTTCAGCAGTCCACGCACGCCCAGGCCCTCGGCGATCCCGAGCGTCGCATCGCGCACCCGCGAAATCTGTTCGTGTCCGAGGGTGATTGGTGGCAGGGTACAGCTGGAATCTCCAGAGTGCACACCGGCCTCCTCGATGTGTTCCATCACACCGCCGACATACAGCTGCTCGCCGTCGTAGATCGCGTCAACGTCGATCTCGATGGCGTCATCGAGGAAGCGATCGACCAGCAGCGGGTGACCGGGGCCGACGAGGGCGTGGCCCTCGATCCGCGTGAAGTATCCACGAAGCGACTCGGTGTCATAGACGATCTCCATGCCGCGGCCACCGAGCACAAACGAGGGGCGCACGAGCACCGGGTAGCCAATTTCCTCGGCGATGCGGATCGCGCCCTCCTCGTCGATCGCGGTGCCGTTGCGCGGTGCGAGTAGCCCGGCACGATCGAGAATCTCCGAGAACGCGCCACGTTCCTCGGCAAGATCGATCGCCTCGGGCGTGGTGCCGAGGATCGGAATGCCGGCATCCTTCAGGGGCTGCGCGAGCCCGAGGGCCGTCTGCCCGCCGAGCTGCACGACGACGCCGACAAGCTCGCCACTCGCCTGCTCGGCATGGATGATCTCGAGCACGTCTTCGAGCGTGAGTGGCTCGAAATAGAGTCGATCGGACGTGTCGTAGTCGGTCGACACCGTTTCGGGATTGCAGTTGACCATGATGGTCTCGTAGCCGGCCTCGGACAGCGCGAACGATGCGTGCACGCACGAGTAATCAAACTCAATGCCCTGACCGATGCGGTTCGGGCCCGAGCCGAGGATCACAATCTTCTTCCGATCCGACGGCACGACCTCGGTCTCACAATCGTACGAGGAGTAGTGGTAGGGCGTTTGTGCCGGGAACTCGCCAGCACAGGTGTCAACCGTCTTGAAGACCGGGCGGAGACCGAGTTCGTGGCGTTGGTCCCGCACCTCTGACTCCGAGATTCCACGTATCGCGGCGATCTGCGCATCGGAAAAGCCGTGCTCCTTTGCCTCGCGAAGCACCTCGACGGTGAGTTGCGGGGCTGCCTGCAGCTGCTCGGCGACCTCGTTGATGAGCACGATCTGATCAAGGAACCAGGGGTCGATCGAGGTCGATTCGAAGACCTGCTCGATCGTCGCCCCGAGACGGAGCGCCTGCTGCACGTCAACAATGCGGCCGTCAGTGGGTCGCTTCATCGTCTCGAGCAGGTCTTCAACCGAACGCGGCTGGTCATCCCAGTGGAAGGAGCTGCCGCGCTTCTCGAGCGAGCGCAGGGACTTCTGCAAGGCCGTGGTGAAGTTGCGCCCAATCGCCATCGCCTCGCCCACCGACTTCATGGTGGTCGTGAGGGTGTCGTCGGCAGCGGGGAACTTCTCGAACGCGAAACGAGGAGCCTTCACCACGACATAGTCGATGCTCGGCTCAAAGCTCGCGGGCGTCACCTGCGTAATGTCGTTCTGGATCTCATCGAGGCGGTAACCCAGCGCCAGCTTTGCGGCGATCTTCGCGATCGGAAAGCCCGTGGCCTTGGAAGCGAGCGCCGACGAGCGCGACACCCGAGGGTTCATCTCGATGACGATGATGCGACCGGTCGCCGGATCCACCGCGTACTGGATATTGCAACCGCCCGTATCGACCCCCACCCGGCGAATGATGTCGATGCCGATGTCACGCAGCTTCTGGTACTCGCGATCGGTGAGCGTCAGTGCGGGTGCCACGGTGATCGAGTCACCCGTGTGCACGCCGACCGGATCCACGTTTTCGATCGAACACACGACCACCGTGTTGTCGGCCTGGTCGCGCATGAGCTCGAGCTCGTATTCTTTCCACCCGAGGATCGATTCCTCGAGCAGCACCTCGGTCGTGGGGCTGTAGTGGAGGCCGTCGCCAGCAATGCGGATCAGGTCTTCCTCGGTGTAGGCGAAGCCCGATCCCAGGCCACCCATCGTGAACGACGGGCGCACCACGAGCGGGTATCCGAGATCCTTCGCGAATTCCTTAGCCTCGTCGAGCGTGTGCGCGATGTACGACTTCGCGACTTCAGCGCCTGATTCGATTACCAAATCCTTGAAGATCTGGCGATCCTCGCCGCGCTTGATCGCCTCGACCTTCGCTCCGATGAGTTCGACGCCATACTTCTCGAGAATGCCCTGCTCGTGCAGCGCGATAGCGGCGTTCAGCGCGGTCTGGCCGCCGAGCGTCGGGAGGATCGCGTCGGGCTTCTCCTTCTGAATGATGCTCTCGATCACCTCGGGGGTGATGGGCTCGACGTACGTCGCATCTGCGAAGTCGGGGTCGGTCATGATGGTCGCCGGGTTCGAGTTCACCAGGATGACGCGCACGCCCTCCTCGCGAAGCACGCGGCACGCCTGGGTGCCCGAGTAGTCGAACTCGCAGGCCTGACCGATCACGATCGGGCCCGAGCCGATAACGAGTACTGAGTTGATGTCTGAACGCTTAGGCATGTGCGGGGGCTCCCTGGGTCGAGGTGCCGGTCGCGCGCTGCAGGACGAGCTCGCGGAATCGGTTGAAAAGGTAGAAGGCGTCGTGCGGGCCGGCGGCGGCCTCGGGGTGGTACTGCACGGAGAACGCGGGGATGTCGAGGCATTCGAGCCCCTCCACCACCTGATCGTTCAGGCTGATGTGGCTGACCCGCACCCGGCCAAAGCCGGCGGGCGAATCGCTCTCAGCATCGATCGGCGCATCGACCGCGAACCCGTGGTTCTGGGCGGTGATTTCCACTTTTCCGGTGGCACGATCGAGCACGGGCTGGTTGATGCCGCGGTGCCCGAACGGCAGCTTGTAGGTGTCGTAGCCGAGGGCCCGACCGAGGAGCTGATTGCCGAAGCAGATGCCAAAGTACGGGATCCCGTCGCGCAGCAGTTCGCGCAAGAGTTCGACCTGGCGATCGCTCGCGGCCGGGTCTCCCGGGCCGTTGGAGTAGAAGATGGCATCGGGAGCAATCGCCCGGATCTCCTCGAGCGTGGTTGATGCCGGCACTACGGCCACATCGAAGCCGTGCTCGGAGAGGTACGTGACGGTCGCCCGCTTCACGCCGAGGTCAAGCACCACGATGGTGCCGACGCGTTCGACGGCCGTGTCAGCTGCCAGGTCGTAGCGCTCGGGGGTGGTGACCTGCTCAGACAGGTTCTTACCCGCCATGCTCGGTTGCTCGCGAACCCGCGTGAGTTGCTCATCGGCCGAGAGCGCGTGCGCCTCGCCAGAGAACACCCCGGCCCGCATGGCACCCGCCGAGCGAATGTGACGGGTAATGGCCCGGGTGTCGACACCCGAGATCCCGACCACACCATCGTTCACGAGCTCCTCGTCGAGTGACCGCTGCGCGCGGAAGTTCGACACGCGTCGGGCGGGGTCGCGCACGATGAACCCGGATACCCAGATCTTGCGCGACTCCATGTCGGTGTCATTCACCCCGGTGTTGCCAATGTGGGGTGCGGTCATCAGCACAATCTGCCCCGCGTACGACGGGTCGGTGAGGGTTTCCTGGTACCCGGTCATGCCGGTGGAGAACACGGCCTCACCGAGCGTCTGTCCGGTCGCACCGTAGGCGCGACCCTCAAAGCGTGTGCCATCCTCCAGTACGAGAACGGCGGGCCCATCGGGAACGGCGCTCGCCGGGGGCGCTGTGATCGCGGGATTCGCGGTGGTGGTCATCGAGCATCCTCCTGAGTGATGTGAGTGAAGTCTGTGTGGGGTTCGCCGCTCGAGAGCGCGTCGATTGCCTCGGTAAATTGGCGCTGTTCGGCAGCGTGGTCGAAACGAAAGCTGGATTCAAGTTCGCGACCGTCTGCCTCCCAGCGGAGCAAGGCGAGTCCATCTCGTTCGACGGCTTTGCCAACTCGAACACCAGCGGATCCGCTCCCGCGCAGCTGAGCGAGTGGAATGTGCACCGGGGTCTCACCTCTGACCTCGATCGTGACACCACCCTCGAACACCGATATTTCGGCCCGACCGCGATAGCGCAGGCCGGGTGCCGACACTCGCACGAGGGGCTCACCCACTGGCGTGGTCGAAACGTAGGTCACCAGCGTGAAATCCGCGAGACGGGCGCCGCTCGGAGCCACCTGGGCACCCACGACCCCCGCGTCACGCTTCGCGCGCGCGCGCCATCCCCACCACATGAGGGCGAATGCGAGAACAACGATGAGGGCGAAAATCAGAGCAAACAGCGGGCGGTTCATCGCGTGCCCCCTCGTACGGACGCGGACACCGCACCCTGTACGGCGTTCGCGGCCTGTGCGGCAGCGGCGACGATCTCGACGTCGACGACAGCGCCCGCGTCGAGCGTCAGGTACCCGCGGCGCACCGTCGTGTGCACGAGGCCCGGCAACTCCATGCCCAGGTAAGGCGAATTTATACTGCGGCCCTGGAGTCGCTGGGCATCAAATACGCTGATTCCGCTCGGATCGACGAGCACCAGGTCGGCCGGCTGATTCACGGAGAGCGATGACGGATGGCCCAGAAGCCCACCGATCTGTGCAGGCGTCTGCGAGAGCAGGCCCTCAAGTTCGGCGAAGCTTGCATAGCCGCCCTGCACGAGGGTCTGCAGCGCGATCGGGAAGGCCGACTCGAGCCCCACCATGCCGAACGCGGCCGCATCCCACTCGCACTCCTTCGCCTCGGTGGGGTGCGGAGCGTGATCCGTTGCCACAATGTCGATCACACCGTCGGCGACCGCTTGACGCAGTGCTTGCACGTCGGTGTCGCGACGCAGCGGCGGGTTGACCTTATAGCGCGGGTCAAAGCTGCGCACCAGATCTTCGGTAAGCAACAGATGGTGAGGCGTGACCTCGGCCGTGACCTGCACGCCGCGGGCCTTCGCCCAGCGCACCACCTCAACGGAGCCCGCGGTCGAGAGGTGGCAGATGTGCAGCCGTGAGCCGATGTGCTCGGCGAGCAGAACGTCGCGGGCGATGATCGACTCCTCCGCGACCGCGGGCCAGCCCTTCAGCCCGAGTTCGCTCGAGAGCGCCCCCTCGTTCATCTGGGCAGCCTCGGTCAGCCGCGGATCCTGTGCGTGCTGCGCGATCACGCCATCGAACGTCTTCACGTACTCGAGCGCGCGGCGCATCAGCAGCGAATCGTGCACGCACTTGCCGTCGTCGGAGAACACACGCACCGCGGCGCGGGACTGCGCCATCGCACCGATCTCGCTCAGACGCTCCCCCGCCAGATCTTCAGTGACCGCGCCGATCGGGCGCACGGTCGCGTAGCCGGCGGCATCGCCCAGCGCCTGCACCTGCTCGACCACACCGGCGGTGTCGGCAACCGGCAGCGTGTTGGCCATCGCGAAGACGCTCGTGAAGCCGCCAGCCGCGGCCGCTCGAGTGCCGGTCAACACCGTCTCGCTCTGCTCGAAACCGGGCTCGCGCAGATGCGTGTGGAGATCCACGAAACCAGTGAATGCGACGAGGCCCGCAGCGTCGATGACACGCTCGCCCTCACGTGCCTGCAAACCGGTGCCGCGCTCGACGATGCGGCCGTCGGCAATGCGCAGATCCACCGCATCAGCGACCGAGATATCGGCATCGCGTTCGGTGAGATCGGCAGCGAGCCGCGCCCCTCGGATCAGAAGGCCTGGATTCTGGGTCATGCGTGCTCCGTTCGCTCGCCGGAAAGTAGAAGATAGAGGGCCGCCATGCGCACCGAGACACCGTTCGCGACCTGCTCAAGCACTGTCGAGCGATCGCTGTCGGCTGCGGCGGAGGATATCTCGAGGCCCCGATTCATCGGGCCCGGATGCATCACCAACGCACGCTCAGGCAATTGCGCAAGCCGCGCGTCGTCGAGGCCCCAGTTTCGAGCGTACTCGCGCTCGTTGGGAAAAAACGCAGCGTGCATGCGCTCGCTCTGAATACGCAGCATCATGATGACGTCAGGCTGGTCTTCGCGGATCGCCTCGTCGAGCGAGTGCCGGACCGTTACCGGCCAATCTCGTGCGCCGTAGGGCTGCAGCGTCTCAGGCGCGACGAACGTGACATTCGCGCCCAGTGTGTTGAGGAGCCACAGGTTGCTGCGTGCCACCCGCGAGTGCGCGAGGTCGCCGACGATCACCACCGACATGCCGTCGAGATCGCGGCCACGGCTGGCTGCCTCGCCGAACAGGCGCCTGCGCATCGTGAAGGCATCGAGAAGCGCCTGCGTGGGATGTTCGTGAGTGCCGTCGCCAGCGTTCAAGACACCGGCCTCGATCCACCCGCTGCGGGCGAGTCTCTCGGGTGCCCCGCTCGCTGGGTGGCGGATCACGACACCGTCTGCACCTATGGCCTGAAGGGTCTGTGCGGTGTCTTTCAACGACTCGCCCTTGCTGACCGATGAGCCCTTGGCGCTGAAATTGATCACGTCGGCGCTCAGTCGCTTTGCTGCCGCCTCGAACGAGATGCGCGTGCGCGTGCTGTCTTCATAGAACAGGTTCACCACCGTCTTGCCGCGAAGGGTGGGAAGCTTCCGCACCTCGCGCTGCTGAGTGGCAGCCATATCCTCGGCCGTGTCGAGAATTCGCAGCGCGTCTTCCCGCGCGAGTGTGCGTGTGTCGAGGAGATGCCTCATCGTTCTTCACGCTCACCCTCGGCCGAAATAGTGACTTCGTCTACATCATCTTGTTCGACGAGTCGCACCGAGATGCGCTCGTTCTTTGCGCTCGGAAGGTTCTTTCCGATGTAATCGGCGCGAATCGGCAGTTCCCGATGACCCCGATCAATCAATGCGGCGAGACGCACCGCTCTGGGCCGACCATGATCGTTCAGCGCGTCAAGCGCCGCGCGAACGGTGCGGCCGGAAAAGAGCACGTCGTCAACCAGCACCACGGTTGCACCATCGATGCCATCCGGCGGCATGACCGTGGGTTGCGGCACGCGCGTGGGATGTTTCGCAAGGTCGTCGCGATACATCGTGACATCAAGGGTGAAGGCAGGCACCTCGGTACCCTCAATCCGAGAAATATTCTCGGCGATGCGACGGGCGAGAATCGCCCCGCGGGTGGGGATACCGACGATGACCAGACCGCCGGAACCTTTGTTCGCCTCAATGATCTCGTGGGAGATCCGGATCAACGCCCGAGAGATCTCCGAGGCCTGCAGCAGAGTGCGCACGATGAAGTGACTCCTTCCCCGCCTCACTGGACGGCATTAAAGGATTTCTATATGAATCCAGGTTAGCAGGTCACGCCTGCAACTCTGTCGAGACCGCGGATTCTGCGGTACCGTCACCCCCGAAGGTACCTGGCTCACCCACGAATGAGGCTCAAAGCGATCCACTCATACGCGTTGGGGGCCACAGAGTATCTGCAGACTAGCCTCTGTGCAGAGCGATACGGCCGAGCACGCCGTTGACAAAACGGCCGGAGTCTTCGGTGGAGTATTCCTTTGCCAGTTCAACGGCCTCATCGATCGCCACGGCAGTGGGCACCTCGTCGTTGTGAAGAATCTCCCACGACGAGAGCCGAAGCAGCGCGCGATCCACGTGTGGCATCCGATCGATGGTCCAGCCCTGCGCGTAGCTCGCGATGAGCTCATCGATCTCCTCGCGGTGATCTTCCACCCCGTCGACGATCTCGCGCGCATACAGCCACGACTCCATGCGATCGGGTTCGCTCGCGGCCCGCTTCGCCTCAGCGGCGACGATCTGCGTCAGTGATTCCCCACGCACATCCGCCTGGAACAGCATGTCGAGGGCGCGCTTGCGAGCCTTTGTTCGTGCACTCACGCCGGCGACTAGTCGTTCACGCGGCCGAGGTAGTCACCCGTGCGGGTGTCAACCTTCACCCGGGTGCCGACCCCGAGAAACAGCGGCACCTGAATTTCGGCGCCGGTCTCGACGGTTGCGGGCTTGGTGCCGCCGGTCGAGCGGTCGCCCTGCAGGCCGGGCTCGGTGTAGGTGATCTCGAGCACGACGGAGGCCGGCAGCTCAATGTACAGCGGCTCGCCCTCGTGCAGAGCGATCTGCACCTGCTGGCTCTCCAGCATGAAATTCTTCGCGTCACCCACGACGGTGCCAGAGACGGTCACCTGGTCGTAGTCCTGCTGATCCATGAACACGAAATCAGTGCCATCTTGGTAGAGGTACTGGAAGTCTCGGCGATCCACCATTGCGGTCTCGATCTTGGCACCCGCGTTGTAGGTCTTGTCGATGATCTTGCCCGACACCACGTTCTTCTGCTTGGTGCGCACGAACGCGCCGCCCTTACCCGGCTTGACGTGCTGGAACTCGATGACGCTCCACAGGTTGCCGCCTTCTTTGATGACGGTACCGTTCTTGATGTCGTTCGAGGTTGCCATGTGCTCGCTTTCGCATTGGGTGCAGGGTAACCCAAGCAGTCTACACGTCGAGATCGCGGCCAGGATGTATCGTGCATGACATGCACATGCTCCCCCGCACCCTCCTGCACTATTTCTTTCACGGACGGCGGTCACCTCGAATCCCGGTCGATGGGGTGTCGGTCTCGTCGTTTCGTGTCTGGCCCACCGACCTCGACATTCTGCGTCACATGAACAACGGCAAGTACCTCTCGATTATGGACATCGGGCGGTTCACGCTGATGCAGGCCGCCGGGCTCGTCGATGTGTTTCGGCAAGAGGGCTGGTACCCGGTGGTGGTCGGACAAACCATCTCGTATCGGAAATCGCTGAACCCGTGGATGAAGTTCGAGGTGGAGTCACGCATTCTCGGTTTCGACGATCAGGCGGTGTATATCGAGCAGCGGTTCGTGCGCCCCGACGGAGAGGGCGTGCCCGAGGTCTACTCCCGGGCGATCGTGCGGGGGCGGATCCTGAAACGGTCGGGCGGGGTCGTTCCGGTGGCTGAGCTCATCGAGAAGACGGGTGCAGGATCCGCCGAATTCGCTGTTCCTGAAGATGTGCTCGCCTGGGGCCAGTCGACTCGGCTCCCGTCGACGCGGGCCCACGCGCCGAGCATCTGGTAACCGCCCAGCTGGTGGCTACGCCGGTCGCTCGACCAGCGCGATGAACATCGCGTCGGTGCCGTGTCGGTGTGGCCACAGCTGCACACTGAGCGACTCCCCCGCCAAGTCAAGTGGATCACGCGCCGCCGCGTTCACCGCGGCCCGTGCGTCTATTTCTCGCACCTCGGGGTGGCGCTTCAGCGCCAAGTCAAGGGCGACCCGAGTCTCTGCGAGGTGCGGAGAGCAGGTAACGTATGCCAGCAGACCGCCGGGTGCTAGGTGCTCGATGGCCGCGTCGAGGAGCTGCCCCTGCAGAGTGGTGAGGCCAGGCAGATCGCTCGGCTGCTTGCGCCAGCGCGCCTCGGGCCTCCGTCGCAGGGCACCCAGCCCCGAACAGGGGGCATCGACCAGGATGCGATCGAACAGATCGGAACCGTCGGCCGTGTGGAAGGCAGCATCGTCACGCCCGTCGTGAGACACCACTTGAACCGTGTCGGTCGACGCTTCGATCGAGCGGCGCACGAGCTCCGCGCGATGCTCCGACACCTCGTTCGCCCGCACCGTCGCACCGACCAGCTGAGCCTCGGCGCCGAGAACGGCGGTCTTTCCTCCGGGCCCCGCGCAGAGATCGAGCCAGAGTTCGCCGGGCGTCGCCTCCCGCGCGCGCGACAGCGCGAGTGCAGCGAGTTGGGAACCCTGATCTTGCACGCGCGCATACCCAGCGGGCAGATCGAGCGCGGCGATCGCGTGCATCGGGTCGCCCCCGTCGAGTTCCAGACCCAGCGGCGACGGCCCGGCAGCGTTGACCCCGTATTCACCGCCGAGCGCCTCAGCGGTATCGTCATCGACGCCGGAGCCAGGGAGCAAGGCCAGGCTCACCCGGGGCGGCTGGTTATCGGCCTCCAGCAGTTCTTCGAGCTCTTCCTCCCGACCCTCGGCACGCAGCGCGTCGCGAAACGCGCGGAGCACCCAGGCCGGGTGTGACGTGCGGGTAGCGAGTGCGTCGTCAGCATTCTTCGCGGATTCGGTGATGCGCGTGTCCCACTCTTCGGGGGTCGCGCGGCCCACGCTGCGGAGTACGCCGTTCACAAAGCCGGCGGCGCTCACGTTGCCCACCCGCCGCTGCAGTTCAACGCTCTCGTTCACCGCGGCGTGCGCGGCGGTACGCATGCTCAGTAGCTGATGCACCCCGAGACGCAGCACGTTGCGTGTTCGCGCATCAACCTGGTCAATGGCACGCCCGGAGGCAAGCTCGATGATGCGGTCATATCGACCCTGCCCGCGCAGGGTGCCGGCGACGAGCTCGGTGGCGAGTCCCGCATCTCGCGGATCGAGCCTCGCCTCGCGGATCCGGGCCGGAAGTGCCAGATTCGCGTAGGAGTCCCGCTCTTCCACGTCGCGGAGCACGTCGTAGGCAACCAGTCGCGCGGCTGAGATGTTCGCGCGCTGCGGACGGGCATCGCGGCGCGGCCGCTGCCCTCCCGAACGCTCCGGCGGCCTGTTGCGAGATTCGCTCATGAGAGCACCGCCTCTCCGCTGCGGCCGCGTAACCAATCGGCACCCGTCATTGCAGGCTTCCCTGCGGGTTGCACACGGGCGAGTTCGAGGGTGCCCCCTGGAAGCGTGAGCACCGCCACGCCGGAAACCAGCCGAACCGTTGCACGAGCGACCTCGGAAGCTGGCTGGGCATCGGGCGGGGCAGCCTCAGCGTCGACGGGCAGCAGTTCGATCACCTTCAGGGTCGCCCCGTCGAAACTCACATACGCTCCCGGTTCGGGAGTCATGCCTGCCCAGTGAGCGAGCACCTGCGCCGCGGGCAGGGTGAGATCAAGCGCGCCGTCTTCGCGGCGAAGCTTCTGCGCATACGTCGCCTCGCCCGTCTGTGCGGCTCCGGCGGCCGGGTCGCTCTGCAGCAGGTCGATCGCTTCGAGCAGTGCTCCGGTTCCAAAATCTGCAAGTTCGGTCAGCGCCTCCCCCGCGCTGGTGCCGGGCGGGAATTCCCGTGAGTCACGCGCCAGAATGTCGCCCGCGTCAAGCGCTTCGACGAGCCGAAAGACGCTCACCCCGAGCCGTTGCTCGCCAGCCTGCAGGGCGCGCTGCACGGGCGCTGCACCGCGCCAGCGTGGAAGATCGCTGAAGTGCAGGTTGATCCACCCGAGAACGGGCAGCGAGAGGAGCGGCTCGCGCACCAGCCCGCCGTAGGCGACGATCACACCCAAATCTGGAGTGAGTGCGCGCACCCAGGCCGTTGCCTCGTCGGATAGCGTGTTCGCCCGGAATACGGGGATGCCGAATTCTTCGGCAGCCACCGCCACCGGCGACGGGGTGAGGACGCGTTTGCGCCCGAGGGGGGCGTCTTCGCGGGTGAGCACGCCGACAACCTCGTGCCCCGATGCGACGAGCGCTCTGAGGCTCGGAACAGCAAACTCGGGGGTACCGGCAAACACAATGCGCATGCGTCTATTCTCGCAGCCGCTCACGAGTCGAATACGCCACGGTCGTCGAAGCGGATCCGCAGCGCCTCGGGCCGCGCCCGCCCGGGGCGGCGCCCAGCCACCCGAGACGACGCGCCCGCTGCATCGGCCACGAGCGCGCCGCGCAGACGCTTCGCCACCTCGGCCCCGTGGCCATAGTCGAAACGAACGATGGCGCGTACCAACCCGTCGCCCGCGGGGGTGGGACCGAGCACGTCGACACCACCCAACTCACCCAGCGCCTGCAGGGCTCGATCCACCTCGTTCGGCCCTCCCGTCACGCTCGCGACGCGCACCGCGGGCGGGTAGCGCAGCGCTTGCCGATCGCGCAGCTCGGACCGAAGCCAATCCTCGGTTCGGCCGGTTACCAATGCCCGTACCACCGGGCCTCCCCCCGAAGCGACCACGCAGCGGGCATCGGGTGCGGCCAGTGCCGCCGCGTTCAGCCACCAGCGCAGACAGTCTTCACCGGCACGGAGCGACTCGATCCCGAGCAATCGTTCGGCGTCGAGCAGCACCACCGCGTGGTAGCCCCCCGCCGCGATCGGCTCGGCACCCCGTGTGGCCACCACGATCGCGGGCCGAGAATCGACGCGCTCGTGGGGGTGGTCGCCGTCACTCAGGATCACGCGAACGCCGTCAAACTGGCGTTCGAACTGTTCGGCGGTGCGCGCCGAACCCGCGCCACGCATCTCGAAGCGCGAACCTGTACAGCTCCGGCAGCGCCAGCCGACGGCCTGCTCGCCGCACCACCGGCACGCCCCGCGACTTGAACCGTCGCGAAACCCAATGGGTCCGGCGCACTTCAGGCAGCGGGCGAGGTCGCCACAATCGGTGCACACCGCGATGGGCGCGTACCCGGGGGTGGCGACCTGCACGAGCACCGGCCCCAGCTTCAGCCCCTCCCGCAGCTCTTTTGCGGCAAACTCGGGCACCCTGCCAGGAAAGTTCTCGGGGGATCTCAGTTGTTCGGCGGCGACCACGCGAGTGCGCAGCGGAGGCAGGTTTTCTGCCTGGAGATAGCCGATCTCGACCAGCCGCTGCACCTCGGCACTGCGGGAATGACTCGCGAAATACAGCCCCGCTCCGCTCTGCTCGGCGCGCAGGAGTGCCGCGTCGCGGGCATGGACGTACGGGGTCAGGTGCTCGGCGAGAACCGGGTCTCCGTCATCCCACATCACCAGCGCGCCGAGCCGGTGCGCCGGGGCGTACACCGCCGACCGATTGCCGAGGATGATCCGCGGCACCGGGTCGAGTGCCCGGAGAAACCCTGCGTATCTCTCGCTGCCCGACTGCCTGGAGTCGACGCGCACGACACCTCGATGCCCGAACGACTCAAGGGCGTCACGCACCTGATCCACGTCTCGATAATCAGGGGCCACGACGATCGCGCTGCGTCCGCTCGCGTGCACGGCAAGTGCGGCCCTCGCCACGGTGACCGCCCAGCCCCCGACCCATTCGCCCGTGCCCAGGCGCGCGGGTCCGTGCGAGGGTGTCACGGCGACCCGTCCGCCCTCACTCAGGAGCTGAGCCAATTCCGCCTCTTCTGGGAGTGGATCAAACGGCAGGTTCTCGTTCCCGGGATCTGGCGCGGTACCCGCAAGGTGTTGCTTCTCGGCCCGCACCATGCGCGGGGGAATCGCGAGCCGGATGATGTCGCCGGCGCTGCCCCCGGCCCGATCCGCCACCGCTCGCGCGAGCCGATACAGCTCGGGCGTGAGCACGGGAACCGGGCCCACGATCTCGGCAATCGGCTGCAGTTCACCGCCGAACTCGCTGTGTTCGGCAAACGCGACGATGTAGCCGTGGCTGCGCCTGCTCTGCGAGCGGAAGGGCACCCGCACCCGCTGCCCCACCCGCAGTTGGGCAGCCAGATCCTCGGGCACCGCGTAGTCAAACAGGTGGTCGAGTTGCGGCAGGGCGGAGTCGAGAAGCACGAGCGCCACCCGACGCTCGTGGGGCGCCTCGGCCTCGAAGGTCACCGCATGCTCGGTCACGCTCGGTTCCCGCTCACGTCGATGGCCCGGTCACGCCCGTCACCGGATAACGTCGACACCTCGGCACTACTCGCCGACCCGCGCGGGCTACAGCCCGGCTGCCGCGCGCAACTCGGCGACACGTGGCGTCTGCTCCCACGTGAACCCCGGCAGGTCGCGCCCAAAGTGCCCGTATGCGCTGGTCTGCGCGTAGATGGGGCGCAAGAGGTCAAGATCGCGAATAATCGCCAGTGGCCGCAAGTCAAAGACCTCACGCACGGCGCGTTCGATGTGATCCAGGGGCACCGACTCGGTGCCGAAGGTCTCGACGTACAGCCCCACCGGATGCGCCCGCCCGATGGCATAGGCCACCTGCAATTCGGCGCGCCGGGCTAGGCCAGCCGCGACCACGTGCTTCGCCACCCAGCGCATCGCGTAGGCCGCCGAGCGGTCCACCTTCGAAGGGTCTTTGCCGCTGAATGCCCCGCCACCGTGTCGGCTCGCGCCGCCGTATGTATCGATGATGATTTTGCGGCCGGTCAGACCGGCATCTCCCATAGGCCCGCCAATGACGAAGGGGCCAGCGGGGTTGATGAACAGCTGCACCTCATCGCTCGCCAATTCCACACGCCCCAATACCGGGCGAATCACCTCTCGCTCGATGTCAGCGCGCAGGTCGGCCTGACTGATCTCGACCGAGTGCTGCGTCGAGAGCACGACCGCTTCGATGGTCGCTGGCCTGTCGCCGTCGTACCCGATCGTCACCTGGGTCTTGCCGTCAGGCCGAAGATACGGGAGCACGCCGGTCTTGCGCACCTCGGTGAGGCGCTCCGCGAGGCGGTGTGACAGCCAGCTCGGCAGGGGGTGCAACTCGGGTGTCTCGTCGGTGGCGTAGCCGAACATGATGCCCTGGTCGCCCGCGCCCTGCAGGCTCAGCGGATCCACTTCTTCGCCCTCGCGCACCTCGAGCGAGGCATCGACACCGCTCGCGATGTCTGGCGACTGCTGACCGATGGAGATGGACACCCCGCACGAGTTCGCGTCGAACCCCATGTCGCTGCTGGTGTAGCCCACCTCACGAATCGCCGCGCGCACAATCTGCGGAATCTCGACGTAGCCGGAGGTGGTCACCTCGCCAGCGACGTGCACGAGGCCCGTCGTCACGAGCGTCTCGACCGCGACTCGAGCGTCCGGATCTTGCTCAAGCATGGCATCAAGAATCGAGTCGGAAATGCGGTCGCAGATCTTGTCTGGATGACCCTCGGTGACCGACTCGGAGGTGAACTGACGAAGTGACACGGGTTGCCTTTCGAACGTGCGAGAAAACGACAGTGGCGCCGGATCTGAGATATACCCAGCCTATCCGGCGCCACTGACAAGGATGCGGGTGTTACTCCGCGCTCGCAGCCTCAGCTTCATCGAGCGCCGCGGCGAGTGATGACTCTGCCGGCTCGGGCTTCTTCGGAGTCATGACCAACTTGCCCTCTACAATCTCGTGCAGAGCCGTCGAGAGTGGCTTGTCGTCGACCGACGCGTCAACCAACGGGCCGACGTTGTCGAACAGGTTTCCGTCGTGCAGATCGGTGTAGTAATCGTTAATCTGACGGGCACGCTTCGAGGCGAAAACCACCAGGGCGTACTTCGAATCCACCTTCTCGAGCAGGTCGTCGATGGGGGGATCGATAATGCCGTTCACCTGTGCCATTGGCGTTTCTCCTTCGCTTGAACCTCATCATCCTACCCCACCTTGCCGATGGGGCACCTGTTAGCCGAGGAAGTTGCGCACGAGCACGTGGCCACGTGAGGTACTGAGCCGGGTCCACGTGAGTGTGCGGGCGACGGTCGCCGTGGGCTCACCGGGGAGAAACCCCAGCACCTCGGCCGCGAAGGCCGCCGCGGCGGGTACACCCGGCGCGATCTCGACGCCCCACACCGAGCGTCGCACCTGACGCACGAGCGGATCGCCCGGATCGGCTGGGAGCGCCTCGGACACCCGGGTGATGCCCTGCTGTGCGACGGTGATGAGCGAGGGCCCGTCAATCACCCCATCGGACTCCCAGCCGCTCGTGGGTGGCAAGACTCCCGCCCACGCCGCGGCAACAGTCATCTCCGGCAGTTCCAGGCGGAGCCCGACCAGGCCCATGCGTGCCATTCGATCAAGCAACGCCCTCCCCGACACCGTGATGTCGGTCTCGGCATCGCTGCCTACTTCGCTCGCCGGTTCGCTTCCCGCTTCGGCACCGGGTTCGAAGCCCGGACGACTGGCCACATCGGGCCCCGCGTCGCGCCGTGGCCGTAGCGCGAAGGCCCGCATCCCGAGCACCACCGGCACCGAGTCCAAGAGCCCGGCCGGCGCCTGGATGCATCCATAGACCGCCAGTGCATCGCCCCGCGTGAGTATCCGCACCTCCGGCTCCCCCGCGCGCTGCAGTCGCTCAAGAAAGACCCGAAGGTCGTCTCGGGTCTGATGGTCGGCAAGCTCAAGCTGCGTGGTCACCCCACCACCCTAGTGGTGGGCGATCCACCCATAGACTGAAGTGGATCGGCCGCTTCGCGGCCTCGCCCGCTCGACGTTCAGGAGGCGCAATGACCGGCGTACCAGACCTCACCGCGATGCTTTCCGTGCTCGATAGCGGCGCGCGCACCCACGACGATATCTTCACCGGACCGGCCCTCCCCACCCCGCATGGTCGCTCGTTCGGCGGCCAGGTCTTGGGTCAGGCGCTGGCAGCAGCTGGCGAGACGGCGCCCGACGGGCGCGGGCTGCACTCCATGCACGGCTATTTCCTGCGGCCGGGGGTGTCAGACGAGCGCATGACCTTCGAGGTCGCCAGGCTCTACGACGGTCGGTCGTTTTCGACCCGGCGCGTGCAGTCGTACCAAAACGGCACGGTGCTCATGTCGCTGATCGCGTCCTTCCAAGAGGAGGCCGAGGGCCTGGAACACCAGGAACCGTACGATCTCTCCGGGCTGCCGGCACCTGACGACCTTCCGAGCGTGTGGGAGCGGTTCGGCCACCTCGCGAACGAGGGCCGGGCGTCGTGGATCCTCAACCGACCGTTTGATTTTCGGTACATCGATCCAGACATCACGTTTGAGGTTGAGCATCGCACCCACACGCAGCGGGTCTGGATGCGCAGCCGCGACCAACTCGGCGACTCGCAGCTGTTGCACTCGGCAGCCCTTGCCTTTGCGAGTGACTACATGCTGGTAGAGCCGGTTGCGCGTCAGCACGGGCTCCCCTGGGCAACTCCGGGGTTGCGCATGGCAAGCCTCGACCACGCGATGTGGTTTCACCGGCCGTTCCGCGTCGACGAGTGGTTGCTCTACGTGCTTGAGTCGCCAACGTCGCAGGGCGGTCGGGGCCTCACGCACGGACGCTTCTACGACCGCGCCGGCGTGTTGGTCGCCAGCGTGTCGCAGGAGAGCATGATCCGATTCCCCGGAATGGGGAGCGAGAGCTAGCTACCGCTCTCGCCCTTTCCGAGCCACGAACAGCACATAGCGCTCGAGCGCATAGTTCGGGTCGCGTGTGCCACCCTTCAGTAGCCACTCGGTCTCGGCGGCAAGATCGATGCACCGTGCGAGATCGCTCTCGCGCCAGCCACGCGTTTCTTTCAACGCGCGCTCGACCTGCCAGGGTGCCATGCCGAACTCTTTGGCGAGTTGACCGCTACTGCCGACCGCGCCGTAGACGCGCGCCATCCCGCGCACCTTCATATTCAGTGCAGCGAGCATCGGTATGGGATCGGTGCCGGTCGACAGCGCGTGCCGCAACAGCACCAGGGCATCCGCCGCGCGGCCAGCTGTCGCCGCGTCGGCCACCTTGAAGGCGCCGGCTTCCACGCGCCCCTCGGTCACTCGCTCAATATCGCTCTCGTTCAGCCGGAGGCCCACGTCGGTGACCAGCTGCTCGATGGCCCCGGCGAGCTCGCCGAGCGACCCACCGTAGGCGGCGACCAGAGCCCGCACCGCGCCCGGGCTCACCTGCGCGCCGAGTCGTCGAAACTCGCCCTGCGCGAACCCGAGGCGTTCGGCATCCTTCTTCAGCTCCGCGCAGACGATCTCGCATGCTCCAGCGGCCTGCCCCGGAGCCCCGCGCACGATGTCGAGGAGCGACTTCCCGCGCTGCCCTCCGGCGTGCCGGAGCACGAGGGTGGCCCCATCGGCCGGCTCGGACAGGTACCGCTTCGCGTCTTCGATGAACGCATCGCTCGCCTTCTCGACCCCCTCCACACGAATGAGTCGCGGGTCGGCAAAGAGCGAGGGGCTGGCGACGGTGAAGAGCTCACCGCTGCCGTAGCTCGGCGCGTCGATATCGTGCACCTCGAGGGCCGGGTCTGCACGGTGCAGGGCCTCGCGGATCGCCCGGCTTGCGCGGTCGGCGAGAAACTGCTCGGGCCCACTGATCAGTACGACGGGCGCGGGTCTCGCTTCATCGAACGTCAGCTGCACAATCTTCGTCTTACCGCCTGCTGCTGCCACGCATCCAGCTTAGGGGTGGGGCCCGACATCGGGTGTCGCCTGGCGCTCCACCCACGGTCGAAGGGCTCCGTCTTCTGGCGAGAGCGCAATCGAACCGGAGGTGTCGGTGCGGAGCGTGCGCGTGCCCGAGTTCGCAAGCGCAGCGAGTGTTTCTCCCGAGGGATGTCCGTAGCCATTGCCCGTACCGACGGAGACGAGGGCCCACGCAGCTCCCACCCGAGCCGGCAGGCCCTGATCTTGGTCTCGCGAACCGTGATGTGACACCTTGATCACATCTGCCTCAAGCTGATCGATTCGCGACAGAATCTCTTGCTGTTCCTCGAGCCCGGTATCGCCGAGGAGCAGGAGTCGCGTCTCACCGGCATCGATCATGAGCACGACGCTCGCCGAGTTCGTGTCGGCGGGGGTGACCTCCGCGCGCGGTGCCAACACCTCCCATCTCAGGCCTGCAGGCGCAGGCTCTGGGCCAGGAATCTGGCCAGCTGCCGCTTCGGCCTCGCCCGCGCGACCTCCCGCTGCGAGCCCCGCCTCTCCGATAGTGGTGGGCACCCGTGCAACGCGCAGCTGTCGCACCACTTCCCGCTCCTCACCTCGTTGCTCGAGCGACGCTGGGGAGATGAGTGCCGCGTCGACCCGGGCGATGATCGCGGGGAGCGCCCCGACGTGATCGCGATCGTCGTGGGAAAGCACGAGAAGGGCGAGGCGATCCACACCGAAGCGATCGAGGCAGGCCAGAAGCCTCACCTCGTCGTCGCCCGTATCTACGAGCATCACCTCGTCAGGCATCGCCGGATCGCGCACCAGCACAGCATCGCCCTGCCCGACATCGCAGGCAACGATCGCCCAGTTCGCCGGGGTGTCGAAGCGCTCGCTCGCAGGGGTGATCACCGTGACCGCGAAGAAGATGCCCAGCGAGGCGGACGCGATCACCCAGATAGCAATGCGCAGTGAGTGTGCGGGTGGCTCGATGTTCGCCCAGGGCCTGCGGCGCGGGGCCCGCACTCCGCCCGGCAGCCCCAGATGCCCCCGATGCAAAGCCCAGGCTGCGAGCAGGCCGAGTTGGCACGCGGCCAAGAGCAGTGCTCCGGCCCAGCCCTCGGGCCAGAACCAGCGCGCGAGGGGCAGTTCGGAGGTGACCTCCGCGGTTGCGGCCACCCACCGGGCAGGAACACTCGCGCAGAGGAGGGCCGCGTGTGCGAGCGGTGAGCTGAGCGGCAGGAGCAGCATCGCCACGAGGCCGAGACCAGTGCCAAGCGGCGCGGCGGGCGCGGCAAGCACGTTGGCGAGCACCCCCACCGCGGGAATTCCAGGTTGTAGGAGCAGCAGGAACGGCCCGCACGCGACTTGCGCGGCCAGCGCCACACCGATCGGAAGGGCAAGCAGCTGCGGCAGCCGCAGGCGCCTGCGCAGCCAGAGCGCGATCGGTGTCGCCAGCAGCAGGATTCCTCCGGTTGCCACAACAGACAGGGCAAAACCTGCCTGGAGCGCCTGCCACGGGTCGATGAGGAGGAGCACACCGATCGCCGCTCCGAGCGCAGGGAGCGACGAGGCACGCTTCCCACCGAATCCTGACACCAGGAGGACCGTGGCCATGACTGCTGCGCGCTGAACGCTGGAGTCGGGACCGACGATCGCGACAAAGCCGGCCAGCGCCGCCGCAGCTGCAACGATGCGGAGCCGATGCCCAGCACCTATACGCGCGAGCAGCCACATGATTGCCCCAGTGACGAGGGCGCAGTTCGCCCCGGACACCGCCGTGAGGTGTGTGAGTGAGCTCTCAAGCATTGCCGCGTCGAGATCGTCGGAGACGAGCGAGGTGTCTCCGACGGCGAAACCGGGAACGAGTTCCGCCCCGTCAACTCCGGCTGCGGCAGTGCTCAGCCCGTTTCTCAAGCCCGCAGCAACCTGACCGACTCTCAGCCCCCACTGCTCTTGGTGCCCTGCACCGGCCGCTGGTGAGGAACCCATCGCGAGATCGGTCACGCGCATCGTGAAAGCGGCCGCGTCTCCATACGGAGTTCGGGTGAGCACACCGGTGACCCTCATCCGGGTTCCCGGAGCCGAGTTCGCCTCCGGTGTTCCGTCGAGAAACAAGAGGAGGGGCACGCTCCCCCTGACCCCCGGCGCTTGAGCACGCACCCAGCTGCGCTGCGCGCCGAATTCCCCCGCTGTACCCTCGGGGAAGCTCACGAGATCCACCTCGAGCGTGATGCGCTCGGAGGCCGCCGCCGCCTGCACGAATGCCGGGTCGTGCCTCCCATGCTCCACCGCGGCGACCCGCCCACCCAAGAGCACGAGCAGCGCGCAGCCGATCGCCACAATGAGCCAGGTGGATCGCCATCGACCGCCGAACCAAAGCGCCAGAATCAGGAGTGCAGTCCCGGCCGTCGCCACCACACACATCACCCAGATTGCCGCGCCGGGGGTGACGATCATCCAGGCACACGCACCCCAACTCGTCAGCGCCGGCGCGATCAGCCGCCATCGACCCGGAGGCGGCGCGTCGACGGTGGAGGGTTCGTCAGCAGCGATGGTGCGAAGGTCGGGGCCCGTCACACGGTCACACGATCTCGAAGCCCCTCGAGCGTCTTTGCGCCGATACCGGATACTTCAAGGAGCTGTTCGACGGTTCCGAACTGACCATTCGTGGATCGCCAGTCGAGAATGCGCTGCGCGAGGGCTGGCCCGACCCCCGGCAGGGATTCGAGTGCCGCCAAGTCTGCGCTGTTGAGGTTGATGACGGAACCGATCGCGGGGCCGCCGGCTCGTGGGACGGATCCACTTGGCCCAGTCGACGCGGTCAGCGCGTTCGGCACCACAATCTGCTCACCGTCTTGCGCGATTCGCGCCAGGTTTACCCCGGAAAGCACCGCACCGGCGGTGGCTCCGCCGGCGAGCTCGATGGCGGCCTCCACGCGTGATCCGGCAGGAAGCTCCACCACGCCGGGTGAATGTACTTCTCCCACCACGTGCACGTATATTGGCGCATCGTCGGCGAGATCGCCGAGTGACCCCGGACCGTTCGCGCTTGGTGAGTTCGCTGGCACCGCGCTCGCAGCCGCGTCGCCCAGCCCTTCCGCGCCGCCAGTGGTCTCCGCGGTCGCAGCGTTGGCATCGGCAACGTCTTCAGCAACCGGAAGGTTCGGACGTACGAACACCGAGACGATAGCAACGATGACCGCAAGCGAGAACACCGCCGCGCCGAGCAGCACCGGCACCGACACCGCGCGAAAGATGCGCTCGCGCATCGTCGGCGGTGGTCGCCAATCGATGGGCTTAGGCGGGTCACTCGGGCCCTGGGCCTCAAGGCCCGAGAGTCTCAGGCCCCATCGCTGGCGGCCCGGCGGGGGCTCGTCTTGTGGGAGGTGATGGACGGCCATGCCCACACGCTAGGCGGGGGCTGGCCGCCCGAGTGCCTGGTCACCGCAGCCTCTGGAGAACTTCAGGAGTTCACACCGATTCACCGAGGTGTGAGCGGGAAGTCACGCCCCAGGGGGCACCCGCGAGCGCGGCTACCCCGCGGGCTTGGTCGCGATGCTCACGATCTTCGGTACGCGCACGACAACGTTGACGATCTGCCGATCACCGATGGCGCGCTGCACCGATTCCGAGGCACGTGCCGCGGCTTCCGCGTCGGCCTCGCTGACCGATGCGGGCAGCGTGAGCCGATCGCGCACCTTGCCGTCGACCTGCACCACGAGGGTGATCTCGTCTTCGACGAGGAGCGCCGGGTCGGCATCCGGCCACACTCGCAGCGCGACCGTCGGCTGATGCCCGAGCAGCGCCCACATGTCTTCTGCCGCATACGGGGCAAAGAGGGAGAGAATGATCGCGACGGCCTCTGCAGATTCGCGCACTGCCGGGTCGGCGGCGCCAGCCCCCGAGTCGATCGCCTTGCGCGTGACGTTGACCTGATCCATCAGGCGAGCGACCAGCACGTTGAATTTGTAGTGTTCCACGAGCCCGGGCGCATCCGCCAGCAACCGGTGCGTGTGGCGCCGAAGCGCCAGGTCGCCGGTCGAGACGTCGACACCCAGCTCGGATGCCACGTCGTTCGCGACGCGCCATGCACGAGCCAGGAACTTCGCCGACCCCTGCACCGACACGTCGGCCCAGTCGATGTCGTCTTCCGGCGGGCCCGCGAATGCGAGGGTCACCCGCAGCGCATCGGCGCCGTGCGCGCTGAGCTCGGAGGCGAACTCGACGAGGTTGCCCTTCGACTTTGACATCTTGGCACCGTCTTGCAGCACCATGCCCTGGTTCAGCAGCGAGGTGAAGGGCTCCTGAAAATCGAGGTACCCAAGATCGAACAGCACCTTCGTGATGAAACGCGAATAGAGCAGATGCAGGATCGCGTGCTCGACACCGCCCGCGTACTGGTCGATCGGGCCCCAGCGCTTCGCTTCGGCCGGGTCAAACGCCTGGGTATTGTCTTGCGCCGAGAGGAACCGGAGGTAGTACCAGGAACTGTCGACGAACGTGTCCATCGTGTCGGGGTCGCGGGTCCAGGTCTCGCCTGTGTCCGGATCCACCACGGTGCCCCACTCGGTCGCCGCACCGAGCGGCGAGCTTCCCTTGGGCTTGAGGTCGAGGCCCTCGCTCGAGGGCAGCCGCACCGGCAGCTCGCTCTCGGAAACGGTACGCATCTCGCCATCAGCCCCGTGCAGGATCGGGATGGGAGTGCCCCAGTAGCGTTGCCGCGAGATCAGCCAGTCGCGCAGTCGGTAGGTCTTCGCTGCACGCCCGGTGGCACGGCGTTCGAGGAGCTCGATCGCCCGCTGAATGGCCTCGGTCTTCTCAAGCCCGTCGAGCTCGCCCGAGTTGACGAGGGTGCCATTGCCGGCGGTCGCGACCCCGCTCTGCGCGGGATCGGGAAGCGACTCACCGTCTTCGCCACGAACGTCGACGACAACCCGCACCGGCAGATCGAACCGCAGGGCAAAGTCGAGGTCGCGCTGGTCGTGTGCGGGCACGGCCATGATCGCGCCGTGGCCGTAATCGGCCAGGACGTAATCGGATGCCCAGACCGGAATGCGCTCACCCGTGAGTGGGTTCGTCGCGAAGTGGTCGAGGAAGACGCCGGTCTTCTCGCGATCGGCGTTCTGTCGATCGATCTCGGTCTGCTTCTGCGCCTCGGTGAGATATGCCTGAAACTGCATGCGCACCTCGGGGGATGCGCTCGCGGCGAGTTCGGCCGCGAGATCGGAGTCGGGGGCGACGACCATGAAGGTGGCACCGTACAGGGTGTCGGGGCGCGTCGTGAAGACGGGAACCTTCGCCTCGCGGCCCTCGATCTCGAACTCGACCTCCGCACCAATGGAGCGGCCGATCCAGTTGCGCTGCATGTTGAGCACCTTGGTCGGCCATTGGCCCTCAAGCGCATCGAGATCGTCGAGGAGGCGATCCGCGTAGTCAGTGATGCGGAAGTACCACTGAGTGAGCTTCTTCTTGACGACCTGCGCACCCGATCGCTCGGAGGTGCCGTCTGCGAGTACCTGCTCGTTCGCGAGCACCGTCTGGTCTACCGGATCCCAATTGACCCAGCTCGCCTTGCGGTACGCGAGCCCCTTTTCGTAGAGCTTCAGGAAGAGCCACTGATTCCACTTGTAGTACTCGGGGTCGCTGGTGTGCAGCACCCGGCTCCAGTCGAATGACGGCGCGTAGACGCGAAACGAGGCCTTTTGCTGTGCAATGTTGGCGTAGGTCCACTCGCGCGGATCGACACCTCGCTTGATTGCCGCGTTCTCGGCGGGCAGCCCAAACGAATCCCAGCCGATGGGGTGCAGCACGTCGTAGCCGCGCCCCCGCCAGTAGCGGGCCATCACGTCGCCGAAGCAGAACGCCTCGGCGTGACCCATGTGGAGGTCGCCGGACGGATACGGGAACATGTCGAGCACGTACTTCTTCGGGCGATCGCTCTCGCCGGCGCTCACCACGAAGGGTTGCATTTCTTCCCACACGGGAAGCCAACGATCCTGGATCGCTTGGAAGTCGTAGCCCTCGACTGGCTGCTCGCTCACACACACCTCTGGTTTAGCTCGAAAGAGTGCCTACGATGCGTAGGCAGACATCACTCAAGAATACCGGTGTTTACCGGGCGAGCTTTTCCAGCAGCGGGGCGGCCTTCAGGCGCCGCTCGCGTTCTTCGCTCGCGGGATCAGAATCCGCGGTGATCCCGCCCCCCGCGCCCACGAACGCGGTGACCGAACTCGTACCGAGCCCCCGCAGCTCGATGCTGCGGATCGTCATCGCGAGTTCCGCCTCGCCGCCGGCGATCCACCCGAAACACCCCGAATACAGCCCGCGAGGCTCGCCCTCGATTTGCGCGAGAAGCTCTACGGCGCGGTGCTTGGGTGCCCCCGTCATCGATCCACCGGGGAAGCAGGCCGCGACCGCGTCGACCGCGTCGAGCCCCGCACGCAGCCTGCCCGACACGGTGCTCACCAACTGATGCACGTGTGGGTGCGTCTCGACGCGCAAGAAACCGCTGGTGGCCACCGTGTCCGGCTCGCAGATTCGACTGAGGTCGTTCCGCATGAGATCGACGATCATGAGGTTTTCCGCACGTTCCTTGGGGTCGGCGGCGAGCTCCGTCGCGAGCGCCGCGTCCGCACGCGCATTTGCGCCCCGAGGCCTTGTGCCCTTGATCGGATGGGTCGTCACCGTCCCCCCCGACACCCTGAGGAAGCGCTCCGGGCTCGCGCTCACGAGTGCGCGCTCCCCCGCGACGATGACCCCGCCGCGCGAGCTTGCCCCGCTCAGGCGTAGCTTCAGATAGAGCGAGAGTGGATCCTGCCTGCCGTGCACTGTGGCTCGATCGGTGAGGCACAGTACGTAGGCGTCGCCGTCGACGATCGCCGCCCGGCACGCCGCGACCTGGTCTCGATACTCGTGCTCGGTTCGCCGCCAGGTCTGTGCGCGGGCTTCCGTGGTCGCAGCGGAACCCGGTGACTCAGTGTGGATCGCGGAACCGGCTGGGCTCGGGAAACCATCGGGCGCATCGGTGTGAGCGATGTCCATCCGTTCCGCCCCAAGCGAAGCCCCGTGGCGGTCCAGCCACGCCTCCAGCGCAGCCTCGCTCTCACCCGAGAGCTCGGCACGCCCAGTACCGTGATCCAGGATCAGCACCGTGGAGACAGCGAGCGCAAAGCCGGGAACTGCGTCATCGGGCTGCGGAGTGAGGCCCAGCAGCGCCACCCCGAACTCGTAGCTCAGGGCCGTCACCCATCCGAAGATCTCCGGTGATTGCTCGCCCCGGCCCAGTGTCTGCTCGCCGCGCAACATGCGGAGAAACTCGTGCTCTCTTCCTCGCTCTGCACGGCGCACGTCGCTTGCCGAGCCCAGATAGCTGTGTCCGGCGGCCTCGCCGGGTACCTGGGCCTCGCCATCGAGCCAAAACCAGGCGCTGTCGCGGGCGAGGCTGCGCGCAACCAGCGCCACCTCTCTCGGCCACGGCACCTGCCGAGATGTCGCACCTCGCTGCATCACCCCTCCAGCGTAGTGTTGTTCCCGCACCCATCCCGCGGAGGAATTGATGACGGATCAGGATCGATCGGGCCAGTTACTGGCTGCCGATTCATTCCGCGTGCGCGGAATCGGCGCGCGGGCGGAGGTGCGCGGCTGGGGTCTGCACGTAGATCGATTCGCGCGCACCGCGGCCGGCTGCCTGAGCGACTCCACCGAGCGCGCCTGGCTCGCGGAATCCCTGCCCGGCTTTCTTGCGCAGGCACGCGCCGACATTGCCGCGTTTGGAGAGGGCTTCCCCCGGCTCGAACTCTGGCACCGGTCGGACGGCACGTTGCGGCTCCACCTCGCCGTGAGGCCGCTGCCGGTGCTTTCCGATCACCTTTCCGTTCGCTCCGCGCACGGCTTCTCCCTCACCGACCCACGCCGTAAGGGCCCCAACATCGAGCGCCTGATGGCACTGAACCGTGACCTCGGCGCCGAGGCATTGCTTCTTGATGCGCACGGCAATATTCGCGAGGGTGCCACCACGAGCATTCTGTGGTGGGACGGCGACACGCTGTGCCGCGTCGCGGGTCAGGAGCGTGTGTGGTCAGTCACCGAGCGACTCGTGACCGAGATCGCGCTGGGCACGGGCACGGAGGTCGCATCACGCGACCTCCCGGCCACCGAGCTTCGCCTGCACGAGGTTTGGGCGGTGAACGCGCTGCACGGAATTCGGCCAGTACTCGCGGTCGACGACGTACCGTTGTCTCAGCCGAACGCAGAGCGGCTCTCGACCTACCGTAATGCCCTCGATCTGCGCTGGTCCCCAATTACTGCGGTGTAGGTCGCATCAACTCTCCGCCGTGATTCCTGCGTCACGCCAGCGAACCGCCTGCGTTACGCCAGCGACCCGCTACCGAGGAGTCGCAATTCCACCAGCACTCTCTCCGGGGTCGTGGAATTGCGACCTCTCGATGGGATCCTCCACCAGCAAGTGCTGCGCGTGACCCAGGGCACTGCACCCAGGCACCCAGGCAAACCCTACGCAAGAGAGAGCCGAGTGGCCCGAATCTCGGGCGGCACCTCGGTGTGGGTGATGAGAATCACTGCTCGATTGTCTGGCACCGCGCCCAGAAGGTCAAGCAGCAGCCGATCGGCACGCTCACGGTCGACGCCCGCGGTCGGCTCGTCGAGGATCACCACGGGGAAGTCGGCGAGGATCGCGCGGGCCAGTGCGATGCGCTGGGCCTGCCCTCCCGAGACCAGCGCACCTCGCTCGCCCACCGGGGCACCGAGCCCCCCGCGCTCACTCGCCCATTCGGCAAGGCCGACCTGCGCCAAGGCACCCATGAGTTCCTCGTCGGTCGCCGTTTCTCTCGCGAAGAGGAGGTTCTGCCGAAGATCGGCATCAAACAGGTGCGGGGATTGTTCACACAGACCCACAACCTCTCGAATCTCGGCTCCGCGGAGGTGTCTCGCCTCGAGACCCAACACCCGGTAACTCCCGTGGTACTCGAGCAGGCGCACCAGCGCGAGCGCGAGTGAGCTCTTGCCGGCTCCGCTTGGGCCGGTGACAATCAGAGTCTCGCCGGCGCGCAGGTCGAAGGAGACATCGCGCACCGCCGGGCTGACTGCCCCGGGATGTCTCACCCCAAGGTCTCGAACTTCGAGCAGCGGGCGGGCCACGACCCTGCCTGTCGCCTGAGTTGCCCCAGTCACGGGCGCTGGAGGTACCCACAGCGTCGCCGGGAGAGCTTCCCGCGACAGCGACAGTGGATCTGCCGGATCGACCGGCAGCTCAGCGGGGAGGGCCGTTTCGGTGAGGTCGGCCACCCGAGCCGCACTCGAGGCGACGGTGCGCCGGGCGACGAGCGCCTGGGGCACTTGGGCGAAGACCTCGAAAACCGCCGCCGGAACAATCACCGCGGCGGCGAACAGCGGCGCAGAGAGGCCCTCGCCCAGGCTCGGGGCGAGGGAGAGCAGGATCATCAGGGTGGTGGCACCTGAGGCAAGCGACAGCAACGCGCCGGTGACCCCCGCCGCACGGGATCGACCGAGCTGTATCCGAGCCAGCCGGCGCTCCGTACTCGCGATCCGCTCACGCTGCATCGGCAACGCACCATAGGCCACAAGCTCGGATGCCGATTCGAACCGCTCAAGCAGGGTGTCGGTGAGCGCTGCCCGTGCCTGCGAGAGCTCCCGATCGCTGGCACCGGCGATGCGCCGGGAGAGCCAGGCGGCGAGCACGCCGGAGACGAGGAGCGACACAGCGAGGACGAGCGCGGCGAGTGGCGACACCAGTGCGAGCACGGCGAGGCTGAGTGTCAGGATAATGCCGCTGACGATGAGCGGCTGCCTGACGCGGAGCGGGTGATCCTGCAGCTGATCCACGTCGTCGACGAACGCGGCGAGCACCTCGCCGCGACGGTGTGACTCGATGGCACCGGGCACGCGAGGAATCAGCGCCCCGAAGGTGTCACTGCGCAGCTCAGAAAGTTGGGCCAGCGCGGCATCGTGGCTCGCGAGACGCTCTGCGTAGCGAAACGCCGCGCGGCCGATGGCGAAGGCGCGTACCCCCACAATGGCGAACGTGAGGAAGAGGATCGGCGGCTGCTCCCCCGCCCGAACGATCAGCCACATGCTGAGTGCGAGCAGGCCCACGACGCTCGCATCAGCGAGCGCGCCGAACACGATTCCCGCGATCGACCGACGCCAGGGTGGTGTCGCCAGGCGCAGCACCCGGGCGATATCGGCTGGCTCTGTCGTCATGCCGATACCCCCACGCGAACCACCCGATCTGCGGCTTCGATGAGTGCCGGGCGATGACTCACGACAAGCACGGCCCGACCCGCACGCGCCTCAGCCTTCAGTGCAGCACACAGGAGTGCCTCGCTGGCCGCGTCGAGCGCCGAGCTTGGCTCGTCCAACACGATCGCCCCGGCTCCGATTGACCACGCGCGGTACAGGGCACGTGCGATCGCCACGCGCTGTGCTTGGCCGCCGGAGAGTCCGGCGCCCTGGGCACCCAGCACCCTCAACGGTTCGATGTCGCCGAGGCCCACCGTTGCGAGCGCACGCCGAACGAGCGTTTGATCTGCTTTCTGCGCACCGAGGGCAACGTTCTCGGCGACCGTGCCCTGCAGGAGACCCGGGCGTTGCCCCGACCATGCCACCGTGTCGGGTCGAGTGATCGTGCCGACCGCGGGAGACACGAAGCCCAAGAGAGCCGACACGAGCGTCGACTTGCCCGCTCCAGATGGCCCGGCGAGCGCCACCATTTCCCCCGGGTCGACAGAGAAGCTCACCGGGCCAGCCACCTCACGCTCGTCGCGGCGAACGGAGACCGAGTCGAAGCGAATACCCTGGGCCGCGCCGGGGACTGGCAGTGCTTCCGCCGGTTCTTCGATGATGTCGAACACCGCCTGGGCCGCCGCGAGGCCCTCGGTTGACGAGTGAAAGGCGGCGCCGACCTGCCGAATCGGGATGAACACCTCGGGCAGCAGCAGCAATACGAAGAGCCCCAGCGCGAGCGGGAATTCGCCCGTCACGAGCCGCGTGCCGACCGTCACCGCGACCAACGCGATCGAGAAGGTGCCCGCGAGATCGAGCACGAACCCCGACAGGAAGGTGACCCGCAGCACCTGCATCGTGCGGGTGCGGTACTCCCCCGTTTCGCGGGCGATCCGCTCGAATTGCCGCTGCTCGCGCCGGAAGATCTTCAGCGTCGAGAGACCCTCAACGACATCAAGGAAGGAACGTGAAAGGTGCTGGAGCTGCTGCCATTGCCGCTCCTGCACCGCGCGCGTCGCCAGGCCGATGAGGATCATGAAAAGCGGGATCACGGGAAACACGATCAGGACCGTGACACCGCTCAGGGGGTCTGCGAGGAGCACCGCGAGCACGAGAAACGGGGTCGCGCACGCGGTGAGAATCAGCTGCGGGAGATACGAGGAGAAGTATCCATCGAGCGCGTCGAGGCCGCGCCCCAGCGCGGTTGCCGGGCCCACGTCGGCCCGGCTGCCAAGCCACTCAGGCGAGCGCCGATCGATCGCATCGAGGGCGGCTGCGCGCAGCTGCGCCTTGGCGCGCACGGCCCCGCGTGCGGCCACGACCTCCATGCCCCACGTGGCGAGCGACCGCGCGACGAGTGCGACCGCCGCTCCCCCCAGGAGCAGGGGAAGCGACTCGGGCCCGAGCGCGCCCTCGGCCACGCGACCGGAGGCCCCGCCAGCACCACCGAGCACCGGGAGCACGAGCGTGGCGATGGCGTTCGCGAGCAACCAGCACCAGGCGATCACCGCTGCGGTGCGCACCACACCGAGGAGCCCCCCGATACCGAGAACTGTGCGCGCAGCTTGTGCGTAGCGCAGCAGTCTCGGGTCGAGGGGCTTCACGGTGTAACTGTATCGATGTGGGAGGTGCGCGCTGGCTGAGAGCCCGGGGCGCTCAGTGCGCGCCGACGAGCTCGTCGCTGGGAATGTGGGTGCGCGAGATCCGCTTCCGGAATACCCAGTACGTCCACGCCTGGTAGGCGAGCACTAACGGAAGCGTGAACACCGCCACCCAGGTCATGAGTTCGAGCGTCATCTGCGAACTCGCAGCACCCTCAATCGTCATCGAGTACGCGGGGTCGGTGCTCGAGATCATGACGTATGGGAACAGCGCCATGAAGATGGCCAGCAGCGCGAACGCGATCGTGAGGGTATTGAACGTAAACGCCCAGCCCTCGCGCGCCCGCAGGTTGAAAAGGATTCCAGCGACAAGTGACACCGCGGCGAGGCCCGCGAGCACGATCACGAGCAGCGCGTTTTCGTCTCCCAGATGCTGCACGACGGTCCACACGAGGAACGCCGCCGCAACCACGAGCGTGATCAGCCCCACTTTGGTGGCAAGCGACCGCGCGCGCACTCGAATGTCGCCCTCGGTCTTCAGTGCGATGAAGACCAGTCCGTGCGTGAAGCACAGGAGCAGCAGAGTGAGGCCGCCGAGGAGACCGTAGGGGTTGAGCAACGTGAGCAGCGTCCCCGTGAAGATCCACCCACCGCCCTCGAGCGGCTCGATCGGCACGCCCTGAATGAGGTTCGCGAAGGCGGTGCCCCAGAGCAGCGGCGGCAGGAGCGAGCCCCAGAAGATGAACTGGTCGAACCAGCGAGTCCACTGCACGCCCTTGCCTTGGTGCCGGAATTCGAACGACACTCCCCGCAGAATGAGGGCAACGAGGATGAGGAGCAGCGCGAGGTAGAAGCCGGAGAACATCGTCGCGTACCACTCGGGAAACGCCGCGAAGAGGCAGGCGCCCGCGACGATCAGCCAGGTCTCGTTGAGATCCCACACCGGGCCGATCGTGTTGATGATGACGCGGCGATCGACGTTGTCTTTCCCGAGAAATGGCAGCGCCATGCCGACGCCGAAATCGAAGCCGTCGAGAATGAAGTAGCCGACGAGGAGGACCCCGACGATCAAAAACCAGACTGTGGTGAGTTCCATGGTTTCAGCCTCCTAGTAGACCGTCGCGAGCTGCGTGTGGTCGACGTTGCCGCCGCCCTCGCCAGCTCTGTCGGTCGTGTCGATTTCGGGCGGGCCTGCTTGCGCGGCCTTCACGATGAGCTTGAATTCCACGACCGCGAGCGCGCCATACACGACGGTAAACACGATGAGCGAGACCAGCACCGCCCACCCGGGCACCCCGGGCGACACCGCCGACTCAGTCGTCATCACCCCGAACACGATCCACGGCTGGCGACCCATTTCGGTGAAGATCCAACCGACGAGTGAGGCGAGCATGGGGAGAGGCGCCGTCCACACGGCCACCTTCCAGGCCCACTGGGGCACGCTCCGGTTCTTGCGGGTGATCCAGAGCCCCACCACCGAGACGAGGGTGGCGAGGGCTCCGAGGCCAATCATCCAGCGGAATGCCCAGTAGGTGACCCAGATGATTGGGGTGAACGAGCCGTCGGTCGGGCAGGTGAGGTTCGTGCCGGCGGCACCACAGTACAGCTCGGTGTACTCAGCCTGCAGGTTATTGATGCCCTCGACCGTGCCGTTGAACGTGTTGGTCGAGAGGAACGAGAGGAGGTACGGGATCCGCACCGAGAAGATCTCGTGCAGTCCGTCTGGAGTGCCGAGGCTGAAGATCGAGAATGAGGCATCGGCTCCGGTCGCGTTCTCGTACAGGGCCTCCGCGGCAGCCATCTTCATCGGCTGCGTTTCGGTCATGACGAGGCCGAGCGAGTGTCCGGTCAGCGAGACACCGGCGAAACCGACGATGTTGGCCCACATGCCGAAGCGCAGGCTGGTGCGCATCTCGTCGACGAACTGGTTGCGCGAGAGGTGCCAGGCGGCGACCGCGACCATCACCGTGGCCGCGAACATGAGCGAGGCGAAGAGCGTGTGTGGGAACTGGGTGAGTGCCACCGGGTTCATGAGCACCGCGCCAATGTCGGTGAGCTCAGCCCGTCCGCGTTCCTCGTTCAACTGGTAACCCACCGGGTTCTGCATGAACGCGTTCGCGGCGAGGATGAAGTAGGCGGAGGCGGCCGAGCCGATCCACACGAACCAGATGGTGAGTAGGTGAATCTTTTTCGGCAGCCTGTCCCATCCGAAGATCCACAGCCCAATGAAGGTGGCCTCGAAGAAGAACGCGATGAGACCTTCCATCGCGAGCGGGGCCCCGAAGATGTCGCCCACGAAGCGGGAGTAGTTCGACCAGTTCATCCCGAACTGGAACTCCTGCACGATGCCGGTGACCACACCCATCGCGAAGTTGATCAGAAAGATCTTGCCGTAGAGCTTGGTGAGGCGAAGGTACTTCACCTTCCCCGTGCGCACCCATGCGGTCTGCAGAATCGCCACGAGCAGTGCGAGGCCGATAGTCAGTGGAACAAACAGGAAGTGATAGAGCGTCGTAAGCCCGAACTGCCAGCGAGCGAGCGTCAACGCATCCAAGAATTCGTTCACGAGTTCTCCAGAATGCCGAGCGCGCCCACTGCGGGCCGCACTCCCGTAGTGAGTTCCGTCAAAGGATGGTGATGCCTCCCGGACCTACCGACCCATGGCCAGTCAACATTCATTTTAGTGATTCTGTGAATCTCCTGCGAATTCATCTTGATGTCGAGCGATAAATCTCTCGACACGAAGCGAAACTCGGGTGGCAGGCCGCCCCACCTAGACTGGTGGGGTGACGGAACTCAGGCGACCCGACAGCAGACCCAGATTTGCGGCAAGGGTCGACGACTGGATTCACCGACGACGCGAGAAACGAGCGCTCGCGAGCGGCAAGACCCCGGGAATCATTCCCTACATCAGCTACGGCTCGACGACCTGGGTGCGCGTCATCGGGCGGGTGCTCTACCTCGCTCCTGAACCGAAGAAGACCGGCCGCGGATCGCGGGTGGCCGAAGTGCAGCGGGTGCGCGGATGGCGCAGCTTCGCGAGCCTGCACGTGCCGTTCAAACCGGTGCAGGTGCACATCGACGGCAAACCGGTCGCCGAGATCGTGTCAGATCGCGGGGGTGTCATCGATTCGATCGTGCAGGTCACGCTGTCGCCCGGCTGGCACACCATCAGTCTGCGCACGGAGCACGGCGAGCCTGCCAATGCTCCCGTCTACATCGTGGATCCCCAGGCGCGTTTTGGAATCATCAGCGATGTGGATGACACGATCCTCAACACCGCCCTCCCCAAGCCCTTTGTCGCGGCGTGGAACAGCTTCGTGCTTGACGAGCAGGCCCGCACCTCGACTCCCGGTATGCCGGTGCTCTACGACCACCTCATCGCCCAGCATCCCGGCTCCCCCGTGCTCTACCTCTCGACCGGAGCCTGGAACGTGGCCCCCGCGCTCAGCCGCTTCCTTGAGCGCAATCTCTACCCCATGGGGCCGCTCCTCCTGACCGACTGGGGCCCCACCCACGACCGGTGGTTTCGCAGCGGAAAAGAGCACAAGCAGCGCGAGCTCATCCGATTGGCCAACGACTTCCCTGAGATCAAATGGGTGCTCTTTGGCGATGACGGGCAGCACGACGAATCGCTGTACCATGAGTTCTCCTCTGCGCACCCCGAACACGTTGCCGCGGTGGCGATCCGCCAGCTTTCGACCGGCCAGGCCGTGCTCGCCGGCGGTCGTTCGAAGGCGCGCCTGCACCGAAGCGTGAGTGGAGTTCCTTGGGTGTACGGCCCCGACGGCGCGACCCTGCGCGAGGAGCTGATTCGACTGGGCCTGCTGTGACCGCACCCATCACCAGGCCGTGGCGGCGGTTCGAGCGGCGAATGACCGGTCGATTCACCGTGTCGCGCCGGGCGCCGCTTCTGCAGGTGGGCAAGGCCGCGGCCGCGGCAATTCTCACCTGGTTCGTCTGCCTGTGGGTGTTTCCCGAGCAGCTGCCCATCTTCGGTGCGATTGCCGCGCTGCTCTCGGTGCAAGAGAGTGTGGATCAATCGCTCACGCGAGGCATCGAACGCGTCGTCGGCGTGTTGCTCGGGGTGAGCGTCGCTTTGGGCGCAGGTGCGCTCTTTGGCCCGCAGACGTGGCTGTTTCTCGCCGCGATCATCGTGTCGATGGCGCTCGGGTGGCTCCTCCGAATGACGAATTCCTCGACGAATCAGATCGCCATTTCCGCGCTCCTCATGATCGCACTCGGCGGTCTGTCGCTCGGGTACGGGTTCGAACGGCTCGTCGAGACCGCGATCGGGGCAGGGATCGGCATCACCATCAACGCCCTCGTTGTGGCCCCGGTGCGCACGACCCCCGTGCACGTCGCGATCGGCGACCTCACCCGGCACGCCGCGCAGGCGCTCAGGCGCCTCTCCGAGGCGTTGGAAGAACCCCGCGAGCGCGAGTGGATCGACCGCATGATGCGTGATGCTCGGCGCTTACAGGGCGAGCGCGATGACGTGCACCAACTTCTCCGAAGCGCCCGGGAAAGCCTCCGGCTGAACCCCCGCGGGCCGAGATACCGGGCCATCCTCGGCGAGGACGACGAGATGTTCGACCGGCTCCAGCCGATTGTGACGCAGGTCGTGGGCATGACCCGCGCACTCTCAGACAATTACGGCAAGGCACTCGTCGACGTGCCACAGGTGCGCGGCCTAGCGGTGGAGCTGCGCCGCGCGGCACACGACCTGGAGCGGCTCATTCGGCCGGGCATCGAGCAGCACGTGGGCACGGAGCCGCAAGTGGGGACGGAACCGCCAGCGCTCACCGCGCCATACGTCATCGCGCAGCCCCACCCGGTGTACTGGCAACTGATTGGTTCACTCATGGAGGATCTGCGGCGCGTGCGTGGGCGCATCACCGGCGATATCGATTAGTGTCGCTCGTTCGGATCATCGAACCGGGAACATGAAAGCGGGGAAAGGCAACTGCCCTTCCCCGCTTTCAGTGCGCCTGACTACTGCTGAAGCACAGCTTGAACATCAAGGGTGATGGTGACGTCGCTGCCGAGCAGGAGCCCGCCTGTCTCGAGCGGAGCGTTCCACTGAATGCCGAAGTCTTCGCGCTTGACCTTCGTCGTGGCGGTGAAGCCGGCCTTGTAGTTGCCGTACCCGTCCTGACCGAAGCCGCCGAATTCGAAGTCGAAGGTGACCGGCTTGGTCACGCCGCGGAGGGTGAGGTCGCCGTCAACGAGGAACGTTCCACCCTCTTCGCGAATGCCGGTGCTGTGAAAGGTGAACTGCGGGAACTCTTCTACTGCGAAGAAGTCGTTGGTGCGCAGGTGGCCGTCGCGATCCGCCTGGTTGGTGTTGATCGAAGCGACCTCGACGGTTGCCTCTACCTTTGAGTCGAGGGGTTCTCAGCGGTCACAAAAGTGCCAGCGAACTGCTCGAACTTGCCTTTGACCTTGCTGATCGCGAGGTGCCGCACCGAGAAGCCGACCTCGGTGTGCGTGGGGTCGATGACCCAGGTGCCGACGCGGTAGCCAGGGATCTGATCTGCGGTAATGGTCATAGGGTATCCTCCAGGTTTCAAAATGTTGAATGATTGATGTTTCAACTAAAAAGAGAGTAACAAGAGGCGCACGACCAGGTCAAGTATTCACTTGAATATTTATTTCGAGTTCGTCGCTCGTCTACCTGGGGCGTCGCTGTGCGGCCTCCCGGGCACGCAGGGCGGTGGAGTCATCGATCATTTGCGGTTCGAAACCGCCATACCGCGCTCGTGCAGCTGTGGCGAGGAGGAAGTCCGAGATCGCGGGGTTCTTGGGCAACAGCGAGCCGTGCAGGTAGCTGCCGATGACGTTGTGTGAGCGCGCGCCCTCGACCCCGTCGCGGGGGTTATTCCCGGCCCCGCGCGTCACGCGGCCGAGCGGACGCGATCCTGGCCCGAGCACCGTGTCGCCACTGTGATTCTCGTAGCCGATGACCTCACCGAACTCGTCACTTTCGACCACAATGTTGCCGATCATCCGGGTATCACCGCCGCGCGTCTCAACGTCAAGCACCCCGATGCCCGTCAGCTCCTCGCCGGTGTGAGTGACGAACCGGTGACCGAAGAGCTGGTACAGCCCGCAGATCATGAGCATGGGCACGCCGTCCGACGCCAAGTGGCGCAGCTCCTCCCCCTTCGACACGAGGTCGAGCGCGACCCGGCCCTGGCCGGAATCCTGGCCGCCACCGCCCACCACGATGTCGACTTGCGACGGCAAGGGATCGCCGGGGTTCACGTCAACCACGAGGGGAAAGAATCCGTGCGCACGGGCGCGCCGGGTGAGCGCGAGAACGTTGCCGCGATCCCCGTAAATATTCATATCGCGCGGGTACAGCGACACAATGACGAGCTCTCGCTCACCGGGCATTTCGGCCGCCCTCTCGTCAAGCGTCACCAGATCTCCTCCACCTTCGTCAGGGTAGCGAGCTCCTTCCGGAGCGCGAGCATGGCGGTGTACGTGCAGTAGATGCGCCGAGGCTGGCCCATGGTGCGCCGCCGGAACTCGGCGAGCGCTCGCTGCGGATCCTCCTCCACCTGCCCGACGTTCACATCGTCGTGATCAAGCCGGAGCGCCATATCCCAAGCACGTGTGCCGGAGACTGTGTCGACCCCGGTCTCCGCCAGCGTGCCAAAGTCGACATCCCACAGCCACGACATGTCACGGCCATCCGCATACTGGTCGTTAATGGCGATCATCGAGGCGACTCCCGCAGCGGGAAACGAGGCCAGTGCGAGCCGAAATCCCGCGGGATTCTTCACGAGCACCAGCTCGAGGGTGTGGCCGTCGAGTTCCAGCTGCTCCCCACGGCCAAAGGCCGGGCGAACGTTTGCGAGCGAGGCGAGCAGTTCTCCCGTGGTCGCGTGTACCTCCAGCGCGTCAGACTGCTGCTTGACTCCCCCGGCCAGCACGAGCCGCACCGTAGCGAGGGCCGCCGCCGCGTTAAACGTGTTGTAGAGCCCCTCAAGCTTCAACCCGGTGTGATGATCCACACCGTCGATGCGGAAGGTCGCCTCGTGATCGCCCACCCGGGTCAGCGTCACATCTGCCTCGGGACGTGCGGCCTCGTCGGGGCCATCTGGTGCCGCCGCGCCGCGATGAAAGTCGTCGTCGCTCGGGAACATCGCCCTGAGGTCGCTGGAAAGCCCGAACGAGCGCACCTCGAGTCGGTCAGCCTGACTCGCTCCCGTCTGCTCGAGCAACGGATCTTCGCGGTTAACCACCAACCCGTCGGTCGTGGCTTCGGCAATGCGCTGCAGCAACTTGGCGGTCGCATCGATCTCGCCAAATCGGTCGAGTTGATCGCGCAGCACGTTGAGCAGCAGCGTGAAGCGCGGTTTCACCCGGGCAATGAAGTGGATCGCGTGCGCCTCGTCGAGCTCGAGCACGGCGATGTCAGCGTCGAGCCGACCCGCGAGGGAGCACTCCTGCACCGCCGCGGCGATCACCCCGCGCGAGAAGTTTGAGCCGGTCTTGTTGGTGAAGACGCGAAGCCCCTGCGATTCGAGGATCTCGACGATCATCTTGGTGGTCGTCGTCTTCCCGTTCGTGCCGCTCACTGCCACCACCCCGTAGGGCAAACGACCGAGCACGCGAGCGAGGAAGCCCGGGTCGAGCTTCTCGATCACGAGGCCGGGAAGCGCCGATCCACCGCCGCGCAGACGCGCGACCTGTCGCACCGACTTGCCGATCACGGCCGAAAGCACATCACGCATGAGACCAGCGTAGTGAACTAGTGCGCACGCTGGCAGCCCGCGCACCAGTAGAGCTTGCGGTTCGCCATGTCTTCGAGGGTGATCGACGCCCCGCATCGCTTGCACGGGGTTCCCTCCAACTTGTACACCCAGTGCCGCTCGTCGCGATCGTGCAGCGCGCGCTGGTACGCCTCGCCCTCGAGCCCATCGATGGTGATCATTTGACCGACCGTGATGCCGATCTCGAGCAGGTGCGCCCAGTCGTCCCACAGCTCGCCGAGCACGCGCTCGCTCAGCGAAGACGCAGGGGCGTGCGGGTCAAGCTCGGCACGGAAGAGGAGCTCCGCGCGGTACACATTCCCGATGCCCGCGATGACCGACTGATCCATGAGCACGAGGCCAATCGGGGTGCGCCGCTTGCGGGCCCGAGCGATAAAACGCGCACGCTCGGCATCAGTGTTCGCGTTCGCGGGGTCGGGGCCGAGGCGGTCGAGCACCGCGGCGACTCCTTCGGGCGGCAACACTTCGCAGGCGGTGGGGCCACGCAGATCGGCGCAGACGCGCTCATTCAGCAGCCGCACGCGCACCTGCCCCACCGGTTCAGGCGGAAACGACTCGGCCGCGCGACCCTCAAGGTCGTGCTCTGCCATGCGCACGCGGGTGCGGCGTGGTGCCCCAATCGAGGTCACCGAGTCCTCGCCCTCGGCATCGACCGGCACGCTGCCAGCGGCTCCAGGTTGGCCCAGTGAGGCCCCGGCCCTGCCCGTCTGGCCAAGCTTCGTGCGCCCGGACGGACGGGCGTGCAGTTGGATGCGCGGATCCACCGCCACCTCGCCCGCGAAATCCCAAGCGCCGTAGATCCCGAGGTGCACCCGCAACCAGTCGCGCTCCTCAAACTCGAGGAACATCTGCTTGCCCACCGCACGCGCGTCGGTCATCTCGCGGCCGCTCAGGAGTGCGGCCCCGAGCGAGAACCGACCCTGCGGGCTCGACACCTCGGGAGCAGTACCGACGAAGTTTACGCCGAACTGCCGCGCGATACGGTGGACCGAGTGGCCTTCAGGCACTAGAGCGAATCCACCTGCTTGCCCGCGATCGCTCCCGTGCGCTCGTATTCCGCGAGCTGGGCGATGCGGCGCACGTGACGCTCGTCACCCGAGAATGGTGTCGAGACAAAAGTCTCGATGAAGCGGATCGCGTCCTCCACCGGGTGCTGGCGTGCGCCGATCGAAATCACGTTCGCGTTGTTGTGCTCACGAGCGAGGGCCGCGGTGGACTCATTCCACACCAGCGCCGCGCGAATTCCCGCGACCTTGTTCGCCGCCATCTGCTCGCCGTTACCCGATCCACCAAAGACCACCCCGAGCGCCTCGACACCCGCGCGTTCGTCTCGCGCGACACCCAGGGCCGCGTTGATGCAAAACGACGGGTAATCGTCGAGCGCGTCATAGTGCGTCGGCCCGTGGTCGATGACCTCGTGGCCGAGCCCACGCAGGTGATCTTGCAGGTGCTGGCTGAATTCAAGCCCGGCGTGGTCGGTGGCAATGTGGATGCGCATACGTGCTGCCCTCTCGTGCGGTCGTACTGATCAGTTGAACTGCGGGCCGACCTCGCGGCCACGCTTCAGCTCGAAGAATCCAGGGATGCTCGCCGCGGCGCGCACGCCGTCCCAGAGCGTCAGCGCGTCCTCGCCGTGCGGCGCGGGGCTGATGACTGGGCCGAAAAACGCGACACCGTCAATCGCGATGATCGGGATGCCCACGCCGGGGCCCACCAGCTCAATGCCCCGCCTCGTGCTCGCAACCAACTCCGCTTCGTACTCGCCAGAATCAGCTGCTGCCAAGAGCTCTGCCGGCAGACCAGCCTCGGCGAGCGACTCGGCGATCACCGCATCCACGTCCGTGCGTTCCGCCGGATGCAAGCGGGTACCGAGTGCCGTGTACAGGTCGGCGACGGCCCGCCCCCCGTGAGACGCGCGCACCGCGGTAAGCACCTGGCCCATGCGGTGCCCCTGACGCTGTCCCTCCGCGTGATCCCCCGCATCGATTCCCTCGTTCAGCACCGCGAGGCTAAACGGGTTCCACTGCACATCGAATCCGCGAAGTTCGGCGACTTCGCTGACCCAGCGACTGGTGATCCATGTCCACGGGCAAATCGGATCGAACCAGAATTGGACAACGGGCATGGTGCGTTCGGTCATGCCTCAAGTGTAGTCAGCTTGCGGGAATAGGCTGGGTGTCGACGGTGTCCGCGCAGCGGACTGATCCACCAGAAAAACGAGGAGCATCGTGCCCGGAGAAAACCTCACCCGTGCTGAAGCAATCGAACGCGCAGGCGTCGTGAGCACCCACAGCTACGAGATCGACCTCGACCTCACTACCGGTGCCGAAAACTTCCGTGTGGTGACGACGGTGAAATTCTCGGCGGCACCCGGGGCGAGCACGTTCATCGACCTCATCGCTGCACGGGTGCTCAGCATTACGCTGAACGGCGAGGAGCTCGATCCAGAATCGAGCTACGCAGAATCGCGGATCGCGCTGCCCGGCCTCGCTGCCGAAAACACCCTGCGCATCGAAAGCGACCAGCGCTATATGAACACGGGCGAGGGTCTGCATCGCTTCGTCGATCCCGCGGATGGCGAGGTCTACCTGTACTCCCAGTTTGAGGTACCCGATTCCCGGCGCATGTTCGCCGTGTTCGAGCAGCCCGATCTGAAGGCGACGTTCGCCTTCCGCGTCACCGCGCCCGCCCGCTGGCAGGTCATCAGTAATCAGCCGACACCAGATCCGACGCCTGCCGGCGAGCGCGCCGGAGAAGCCGTTGCAACGTGGGTCTTCGAACCGACCCCGGTGATGTCGAGCTACATCACCGCGCTCATCGCGGGGCCCTACCGTGTGGTGCGATCTGAATTGACGAGCCGTGACGGCCGCATCATCCCGCTCGGCGTGTTCTGCCGAGAGTCACTGAGCGCGTATCTCGATGCCGACTACCTCTTCGAGAAGACCCGCGAGGGGTTCGCGTTTTTCGAAGAGCAGTTCGACTACCCGTACCCGTTCGACAAGTACGATCAGATCTTCGCGCCCGAGTACAACATGGGCGCGATGGAGAATGCCGGCGCGGTGACGTTCACCGAGACGTACGTGTTCCGCAGCAAGGTCACCGACGCGATGCGGGAGCGTCGGGTCGTGACGATCCTGCACGAGCTGGCGCACATGTGGTTCGGCGATCTCGTGACCATGCGCTGGTGGAATGATCTGTGGCTGAACGAATCGTTCGCCGAATACATGTCGACCCTCGGCGTCGCCGAGGCAACCGAGTGGAAAGACTGCTGGACGACCTTCGCGGCGAGCGAGAAGTCGTGGGCGTACCGACAGGATCAGCTCCCCTCGACCCATCCGATCGTTGCCGAGATTCGCGACCTCGAAGATGTGCTCGTCAATTTCGACGGCATCACCTACGCGAAGGGCGCCTCCGTGCTCAAGCAGCTGGTCGCGTGGGTGGGTCGCGAGCCGTTCATGCGTGGAGTGCACGACTACTTCGTGAAGCACCATCACGCAAACACCGAGTTGCCTGACCTTCTCACCGAGCTGGAGGCGCAGAGCGGCAGAGACTTGGGTAACTGGTCGAAGCTGTGGCTTGAGACGGCTGGGGTCAATACCCTACGTCCGGTGTGTGAGGTCACTGAGTCTGGGGCATACTCTTCGTTCGCCATCGCGCAAACCGCAATCGAGGAATACCCCACCCTGCGTCCGCATCGGGTTGCCATCGGGCTGTACTCGCGCGGCGTGGACGGTGCGATCACGCGTGTGCACCGCATCGAAACCGATGTCGACGGACCACTCACGCAGGTGCCGGAACTCGTCGGCATCGCCAGACCAGACCTGTTGCTGCTCAACGACGATGATTTGACCTACGCGAAGATCCGTCTGGATGAGACCTCACTTTCGACCGCCCTGAACGGCATCGGAGACATCACCGACTCCCTCGCTCGGGCCCTCGTTTGGGGAACGCTCTGGGACGCGACCCGCGACGGCGAATTCGCGGCATCGCGCTTCGTCGATGTCGTGCTGCGTCATATCGCCGCGGAGACCCAGTCCACCACCCTCCGCACGCTCATCGGCCAGCTGCTGCTGGCGGCCGCGAGCTATGTGGCTCCGGAGCGACGCGCGGCGACACTCGAGCGCGTCGCCGATGCGCTGTGGCAACTCGCAGTGGACGCTGAACCGGGCTCGGATCGGCAGTTCCAGTTTGTGCGGGCCTTCGCGCAACTGGCATCCACCAGCGATCAGCTTGACACCGTGCTGGCGCTACTCGAGGAACGTGCCCCGCTGGATGGCCTCGACATTGACACCGACCTCGGTTGGGAGTTGCTCATCTCCCTCGCGGCCGGGGGGCGCACAACATCGGAGGAAATCGAAGCTGCTCTCGCAGAAGACCGCACCGCGACCGGGCAGCAGTCGGCAGCACACGCCCGCGCGGCCCTCCCTACGGCCGCGGCCAAGACGGCGGCCTGGGATTCGGTCTTCTCAACTGCTGATCTGCCGAACGCGATTGTGCGGGCGACCGGACTCGGGCTGCTGCGCGCCCACGACCTGTCCCTGCTCGTGCCGTTCATCGACCGCTACTTTGATTCGTTGCTCGAAATCTGGAACTCGCGCAGCTACGCGATCGCCGAGGAGATTATCGAGGGATTCTACCCCGCGCCGCTCGTCAGCGAACCGCTTCGCGCGGCGAGCCACTTGTGGCTTGAGCAGAACGCTGAGGCTCCCGCCGCCCTCCGCAGGCTCGTCACCGAGCACCTCGCCGGGGTCGAGCGAGCGCTGGGTGCCCAGGCCGTCGACGCGAAACTCACAGATGGCTGAGATTTGGGCCGCGGTGAGCGGATTCTTCTTCACCTACCGGGTGCCATTTGCCGTGGTGCTCATCGTCGTTGCTGCGTTGATTGCCAATTGGGCGCTGCGGCGCGTGCTTGATCGCAGCGTCACCCACGTCGTACGCGGCGTGAAGCGGGCTCAAGATGTCGAATCTACCCAGGAGCTGCAGGCCACACCGCACATGAACGCGCGGGCCGTGCAGCGCACCCGCACCCTCGGTACGGTCGGTCGTCACGTCATCTCCTGGACGATCGTCGTCGTCGCCGCGATTGCGATTCTCTCGCAGCTCGGCGTGAACCTCACGGCGATGCTTGCGTCGGCAGGTATTGTCGCGGCCGGTCTCGCCTTCGGTGCCCAGAACATCGTGAAAGACATCCTGAACGGGATTTTCATGGTCTTTGAGGATCAGCTCGGCGTAGGTGACTGGGTGACCATCGATCAAATCAGCGGCACAGTGGAGGACGTGGGCATCCGTGTCACCAAGGTGCGGGCGATCGACGGCACCCTGTGGTTTGTGCGCAACGGTGAGATCTTGACGCTCGGCAACGCGTCCCAGGGGTGGGGCCGCGCCATCATCGACATCGCGGTCGCCGCCGATACCGACCTCGCGCTCGCCGAACAGGCGGCGCTCGAGTGCGGCAAGGAGCTGCTCGCCTCCCCGCAGTATGCGCGACGGGTCACCGGCCTTCCCGAGATGCTGGGGCTCGAGAGCGTGTTTGGAGATCGCGCGACCCTGCGCTTCATGGTGCGCACGAGGCCCGAGGCGCAGTGGGCGGTGCAGCGCGAGCTTCGCTCGCTCATCAAGAAGCGCTACGCCGAGCTCGGCATCGAGCTGGCGAGTGAGCTCCCCCGATTCCCCGGAGGTTCAGTATGACCGAACCAGAACCAACGACTCCCCCACCGGCCCCGCGCCTGACCCTGCGCTCGGGGTCCGACGGACCGGCCCTCACAGACACCCTGTGGGCGCAGGTCGGCGGCACCGACACCTTTGACCGCCTCGTGCGCGCCTTCTACCGTGGTGTACGCGAGGACGAACTCCTCGCGCCGATGTACCCGCAAGAGGATTGGGAGGGCGCGATTTGGCGGCTGCGCACGTTCCTCGAACAGTACTGGGGTGGGCCCACCACCTATTCGGAGCAGCGCGGCCACCCGCGGCTGCGCATGCGGCACGCGCCATTCCCCGTGACCCCCGAGGCGAGGGAACACTGGCTGGCGCACATGTACGCAGCGCTCGATGAGGTGGCGCTGGCGCCGATGCACGACGCAGCGTTCCGTGACTATGTGGATCGTGCCGCTCTCGCCATGGTCAACCGCCTCGAGTAGTGCCGCTGCGATCCCCCGCGCTACTGCTGCTGCGGGGGCTCGTTTTGGGTCGGTAGGTCCGGCAGCGCGGGGTTCGTGGGTGCCGGGATTTCGGTGACGGTCGTACCCGCACCCAGCCGCTTCAACGGCGCGTTCGAGTTCTGACCCGGAATGCGGGAGTTCTCGACACCCTTCACCTCGCCAGTCTTCTGATCGTAGGTGCGCAGGTTCAGCACCTCAGCGGCCGTTTCCCGCTCAAAGGCGTGTCGCTTGTCGGTGTTGCGATAACGCAGAAACACCCACATGAAGAAGCCGAGGCCGCCGGCGGGCCCGATGAGCCACAGCCATGCACCGCCCTCTTCCGAACTGGCACCGTAGTCTTCCAGTCGAGCGATGGTGTCGAAGATTCCGCTGGTATTGAGCGCGATCCACGCGTCCACAAACTGCACGATTGCGCCTCCCCTATCCCTTGAAGAAATCGAGGAAGCCGCCGATTGCGGTTCCGACGATGCCGATAATCACTGCAGCGGGAATCAGCCGACCATAGCGGATCGGCACGCTCCCCATAGTCTCACCCGTGCGGCCGTTGACCGCGACGAAGTGGCTGAGCCGACCATCGAAGTAGCTGTAGAGCCAGACCGGCACCGAGACCGCCACCCAGCGCGTGCCCTTGACGTCCAAGTGTTCCGTTTCCCAGCGCACCCCCCGGTCGTATTGCCCGGTGCTGTCGTTCGCCCGCTGGCGGCCGATCGAGAGCAACCGATCATGCGCCTCACCGCCGAGCGACGACACATCGAGGTCACGCTTCTCGGCGGTAAACCCTCGCAGGTAGTTGGCGTTGTACGCCACCGCGGCCTTCACGTCGAACGGCTGAATCGAGTTGATGATGTTATTGGTGTTGCGCGACCAGTCGATGTCGGCACGGTGAGCCGATGACTCGAGCATCACATCGTCAATGTGCACATCGAATGATCGAGCCACCTGATACACATCAGCGTCGTACAACGTCACCTCATCGTCACCCCGCTTTCGGGTGTACCGTCGGGTCTGGATCTCGCCGAAGCCGGTGAGATCCACATGCGTATTTGCGTCGAGCAGCATGTAGGGCATGTAGACCCCGACCACCTCGGTCGGGGCAAACTCGCGCACGAACTTGGGGTGCGCGAAGAAGCGGCGTGACTTCACGAACGCATCGATCCGGGCGATGGCATCCTCACGGGTGATGCTGAACGGCAACAACCCATCCGGCACCGCACCGTTGGGGAGCTGCATATTCACCGAAAGCGTCTGCCGACACCAGTGGCATCTTGACTGCAGCGCCTCCTGTGTGTTCACCACCACCTCCGCGCCGCAGGCCTGGCACTTGAGTGTGAGCACATCTTGAGCAGATTCTTGCAGCGCCGCCGCTCCGGAGGCCACGGTGGTGCCACGAAGATCCCCGATGGCCGAGTCCAAGCCGAATTGCTGCTCGATCCCGGCTTCCGCCCACTCGTGCCGACAGAAGTGGCAAATGAGCATGCCGGTTGCAGGGCGCAGAGATATCTCGGTAGAACCGCACTTCGGGCATTTGTCGAGCCCGTCCGCTTTTCCCGAGGCGGTGTCGATGTGGTTGTCTGCCATGACTCGCCTAGAGCCCCAGCAGCGCCTTCTTCGCCGCCTCGAAGTCTTCCGCCGTGATGAGGCCCTGGTCAAGCATCTGCTTGAACTGGGCGAGCTTCGCCACCGGATCTTCCCCTGCGCCAGGTGCCGCTGCGGCCGGTGCCGCTGCTGGTGCCGCTGCGGCTGGTGTCGGCGCTGCGGGGGCCGTGCCTGCCGGCTGCTGCTGCTGCTGCTGGAAGTTCAGGGCCTGCCCGGTCATACCCACCCCCAGCCCCATCATTGCCATGCCGCCCGAACCTTCGGTGGAGCCCGCCGCCTCGAAGCCGCGCGCGACCGACTGCTGCAGGAAGGATGCACCGCGGTTCCCCGATAGCGCATCGGCCTTCTTCACATCGCTGAGGAGCTTCTGCGTATCTGCGTCGTACTCGATCGACTGGATCGCGGTGCTCACAATTGCGAGGCCACGCTGCGATGCCCACTGGTAGCCCGTCTCGACCGCGGCGGATAGCGACTGGGCGAACCCCAGCGCATCGCTCTGAATGCGCGCCATGCGATTGCCCTTGCTCGGGTCATTCGTGTAGATGGAGAACGCGGGTGCGAGCGACGAGACCACCTCGTTGAAGAGCTGCGCCGCCGCATCGTTGTCGAGATCGCTGAAGTCAAACACGCGGGCATCTGCGCTCAGGTAGGTGAGCGGCACGAACTGCTTCACGAACAGCACCGGGTCGATGATCTTCAGCGTGTAGGTGCCGCGTGTGATCGCGCCCACCTGGGTGCCGAGGAAGGCATCGTCCCAGTAGATTTCACTCTGCGTTCCGAAACGATTGTTTGGGATCTCCTTCAGATTGACGTAGAAGGCCAGGTGTTGAGCCCCGGGCTGGCCGCCAAACTTGAACCGCTCCCACGACTGCAACACGGTCGAGGCGAGTAGACCGCCGCCGGTGAAGATTGATTTTGCCTGGGGATCGGTCGTCGTAAACGTGTACCCACCAGCCTCCGCCACCAAACCAGTCAACTCACCATTCAGAAAGGTGAGGAGGCCATATCCCTCGGGAACCACAATCAGTGAGCCGTCACTGATGATGTTCTCAGAGCCCTTGGTGTTAGATCCGCGACCCGCGTTCGTTCCCGTGGGCACCGCCGGAAAGATTGCGGCGGTGGGAGCGAGACCAGCTGGTGGTTGCAGGAAGTCGATCCACTGGTCAGCGAACATGCCGCCGACCGCACCTGAAAACGCCTTGATGAAACCCATGGTCTCCCCTTTGCTCGGTCGCTCGCCTCCTGATGGATGCGCGCGTCTGCCTCCAATCCTATGAGTCCCCATGCGCCCGGGGAAGAGCAGACCCGCTGACCCGCTGTTCCAGAAGCGACGGGATTTACGCGCGGCTGCGATACGCTATTTCGGTCGCCTCCGTAGCTCAGGGGATAGAGCAGGAGCCTTCTAATCTCTTGGTCGCAGGTTCGAATCCTGCCGGGGGCACTGATTCAAGCGCAGAGCACCGCTCTGCGCATTCAGGGCCCCGTGCCGCCCACGGCGGCAGCCCACGGAGCGAAGCGAGGGGCGGGGCACTCACAAAGAACGCATCGCGTTCTACTGAGTGACCCCAATCGCCACAGCGATTGCCCACGGAGCGAAGCGAGGGGTGGGGCACAAAATGAAGTTCAAAGCATCGCTTTGAACATTTTGTGATCCGTGCCGCTACTGCGGCAGCCCACGGAGCGAAGCGAGGGGCACAACGGCAGAGCTCAGATACTCGGCATCCGGGCCAACTAGGAGTAGGTACCCGGACCTTACCCGTCAAGCAATGTGTTCGATCCTTCTCCAACACAAACCTGAGCGAATCGACTAAACTTCGTGTATACGTAGTTCATACAGGAGGTGTTGGATGGCGCTGGACGCAGTGTTCACACTGAAACTCGATGCGGAGTTGCGTGAAGAATTCATGGCCGAGGCGGCTCAGGCACATCGCCCAGCCTCACAAGTTGCCCGCGAACTGATGCGGGAGTATATCGAAAGTCAGCGCCGCGACCGTGAGTACAGCGCGTTCCTCGGAGCTAAGGTCGCAGCGGCACGCTCATCACTGCGCAGTGGTGAGGGCATCGACAACGACGAGGTTCGCACCACTTACGCCATGCGTCGCGCTGAGACTCAATGAGGATCGTATGGTCACCGCAATCGCTGAGTGACCGCGACGCAATTTGGAAGTACATCGCTTCAAACAATCCCGTAGCTGCAATACGAGTTGATGGCGACTTCGAGGAGGCGGTAGACGGGCTCGCTGAGTTTCCCGAGCCGGGAAGGCCCGGTCTGATCCCCGGCACGCGCGAGATCTTTCCTATTCACAGTTACCGCATCATCTATGAGATCAGCGGTCAGGCAGTGTGGGTGCTCACGATCGTTCACACCTCACGACTTTGGCCCCAGTAATCAACATCCCGCAGGCTGAAATCTGAAAGAATCATCGGGTCCCTTGAGTATCGGTACAGCCGCCGAATCTCAGTGCCCGCGGCAGCAATGGCTCGCCGCACCGCCTATTGGTTGACACTGAGTTCCTGACCACACAAGCCAATCCAGACAACGCGGTGCAGCGCGCTCGCGCAGCGTAGCCTGGGTTTGCCCACGTTCCTTACTTCCATAGGACCTGAGAAAAGGATCCCCCCCCATGCGCCAAGTCTTCCTCCACGGTGAACGAGATATTCGCGTCGACGATGTGGTTGATCCTGCGCTCGAAAGCGGCACCGAGGTCGCCGGCCGCGATGCGATCGTACGAGTCGTGGCTGCCTGCGTGTGCGGTTCCGACCTGTGGGGATACCGCGGAGTGAAGCCGACACCCAAGCCGCGGCCTATTGGTCATGAGTTCGTCGGGATAGTCGAGGAGGTCGGCTCGGCCGTTTCGCGGGTGCGGGTTGGAGACTTCGTCATCGCCCCGTTCTACGTCTGCGATGGCACCTGCCAGAACTGCATCAATGGGTTTTCAAGCCACTGCCTGAATGGCGGATTCTGGGGCTCCAAGGTCCGCGAATTTGGTTATGCGAATGGCGCGCAGAGCGAGCGCGTGCGGGTTCCGCTCGCCGATGGCACCCTCGTCGTGGTTCCCGGGCAGCCCACCGAAAGCATGATTCCGGCCCTGCTGAGCCTGTCTGACGTCATGGGAACGGGGCATCACGCTGCGGTCTCCGCCGGGGTGAAGCCTGGATCCACTGTCGCGGTCATCGGTGACGGAGCGGTCGGGCTCTGCGCAATCATTGCTGCGAAGCGCCTGGGGGCATCGCGGATCGTCGCGATGTCACGGCACGCCGACCGGCAGGCGCTCGCAAGGGAATTCGGAGCCACCGATGTGGTGCCCGAGCGCGGCGACGATGGCATCTCCGCGCTCAAGGCCATGTTTGGCGGCATCGGGCCCGACTGCGTGCTCGAATGCGTCGGCACCAGGGAGTCGATGGACATGGCACTCCGCTCGGCCAGGCCCGGTGGCCAGGTTGGTTTTGTCGGCGTGCCGGCTGGCGGTGCAGAGCTACCGATCGACACCCTGTTTGGCAGCAACGTCGGCGTGCGAGGTGGCATCGCCCCGGTGCGCAACTACATCGAGGAGCTCCTTCCTGAGGTGCTCGACGGATCGATCCAACCCGGTCGGGTATTCGACCTGGAACTGGCTCTGGAGGATGCCGCCGAGGCGTACCGCGCCATGGACGAGCGCCGCGCCATCAAGGTATTGCTGCGCCCTTAGCCCGGAGGCGTCCGGGGCCCACCCCCGACAGTAGAATTGAGTCGATGTCTCCTCGCCCCGCGCGCCCCCCGCGCGCAAAGCTGCCCTTCGAGGTGTGGGCGCTCGTGGCGGGCGGGTTCACGGTTGCGCTCGGCTACGGCGTCGTCGCCCCGGCGATTCCGCAGTACGCCCTCGAGTTTGGCGTGTCGAACCTCGCGGCGAGCGCGATCGTCAGCGCATTTGCGCTCATGCGGCTGGTGTCGGCACCGCTCGCCGGATGGCTCGTCTCGCGCTTCGGCGAGCGACGCACGTACACCGTCGGGCTGCTCATTGTGGCGGTCTCAACCGGTGCCTGCGCTCTGGCGATGACCTACCCCCAACTCCTGCTGCTGCGCGGAGCTGGGGGCATCGGGTCGGCAATGTTCACGGTTGCCGCGACGGCCCTGCTGGTGAAGGTGAGCCCGCCCGATGCGCGCGGTCGTGTGGCCAGCCTGAACGCGGCCGGATTCTTGAGTGGCATGTTGCTCGGGCCGGTGTTTGGGGCGCTCGTGGCCGGGTTCGGTCTGCGTGCGCCCTTCGTCTTCTACTTCCTCACTTTGGTGCTCGCCGCGATCGTGGTCTGGTCGGCGCTTCGCCGCTCGGTTCTCGCCTCTCCTGGTGGTGGTGGTGGGGCGTCCCGCGAATCGATGGGTCTTCGTGAGGCCTGGAGAATTCCGCAGTACCGTGTGCTCCTCGGTTCGGTGCTGATCTTCGGATGGACCTCGTTCGGGGTGCGCATCTCGATCGTGCCCCTTTTTGTGGCGCTCTCGTTTCAGGGCGCTCCCAGCGACGCGGCGTGGGTGCTTGCCGCCTACGCTGCGGGCAACGCGCTCCTCATTTTTCCCGCCGGGCGATGGACCGACACCGTGGGACGCAAGCCCATGCTCGTGACGGGGATGGCGGTCCTCGCTATCTCCTACCTCGTGTTCCCGGCCTCCCCCGCGCTGTGGGCGGCCCTCGCCTGCATGTTCGTGGCGGGAATGGGCTCGGCACTCGTGAACCCCGGCCAGCAGGCGGCGCTCGCCGACATCCTGGGGCAGCGTTCCGGTGGCAAGGTCGTTGCGGCGTACTCGATGATGGCTGATCTCGGAGGCGTGCTCGGTCCGCTCGCGGTGGGTGCGATTGTGGATCTCGCGGGGTTCGGCTGGGGGTTTGGCGTCACGGCCGCCCTCCTCGCCGCGGTGACGCTGGCGTGGGTCGCGGTTCCCGACACTCAGCAGCGGCAACCGCGGGATTAATCCTCCGGGTGATCCACTCCGGGCATCCAGCTCAGCCCCGGCTTGCCCCAGCCGTTCTTACGCTCGGCCTTCTGAGCCGCACGGTTTTCGGGGTGCACGAGCCGATCCACGTAGAGCAGACCGTCGAGGTGATCGAATTCGTGCTGCATGATGCGTGCGAACCAGCCGCTGACCTCGAGCTCGTAGGGCGCGCCATCGATGTCGAGCGCGCGAAGCAGCGCGCGCTCCGAGCGGCGCAGGGCGAACCGTTCACCGGGGAAGGACAGGCACCCCTCCACCTCGTCTTCAGCCGGGAGTCCCGGCTCAGGTGGCGAGATCCACAGTTCAGGGTTGATCGCGACCCCACGGGAAGGACCCTCCTCCTGGTCGTCATAGATCCACACGAAGACGCGCTTGCCGATGCCGACCTGCGGGGCGGCGAGGCCCACTCCGGGTGCCGCGACCGTCGTGTCGAACATGTCGGCGACGAGGGTGCGCAGCTCGTCATCGAACTGGGTCACGGGAGCCGCTGGTCGGTGCAACACGGGTTCACCGCAGATCACAATGGGAAGAACAGCCATGGTGACAAGCCTATGGGTCGTGCAGACCGCTTATGCGCCATACGACAAGTTGCGCTCGAGCTGCGCGCGAAAGCTGCCGCGGCTCACTCCGGCGCTGATCCACCCGCGAAGCGCCGTGATGAGCAGTGCCGTGGTGATCGCAGCGCTAGCGCTCACCTCGACCGAGTCAGATTCCGGCGCGCTTCGCTGCAGGTACGACTCGAGCAATCGGTTGAGCACCAGCACACGCCCGGCCCCTCCCGCGATCAGGTCGTCTGCCGATTCGAGCAACCGGAAGTTCTGCAGCGCCCAGGGAATGTTGGCGCTACCGATCGATTCCGCGTAACTCAGTAAGGCCGCTCGCAGTGGCACGGGATCCCCCGTGTTGAGCTGGCCCTCCAGGTGCTCGCCGAGGCTGGCGAGCAGAACGTCGGTATCGAGCCAGTAGAGCTCGGACTTCGACGAAAAGAAGTTGAAGAAGGTCGCCCGGCTAAAGCCCGCGGTTCGCGCGATCTGCTCGACGCTGGTGCCGCGGTAGCCCTGCACCTGGAACAATTCAAACGCCGCCTCCTGCAGCAGTTCCGCAGAGGCCTTTCTGGGTCGACCCCGTGACTGAGACATGCGCATTCTCCTGGCCGTATTTATTAGATCGCGTCTACTAATATAGGCTTAGCGGTTGTGAAACCTACATCAGCACGCACACCGAGAAAAACCGCCTGGGCAACCGGCCTCACCGCCGTTGCACTCGTGCTGCCGCTCGCAGCCTGTTCCACCGGCGACGGCACGCCGACATCCGACGAGCCACGCACCCACCTCGTCTACGCGACCGGTGACGGCGAACCGAGTTGCCTTGACCCTCACGTCGGCGGCAACTTCCCGCAGGCTCTCCTCGCCACCCAGGTACTGGAGTCTCTGGTGGCCCTCGACACCGAGGGCACCATCGTGCCGTGGCTGGCGAGCTCATGGACGGTCAGTGACGACGGACTGACCTGGGAGTTCACCCTGCGCGACGGCGCGACCTTCAGCGACGGCACCCCCGTCGATGCTGAAGCGGTGAAGGTCAACATCGAGCACCTGCAAGACCCCGACACGGGATCCTCGACCGGCTATCTCGCCGTGCGTCAGGTGGCCGCCGCTGAGGTTGTCGCTGCCGATGTCGTGCGCTTCACGCTCACCCGACCCGACGCGGCGCTGCTTGAGTCGCTCGCGCAGCCGTGGGTGGCGATGCAATCGCCCGCCGGCATCGCTCGTGGCATGGACGAAAACTGCCTCGCACCGATCGGGTCGGGACCCTTCATCATCGACGAGTGGGTGAAACAGGATCGCATCGAACTCGTGCGCAATGCCGAGTACACCACCTCGCCTGACGGGATCGGCGCACCCGACGCAGCGGCCGCCGAGACGCTGACGTGGCGCTTCATCCCGGATGCGACCGCACGGTTCGCAGCCCTCGAAGCCGGTCAGGTTGACATCATCGACAACCCCCTGCCCGAGCAGATCACCGTCGCGGAGAACTCGGAAGATCTCGCGCACCTCGATGCGCCCCGCCCGGGCGCGAGCAACCGGATCGAACTAAATACGAGCACGGTTCCGTTCGACGATCAACGCGTGCGCGAGGCGTTCATTGCCTCGGCGAACGTCGACGCGGGCCTCGAAACGCTGTTCGAGGGGTGGGCGCCGCGATCCACCAGTGCACTCTCGAGTCGCGAGCCGCTCGCGGTTCAGAGCCCCGAGGCCTACGTCACCGACCCCGAACTCGCCAATGCCCTGCTCGATGAGGCGGGCTGGACCGAGCGAGACGACGACGGAATTCGGACGAAGGACGGGCAACGACTCACCGCACGCTTCCCGGTGACCGGCGCACAGTCGACGCAGGCCGAGCAGGCGCTCTTCGAACAGATCCAGGCGGGTGCCCGCGAGGTGGGTTTCGACGTTCAGATCACCCTGCTTGACCTCTCGAGCTGGTACGGCGCGCTGGGTGCCTACGAATACGAGATGGTGAGTGCCCCCTACACGAAGATCGGCCCCGACGTGCTGCGCTTCCTCTATCACAGCGACGCCACAGTGCCCGCCCCGAGCGGCTACTTCGCCAACAACGCACAGGTGAAAGATCCGGAGCTCGACGCGCTGCTCGACACGATCGGCACCTCGATGGACGTTGAGGAGCGAGATGCTGCGGCGCGCGCTGCGCAGGAGTGGATCGCGAACGCATCGATCATTCTTCCGATCTACGATCAGCAGAACCACTTCCTGTACCGGGGCGACCTGTCCGAATTCCGGGCGCTGCCGACGGTCAACACTCCGTGGCTCGGAACCGTCATCGCCGGATGACCTGAGCGATGACCGGCGAGGGATGGTGGTGGCGGGCAGCGGCACGCGTGGGCGGCGCGGTCGCGGTTCTCGTGACCGTCGCCACCCTCGCCTTCGTCGCCCTGCAGTTCATCCCGGGCGACCCCGCGGAGGCCGCTCTCGGCGGCCCGGGCAGCCAGGCGAGTGCCGCGGCTCTCGAGGCGGCCCGAGCCGAATTTGGCCTCGACCGCCCGATCCTCACCCAGTACTTCGACTTCATGTGGAGACTGCTGCGCGGTGATCTGGGGGTGTCTTACGCGCAGCGGATCCCCGTTTCCGAGGTGCTCGGCAACGCAATCGGGCCGACTCTGCTACTCACCTTCACCGCGCTGCTGCTCGCCTGGGCGCTCGCCCTGGTGAGCGTGGTGATCGCGAGCGGGCACTCGCGCCGCGCCCGCTCGGTCGCGTCGGCCCTCGACCTCACCGCAGCCGCGATGCCAAATTTCTGGCTGGCGAGTCTGCTGGTGCTCCTCTTCGCGAGTGTGCTCGGATGGTTTCCTCCCGTCAGCACCGGCGGGTTCTCGGGCATCGTGTTGCCCGCGCTCGCCCTGGCGATCCCCACCGCCGGGTTCCTCGCCCAGGTGTGCCGAGCCGGGGTGGATGCCGCCCGCACCGCGCCCTTCATCGAGAGCGCCCGCGCGCGTGGCGAGACCGAGCTCGGCATCAGGGTGCGTCACGTGATGCGTCATGGCCTGGTGCCGGGCCTGAATCTCACGGCCTGGGCGCTCGGCTCGCTGCTCGGCGGCGCCGCCGTCATCGAGGTCATCTTCGCCCGCCCCGGTCTCGGCCGCACCCTCGTGACGGGGGTGCTTGGTCGCGACGTGCCGGTGGTGCTTGGCGTGGTGCTGTTCTCCGCGTGCGCCTACGTGGTGGTCGCACTCGTCACCGACCTCGTCATCTCACGCGTGGATCCACGCACCGAGTCCAGGCTCGCGCAGGCGGTGCCGCGTGCGTAGGTGGATGCCGCGGCACGACAGGTTGCCGCAGCGCAACGGGTTCAGTGCCGGCGAGTGGATCGCCCTCGCCGCGCTCGGGGTGCTCGTCGCGTGTGCGCTCGCGCCCGCACTTCTGGCGCCAGTCCCCCCGCTCGCGGTGAACCCCGCAGAAGCCTTCACCCCGCCCTCACTCACCCACCCCTTCGGCACCGACGATTCGGGCCGCGATGTGCTCAGCCGCGTCATCTTTGGGGCGCGCGACTCGCTCGTCATCGGTGCCGTGGCCACCCTGCTCGGTCTCGCTGCGGGCATCGCCCTGGGGGCCCTCGCTGGAGGCAGCCGCGGGCGTCTCCTCGCCCCGGTGAGGTTCATCGCCGATCGCGTCATCGAGGCGTTGTTCGCGTTTCCCGGCCTGCTGCTCGCCCTGCTGCTCATCACCGTCTGGGGTCCGGGCACCGCGTCGATCGTGGTCGCGGTCGCGATCTCCACCGCCCCCGGCTACGCGCGAATGGTGCGCGGCGGCGTGCGTCAGGCGCTGGGATCCGGCCCGGTCGAGGCCGCCCGTCTCCAGGGCGACCGCGCAGCTCGCGTCTGGGCGACCCTCGTGCTTCCCGAGGCGATGCGCCCCGTGCTGGTCCTGGCCACCCTCGGCGTGGGGCACGCGGTCGTGCTCGCCGCGGCACTCGGCTTTCTCGGCCTCGGGTCGCCACCCCCGGCCCCCGAGTGGGGCGCGATGCTCAACTCCGGTCGGCCCTACCTCACCAAGGCTTGGTGGATCACGTTCTTCCCCGGCGCGATGATTCTCGCCGTCGGCATCGCGACCACCGTGATCGGTCGCGCCCTCGAGCGAGAGCGACGGTTCGCATGAGCGCGCGGCAGCCGGGAATCCCCGGCGAGATCCCCCAGAAGGTGTCTGTCCATCTGCCCGCAGATTCCACCGCCGCCACGCCCGGAAGGGTGCTCGCGCGGGTCGAGTCGCTCACGGTTCGCTTTCCCGGGCACCGGGCCCCCGCCATCGACGGTGTCAGTCTGGTCGTGCACGCCGGCGAGTGCGTGGCGCTCGTGGGCGAGAGCGGATCGGGCAAGTCCCTCACCGCACGCGCGCTCCTCGGCTTGCTCCCCCGCGCGGCGATCGCCACGCACACTTCGCTCGAGATCGTCGCCCCCGGCGGCACCCTCCGCGCCGCACCGGAGCCCGGCCACCGGCGATGGGATGCCATTCGCGGCGCCCACGGTTCGCTGATCCCGCAAGACGCCCTCGGTGCGCTCGATCCGCTGCGCCGCGTGGAACACGAGGTGGGCGACGCGCTGCGCCTGCACCGCCTCGCTTCTGGTGCGGAGCGCCGGCACCGCGTGCTCGCGGCCCTGAACGCCGCGGGCATGCCGGAGCCCGCTCGTCACCTCCGGCAGCGCTCTGACGAGCTGAGCGGCGGGCTTCGCCAACGCGCGCTCGTCGCCACTGCGCTCATCGCAGACCCGGAATTCATCGTCGCGGACGAGCCCACCACAGCCCTCGATGCCGGTCACCGCGGCAACGTGCTCGCCCGGCTGCGGCAGCGGGTCGACCAGGGGTGCGGGGTGCTCCTCATCACGCACGACCTTGCGAGCGTGCGCGGTGTCGCCGACCGGGTGCTGGTGATGCGTCACGGGCGCATCATCGAAGCGGGTGAGCCAGCCCACGTGCTCAGCGACCCGACGCACCCGTTCACCCGGGAGTTGCTCGAATCCTCACCCGCGGGCAAGCCTCGCGGAGTGCGACTGACCGGCGCGTCCGTTTCGCCCGACGATTCCCAGGAACTTCCCGCCTCAGCGCCTGTCGCCCCGATCGCTGCGCCCCGGGACACATGCGCCCCACGGCTCGAGCTTGCCGAGATTTCGGTGTCGTTTGGCACGCACCAGGTCTTGCGAAGCGTATCGCTCGAACTCGGGGCCGGCGAGACCGTCGGGCTTGTCGGCGAGAGCGGATCGGGAAAGACCACGCTGCTGCGCGTCGCACTCGGGCTGCAGCGCCCCGATGCGGGCACCGTACGCATCGACGGCGTGGATCGCCAGGCGCTCTCCGCCGCCGCGCGCCTGCAGCTGCGGAGACGGCTAGCGTTCGTTCCGCAGGACCCGCTGGATTCCTTCCCGCGGGGCGCGACCGGGGGCCAAATCCTCGCCGATGCCCTGCGCGCCGCTGGCATCCCACGCGCGTCGAGAACCGCGCAATCGGCGGCGCTCGCCACCGAGGTGGGTCTCGAGACTGATCTCTTGCGGCGGCCCACACAGAGCCTGTCCGGCGGGCAGCGTCAGCGGCTCTCGATCGCGCGCGCGCTCGCGCGGGACCCCGAGGTTCTCCTCCTCGACGAGCCGGTTTCCGCCCTCGATGTCACCGTGCAGGCCCGGGTCCTCGATCTGCTTGACGAGGTGCAAGCGCGGCGCGGAACCTCGTTCCTGTTCGTTTCGCACGATGTCGACGTGATCCACCATATGAGCGACCGGGTGCTTCGGCTGGAGAACGGGGAAATCGCCCGCGGCTAGACTAGATCAGCCCACTCACGAAGGAGCCCACGTGTCACACACCCCCGCCGAACAGATCGTTTGGATCGACTGCGAGATGACGGGGCTCGATGTGGATCTCGATGGACTCTGCGAGATTGCGGTCATCGTCACCGATTTCGAGCTCGAGCCGCTGCACCCTGGCTTCGAGCTCGTCATTAACCCGGGGCCCGAGGCGCTGGAGAATATGGGAGACTTCGTGCGGAATATGCACGAAAAGTCGGGCCTGCTGCCCCGCATCGAGACGGGCGTGACGGTCGCCGAGGCCGAGAAGCTGGTCACCGAATACGTGTCGGCACATGTCACCCCGGGCCGACGCCCCATCGTTGCCGGCAACACGATCGGTATGGATCGCCGCTTCATCTCGAAGTACATGCCAACCTTCGACGAGCGACTGCACTACCGCAGCATTGACGTCTCAACCATCAAGGAACTGTCGCGCCAGTGGTATCCGGCGGTATTTTTTGCGACACCCGAAAAGCGGGGCGGCCACCGCGCACTCGCCGATATCGCGGAGTCGATCCAGGAACTCGCTTACTTTCGGCAGGCCGTGCTCATCGCAGGCCCGGGCCCCAAGAAGCCCGAGGCTGAGGCAATCGCAGCCGCAGCACGCGAAAAGTACGCTGCGCTGGTCGACGGCGAATCCTGATCCACTGCCACGAACTGCGCGGATAGCAGATCTGTTTCGCGGTCTGGGTTGCGCTACCCCAAGCACGTAACGGTGATGTGGCGGGAGTCTGCTGCGCGCGGGCATCGTGCATCTGCAACCCGCGGGCCCGGCTGGGCACGCCAAACGTGTGGGCGAACCCTCGCCCGAGCATCGCGCCAAGCAGTGCCTGCATCACCGCGATTCCAGCCTGCAAGGGGTTGTATTCGAGCACGTCTTGCATGAACTGTTCGCCGACGAGCACCGCGTCAAGCACGGAGGCCAGGCTGGCGAAACTCGACCAGAGCGCGATAATTCCGGTGCGGCGGGGCCCCTCGGATCAGAGTGCCGAGATTCAGCACAGACATTGACAGCCCCAGGCCGGTGTCGGCGTTGCACACGGAAGTTGCGGCGGCCGCCGGGCCGCTGACGGCCGCGGGTCCGCTGGTTCCCGTCACTCGGTGCGCTCGACGGACTCGTCGGTGCGCGAGTACGCGATGGCAATGAGCCGACGCAGCACCTCAAGGTCAATGTCGGCGAGTTTGTTCACGTAGACGCAGCCTGCACCCTCCGTGTATTTTCCCAGGTGGGGCAGAAGCTCCGCCCCCGCAGGAACATCTTTGAGCCCGTAAATCGAGAGCTTCGACTTGCGCGGCGAGAACCCGGTTCTCGGCCACTCTCCCCGGGTGCGGGGATTCGCGGGCGACACGTAGTGGTAGCTGCCGTACCCGACGATGGACGGGCCCCACATCACGGGCTCCTCCCCCGTCACCTCTCGAAAGATCTCGGCAAGGGCCAGCCCGTCGGCGCGCCGCCTGGCCGGCTCCGCGGCCTCAAGGAACTCCTGCACATTCGCGTCGGTCGCTTGCGTCTTGATCTCACCCATGCACACATTCTGGCGGATCTGCAGATCTCTTGCGAGAGGGGTTGCTCCAAATTGAGGCAATCCGAGCGAATGACATCAACTTCGGGAAACCTCCGACGTTCAGGTAGATTCATCACCGAGAACTCACCCAAAGGAGCGTCGTATGGCGGTCGTACTGCCCCAGTTTCCCGTTGGCTCCGTGCTCATGCCATATATGCCGGTGGAACTGCGTGTATTTGAGCCCCGCTATCTGAATCTTATGGGTGAGTTGATGACCGCAGAGAAGCCCATATTCGGGATCCCCCTGTTTGGACAAAACGTCAAACCTGGTGAAGCCCCGGAAGTACTCACCGTGGGAACCGTTGCACACATCGACGACTTCGGCATGACCGACGATTTCATGGGCATCACGGGCACTGGGACGAGGCGGTACGTCGTCACGAAATGGCTGGACCCCGAACCGTATCCCCGCGCAGAGGTTGAGTTTTTGCCGGAGTTCGCCTGGGAAGAGCGCCTCGATAGTCGAAGGATGCAACTGGAACTCGAGGTTCGCGGCCTGCTCTCTCGGGCAAGCGCCTATGGCCAGTTGCAATGGGGTGTCGATACCGAAGTCTCTCAAGAGCCGGTCGCCAGTGTGTGGCAACTCGCCGGCATGCTGCCCGTGCAGTCGGCAGAACTGCACACCTTGCTCGCCTCAGAAACCCTCGAAGACCTCATCGAACGAACCCTCGCCGTCTGCGCGGGCGGAAACCACTTTCTCGACGAACTCGAGCGCGGAGACGGCTAGGGCAACACCGCCGGTTCACGCAGATCACCCGCGTCGAGCAGTTCGACACCGAAGTCCGCGACGACAGCGCGCACGTGTCCGAGGTATCGTCGCGCCTGCTCGCTGAGGGGGTTCAGCGAATGGCGGATCCACCCGATCTCGATACGCTCGTCGACGTCGAGCGGGATCGCAACGATCTCGGGGTCGAGGTCATCGCTCACGATGCCCGTCGAAATCGTATAGCCGTCGAGACCGATCATCAGGTTGAAGATGGTGGCGCGGTCGGAGACGCGAATTTCTCGCGCGCTGGACAGGGTGGAGAGAATCTCCTCGGCGAAGTAGAAGGAGTTGTTCGCGCCCTGGTCGAAGGTCAGTCGCGGCAGCTCGGCGAGGTCGGCAAGGGTCACACGAGCGCGTGAGGCGAGCGGGTTTCTGCGTGAGATAAATATGTGCGGTTCGGCGTGAAAAAGCGGGTGGAAGACCAGGGCGGAATCTCGGAAGAGCTTCTCGAGCACCTTGCGGTTGAAGTCGTTGCGGTAGAGAATGCCGAGCTCGCTGCGCAGTGTGCGCACGTCTTCAATGATGTCGGCGGTACGCGTCTCGCGCAGCGAAAACTCGTAGGCCGCAACCTCGCTGTGCTTCACCATGCGCACGAACGCATCGACCGCGAATGAATAGTGCTGGGTAGAAACTCCCAGGAGGCGACGCGACTGCGCACGGCCCAGATAGCGCTGCTCGAGCAGCGCGGTCTGCTCCACCACCTGGCGGGCATAGCCGAGGAACTCGACCCCATCGGTCGTGAGCGACACCCCACGAGCGGAGCGCAGCAGCAGGGTGCATCCCACCCGCACCTCCAGGTCTTTCATGGCTGCGGAAATGGTGGGCTGGGCCACGTAGAGCAGGTCGGCGGCCGCCGAGATCGAGCCTTCCGCAGCCACCTCGATGAAGTAGTGCAGGTGTTGCAGTGTGATGCCGGTGGATCTTCGAGCCATAGGTAAATTCTATCTTCTTGCATAAATGTAGCGAGTTAACCGATATCTGTCTTTTCCTTGCACGATAGTGGGACCACCTCGAAACGATCGCACGCGATCCCCAGCACCAGGAACACACTATGGCGAGCGCATTCACGTTCAGCATCACCACCACCCGCTTCGACGAGCACTACTCACCGTCGGAGCATTCTCGTGTCACCACAAACTTCGCGAATCTCGCGCGCGGTGAACACCGCCAGCAGAACCTCCGCAACGCGCTGATGATGATCGACCAGCGCTTCAACAGCCTCGCGCACTGGGACAACCCATACGGCGACCGGTACACCCTTGAACTCGACATTGTCTCGGCCAGGCTGCACTTCGAGTCGGCGAACAAAGAGCACGACTTTCCACTGCTCGAAGTATTGGATTTTCAGATCGTCGATCGAAAGTCGGGCAAGCGCCACCCAGGGATCGTGGGGAACAACTTTTCTTCCTACGTTCGCGATTACGACTTCAGTGTGCGACTGCCGCGTGCGAACGCTGCTAGCACAGACAACGGCATCGCAGTTCCCGAGGACTTCGGAGATCTCCACGGCAAGCTCTTCCAGCACTTCCTCGATTCCGAGGCATATCGGGCGCGCTTCTCGCTGCCGCCGGTCATCTGCATCAGCGTCTCCACGAGCAAGTCATACCAACGCACGACTAACGCGCACCCGGTGCTCGGGGTCGAGTATGCGCAGCCCGAGCCTTCGCTCACCGATCGCTACTTCGCACAGATGGGGCTGCAGGTGCGCTACTTCATGCCGCCCGGTGGTGTCGCGCCGCTCGCGTTCTACTTCCGGGGCGACCTGCTGAACGATTACACGAATCTGCAGTTGATCGGCACAATCAGCACGATGGAGACCTTCCAGAAGATCTACCGCCCGGAAATCTACAACGCCAACTCCGCCGCCGAAGCCGTGTACCGCCCTTCGCTTGCGCATCAGAACTTCTCGCGCACGCAGATCGGCTATGACCGCGCGGAGCGCAGCTCGTTCGCCATCACCCAGGGTGCGTACACCGACGAGCACTTCATCAGACCGTATGGCGACGTAATCGGGGCCTGGGCTGAACGTTGCCCGAGCCTTGTCGCCTGACCCCAGGAGATCCACGATTATGCACACACTCCTCCCCACCTCGACCGTCGGCAGCCTGCCGAAACCCTCGTGGCTCGCACAACCGGAGGTGCTCTGGTCGCCGTGGTCGCTTGCGGGTGACACGCTCGCAGAAGGAAAACAGGATGCGTTGCGGATCGCGGCCCACGTGCAGCACCGCGCCGGCATCGACATCATCAGCGATGGCGAGCAGAGCCGCCAGCACTTCGTCACAACGTTCATCGAACACCTGAGCGGCGTCGATTTTGAGCGCCGCGAGACGGTGCGCATCCGCGACCGGTACGACGCGAGCGTTCCGACTGTCGTCGGCGAGGTGGCCCGGCAGCGGCCCGTGTTCGTCGAAGATGCGAGGTTTCTCCGGCAGCAAACCGATCAGCCAATCAAGTGGGCTCTCCCCGGCCCCATGACGATGGTCGACACGCTCTACGATGCGCACTACCGAAGCCGCGAGAAGCTGGCGTGGGAGTTCGCGACGATCCTCAATCAGGAGGCGCGCGAGCTCGAGGCCGCCGGTATCGACATCATTCAGTTCGATGAGCCCGCGTTCAACGTCTTCTTCGACGAGGTGAAGGAATGGGGCGTGGCAGCGCTCGAACGCGCGACGGAGGGGCTGCGCGCCGAAACCGCGGTGCACATCTGCTACGGCTACGGTATCAAGGCCAACACCGACTGGAAGGAGAGCCTCGGCGCCGAGTGGCGGCAGTACGAGGAGTCATTCCCGCTGCTGCAGCGCTCCAGCATCGACATCATCTCGCTGGAACGCCACAATTCCCGAGTTCCGGTCGATCTCATCGAGCTTCTTCGCGGGAAGAAAGTGATGCTGGGTGCCATCGACGTGGCACACCACACGATCGAGACGCCGGAAGAAGTCGCCGGCACCCTGCGCGACGCACTGCGCTTCGTCGACGCCGACAAGCTGATCCCCAGCACGAACTGCGGAATGGCTCCGCTGCCCAGGCAAGTGGCCCTCGCCAAGCTCAGCGCACTGAGTGCCGGAGCGAGCCTCTTGCGCGATGAGTTGACCCCCTGAAGTTCGTTTAGATTCGAGGAATTTGAGAGCCGTCTGTCCAACTCCCGCGAAGACTTTGATCGGTAGATCGCAGAGAAGCCGGAATTCATAGAGGGCGGACTCAACCGGGCTCAGCCCGAGGCTCTTGATTCTCGCGCTCCAGCACCTTCAACCGGGCACGCTCGGAGAGCGTCAACTCGGTCTCAGTACCGCCATGCGTTTCGCGAGCACAATAGGGGTCAAGCTGCAGCGCGCGAGGGACTCGAAACTCGACGGAACGTGCTCTACGCGCGCTTCAACCCACCATGGATGCCGTGGTTCCTCAGACGCAACGAGGCACTCATTGCTCTCGCACAACCTTTCACCTGAGCACGAGATGGGTCTGCTGAAGCACGCCCGAACCTCATACGAACATCTTGCCAATAACAGGAGCACCTCGGCTGGAATCGTCCTCATCCTCACCGACGAAGACCACGAAACCATGGTCGTACACGAGCGCAGGTGACCTCGACCTGCGCATCCCGAGGCTTCGGGAAGGACCTATTCTTCCCCTCGCTGCTCAAGCGTCGCAGACGCGTGGACCGGGCGATCGTGATCGGTACGTTCCCAAACCCTGAAGCGCTGCTGCGGTTGACTGGGCATATGCTGATCGAGCAGCACGACCGTCCTGGTGGCGTGAAATTCCATCACCCCACGGGACACGGCCGTTGAACAGAAATCGACACTGCCCGGCGAGGCACGCTGGGTCACCGAATTCGTGAGGCTCGCTCACCTCACTACGTGAAAGTTGGACATAGTTCAATTTTTGGCTAGCCTTGTGCGATGCTTTACCTTCGGCGACACCCGGCTCGACGCGCGAACTCGACTCTGCAGCGCTGGGGGGCTTGGGTGGGCGTCGCGGCTGGCCTGCTTCTCACTGGTCTCACCGCGCCGGCGGCCTCTGCCACCCCGCCCACACTTACCGCCCCCGACGGCACAACCCAGGCCTGGGTCGACATCGAGGGGTCGATCCCGCCGGGCGCCGTGCAAATCGCTTCCGCCGCCCCTGCCGTCGGAGGCTGGGTCGACGCGACGCCCACCGCCACCCCGTTTGGGCTCACTGCAATCTTCGATGCGGCCGGCGGTAACTTCGATCTCCGCTTCCGCGCTTCAAAGCCAGCCACCGTCGACCTAGCGGTAACCTTTGCCGACGCAAACGGGGTGATCCTCGAAGAGGCGTTGCTGCGCTCCGTCGCGCTCTCCCCTCAGCGGGCCGGCAGTGACGGGTGGATCCCCTGGTCGGCCCTCACCGAAGGTTCCGGGGAAGCTGATGGCCAGATGCGCCCCGGCGGGGGCACCGACGCCGAGGGGCGCGATCCGCTCGCCCGCACCGGGCAGCCTGACCGCCTGACCGCGGTCATGAGCACCATCACGCTGCTTGCTCTGGCCGGCGGCTCGGTTCTCTTCGTGCGAGCCCAGAAGGACCGGAAGTCGGGTGACTCAGAATGACACGGGTCGCTCCAATTCCTTCCCCCAGGGTCGCGCCCGCGCTTCAGGTGCTGGCGGCGGTCACCGCCGCCACGCTGGCGCTCGTTCTCGCGCCCACTCCCGCCTCGGCGCTCACCGCCGAAAGCATCGAGTATCAAGAGAATCTCACCCGAGTCACTACGCCGACGTTCGCCGCGGTGGATCCCTCGGTGCCGCTCACCGAGAGTCTTCTGGGGCGTGGCACCCCGCTGAGCCCCGGCGCGAACACCGTGCCGCTCCCCATGCCGGCGGCAATCCTCGAGGAGGCCGCGACCGGGGTGCTCGTCCGCATCACCCTGATGAGCCCCGCCAGCGCCGTCACGATTAGCACCCCGGCAGGCGAAGGCGCGAGCACTACACTGCTCAACGCACCCGCAGGCGCAACCGTGTCTACCACCACGTTGCTCCCGATCTCCGGTGGCGGCGTCACCCTCTCGTCAAACGCTGCCAGCCAAGTGCGCATTGAACCGATGGCGTACGTACGCGGCGACCCTCAGGCGCCAGGCTCCACCACGGCCCTGCCCGAAGCCGCCCGACGCGCAGACACGGCCCAAGGGCTTGGCGGATCCGCACTCGAACAGGCACCGCTCTGGTTCGGCCTCACCGGCGAAGGCGGCGTGCCGAGCGAACTCGTGCGCAGCGTGTACGTCACACTCGACGTCACACTCGATGCCGCGAACATTCTCTCCCTCTCCGACGGGCAGCAGATCGCGCTGCCCGCAGGTCGCTCAGTATTCACCACCATCGTCACCCCAGACGAGCAGGGCGGCACCGAGGCCTCCCTTACTCGTTCAGGCAGCGGTCAGCTCATCGCAGATGTGACCGGCTGGGTCGCGGAGGCCGCGGCGCACAGCACCTCGGTCAACCGGGAAGGCAGCTACGTCTCGGCCACCGAGGCCGATGCCCTCAGCGTCACCGTATCGTCGGGCGCCCCCGCCACGGGCCTCGCGCTCGCCGACCATGACGATGTCGCGTACGGCATCGCGCTCGTGAGCGGCACGGCGCGCACCTCCGGCGCCCAGCCCACGACGACACTCCAGTGGAACCAGCAGGCCCACGGCCGTGCGCAGGGCATCGCCGTCGACGCCGCGCAGGGCGTCACGCCGCAGCTCGCGTTCGTGCCGCTTTCTGGCGGCGAGGCAGAACTGAGCATCCGCCGGGGCGCCGCGAACGTGACGATCCACCCCCTGGGCGGGTTTCTGGGTGAGCCGCGTCGCGCGGCCAACCCCGATGCCACGATCGAGATCGTGAGCCCCACCGTCGGCAGCGACATCGACATCTCGGGCACCGGCTACTTCACCATCGAAGGCACCGCGTTTTCGGGCGCCTCTGCCGTCGACCGCATCGAGCTCAGCTCCCCCGGCTACGGCTTCATCGGCACCGCGGGGCTTGTGTACAAGGGGAACCAGCTGAGCTGGTACTTCGACGCCGGGGCACCGGAAGATGGCGAGTTCACCTACGTTGCCACCCTGTTCGACCGGGGCGCACCGAACACCCCTCGAGGCACCGCCGAGATCACGGTGCGTGTCGATGCGCCAGAAGACGGCGAGGAGGTGGTGGCGCCAAACGTACGTCACTTCAACCAGTCGCAAACCGCCGACTTCACCATCGACGGTGAGAACCCCCGACGGGTGATCTTCGCGGCGGACCCGGAACTGCTTCCGGGTGATCTGGTCATCTCGGGCGCAACACCGGGCACTCCCGAGGGCTTCCTCGGCGCGGTCGCATCCGTCAACGTGGTCGCCGGGGCGTGGATCGTCGATACACGCGAACCTAATATCGACGAGCTCATCTTTCAGGCCGACATCGACGAGACGGTCGACTACGAGAACGGCGAGGGTGTGCTGATCACACACGCCGCCGAGACGGTTTCGGCCCCGGGGGAACTCTACGAGATCGATTCGGAGTTCATGGAGCCCATTCCCGGCGATATCACCGAGACCGTCTCACCGGAGGTGGTGATCGACGAGGCGTCACACGAGCCTGGCGCTGAGTACGTTGACCTGATCACGGGTCCACAGAACGTCGACCTCACTTTCGACGCAAACAACGTGCCCGAAGGCTACGAGGACGAGGTCGAGTTCTCGTGCGTGAGCCTCACCGGCAGCGAGCAGGAGCCGCAGGGCAGCCAGATCGACGACGAGGGCCGGTGGATCGCCACGACTGGCGGATCCACGCCCGAACAAGGCTGCACCCATCTGCGCGGCGTCACCATCGACAAGAGCTGGTCGCTGAAGACCGAGGCGAAGTTCCTCTTCCAGCTCAAGAACGGCAAGCTCGATCTGGAGGACCAGACGCGCAAGACGCCCGCGGAGATCGCGGCGGCAGCGCGCGGCGCCTTTGACAAGAAGATCGGCATGAGCATCCAGATCGAATCTGAGCTGCTGCCGCACCTGCTCTTCAAACTCGAGGTAAGCCTGAAAAAGAAGCTTGGCTTCATTCCCACGCACGTCACCGTGAATGAGTTCAAGGTCGAGCAGAAGAATTACATTCGCGCGCAAGGCTCGGTCTCGTTCTTCATTGCGCTCGAGTGGAAGTTCAACGTTGCCAAGCGACTCGCGAACATCCAGCTGCCCACGGTGACATTCATGGCGGGGCCCGTGCCCATTGTCATCACGAACAAGCTTGAGATTGGTGTCAGCATCAACGCCGGCCTCAAGGGTCAGGTCACCCTGCCACTTTTCGGCGCCTCCCGCACCGACAACTTCGGCTTCACCTATGCGAGCGGCCGCTCACTGGAGCGCATTCGCAACACGGGCGAGGTGCAGTACTCGGAGCCGACTGCCGAACCGTTGCAGACCGGAGGCAAGGCCGAGTTGGGCGGCTGGTTGACCGCGGGTCCGAGCCTCGAATTCGCGAGCCAGATCTATGGCTTCGCGGGCCCCGCGCTCGAGTTCAAAGCCGGCCCGGGCATCGAGGGTAATATCGTGCACACGGGCGCAAAATCCACGCTCGATGCCACCGTGTTCATCGGCCTGGAGCTGAGCGGCGGAGCGAAGCTCACGATCCTGCGCTGGAACCTGCTCAATGTGAAGGTCTTCGAACTCAAGTGGCGGGTTGTGCTGTTCCATCGCGAGAAGGAGCTCGGATAGTCTGATGCCACGCGCGCAGCGCTCGGGTGGTCTTCACCGTCGGCTTCGCCGCCCACCAGCTGAATCCGCCCGGTCTACTGCGGGCAGTGCGGCGAACGCCTGGCCATCACGAATGCGAAGAACCGGCGAATTCCAGTGGTCGTCGCAACACTCGATGTATTGGAGTGGGAATGTCGCATCGATGTTGATAGCTGAGGTGCAGCCCATGCAGGCTCTCGAGATGGCGGCCTGACAATACGGCGGCGATTAGCAGGATAAGGACTTGATAACGCGATGATGGAATCGTTCTGGTCTTCGAGGCAGATCGAGCTTCTTGACCGAAAACGCTGGTCAACCAGAGTCGAGTTTGCGAATGCGATGTTCGAGTACATCGAGGTGTTCCACAACCGAAAACGACGACATTCAGTGATTGGGTATCGCCCCCCGATCGAGGTCGAGATAGCCTACAAGCAGACACTCGTCCCAGCTGGATACTCAACATGGCGTTAGGTAACCAAACTGTAGGGCAGGTCAAGCTGTCGCCAACTGGGCAGCAGACCCAACCACTAGGTTTATCGCGAAATACTTGTCACGTTCCGCAACTCGGTCGCGAACGCGGCGCCGTCTTTCACTACTCACGCTTGCACTAACTGGGTACCGGAGTTCGTAGGACACGTGGAAGTTCACGCAGTCGATGAGGGCCACGTGGGTGCGCACATCCGCCGGCCCATCGAACATAGTTTCAATTCGATGGGCGAGCACCGACCTGCTCTGGGTCAGTGAGTAGCGCCGCGCAGTCTATTCAGGAGTGGTGACGGGACGGCCCGGACTCGTGAAGCTGCTGCCGCGAGTAGGCCGGCCGCTGGGATGATGTTGAGGCCCAGCCCTGGCTGCAACAGCGTCGCGATAATTAGATAGATTGCAGCATCACCGCAAAGCATCGGCGCGAAACGGTCAGGAAGAAGAAGGCTGGAAGCTGCAACCGCAAGGCCGATAATGCTGACAATTGCTGCTGAACCCAAGTCGACCTGCCAGTAGTCGGCGCCAGCTGCAGGTGCGAATCGATCACCAACGAGTTCGTTCGCCCCATACCAAGTCCACCAAAGAATCCATACTGTCGCCGCGCACGCAAGAACCACCAGAAAGCGGTGTACTACGCGGGGACGTCTTACGAGGCCCGCGACGAGAGAACCAACCACAGTAGCGACAATCCACATTCCTCCAAATGTCACAGTCCCGCCCAAGTATCCGATGCCGTCGCTGCACATCCAGGTGCCTGTTCCCTCGGACCCGGGAGGACCCATTTCGCATTGAACATGGAGTTGTTCTCGGACTAACGAGATTGCGGAACCGCCAACAAGTACAGCTAAGAATCCGCTCGCGAGCACCGTCCACGTCGCAAGGTAACTCGCCTGCCTGCCGCCTCGGTCGCGGTCCGCCTTGACCTGGCCCATCACATCACTCTCATCGCCGCCATAGTAACAACGGGCCTCAACAAGGGCAGCCTGTGATGGTCGCGAGTACACAGCTTGGAACTCAACTTCAAGTCATGGCCTGATCGGCTGCGGCACGCTCCACACGGTGCGGGAGGTGCTGACTCTCGGCCGCGCAGTTGGCGCGGGTGACGAGCGCCGCGAGCACCGGCACGAATCGGTTACTCCAGGAAGGACAAGCCCAAGTGATCACCAATGGCACCGATGTGGTTCGGTTGCTCGACGGCATGCGTGCGCCAGTTCACTCGGCTGCAGCCATGGACACAACCCGTCTCGCGCAAGCCAGCCCCACCGCTACTTCCCGCACACTCTGAGACAGGCAGCAGCGCATCGGCGCCGCAACCAGCCACTCGGGCTAGGCACGCACGTCAACGATCTCGTCCCAGTGCGTCGTGGCACGCCGCGACAGCAGCTCGCGTTTCATCTCCCAACCCGCGGGTTGCTTCAGACCCCCGAACCCCACCCCGATCGCTTCCCCACCCTGACGCCGAGTAATCAGGTCGAGCGTCTTCCCCACCTCGCGGCCCTCGAACTCGGGCTGAAACAGCGCGAGTGGCTGGATCCGCTCAACCGGGCTCAACCCCGTCAACGTGACACCGGCCCGCGCGTAGCGCACCCCCGACAGGTATTCCGGAAACAGCTGCGGAAGCACCTTGTCGGTGGCTTTCGTGAACGTGATCGGGTCATCCGATGGGGTCGGCAGCGGCACCGCGACATGCGCCGAATGCCGGGGCGTGCCCGTGTCTGCCCACCCGGTCGCAACCCACACCCCGACCTGCGAAGCGACTTGCCTTTGCGCGCGGAGCCTCGCCGAGACGCGCTGCGCGTAGATCGAGAGCACCTGCTTCATCTCTTCCCGGGTGGTGATCTTGTGCGAAAACGAACGCGAGTAGATCAACTGATCCTTGTACGCGCGCGCCTCTTCTTCAAGCGGGATACACGGAATCCCCCGCAACTCCATGACGGTGCGCTGCAGCACCACCGAGAACTTCTTGCGGATCAGCTTCGGGTCAGCGTCACGCAGATCCCGCACCGTGTGGATCCCCATGGCGGCGAGCTTCTTCCCAGTGCGCCCGGCAACACCCCATAACTCGGTGGTGGAAAGCGACTCCATGATGCGGTCGAGCTGCCCTGCAGCGTAGACGCCGAGGTGGCAGACCCCTTCGAACTCCGCATTCTTCTTCGCCCCGATGGAGGCGAGCTTCGCGAGGGTCTTCGTGGGGCCGATCGCGACACGCACCGGGATCCCCGTGTGCTTGTAGACGATGTGGCGGATGGACCGGCCCACCTTGAGTAGCTCGTTCACAGAGCCTTTGACTCCCACGAAGGATTCGTCGATGGAGTACACCTCTTGCCAGGCGGCATGGCGCCCGATGAGTTCTACTGGTAGCGCCGATTGTTGCTGAGTTGCGTATTCACGAGCAATCGGTAGCTGTGCCGCTTGTTGGTGGAGCGCTGATTGATCAGCCGGTGCTGTATAGTTCAGTGCATGCTGACTATTGCTTCGCGTCTCGACGTCATGAACCGGCTTGGCCGGGCCATGGCCGACCCGACGCGCTCTCGGATCCTGATGACGTTGCTCGGGGGACCGAGCTACCCGGCGGTGCTCTCACGTGAGCTCGACCTAACTCGCTCGAACGTGTCGAACCACCTCACTTGTCTGCGAGACTGCGGGATCGTGGTCGCTGAGCCTGAGGGCCGCCAGACTCGCTACGAGATCGCTGACCCGCATCTTGCTGCTGCGCTCGTCGCGCTCGTGGATGTGACGCTGGCTGTAGATGAGCACGCACCTTGCGTGGACTCAGCGTGCACGGTGCCGGGCTGCTGCGGTACAGGGGCGGACGCGTGAGTGCGGCGTGTGGCTGCGAGCACGAGCCTGCCGTTGCGGCGGATGAGCCCGAAGAGGTGGAGCGGCCCTGGTGGAAGGACCGCGGGATCATGGTGCCGGTCTTCTCCGGTGTCGCGTTCCTGACAGGTCTGGTCTTCGAGTGGTCCGTTCTCGAGATCCCGGCGCTCATGCTGTTCTGGGCCGGCCTGTTGCTGGGCGCGTCGACGTTCACGCCCGGCGCGATTCGCAAGCTGTTCAAGGGCAAACTCGGCATCGGGCTGCTGATGACGATCAGCGCGATCGGCGCGGTCATCCTCGGCTACGTCGAAGAGGCCGCGGCGCTGGCGTTCCTGTACTCAATCGCAGAGGCCCTCGAGGACAAGGCGATGGACCGCGCCCGTGGCGGACTGCGGGCGCTGCTGAAGCTCGTGCCGGAGACGGCGACAGTGCTGCGCGACGGGGTGTCCGTGCAGGTTCAGGCGAAAGAGCTGACGGTCGGCCAGGTCATGGTGGTCCGTCCGGGTGAGCGGATCGCGACCGACGGGATCGTCCGGGCGGGGCGTTCCAGCCTGGACACCTCGGCGATCACCGGAGAGTCGATCCCGGTTGAGGTCGAGCCCGGCGCTGCGGTGTCGGCCGGCGCGATCAACAGCGCCGGCGCGCTGGAGGTCGAGACGACCGCGGCGGGCACCGACAACTCGCTCACCACGATCGTCGAGCTGGTGGAGCAGGCGCAGACCGAGAAGGGCGAGCGGGCGCGTCTCGCCGACCGGATCGCGCGGCCGCTGGTCCCGGGTGTGCTGATCCTCGCCGCCCTCGTCGCGATCATCGGGTCGCTGCTTGGCGACCCGGAGGTATGGATCACCCGCGCGCTCGTCGTGCTGGTCGCCGCCTCTCCGTGCGCGCTGGCGATCTCTGTGCCGCTGACGGTCGTCGCCGCGATCGGCGCGGCGAGCAAGTTCGGCGTGATCATCAAATCCGGCGCGGTGTTCGAGCGCTTCGGAACGGTCCGGCACGTCGCGGTCGACAAGACCGGCACCCTCACCCGCAACGAGCCCGCGGTCACCGCCGTCCTCACCGCGGACGGCGTGACCGAGACGCAGGCACTGGCCTGGGCGGCGGCGCTGGAGCAGCACAGCACGCACCCCCTCGCCTCCGCGATCACCGCCGCCGCCCCGGGCGTTCCCGCGGCCGCGGACGTGACCGAGCAGGCCGGACACGGCATCGAAGGCACCGTCGACGGCGTGACGATCACCGTCGGCAGCCCCCGCTGGCTCGACGCCGGCGAGCTCGGCGACCGGGTCGCGCTTCTTGAGGAACAGGGCATGACCGTCGTGATCGTCCACCGCGGTGGAGTGGCGGTCGCCGCGATCGGTGTCCGCGACGAGCTGCGCCCCGAAGTCCCCGAAGTCGTCCGCACGCTCGCGGATCAGGGTATCGGCGTGACGATGCTCACCGGGGACAACGCCCGCACTGCGCGTGCGCTGGCTGCGCAGGCGGGGATCGGTGACGTGCGCGCGGAGCTGCGTCCCGAGGACAAGGCGACCGCGATCGGCGAGTTGTCGAAGGCGGGATCGGTCGCGATGATCGGCGACGGCATCAACGACGCCCCGGCCCTGGCGTCCGCGGACATCGGCATCGCGATGGGGGCGACCGGCTCCGATGCAGCGATCGAGTCCGCGGACGTGGCCTTCACCGGCCATGACCTGCGTCTCATCCCGCGGGCGTTCGACCACGCCCGGCGGGGCCGGCGGATCATCAACCAGAACATCATCCTGTCGCTGCTGATCATCACCGCACTGCTCCCGCTGACGCTGTTCGGTGTGCTGGGACTTGCGGCTGTCGTCCTGGTCCACGAGGTCGCGGAGGTCATCGTGATCCTCAACGGCCTGCGCGCCGCACGCACCCGCACACCACGAATGGAAAGCTGATGCTCGCAACCATCGGGTCGGCGATCGGCCTGTTCGCGGCGACCAACATCGACGACATCGTCGTGCTCACCGTGCTGTTCCTCGCCTCCAGCCGGGGAAAGCCGCGACCGTGGCAGATCGTCGCAGGCCAGTACCTCGGGTTCATCACACTCGTCGTGATCAGCGTGATCGCCGCGCTCGGTCTCACGATCGTCCCGGACGAATGGGTCGGCTTCCTGGGTCTGATCCCGCTCGGCATCGGCATCTGGACGCTCATTCGCGGCCTGCGCCGTAACGGCGACGACGATGATGACGACTCCAAGATCACCGCGGTCGGACTATGGGGGGTCGCCGGGATCACGATCGCCAACGGGGCCGACAACATCTCCCTCTACACGCCGATCTTCCGCACCAGCTCGCCCGGCGACGTCGCGGTCATGATCGTCGTGTTCCTGATCCTCGTCGCCGTCTGGTGCGCTGCCGGGCGACTGATCGGCACCCACAAGGCCGTCACCGAAACGCTCGAACGTGTCGAGCACTGGCTCGTCCCCGTCGTGTTCATCGGCCTGGGCCTGTTCATCCTCATTGAATCCGGCGTTATCGTCCGTCTCTTCGAGGCCCTCGCATGACCCCGGACACGAATACCGACGTTGAGTCGGCATCGGCGTCGGGAGAGCGTCCGCAGAGAGGACGCTGGCGGCTCACTGCCTGGGCGCTTCTGATCGCAGTGGTCGTCGTCGTGATCGATCAGGGAACGAAAGTGTGGGCCGAGGCCACCCTGTCGGAGCACGAGCGCATCCCGCTGATCGGCGACCTGTTGGGCCTGCAGCTCGCGTACAACCCCGGCGCGGCGTTCTCCTTCGGGGAGAGCTTCACCTGGGTGTTCGCTCTCATCGCCGTCGCGGCCACGGCCACCGCGATCGTGTTCGCGTTCCGGGTCCGACGCCCCGGGTGGGCGATCGTGATCGGTGCGCTCGGCGGGGCCGCTGCTTCGCACGCCGGCGACCGGCTTTTCCGCCAACCAGGATTCGCCCGGGGGCACGTCGTCGACTTCCTCACCTACGGCAACTGGTTCATCGGGAACCTCGCCGACATCGTGATCGTCACCGCTACGATTGCCGGAGCGCTCCTGATGCTCCGCGGCACCGAGAACTGAGAGGGCCAACCATGGAGATCACCCTGCAGTACTTCGACGGCTGCCCGAACTGGGAAGTACTCGACCGCCGGCTTGCTGAGCTGCTCGACGGTCGATCAGATATCCGCGTCACACGACAGTTGGTCGAGACCGCCGAGGACGCCGAGCGCCTCGGATTCCACGGGTCACCGACCGTTCTCGTCGACGGGGTCGATCCCTTCGCAGACGAGCACGCGCCGGTCGGGCTCGCCTGCCGGGTGTTTAGTACCCCTGCCGGGCTGGGAGGGTCTCCGACCGTCGAGCAGTTGCGCGAGGCGATTTCCGGGCGAGCGCTGACGGGTGATGCTTGATCAGGCGCGGGTGGAACGAAGAGCCGGGTAATCGGACCACTCACCGCCGGCGAGACGTGACCATGAGGCAGCGGACGCCGTCGTGATGCCGAGGAGGTCCGAGACGATCCGGGGATGCAGTTGCCGTGTGAGTTCGATGAGCGCTGTTGTGCGGGCGCTCCCGGCAAGCAAGCCTTCGGCGCGAAGACGACGGCTCAGTGGGCCCGGGGTGAGGTGGCGGCCTGGGTTCCTGCCGGGGAACAGCCATCCTTCAGGATGGCCCTTTGTGGCATCGACGAGCTCGACGATGGCGTCGCCGAGGATCTCTGGGACCTTGATCGGCTCGGCTCCGACGGTGAGCGTCACGGGCTGCGAGCTCGTATCGACCTGTGCCCGGGAGATCGTGACGATGCGGGTCAGCTGGATGCCGTAGAGCAGTACGAGGAGACCCGCGGCCCGGGTCTTCGGGTCCATGTCGGCATCGGACAGGAACCTGCGGGCCATCTGCCATCGGTGGTCGGAGGCATAGTCTCGCCCTTCGAGGCGATGGGCTCGAAACTCGACGCGAAGGGTGCTCAACCGGTGCTTTCGCAGCCAGCGAGTGAACGGTGCCAGCGCGTCGCGTTGGCTGGGCGAATCGGTCAGATGCGCGTCGAGTAGGCGCTGCGGAAACGTCGCCAGCGTCTCCTGGTGCGACCGGATCTCTCCAAGGAACGCGGCGCAGTACTTCAGCGCAGTCCGTTGCCTCTGGAATCCGGAAGCAAGGCTGGACGCGATGCGCAGTGCCCGAGTGGATCGGAGGAGCTCCCAGGTGCAGTATCGGCGCAGGATCAACCGGTCCTCGGGATGGTCGATGCCATCGAGCCAGTCGTTGAGCCAGTGGGTGAAACGCGTGCCCTCGACGTCGAGCTCCGGCAGCACGCCGGAACGGACCAGCAGTGAGAGGAGGAACGCGACCGACTGTCCCGACCGGGCTCGGGTGATGATCGCCTCGGCGGTGAGCGGCAGGGTCCCGTCCGCGAGCTCGCGGAGCACCATCGCGCACTTGCTCTTGTGCAGCCAGCGTTCGAGCGACGCCGCTTTGCCATGGTGCGTGAGCAGATAGTCAGCAAGGGGGTGGAGGTCCGCGCGGATCTCTCCCGCATCGTCGGCGAGCAGTTGCTGGATCGCGACGGGCCGGCGGCACTCGACGCAGAGGTGATGTTTGCGGATCTCCTCGATCGAGCCGCATCCGGGGCAGGCCATCGTGATCGGAGTGCCCGCGCAGTCGGCGCAGACCATCTGGCCATTCATGAAGCCGGTCAGGAACACCCTGCGCGCGCACTCGGGACAAGGTTGTGGTCTGCGCATCGCGTAGTAGCAGCGCGCGCATACTCGTCGTCCGTCGAGGTGGGAGGCGACGCGGCCAGGTTCTCCGCAGAGACCACAGGTCTTGATCGGTGCGGTGTAGCAGGCCAGACAGACCAGTTCCGGGCGACGGACGATGATGGTCGCATGCTGACCGCACCGCGAGCAGTCGCCGAACGATCGAGGGTCGGCTCGCCAACAGTCACGGCAAAAGCGCTGTCCGTCGATCGTGCGCTGCACGGGCCGGACCCGGCCACAGGACGCGCACGAGACGGACCGGGCGTTCCGCTCGCATCGGGAGCAGTGCCGACCACCGCCCGGCGTCTTGTGGGGCATTCTCACCGCGCGTCCGCAGGACTCGCACGTCGGCAGCATCACCCGGCTTGCCCCTTCTTCGACCAGCGCGCGGGCCAGATCCTGAACGGTCACCGGCACGTTCGCATGCTGCCCCTCCAGGACTCCGGGCTGCTTGATCAGCGCGAGCTCAAGAAGCCGCTGCGTGAGGGGTACTGGCGCAACCGAATGCACGATCTCAGCGATTCGCTCGCGAGAGATTTCGGGAACGAGAGGGTGGACGAGAGCGACGACTTCAGCGACTCGCGGCAGCTGCGGAGGCTTGGCCACCGCGGCTACTTCGTACGCGGCCGACGAATCGCCGCGCGAACAGGACGGAGATCACCGATCGACCCCCGTGTCGCCTCCTCGCCCACCGCCACCGGGGCCAAGGCCTCCCGGCGAGTGATCGTCACGAGATCGTTGAGCGAGCACTCCAGTGCATCGCACAACGCCGCCAACACGTCAAGACGCACCCGCTGTGGCGGCTGAGTCACCAGCCGATAGACCTGCTCCCGGGACAGGTCGATGCCGCGCTCTTCGAGCAGGGGCTTCAGCTTGGAGGTCTGGAAGATCCCGCGCGAAGCCATCACGCTGCGCAGATTCCAGCCGGTGTCGAGCTCAACGGTCATCAACTTCTCCTTCGATGAGGGCCTTCAGCGCTTCGGCGAGCACGCGGTTCTTGTAGTCCGAACTGACGGAGGCGTAGATCGAGGTCGTCGAGGCATGCATATGCCCGACCTGCTCTTGGACGAATCGATCGGCGTACCCGAACTCCAGAAGGTGCGTGACATAGGAATGCCGGAGGCTGTGCAGCGTCAGATCCTTCGACAGGCCGGCTTCTTCACGCAGCTCTGCGAACCTCCGGTCGAGATACCCAGCAGACAGACGCGTACTGCGCTCGGTCACCCAGAGCGCGTCGAGGCGGTCTCCGGGCGCGAAACGGGCCCGGGCCTGCTCGAGCCATTGCTGCATTCCGGGCACCCACCAGTCGAACTCCGGCACCAGCAGCACCGTGCGACGTCGTGGCGCGCCACCGCCCGCCGCCTTCGCCCATCGCACGTGAACCGCGCCGTAGCGCCCCCACTGCCGCATCTTCGCGTTGTGGTGCAAATCGACGGTATCGAGCATCACCGCCTCAGTGCGGCGCAGACCGAACGCGTAGACCGTCTTCAGCAACTGGGCATCCCGCAACGCGCCGAGCGCACCCTTTCTCCCGGAGCTCACGAGCAGCTCGACGCGAGCGTCGGCCGTGTCAAACAGGCGCTCAATCTCGTCGTACGTGAACGGGCGACGCTTCCCATCGCCTTCAAACTCGAACCGATGCGCCACCGTGTTCCACGGCAGACACACCTGCGAGGGGACCTCCCCAAACTCGCGATCGCAGATCTCCATCCAGTCGTACAACGGGTTCGTGAGGTAATCACAGAACCCACGGATAGACCCATGGTTGGCGCGCATCGTCGACAGCGTCCGAGTGCGACCGCCGGACTCAGCAGTGAACTCATCCACATCCGCGACCGTCCACCTCCATGGCGGTTTGTCCACGAAATCACGGAACCGCGTCACCGTCGCCGTCCGGTTCCGTATCGTCTGCTCACGGAGTCCGCGCGACAGCTGCTGGTTCCGCCAACCATCGATCATCGCGCTGAAAACCTGCGCTTCCGGGTTCGCCAGTGCGACGTTCGATGCTGACGTGATCAGCCGAAGCGCCGCTGGAGAAGCCCCAAAATCTTGCATTAGATGCAACAAAGTATGGGACAGTGCATCACCCTGTCAACTCAGATCTCAGCATCCGCCAGATCTCGCTGTTATGGTCAGAGCAGATCCGCACCTCTCTGGTGAATAGACGTCGTTTGCAAGTGTGAACAGTTGCATTCACTGCAACATGCGAGGGTTCATCACCCGGGCACTCAGCGACCCGTACAGTTCGTAGTTAGAGGAGCGCGCCACGACCCCGTGCAGCTCGCACCAACTCTTGATCTGGAAGTACGGCTTCCCCATGATGCCGGGGTCGAGCCGTTTCGCCTCGGGCGACGCCGCCACCACACACCCGTCATTGTTCGAGAGCACAACAATGGGTCTCCCCCGCAGCTTCGGCTCGAACACCCGCTCGCACGACGCATAGAAGGAAACGCAGTCGATCAGGGCGATCTGGGTGTGCGTATCCCCTGGGTTTCCGAACATAGGTTCGATGTTACGGGCGGCCACTGACCTGCTCTGACTCTGTGCGCGTCGTGGTGCCGCACAGACTGTTCAGGGGTGGTGATGTAACACCCCTGGCGTGTATTGCTGCTGCCGCGAGTAGGCCGGCCGCCGGGACGATATTGATGCCTAGCCCTGGCTGAAACAGCGTCGCGATAATTAGACAAGATGCAGCACCACCGCATAGCAACGGCGCGAAACGGCTAGGAAGAAGGAGACTGAACACCGCGGCCGCGCAGCCGGCGCTGCTGACAATTGCTGCTGACCCCACTGCGATCTGCCAGTATTCTGGGCCACCTATAGGTGCGAATCGATCACCAACGAGTTCGTTCGCCCCATACCAAGTCCACCAAAGAATCCATACTGTCGCCGCGCACGCAAGAACCACCAGAAAGTGGTGTGCTACGCGGGGACGTCTTACGAGGCCCGCGACGAGAGAACCAACTAAAGTAGCGACAATCCACATTCCTCCAAATGTCACAGCCACGCCCAAGTATCCGATGCCGTCGCTACACATCCAGGTGCCAGCTCCCTCGGACCCGGGAGGACCCATCTCGCACTGGATATGGAGTTGGTCTCGGACTAACGAGATTGCGGAACCGCCGACAAGTACGGCTAAGAATCCGCTCGCGAGCACCGTGCACGTCGCAAGGTAACGCTCCCGCCTGCCCACTCGGCCGCGGTCTGACTTGACCTGGTCCATCACATCACTCTCATCGCCGCCATATTAACAACGGGCCTCAACAAGACCAGCCTGTGATGATCGCCAGTACACAGCTTGGAACTCAACTTCAAGTCATGGCCTGATCGGCGGCGGATTGAAGGCGTCGCACGGCATCTCGACCAGTTCTCCGGTGGCGGTGAACCTCCCGCACTCAGGTATTCCGTTTTCCGATTCCTCGTTGCCTACCGGCATCGTTGTGAAGATACCGGCCCATGCCAGCGCTGACAGGGTCACGAAGACTGCGAGCAGGACCCCAAAGATCGGCCAAATGATGCGCGCTCCAGTGCGTGTGGAGAACCAGATCGCGAGCAGGTATCCAACGCACCCCATGAGCGAGATCGGGAGTCCGAAGAACGCTGCGAAGACGATGAGGCCGTAATCCGGGGCCCCGGCAAGTGACCCGGTTCCCGTCCACAGCAAGAACGCAAGGCCACCGCTGATCCCGCCGAACAGCAATGCCTGGGTGAAGGGGGAGAATCGTCGCAACCAAGCGCTGAGCCCGAGTGCGAGGAGCCCCAGCAGGGCCGGCATGATGATGGCGAAGATGACGCCCAACGGAACCTCGATCAGGCTTACTCGTTCGCGCTTGGTGAGAGCGTCTAACGTCAGCGCGAGCACCCCTGTGAGCCCCAGAAGCGAACATGCGACAGTCGCGCGCCAGGCCATGCCCCAACGGGAGAGTCTGACCCAGGATGCATCTCCGACGAGCCCTGGTTTCGTGCGTGGGTGAAGCGTCGCTGCCATACACCTCACCCTATCTGGCAGCGAAAACTGCCCATTCAAAGAATCAAAAAGACGTCAATCGGCACCCTCACCTTGCGCCCATGTGCTGAAGAGTCACTGTTGATATCTCGTAGAACAATTGATCCATGACCGCCTTTCGCAACGTCTTTGGAACTCAGGTGCAGACCGAACACTGTCCAGTCGCACACAAAGCACGACGATGGGTCTCCCCCGCAGCTTCGGCTCGAACACCCGCTCGCACGACGCATAGAAGGAGACGCAGTCGATCAGCGCGATCTGGCGCTGTGGTTTCTCGCTCGTCGCGGGCACACGCCCGATGGTATGCGGCACCACCAACAGCGATCAGAAGCAGTCCCCCGTGGATTCCACTCCCCCTGTTACGCTGCAGACTATGTGCGGTCGAGTCATCGTTGATTACGAGGAAATGATCCCCGCGGCAGCCGACACCGAACTCGCCGCGTGGATCACCGAGGCGCCCGCGGGCGCCTCGTCCTCCTGGAACGTGAAGCCCACCCAGCAGATCCCTGTCGTCTACACCGACCACAAGACCGGCGAGAAGAAGTTCGTGACGGCGTACTGGTCGCTCGTGCCCGTGTGGTCGAATGAGCTGAAGACGAAGTTCCCGACCTTCAACGCCCGCTCCGAGACCGCCGCCGATAAGCCGTCGTTCAAAGCGGCAGTGAAGCACCGCCGCTGCGCGATCCCGGTCTCAGGCTTCTACGAGTGGACCGGCCCAAAAAGCGCACGCGTTCCGCACGCGATCTTCGGCCCAGAAAAACTCCTGACCCTCGCAGGTCTCATGTCGTGGTGGCACGAACCCGGCGCCGACGATGATCACGGGTGGTACCTCACTGCCACGATCCTCACCCGCAACTCAGCCGGGGTCATGCAGCCGCTGCACGACCGCATGCCAGTGTTCCTCGCCGACGAGTTCGTGAACGAGTGGATCGACCCGAACATCTCCGGCGACCACGCCCTCGTACAAGCCGTCTCGGCAGCCGCGGCGCCAATCGCTGAAGACCTCTTCGAATACCCGGTCGCACCGCTGCGCGGCGACGGGCCCGAACTGATCGAGGCAGTCACAACTTAAGAACTTCGCAGCTGATCCAGCAGACTCCAGTCAGACTCGGCTGGCGCGGTGCATCACCTCCTGAAACGCGGATTCACGCAGTACAGAGCGAGATGGTGAATCACCCACGGCTACTGCTCAACGGTCTGTGACACGACCACGTCGAGCATGGCGATCAGAGGCCTGGTTATCGGCCACAAAGCGTGGATGCATCACCGTGTGAGTATTCGAAGATTCGAGCACCGTCACCCACTCGCTTCTTCCCAGCGGCTACATTGCCATGGCAGCGTTCGCGGCAATGCGAACTACACAAGCTCATGCGTAAAGGCAAGACCACAAAGCCGAGAAACCACTCCACAAGCGATATATACATCATCCTTCGACATTAGGGTACTTGAAATCCAAAGTAGCGAAGGGGTCAATCCCTGTAACAATTCTTGAATAGAACCTATTCGCCTGAGATCTTAGAATGTCTTCGTGCTTTGAAACATACTCAGCCTTGTGCTCATCGCTTAGGATTTGGTTTGTTATCTCGCTCTGATCAATTTCCTTAGCGGTACCACTCAAAACACCTCCGGTCATAATGAGTTCGTCGATAAACACATCGTCGTGCCCAATCATTGTGAACTCAGGAATTGTGATGATGAAGTGATTCTCGCCATGCTGCTCAATCTGCACTTCTCCCCCGTCGATGCCCAAGTGCGCCATGAACTCATACGGGAGAAATGCTTTAACCTCACTCCCCGGAATCACCCAGTCACCTATCTGACCGTGCGAGTCAATCTTTTCAACGCCTTGAATCCCTAGGCTCAGGAGCACAACCTGCTCCTGACGGTTTACTGAGTGAATGACCTGACTACTCCGACTCTCAGTGATTGTTTCCACTGTGGCATCGGGGAACAACTTGCCGACGCCCTTCCAGCCGAGAAACACCCCGCCGACAAGTGCGGCAACAACAACTGTCACCAACAGCACAACACGCAATGTCTTCATAATCGACAGCCTAGCCGTCGGCTAGGACACTTCGGCCCCGCCAGATCGAAGCGAGTCAAACGGCACGCGAAGTCTTGCCCGCAACCACATACTCGTGTGGCGCGCCTTCGGCGTACGTTGTGGCGTATTGCCAGTCCAGTTCGGGCTCAAGATTGAGCCACCACTTCAAGTCACTGTTCAAGATCACGATTATCCCCTTGTCTCACATGGCCCTCGAAGTCCATGCAAATCGAGTATCAGGGTGACCACTGACATTCAGCACTCGCCTGGCGGTGGATAGCAAGAATTTCGCCAAACAACATCCACCCTTTTGGGGGGATGATTCACCCCTACGAGCATGTGGGAGCAAACCCCAAGATCAGGTACGAAAACGAAAAAGGTGAGGCCCAAACCTTCTCAAGATTGGAGAATCTTGTCGAGGGTTTGAACCTCACCACTGTGGGGTGGACAACGGGACTTGAACCCGCGACCACCGGCACCACAAGCCGGTGCTCTACCAACTGAGCTATGCCCACCATGCTGACCACGCGAGCGTAACTCACGAGGCAACCCCACGATCATATCCCATGCGGGGCTCGCAACTCCAACTCAGACACGCACGGCCCTCCTCTACACCTACCGCACGACATGCGAGGTGGGTACCGAGAAGGGTCGATGTGGGCGTGAGCGAGCCATTCAAGCACTCGAGCGAGCCGAAGTGCTCAGCGCTACGAAGAGTCTCCCGCTAGGCGGTGCGCCGCCCGAGGGCGGTGGCCGTGGCGGCGAGCAGCAGGAGCACCGCGCTTCCACCCGCGAGCATCAGGTGGATCGCGGGATCCACGCCTGTCGAGGCAAGCACACCACCGGTAGACCGACCGACGACCTGCACATTGTGCCACCCGATGACGGAGCCATCGGCGGCGGCAACCACCAGGCGGTGAGCGCGCGTCGGCAGGTCGGTTGGCAGAGCCACGGTCACGGTACCGGTCGCGCTCACGACCGGGCTTCCGAGGTGCACGGGGGTCGAGAACAGCCAGACATCGACCGCCTGCCCGGCGTGTGCGGCACCCACCGTGATGGTGACCGGCAAGCCAGCCCGCAATTCGCCCGGTGCGCTGATGCCACCGCGAAGCGAATCGGTGAGAGACGTCACCGAGGGGGGCACGGCGGAGCCGCCGGGGGTGCCTACACCCGGGGTGCTCTCGCCGGGGGTGGATCCGCCAGGTGTCGACCCGCCGGTTTCTCCGCCGGTCTCGCCGCCAGTCTCATCACCGACGCAGTCGATCGATCCGACCCGGAACGCGAACCCGTCGGTCTGATCGTCATTCGCCCAGATGACCGCGCGCGAACCGTCCGCGCACTGGTCGATCGGCGCGATCGCGAAGCCCTCGTTCGCGAAGTTGCTGGTGCCTGCCGGGCGCTCGTAGGTCGCCACGGGCGCGAAGGCACCCGGCGTTGCTTCGGAAGCGCCGATCTTGAAGACCTGCGAACGACCGTCGCACACCTCGTCGCACACGACCCACAGCAACGCGGTCGCGGGGTCATACTCCAGCTCCATGACCCCAGGGAAGGCGGTCTCAAACTCGGTGATGCGGATCATTTCTCCGGCTTCACCCAGAACGTAGCCCGCGACCGTGTTGCTCGCCTCGACGCCCACGAAGACGACTCCGCCCAGGTGCGCCGGGTAGCTGGCCGGGTCGTAGACCGCACCCGTCGTCTGATCGATAAGCCCAGCGGCGGTCAGCTCGGAGTCGGCGATCCATGCCACACCCTCGACACCGGCGTTCGCACCAATGCCCGGGTAGTCCGTTGCGAGATTCCACTCGTGAGTGGCAACCAGGTCGCCGGTTCCGGCAACGTCGAAGCGCAGCACCGAGGGTCGGCTCCCCCGGTCGGTGCCTCCCGTGTTGCGCTCCGAGGCGACGAGCACCCCGCCTGCAGACGAGCCCGCGATCACCGCGACGCCCTCGGCATCCACGGTGCCGGTGCCGTCGGGGTAGCGCAGGGTGCGCCCGCCGACCCAGCCGTCGGCCTCGGTCAGCGACCCACCGGTGAGCTGCAGCTTGTGCAGCGTTCCGTTGCCATTGTTGACCGCCCAGATCACGCCGTCGGCTTCAAAGACCACGCCACTCATGTCGGTGCCGAAGGTGTTGGCGACATCCACGGTCGCCATACCCTCGGCTCCCGGCCACGCGTCAACGATCAAGTCACCGACGCAGGCATTCGCTGCTCCGGGGGTCGCCTCTCGCGTGTTCACGAAGTCACCAGTTCCATCTGGGCAACGCCCGAGTGAGGGCACCGGGTGGCTCAGCCACGACACCGAATCGAGTTCAGCGTCGTCCGCGGCGAATAGGGTGACCCGATCGTCCTTGCCGAGCCCAAAGGTCTCTTTCACCGCAACCCGCAGGTAGCCGCCCGCGGCGAGCTGGGTGCCCGGGGCGAACACGTAGGCGTCGTTTCCTGCACCGCCGTCGCGCAGCTTCATGCCGCCGAGATCCACTGATTCGAACCCGACGTTGATCAGCTCGACCCAGTCATCCGAGGTCTCCACCTCGTTGATGCGCACGGCCATGCCACAGTCGTTCGAGGCACCCTTGGTCGATGCCGTGGTGATCTTCCACTCTCCGGTGCCGTCCGGGCACCGCCCGAAGGTCGTCGGAGCATGTTGGTCATCGACGGTTGCCGTCCACGAGTAGGAATCGACCAGGGTGTGACCGCCGGGAAGGTAGATGCGCGCCGAGTCTGCCTTGCCGAGCCCGAAACCGAGCTGGGCCTCCTCGACCACGAAGAATCCGCCGGCCGCAATCGTCGACCCTGCGGGCAGCGTCGACACGTGTGCGTCGTCGTTGTCGCGCACCACCCAGCCGGTGAGATCCACCGCGGCATCGCTGAGGTTAAACAACTCAATCCAGTCGCCGGGGGTGCCGTCGCTCGATTCGACCTCGTTCACGACGATCGCCGGAATCTCGGGTGCGGCGCAATCGTTCGCGCCGCCCTTCGTCGACAAAGCGGTCGAGGCGAACTCGCCCAGCCCGTCCGGGCAGCGACCATAGGTGTGCGCCGCGTGAGCTGTCCACGCGTACTCGTCAACGACGGTCCCGCCGTCGAGCAGGCGAGCAGCATCCGCACCGCCCAGCCCGAAGCCGAAGTCGCCGCCGTTCAGAACGGCGAATTCGCCGGGTGCCAGCGCGGTACCCGCCGGAATTTCATACGTGTGCGTGGGGTCGTTATCGCTCAGCACGAGCCCGGCAAGATCAATGGTCCAGCTGCTGATGTTGGTCAGTTCGACCCAGTCTTCGGTGTCGCCGTTCGACTCGACCTCGTTGATCTTGATGTTGCCCAGGGTCATCGCGACGCACGCATTTGCCGCGTTCGGGGTCGCCTCGACGGTCACCCGAAAATCCCCGGTGCCGTCAACGCATCGACCGTAGGAAGTACTCACGTGCCCGCTCCACGCGTACGTGTCGACCAGTGTGCCGTCGGGAAGCTTGAGGTTCGCCTGATCCGCCTTGCCCAGACCGAACTTGTCGAGGCGCGTGTCGTCATCGACCGTGATGGCGAGATACTGGCCCGGCTGAACCACGGTACCCTCAGACACCGGCATCGAGTTCTTGTCATCGGCCAGGATCCACCCGGAGATATCGACCGCTGTGTCGCCGAGGTTCAGCACCTCGATCGCGTCGGCAATCGCGTCGTTATCTTGGATCACCTCGTTGATGACGAGCGGTGGCAGGCTCGGAGCCGCGTACGCTGTCACGGGCACGATGAGCGGGGCCGCGACGATGCCCGCGCAGGCAATGCCGCCGAGAGTCTTGAGCCAGGGGTGTCGAGTACGCATACGCCTCTTTCTTCTCGCGATGGGTGCAGCCCAGCGCACGCAGCGCAGGGGACGGTCACCAGGCTGTCGGTCCCAGATGATGCGACGGTGCCCGCACGGTGAACCGCGGGTGTCGGTTCGCTGAACACCCCAGTGGATCACGTCGCGCAGGCATGCGCGACGCCTGCCAGAACTCGGGGTTGAGACGTCGGACTGCGAGTGAACTGTGTAGGGTGAAGGCATGTGGGATGTCTCGCGTGAAGACTTCGAGCACCTCGTCGGCGAGGGGCTCGACAGCCTGCATGCCGACATGCTGGCCAAGCTCGACAATGTCATTTTTCTGGTCGAGGATGCCCCCGAAGATGGCAGCGACGTGCTGGGCGTGTACGAGGGATTTTCGCTTGCCGAGCGCGATTCGTACGGGTACGGAGAAGAGCCGGATCGCATCATCCTGTATCGGGAGAACCTGCTCGCGCACTGTGTCGATCAGGAGCATCTCATCGCCGAGATCCGCATCACGCTGGTGCACGAGATTGCGCACTTCTACGGCCTGAGCGAGGACCGCATTCACGAGTTGGGGTGGGGATGATGAGCGGAACGCGTGCGCGGCCAGAACTGCGTCGACGCGAGCGGATCTCCCCCGTGCCCGATCGGCCCTGGCAGACGGTGGTGTGGGACGATCCGGTGAATCTCATGTCGTATGTGGCATATGTTTTCCGGGAGCACTTTGGATTCGACCGGTCCGAGTCTGAGAGGCTCATGCTGCGTGTGCACACCGAGGGAAGCGCTGTGGTCGCCGAGGGTACCCGCGAGGAGATGGAGCTGCACGTCGAAGCCATGCACGGCTACGGATTGTGGGCAACCGTTCGGCAGGCAGGCAGCCCATGAGACTCCTCCCCCTCCCGAGCGGCGCACTTCGGGTGCGGCTCGACTTTGACGAAGCGCACCTGCTCGATCAGCTCACTGGCCAACTGATCGAGCTGCTGCAGAGCCACAGCCGCACGGCACTCGACCCGGATCCACTGTTCGCGAGTCTCGAGGTCGGCGGGTCTGAGGCAACCCCCGAAGACCCCGCTTTGGCCAGGCTCTTCCCCGATGCCTACGAGGCCGACGACGACGCGTCGCAGTTTCGTCGCGTGACCGAGCAAGGGCTCATTAACCGCAAGCTGCAAGACGCAATGCTGGTGACCTCTGAACTCGGCATGGGCAATGCACCGACCGAGGGTGACGAGCCCGAACCCGTCGAGATCGAGGTGACCCCCGCCACGCTCTCCGCCTGGGTGCGCACACTGACCGCGCTGCGGCTCGCCATCGCCGCCCGTATTGGGCTCGACTCAGATGAAGCCCACGAGCGGTTGCTCGTCACCCCTGACACACGTGGCACGGTGCTCGTTTACGACTGGCTCGCGGCCATCCTGGAGTCGATCCTGCGCATGCAGACCACGCCTGAGGAAGACTAACGCTCAACCCTCCGCCCTTAGCGCGCAGCGCAGCATGCACGAGCGCGGGTGCGCCTACGGCGATTCGAGCGAGCGCGGATCGACCACATCCTGTCGTGGCTGCAGCAGCCGGGCGGGGGTGAGGCCAACACTTCCGAAGCGGATCCGCACATCGTCGACGGCCTGATCCACCGCGCGCCATTCCTCGTCCTCGCTCCAGAGGGCCTCAGGCTCCTGCCCTTCGGGTATGAGCTGCTCTGCCCGCACACCGATGAGCCGAACCGCCCGACCGTCTGAGCCGACGGAGGCGAACAGTTCCCGTGCGGTTCGGTAGATCCGCTGCGAGGAATTCGTCGCCTCGGCGAGGGTGCGCGAGCGCGAGATGGTCTCGAAGTTGCCCCACCGCACTTTGACCGCGATGGTGCGCGCCTCGGCACCGTGCTCCCGAAGGCGCTCGGCGGTGCGCGTGGAGAGGCGCAGCAATTCGCGTTCGATCACCGCGGCATCAGTCTCGTCGAACGCAAAGGTTTCTTCGTGCCCGATGCTCTTCTCGATGCGCGTGGTGCGCACTTCGCGCGCGTCACGCCCGTTCGCAAGCTCGTGCAGCTTGGCGGCGCTTGCCCGCCCGACCACCCGTTCAAGGTTGGACATTGGTTCCCGCGACAGGTCTCCGACCGTGTGGATCGCGCGAGCATGCAGGGCCTTCGCCGTTGCCGCGCCGACACCCCAGATCGCCTCAACGGGAAGTGGGTGCAGGAAATCGAGCGTGCCCGCGTGTGGGATCTCGAGCACCCCGTCGGGCTTCGCGCGCTGGGAAGCAAGCTTCGCGACGTGTTTCGTGCTCGCAAGCCCGACCGATGCCGGCAGACCGGTACGTTCACGAATGGTGGCGCGGAGCCTTCGCGCAATTTCGGCGGGTGGACCAAAGAGCTTCGTCGAACCTGACACGTCAAGGAACGCCTCGTCGATACTCAGCGGCTCGACGAGGGGCGTGAACTCGTGAAAGATCGCCATCACCGTGCGGGAGGCATCACGATACTTCGCGTACGTGGGCTCCATCAGCACGAGCGATGGGCACAGCTGCTTGGCCCGGGAGACGGGCATCGCCGATCTCACTCCATACGCTCGCGCTTCGTAACTCGCGCTGGAGATCACCGATCGCCCGGTTTCGTGGGCCACCGCCGTCGGCACGCCACGCAACTCCGGTCGATCGAGCAACTCCACGGAGACAAAGAATGAATCCATGTCGACGTGCAGAATCGAGGAGTCGGTGCGCCCCAACTTAGAGAACCGGCGGATACCGCAAGATCGCCGCGACCGGACTGTCGTCGGGAAGATCTCCCTTTCGCACGGCTCTGACGGTGCCCCCGGTGCGCAGCACACGAACGGCCAACTCGTCGATCAGCCCATAGGTGGTGTGCGTGGCATCGGTGGCTGGGTGAATCGCCCCGGCATCATCGATGGTGCCCTCAAGGGCAGTCGATTCGAGGTCGAAGCACAGTTCGCTCACCGCGCCCGCGGTGGCCGCACGGGCGACCTCGGTAAGTTGACTGACCGCGGTGCCCTCCCCGCGTAGATTCTCGAATCGTTCCTTCCACCCGGCCAGTTGCTCCGCGTACAAGGCATCGAGGATCGCACGAGCCTCCTGATCCAGCTCCTTTGGGGTGAGCGAATCCGGGTGCTGAGGGATCCCCGCCTGAGCCAGGTGTCGATAGGTATTGACCTCCCGATACGCCGGCTCCAAATCGTCGGTCGCGCACAAAATCAGTGGGATGTGGTCGTCTCCGAGGTGCGGCAGTACGGCATCCTGGATCACGGAACAGTACTTGCGCTGCTGGATCTTCGGCCCGAGCGCTCCCGTGTCGCTGACCCGATCGGCCTGGCCCCCGTGCGGCTCCTGACGCAACACCTCAGACGCGTCCTCGGGCAAGTCTGCAAGAGGAACTTCGGTCGCGCCCCGATCCGCCCGGAGTTCGTAGAGATGAGCCGAACTCTGCGTAATCGTGAGCACGAATCCCTCGTTCGCAAAGGACACCGAGCGCAGGAGCGGCCCCACATCGAATCGGTCGCCGACCGAGAGGTGCTCGGGGAGGTCATTCGCCACGTGGAACGCGTGCGTGCCGCTCGAGCTCAGAAAGAGTGCGAGCGAGCGAGCCTGGGAATCCCAGAATTCGCGGTCCGTTTGTAAACGGTCGAAGCTGTCTGCGATTGCACGGCGGTTATGGCCATCAATACCGGCGGCCTCGAGCGCGTCTTCCGCTGTTTTGGCATGCTGTCGCAGCGCAAGCTGGAGGCGTTCCCGCTCTGCCGGCACCGGCGAGGAAGGAAGATAGACCGTGACACTCGCGGGATCGCGATGCTCGATCAGGTCGGCAAGTTCGGAATCGCTCGGAATGTTGACTTTCATGGCCCTACCCTAGCCAGGAAGCGCGCCCAGCGAAACCCCGGAGCGTCACGAACCCGCGACATTTCCCATGCTATTCATGGCCGCGCGAGATGCCCGACCGGGGCCAACCGTGCACACGCGCGGCCAGCCCCGATCCACCACTAGGCCGTTGCGCGCTCGAGCACGAGCTCGCGAACTCTCGCAGCGTCGGCCTGGCCGCGCATCGCTTTCATCACCGCTCCAATGACCGCCCCTGCGGCCTGTACCTTCCCGTCGCGGATCTTCGCCAGCACATCAGGCTGCTCGGCGAGAGCCGCATCAATCGCCTCGATCAGCGCACCGTCGTCAGAGACGATGGCGAGCCCGCGAGCGTCGACGATCTCTTGCGCTGTGCCCTCTCCGGCAATGATTCCCTGAATCACCTGGCGCGCCAGCTTGTCGTTCAGCGTGCCGGCGTCGACGAGCGTCACCACGGCCGCGAGCTGCTCGACGGTGATGAGATCGCTCGGAGCTGCCGATCGTTCGTTCGCAATGCGGGCGATTTCGCCCGTCCACCACTTCCGTGCGGTGTGGGCGGGTACGCCAGCGGCGACCGTCTCCTCGATGTTCTGCAGAAGTCCGGCATTCACCACGTCCTGGAACTCCAGCACGGTGAAGCCCCAGTCCTCACGCAGACGACGCCTGCGCAGCGTCGGGTGTTCCGGAAGTTCGGCCCGAAGCTCCTCAACGAGGGCCCGCGAGGGGGTCATCGGGGCCAGATCTGGCTCTGGGAAATACCGATAGTCGTCGGCATCGCTCTTCGGGCGACCCGGTGAGGTCTCCCCCGTGTCTTCGTGCCAGTGGCGGGTCTCCTGGGTAATGGAGCCACCCTCCGACAGGATCTGCGCCTGACGCTGAATCTCGAATCGCACCGCGCGCTCGACCGAACGCAGCGAGTTCACGTTTTTAGTCTCCGTGCGTGTGCCGAGCACAGTCATGCCGGCACCCTCATTCCCGCGGGGTCTGAGCGACACGTTCGCATCGCAGCGAAGGTTTCCGCGTTCCATCCGTGCGTCTGAGATGCCGAGCGAGACGACGAGGTCACGAATCGTCGACACGTAGGTGGCGGCGATCTCAGGGGTGTCAGCTTCCCCGCCGAAGATGGGTCGGGTGACGATTTCGACGAGCGGAACTCCCGCTCGGTTGTAATCGACCAACGAGTATTCTGCGCCCTGGATGCGGCCCGTCGATCCACCCATATGGGTGAGCTTGCCGGCATCCTCCTCCATGTGTGCGCGCTCGATCGGCACGTGCACGACCCTGCCCGACGCGAGCTCGATCTCAACCGTGCCGTCAAACGCGATGGGGTCGTCGTACTGCGAGATCTGGTAGTTCTTCGCCATGTCCGGGTAGAAATAGTTCTTCCGCGCGAACCCCGACACCTCGGCAATTTCGCAGCCCAGGGCAAGACCGAGGCTGATCGAGTACCGCACAGCCTGCGCGTTGATGACTGGCAGGCTGCCGGGGAGTCCGAGGCACACGGGTGTCAGATTCGTGTTGGGATCTGAGCCAAAGACGTTCGGTGCGGAACTGAACATCTTCGTGCGTGTGTTCAGCTCGACGTGCACCTCAAGTCCGATGACCGGCTCGAAAAGCTCGAGAGCTCGCTCAAAATCCATCAATTTGGTCTTCGCCATCAGAGTGCTGCCTTTCCGGCGGTGATGCCCGCAAGCGACGGGGCTTGCGCCCAGAACGGCGCGCCGTCTCGTTCCTCGATGATGCGCTCAATGGCCGCGCCGGCCCGGTAGAGGCGCGCGTCTTCGTACGCCGGCGCCAAGAGTTGCAGGCCCACCGGAAGACCGTCCTCGACGGCCGTGCCGATGGGGAGGCTGAGTCCCGGAATCCCGGCAAGGTTCGCCGGGATCGTCGTCGCGTCGTTGAGGTAATCCTGCATCGGATCGCCGGCGTGCTCACCCAACCGCCATGCGGTGGTCGGCGCGGTCGGAGAGGCGATCACATCGACCTGCGCGAACGCGGCGGCGAAGTCGCGCTGAATCAGCGTGCGCACCTTCTGTGCGCTGCCGTAGTACGCGTCGTAGTACCCGGCGGAGAGCGCATAGGTGCCGAGAATGATTCGTCGTTTCACCTCGGCGCCAAAACCTTGCGCCCGCGAGGCGCTCATCACGTCTTCCACGGTTCCACCACCCTGCGGGTTCACCCGCAGGCCGAACCGAACAGAGTCGAATTTCGCCAGGTTGCTGGAGGCCTCGGCAGGCAGGATGAGATAGTACGCGGCGACCGCATACTCGAAGTGAGGTGCGTCGATCTCGACAATCTCCGCCCCTTGTGCGGACAGCAGCGCCAGTGCTTCCTCAAAGCGCGCTTTCACCCCGGGCTGCACGCCCTCGAGCATGAGCTGCTTGACGACCCCCACCCGAAGCCCGCGAAGCGACTCGCCGGCGATTCCGTCACGCGCCGCCGCCGCCATCGATGGCCATTCGTGATTGAGGGAAGTCGAGTCGTGATGATCGTGTCCAACGATCACATCGTGCAGCAGCGCCGTATCGAGCACGGTGCGAGCGACCGGCCCAATCTGATCGAGCGATGAGGCGAGGGCGATTGCCCCATACCGACTCACACCGCCATAGGTGGGCTTTGCTCCGACCGTGCCGGTCAGTGCCGCGGGCTGGCGGATCGAGCCGCCCGTATCGCTGCCCAGCGCAAGCGGGGCCTCAAACGCGCTCACGGCCACTGCCGAGCCGCCGCCGGAACCACCCGGAACGCGATCGAGCGCCCACGGATTGCGGGTTACCCCGTACGCGGAGTTCTCGGTTGACGAGCCCATCGCGAACTCATCCATATTGGTCTTCCCAATTGAGATGAGCCCGGCGGATCGTGCCTTTGCCACAGCGGTCGCGTCGTATGGCGAGCGATACCCTTCGAGGATTTTCGAGCCCGAAGTGGAGGGCATGTCGGTGGTGACCAGAACGTCTTTGATCGCGATCGGCACGCCGGCGAGCTCTCCGAGCTTCTCGCCCGAGGCTCGCCTGGCATCCACGGCCCGCGCCGCGTGAAGCGATGCCTCGTGGTTCGTTGCGAGGAAGGCGTGGAGTTCACCGTCGACTTCTGAGATGCGGTCGAGGTGGGCACGGGTGGCCTCTTCCGACGACACTTCGCCACTGGCGAGCACGCCCGCAAGCTCCGCCGCAGTCATGCGAATCAGGTCGTCCATTACTGCTCCTCCCCCAGGATCGATGACACGCGAAACATGCCATCCGCCGCGTCGGGGGCGTTCTGCAGCGCCTGCTCGAGCGTCAGAATATCGGCGATTTCGTCGGGTCGCATGACGTTCGTGATGGGAATCGGGTGGCTCGTCGGTGGGACGTCGGCCACGGCCACCTCGCTCACCTTGGCAATGCTGTGCAGAATCGAGTCGATCTCACGAGTGAGAGAATCGAGTTCTCCGTCGGTCAGGGCGATACGGGAAAGGCCGGCGAGGTGCCTCACGGTTTCCACCGTGATCTCGCCGTTCTCCGCGCTGGTTTCAGGCATGCTGCTCCATCTGGAGTGGTCGTGTGGGAACTCGACCATCCTACCGGCGTTCCGCATCCCGACTCCCGGCTCCCCCGAGGAGGCGCGACCGGTCGAGGGTTGGCGCCGGTTAAGCTACGGCGACGAACTCGGACGCGACGTTGCCGCTGCGATCGGGTTCGTTCACCAGGTCGAGCACTCGCTCCGGTCCCGGGGCGAAGGAAAGCTCCGCGAGGGGCACCCACACGACATTGGGAGAGCGCGTCGACTCGAAAAAGTAGACGAGGTCGGTGAGGTCGGCCACGGTGCGCCACCTCGTCGTCGACACGTTCGGCCGCACCGGGTCGGCAGTGCCATACGGTGCCGATGCGTTGCGGATCACGCTGAAGACGTAGGTTGCGGCCTCTCGCGCATCTGATGTCTCGGGAAGCCGCGCCGAGTAGAACGCGGCCCTGGCGAACCGCTCCGGAGAATCAGTACCGCCGGGCAATGGCTGCTCGCCACCGAGACCCCGGTAGTTCTTCAGCAGATCGAGCTGCTGATCATACGTCGGCGAGTTCGTCATCACCGTGAACTCGGACCCGTGATGCACCGAGATGTCGCCGTCAAGAAACTCCACAATTGCCGAGTCGCCGGTCGAGTCGGCCATCGACAGGTGTGCTGTGCCGGGGTGATCCCCAATCATCAACGGGATGATCTGCACTCGGCTCTCGGTCAGCCAACGCACTGCCGCAGACACCGTGTCGAAGCGATCGAGCAGAAGCTGCACGGCCTGGTGCAACAGGAGTCCGGGCCTTTGGTGATCGCGCGAGCCGTAATCAGATTCAGCAAGGTAGAGGCCGCTCACCTGAAATCCGCGCTCATTGAGCCCATCGACCGCGATTTTGCCGTACATCAGCGCAACGACGCTGCCGAAGTCGGAAACCCAGCTCAGGTTTCCCGGATCGCCGGGCGCGCTCTCCCGCGCGGCGCCTCGGGGGCGCACAGCCAGGACGGTTTGCGTGGGTTCAACCCAGTCCATGCTGCGACCGACGAGAACGATACCTGATCCGGGCTGGCCGGCGGATGACCAGAGAAACCGTGTGCACATACCGCGAGCCTATCGCGGGGCTGATACCGGTGTCACGGCCGAGACAGCGGGTGCTATCGCCCAGGGTTCGGCCCGACTTCCGTCCGGGTTCCATAACTTCGAACACCCGCGGCGGTGGCTCGTCACCACGTGCGCGTCAACCACGCCCACCGCGGTCATGAGCGCGTACACGGTCGTCGGCCCGACAAACACGAATCCCAGACGTTTGAGTTCTCGCGCAAGCTCGACCGATTCCAGGGAGGTGCTCGGCACCTCATCCTCGGTCAGGGGCGCGGGCGATCGATCCGGCGCAAACGACCACACAACGCTCGCCAGGTCGCGCCCGTGCTCTCGCAACGCGAGCGTGGCAGCGGCATTCGAGATGGTCGCCTCGATCTTTCGCCGGTTCCGAATAATTCCCGGGTTTCGGAGTAACCGTTCAATGTCAGGCTCCGTATACGCGGCAACGGCATTCGGCTCGAACCCCTCGAAGGCATCCCGGAATGCTGGGCGCTTGCGCAACACCGTGAGCCATGAGAGCCCCGACTGAAAGGCCTCGAGGGAGAGCCGCTCGAACATCCCGACATCGTCGAGCACTGGCATGCCCCACTCGGTGTCGTAATACTCGGTCAGCAATGGGTCGGAATCGGCCCAGGTAGGGCGACACACGTCGCTGAGTTGATGCATGGCTGCTCCTTCGTGATGCCCGGAGTGGGCGATCCGTGACGTCCCCCGGTTCGAGCCTAGGCATCGCACCGTCGCCTCGGTTGCCCCAAATCCAGATCTGTGGATAACTCACCAGATACCCGACCAACCCTCGAGCCGAGGGCGAGGATGTGTGAGCTAGATCTCGCCGCCCAGCGCGTCAGGGCCCTGGGTCACCAGCACGGCGAATTGGCTGGCATCGAGCACGGGAATGCCGAGTTCCTCCGCCTTCGCGAGTTTTGACCCCGCACCCGGGCCCGCCGCTACGAAGTCTGTCTTCTTCGAGACGCTCGATGCGGCCTTGCCACCCGCCTGAATGATGGCTTCCTTCGCCCCGTCGCGTGTGAACCCCTCGAGCGAGCCCGTCGCAACGATCGTCAGGCCAGCGAGCACGCCGCCGCTGGCCGCCGCCGCGCCCGGCCCCGGATGCCCCGGGGTCGCCCACTGCACACCCGCAGCCGCCCAGCGATCCACAATTTCACGGTGCCAATCGACCGCGAACCACTCGCGCACCGACTCCGCGATCGTCTCACCGACACCCTCGACCTCAGCGAGCTCCTCGCTGCTCGCAGTGCGGATGGAATCAAGCGACCCAAACCAGTCGGCAAGCGCGCGTGCGGCGACCGGCCCAACGTGACGAATATTGAGCGCCACCAGCAGCCGCCACAGCGGCTTGGTCTTGGCGGCCTCGAGCTCGGCGAGGAGCGTCTCGGCATCTTTCGACGGCGTCACCACCGCGAAATCTTTCTTCACGCCTGCGGCTCGCCGCTCGGCCGCCGGCGTATCTTCCCACCCGGGCGGATAGGTCACGGTGGTCTTCTGAAACGGCGCTCGTCGCACCGCTTCGCCAGTCTCGTCGGTCTTCGGTTCGCCAGTCTCCGCGTCGCGCACGATGACCACAATGGGCACCAGCTGATCGAGCGTGAGATCGAACAGGCCCGCCTCGGTGGTGAGTGGTGGCTCGGCCGGCACCTCCGGCTGGGTCAGTGCCGCCGCCGTGACCTCCCCCAGCACCTCGATGTCAAGCGCACCACGAGACCCGATGTGCTCAACCCGGCCGCGCAATTGTGCGGGGCAGCCACGGCTGTTCGGGCACCGCAGGTCAATGTCGCCCTCCTTCATGGGGCGCAGTTCAGACCCACACTCGGGACACTCTGCGGGCATCTGCCATTCCCGTTCGGTGCCATCGCGCCGCTCCACAACCGCACCGAGAATCTCGGGAATCACATCACCCGCTTTCCGCAGCACCACGGTGTCACCTATGAGCACGCCCTTGGCCTTCACCACGTCCTGGTTGTGGAGAGTCGCCTGGCTCACGGTCGATCCCGCTACTCGAATCGGGGCCATGACCGCATACGGGGTTGCGCGCCCCGTTCTTCCGATCCCCACCCGAATGTCGAGTAACCGGGTATGCACCTCCATCGGTGGGTATTTGAAGGCAATCGCCCACCGTGGCGCGCGGCTCGTCTCTCCGAGCTCAGCGTGCAACGCGAGCTCGTCGACCTTGACCACGATGCCGTCGATCTCGTGCTCGACCTGGTCACGGTGTGTGCCGCGATCCTCAATGAAATCAACGACCTCCGCGACGGTATCGAATACGCGCGAGTGTGGCGACACGGGCAGACCCCACTCGCCAAGCAGGCGGTACGCATCGGATTGATTCGCGAACTGCGGATCATGCCAGGCTCCGATTCCGTGCACGTACAACGAGAGCTTCCCGAGGCGCTCCGCCATCAGCTCAAGCTCCCGCGCCGACTTCTTCTCGGCGCGTTGCCGCAGACTTCCGGCAGCGGTGTTGCGAGCGTTCGCGAACTCGGGAAACCGAACCGTGATCTTGTCGGAGGACAGGCCCTTCGCTCGCTGGTCGCGCTCGTATTCGGACTGCAGCTCGTGCTGGCGAAGGTTCAACCACTCGAAATCTTCGCGCCCCAGAAAAACCTCCCCGCGAGCTTCAAAGAATTCGGGGATGCCCTCCCCGGTGAGCGAAGCCGGAATTGCGGAAATGAATCGCACGTTTTCGGTGATGTCCTCACCGACCCAGCCGGTTCCCCGGGTCGTGGCGGTCTCCAGTTGGCCGTTCCGATAGGCAAGCGAGATCGCAGCGCCATCGATCTTCAGCTCACTCAACCAGCGCACGGTGCGACCCGATGCGGCGCGTGTTTTCTCCGCCCACTCGGTGAACTCTTCAAGCGAAAACACGTTGTCGAGGCTGAGCATGCGTTCGGCGTGCTCGTGTTCGGGAAAACCCGCTGAGACGACCGCTGCACCAACCTGTTGCGTCGGGCTATCAAGCCCCGCGAGCTCGGGGAAGGCCTGCTCGATGGCTTCAAGCTGGTGGATCAACCCGTCGTACTCGGCATCTGAGACCAGGCTGGTGGCCTCAGAGTAGTACGCGAGGCGATATCGGTCGATCAGGTCGGTCAGATTTTCGCTGGCCGCCCGCGCGCTGGCGAAATCGGTGGGTACTGGTGCCGGGGCTGCGGGATCAAAAGGCTGCGTGCTCACACAGCCAGTGTAGAAGCGACTGTCGACATCGTCTCGGCCGCCTCCGTGCGATCTATCGTGAATTGACCGAGAACCCGGGTGCCGATGTACAGCACGGCACTCTGCCCGGGCGCAACACCGAGCAGCGGCTCAGCATGCACCAGGTCAATCTCCACCACAATTTCGTGGGTCGCGTCTGCACGATGGTGCTCGGTGCGATCGGATTCGTGAATCTTGCGCAGCGCAGCGGTCGCTGGAACCGGATCCGCGTGTGCACGAATCTGCACTTCGCAGGTGAATGGCACTTCCAAGTCGAATCCCGGTGCCCCGGTGAAGCTATACCGCCCACCGGCGATCCGTCCGATCGCCAGGCGATCCTTCGACCCAACGACCACTTGGTTCGACACTGGACGGATCGAGAGCACGTAGCGCGGCTGGCCATCGGCCGCGGGCGTGCCGAGCTGCAGCCCACGACGTTGACCAACGGTGTAGCCATTGGCGCCGTCGTGAGTGCCCACGACCTCGCCGGTTTCGTCCACGATTTCCCCGGGTGTGCGCTCCAGGTGCCCAGAGAGCCACCCGCGGGTGTCGCCGTCGGGGATGAAGCAAATGTCGTGGCTGTCGGGCTTCTGCGCGACCTGCAGACCGCGCTCCTCAGCTTCTCGCCGGATGAGCTGTTTGGAGGGCGTGTCGCCGAGCGGGAAGTAGCAGTGTGCCAATTGCTCTTCTGTGAGTACGCCGAGAACGTAGGACTGATCTTTGGCCCAGGCGCTCGCCCGATGCAATTCTCGCCCAGTCGGCGTGTCGAGCAGGGTCGCATAGTGTCCGGTCGCAACCGCTTCAAACCCCAAAGCAATGGCTTTGTCGAGCAGAGCCTGAAACTTGATCTTTTCGTTGCAGCGGAGGCACGGGTTCGGGGTGCGTCCGGCGGCATACTCGGCAACAAAATCGTCGACGACGTCTTCCTTGAAACGCTCGCTAAAATCCCACACGTAAAAGGGAATGCCGAGGAGATTCGCGGCTCGCCTGGCATCCATCGAGTCTTCGATCGTGCAGCATCCCCGGGATCCGGTACGCAGCGTTCCGGGCATACGACTGAGCGCAAGATGCACCCCGACGACTTCGTGACCAGCCTCGACCGCACGAGCCGCTGCGACCGCCGAGTCCACTCCACCACTCATCGCAGCCAAAATCTTCATCCCGGCAGTCTATCGGGGGCCGGGAAAATCAACAGCCCTGCTGTTTGAATCTCAGCTTCCCATCCCAGAATCCCAAAATCTCAACTCAATCCGGCCCGTCGCGCGCGCGCCACCGCATCGGGAAGCGCGGCGAGCAACGCATCAACCTCCGCTGCGGTGGAGTCGGGCCCCAGGGTAAAGCGCAGCGAGCCGATAGCTTCCTCCTCAGGCACTCCCATTGCAAGCAGTACGTGCGATACCTCCGCTACCCCAGCCTGGCAGGCTGAGCCGACGGAGGCGGAAATTCCGGCGGCATCGAGCAGGAACACGAGCGAGTCGCCCTGACACTCGGGAAAGGTGAAATGAGCGTTTCCCGGCAGTCGGCCCTGGCCGGGAGCGGCCCCTCGCAGCACCGCGTCGGGAACGACTTCTCGCAGACCGGCGATGAGCCGATCTCGCAGGTCCCCCATGTGGGCGTGCCGATCCGCTGCTGTCTCGAGCGTCGGTTCTGGGGTCGCAAGGCCAGCCCAATCAAGTGCGGCAGCAAAACCCACCGCACCGGCGACATTCTGCGTGCCCGAGCGTGCACGCTGCTGGGATCCGCCATGAAACAGCGGATCTGCGCTCGCGTCTCGACCGAGCACCAGCGCACCCACCCCGACCGGGCCGCCGATCTTATGCGCTGAGACGCTGAGCGCCGAGGCGCCAGATGCCCGAAAATCGATCGGCACCTGCCCGAGGGCCGAGACCGCGTCGATGTGCACCGGCACGCCAGCGGACCGCGCCGCGCGGGCGAGCGCCTGTACCGGCTGCACGCTGCCCACCTCATTGTTGGCCCAGAGAAACGACACCAGAGCCACGTTGCTGGCACCCGCGCGCTCGATCGCGCTCGCGAGCACCTCAGGGTGGAGCACCCCCTGGTGATCAATGTGGAGCCAGCGCAGATCGGCACCCTGGGTATCATGGAGCCACTCGGCGGCCTCGATGGTGGCGTGGTGTTCGCCCTCCGGCACGAGGAGGACTGGGCCGGCGCCATGACGACGACGCGCCCAGAACATGCCCTTGAGCGCGAGATTGATCGATTCGGTGCCACCGCTTGTTAGGGAAAGCTCTGCTGAGTCGCAGCCCAGAGCGCTGGCGATCCGCTCGCGCGCACTCTCGAGAGACTCACTCGCCGATTGCCCGTGGGCGTGCGTCGATGCGGGGTTCCCCACTGTGCGGAGCGCGGCGGTATAGGCCTCAAGCACCGGTTCGGGCATCGGCGAGGTCGCGGCGTGGTCGAGGTACGCCCGAACAGGAGCCACGGTGTGCCTCAGTAGAGCAGGTTCGCGAGTCGAGAACGCGCAGCCTGCACTCGCGGATCCGCCACGCCGACAACCTCGAAAAGCTCGAGCAATCGCTCACGGATGGCGGAACGGTCGCCAGCGTCAGCCGATGCGGAGAACAGCTCAAGGAGCCGAAGGAAGGCATCCTCCACGTGCCCTCCAGACACATCGAGGTCGGCCACGCGCAGCTGCGCGTTGACATCGGTGGGCGCCGAGGCTGCCTCAGCGCGAACCGCATCGGCGGAGAGACCCTGCAAGCGATCGAGGAGGCGTACTTGCACCAGGGCCGCCCGCGCCTCGTCGTCTGCGGGCGCCTTCAACAGCACCGCTTCGTAGGCCGTAATGGCCGCGGCAAAATCACCACGTTCGAGGGCTTCAAGGGCCTCCGCGTGCGCAGGGTTCAGCGGGGGCTCGGTGGGCTGCTGGGGTGCCTCGCCGTCGCCGGTCAACTCGGGCGCGTTGACCCGCCCGTTGATACCCTGCTGTGAGGCAATCTGCGTGAGTTGGGTGAGAACGTCGCGAACCTGATCCTCGGGCACCTGTCCCTGAAACAGCGGCACGGGGCGACCGCCGACCAGCGCAACGGCCGCGGGCACCGCCTGCACTTGGAAGGCCTGAGCGAGACCCGGGTTCGTGTCGACGTCAACCCTGGCCACCACAATTCGGCCTGCGAACTCGCGCGCGAGTTTCACAAATATCGGGCCCAATACCGAGGACTGCGGCTCGAGGCTCGACCACAGTTCAACGATGACCGGCACCACCATCGACAGCTGTGCCGCGTTCTGGAGTGTCTGCTCGGTGACATCGAAGACGAGCGCGGGTACGTCAACCGTCTGCCCGGCAGCGCCGGCCTGAGTGCCCCCGGGCACCCCGGGGCGAGCCGGTGTCTGGCCTCGCGCTGCGAGGTGACTCAGGTCGACTCCGCCACCGGGGAGTCGTTCGGGAATCTGCTGCGACATGATTAGTTCCTTGCTCCCACGAGATCACTGGCGAACCCCAGCAACTGGATGGGGGCGTTGCTGGTTTTGCTCGGCACGAAGAACAGAAGTTGATGCTTCACTTCGCTCACGAGTCGGTCTTGCTGCCCCGACAATCCGGACAGCGCCGTCACGCTGGCTGGTGGAGTCGGCTTCCAACGACTGGAGCCGGGCTCCTCGATACGGTTCTCTTGCACGGTTGTCGCCACGAGGGCACCACCCACGCCGGTTGAGAGGCTGATGATCTTCGAGTCTGATTGCTCTGCCGTGACCGAATAGACGACCCCCTGGCCCGCGGCATCCGCCGTGGCTTGAGACTGGGCAACCCAGGCAGCGCCACTGCGTTCGATCAGAGTGTCTTCGGCAAGGTCGAAGAGCGCGGCCTCGGGCACATCGGAACCTCCGGCAAGCACTGCAGCGTAGGCAGCGCCCACCTCCCCCGGTGAGAGCACCAGCGTCTGCAAATCGTCTTTCAAGAGCGCGGTGCCTTCTTCGGCGGGCGCGGCCTCGGGCATGGTGATTCCGCCGCGAAGCGAGATCACCCGAGAGACCATGAAGTTCTCATGGGGTGCAGCCTGCGTCATGATGATCGCAAGCGAGGGTGATGCCTCTGGCTCGGTGTTCTCGTCGTTGGCCGCAGGGTCTTCCCCCTCAGCGGGAGGATCGGCGGCCTCGGGTTCCGAGTCAGTGCCGCTCTCGGAGGCGACGGTAACAAATACGGTGCGGGGCCAACCCTCGGTCGACTGGACAAGCTCGTACCCCAGCGCTTCGCTCGTGATACGGGGCGGAACGACGGCATAATCCGGCACCGACTGCCTGATGGTGTAGTTCGCGGTGCGCTGCACGAGGGCATCACCGGTGAAGCGTTCCTTGAGGATTTCCGCGTCTAGCGCGTCATCGGCCTCGCCCGCGATCGCGGCAATGTCGCCCACAATGCGATCGATCTGCGTGCGCGTGACGGGTACCGGTGCGACGGCGGATTCTCCATCGTCGTTTTGATCCTGCACCTCTGTCTCAGTCGGGCTCAGGTCAGGCCAGTAGCTCGCGGAGCAGCCACTCAGGCCCAACGCGAGCGCAAGCCCGACGCTGGGAAGGGCGATCCTGCGCGCTGCCGTGCGCTGATTCTTGGTCTCGGCAGGAGTGTTGCTCGGCGAATCCTGGCGTTTCTGATCCTGCTCGCCCCGCCGTCTGCGCGTCACCGAATCCCGGATGCCGAGGAGTGGGCCCTTCCTTCCTCGTCGGGGCCCCAGACCGCGGCGATCGTAATCGACCGCGAGAAGGTAGAGCACCGCACCCACGATCGCGAGAAGAGCCCCTGTCACGAGAAACGGGCCCGCGAACGGGGTGCGTTGATCCTGCACCCATTCGATCGCGACCGCAGCCGAATCGCCAGCGGTAACGTCGACGGACACGAGCACCGAGTCGCCATCATCAAGGTCAAGCGGAAGCCGAATCTTGCCCCCTGTGTCGGAGCTCGCGGAGCTTGATCCGCTGTCTGCGGCATCGCCGTTTGCAGCGTCGGCCGCATCTGCATCGGCCCCGCTCACGGGGGCGAGGCTCCGTTCTTCAACCCACAGGTCACTTCCGCGAGGATCGAGAAGTTCGAGCTCGGCATCCGCCTCGGGAGTCTCACCCTCGGCTGCGCCGTCGACCGCCGGAGCGCTATTCTCAGCGTCTGTTGCGGGAGTGGATTCCTCCGACTGTGACACTAAGCCAGGAACCGAGCTGCTGACCAGTCTGGATTCGGGCTCGTCAATCGCAATCTCTGCGTGCGAGAAGGGCTCAACCCAAGCCGCAACATCGCGTGCGGAACCGATCGCAGCAAATGCCGCTGCCCCACTGACCACAACACTGGCTTGACCAGGAACCGTGGCGAAAACTTCTCCCGGAATGACCGCATATCCCGTCTTTTCCGCGAGTGCGGTCTCAAACACAATCTCAGATGGTCCGGCGAGAAATGTTCGCTGCCCAATTCCGAGAATGAGGAAGATGCCTGAGAGCACGAGAGCCGCGATAGCGAACCCAAATCTCATGGGTGCCTCCTGTCACTCTGGTCTGAATGTCGCACGTGCAAACCAGAATTGGCCGCACACTTTGTGTGTCAACGCTACCGGAGCTTTCCGTGAGTTCAATCCGGAGTGACGATACACCTCATTCAACTCAAGGTCACTCTCCAGCAGATCGAACTATCATGGGCGTTGGTAGGGAAGCCTCGGCAAGTCGCACTTGAGGTCGTAGACCCCTGCCATCCGGAGGACGTCGTGACCGAAGCCAGCCCGCAGTTCACTCCCGCGCTTCGCGGTTACCACCGCGGCGAGGTCGACGCTCAGATAAGCGCGCTGACCCAGCACATCACGACACTTCAAGCGCACACCGAATCGCTGCAAACCAGCTACGCAGAGTCAGTACACGCCGCGGGTGAGCAGCAGGTGTTGATTGAGGATCTCCGCGCCCAGGTGGCCGAACTCGGTGCGACGGGATACAGCGGGCTGGGGCTGCGCGTGGAAAAAAGCCTGCAAATTGCGGAGCAGCACGCTGAGACGCTCATTGCCCAGGCAGACATCGATGCGGAGCGTTTGCGTCGCAAGACCGAGCAGGAGACCAAGCGGCTGCTGGAACACGCGCAGGCGCGCGCAGACGAGCTCGTCACCTCGGCTACCGAGCAGGCCGAAAAACTTCTCACCGAGTCAAGGCGGGAAGCGGACGAGCTGACCACGCGCACGCAGGCAGAAAGCAAGCGTCTGGGCGACGAGGCACACCGGTCGGCCGAGTTACTGCGAAGCACTTCGACGCGCGACACCACCGCCGAGCTCGAGACCGCCCAGGCGGAAGCACGAGCGCTCGTCGCAGAGGCAAAGGCACGCGCAGAGCGGCTCACCATTGACGCACACGCAGCGGCAGACGAGGTGCGACAGCGCACCGAGCTCGCGGCCGCGGAGTTCGAGCGCGAGCGCGAGGCCTCCGCACGTGAGGCCGAACTTGCTCGCGCTCAGTTCGAGAGCGAGCGCGAGCGCCGAGAGGCGGAGTTCTCTGCCCGGGTGCACGAGCGCGAAACCGAACTGGAACGCCGCTACTCGGAACGCGAACACGCGCTCATCGCCGAGACCGACGCGCTGAGGCTGCAACTGACAGACGAGATCGAGACGCTCCGCGCGAAGATCGCCCAGGAGCGATCGGAGCATGATCATACGATTGCTGAAGAGCGTGCGGCCCATGAACTTCGTCTCACGCAAAGCGAGCGCTCACACACCGCACGTCTCGCGGCCGAACTTGCCGCGCACACCGCTGACCTTGCGCGCGCAGCCGAGGCGCAACGTGCCTCGCTGCAACAGCAGGCACAGCAGTCCGAGCTGGAGAGGGAGAATGCGCGGGCGTTGCTTGACACCGAGCTCACGTCGGCTCGGTCACTGCATGATGACGAACTGGCCGCGGAACTCGCCGAGCACGATCAGATGTTGCGGGACGAGATCGAGGGACACGAGGCGCAGCTGGCCGCAGAGCGAGAGGCGCAGCGCGTGGAGCTTGCGCGCGAGCGAGCTGACCACGAGCGAGCGATCGCGGCAGAACGAGAGAACCACGAGAAATCGATCGCGGCCGAGCGAGAGACGCACGAACAGACGATTGCCGCAGAACGGCTGAGCCACGAGCAAGCGATCGAGGCCGAGCGGGAGACTCACGAACAGACGATCACCAGCGAGAAGGCAGACCATGACCGGGCGATCGCGAGCGAGCGCGAGAGCCAGGAGCTGGAACTTCAACGACTCGTCACACGTCATGAAGCCGAACTCGCGACAGCGGTTCGGGCACACGAGACTCGCCTTGCTGAGGAACAAGCTGCCCACGACGCCCGGCTGAACACAGAACTCGCCGAACACGAGCGTGCCCTCGCCGATCAGATAGTTGCGCAGGGCGAACGCCTCCGACTTGAACAGGAAGAGGCCGCCGCAGTCCTCGGTCTCGAGCGTGAGCAGTTCATGCTCCAGGTGGATCGGGACCGCACCAGCCTCGAATCTGACCTCTCCAGGGAGCGCGCTGACCACGACCGCAGGCTTGCCGCCGAGTTGGAGGCGCACACCGTCTCCCTTGCGAACGAGCGCGAACACGCGGTCGCCGCGGTGGCGAGTGAGGTCGCCAGCGAGCGAGCCAAAGTAAACGAAGAGGTGAAGTTGCTCCGTGCGGACACCCGTGAGGAACTCGCAAATCTTCGCGCGTCCGAAGAGAGTGCACTCGCCACGCTGCGCGCCGATACCGAAGACGCAGCCTCGGCGCAGCGCCAACGGCTGGCGGAAGAACTCGCTGAGTTCACCACCAGCATGGCTGAACGAACTGAGCACTTGGAGCGCGAGATCGCCGACCGACAGGCTGCGACAGCTGCGGCGGCTCTCGAAGCACGTCACGCGGCCGAGGCTGAACTTGCCCAGCTCACTCAGCACGCAGAGAAGCTTCGCGCCGAAGTCAACGCTCTGACTCAGGCTGCTGCCACCGAGGCGCACACGCTGAGGTCAGAGGCCGAGCGTCAGGCCGCTGAGATCGTGCAGGAGGCGGAACGACGCGCCCATGCGACCTTTACCGACGCTGAGAACCGCGCCACCAAGGTTCTGCTCGATGCCGAGGATCGCATGTCGCAACTGAAGGTCGAACGCGTTGCGGTGGCTCGCTACTTTGAAAGCCTGGGAGAAGTGGTGACCAACGCGCGAAAACTGGAGTCTGCGACTGAGAACGCCACCGAGCGATCAGCATCGCAACTTCCCTCGCCCGCAGATCGGCCTGGCACCGGGGATTAGTCCCTCGTAGCTACTGGGCGAACCGCGCTTCAGTTACCGCTTCAGGGAGCGGCACTTCGACGGTACCGATAATCCCGACGATTTCGTCAAGCACCCGGCGCACGTACTTTTCACCCACCCACAGGTGCTTCGCGCCATCCACACCTATGACACGGGCCCTCGGAACCAGAGCGAAGCGTCGTGCAGCCTCGTCGGGCTGGAGAAAATCATCGAGTTCGGGCACCAGGACGTGCAGTTCCGGCTTGGCATCCGCCCACGCGAGGAGATCGGTGTCAGTGGCACGGTGCAGCGGTGGCGAGAGCAGGATCGCCCCGCGGATCGGGTGTTCGAGCCCGTACTTGAGGGCGAGTTCTGTTCCAAAAGACCAGCCGACGATCCAGGGGTTCGGGAGCCCGCGCTCGGCAACCAATCGCATGGCCGCCGCAACATCTGCGCTCTCGGCGATCCCACCGTCAAAGGATCCCTCGCTCGTACCGCGCGGCGATGACGTGCCGCGTGTGTTGAACCGCAACACGGCAAGATCAGCAAGCTCTGGAAGCCTCCAGGAGGCCTTTCTCAGCACGTGTGAGTCCATGTATCCGCCAGCAGTCGGCAGGGGATGCAGTGTCACGAGGGTGGCACGTGGCGGGCGACCCTCCGGCATCGCCAACTCACCGACGAGCCTCAGCCCGTCGGAGGTGTGCAACTCGATATCTTCGCGCTGTGCTCTGAGCACTGATCCACTGGTGATGTCTTTCATTCCCGCCCCTTCGATGCTTCCTGTCAATGGTAGGGGGCTGGCCTCTGGCAAGATTGAGTCATGACGATCACCGCAGCCGCAGACGGTTCTGCCCTCGGCAACCCTGGGCCTGCTGGCTGGGCCTGGTATATCGACGACTCGCAGTGGCGAGCGGGCGGGTGGCCCCGAGCGACGAACAATCAGGGCGAGTTGATGGCGGTTATCGATCTGCTGCACGCCACGGCGGATCAGCCAGACACTCCCCTCGTTATTCTGTGCGACAGCCAATACGTCATCAACTCCGTGACGCAGTGGATGCCCGGGTGGAAGCGCCGGGGCTGGCGCAAGGCCGACGGCAAGCCGGTGCTGAATCGAGAACTTCTCGAATCGCTCGATGAGGCGATTTCGGGACGGAACGTGCGTTTTGAATGGGTGAAGGGTCACGCCGGCCATCCCCTCAACGAGGCGGCCGACGATCGCGCACGCGCCGCGGCGACGGCGTTCCAGCGCGGCACCATTGCAGACGCTGGCCCTGGCTTGGCGGGCGGTTCCGTCCCCACTCCGTCAGTCGAGCTTCCAACCCCCGAGGCGGTCACCCCTACCCTGTTCTAGACGTGCGGATGCGAGGTGTGAGTTCAGCCGGGTGTGAGATCAGCCAGGTGTGAGATCAGCCAGGTGTGAGATCAGCTCAGACGCCAGCAATGATTGTGCCAGTGCCGACGGTCTCGCACTGCTGCATCGTCGCCGAAGAAATGGTCAGCGCTCCACACGACCAGGTGCGCCTGACCTGCGGGCACGTCTTGTGCGCACCCGGGGCATCGATACGCTTTCTCGGCCCGCTGCGCGGGTATATCGCGTACGTAGTGCTCACGGCCCCGACGCGACTCGAGCCGGGCTCCTCCGTGTGCGAGACGTGAGATATCTCCGAGCGGCTCAGATTCCGAGCGCCGATGCTTTCGAGGCATTGCGGGTGTTTCCTACCACCAGTGGTTGGAAGTCCAGAACGCGTGAGCGCCCGCCCAACTGCCGTAACGGCCGACCGCGTAGCCGTTTGCCCACGTCAGGTTAGCGATTGGGTCGTACCCATTGCCACCGGGAACTTTGCTGCAAGGCAATGCCTGAACTAATCCGCAAGCACCGGAACTACTGTTGGTGGCATTGGGGTTCCAGCCGCTTTCACGGCTGACGATGAAGTCAACGTACCCCCAGTCAGCCTGAGGAATACCTGCTGCGGCCATCCACTCAGCGGGTGATCCACCACCGGTGTAGAGCAAGGGTGCGAAACTTACCGGCGCTGCCGCCGTGGGCGCTGGCGCTGGCGCCACAACGGGTTCCGGCTTCGGCTCGGGAATCTCTACCAGCGGCGAGACACTCACGTCGAGGGCCAACTCGGTGACCTCAGGCACAAACTCCTGATGAATGCGCTCGTAGAACGCCTCGTCAGCGAGTGCAGTGGTCGGAATGGAGAGTGGCGCAACGACCGCGGTGCCAAAGAAACCGACGGCGGCGATGCCCGCGAACAGCCCACGAAAACGGGTCAGGCGAGAGATGGGCGGTCGTGCGGCGGGTGTCGAAGAAGTCACAATATAACGATTCTATCTCATGGCTGGGCGTACGGCCAGGTCGGGCTCAGTCGGAGGTCGCAAGCATCAGGTCAACGACCGCGTCAAGAAACGCGTCGACCTGGTCTTCGTCGTACCCTCTCCACTGGGCGTGAAAGACCACATTTCGCACCTCTGCAGGGGCCAAACTCCCCTTGCCTGCGAGCAGCGCCTGCACCCGATCGAGAAACGCGTCGACCTGCGAACGCCGGTATCCCATCGCGAAAAAACCACGCGAATGGAAACGCTTGCCACGTTCCCGTTCCAACCGTCCACGGATCTCAGAGAGGAGTTGTTGCACTTCAGCCCACCACGCGTTCTCGCCAATCTCGGCCATGTAGGCACGGCGCTCGCGCTGAGCGAATACCTCTTCCAGTCGATCCATCGCGGCATCCACGTGCCGGGCGGAATAGCCCCGACGTTTGAGTGAAAAAGCCGTGTGCCGGATGTCCGAAGACTTCATCGCGTCGCTCTGGGTGACCGATTGCTCAAACGTCGCGCGGGCGCGGGCCAGAAACTCGTCAACCTGCTCAGGTCGGTATCCGTATTGCTTGCCGGTTGCTCGAGGAAATGCGGTGCTCACCGTACTATTCTGCCCGCTCCGACCTGTGCGGAAGTGCTTTGACTCACTCATGCAAGGACTCCGAGGCTCAGCGCAAGGGCGTAGGCCCCGACGGTAGACGGCAACAGCGAATCGAGGCGGTCGAGGAAACCGCCGTGACCCGGAATCCACGAGCTCATATCCTTCACGCCGAGGTTTCGTTTGATCAGCGACTCTGTGAGGTCGCCGCCGGTCGCTGTGATAAGCACAATAATGCCGAGGGCCACTCCAACCCACCACGGCTGCTCAAGTGCCAGTACCGAGATCAGCACGCCAGAGAGCACTGCGAAAACCGCCGCACCGGCGAAGCCCTCCCAGGTCTTGTTTGGACTGATGCGCGGGGTCATCTTGTGCTTTCCGAGGGTGACCCCTGCCGCGTAGGCCCCGACATCCACCGAGACGACCACGAGCACCAAGGCGAACACCCACCACTCCCCGCGCTCTCCTTGCACCATGAGAACGGTGTAAGAGCCCAGGAACGGAATGTACACGAGTGAAAATAGGCCCGAGAACACGTCGCGAATGAGCGTCTGCGGGGCGACTTCTCTTCCGGGAAGGAGACCCTCAACGAGGCGCCACATGGTCAGGAGTACAGACCCGGCAAACAGGCCGAGCAGCATGCCCTCGGCACCCCAGAAATAGGCGCCCAGGATGATGATGAGCCCGCCGAGCACGACGCCTACACGCGGAACGCGCCGACCTGCCAAACGAAACGCCGAGGCGAGCTCGACGAGCGCGATGGAAAACAACCCGGCCAGGAAAAGAATGAAAAGTTGCTCGATGAAGAACAGGCTCCCGAGGAACAGGCCCCCAAAGACGAGGGCCGATCCAAGAGCGAGAAAGAGGTTTCGTCCAGCCTTCTTCTCGATCCTGGCGCTGGTTGCTTCGAGACTTGCTTTGGTCAGTTCAAACTGAGCCCGCAGCTCTTCTCGCCGGTCGTGGCCCGACACGAGTTAGACCTCCATCAGCTCGGTTTCCTTGCGCTTCATTGCCTCGTCGATCTGATCAATAAACTGCTTGGTCACCGCCTCAAGCTCTTTTTCTGCGCGCGCCACGTCATCTTCGCCGACCTCGCCTTTGAGTTCTTCGAAGGAGTCTTTCGCGTGACGGCGGAGGTTACGTATGGCGACTCGCCCGTCTTCGGCCTTCGCCTTCACTATCTTGACGAATTCCTTGCGACGATCTTCCGTGAGTTCGGGAAGCGCGAGACGAATAACCGACCCGTCGTTCGACGGGTTTGCGCCGAGGTTGGGAATGTCACGGATCGACTGCTCAATCTCCTTCATCGCACCCTTGTCATAGGGAGTGATGATCAGGCTTCGCGCATCTTGGTTTTGTACTGATGCGAGCTGCGGAAGCGGGGTAGGCGTGCCGTAGTAATCGACGAGCACATTCTGCAGCATTGAGGGAGCAGCTCGCCCGGTACGCACAGTAGCGAAGTTCTCTTTGGTCGAGTCGACCGCTTTGGTCATCCGGTCCTTGACGTCTGCGAAGACCTCATCAATCACGGTGTGCTCCTTCGGTGATTATCGTTAGATTGAGTGTACTGGCGCTCAGCTATGTACCAGGGTGCCGAGCGGCTCCCCACGGAGCGCTGCGGTCACGTTGCCCGCGGGCTCCATGCCGAATACCCGCATCGGCATACCGTTGTCCATGCACAGGCTGAAGGACGTGGAGTCGACCACTTTCAAGCCGCGCACGAGTGCGTCGTTGTAGCTGATCTGGTCGATGAGCGTCGCGTCGGGGTCGATTCGTGGATCCGCCGTGTACACCCCGTCGACACCGTTCTTGGCGACGAGCACCTCGTCAGCTCGCACCTCAAGTGCACGCTGAGCTGCGACCGTGTCAGTGGAGAAGTATGGAAGGCCCGCTCCCGCACCAAAGATCACCACGCGCCCCTTTTCGAGGTGACGGATGGCGCGGAGTGGAATGTAGGTTTCAGCCACCTGTGTCATCGTGATGGCCGACTGCACCCGGCTCGACACCCCCGCCTGCTCAAGGAAGTCTTGCAACGCGAGCGCGTTCATGACGGTTCCCAGCATGCCCATGTAGTCGGCACGAGCGCGATCCATTCCGCGCTGCGAAAGCTCCGCGCCGCGGAAGAAATTGCCGCCACCGACAACTACTGCAACCTCAGCGACATCCATCGCCGCCGCGATCTCGCGGGCAATCTGACTGACCACATCGGGATTCACCCCCAGGGTACCCCCGCCGAACGCCTCGCCGGATAGCTTCAGCAGCACGCGTCGTTTGCGAGGTGTGGTCATCGTGTGGATCTCCTTGATTCGGCGTCTGATATCAGGGTAGCGGGTACAGCACGAGACCCGGGCCCGTCTGGGGCCCGGGTCTCGTAACAGAGGTGTTAGGAACCGACCTTCGAGCGGGCGAACCCGATCACCGTGGTGCCCGTGGCGGAAGCCACTGCAGCAACCGGGCGCTTCTGCTCGTCAAGTGCGTGTACCTGTTCGTTCAGAACGATCTGCTTGAAGAATGCATCGAGGCGACCCGAGATGATCTTCGGCAGTGCAGCCTCAGGCTTGCCCTCGTTCTTCGAGATTTCCGTGACGATGTCGCGCTCTTTGTCGACATCAGCCTGCGGCACCTCTTCGCGGGTCACGTACTGTGGCTCAGCGAAGGAGATGTGCTGAGCAATGCTCAAGGCAGCCTTCTCGTCGTCACCGTCATATCCGACTACCACGCCGATCTGCGGGGGCAGATCTTTTGAGGTGCGGTGCAGGTAGAACGCGGTCTTCGGGGCCTCAACCACCGAAACCCGGCGAAGCACAAGCTTCTCGCCCAGAATCGCAGACTCATCAGTGATGACCGACTCGACGGTACCGCCCTCAAGAGGTGCGGCCAGCGCCTCTTCGAGGGTATTCGCGTTCGCGGCAGCAATCGCCCCGAGCACCTTCTCGCCGAGCGCAATGAACTTCTCGTTCTTCGCGACGAAGTCGGTCTCACACACGAGCTCGATCATTGTTGCGCGACCTTCGGTCTGCGCGACAGCAACGAGACCTTCGCTTGCCTCGCGGCCTTCGCGCTTCGCGACACCCTTCAGCCCCTTGAGGCGAAGGATCTCGATTGCCTTCTCAATGTCGCCCTCGGCCTCAACCAGAGCGTTCTTGCTATCGACCATGCCAGCGCCCAAACGGTCGCGTAGCTCCTTCACGGCGGCCATGCTCACCGATGCCATAGATGACTCCTTTTAGTCAGTTCTTGGTCAGATCGTGGAAAGTGGGAAGAACGCCGAGTTACTCGGCAGCGGTTGCCTCGGCCTCAACTGCGGGAGCCTCGACAGCGGCATCCTCTGCAGCGGGAGCCTCGACAGCGACGTCCTCAGCGGCAGGTGCCTCGGTAGCGGCATCCTCAGCAACGGGAGCCTCAGCAGTAGCATCCTCGGCGGGCGCATCGGTCTTGTCAGCGTTCAGCAGTTCGACCTCCCACTCGGCGAGGGGCTCAGCGGCGACTGCGCCGCCATCGTTCTTCTGGTGACGCTCCATGAGGCCCTCAGCGATGGCATCGGCGATCACGCGGGTGAGCAGCGCCACCGAACGGATTGCGTCGTCGTTACCGGGGATCGGGTAGGTGACCTCATCGGGATCACAGTTCGTGTCGAGGATAGCGATGACCGGGATACCCAGCTTCTTCGCCTCGTCGATCGCGAGGTGCTCCTTCTTGGTGTCGACCACCCAAAGCGCTGACGGAGTCTTCGTCATGTGGCGGATACCGCCAAGCGACTTCTGCAGCTTCACGAGCTCGCGCTTCTTCAGCAGCAGTTCCTTCTTGGTGAATCCGCTGGTGCCACCCTCGTAGTCAAGCTGCTCAAGCTCCTTCATGCGCTCAAGTCGGCCCGTCACGGTCTGGAAGTTGGTCAACAGACCGCCCAGCCAGCGCTGGTTCACGTAGGGCTGGTTCACGCGGTCGGCCTGCTCGGCGATCGCTTCCTGCGCCTGCTTCTTCGTTCCCACGAAGAGGATGTTTCCGCCGCGGGCGACGGTCTGCTTCACGAATGCGTAGGCATCATCGATGTACCCGAGCGACTGCTGCAGGTCGATGATGTAAATGCCTGAGCGCTCAGTGAAGATGAAGCGCTTCATCTTCGGGTTCCAGCGACGCGTCTGGTGTCCAAAGTGAACGCCGCTGTCGAGCAGCTGACGAATAGTTACGACGGCCATTGCCGTACTCCTGTTCTGCACGCCCCAAACGGGCGCACTCTTGCGGTTGATTTTTTCGGGACGATTCCCGAATCCTGGTGCCCCAGGCTCCGCCGCCCCTGTAACACACTCGCAAGCGAGAAGGTACGGTGGGGACCGTTGGCGGTGCTCCGTTGTGCGGGCACGCGAAGTCACCTCGTGAGAGGTGCCCCACAAGTGTAGCATCGACAGCACCACGGCCCGGTGACCCGGCAGGTGCTGGATTCACCGCTCACACCCCACACCAACGAGTGCGGTGGTCTGAGTAGTCCACAGATGTCTCTAACCCCCGGGCGCCGCACTCACGCCGCTGACACCGTTGGGGCATGCTCGGAATTCACCGCATCAGTATTATCGCAGCGCTCATTACGCTGGCGGGGTCGCCCTGGTTCCCGCCGCTCGGCCATCCGCTCACCGTCAGTGCACCGTTCTCGCTTCCCGGCGGCCACTATGCAGCAGGGCACCGGGGTATCGACCTGCCCGCGACCGCGGGCGACGCGGTGCGCGCCCCAGCAGCAGGCACGGTCTCGTATGTGGGTACGGTGGTGGATCGGCCCGTCGTGACCCTGCGCATCGACGACCGCACCCTCGTGTCGTTTGAACCCCTCACCACCACGCTTCGTGAGGGAGACGAGGTGAGTCGGGGCGAGATCATCGGCACGGTCGGGTCTGGCGGGCACTGTCAAGCATCCTGCGTCCACCTGGGAGCGCGCGTCGATGGCGCATACGTGAATCCGCTGAGATTTCTCCGCCCGAAACCCGTACTGCTTCCCTCACTCGAGCACTAAATGCGTAGATCAGGCGGACGCATCAAGCGCGCGGATGGGCCTGGCGGTAGGCGGCTGCGAGTCGCTCGGTCGAGACGTGGGTGTACACCTGTGTACTGCCAAGGCTCGCGTGCCCGAGCATCTCTTGCACCACGCGCAGGTCTGCCCCTCCGTTGAGCAGGTGGGTGGCTGCCGTGTGCCGCAGCGTGTGCGGGCCTCGCGGGCCGCTTCCCGGCTCCTGCTCCAGCTCGCGGGCGACCAGGCGGTACACGGCCTGCGCCGTGAGCGGGCGACCAGTGTTTCCCAAGAACACGACGCGATCCCCCGCGTCACGCAGCGCCGAATGCCCTGATTCTGCGGGAGGAGCGGAGACGCGAGACACGGAAGGGATCTCTGCCACGCGAGCAGCGAGCAGGTGCCGAGCGCTCAAGAGATAGGCATCAAGTGCCCGCGCCGCGGGAGCGCCCAGGGGCACGACGCGCTGCTTGTTGCCTTTTCCGGTGACCCGAACGGTGCGCTCGTGCAAGTCAAGCCCACTGAGTGAAAGGGTACACAACTCATTCACACGCAGCGCGGTGGCGTACAACAGCTCAAGAACCGCGAGATCACGCACTTCAACGGGATCGCCGGTCTCGGCACGCCCCGCGGCCCGGTCAAGAATTCTGGTGACCTGGTCCTCGCTGAGAACTCGAGGGAGCGGGCGGGCCGTTTTCGGTGCACGCAACCGCGATGCCGGACTGCCGGGAACGAGCTGTCTCCGTTCGAGCCAACTTCCGAAGGATTTTACGGTGGCAACATTCCGTGCGAGCGTACTGGCAGCGAGACCCGCTTGTTGCCGGTGCCAAAGCCAGCCGCGCAAGCGTTCGAGATCGAGCGCCTCGATGCCGACATCTCTGGCGTGGAAGACATCGAGGTCGGAGACTACGTACTCGGCGAGCGAGTGCAGGTCGCGCCGATACGCCTTCACTGTGTGCGCCGAGTAGCCGTACTCGAATTCGACAGCGGAGAGAAAGCCCTCAATTGCCTTGTCTAGCCGCATGCCCCTATTGTCGACGCACCAAGGCCCACTTCTGTTCTGCCGCGCCGGGGTCATCGCGCCGTGCGACATCTTGCAGGAGTTCGAGTTCGGCAAGGGTAGCTCGCGCCTCCCCGATGCTCAGACCCGCGAGCCGTGCAACTTCAATCAGTGTTCGGCTTCCCCGCAGCGGTAGGGCGTCAATCACCCGACCGTGCACAGAGGGTTGACGAGCGGTGCCGCCCGTCTCCCCCGATACCCGTGAACCATCCCGAAAGATCTCGAGTTCGTCTCCCAGGCCGGCCAGCTCACATGCCTCACGAGCGTTGGTGATGAGGGCCGCACCGTACTCGCGAATGAGTTTGTGGCACCCGCTGGAGGCCGCCGAGGTGACCGGGCCGGGGACGGCCCCGAGCGCCCGCCCCAATTCTGCCGCATGCCCCGCGGTGTTCAGCGTTCCGGAACGCACCCCAGCCTCGGTCACCAGGGTCGCGGAAGAGAGCGCAGCAATGATGCGATTCCGTTGCAGGAATCTCCAGCGGGTCGGCGCGGCACCGGGCAC
>Ga0209346_1000035_pt1 | contig 244861 bp, 230 predicted proteins | sample AutmiccommunBRH9_FD_187381 | JGI IMG/M metagenome (GOLD analysis project Ga0209346, IMG submission 187381) | Deep subsurface microbial communities from Mt. Terri, Switzerland - Autotrophic microbial communities BRH/9 (SPAdes) (version 2) | ecosystem: Environmental > Aquatic > Deep subsurface >...
TGACAACTCCGCCGTCGAGACGTTCTTCAAATCCTTGAAGGCTGAACTCATCTGGCGGCAGAAATGGCCAACAAGGCGTCAGGCTGAGGCTGCCATCTTCCAATACATCAACGGGTTCTACAACACCCGCAGGCGCCATTCATATCTGGGCGGCATCAGCCCGCTCGCATTCGAAGCCAAGGTGGCATAGTGAGATAGGTGACCGGCGCAAAACCGTTACAAGTCCATGGCGCTGTTCGACGAGTATCAGTCCAAAGAGAACGCCAAGCACGTGCTTCGCGCCTTGAAGGAGAATGCGCGACAGGGGTTCTGGAACGGCTCACTGCCGCCAATCGGCTACCGCGTGGTCGCCGCCGAACAGCGCGGTGCCAAGATCAAGAAGAAGCTGGAGATCGATCCGCTTCATGCTGACACTGTGCGGCTGGCGTTCCGGCTCGCTCTGGAGGGTGACGGCACATCCGGCCCAATGGGCGTCAAGGCAATCACCAAGTACCTCAACGCACAACGCATCTTCACCCGTGACGGCGGGCGCTGGGGCATCGGCACTGTACACCGCATGCTGACCCGCCAGACCTACATCGGAAGGCACGAGTTCAACCGCCGCACCAAGAACGGGGACAACAAGCCCGATGAGGAGGTCATCCCCGTCGCGGTGCCGCCGATCATCGATCACGCGACGTTCGATGCAGTGCAGGCGCGCATGAAGGCGCGAAACCCCAAGGTGACGCCGCCGCAGGTCGTTGGCGGCCCGACCCTGCTGACCGGTCTCGTCCACTGTGCCAAGTGCGGCGGGGCCATGACCATCCGCACCGGTAAAGGCGGGCGCTATCGCTACTACACCTGTTCAACCAAAGCGCGGCAGGGTCCGACAGCATGCAGCGGCATGACCGTGCCGATGGAAAAGCTCGATACGCTGGTGGCCAAGCATCTGGAGGAACGCTTGCTTGACCCTGCAAGGCTGGAGGAAGTATTGGCGGCGGTTCTTGACCGAAGGCAGGAGCGCACCGAGCGCCGCCGCGAGCACATCGCCGAGCTGAACAAGCGCGCCACGGAAACAGAACTGCGTCTCAAGCGGCTTTACGATGCCATCGAGAGCGGCGTTGCCGACCTGGACGATCCCGACCTCAAGGAACGCATTGCCAGTCTGAAGGCCATACGCGACCAGTCCCGTGTTGACGCCGACCGAGCCTCGGCGTTGCTGGAAAGCACTGGTCAGAAAGCCATCACCGCGCCGATGCTTGCCAAATTCGCGCAAACCGCACGGCAGCGGATGCGCCTGCCCGGTGGCGGTTACCGCCGCGACCATCTCCGCGCGCTGGCGCAGCGGGTCGAGATCAACGACGGTGAGGTTCGGATCATGGGATCAAAATCCAACCTGTTGCGGACGCTTGCCGCAGGCGGTTCTGGAACACTGCCGGGCGCAGTGCCCAGTTTTGTTCCAAGGTGGCGGAGCGGGTGGGATTCGAACCCACGATAGGCTTTTGACCTATACACACTTTCCAGGCGTGCGCCTTCGACCACTCGGCCACCGCTCCGATTGCCCACTAGGACAAGAGCACGCGCCACTAGCCGCGAATGGATTGCTTCGCAAGGCGCGTAGTGGCACCACTATGCTTATGCGAACATTGCTTCTTGCTGCGACCGCAGCCTTCGCCCTTGCCCTGCCCGCTTCCGCTCAGGAGGAGCCGAAGGGAGCCCTTGCCCCGTCCGAGATCGTCACCGCCGCGCCAGCCGCCGACTGGGTGGCGATTCCGGCGGAGGATCTGCTGGTGATGACCCTCGCGCCCGATGCCGATGGAAGCCCGCGCCAAGTGGTGATCCAGTTGATGCCTGCCCCCTTCTCGCAAGGCTGGGTCCACAACATCCGCCTGTTCGCGCGCGCCGGGTGGTATGACGGCATCTCGGTCAACCGGGTGCAGGACAATTACGTCACCCAGTGGGGCGATCCCAATTACGACAATCCGGAAGCGACGGGGGAGGCGAAGCCCTTGCCGCAAGGGCTTAAGGTGATGGGGGAGGCGGAGTACATCGACGTCATTCGTGCCGCGGGGCCGGACGAGGACACAATCACGCTTTGGCACCCCAAGCCTGATCTATTGGACAGTTATGCCGACAGCGCAACGTTCGACAAGGGGTGGCCACTCGGGATCGAGATTGGCGAGGGAACGCGTGTGCTGCGTCGCTGGCCCACCCACTGCTACGGCATGGTCGGCGTGGGGCGGAACTACTCTCCCGACACAGGCTCTGGCGCGGAGCTTTACACCGTGATCGGCCATGCGCCGCGTCACTTGGATCGCAATATCGCGCTGGTGGGCCGGGTGATTGAGGGGATGCAGCACCTCTCCAGCCTGCCGCGCGGGTCGGGCGCGCTGGGGTTTTACACCGCCGAGGAAAGCGCCAAGCGCGCGCCGATCCTGACGGTGCGGGTGGCGAGTGACCTTCCCGCTGGCGAGCAACCAAGCTTCGAATACCTCTCGACGGAGAGCGATACCTTCGCGACCTACGCCAAAGCCATCGCCAACCGCCGCGATCCGTTCTTTATCGTGCCTGCTGGCGGCGCGGATATCTGCAACATCCGCGTCCCGGTGCGGCGGGTGGCCGAATAATCGTCATTGCGAGCGGAGCGCGGCAATCCAGAGCGGCGCGCGATTCGCTCTGGATTTCAGCGCGATGGCACAAGGGTTCACGCAGAGAACGCAGAGGAAAAGAGGACGCGGAGAAGGTTAGGGTCAATGCCTCTGCGCCCTCTTTTCCTCTGCGTTCTCTGCGCGAAACAAAATCGAACACAGCCGCCACCCAAACGCCCTTGTCGCGAACGTAGCACACCCACCCCCAACCCCTCCCTCAAGGCAGGGGGGCAGATAACCAATTACACCCGCTGCATCAATTCGATCCGGTTGCCGAAGGGGTCTTCGGTAAAGAACCGCAGATAGCCTGCCACGGGCTTGTCATCGCGGGTCACGCAGCCCGCCGCCGTCAGCCGCGCGCGCAAACCCGCAAGGTCATCCACCAGCAGCGCGGGGTGCGCCTTTTTCGCAGGGCGGAAATCGGGATCGACGCCGATGTGCACTTGCACCGCGCCGCTCGTGAACCAGCAACCGCTCGCCGAAAGGTTGGCTGGCTTGGGCACTTCGGCCATGCCCAGCAGCCCGGAATAAAACGCGCGCGCCTGCGGCTCGCCCCCTTGCGGGATCGCGAGTCGCACGTGATCCAGCCCGATGATCGCCATCACTGCCGTTCCGCCTGCGCCACCGCATCGCTTGCCCTGAGTGCGGAGAGGATGCGGTTCAAGTGCGCCACGTCCTGCACCTCGATTTCAATGTCATAGGTGGTGAAGGGATGATCGAGCTGGCTTTGCACCAAGCTGGTCACGTTTGCCTTGTTCTGCGCGAAAATCCCCGCCATTTCCGCCAGCGTTCCGGGCCGGTCATACAGCGTCACTGACAATTGCCCCAACGCGCCGACCGAACGGCTGCCCCACGCCAGATCGATCCAGTCGCTATCCACCCCGCTGGCGAGCTCAAGGCAGTCGATGGCATGCACCAGCACCGTTTCACCCTTGCGGCGGATACCGACGATGCGATCCCCCGGCACCGGATGACAGCAATCCGCCAGTTCAAACGCCACGCCGGGGGTCAGGCCGCGGATCGAAATCGCGCGTTCGCGCCGCGTCCAGTGTTCGTCTGCCTCGATCCCGGCGGTGCAGCCGGGCACCAGCGCTTCCATCACCTCGCGGTCGGACAGCTTGGCCGCACCGATCGCATACATCAGGTCATCAGGCTCATCCATGCCGAGCCGTTCAATCGCGGCGCGGATGGCTTTTTTGCCGATCCGGGCCGGCACGCGGATCGCGATTTCATCGAACAGTTTCGATCCGATCGCCGCCACCTCGGCGCGTTCCTTCAGCCGCACCGAACGACGAATAGACGCGCGCGCCTTTCCGGTTACGACAAACCCCAGCCATGACAGCTGCGGTGCGGCGTGCGGGTTCTTGATGATCTCCACCACATCGCCATTATTGAGCGCGGTGCGCAGCGGCATATGCCGCCCGTTGATCTTGACCCCCGCCGTCGCCAGCCCCAGATTGGTGTGGACGGCAAAGGCAAAATCTACCGCGGTCGCGCCCTTGGGCAGCTGGAACAGCGCGCCCTTGGGGGTAAAGGCAAAGATACGATCCTGATAAATGGCCAATCGCGTGTGTTCGAGCAATTCCTCGGCATCGTTGCTTTGTTCGACAATTTCGATCAGATCACGCAGCCAGGCAACCTGCCCATCGGCCTTGCCATCCTGTTTATAGGCCCAGTGCGCCGCCAGCCCGAATTCGTTGCGGCGGTGCATTTCGCGGGTGCGGATCTGCACTTCGACCCGCATCGAATTTTCGTACATCAACGCGGTGTGGATGCTGCGATAGCCATTGGTTTTCGGGGTCGAGATGTAATCCTTGAACTTGCCCGGCAAGGCCTGCCAGGTGGTGTGCAGCACCCCCAATGCGCAGTAACAGTCCTCCTCGGTCTCAGTCAGCACGCGGAAGGCCATGATGTCCGTGACCTGTTCAAAGCTGACATGACGTTCGGCCATTTTGTGCCAGATCGAAAAGGGGTGCTTTTCGCGGCCCGAAACCTCAACCTTCAACCCGGCTTCGGCAAGGCGTTGCTTCACCTTGAGCGCTATCGCATCAACCTGCCCGCCGTCCTGACTGCGCAATTGTTCCAGCCGGGTGTTGATGGTGGCGTAGCCTTCGGGCTCCAGTTCGCGAAACGCCAGCGCCTGCATTTCGCGCATATATTCATACATCCCCACACGCTCGGCCAGCGGGGCGTAGATATCCATCGTCTCACGCGCGATGCGCTGGCGCTTTTCGGGCGATTTGATGAAATGCAGCGTGCGCATATTGTGCAGCCGGTCGGCCAGCTTGACCAGCAGCACGCGAATATCTTCGGACATCGCGAGCAGGAACTTGCGCAGGTTTTCCGCCGCGCGCTCATTCTCGGGCATCGCCTCGATCTTGGAAAGTTTGGTCACGCCATCGACCAGCCGCGCGACTTCGGGGCCGAAATGCGCCTCGATATCCTCGATCGTGGCGAGGGTGTCTTCCACCGTATCATGCAGCAGCGCGGTGATGATGGTCGCCTGATCGAGCTTGAGGTCAGTCATCAAGCCCGCCACTTCGACCGGGTGGCTGAAATAGGGATCGCCGCTCGCGCGTTTCTGGGTGCCGTGTTTCTGCACGGTATAGACATAGGCACGGTTGAGCATCGCCTCATCGGCGTCAGGGTCGTAATCGAGGACCTTCTCAACGAGTTCGTATTGGCGCAGCATAGCGGACGGATATGGGCGCGGGGGCCAGACGGAGCAAGCGTGATATTGCAGTGCAATGCAAGAAGTGTTATAACGCGCGTATGAACACGACGCTCAAGATTACGAAGATCGGCAATTCGGCTGCCGTGATCCTCACCAAAGAGGTGCTCGCGCAGCTGCGCGCCGAGGTCGGCGATACGATCCACCTGACCCAGTCGCCCGAAGGCTGGCATCTGACGCCCTATGATCCCGATTTCGAACGGCAGATGGGCCTTGCCGAACAGATCATGCGCGAGGATCGCGATATCCTCAAGGTACTGGCAAAGTAAGCGCCCCGCCCGATGGCCGATCCTCGCGCCGAGCCGGTTTGGCTAGACAGCCGCATTGCCTATGCCGTTCACGACCGCCAGCTTGCCGAGCATGGCGGCGGCGTGGGCCTGCGCGATGCTGGCGCGCTGGAATCGGCGCTGGCTCGGCCGATCAATCGCTGGAATTATGGTGAGGATGAACTGGCCCAGCTTGCCGCAGCCTATGCTTTCGGCATTGCACGCAACCATCCCTTCGTTGACGGCAACAAGCGCACGGCATGGATCATGGCGCGCCTGTTCCTGCTCGCCAACGCGGTCGAAATTACATTCGACAAGGTGGACGCCACCAACACCGTGATCGCCCTCGCCGCAGGGGAACTCAGCGAAGACGAACTCGCCGATTGGTTCCGGCAGCGGGTGGTGGCATTAGCCTAGGCGCCGATTAACTCCACGTGGCTCTGGGCGGCAGGCTCATCAGGATTGCGTCGATGTTGCCGCCGGTTTTCAGGCCGAAGATCGTGCCGCGATCATAGACCAGGTTGAATTCGGCATAGCGGCCCCGGTATTCGAGCTGACGGGCCTCATCCTCCGGCGTGAACTTGCTCCCCATGCGTTTGCGCACCAGCGCCGGGAAGATGCTGAGGAACGCCTTGCCGACATCCTGTGTGAAGGCAAAATTGCGATCGAACGCCGCATCATCGGCGCATTCGAGGTGGTCGTAGAAAATCCCGCCAACCCCGCGATGCACCCGCCGATGGGGCAGGTAAAAATATTCCTCCGCCCACTTTTTATACCGCTCGTAATAAGTCGGGTTATGCGGATCGCAGGCGGCCTGCATCGCGGCGTGGAATTCCGCCGTGTCTGCTGCGTAAGGGATCGGCGGGTTCAAATCCGCGCCGCCGCCGAACCATGCCTTGGTCGTCGTCAGGAACCGGGTGTTCATGTGGACGGCGGGCACGTGCGGGTTGGCCATGTGCGCCACCAGACTGATGCCAGTCGCAACAAACCCCGGTTCTTCCGCACTCGCGCCGTTGATGCTGCCAGCAAACTCCTTGGCAAAGCTGCCGCGCACGGTCGAAACATTAACGCCGACCTTTTCGAACACGCGGCCCTTCATCAACCCCTGCACCCCGCCGCCGGGATTGGGGTTGCCTTCCTCCTCGCGATTCCACGGGGTGAGCTGAAAGCTGGCGTCAGATCCCGCCTCGCGTTCGATCGCCTCGAACTCGGCGCAGATCGAATCGCGCAAGCTTTCGAACCACGCCCGCGCGCGCGCTGTCTTGTCAGACCAATCCATAAATCCCGTTCACCCAGAGCGTGTCGAAGGGCCGTCCTTCTCCCGAGAGGGCGGGTTAGAAGAAAAGACAATGCTTCGACAAGCCTGCTGTGAGCCTGTCGGACGCATCAGGGTGAGCGGTTTTTGTTGCAGGCGGCGAGAAAGCCAGCAAAAGAGGATGCATGGTTCCCGCTATGTTCGCGTCCTTCCCGTTCGCCGGTCACGAAATGCTGCTCGGCCCCGCGCGCGCACTATACTGGCCAGCCGAACGCACGCTGCTGGTGGCTGACCTGCATCTGGAAAAAGCCAGCTGGTTTGCGAAAGCCGGGCAGATGCTGCCCCCCTATGACAGCCGCGATACGCTCGAACGGCTGGCGGATGCAGTGCGGATCACCGGCGCGCGGCGGGTGATTACGCTGGGCGACAATTTCCACGATGATGCGGGCGCATTGCGGCTGGATGCGCATTGCACCGGGATGCTGGAGGCGCTGACCCGCGCGCTCGACTGGGTGTGGATCACCGGCAACCATGACGAGGCGCTGGGAAGTTTGGGGCCCAAAGGCTTTGGCGGGACGATTGTGGACGAACTGGAGGTTGGCGGGATCAAGCTGCGCCACGAAGCCCACGCTGGCGAGACTGCGCCTGAATTGTCCGGCCACTACCACCCCAAATTGCGGGTAAATGTAAGAAACCGCCATATTGCCCGCCCTTGCGCGGTCATGGGCCGCAGCACCACCGGGGCCGAGCGGATGATCCTCCCCGCCTTCGGCACGCTCACCGGCGGGATGGACGCAGGCGCACCGGAAATCCTCGCCGCGCTGCAACCCGCGAACCGGATCGAAGCGCTGATGCCCGCCAAGGGCCGGATTGCGCGGTTTGCGCTGTGGCAGGCGGCTGCGTGATGGAGTTCGCACCGCTCCGTTATGCGATCGGATCGCTCACGATCTGGCACGGCATTATCCTGCTCGCGCTGCTTGGCCTGAGTGTCTCAGCATATCTTGACGGCGGCCCCGAGCAATCGATTTTCCAGTCGACAATCCCCGGCGTGATAATGAGCTGCTTCATAATCGTGTGGATGTACTTCCTTGCTGCGCCAACTGTCGGTCAAATCTATGGCGACAAATACCCGTTTGCGATGGTCTGGCCGTCAGCGCTGGTGCTCGGGTGCATAATGGCGGTTGGCTTTGTCACTTTCGTACTGGTCAGCGACGGCAAGCCGTTAACGTTGGAACTCGCCGGGTTAAGCCTTTTCGCTGTTGTAATGTTCTCGGCGCTTCTCACCTTGTTCGTCTGCATCGCGCATTATGTGATGCCGCGGGCAGCAGGCTTCAGCCTGTTTGCCTTCCCCAAGATGTCATGGGGCGTGCAGCTTTAGGCCTTGCAAGACTCCACCTAGCGCTCGCCTTCGTTTCGCACTAAGGAGCGCGCTGATACGTAAGCAACCACAGGAGAACACCCCATATCACGTCCACCCCGGCGCTCGATGGCCCCGCCCGTAAAAAGCGGCCCTCGGTTTGATACCATGATCAATGTCCCCAAGGTCCGCGTCATCGATGACGAAGGCGAAAACCTTGGCGTGATGTTCACCCGCGAAGCGATTGAGCAGGCCAACGAGAAAGGCCTGAACCTCGTCGAAGTGTCCCCCAACGCGGACCCGCCGGTGTGCAAATACCTTGATGTCGGTAAATTCCGCTATGAAGCGCAGAAGAAAGCCAATCTGGCGCGCAAGACGCAGAAAACGCAGGACATCAAGGAAGTGAAGATGCGGCCCAACATCGACACGCATGATTATGACGTGAAGATGCGCAACGTCACCAAGTTCATTGAAAACGGCGACAAGGTGAAGATCACCCTGCGGTTTCGCGGGCGTGAAATGGCGCACCAGCATCTTGGCATGGATCTGCTGAAAAAGGTGCAGGAAGACGTGGCCGAAGTCGCCAAGGTCGAAGCCTTCCCGCGACTGGAAGGGCGCCAGATGCTGATGGTGCTGGCGCCGAAATAGGCCGCTGACCGCAGGTTTACTAACACGAGGGGCGCAGCCGGTGACGGTTCGCGCCCCTTTTCGTAGCGGGGCCTGATCGTAGCAGGGCTTGCCGCCGGGGGCGCTGCGCTGATAGGCCTGCGGGCCACGCTGCAAGGGGACGCGCCAAGCCATGACCGCACGCCGGATCGGCCTTTTGCTCGGGCCTGCTGCATTCGCGCTCACCGCGCTGCTGCTGCCGCCTGCGGGGATGGCGCCGGGGGCGTGGCTAGTTGCCGGTCTGGTGGTGTGGATGGCTGCCTGGTGGATGACCGAGGCGGTGCCGCTGGCTGTCACCGCGCTGCTGCCGTTCGTGGTGTTGCCCTTGTCGGGCGTCGCCGATGCTCAGGCCACGGCCAGCACCTATTATTCGCCGATACTGTTCCTGCTGTTGGGCGGGGCGTTCATCGCGCTGGCGATTGAACGCACCGGGCTGCATCGCCGGTTGAGCCTTGCGATCCTGCGCACGGTAGGCGGGCGCGGCGGCGCGGGGACATTGCTGCTGGCCTTCATGATTTCCGCAGCGCTGTTGTCGATGCTGATTTCCAACACCTCGACCACGCTGATCATGATGCCGATGGCGCTGGCGGTGTTGCAGGGGGGCGGGAGCGTTGCCTCTAACGATTCGCCGCCACCGCAAGACGGCATCGCGGGTGCGCTGCCGATGGGCATTGCCTTTGCGGCCAGCATCGGCGGGCTTGGCACGATCGTCGGATCGCCCACCAATGCGATTGCGGTGGGCCTGCTGGATAGCATTGCCGGGGTGCGGATCAGCTTTATCGAATGGTCGATGTACGGCGTGCCGGTGGTTGTGCTGGGCATTCCGCTGGCCGCTTGGATCATCGGCCGGGTGCAGCGCGTGGCCGACCACCCGTTCGACATCGCTGCCGCCCGCGCCGCGATTGATAGTCACGCCGCATGGGCCGCGCCGGAAAAACGGCTGGTGCCGCTGGTGTTTGTTACCTTCGTCGGGTGGGTCACGCAGCCGCTGGTCGCGCCGCTGCTGCCCGCCGGATCATGGACCGATGGCACCATCGCGGTGATCGCCAGCCTTGCGCTGTTCCTGATCCCCGATGGCACGGGCCGCCCGCTGCTGGTGTGGAAAGAGGCCGACCGCGCCCCGTGGAGCGTGATCTTCATGTTCGGCGGCGGGTTGGCGCTGGCGGGCGGAATGCAGGCATCGGGGCTGGCTGATTGGGTCGGGCAGGCGCTGCTGCCGCTCGAACATTGGCCGCTGTTGCTGGTCGCGCTGGCGGTGGTTGCGTTGGTGATCGTGGTGACCGAATTTGCCAGCAACGTCGCCACCGCCACCGGGATCGTGCCAGTGGTCGCCGCGCTGGTGGTGGCACTGGGGGCTGATCCGGTATTGCTCGCCCTGCCCGCCGCGCTGGCGGCCAGCTGGGGCTTCATGCTGCCCGCAGGCACTGGCCCCAATGCGATCGCCTGGGCCACGGGGCGCATCCGGATCGAACGGATGGTGACAGCGGGCGCACTGCTGGATCTGGCAGGCATCGTGCTGATCGTGGGTGTGGTGTGGGGAATTGCAGCGCTTGTCTGAATATTGATTCGCCTGTCTGAAACCACCGCCGCTGCGCTTGCAACGCTGGTCGGCGCGCGATATCCGGTTGGCGATTGAGCACTGGCTGCGGAGAGGCGTTCCTGCGGAGGTTAGGAACGGGTGCCCTGCCCATTGCGACCAGCTCCCGCCTTCCTGGGAGCGTATGTCTAGGAAGGGCAATCTGCACATGACTGACGCTGTCGATGCGACCAATATCCCCACACCGCGCCGCAAACCCAAACCCGGCATCAAGTCCATCGGCGGGCGCGCGTTAAAGCCATCCACCCTGATGATGGGCCACGGTTATGATCCGGTGCTGTCCGAAGGATCGCTGAAAGCCCCGATCTTCCTCACTTCGACCTTCGCGTTTGAAAGTGCCGCTGCGGGCAAGCGCCATTTCGAAGGCATCACCGGCCTGCGTGAAGGCGGCGCGGAAGGCTTGGTCTATTCACGGTTCAACGGCCCCAATCAGGAAATCCTCGAAGGCCGACTCGCCATTTGGGATGGGGCCGAAGACGCGCTCGCCTTCAGCAGCGGGATGACCGCGATCTGCATCCTGTTGATGGCCTATGCCAGCCAGAACGACGTGATCGTGCATTCCGGGCCGCTCTATGCCGCATCCGAAGGCTTTGTCGCCAAGGTACTGAGCCGGTTTGGCGTCACCTATATTGATTTTCCCGCCGGGGCGACCCGCGCCGAACTGGACACGGTGCTGGCCAAGGCCAAGGCACAGGCCGAAGCGCAAGGCGGCAAGGTGGCAATGATCTACCTTGAAAGCCCCGCCAATCCCACCAACGCGTTGGTCGACATCGAAGCCGTCGCCGCTGCGCGCGACCACGCCCTTGGTGGTGCTCAAGCAGCCGACGGCGGTGGCACGCAGGAATGCCCGATTGCGATCGACAACACCTTCCTCGGCCCGTTGTGGCAGCGCCCGCTGGATCATGGCGCGGATATTGTCGCCTATTCGCTGACCAAATATGTCGGCGGCCATTCGGATCTGGTCGCGGGCAGCATTGCCGGGGCGAAACGGTGGATGAACCCGGTGCGCGCGCTGCGCAACACGATGGGCGGGATCGTTGATCCCAACACCGCGTGGATGTTGATGCGCAGCCTTGAAACGGTTGAACTGAGGATGCAGCGCGCGGGCGAAAACGCGGCGAAGGTATGTGATTTCCTGAAATCTCACCCTAAGGTCGAAGCGCTCGGCTATCTCGGCCTGATCAATGATCCGCGCCAGCAGGATATCTATGATCGCCACTGCCTTGGCGCAGGATCAACCTTTTCAGTGTTCATCAAGGGCGGGGAGGCGGAAAGTTTCGCCTTCCTCGATCATCTGACCATCGCCAAACTTGCCGTCAGCCTTGGCGGGACGGAAACGCTGGCGAGCCACCCGGCGTCGATGACCCACCTGTCGGTTCCGGCGGCGCGCAAGGCGATGCTGGGGATTACCGACAATCTCGTGCGGATCAGCGTGGGGATCGAGGATGCCGATGATCTGATCGCCGATTTTGCGCAGGCGCTGGAATATGTGTGAGCTTTCCCGCCCCGCTTGATAGAGTGCAAGCGAGGCGAGGGAGAAACCACCATGACCGACACACGCAAGCCCGTATTCCTAGTCCTTGGCGCAGGGGCCGGGATCGGGGGCCATGCCGCTGCGCATTTTGCTGCCGGGGGATACCACGCGGTATTGGCGCGGCGTTCTGATGAGGCCGGGCTGGCGCGGTTGGTCGGCGCAATCGAAGCCGCGGGCGGCAGCGCCAGCGGCACCCTGCTCAACGCGGCGGACGATGGCACGATTGAGGAACTTGTGGCGCGCATCGAAACCGATATCGGCCCGATTGCCTGCGCGCTCTACAATCTCGGCGCGCAGATCGGCACCCGCGCCCTGCCCGATACCCCGCACCGTACGTTTGAACTGGGTTGGCGGCTGGGCACTTATGGCGTGTTCCGGCTGGCCCACGCGCTGCTGCCGGCGATGGTCGAGCGGGCGAAAACAGGCGCGCATGGCACGCTGCTGGTCACGTCATCAACTGCGGCGGTGCGCGGCAATGCCGGACAACACAGCCACGCCGCCGCAATGGGCGGGCGGCGGATGCTGTGCCAGACATTGAACGCCGAATTCGCCCCGCAGGGTGTCCATGTCGCGCACGTGGTGGTTGATGGCGCGGTTGATGCCCCTGACACATTGGGCAAGCTGCTGGGTGACAAATTCGCTGGCTTCAAGGCGGCAAAAGGTGCCGATGGCGTTATCAATCCCGCATCCTTGGCGCAGACGTACTGGCACCTCGCCCACCAGCCGCGCGATTGCTGGACGCACGAAATCGACGTGCGCCCGTGGAGTGATGTGGCGTGGTGGAACGACAACCCCGACCCGCAGATCGGCAGCCGGGGCAAGGGGTTTGCGGGGCCGCAGGATACGCCATGAAGTCTTGCAAACAGGCTTTTATTCCGTAGGTTGCTCTGGTTCGAAATATCGGGGGGTGTGACAATGGGACTGGAATGTTGCGGACACGAACACGCTGATGGCACGCCTGAGGCGGCGTGGATCAACCCTTGCCTGTGCGGCGCGCCCAAAACGCAGGCGGCCTTTGACCGGATTGAGGCTGATATCTCGCGGCGGCAGGCGTTGGGCGGCACGGCGGCGGTGCTGGGGATGTTCGCCGGGTTCGGGCTAGCCCCCAGCTTCGCTCGCGCGCAGACGCCGGGGCGGCCCACGGTTCTGACCAATTGCAGCTATTTTGATGGCAACACCTTGCGGATGCAGCAGGGCCGCGAAATCGTGGTCGAAGGTGGCAAGATCAGCGCGATCGTCAACGCCGGAACCGGGCCGCAAGACGCAGATCGGATCGACTGCGGCGGGCGCAGCGTCACGCCGGGGCTGATTGATAGCCACTGGCACGCCACCCTTGTCAGCGTCAGCCAACTGGCCGCGTTGACGCAGGATATCGCCTTCATCCACCTGATCGCCGGACAGGAAGCGGGCGCAACCCTGATGCGCGGGTTCACGACCGTGCGCGACACCGGCGGGCCGGCATTCGGATTGAAACAGGCGGTGGATCGCGGCGTGCTGGCTGGCCCGCGCATCTTCCCATCGGGTGCGATGATTTCGCAAACATCGGGCCACGGCGATTTCCGCCTGCTCAACGCCTTGCCCCGCATGGACGGCGATCCCGCAGATTACACTGAACGCACCGGGGTCGCCGCGATTGCCGATGGTGAGGCCGAGGTTCTGCGCCGCACGCGCGAACAATTGATGAAGGGCGCATCGCAGATCAAGATCATGGCGGGCGGCGGGGTCACTTCGCTGTATGATCCGCTCGACACCGCGCAATTCCTTGAAGAGGAAATGCGTGCCGCCGTGCGCGCGGCAGCGGATTGGGGCACCTATGTCTGTTCGCACGTCTACACGCCAGAAGGCATCCAGCGGGCGCTGCGGGCGGGGGTCAAGTCGATCGAGCATGGCCAGTTGGCAGACATCGCCACCATCCGCATGATGAAGGCTGAAGGGGCATGGTGGTCAATCCAGCCCTTCCTTTCCGATGAAGATTCCAACCCCAGATCCGATCCCATTCAGCAGGCCAAGGGTGAACAGGTCGCGCGCGGAACAGTGCAGGCGTTCGAGCAGGGCCGCGCCGAGGGGGTCAAGATGGCGTTCGGCACCGACATCCTGATGAACCCCGGTGGTTCAGCCAGTCAGGGACGACAATTGGCCAAGCTGACCCGCTTCATGGCCCCACTCGAAGCGTTACGCATGGCAACTGGCGCGGCGGGCGAGTTGCTGGCAATGTCGGGCGAGCGCGCACCCTATCCGGGCAAGCTGGGCGTGATTGATCCGGGCGCGCTGGCCGATCTGCTGGTGTGGGATGGCGATCCGGCAGCCAGCCTCGATTTCATCGGTGATCCAGCAAGCAACCTGAAACTGGTGATGAAGGGCGGGCGCGTGTTCAAGGAGAACTTGGCGTGATCCGGGTATCAATCGCCGCGCTGGCTGCGGCGGCGATGCTGCCCGCTCCGCTCGCGGCGCAGGAACCTGCCGCCCAATCGGCTGATAATGACTGGTCTGGGCAAGTCACCATCTATGGCTGGGGCGCCGGGATCGGCGGGGATTTCACCCCCTTTACCGGCGGGCCGACATTGGAATTCGACAAATCGCTGGGTGAGGTGCTGGAAGATCTCGATGCCGCAATCTTCGCCACAGCACTGGCGCGCAAAGGCGATTTGGTGCTGCTGACCGATTTCAGTTACACCAAGAGTTCGAAAGACGGCCTTGTGCCGCCGGGCATTCCCGCCGCAGGTAAAGTTGCGATCCGCTCGCTCTCGATGCTTGGCGGCAAGCGGTTTCAGGCGAGCGATACGACCACCATCGATGTGCTCGGCGGCGTGCGGGTTTGGAGCCTTGATGGCAGGGTGGACGTCCCGCTTGCCGGGATCGCGCTGGCACCGGAAGATACCTTCGTCGATCCCGTCACCGCAATCCGGCTTAACAGCCAGATCGCGCCGCGCCTGTCATTGCTGGCCTATGGTGATGTCGGCGGGTTCGGAGTGGGTTCCGACCTCACATGGCAAGGCGTTGCGACCCTGAATTACCGCACGGGAAAATCGCTCTACCTGTCAGCAGGCTACCGCCACCTTTACCTTGATCGGCCATCAGGCGGGACACGGTTCGAAGGCTATCTCAGCGGGCCATTGGCGGGTGCCACGCTGACATTCTGAAGCAACGCGCTACCCCCGCCATTCACGCCGTTCTTCGGCGGCGCGCAGCACTTCGTAGGACACCTGTATCGCCTGAAACTGCTTGGCCGCTTCGGCATCGCCGGGCTTTACATCGGGGTGAACTTCCTTGGCGCAGGCGCGGTAAGCTTTTTTGATCGCGGTAAAATCGGCGTCCGCTTCAAGCCCCAGCAACTCAAGCGCGCGCATTTCATCGGTGCTGCGCGAACCATCGCCCGATCCGGCCCAGCCGTAATATGCGCTTTCAGCGTAGCCAGCGTTCTCGCGCTGTTCGGCGCGGGTGCGTTCGTCCTTTTCGGCCTGCTCCAACCCTTCGAAATAATCCCAGCCGGAATTATATTCTGCGGCGTGTTTCTGGCAGAAATACCACCGTTCGCGGCTGTTGGGGGCTTTGGGTGCGGGGCAATTGCCCGGCTCGGCGCAGCCATGGCGGTCGCAGATGCGCACCTGCGTGGCTTCCTGCGAGGAGCCATAGGCCCGCCAGCGCGGAAACCCCCAGTCGAGCGAACGCTTGGCGCGGCTCATCGCGGGGCACCGGGGCGGCGGCGGTAAATGTCGTTGGTCGATGGCATTGAGCGGTCAATCTAGGCGAGGTGGCGGGGATTGGGAAGCGGTGAGACAAGAAAAACCAGTTGCAATGTGAAATGCTGCAACGCAATAGGCTGAAATACGATGGTTCGCCATTCGATCAGGAAAGACTTCAGGATGAGCCCGCAATTGACCCTCTCCAGCCTGTTTTCAGTGCTTGCGCTGGCGAGCCTGTGCGTGGTGACAAGCGCGCGCGATCTTGCCGGGATCGACGCCCCGGCTGCGGCTGCGGCTGCACCCTATGCGGTGCAGGCCGAGCTTGCACCCGGCCTGCATTCACTCTGATCCTCAGTTAATGATGACCGAGGCGGCGCGGCGGTTCTGCGCCCACGCGCCTTCATTCGATGCCAGCGCCACCGGGCGTTCCTTGCCGTAACTCACCACCGAAATGCGGTTCGCATTGACGCCAAGGCTGACGAGGAAGTTCTTCGCCGCAGTCGCGCGGCGTTCACCCAGCGCAAGGTTGTATTCGCGCGTGCCGCGTTCGTCGGCATGGCCTTCGATCGTGAAGGTCACTTGCGGATACTGCGCGAAATACTGCGCCTGTGCCTGCAACGCGGCGGCATCCTGCGAATCGACGTTGTAGCGATCCGTATCGAAATAGATCGTGGTGGATGATCCAACCGCAGCGGCGAAATGCTGCTGCGATCCGACCTGCGGGCCGCTGGGCTGCACTGCCGGTGCAGGCTGGGTCACGGTGGGAGCCGGTTCGGGCGGCGGCGGCAAAACTTCGGGCGCTTTCTTGGCGCAGGCGGCAAGGCTGGTGGCCGAAGCCAGCAGCAGGATCGTGGCAAGTTTCGTGTTCATCGCTTGGTTCCTTTCATCGTAACAGGCTTATTCAAGGCCGGATCGGGCCCCAGGCGGGGTCGGAGGCGTCAACCGGGGTGGGCAGGCGGCGTTCGTTCTGGCCGGTCAGATCGACCTGCCAGATGCCCGAACGCCCGGTGTTGCGTTCGGTGCGGAAGAACTGGATGATGCGGCCATTGGGTGCCCAGGTCGGGGCTTCGTCCTGCCACCCGCGGGTCAACACCCGCATATTGCCGCCGCCGGTATTCATCACCGCGATGTTGAAGTCCCCGGCGATCCGGGTGAAGGCGATCTGGTCGCCGCGCGGGCTCCATTCGGGCGTGGCGCAGCGCCCACCGAAAAAGCTGATGCGCTTCTGGTTGGTGCCGTCCGCGTTCATCACATAGCATTGCTGGCTGCCCGAACGGTCGCTTTCAAACACGATTTTACTGCCATCGGGCGAATAGCTGCCGCCCACATCGATGCCGGGATTATCGGTCAGCTTGACGCTGACGCCGCCGGTGGCAGGCACGCGGTAGATATCGGTGTTGCCCGCCACCGCCATCGAATAGAGAATCGACCTGCCATCGGGCGACCAGCGCGGGGCGATGGTGGGATTGCGGTTTTCAGATACCAGCGTCTGCTTGCCGCTGCCGATGTCATAGACATAGATGCGCGGATTACCGTCGACATAGGACAGATACAGGATCTTCGAATAGTCGGGTGAATAACGCGGAGTAAGCGCGGTGGCGCTGCCGAGAGTCAGGAAACGATGGTTGGCCCCGTCGCTATCCATGATCGCCAGCCGCTTCACCCGGCGATCTTTCGGCCCGGTTTCCGCGATATAGGCGATGCGGCTGTCAAAGAACGGGCTTTCCCCGGTCAGCCGCGAAAAGATCAGGTCGCTGCACTTGTGCGCCGCGCGCCGCCAGTCCGCCGGGCCGACCACCCAGCCTTCGCGCACCAGCTCATCCTGCAAGGCGACATCATAGAGATAGCAGCCGACCACCAGATTGCCATCGTCACGCGCGCGGACATAGCCGTGCACCAGCATTTCCGCGCTGCGCCCGCTCCATGTGGAGAAGGCCGGGGCGGTGATCTGGTTGAAGGCGGGCTGCGGCAGGCTGTCGGGGCCGACCGGCTTGAACAGCCCGTTATTGCGCAGGTTGGCAGTGATGACGCGGGCAACTTCGCGGCCCAGCGCGCCGGTGCCGCCCTCGTTGGCGGGGGTGGGGCGTTCGCGGTCGGTGGCAAAGGCCGGGATGGCGATGCCGATGTCCGACCATGCGTTTTCATCGGTGACGGTGAAGGAAATGCCTTCCTCCGCCTGCGCCGCAGAAGCATCGGTGGCGGTGGTTTCCACCCGGCCATCCTCGCTGATCGGCGCGCCAAGATCCTGCGCGATTCCCGTAGCGGGCATCGCGGCGGTCAGCAAAAGGGCGGCAAGCAATGCGGGTTTCATCGTGATGTGTTCCTATCAAACCGAGCGCCCCGGACAGTCTTCCAAGCCTCGTAATATTCTTCCGGCAGATCAAACGGCGCGGCCAGTTGCACTGCGCGAATGGCATTTTCCGCATGGCGCGCTGCCTGTGCGCGGTTGGCATCGTTGATCCCGCTCTGGTTGCGCACACGCGGGCGGCCTTTCAGGCTACCATCCGGGTTCAGGTCAAAGTCGACCAAAGTTACAAGTTGGTCAACCTCCAAACCCTGCGGCGCGGTCCAATGCGGCTTGACCTGACGCGCCAACGCCTGCCCGATAGAGGCCTTGGCGCTCGCCCCGATCTGCGAAGCGGGGATGCGGGTTTCTGTCGTGGTGGTGGACGAACCGGCCCCGCCGAGGAAATCATCGCCAATCCGGCTGCCCCCGCCCGCTTCCGACGGTTTGGCGGGCGCAGCGCTGGGCTTGGCCGCGGGGGTGCGGGTGGTGCGTTTGGGCTGGGGCGGCGGAGTAGCCGCGGCACGCTCGGCGCGTTCGGGCTGCACCGGATCGGGCGCAGGCGCGGGGGCATCGGACAGCGTCGGCGCAATCGCGGCGCGGCTTTCCGCCACCGGATCGGGCGCGGTCGCCTCCAGCCCCACTTCGGTCGCAAGGCTCACCATCATGCGTTCGGGAAACACCGACACTTCGCTGCGCACCGCCTGCATCAACAGCACGGCCACCAGCACGCCGTGCAGCACCAATGCTGCGGCAAGGCCGACCTTCTCCTCGCTCCGGAACGCCATTTCACCCACCATGGTTCTGCAGTTACGGGGCCGAAACTGAACCATCCGTGACCATCGAGATCGAGGTGAAGCCTGCGCGGCCCAATTCACCCATCACCGCCATCACCCGGCCATAATCAAGGCTGCGATCGCCGCGCAGCACAATCAGCGGCGGCTCCCCGCCCCGATCCAGCGTCTCAAGCGCGGCGGGAAGCCCCCCGGTCGGCACGGCGGCATCTTCTATATAGATCACCCCTGCGCGATCGATCGAGATGGTGATCTGATCGGGCGTTTCCTCCACCGGCACGGCGCGGCTTTCGGGCAGTTCTACCGGCACGCCGACGGCGGGCAGCGTGACCGTCACCATGAAGATGATCAGCAGCACCAGCATCACGTCCACCAGCGGCGTGACGTTGATTTCAGCCATCGCGCTGCGCCGCGTGCGTTTGCCCCGGCGGGAAGAGGAGAGATTCATGACCATTTTTGTTTTTCGCACGCCCCTCCGGGCGCGCGATCCTCGCTAGACGCGCAGCAAAGCTGCGCCCGCTGCGGGCGGGCAGTCGCCCTTGCGGCGGCGCTGCCGCCGATTGACACCAATCTTTTCATAACCGATCCAGCTCGCGGCTCAGCCCGGTGTGCAGCTTGTCAGCAAAGCGTTGCAGCTTCGCTTCATACTGGTTCACCGACGCGCCAAAGCGGTTATAGGCAATCACCGCCGGGATCGCGGCAAACAACCCGATGGCAGTGGCAAACAGCGCCTCGGCAATGCCGGGGGCGACCACGGCAAGGCTGGCGCTTTGCTGCGCGCCGATCTGGAAAAAGCTGTTCATGATCCCCCACACCGTTCCGAACAGGCCGACAAACGGCGCGACCGATCCGACCGTGGCGAGGAAATTGAGCCGTCCGGCGAGCTCATCGGCTTCCTCGGCGATCTGGCTTTCCATCGCTGCGCTGACCCGCTGGCGGGTGGCATCGCGATCAAACGGCTGCTTGGCGGTCGAACGCTTCCATTCGTCCAGCCCGGCGCCTGCCACACGCGCGGCGGGGACTTCCCTGCGCGCCTGTTTGGTCAGCAGGCCTTCGCGGTCGCGTTGTTCCCAGAATTCGGCTTCGTATGCGCGCGATTTTTTCGCCAGACCGCCAATCCGCAGGCTGAACGAGACGATGATCATCCACACCCAGATACTGGCGAGGATCAGGCCCACCATCACCGCTTGCACGATGATATCGGCCTGCAGAAACAGTTCGACCGGATCAAGCCGGGTGGCAGCAGGGGCAGCGGCAACGGCGCTAAGCAGGGCAAGCGTCACGGGTTCAGATTTCCTCGTTCATGAATGTCTGGAAGGCAGCGCGCCAAGCGGCAGGCTGGCGGCGCGGGCGGCCGTCTAGGGTAATAAAGCCAACCCGCAGGTGAGCTTCGCACAAGGTATCATCCCCCCGTCTTGCAATCTGGTGCATCCGGCACGACGCCGCGCCAAGTTCGGTGCAGCGGGTTTCGATCACCACATCATCATCCAGCTTGGCAGGAAGCAGGTATTTGAGGTTCACTTCGGACAGGGCATAGGCGCCCTCCCCACCTTCAATCGCGGCGCGCTGATCTATGCCGAGCACACGCAACAGGTCAGAGCGCGCCCGTTCGAACCAGCGCAGATAATTGGCGTGGTAGGTGATCCCCGACAGATCCGTATCCTCATAATAGACGCGCACCGCATAAAGATGCCGCGCACCATCAAGGATGCCGCCGGGGGGAGTGGGAGAGATCATCGCGGCTCGCATTAGCGCAGCCGGGAATCGCTGCAAAGCCGGGTGTTGCGATTTGTCGATGAATGGCAGTGGAACGGGGGTTAACCCGCACTCACCACCGCGCAATCATCGGTCGCAATGCGAAGAAAATGCAGCCCGGATGGGCTGCATTACACACAAATCATACGCCCCAATGGTTGTCCGCCAAAGATATGGACGTGCAGGTGCGGCACTTCCTGCCCGCCATGCGCGCCGATATTGGCGAGCAGGCGGTAACCGGGTTCGACCAGCCCCTTGGCCCGCGCCACTACACCCACCGCGCGCACAAACCCGGCGATTTCAGCATCGGATGCCGTGGTCGAAAAATCGTCCCAACTGACATAGCGCCCCTTGGGCACCACCAGCGTGTGCACCTCGGCCTGCGGGTTGATATCCTCAAACGCAAAAGCCCACTCGTCCTCGTAGACTTTGTTGGACGGGATTTCCCCGCGCAGGATTTTCGCGAAGATATTGGCGTCATCATAGGGCAGGGTCGGATCAATCGGCATTATTCGCTCCGTGATGCTTTTTCAGTGATGCCAGAGGTGCCTTCGCGGCGTTCGAGTTCGGCCAGCACCGCGGCCAGCTTGACCTCGCGTGCGCCGAGCAGCACCATCAGGTGAAACAACAGGTCAGCCGCTTCCTCAACCAGATCGACCTCGTCCCCCGCAAGCGCGGCGATCACCGCTTCGGTCGCTTCCTCGCCGAGTTTCTGGGCGATTTTGGCAAGGCCTTTGTGGTGGAGCTTGGCCACATAGCTTTCGTCCGGCGAAGCATGGCGACGCTCGGCGATTGCGGCTTCGAGGCGGGTGAGGATTTCGGACATTCACGTTCTCTCGTCATTGCGATGAGCCGCAAGCGCACGGCATTTGAGAGCGTCTCGCGGGCCACTCCGGGTTGCTTTGCTACGCTCGCAATGACGACAATTCAACCGCGTGCAGGCAAGCCAGCCGCCCGCAGCGCCGCGTGGGCCTCGGCGATGGTGTGGGTGCCGAAATGAAAGATGCTGGCGGCAAGCACCGCGCTGGCGTGGCCCTTGGTCACGCCGTCGACAAGGTGTTCAAGGCTCCCCACCCCGCCGCTGGCGATCACCGGGACGCTGACGCTATCCGCGATGGTGCGGGTGAGGTCGAGGTCATAGCCGCGCTGCGTGCCGTCCCCGTCCATCGAGGTGACGAGCAATTCGCCTGCACCCAGCGCCGCGACCTGCATCGCGTATTCGACCGCATCAATCCCCGTGGGCTTGCGCCCGCCGTGGGTGAAGATTTCCCAATTCCCGCGCGGGGTGCGCCGCGCATCGACGCTGGCGACCACGCATTGGCTGCCGAAGCGTGAAGCGATTTCGCCCACCAGTTCGGGCCGGGCCACGGCGGCAGAGTTGACCGCCACCTTGTCCGCGCCGGCCAGCAACAGCGCGCGCGCATCTTCCGCCGAACGCACCCCGCCGCCGACAGTCAGCGGCATGAAGCACACTTCCGCCGTGCGCCGCACCATATCGAGCAGCGTCCCCCGCCCTTCGTGGCTGGCGGAAATGTCGAGGAAGCACAGCTCGTCCGCGCCAGCAGCGTCATAGGCACGCGCCTGCTCTACCGGATCGCCCGCGTCCTTCAGATCGACGAAATTGACGCCCTTGACCACGCGGCCATCGGCGACGTCGAGGCAGGGGATGACGCGGATGCGGACGGTCATTCGCGGTTCCCCATCGCAATCGCCGCCGCCAGATCGAGCCGCCCTTCATACAGCGCGCGTCCGGTAATCACCCCCTCGATCCCCTCATGCGCGTGGAGCGCGAGCATGTGAATGTCGTCCAGCCCCTTGACCCCGCCGCTGGCGATCACCGGAATGTCCACGCGGCGCGCCAGATCGACGGTCGCATCGATATTCACACCCTTGAGCAAGCCGTCGCGGCCAATGTCGGTAAACAATAACGAGGCAACCCCCGCATCCTCAAACCGGCGGGCGAGATCCACGACCGGCACGTCCGAGACCTCCGCCCAGCCCTCGGTCGCTACATGGCCGTCTTTCGCGTCCACCGCGACGACGATGCCGCCTTCCCATTCGCGCGCCATGTCTTTCACAAATTCGGGGTTCTTGAGCGCGGCGGAGCCCATCACTACCCGCGCCACGCCGAGGTTGAACCAGCCTTCAACCGCCGCCGCATCGCGGATCCCGCCGCCCAGTTGCACATAACCGGGAAAGGCTGCGACAATCGCCTCGACCGCCGCGCGGTTCCGGCTTTCGCCCGCGAAACTACCGTCGAGATCGACAACGTGGAGGTGCTGCGCGCCCGCATCGGCGAAGATCATCGCTTGGGCTGCCGGATCATCACCATAAATCGTGGCGCGCTCCATGTCCCCTTCGGCAAGGCGGACGACCTGACCGCCTTTGAGGTCAATGGCGGGGAAGACGATCATGGCTGCGGCTCCCAATCTTGTGCGCCCCCGCGCAGGCGGGGGCCTCCTGAGCAATAGCGCCCGCCCGCCTGAGGTCCCCGCCTGCGCGGGGATTCACAATTCGGCGTCACGGATACCATGCGAGAAACCTTTCCAGCACCGCTAGCCCATAGGCTTGGCTCTTTTCCGGATGAAACTGCACGCCCAGCACATTACCACGCGCCACCGCTGCCACCAGCCCTTCGCCATGGTCGGTCATCGCCGCGACATCCGCGCCGTTATCGGCAGCGAAGTGGTAGGAATGGAGGAAATAGGCTTCCCCCTCCGCAATCACCGGGTGATTTCTGGCATGGGGCAGGATCGCAACGTCGTTCCAACCCATATGCGGCACCTTGATGCTCGCGTCGGTCGGCTCGATCAGCCGCACCTCACCTGCGATCCAGCCAAGGCCGGGGGTTTCGCCATGTTCCAGGCCCCTATCGGCCAGCAATTGCATCCCGACACAAATGCCGAGGAACGGCGCGCCGCCGACATGGACACGCTCGGTCATTGCCTCGACCATATGCGGGATGGCACGCAGCCCTTCGGCGCAGGCCTTGAAACTGCCGACGCCGGGCAACACGATCCGGTCAGCCGCGCGCACCACGAACGGATCGGCGGTGACGGTGACGTCCGCTCCCGCCGCCTTCAGCGCATTGTGAACCGAATGGAGGTTGCCCGCGCCGTAATCGACCAAGGCAACGACTTCACCCACCCAATTGCCCCTTGGTGCTTGGCACGCTCTCGCCCTTGCGCGGGTCGCGTTCCACCGCCTGCCGCATCGCGCGGGCAAAGCCTTTGTAGATGCTTTCGCAAATGTGGTGGTTGTTGCTGCCATACAGCAGTTCGATATGCAGCGTGATCCCCGCCGCCTGCGATACCGAATGGAACCAGTGTTCGATCAGTTCGGTATCCCACTCGCCCAGCTTTTCCTGGGTGAAGCGCGCGTTCCACACCAAAAACGGTCGCCCGGAAATATCCAGCGCCACGCGCGCCAGCGTCTCGTCCATCGGCGAATAGGCCGCGCCGTATCGCCCGATCCCGGCCTTGTCGCCCAGCGCCTGCGCGATGGCCTGCCCCAGCGCGATCGCCGAATCTTCGGTGGTGTGGTGCTGATCGACGTGGAGATCGCCTTCGACCTTCATCGTCACATCGATCAGCGAATGGCGGCTGAACTGTTCGACCATATGATCGAGAAAGCCGATTCCCGTGGACACATCATAGGCGCCCGTCCCATCAAGATCGACGTTGATCGCGATGCGGGTTTCGGTGGTGTTGCGCTCTATCGAGCCGGTGCGGGCGAGGATGTTGGCCATATTCCGGCGCTATAGCCCTCTCGCGGCCCATGACAAGCATCTGCCAAACCCGTGGGATCATGCTGCAAAGGGCTTGACCAAGCCCGCGCGTCCCGCCACGAATCCGCCCACCATGAACAGCGACACGCCCGACAGCCTGATCCCCTATGACGAAATCGTGCAGGAAGCCCTGCGCGCGGTGGTGGGCCGGGTGCTGGGATCAATCGTTGACGGTGGCGGCACGCTGCCGGGAACGCACCATTTCTACATCACCTTCAAGACCGGCGCACCGGGCGTTTCGATCCCGCCGCGCCTGCGCGAACGCTTCCCCGATGAAATGACCATCGTGCTGCAGAACAAGTTCTGGGATCTTGAAGTGGGCGAAGACGGCTTTTCGGTCAGCCTCACCTTCAATCAGGTGCCGTCAAAACTGGTCATCCCGTTCGCCGCGATCACCGCTTTTGTCGACCCGGCGGTTGATTTCGGCCTCCAGTTTCAGGCCGCGGCCGAAGAATTCGCCCCCGAAGCGCACGAGGATGCCGAAAACGACGGCACCGATCCCGATGGTGACGGCGATGGCGACGGATCGAACGTCGTGTCGGTCGATTTCGGGCGCAAGAAGTAGCGCCGATGGCGCGGGCCAAGCGGACAGGTGCACAGGTGAAGCGCAGCGCAAGTGCGCCGCCCGTCCCGGCTGCGGCTGAAATCGCTGCGCCCGCAGATGCACTGCCCGCCGCCATTGCCGACAAATCGCCGCCGTCCGGCCTGGTCGCTGGCACCAATCTGATGATCGCCGATATCGTGCTGCGCTCAGCGGGCAGCCTGCTGCGCAACCGGGCGGAAAAAGGCCTGTTGGCGGCCAGTTCCGATGGTGATTATGACAAGGCCGAGGCTGATCGCCTGATCGATGGCCGCTCGCTGGCTGCCAGCGTGGCACTGTGGGGGGCAAGCCGCATCGCCACCCGCTCGCCCTTGGGCCTCGTGGTGGTGGCCGGAGGCCTCGCCGCCAAACTGCTGTATGACCGGGGCAAGCGGCTCGAAACCAACCGCCGCGCGCGCAAACGAACGGGCAACAACGGCTGAGCACTCTTGATTTGTGCCCTCCTCTTGGGGCAACGGGCGCTATGGGCGATACCTCACACAATTCAGCCGACCAGCTTCACCGCCGCGGCCTGATGTTCATTCTGTCCTCACCGTCGGGCGCGGGCAAGACCACTTTGTCGCGGATGCTGCTCGCCAAGGACGGCGAGATCAAGCTGTCGGTATCAGCCACCACCCGCCCCCCGCGCCCGGGCGAGGTTGACGGCGTGCATTACCACTTCGTTTCAGACGATCTGTTCCAGCAGATGATCGACGAGGACGATTTCTACGAATGGGCCGAGGTGTTCGGCTATCGTTATGGCACGCCCAAGGGGATCATCCGCGCCGCCTTGAAAGACGGGCAGGATTTCCTGTTCGATATTGACTGGCAGGGCACCCAACAGCTTTACCAGAAAGATCAGCAGGATGTGGTGCGGGTATTCATCCTGCCGCCGTCAATCGATGAACTCCACCGCCGCCTGCATAGCCGCGCCACCGACAGCGCCGAAGTGATCACCGCCCGCATGGAACGTGCGCGGGCCGAAATCAGCCACTGGGATGGCTATGATTACGTGATCATCAATGATGATATTGAGGTTTGCTTTGCCAAAGTCCGCGCGATCCTTGAGGCCGAACGGATGAAACGTCAGCGCCAGACCGGGCTGATCCCGTTTGTGCGGGGGTTGATGGGGTAAACAAGCATGACATCTGCCACCGCCCACCCCGATGATCCGCACGTTGTCCACCGCAGCGGCTGGCTGAGGGCGGCTGTGCTGGGGGCGAATGACGGGATTATCTCGGTATCCTCGCTGATCATCGGTGTGGCCGCCGCAACGCCGCAGCCGCAGGCTGTGCTGGTTGCCGGGGTGGCAGGCCTATTGGCAGGCGCGCTGTCGATGGCGGCGGGCGAATATATCTCGGTTTCATCGCAGCGGGATTCCGAACAGGCGGATATCCGGCGCGAACAGCACGCGCTGGTGCACACGCCCGAGGCCGAGCTGGAAGAACTTGCCGCGATCTATCAGAGCCGGGGGTTGAGCGCGCAAACCGCAGCTGCCGTCGCGCGCGAACTGACCGCGCATGACCCGCTGGCCGCCCATGTGCGCGACGAACTGGGCTTGAGCGAAGCGCTCACCGCGCGCCCGTTGCAGGCCGCGCTTGCTTCTGCCGTGACGTTCAGCGTGGCGGCAGCGGTGCCGCTGATCGCCGCCTTTCTCGCCCCGGCGGCGGTGATTATCCCGGTGGTGGTGGTGATTTCCGTGATCGCGCTTGCGATCCTCGGTGCGCTCGGCGCGAAGGCGGGCGCTGCGCCGATCATCCCGGCCATGCTGCGTGTGGTGGGCTGGGGCATTCTGGCAATGGCGGTCACAGCGGCGGTAGGCCGGCTGTTCGGGGTTAGTGTTTGACTCTTTGGCCTGCTGGATTGGCTCCGCCATTCCCCGCGCGCTGGTATTAGCGCATCGTGCTGAAAAGTGGGAACCGGTTTTCAGCTTTTAACGATGCGACAGCAAAGATTAGAGCGGGCGACGTGCGTCAGATTTAACGCAGCCCGCTCTAGCGCATCAGTAGAGCCAATGGATCGCCATGCACGCCGCAATGCCGACGGTGATATTCATCGGGACGCCGATCTTCACGAAGTCCATGAAGCGATAATTGGCCGCGCCGTAAACGAGCGTGTTGGTCTGATAACCAATCGGCGTGGCAAAGCTCGCGCTGGCCCCAAACATCACGGCGACCACCAAGGGGCGCGGGTCGATTCCGGCAATCGGGGCCAGGCCAATCGCAATCGGCGTCATGATCACCGCCACCGCGTTGTTGGTCACGGTTTCGGTGAGCAGGCTGGTGACGGCATAGATGGCGATCAACAGAATCAACGGTGTCATTGTCGTTAACAGGGGTTCAAGACTGGACACGATCAATTCGACCGTCCCGGCATTTTCCAACCCCTTGCCGACTGCCAGCATCCCGAAGATCAATACCAGCGTGTTACCGTCAATCGCGCCCCAGGCTTCTTCCGGTTCAAGGCAGCGGAACAACAGGACGATGCCGACCCCTGCAAGGGCGAGCGCTTCGATCGGCCATCCGAATGTCGCGGCCAGCAAAACAACCCCCGCCAAGGTGGCAATGGCGATAGGGGCCTTGGTCCGCCGAAACGCGCGGGCTTTCGCCTTGCTGACATCGGCTAGGCCGACATTCGCCTGCAGCGCCTGGGCGGCATCGCTGCCTGCTGCGATAAGCAACCGGTCGCCTGCCCGCACGCGCACATTGGCAAGATCGGGGCCGGCAACATGGCGGGGCCTGACAAGGCCAAGCACGCGAACCCTGAGCCGGGACAGCAGCGGGATATCGGCCAGTCTGCGCCCGATCATGGGGTGGGAAGGAGAAATTACCGCCTCCACCAGCCGCAGGTCTTTGGGGCGGTTTGGGCCAGCCGTTTTTACGCCGCCGCCAACACCCATCAGGCCGACCTTGAAATCATCCGCTTCGGCAAGCGATGCAAGTTCGGTCGGGCTGGCGGTCACGATCAGTTGATCCCCCGCCGCAAGCAGCCAATCATCGAAACCATGCCGATTGATCGCCTTGCCCCGCTGGACGCCGATAAGACGCACGCCAGGGCGGCGAAAAACGGTGATGTCACCGATCCTGCGCCCGACCAGCAGGCTTTCCGGTGCCAGCACCAGGTGCGACAGAAACGCATCGCTCTCACCCTGATCGTCAATGGCGTGGGCGGCCCGGTCGGGCAGCAGAAACCTTCCTGTCAGAGTCAGCACCCCAAGCCCGGCCGCCGCAGCGCACAGGCCGACCACGGTGATTTCAAAAATGCCGAATGCAGCCAGCCCCTGTTGCTGGGCCACCCCATCGACCAGCAGATTGGTTGACGTGCCGATCAGCGTCAGCGTCCCCCCAAGGATCGATATATAGGACAAGGGGATCAGCAGCCGGGTGGCAGCAAGGCCGAGCACGCGGGCGAGGCGCTGAACGATCGGGATCATCACAACCACAACCGGCGTGTTGTTCATGAACGCAGAAGCCACGATGGTTCCGGCGCCAATCTCCGCCACCGCCAACCGGGGTTTGCGCAAGGTGCGCCGGATGATCCAGCCCGAAACCTCCTCCAGCGCGCCAGTGCGCAGCAACGCGCCTGACAGCACAAACATCGCGGCAATTGTGATCGGTGCCGAATTGCTGAACACGCCCAGCAGTTCGCGCGGGGGCAGAAAGCCGAATAGCATCATCAGCAGTCCGCCTGTGACCGCAATTATGACCGGCGGCCTGCGCTCACTAGCGAAGGCCGCAAAAATGCCGATTAGCAGGGCAAGGCCGATATAGGGGCCGAGAGGGGTGACATAGTCCGCCAAAAGGGATTGCATCGACAATCCCTACAACACCAGGCCACCATGCGCCATCGACTGCTGTTGCAGACCGGCAATCCCGATCATCGCGCGTCCAATTGCCGACAAGAATGCCACCCCCAGCTGCCACCACAATGGGCTACCGCTACAGGATCGGTCACGCCCGGTAAATGCTGTAGAGCGGCTCGGGATCAAGGCTATCGCAACTGCGGCCAGAAAGCGCGTGGTCGCACCCTGCACGCCAGATCAGGTAGTGCGGTTCTTCTCCAGTTCCTTGAGCAGTTCTTCCAATTGCTGTTCGAAAATCGCGCCGCTATCGCCGCCGCCATAACTGATGGCACCGCTCGAAAAGCTGGTGCCGAAGGTCGCACCGATGCTGTGGGTCTGCAGGATGCCCGAGGCAAAATCGCGCTGGGTCAGCGTATCGAGGGGATGCATGAACGCGCCCCACACCAGATCCTGCGCCACTGCATAACGCGCATCGAGCGCGGTATCGAAATTGGCCTGCATCAACCGCTGCATCGCGCCTTCGGGCAGCTCGGCAATCAGCGCGATCGGGGTGATGATCCGCATCCGCGCCGCCGCGGTGTCGGTGACGACGATCATCATGCGTTCTTCCAGCGTGAATTGCCAATTATTGCCGGTGCGCGTTGCCTTGGCATCGAGCGCCTTGATCACTTCATCCATCTGTTCCAGCGCGGCGGCGATTTCCGGCGTGATTTCGGCAGGCGGAGCGGCATCCTCACCCTCATCCAGAATGGCGAACTCCTCTTCGTCAGCGGGCGAAGCCGGCGCGGCCCCCTGCGCATAGGCACCGGCGGGCACCATCAACGCAAGCGCGCAGACGGAAGTGGTCATCTTAAGCAGAAAATTGAACATCATGGCGCGGCCCTTCAGATGTTGAGTCGCGCCAATCTAGGCCTGAGTAACTGCTGCCGCAATCAGGAGAATTTTCCCGATTGCGCGATGCCAGCTTGCGGCGGTCAGGCGATCAGCCCTTGCCGCCCGGATCGGCGAAGTGGTTCGGCAGCAGCGCATTGACCACGCCGCCATCCACCGTCAGCGTGTCACCCACCACGTAATCGCCTGCGCGGCTGCACAGGTAGATCGCGGCCGCCGCCATATCCTCGGCGGTGCCGATCCGCTTGGCCGGGATGCCTGCCGCGCTGGCATCGGGCGCGTCCTTGGCAGCCTTGTTCATTTCTGACGGGAAGGCGCCCGGCGCGATCGAGGTGACGATGATGTTATCATGGATCAGCCGCGCCGCCATGCGCCGGGTCAGCTGGATCACCGCCGCTTTGGACGCCTGATAGGCGTAGGTTTCCCACGGGTTGATCCGCTGACCATCAATTGACGATACGTGGATCACCTTGGCCGGATGCCCGGCCTTGCCGCCTTCGACCAGCAGATCGTGCAGTTTCTGGGTGAGGAAGAACGGGGTTTTGACGTTCAGATCCATCGTCCGGTGCCATCCTGCCTCGGTAAATTCGAGGAACGGCTGCCCCCACGCTGCGCCGGCATTGTTGATGAGGATATCGAGCCGGGTCTCACGGCGACGCAATTCATCAGCCAGCGCGACCATGCCGTCCATCTGGCTGAGGTCGGCAGGAATGCCGATCACCCGATCCGCACCGAATTCGTCAATCGTGGCCTGCATCTGTTCAACCTTGCGGGCCGAGATGTAAACCCGCGCGCATCCGGCGGCGAGCAGGCCTTCGACAAACATCTTGCCGATCCCGCGCGAACCACCCGTGACCAGCGCGATGCGCCCTTCGAGGCTGAAAAGTGATTGAATGTCCATTACAAATCTCCATCCGTCATCCCGGCGAAGGCCGGGATCTCGGGCCTGAAACGCTGCATCCGGCAGCTCTGGGCCCCGGCCTTCGCCGGGGTGACGAAGTTGTTCAATACCCGCTCAGTTCCGCCACGCGGTTGGCGTGGAAATAGGCATCGCCCAAGAATTCGGCCAAGGCGCGGTCGCGCTTCATGTACAGGCCGATGTCGTATTCGTCGGTCATACCAATGCCGCCGTGCATTTGCACCCCCTCCTGCACCGCGAGCCGCGCGGTTTTGGCGACTTTGGCCTTGGCAACGCTGGTCATCAGGTCGGCGCTTTCCGCACCGGCATCGAGCAATTGCTGCGCCTTGATCGTCACCGCGCGGGCGATTTCGACTTCGGAATAGAGGTGGCTGGCGCGGTGTTGCAGCGCCTGAAACTCACCGATCAGCCGCCCGAACTGCTTGCGCTGTTTCAGGTAATCGACCGTCATGTCCATCGCCCCGCTGGCAACGCCCACGCCTTCTGCCGCAGCGCCAACCCGGCCCGCCAGCAGCATCGCATTGAGCACTTCGCGCCCGCCGTCGACCTCACCAATCACCGCATCGCCATCAAGTTCGACCTTGTCGAATTTGGTGTGGGTTGCCATTGACGAATCGACCAGCCGCACCGCGTCATGACTCATCCCGCTGGCGTCTTTGGGCACGGCGAACAGCGTAATCCCGTCGTCGTCATCGTCCGCACCAGACGTGCGCGCGGCGACCACGATCATGTCGGCGCTGCCGCCATAGACGACGAAGCTTTTGGAACCCGACAGCCGGAAGCCGTTGCCCGAACGTTCGGCGCGGGTGGTGATGCGGCTGGGGCGGTGTTTGGCGGTTTCGTCAATCGCCACGGCGAACACGCTGTCGCCCGCGATCAGTCCGGGGAGATAACGGCCCTTCACATCTGCTGATCCGTGCTTGAGCGCGGTTGCGGCCAGCACCGAAGACGTCAGAAACGGCGACGGGGTAAGGTTGCGGCCGATTTCCTCAAGCACGATCCCGGCTTCGACATGGCCCATGCCCAGACCGCCATCATCCTCGCCCACCAGCATCCCGGTAAAGCCCATTTCGGCCATCTGTTTCCAGAGGCCGTGGCCGAAGCCGTCCTTGCAATTGCGGTCGCGCCAGTGGCGCAGTTGCTTGGCGATGTTGCCTTCTTCGGCCATGAAGCCGCGCGCGGTATCGGCCAGCATGGCCTGATCGTCGTTATGATACAGGGGCATTGGTTTTCCCTCTCTATGGTGCCCGTCACCCCGGCGCCAAGGTTTTTGGGGGCAGGGGTGACGCTCAATGTTTCAAATTACGCGCCCGGCAGATCGAGAATGCGCTTGGCGATCACGTTGAGCATCACCTCGCTGGTGCCGCCCTCGATCGAGTTTGCCTTGGTGCGCAACCAACCGCGCGAAGGCTTGCCGCCGCCGGTTTCCTCGCTGTCCCATTCAAGGCTGCGCGAACCGCCCGCCGCCATCATCAATTCGTGGCGGCGCTTGTTCAGTTCCGTCCCAACATATTTCATCATGTTGGGCTGCGCCGGGTGCGCCTTGCCAACCTTGATTTCATCGAGGAACTTCTCGCCCATCGCGGTGTAGGCCAGCGCATCGACATCGAACATCGCCAGTTCGGCGCGCAGCACGGGGTCAAGTTCGTCGCCGGTGCGAGCCGCCGCGCGCTTCATCACCGCGCCAATCGCCGCCGTGCGGTCGCCGCCGCCCGCGCCCGAAATCATCTCGCGTTCGTGGCCGAGCAGATATTTGGCCACATCCCACCCGCGATTGATCTGGCCGACATAGGCCGGGCAATCATCGCCATAGGATTTGGGCACTTCGACGTTATCGAAGAAGGTTTCGCAGAACGGCGAATTGCCGCTGATCAGCAGGATCGGCTTAGTGCTCACCCCTTCGCTCGCCATATCGAACAGCATGAAGGTGATGCCCTGATATTTGTCGGCCTTGTCGGTGCGCACGAGGCAGAAAATCCAGTCGGCGTGATCGGCGTAGGATGTCCAGATCTTCTGGCCGTTGACCACCCAGCTATCGCCCTTATCCTCGCCAAAGGTCTGCAAGCTGACAAGGTCGCTGCCCGAACCCGGTTCCGAATAGCCCTGACACCAGCGAATTTCGCCGCGCGCGATTTCATTCAGGAACCGCTGTTTCTGCCCTTCGGTGCCGAAATGCAGCAGCGCGGGGCCAAGCATCCAGATGCCGAATGACGACAAGGGCGGGCGGGCGTTGATGCGGCTCATTTCTTCGCGCAGCACCTTGGCTTCGGCCGGGTTCAGCCCCGCCCCGCCGTAAGCTTGGGGCCATGCAGGCACGGTATAGCCCTTGGCCAGACAGGCTTCGAACCATGCTTTTTGCGCGTCATTCTTGAACTTGGCACGGCGTCCGCCCCAATAGGCGTCATCTTCATCGCGAACGGGCTCGCGCATTTCAGCCGGGCAGTTCGCCTCCAGCCATGCACGGGTTTCGCTGCGAAATGTTTCCAGATCAGCCATGAGCCGATTCTCCTCTCGATAAGCTCCCACTTGACGCTTACGTTATCGGCATTCGCACGGCCCCTGCAAGCACTGATCGCCCGAACTGCGATGCCGTAGCGTCAGGCTTGCATGATTGACGGCCCGCACAATCGGTCTAGGTTCGAAACTGAAAAAGGGAGAGAGAATTTGGCCGGATTCGGCGGGCTGAAAGCCAACGCAGGCGGCTGCCTATGAACGGCGGCGCTGGTTTAATCACAGGCAAATTGCCGATGCGCCTGAAGCTGATTCAGGGCTTTGGCGCGGTCGCATTCGGCGTGAAAGACAATGGTTTTTCGTTTTTCCTGCTGATTTTCTACAATCAGGTGCTGGGCATGGATGCAGCGTTGGTCAGCGTTGCCTTGCTGATTGCGCTGCTGGTCGATGCGGTTATCGATCCGATCCTCGGCAACCTGTCGGATCGCACTTATACGAAGTGGGGCAGGCGTTTGCCGTGGCTCTATGCCGCCCCGATCCCGCTGGCCTTTTGCTGGGTGCTGATGTGGAGCCCGCCCAGCGGCGAAGCCCCCAGTTTTGCCGGATTGCTCGGCATCGCGATTGCCGTGCGCCTGCTGCTGTCAGCGTGCGAGGTGCCGTCAATCAGCCTGGTGCCAGAAATCACCGCCGATTATGATGAGCGCACCACCTTGTTCCGATACCGCGCGATGGGCGGGTGGATCGGCGGGTTGGGCATGATGGTGCTGGCCTACACGGTCTTCATGCCCGGCGCCGAAGGGCTGTTGCAGCAAGACGGCTATTTCGTGTTTGGCATATTCGGCGCGATATTGATGGCGGTGTCGGTGATCGGATCGGCTTTAGGCCAGCACAAACTGGTGGCTCGCCTGCCCGCAACCAAGCCTGCCCCGTTCACCATCAAGGGCGCGTTCAGCGAGATTACCGAAGCATTTTCGGAACGCGCGTTCCTGATTTTCGCGGTTGGCGGGCTTGCCGCCTATGTCCATCAGGGCATGACCTTTTCAATCACCAATTACCTCAACCTGTTCGTGTGGCAGTTAACTCGCGCGCAATTGATCCTCTATCCGCTGGTGCTGTTTGCATCAGTAGTGCTGATGTTCGTGATGATCGGCCCGCTGCACCGCCGCTTTGGTAAAGCGAAAAGCGCAGGCCTTGCGATGATTGTCGGCACCGCGATTGGCATTACGCCGTTCGCGTTGCTGTTGCTTGGCCTCTGGCCGCAACCCGGCAGCATGGCTTCGACCGGGCTGTTTTACGGTTTTGTGCTGATTGCCAATTCGCTCGGGATCATCTCGCTGGTGTCGGCAACCTCGATGATTGCCGAAATTGTCGAGGCGTTTGAGGAACGCACCAACCGCCGGGCGGAAGGGTCGTTCTATTCGGGTAACTGGCTGGTGCAGAAATGTGCGACGGGCGCGGGGATTTTTATGTCGGGGCAGATCATCTCCTTGTCTCAGCTTGCCACCGATGCCTCCCCCGGCACCGTGCCACAGGGGGTTATCACTGATCTGGTGATCTATTACTGCGGTGCGATGCTGTTGCTGGCGGTAATTGCCGCATGGTGGCTGGCGCGCTTTCCGATCAGCCGCGAAGATCACGAAGCGCGGGTCAACCGGCTGGCCGAACGCCGAATGCGGGAAAATCGCGATGCCGTAGCGGCAGCGCCGGATGCGCCATTCGCGCAGGAGGGCATCTAGCCCACGCCCCAGAAATGAGAGCTTGGCGGGCGCACGAGGCTCTGCCACGGTTGTCCGCAGAGTCGATTGCAATTCAGGATGAGAGAGGAACATCCCCATGGATTTCGAACCCACCGAACGTCAGCTTTATTGGCGCAATCGCGTGCGCGATTTCATCGCCGCGCACGTGCGCCCCAACGCGGCAGTCTATGACCAGCAAGACCGCGAAGGCGATCGCTGGAAGGTACTTCCGATCGTCGAGGAAACCAAGGCCAAGGCCAAGGAAGCCGGCATCTGGAACCTGTTCATGCCGCCGCGCAATGACAGCCATCACCATGTCGATGACAGCTTCGAATTTGAAGGGCCGGGCCTCACCAACCTCGAATATGCGCTCTGCGCCGAGGAGATGGGCCGCATTGGCTGGGCCAGCGAAGTGTTCAACTGTTCCGCGCCCGATACCGGCAATATGGAAGTGTTCCACCGCTATGGAACGCGCGAGCAGAAAGAGGCGTGGCTGCGTCCGCTCATGAACGGCGAAGTCCGTTCGGCCTTCCTGATGACCGAACCTTTCACTGCGTCATCCGATGCGACCAACATTGAAACCCGGATCGAACGCGATGGCGACGAATATGTCATCAACGGGCGCAAGTGGTGGTCATCAGGCCTTGGCGATCCGCGCTGCAAGGTCGCGATTGTCATGGGCAAAACCGATCTTTCTGCCCAGCGCCATGCCCAGCAATCGATGGTGCTGATGCCGATTGACACCCCCGGCGTAAACATCCTGCGTCACCTGCCGGTGTTCGGTTATGATGATGCCCCGCACGGCCATATGGAAGTCGAGATGAAGGACGTGCGCGTCCCCGTCACCAATATGTTGCTGGGCGAAGGGCGCGGGTTTGAAATCGCGCAAGGCCGCCTCGGGCCGGGCCGCATCCACCACTGCATGCGCACCATCGGCGTCGCGGAAGAGGCGCTGGAGAAAATGTGCCGCCGCCTGCAGGAACGCGAAGCCTTCGGCAAGCCGGTGTACAAGCATTCAGTGTGGGAAGAACGCGTTGCACGTGCCCGCATCGATATCGACATGACCCGCCTGCTGTGCCTCAAGGCCGCAGACATGATGGACAAGGTCGGCAACAAGGCGGCCAAGCAGGAAATCGCGATGATCAAGGTGCAGGCTCCCACCATGGCGCTGCGGATCATCGACGATGCGATTCAGGCGCATGGCGGCGGCGGCGTGTCGGAAGATTACGGCCTTGCGCGCAGCTACGCCAATCAACGCACGCTGCGGCTGGCCGATGGACCGGACGAAGTCCACGCGCGCTCGATTGCGCATATGGAGTTCGCCAAGCACGCTCCGCAGCCCGGCCCAACGGCCAATGCGCTGCGCGGCGATCATGGGCGGGCCACCACTGACGGCGCGCGCTTCAGTTCGGGCGATATGGGTGTGGCGCGCTAGGCCAGTCAGGAAATCCGTTTGTGCTGAGCCTGTCGAAGCACTGCTTTTCTTCGAGCAACGGGTCATGAAGAAGAACAGCCCTCAGGCAGGCTCGGGGCAAACGGAGATTTGGATCAATGGCAAAAGCCGCCATTCTTGAGCAACCGGGCCAAGGCCTGACCATCGGCGAAGTCACCTTTGCCGACCCGCTTCCGCATGAAGTGCTGATCGATACCAAGGCCTGCGGGCTGTGCCATTCCGATCTGCACTTCATCGATGGGCATTACCCCCACGCGCTTCCCGCTATACCGGGGCATGAGGCGGCGGGGATCGTGCGCGCGGTCGGATCGGAAGTGAAGACGGTGAAGCCCGGCGATCATGTCGTCAGCTGCCTGTCCGCCTTTTGCGGGCATTGCGAGTTCTGCGTAACGGGCCGCATGGCGCTGTGCATGGGCGCAGACACCCGCCGCGCCAAGGGTGAGCCGCCGCGTATGCTGCGCGCCGATGGCTCACCCGTGGCGCAGATGCTCAACCTGTCGGCGCTGTCCGAACAGATGCTGATTCACGAACACGCCTGCGTTGCGATCGACAAGGATATGCCGTTTGATCGCGCCGCCGTGCTCGGCTGCGCGGTGACAACCGGGGCGGGGACGATTTTCAACGCCTGCAAAGTGACGCCGGGTGAAACCGTGCTGGTGGTGGGCTGCGGCGGGGTGGGCCTGGCCGCGATCAACGCCGCCAAAATCGCTGGCGCAGGCAAGATCATCGCCGCCGATCCGCTCCCCGAAAAGCGCGCGCTGGCCGAAGTGCTGGGCGCGACCCATACCATCGACGCGCTGGCCGAGGATGCGGCCAAGCAGATCATCGCGATCTCGGGCGGCGGGGTCGATTGGGGAATCGAAGCGGTGGGCAGACAAGCCTCGGCCGATCTTGCAGTGGCATCGTTGCGGCGCGGGGGAACAGCAGTGATTCTCGGCATGATGCCATTGGATTGCAAGGTTGGCCTTTCGGCGATGGATTTGCTCGGCGGCAAGAAGCTGATGGGCGCGCTGATGGGGATGAACCACTTCCCCATCGACCTGCCGCGCCTCGTCGATTTTTACCTGCGCGGGCTGCTCGATCTCGATACGATTATCGCTGAACGCATCCCGCTCGATGCGGTCAACGAAGGCTTCGACAAGATGCGCGCGGGGCATTCAGCGCGCAGCGTGGTGGTGTTTGACTAACTTAGCTGCGGTGATCCCCCGCGAAGGCGGGGGCCTCCCGCCAAAGAATCGCCGCGCTTGCGGCCTGAGGTCCCCGCCTTCGCGGGGATTCACGAGGGTAAGAATGGATATCGATTACGACAAGGAAATGGTCGGCACGGTCGCAGTGACCGAGAAAGACGCGCTCGATCTCGCCGCGTTGACGCGCTGGTTCGAAGCCAATGTCGAAGGCTTTGCCGGCCCGATCAGCTACACCAAGTTCAAGGGCGGGCAATCGAACCCGACCTACCGGATCGACACGCCCGGCGCATCCTACGTGCTGCGCCGCCAGCCGTTCGGCAAGCTGCTGCCATCGGCTCACGCGGTTGACCGTGAATATACCGCGATGACCGGGCTGTATCCCACCGGCTTCCCCGTCCCGCGCACATACGGTCTGTGCAAAGACCCGGACGTGATCGGATCGAAGTTCTTCGTGATGAGCATGGCCGATGGGCGCAGCCTGTGGAATGGCGCGCTGCCGGGGATCGAACCTGCCGAACGCCGTGAACTTTATCACGCGCTGATCGACACGATGGCCGATCTGCACCTTAATCAACCCGAAGCCATCGGCCTTGGCGATTATGGCAAGCCAACCGATTACTGCGCGCGCCAGATCGCCCGCTGGACGAAGCAATACAAGCTGTCTGAAACCGAGCATATGCCGGAAATGGAGCGGCTGATCGAATGGCTGCCGCGAACCATCCCGCCGCAGCACGGCTCATCCGTGGTGCATGGCGATTACCGGCTCGACAATGTGATCTTCCACAAAACCGAAGCCCGCATCATCGCGGTGCTCGATTGGGAGCTGTCGACGCTGGGCGACCCGATTGCTGATTTCAGCTACCTGATGCTCAACTGGTTCCAGCCTGCTGACGGGCGTGCGGGGCTGCTGGGGCTGGATCTGGCGGCGCTGGGCATCCCCACGGTCGAAGAAGCGCTTGAACGCTACGTCGCGCGCACCGGCTATCCCGTTCCTCCGATGGATTGGTATTTCGCCTATAACCTGTTCCGGCTTGCCGGGATCATGCAGGGGATCAAGAAGCGCGTGATCGATGGCACCGCGTCGTCTGCCCATGCGCAGGCGATGAGCGAACGCGTGCGTCCATTGACCGAGCGGGCTTACGAATTCGCCCGCGCCGCCGGAATGCCAGCGTAACGCTTGCCGTGTTCCCACGGTGCGGCTAGCAGCACCGACTTGCTGATTTCGCACCGGAGAACACCATGAGTGACACCCTGATCGCCGCCATAGAAGACGCGTGGGAAAGCCGCGCTGACGTCACACCCGGCAGCGATGTGCGCCATGCCGTCAGTGATGCACTCGCGCTGCTCGATAGCGGCGAGGCGCGCGTGGCAGAGCCTGACGGAAGTGGCGGCTGGAAGGTCAACCAATGGCTGAAAAAGGCCGTGCTGCTCAGCTTCCGGCTGAACGAAAACCGTGTGATGGAAGGCGGCGCAGCGGGTGAGGCGGCGTTTGACAAGGTGCCGCTGAAGTTTGCTGGCTGGGGCGAAAACCGTTTTAGCGAAGCGGGTTTTCGCGTCGTACCCGGCGCAGTGGTGCGGCGCGGCAGCTTTATCGGCAAGGGCGCGGTGCTGATGCCGAGCTTCGTCAATATCGGCGCTTACGTTGGCGAAAACACCATGATCGACACCTGGGCAACGGTCGGTTCATGCGCACAGATTGGCGCGAATGTGCATATTTCGGGCGGCGCAGGGATCGGCGGCGTGCTTGAACCCTTGCAGGCCGAACCCGTCATCATCGGCGATGGCGCGTTCATCGGTGCGCGCGCCGAAGTCGCCGAAGGCGTGCGGGTGGGCGAAGGCGCCGTGCTGTCGATGGGGGTTTACCTTGGCGCATCGACCAAGATCGTCGACCGTGCCACGGGTGAAGTCCACATGGGCGCGGTTCCGCCCTATGCGGTGGTCGTCCCCGGATCGCTGCCGGGCAAGCCACTGCCCGATGGATCACCCGGGCCAAGCCTCTATTGCGCGGTGATCGTCAAAACCGTGGACGCGCAGACCCGTTCCAAAACCGGAATCAACGAACTGCTCAGGGACTGAGGGACGGCTGTTCCCGGCGAGGTGTCGCGGGAATTATTGTAATATCTTGCCATTGGTTTACGTTACGGAAACCAACGGGAGAGTCGCATGTCCGAACAAGACGACGCCGTCCACATCGAAACCGACGCCGCGCGCGGGTCAGTATCCCACACCGGTCTTCGCTATGTGCTGGGCTTCAGCCTTGCCTTTGCAGTGTTCGCGATGAGCGCGGTGTGGATCATTCCGGCGCTGTGGGGCTGATCACTGCGCCTTCGCGGGCGATGTGATCAGCGTCTCGATAGGAGCCATGTTCGCGGCGCTCGCGGCAAAAGCTTCGGCCGCGCGCATTACCCGCAGCGCATTGCGGCTGGCGATCATCTCCAGTTCGGCTTGCGAATAGCCGCGCCGGGCCAGTTCAGCGAACAGCAGCGGATAGCCGCGCACATCCTCGAACCCGACCGGGCCAGATGGCATCCCGTCAAAATCGGCACCGATACCAATCGACTCCACTCCCGCAATCTCGCGGATATGGTCGATATGGTCGGCCATGTGCGCAATCGTGGTCGCGGGTTCGGGGTTGGCTTTATCCCATGCCTCCATCGTCGCCGTCACCGTGTCGGGCTGCCCTTGGAACAGCGCCTTCAACCGCGCTTCCTCGGCGGAACGGGCGGCAAACCACTGGCGGCGTTGTTCATTGAGGAACCCCGGCAACGCCACCACCATCACGATCCCGCCATTATAGGGCAGCCGCCGCAGCACGGAATCGGGCACATTGCGCGGATGACCATTGATCGCGCGCGCACCCGAATGGCTGAAAATCACCGGCGCCTGCGCCGCGTCGAGCGCATCAAGCATTGTCGCCTCGCTGACATGGGAAAGATCGACCAGCATCCCCAGCCGGTTCATCTCGCGCACCACATCCTTGCCGAAATCGCTCAGACCCCCGTGCACCGGGGTATCGGTCGCCGCATCCGCCCAGGGGGTGTTGCTATTGTGGGTGAGCGTCATATAGCGCGCGCCCAGCGCATGAAGCTGACGCAGCACCGCAAGGCTCGATCCGATCGAATGGCCGCCTTCCATCCCCAGCAGCGAGGCAAGCCTGCCATCGGCCATTGCGCGTTCGACCTGATCGGCGGTTTCGGCATAGCGCAGCGCATCGGGATAGCGCGCGATCAACCGCTTGGTGACATCGATCTGCTCGATCACCTGTTGCACCGCCTCGGCCTCATCGGGGTTTGAGGGGACATAGACCGACCAGAACTGCGCCCCGACCTTGCCTTGGGCAAGCCGCGCCAGATCGGTCTGCATCACGCTCGCTTGGGGATGGCTCTCGCCAGTGTGAGTGGTGTCGGCAAAATCAAATCCGTTGATCTGGTTCGCCACCCGCGCGCGCAGCTGGTAGGGGACGTCATTATGCCCATCAAACACCGGCGCGGTCTCCAGCGCGGCATCGGCGGTGGCAACCGCCGGGTCAACCTCCTGCGCAGCAAGCGGGCTGGCCAGCGCCAGCGCAGCGGCCAGAGCGATGAAAGACGGCGCACAGATTTGCATGGAGGAAGCTCCCGAAGGTAATTCGCCCGCTGATCGGGGCAAGGACATTGGCAAGGGTGATAGCGCGGCTAAGCTGATCGAACAATTGCGCTGGAATTGCCGCTGCGCCGCACAGGCCCAACCACCGCCAAAACACGACGGCGCGCGACCCATAACAGGCCGCGCGCCGCCGATATTGCGCAAGTGGCAAGGCACCGCGATGGTGCCCAGCACGCTTACTTGAGGTGCTTGGACACCGCAGCCGTCATCTGGAACATCGAGATCTGGTTCTTGCCAATCACCGCGCCCAGCTTGGCATCGGGATTGATCTGACGCTTGTCCTTGGTGTCCTGAAGGCTGTTCGCCTTGATGTATTCCCACACCTTCGATGTCACCTGAGCGCGGGTCATCGGACCCTTGCCGATGACCGCTTCGAGATCACCGGAAAGTGTCACGGGTTTCTGCAGTGCGTTGGTCGAGCCAGCCATATTCTACTCCCTTGTCATAGTGGCAGTTTAGTCAATCTCATCATCTTCCCAGCCCGCATCATCACCCCCGCCCCCGGTAAAGGTGGCGTGGAGCACTGCGCAGGCGGTAATCGTCCCTTGCAGCGATGCGAGCAGTTCCGCCCTCCCAGCGCCAGGCATCAGCACAAGCGGCAGGTCGGTAGCGAACAGTTGAAACAGATAGTGGCGCGTCTCACCCTCGGGCGGGTCGGGCAACAGCCATTCGGAATTGCCAAACGCGTTCTTGCCAGTGCGCGGCGGAACTTCGCCTTCAAGCAGCTTGCCGCGCTGCGCAGCGAGGCCCCAGACCAGCCAATGGCAGGCAGGCTCATCGCCCCCCTTGGCCAAAGCGCCCGAAGCATCTTCAACCACCAGCACCAATTCGTGCGATCCGGGCGGCGGCGCGCTCCATTCCAGCGGCGGGGCGACGGCGTCTTCTTCCCAGGCGGTGAAGCTGGCGTCCATTTCCTCGCCCGCGCCAAACGCCGGGCTGGTCAGCGCAAATCCGCCGCGCGCCATCGTCTGCGCTGATCCCAGCACCGCCACCGCAAGGCCGGGATGGCGCGCGGGCGCAGGCACGTGCGCCGTGAGCCAGGCCGGAAAATCAGTCATGATTCTGTCGTTCCATCCCCCTCGTGCTAGTCCAGCCAGCGCCGAGAAACGAGACTTGGCAAGGCGGTTTTCGCCTGTTTCTGAGGAAAACCATGCAAATGCAGGCAAAATGGTCACGCTTTTTGCCGTTTTTGCGCTGAATCGCTGTGTCCGACCTTGCTCTTGCCGCTACGACATTGCATCCCATTGCCCTTGAAAGGGGCATCAGCCGCCTTTGATCTGTCCTGATTCAGGAGTCATCGCCCGTCATGCAAGTTGGTCGCACCGCACTGAGCTTCGTTCTCGCCATCAGCCTGGCTGCCTGTGGCGGCGAGGGGTCATCGCCGACCCCGCCCATTTCTGGCGGCGGGCCAACCCCGACACCCACACCTGCGGCGTGTTCGTTGCGTGCCCAGCAGGATTTTGCCGATCAGGTGCTCAATGAATGGTATCTGTTCCCCGATCTGCTGGCCACGGTCAACCAGGCCAGCGTCACCAGCCTGCAGGCCTACCTTGATGCCCGGGTTGCCCCGGCGCGGGCGCAGAACCGTGATCGCGGGTTCACCTTCGCAACCTCGATTGCCGAAGAAAACGCGCTGATCAATTCGGGTTCCAGCGCGGGTTTCGGCATTCGCCTGGCCTTCGATACCGACGCGCGCCGGGTGTTCGTGATGGAAGCGTTTGAAGGGGCCAATGGTCTGGCTGCGGGGCTGGATCGCGGCAGTGAAATCACCGCGATCGGCACCACCAGTGCCAACCTGCAAACAGTCTCCAGCCTGATGGCGAGCGGCGGAGCGCAGGCGGTGATCGATGCGCTTGGCCCCACCACCGCCGGGGTCGCACGGGTGTTGCGGTTCGTCCAGCCGGGCGGCGCGACCATCGAAAGCAATATCGTCAAGACCGACTTTGCGCTCGACCCGGTATCAGACCGCTATGGCTTGCTGATCCTGAATGATGGCGGCAAGCAGGTTGGCTATATCAACCTGCGCACCTTCATCATTGCGGACGCTGCGACGCAGCTACGTCAGGCCTATGGTCAGCTCGCCGCGCAGGGCATAACCGAGCTGATCATTGACCTGCGCTATAACGGCGGCGGGTTGGTCAGCGTCGCCGACACAATGGGCGATCTGATGGGGGCCGGGCGCGTCGGTCAGATATGGAGCCGCACCGTCTTGCGCCCATCCAAGTCCTCCGAAAACGAGACGCGGACGTTCCGCAGCGAAGCCAATGCCATCGCTCCTACGCGTATCGCCTTTATCACCACCGGCGCGACTGCCTCGGCAAGCGAACTGGTCGCCAATTCAATGATCCCCTATGTCGGCAATGGTCTGGCGCTGATCGGCGCGAACACCACCGGCAAGCCGGTCGGGCAGTTCGGGTTTGATCTGGCCGCCTGCGACCTCAGGGTGCGGGCGGTTACTTTCCAGACGGTCAATGCCGCAGACCAAGGCGAATATTTCACTGGTCTGGCCAGCGTGTTTCCCAATACCTGCCGCGCGGGGGACGATATCTCGCGCCCGCTTGGCGACCCGGCGGAAGCCTCGATAGCGACCGCGCTCGATTTCCTCGCCGGGCGATCTTGCGTTGCGCCGATTACCGGCGGAACGATCAGTATCGCGGGCGGCGTCGACCAAAGCCAGCGCGCGCGCGCCGGGCTCGATCTGCCCGAACGGGTGATGGTCCAGCCCGATCAACCCAATGCCGCGCAGTTCGAAATTCCGGGGCTGTTCTAGGGTCATTAAGACCCATCAGCCCCACCGTTTACGGGGCGGCATCGCCCGTGAATGGCTGCCGGTCAGTATAGCCGCACCCGCGCAGGGTTTCGTCACCCAAGGCGATCGTGGCGACATAGGGATAGGTGCGGTCGCTCATCCCGTCACTGCACGCACCGGGCGTAAGCGTGATGGTGACCGCGGCCCCTTCCATGGTGCCCGAAAAGCCCAGCCCGTTGTTTCCGGCGAACCGCTCAACCGCAAAGTCATAGCCTTCGGGATGATCGGGGTTGGCATAATTGGCCTGCCCGCCAGCGATCCGGACACCCCAGAACGGTTCGGTCCCGGTAAGCGTGATTACCTCATCCGGCGCAACGGCGGCAAAGGTTTCGCCCGTGGGGTCAATGGTCTGCTTGGCTGGGCTGCACGCGGTCAATCCTATCAGCAGCACAGCCGTTACCGGAAATGAAACCTGGTGAATTGTCATGACACCGCCTCCGCTGCGAACGTTCAGGGAAGATAGCCCCCCTCACCCCGTTTGCAAGTCAGGAGCGGCCTAGAGCAGTTTGTCGGGCGACGGATCGTGGCGGTGGCGGTCGGCCTTGCCGAATACCCGTTCGAGCCGTTCTGCCATCGTGTTCGCCGCAATCCGCGCCGCCGCATCAACGTCTGCGGCCTTGCCTGTCACCCCGATCGGGCGGCCACTGCGCGGGCGCGCTTCAATGGTGCAATGCTTGTCATCGCCGCCGCCCTTGCGTCCGTTATCATCGCTGACATGGACTTCCAGCCGCGTCAGCCGGTCTTCGAAGCGGACGAGCCGGTGGCGCACCTGCTGTTCGATCCGGGTCGCCACATCCGCTGTTCCCATTACCGAACTATCGGAATTGAACTGGAATTGCATGGTGGTCATCGCGGCGCTCTCCTTGGCTGAGTTGTGGCTTCTGCCACTTCCAAGATGGGGAGGAACCTGCGCTTTTTCCAGACCTGGCGGTCAATTGTCCGAGTAAACTGCCTCTGCCGCCTCAGCTGCATCGGCGGCTTCTGCCGCGCGTCTTTCCGCCCGCACGGTATCGGCCTTCACCCGTTCTTCGGCGGTTTTGCGCGCCTGTTCGGCCAGCCCGCGCCAGGTCTTTTCCGACCGCAATTCGCGCTCCCGCACATTGTCGAGCGTCGCGCGGTCAGCAAGCGCTGCTGCTTCGTTCGCGCGTTCGCAGTAGAATTCGTAGGTCTGGGCCATCAAGAATATCCTGCCGGGAGAGGGGGGAGGCGGACGTCCGGATCTGGGCGTCCGCGGGGGCGGGCGGGAGTGGCGGGCGGAGCACCATCGCGCCCCGCCCTGCCGGTATTTTTTCGCTTAGTCAGCGGCCGAAAGGTTCACAGCGCTTTCCTTGCCATTACGACCCTGTTCGAGATCGTAGTTGAGGCGCTGGTCCTTATCGAGGCTGTGCATGCCTGCTGCCTGCACGGCAGTGATGTGCACGAAGCTGTCCGACGAGCCATCGTCAGGCTGAATGAAGCCATAGCCCTTGTCGGTGTTGAAAAACTTTACGGTTCCGGTCTTGCTCATAGTCTGTTCCTTTCAAGAACAATCAATTGCCCTTCCGCGACATGCGGGCGGGATAGTGCTTCGTATCGTCCGATGAAAGGAAGTCGTCGTCTGGTTAACGCCGGGGCCGGTGGGGAGCCGCGTGTGCGGGCCCGATGGCAAGCGGCGGAGCGCAAATTTCGAAGTCCGTCGCAAATTTCGACGCCAGCCCCGATGGTGTAGCACGGTTTGCGCCAAACGCCTAATTTGTGGATTCTCTGTGTTCCGCATCGCGTCCGCGATGCGAAATCCTCGCTCCCTGCGGTCGCTGCGGGCGGGCGGTCGCCCTTGCGGTGCCTGCGGTTTGCTTGTGTTCCGCATCGCGTCCGCGATGCGAAATCCTCGCTCCCTTCGGTCGCTGCGGGCGGGCGGTCGCCCTTGCGGTGCCTGCGGCACCGTTTGGGTTGCGCGGCTGCACCTTGGCCGCGCCGTGTAGGAGACACATGTTACACTGTCCAGGAACCGAAAACCGGCCCGGGCGATGGGGTGCCTCAAGACGTGCGAGATAGGGGCGGCTGTGTGCTGCATCCGGACAGGATGGCGCGGCTTGGGGTGTGTAGGAAAGCGCGCAGCAAAGAGAGGGGGCCATTTACCGCGCCCGCCCCGCTCCAGTTTTTTTGCCGCATCGTAAAAAGCTGAAAACCGGTTCCCACTTTTCAGCACGATGCTCTACGCTGGCGCGATGTCACCCATCACCATCCTGATCGACGCCGATGCCTGCCCGGTGAAGGACGAGATTTATCGCGTTGCCGAGCGGTTCAGGCCCCCCCGCCCCGAAGTGCACGTGTGCGTGGTCAGCAACGCCCCCTTCCGCATCCCCGACAGCCCGCGCATCCGGCGGGTGGTGGTGGATGGATATTCGGAATATATCTCGGGCGGCGGCCAGCCGCCCGCAAGCGCGACCGCGCGCCCGAGCCTTTGCGAGGAGCCAAGCGGGCCGAACGGCCCGCGCCCGGCGCCTGAGGGCCCAAAATATGACGCGGCGGATGATTGGATCGCCGAGGCTGCTGATGCGCGATCCGTGGTCATCACCGCCGACATCCTGCTGGCCGACCGCTGCCTGAAAGCGGGCGCGCGGGTGCTGAAACACAATGGCGAGGAATTCAGCCCCGCCAGCATCGGCGGAGCGATAGCCACCCGAGCAATCATGGCCGACCTGCGCGCCGGAATGGACGGAGTGGGAGGCGGCCCCGCGCCGTTCAGCAAGGCGGACCGCTCGCGGTTTTTGCAGGCGCTGGATAGGGTGCTGGTGGGGTTGGCTCGGTAGGGGGTGGGGGGCGATGGCGAGGGGTAATCAAAAGTCGAGTCTTATGAGTCACTTACGAAACATTGACTAAATCAATGTTTCTGCTAGATTTTCCTGATGGATACGACATACAATCTGAACGGTAGTTTTAAGCCCACCACGAAGCGTTTCGCGGACCTTAATGGCCCTGACTTCTTTCCGACCCCCGCGTGGGCCACAGAGGCACTGATCGATAACGAAAAATTTACAGGCGACCTGTGGGAGTGCGCTTGTGGAAACGGTGCGATGTCCGAGGTTCTTGAAACTGCGTGTCCGCGAACTATTAGCACAGACCTTTTTGATCGGGGCTATGGTGAAGCAGGCATTGATTTCTTGCAGGGACAACAACGGTTTGACAACATCGTGACCAACCCTCCTTACAACGCCGCTGAGGGTTTCGTGGAAAGAGGCTTGGGTTTGGCAAACAGAAAGTTTGCGCTTTTGTTGAGGCTCGCCTTTTTAGAAGGTGCCAACCGACAGCGTACAATCTTCCAGTCAGCCCCCCCTTCAAGGGTCTGGGTATTCAGTGAAAGGATAACTTTTTACCCAGCGGGGGCGGAAGTTAAAGGTTCAGGAACAACGGCTTATGCGTGGTTTGTTTGGGACAAAGATGCACAGAGCGGCACAGAATTGAAGTGGTTTAAGCCGGGCTATAAGCATAAAAACAAAAACACGCCGCAAAAAACTCTATTTACTTAAATGTGCAAGACCGGTCGGTGTTGCGCGATACCCAATATTAGGCACATGTTCGAGCAAACCATCGTAAATGAAATTGCCGTCAGCCTCATGATGGGACTGAATGTTCCGAATTAATTGATGCCACAGCGGTTCTCCTACTCGAGTTGTTGACTCTTGCAGGTCATCGGCGGAGAGGTGAACGTGGCTTGGAACTTCGTCACGAGCTTGGTCAAAAGTGCACGTGTGTGTCGGGTTAGATGCTGCAATCTTAAGCACAGCCAAGGCAACCTCATTCTCTGTTGTTCGGGGCATTTTCGACTCCTAATTACCAGCCACCCATAATGGTGTGATCTAAGGTAAGTTCAAGGAAGAAATGCTTATTTTGTTCAACATTTTACAATATTAGAGGGTTCGTGTCGCCAATGAGGCCTCATTGGCCCTCCATCTTAGACTTAGGGTTGGGGCAATACGTGCGTCTTTGATTAAATGGAGCACAGGTCGTAGCGTAGACAGCTTCGCCCCTCCTTTCCCCTACCTTTTCTGTGTGAAGTCCAGCAGGGACTAAATTGAGCGGCCAAACTTGCGTCGGGGTCTACCCCACCCTCTGCGCCTCTCCTTTCCTCTGCGGTCTCTGCGTGAAACCCTGCTCCGGCACGGCTCCAAGCCTTGGCATTGGCGCAAACCGCGCCCGCCCCTCCACCATGCTGCGCATGGTCCCCCTCCCCGTTTCGGGGAGGATTTAACCGCCGAACCCCCACCCCCGGCCCCGGCCCCTCCCCGCGGGGAGGGGAGGAATGCCCCCACATTGACACCACCCCCCATCAGGCCCACGCCTCGCTGCGGGCATTTCGCCTGCTAGGAACAGCCGATGGCCAAGGGCCAACAGAAGAAAAGCAAGGAAGCGCGCAAGCCCAAGAAGGATAAGGGGCCCAAGACCAACGCCAGTCAGCCCAGCCAGAAGCCCGGCGGGATCAAGGGGCTGGAGAATATGAAGAACGGCTGATCCAAGCGCGCTAATCCCAAGGCTCGATCAGCCTGACCGATCGCGCTTTGCAATTACCGCTCGCGCTGGATCGTCTCGGTCAGCCGGGCCACGGTGATGCCAAACCGGCGGATGCGCATCACGTTGCTGGCGCTTTGGCCGTCGCGGTTGACCGTGATGACCTGATGGACCCACAAGTGGTTGTCCATGGTATAGGTCAGCGTCAGGGTATCGCCATCCAGAGTGCCCGAAAGATCATCGGCGGCGTCGGAAATCGTGCCGCTGAACTGGCCGGGCGATGTTTCGCGCAGACGCCAGGTGCGGTGGCGCGTCGGCTGGTCGCCGATTGTCACGTCCTGTTCCAGCACCATGTCACCGTTGCGCTGGCGGGTGCCGAAGGTGGAAACGCGGGTGGTCTTGGTGGACGAAAGAATCTGCTTCAGCGTGCCCTGGCTGGTGGTGCGCCCGGTGAAGAACGCCGCCGGGTCGAACCGCGTGGCAGTGGCGGATGCCTGGGCCTGAAACGCCGAAACAGCCAATCCAACCGCCACCATCGCCGCTATAATCCACGCAAGCCCTGCGGCCCTTTGCCCGCTCATGCGCCCGCTTGCTCTTGCTACTTGCATTCTTTCGTTTTCCCTTGTCCCTGACACTGGCAGCCGTGCGCCGGTTACGCCGCCGCGCTGCGCTGCGCCCTGGGCAGCAGCACCGCAAACGCCAGTGTCACCAGCAGCAGCGCCGGGACATCGCCCAGCAGGTGGCCGCGGTGCATCGGATCGTCCAGCGATTGCACCGCCATGATCGCGGCGTGAACCGCGCTCGACACGGCGACGAACCAGATCAGCGACACGTGCTTCAGCGGATCGCGCGCGGCGAGGATCATGAACACGCCCAGCGTCGCGTAAACCCCCACGATCATCATGTAATATTGCGAGGCCATCGGCGGGCCTTCGTGCCACGCCCAGCCAGATGGCCAGACGATCGCCAGCGGCCAGATCAGGCAGAACACCACCCCGAAAGCGACCAGCAGGATTTGCAGCAGGCGATAAGCGTTCATGATGTCGATCCCCCAAATGACACAGCCCCATGCGGAGTGTCTGCCGTTTCGCCGGGCCAGTCAATCCAGCGCCGCCAATCTTGGGGGATTGCGGTCATACCAAAGCGCGATGAGCGCGGCTCATCGCGCTTTGGTATAAGCCCGTGCGGCGCTTGAGCATTTCCAGCGCGTGATGCGTCAGCATCTTAGCGCGCTGCTATTAGTCGTGTTCGCGATCCCCCGCACCAACGTAAAGTTCGCGCCCGCCTTCGTTATACTTGCGGCTCATTTCCTCCATGCCCCTGATCGCCGCCTGACGGCTGGCCTCGGCGGTGTCCGCGCCCAGTTTTTCTGACGCGAGGAAGCTTTCGGGGCTTTCGTTCTGCTTGGCGGCGAAATCGCGGACGTCCTGGCTGATCTGCATCGAGCAGAACTTCGGCCCGCACATCGAACAGAAATGGGCTGACTTCGCGCCTTCGGCTGGCAGGGTCTGGTCGTGATATTGCTCGGCAGTTTCGGGGTCGAGGCTGAGGTTGAACTGATCGCGCCAGCGGAATTCAAACCGCGCCTTGGACAGCGCATCATCGCGCACCTGCGCCGCCGGGTGGCCTTTCGCCAAGTCCGCCGCGTGGGCCGCGAGTTTATAGGTCACAACCCCAACCTTCACATCGTCACGGTCAGGCAGGCCCAGATGTTCCTTGGGCGTGACGTAGCACAACATCGCGGTGCCATACCAACCGATCTGCGCCGCGCCGATGCCGCTGGTGATGTGATCATACCCCGGCGCAATATCGGTGACGAGCGGGCCGAGGGTGTAGAACGGAGCCTCACCGCAGACCTGCAGCTGCTTTTCCATGTTCTCCTTGATCTTGTGCATCGGCACGTGGCCCGGCCCTTCGATCATCACCTGCACATCCTGCGCCCAGGCGCGGTGGGTGAGTTCGCCAAGGGTGTAGAGTTCAGAAAACTGCGCTTCGTCGTTGGCATCGGCAATGCTGCCGGGGCGCAACCCGTCGCCAAGGCTGTAGGCGATGTCATACGCCTTCATGATCTCGGTGATGTCGTCGAAATGTTCGTAGAGGAAGCTTTCCTTGTGGTGGGCGAGGCACCACTTGGCCATGATCGATCCGCCGCGTGACACGATGCCGGTGACGCGCTTGGCCGCCATCGGCACATAGGCGAGCCGCACGCCGGCGTGGATGGTGAAGTAATCCACCCCCTGTTCGGCCTGTTCGATCAGCGTGTCGCGGAAGATTTCCCAGGTCAGCTCCTCGGCCACCCCGCCGACCTTTTCCAGCGCCTGATAGATCGGCACGGTGCCAACCGGAACAGCGGCGTTGCGGATGATCCATTCGCGGGTGTCGTGGATGTTGCGCCCAGTGGAAAGGTCCATGATGGTGTCCGCGCCCCAGCGGGTCGCCCACACCATCTTGTCGACTTCGCTTGCCACGTTCGATGCGACGGCGGAATTGCCGATATTGGCGTTGATCTTGACAAGGAAGTTGCGCCCGATCGCCATCGGTTCGGTTTCGGGGTGGTTGATGTTGTTGGGGATGATCGCCCGCCCGCGCGCGATTTCATCGCGCACGAATTCCGGCGTGATGATGGTCGGGATTTGTGCGCCCCAGCTTTGCCCGTCGCGCACCAGATCAGCGGCGATTTCGCGGCCGATGTTTTCGCGCTCGGCGACATATTCCATTTCGGGCGTAATGATGCCTTGGCGGGCGTAGTGCATCTGGCTGACGTTCATGCCGGGTTTGGCGCGCAGCGGGCGCTTGACCGGGTTGGGATATTGCGGGACGCCGCCGGAGCGATCCGGGCCAAGCTGGCCGTTATCTTCGGGCCTGATTGCGCGGCCCTGATATTCTTCGACGTCCGCGCGGGACAAAATCCAGTCGCGGCGCAGCTGCGGCAGGCCGGCATTGATGTCGATATGGGCGTTGGGGTCAGTGTAGGGGCCGGAGGTGTCATAGACGCGGACCGAAGGCTCGCCGCCCTCAAGATCGATCTCGCGCATGGCGACACGGATGCCGCTGCCGGTGCGCGCGCCGACATGGATCTTGCGGCTGCCGCGAATGGGGCCGGTGGTAACGCCAATTTCGACGGGGCTGTTGATGTCGGCCATGATGCGCTCTCTCCTCAAGGCGGAAAGCGAGCGGGTTCATGGCGCGATGACCAGCCCACTCCCTCCGCCGATGCTAATCGGTTCAGGTTCGACGGGTCGGACGGTGCTAACCGCCCCTCTCAGCCAAGCGGCTCCCCGGGGATGGGTTGGGATTAGGACAAGGCTAGGGCCAAGTCCAGTGCGGCGTCAGGCCACCCCGCCCGCCGCCTGCCATTCGGCAATCGCGTCGATCGGATACACCAGCATGATGACGTTGAATGTCAGATTGTCGCGCACCACATAGCCCGCCACCAGTTCGCCGATCACCGCGAGCGCCACCGTCACCTTCACCGGCAGACGCAGCGCCAGCCAAAATCCGAACGTCATCCACACGATGTCCGCGCCCGAATTGAGCACAGAATCGCCCGAATAACCCCAGTTGGCCGTGACCGAGCGGAAGCGATTGATCACCATCGGGGTGTTCTCCAGCACTTCCCACGCCGCCTCAAGCAGCACGGCGAGCGGCAGACCCCAGCGGAACGCATTGGCCCCGCCCCAGCCTTGCTTGACGAACATCCACCACCCGAAAGCGTAGAAGATCATCCCGTGGATGATGTGGCTGGGCGTGTACCAGTCGGCGATATGCTGGCTGTTGCCGCTATCATTGATCTGCCCGTGCCACAGCTTGACATAGCCGCACTCGCAAATCGGTGTCCGGCTCATGGCGAGCAGGATGGCGATGGCGATAATGGCGATGGCCAGCGAGGCGATAACCGCGCGACGATCGGGGATGAGAGCGCCCCTCCCGCTCACTCGATCTCCGCTCACGCGATCACCGTTCATTCAATCACTCGCCCGCGCACCATCACGAAGTCGACTTTCTCCAGCACGGTCACATCGGCCAGCGGGTTGCCGTCCACTGCGATGATATCGGCTGAGAACCCCGGCGCGATCCGTCCGATTTCGCTTTCCATGCCCAGCACCTTGGCCGCGCCGGTGGTGGCGCTGGCGAGCGCTTCGCGGTTCGACATTCCCTGCCGCGTCATCAGCGCAAACTCTTCGGCATTGCGGCCATGCTGGAACACGCCCGCATCGGTGCCGAACACCACGGTCACGCCAAATTGCCGCGCGCGGCTGACCAGCGAGGCCATCAGCGGCTGCACGGCGCGGATCTTGTCTTCGACCACGGGGGTATAGACGCCCTTGCCCAGCCCTTCGGACACGCCTTCCAATGCCATCAGCGTCGGCACCAGCACCGTGCCATTGGCCTTCATCGCGCGCGCCGCCGCTTCATCAAGATAGGTGCCGTGTTCGATCGAATCGATCCCGGCTTCGGCGGCCTGCTGAATGCCGCGCGCGCCGTGGGCATGGGCCATCACCTTCAATCCGAGCGAGTGCGCGGTATCGGCAATCGCTTTCATTTCCTCTGGCGTGAAATGCGCTTCCAGCCCGCGGCCCTGCTGGCTCAGCACGCCGCCGGTGGCGGTGATCTTGATCACGTCCGATCCGTTCTGGCTGGCCAGCCGCACCTTGGCCGCGCATTCGATGGCCCCGGTGCAGGTAAAACCGCTGTCGAGCAGTTCGTTCACTTCCGGGCGGAAGCCGTTGACATCGGCATGGCCGCCGATGATCGCCAGCGCCGGGCCAGCCGCCACGATCCGCGGCCCCGGCACCATCCCTTCGGCGGTGCCACGCCGCAAGGCAAAGGCGGTTTCGGTGGCGCTGCCCGCTTCGCGCACGGTGGTGAAGCCTGCGCGCGCAGTGACCAGCGCATTCTTTGCGCCGACGACCACGCCCCATTCATCAGGCTCGGTCGCTTCCTTCCAGAAATCGCCGCCCGGATCGCCGGTCAGGTGGGTGTGCAGATCAATCAACCCGGGCAGCACGGTCTTGGCGGAAAGGTCAATCTCGCGGTCGGCGCTCACCGCTCCATGTCCCGGCGTGATCGACACGACCTTGCCATCGGTGACAAGGATCGTCGCCGGGCCGCTCGGCTCGCTCGCCGCGTCGGCCAGCACGCTGCCCGCGCGGATCGCCACGGTTTCTGCGGCCACAGGCGCGGCCAGTGCCGCCGCCAGCACGGCCACACCGGCCATGCGCTTACCAAGCTTTGCTGTCATGAAACGCCTCTTCCCTCTTATATATCTGTTCTGTGCGGTGATGCGCCGAGAGGTGCGGCAAGGCAAGCCCCCGTGCCACGCGCAACATTGCCGTCGGGCGCGCCCTCGCCTAGGGCCGCATTGGCATGGCCAATTCACCGCAACCCCCGCAAATCAACGCTGACACGCCGCATGATGTCATCATCGTCGGCGGCGGGCTGGCGGGTGGACTGATCGCGCTCGCATTGCACCACCATGCGCCGGGGTGCCGATTTGCGCTGGTCGAGGCGGGGCGCAGCCTTGGCGGGCATCACCGCTGGAGCTGGTTTGCCACCGATCTTGGGGCACAGGCGCAGGGGTTGATGGCGGGCTTCGCACTCAACGCTTGGGATGAAGGCTATGATATCGCCTTCCCCGGCCTTCGCCGCACGCTGCCGACCGCCTACCGATCGCTCGCCAGCGCGGAGTTTCATGCCAAGCTGATTGCCGAATTGCCCGCAGACCGCGTGATGCTGGGCACCAAGGCGGCCTGCCTTGATGCGGGCGGGGTGACGCTGGCCGATGGCACGCGGCTGGCGGCCAAGCGCGTGATCGATTGCCGCCCGTTCCATGCTTCGCCGCATCTGGCAGGCGGCTGGCAGGTGTTCCTTGGCCAGCATTTCCGCTGCGACACACCCCACGGCCTGACCCGCCCCGTCATCATGGACGCCAACGTCGATCAGATCGCGCCCTATGGCAATGGCGCGGCCTATCGCTTTGTCTATGTCCTGCCATTGTCCCAGACCGAGGTGTTCGTGGAGGACACCTATTACGCCGACGAACCGCGCATGGACGCCGAGGTGCTGAAAGGCCGGGTTGCCGACTATGCCCATCGCAACGGGTGGAAGGGCGAGGTGGTGGATCAGGAAGCAGGCATCCTTCCGGTGATTTCAGGCGGAGATTTCAACGCCGCGCTGGCCGAAGTGGCGATCCCCGGCGTGGCGCTGGCAGGCGCGCGCGGCGGATTTTCGCACCCGCTTACCAGTTACACCCTGCCGTTTGCGGTCGATAATGCGCTCGCCATCGCGCAGGTGATCGCCGCGCGGCCTGCGCTGACTGGCGAGGAACTGGCCGCCTTCTGCGCCCGCCGCGCCAAACGCCACTGGCGCGCCGCCGCCTATTACCGGATGCTCAGCCGGATGCTGTTCGAGGCTGCCGAGCCGGACAGGCGCGTGGTGGTGTTCGAACATTTCTACGCGCTGCAAGGCAGGTTGGTCGAACGCTTCTATGCTGGACGCTCGACCTGGCCCGATCGGCTGCGCATCCTCACCGGCAAGCCGCCCGTAGCTATCGGACGCGCCGTTCGTGCGCTATTTTCCCCCGGGAAACCTTTAGACACCAAGCCTTTTGAAATGGAGACCCCGGCATGAGCGCCGATGTGAAGCTCAATCTCGCGGATACCCCCGGTGCCAAGGGCATCCATCCCGCCCTTGCCGAACGTTACGCGGGCCGCACCGCCTGCGTGATCGGCGCAGGCTTTGGCGGCATGGCGCTGGCCATCCGGCTGCAATCGGCGGGTATCGCCACCACCGTGATCGAAGGCCGCGACAAGCCCGGCGGGCGCGCCTATTTTTGGGAGCGTGACGGGTTCACCTTCGATGGCGGGCCGACGGTCATCACCGATCCGCCCTGTCTTGAAGAATTGTGGCGGCTGACCGGCCACGACATCGCCGAAGATGTCGAGTTGATGAAGGTCATGCCGTTCTACCGCCTCAACTGGCCCGATGGCACCAACTTCGAATATTCCAACGACGAAGACAGCCTCAACGCCGAGATTGCCAAGCTGAACCCGGCGGACGTGGCGGGCTACGCGCAGTTCCTCGAATATTCGGCGCGGGTGTATGAGGAAGGCTATCTGAAACTCGGCACCAAGCCGTTCCTCGATTTCAAGTCGATGCTGAAAGCCGCCCCTGCGCTGATCAAGGAACAGGCGTGGCGCAGCGTCTATTCGATGGTGTCGCGCTATATCGAGCACCCCAAGCTGCGCGAAGCCTTCAGCTTCCACTCGCTGCTGGTGGGCGGCAACCCGATGAACACATCATCGATCTATGCCCTGATCCACAAGCTGGAGAAAGACGGCGGCGTATGGTGGGCGCGCGGCGGCACCAACCGGCTGATCGCCGGGATGGTGCGCCATTTCGAACGGCTCGGCGGTACAATGCGCGTCGGCGATCCGGTAGTGCAGGTGCACACGATCGGCACCAAGGCAACCGAAGTGGAAACGGCAAGCGGCTGGCGTCAGCGGTTTGATGCCGTGGCGAGCAACGCCGACATCATGCATTCGTATAAAGACCTGCTGTCGGGCAGCGAGCGCGGCAAGCAGATGGCCAAGAGCCTCAATCGCAAGAGTTTCAGCCCCTCGCTGTTCGTGGTGCATTTCGGGCTTGAGGGCACCTGGCCCGGCATCCCGCACCACATGATCCTGTTCGCCAAGCGTTACAAAGGCCTGCTCGACGATATCTACAAACACGGCGTGGTACCCGAAGATTTCGCGATCTACCTCCACCACCCGACCGTGACCGATCCGAGCATGGCGCCCGAAGGCAAAAGCACCTTCTACGCGCTCGTCCCCGTCAGCCACATGGGCAAGATGCCGCTCGATTGGGACGAGGTCGGGCCGAAGCTGGAAAAGATGATCCTCGATGAACTGGGCCGCCGGTTGATCCCCGACATCCATGACCGGATCGTGACCAAGTTCAGCTACGCGCCCAAGGACTTCAAGCAGGATTTGAACGCCCACATGGGCAGCGCCTTCAGCCTTGAACCGGTATTATGGCAAAGCGCCTACCTGCGCGGCCACAACCGCGACGATGTGATCGATAACTACTACCTTGTCGGCGCAGGCACCCACCCGGGCGCAGGCATCCCCGGCGTGGTCGGCAGCGCCAAGGCAACGGCGGGATTGATGCTTGAAGATCTGGGTGTAAAGGCGAGCGCATGAAACGACTTGCGATCTATTGCGGTTCGGCTTCGCCCGCAGACCCGCGCTATGTGCAATTGGCCTATGATGTCGGGGCGCAGCTCGCCGCGCGCGGGATCGGGCTGGTCTATGGCGGGGGCAGGCTGGGCCTGATGGGCGCGGTCGCCAAGGGCGCGAAGGACGCAGGCGGCGAGGTGATCGGCATCATCCCCGAAGCGCTGGTGCGCGCCGAGGTTGCCAATCACGATTGCGACGAATTGATCAGCGTATCGGGCATGCACGAACGCAAGCAGAAATTCACAGATCTGTCGGATGGCTTCATTACCCTGCCCGGCGGGGTCGGCACGATGGACGAATTGTGGGAAGCGATGAGCTGGTCGCAGCTGGGCTATCATTCCGATCCGGTCGGCGTGCTGAACGCCTTTGGCTTCTATGACGATCTGCTGGCCTTCAATGCGAAAATGGCGGCGGTCGGGTTTGTCCGGCCCGCGCACCAGAACATCCTGATCGCGGCGGATACGATCACCGAACTGCTCGCCAAGATGGCCGATTATCAACCGCACACCCCGATCTTCCGCATGAAGGCCGAGGAACTCTAATGTTCCCCGAAGTGCGCATCCCCGCGCAGGCGGGGACCTCCCGCCACATTGCACGAGGTCCCCGCCTGCGCGGGGACGCACATAACTGGAAATGACGGTCTCCCCCACCACCCGCGCCGCGTTGGTCGAACACGCACGGCTAGCGATCAAGGTGGGATCGCAAAGCTTTTCCGCCGCCGCGCGCCTGTTCGACCGTGAAACGCGCGAGCGGGCGTGGCTGCTTTACGCATGGTGCCGCCGGTGCGATGATATTGCCGATAATCAGGAAATGGGCGGAGTGCTGGGCGACCAGTCCGATCTGGGCGCGCGGCTTGCCCATATCCGCAGGCTTACCGCGCTGGCCTTTGCGGGCAAGCCGACAGGCGATCCGGGGTTTGATGCGTTTGGCCTGGTGGCGCGCGAAGTGGGCCTCACCCCGCAAATGGCCGAGGATGTGATCGCCGGGTTTCAGCTGGATGCGGAGGATTGGCGCCCGCGCACCGAGGCCGATATGCTGCGCTATTGCTACCACGTCGCGGGCGCGGTGGGCGTGATGATGGCGGTGGTGATGGGGGTTGACCCCAAGGATCAGGAAACGCTCGACCGGGCGAATGATCTGGGGCTGGCGTTCCAGCTATCGAATATCGCGCGCGATATCGTCGAGGATGACGCGGCGGGGCGGTGTTATCTGCCGGTCGAATGGCTGGTGCAGCAGGATATTGAACCCGGTCAGCACACCAAACCGCACCACCGCAAGGAACTGGCCGCAATGGCCGCGCGGCTGGTGGCGCTGGTGGAAAAGCACGAGGCCGCGGCGCGGGTGGGCGCGGCGAAACTCCCCTTCCGCAGCCGCTGGGCGGTGCTGTCCGCCGCGCGCATTTACGGCGCGATTGGCCGCAAGGTGCGGGCACGCGGGCCGGAGGCGTGGAACAGCCGCACCTATGTGCCGCGCGCGGAAAAGGCGCTGTATGGCGTGCGCGCATTCCTTTCCGCCGTAATCAACCGCGAAAAGGTGCCCAAGGGCGGGATCGACTGGGGCATCGCGGATTACCGGCCCACGCAGTAATATAGGCCGCTGGTTCGCGCAGAGACCGCAGAGGAGCAGAGAGCGCAGGGGTAATTGGTTGCCATTGGCGGCGCCAGCCGCTCTTGATCCCCCACAGCAGCCACTTGAAGATGGCGCTTCGGTTCTATGTCCACCACTTCCAGCACTGCCTTATGCAACTGTAAAGCCGCTGGCGCGGCAAATAGTTTCTTCTTCCCTCTGCGCTCTCTGCTCCTCTGCGGTCTCTGCGCGAACCCGTTGCACCCCATCTCGACAGGCACTGCCTCGCAGGTTAACCCCATCCCCATGATCACCAAACTCCTGATCGCCAATCGCGGCGAGATTGCCTGCCGTATCATCCGCACCGCCCGCAGCATGGGCGTGGCCACGGTCGCGGTCTATTCGGATGCCGATGCCAAGGCGCTGCACGTGCGGCAAGCGGACGAGGCGGTGCATATCGGCCCCTCGCCCGCGGCCGAAAGCTATTTGGTGGGCGCAAAGATCATCGCGGCGGCCAAGCAAACCGGGGCAGATGCAATCCATCCGGGCTATGGCTTCCTCTCCGAGAACGCCGACTTCGCGCAGGCGGTGATCGACGCTGGCCTCATCTGGGTCGGCCCCAAGCCTGCCAGCATCCGCGCGATGGGCCTCAAAGACGCGGCCAAGACGCTGATGATGGCGGCGGGCGTTCCTGTCACTCCCGGCTATCTCGGCGCGGATCAATCGGTGGAGCGGTTGACCAAGGAGGCCGAGGCGATCGGTTATCCCGTGCTGATCAAGGCGGTCGCGGGCGGCGGCGGCAAGGGGATGCGCAAGGTCGATGCGCCCGCCGATTTCGCCGCGTCGCTGGAATCCTGCCGCCGCGAGGCCAAGGCCAGCTTCGGCAATGATGAAGTGCTGCTGGAGAAATGGATCACCTCGCCCCGCCATATCGAGGTGCAGGTGTTCGGCGACGCGCACGGCAACGTCGTCCACCTGTTCGAACGCGACTGCTCGCTCCAGCGCCGCCACCAGAAGGTGATCGAGGAAGCCCCCGCCCCCGGTATGGACCCCGCCACCCGCGAGGCGATCTGCACCGCCGCTGTGCGCGCCGCGAAAGCGGTCGATTACGAGGGCGCAGGGACGATCGAATTCATCGCCGACGCGTCGGACGGCCTGCGCGCCGACCGTATCTTCTTCATGGAGATGAACACCCGCCTTCAGGTGGAGCACCCCGTCACCGAGGAAATCACCGGGGTCGATCTGGTCGAATGGCAACTGCGCGTGGCGAGCGGAGAGCCGTTGCCCCTCGCCCAAGAGGAGCTGTCGATCAACGGCCACGCGATTGAAGCGCGGCTTTATGCTGAGGATCCGGGACGCGGGTTTTTGCCGAGCACGGGGCGGTTGGAGGTGCTCACCGACTTCTTCGGATTTGGGGTTCGAACCGATTTTGGTGTCGAGCAGGGCGATTTAGTTTCGTCTAACTACGACCCAATGATCGGCAAGCTGATTTGCCACGCTGACGAGCGTGATGAAGCAATTGAAGAGCTAAAGGAGACCTTGAATGAGCTTTGCGTTTGGCCAGTCAGAACGAACGCGGGGTTCCTTTTCAAATGCCTTGATCATTCATCCTTTGCGGCAGCCGAGGTCACGACCAGCTTCATAGAGACCAATTTCGATGAACTGATCCCGGCAACCGATCCATCTGAAATCACACTCGACACCGCACTCGGCCTTGAATTGCTCGAAACAGCTAAGTCCTTGGCAGATGTCTACAGCTTCAATGGTTCAAAGGAAATATTGGGCTTGCGTCTGAACTCGCATCCGCGAACGTCAGCGACGTTTGGAAGCGCGGGTTCCTCAGTCACGGTGGCTAAACCCGAATTTCCCGGATTGGACATATATTCGCGATTAGGTCGGCGAATTGAAGCGGGATGGTTAGTAAATGAAAGCGGCCAAACCTATTTCCTAAGCAAACGACACGACGGCACCGGCCAAGCCTCCGCCGCCGATGGCGCGATCCTTGCCCCCATGCCGGGCAAGGTCATCGCGGTCGATGTCAGCGAAGGCCAGACCGTCACCGCCGGGCAGCGGCTCATGGTGCTTGAGGCGATGAAGATGGAACACGCGCTTGCCGCACCCTTCGACGGGGTGATCGAGGGGCTCAGCGTCAGCGCGGGCGGACAGGTGCAGGTTGAGGCGGTGTTGTGCCGCGTGGTGCCACAATGATCCTCCCCTTCAGGGGAGGGGGACCACCGAAGGTGGTGGAGGGGACTCTCGACGGGGCGCGACGCTTGCGGCAAGTCCCCTCCGTCAGCCGCCTGCGGCGTCTGCCACCTCCCCCGGTGGGGGAGGATTGATGACCTGGGCCAAGGAACTCGAAGAACTGCGCGCCCGCCAGGCGCTGGCCGAACAGATGGGCGGCGCGGACAAGGTCGCACGTCAGCACTCTCGCGGCAAGATGGACGCGCTCGCGCGGCTCGATGGCTGGCCGGTGGCGGTGGTGGCGAGCGATCTGAGCTACCTCGGCGGATCGTGGGAGGCCAAGACCAGCGAGAAGGTCGAACGCTTCGTCAAACTGGCCGACCAGTTCCGCCTGCCGATCGTGCATCTGGTCGACAACCCCGGCTTCATGATCGGGCGCGAGGCGGAGATGGCGGGGACGATCCGTTACGGCGTCAATGCGATGAACGCGATCTACCGCGCCACCGTGCCGCTCGCCAGCATCGTCCTGCGCCGCGCCTATGGCATCGCGGGCAGCGCGATGAGCAATGCGGAAGCGTATCAATACCGCTATTGCTGGCCGTCAGGTGACTGGGGCTCGCTCCCCATCGCGGGCGGGCTGGAGGTGGCCTACAAGTCTGAACTGGAAGCCGCCGACGATCCGCAAGCCTTGCTGGAGGACATCCGCGAACGGCTCACCAAAGTCACCTCGCCCTTCCGCAGCGCTGAACGCTTCAATGTCGAGGACATCATCGACCCCCGCGACACCCGCCCGCTGCTGTGCGAATTTGCCGGGCTGGCGTGGAGGCGGTTGGGGGCGGACACCTGATCTTCGTCATTGCGAGCCGCAGGCGAAGCAATCTATGAACCAGTGTTGCGTTCAAGTGCGACAGCAGGTCATGGATTGCCGCGTCGCCTTCGGCTCCTCGCAATGACGAATTGACCTACTCCGCTGGCGTCCCACCCATCCCCGCCTCGGCATCGGACGGCCCGAACAGCTTGCCCTTTTCGCTCAGCAACACCAGCACCAGACAGGTCAGCCCGCTCGCCAGCAAGGCCAGCGCCAGCGGACGCGCGGTGCCATCGAAGGCATAGCCAATCGCCCCGCCCAGCAGCGCCGCCATGGTCATGCGCACAAACCCGTGGGCCGAACTCGCCGCGCCCGCGATGGCAAAAAACGGGTTCATCGCAATCGCGCCGAAATTGCTGCCGATAAAGCCGAGCAGCGCCATGTTGATCGCCATCAGCGGGACGAAGTGCCACAGCTGTTCGCCCGGCTGGAACGCGAAGATCACCTGCACGATGCTCACCGCGATAAAGGCAAACAACGCCGTGTGGCTTACCCGCCGCGCGCCGAACCGTTCGACGATGCGCGAATTTGACCAGCTCGCCAGCGCCATTGATCCCGCGCAAATGCCGAACACCAGCGGGAAAATGTCACCCGCGCCAAAGGTCTGGGTGATCAATTGCTGCGAGGAATTGATGAAGCCGAACAGCGCCCCGAACACCAGCGCACTGCCGAATACATAGCCAACCACGCTCGGCATCGCGAGCGCACTGGTCATATTGACCGCAATGTTGCGCGGGCGGATCGGCTGGCGGTTTTCCGGGGCCAGGCTTTCAGGCAGGCGAAAATACACCCATCCCGACATGCCCACGCCCGCCGCCGCCATCACACCAAAGATCGCGCGCCAATCGGCAACCATCAGGATCACTTCGCCAATCGACGGCGCAATGGCGGGCACCATCAGGAAGATGACGAAGATCACGCTCATCATCCGGGCCATCTTGTCGCCGCCCACGCGGTCACGGATGATCGCGGGCGGCAGCGCAATGATCCCGGCGGCGAAGAACCCCTGCGCCGCGCGCACGCCGATCAACGCGTCATAAGTCGGCGCAATCGCACTGGCGAGCGAGAGCACGACATAGACCGCAAGCGCCCCCAGCAGGATCGGTCGCCGCCCAAAACGGTCAGCCAGCGCGCCCGGCACCAGCGCGCCCATCCCGGCGGCGAGCAGATACACTCCGATCACGAATTGCCGGTCGTTGCCTGCAACCGCAAGGTCAGCCGCCAGCGCATCCAATGCGGGCAGAATCGCGTCGATCCCAAAGGCGTTGAGCGCCATCAGCATCGCCATCATCCACAACAGCTCGCGTTCACCCAAGGGCTTATGACGCGCCGTGCGGGCGGGGGTGGAAGGGGCGGGCGACGTAGCCATGCGGTGGCCTTTGCCAAGAGGTTTGCCCGAAGGCCACAGTTCTTTTCGCATATGCACAAAATGAGGCGCTGGTTGAAAATTTCCAGCAACAGTTCCTTCGCGGCGATGAAGGTTCTATTCCGGGTTGATGGAAAGTGATCCGCCTGCATCCCAAGGCGGCGCAGACGCGCCCGATGATCAGCCGGGCCTGCGCAAGATCATCCATGTCGATATGGACGCCTTCTTCGCCAGCGTTGAACAGCGCGACAATCCGGAATTGCGCGGGCTGCCGGTGGCGGTTGGCGGGGCCGGCGGGCGCGGGGTGGTGGCGGCCGCCAGTTACGAAGCGCGAAAGTTCGGGGTGAGGAGCGCGATGCCGTCTGTCACCGCGCAGCGCCTGTGCCCCGATCTCATTTTCGTGCGCCCGCGCTTTGATGCCTACAAGGAAGCCAGCCGCCAGATCCGCCGGGTGTTTGAACATTACACCCACCTTATCGAGCCGCTGAGTCTGGATGAGGCCTATCTCGATGTCACCGATGATCGCTTGGGCATCGGCAGCGCCACCCGCATCGCCATGCTGATCCGGCAGGAAATCCGCGCCAAGACCGGCCTGACCGCCAGCGCGGGGGTCAGCTACAACAAGTTCCTCGCCAAAATTGCCAGCGATCAGAACAAGCCCGATGGCCTGTGCGTGATCCGTCCCGGCGAAGGCGCGGCGTTTGTGGCGGGCTTGCCGATCCGGCGGTTCCACGGGGTCGGGCCGAAGGCGGAGGCAAAGATGCAGGCGCTTGGCATTGCCACTGGGGCGGATGTGGCGGGCAAGGACATCGCGTTTCTGCGGACGCATTTCGGCAGCATGGCCGATTACCTCTACCGCGCCGCACGCGGCATCGACCTGCGCGCCGTCGCCGCGCACCGCGTGCGCAAATCGGTCGGCGGGGAACGGACGTTCAGCGAGGATATCGGCAGCGGCGCGGCTTTGCGCGAAACGCTGGAGAATATCATCGCCATCGTGTGGGAACGCATCGAGGCATCGCAAGCGCGCGGGCGAACGGTGACGCTCAAGCTCAAATTCAGCGATTTTCGTACCATGACCCGCGCTGCGTCCGTGCCGCATTGGGTTTCCGGCCGGGAGGAGTTTGCCGCCCTCGCCCGCGCGTTGCTGGCGGCGGAATTGCCGCTGCCTCAGCCGATCCGGCTGATGGGGCTGACTTTGGGGAACCTTGAAGGGGCAGAAGAGAGCAAAGCGCCGCGCGACGAAGCGCAACTGTCGCTGCTTTAGCCGCGTTCCCCTATCCCCCGCGCGCGCCACGCCTCAATCCGGGCGCGGGTGATGCGGCCCAGCGGTTCGGGCAGCGAATGCGAAGGGAAGAACCGCGCCTCGATAATCTCGCGGCGATCGGGTTTGGGTCGTTGGTCACAGGTCGCGGCGAACAGGTGCGCGGTGTGCGGCGCGCCCGAAATGACCTCCTCGATCACCCCGATGGCTTCAATGCGCGCCAGTGTGATGCCAATTTCCTCGCACACCTCGCGGTGCGCTGCGGCAAACGGGTCTTCCCCCGGTTTCAGCCCACCGCCGGGCAGCCCCCACACTTCCGGGCCATAAGAATGTTTGAGCAGCAGCACATCGCCGTTCAGATTGGTGATGATGACGCTGACCCCCGCAATCGGCGCGCCGCGCCAGCGCCGCCAATAATGCCTGACAAGGTGCGCCAGCGGCAGCAGGGCGCGGTGCAGCGGAGCGGGAAGGACATGGGGCATCATGCAAACACAGTAATTGGAATGTCGCCGCGTTCCTGCGCGCCGCGCAGCAACCGCGCAATCGGCAAATCATGCTCGCCGCGCAGCGCCGCATCAAACACCGCGCGCTTATCCGCCGCCCCGCCAAGGGTGAACACAATCGCGTCGGTATCCAGCAGCGCGGGCATGGTCAGCGTGATCCGGTCAAACGGCGCATTTGCGGGGAGCGGGTCAGGCGTCAGGCGGCGGATGGCCAGCGGATCATCAAGCTGCGGGTTGGTGTTGGGGAACAGCGAAGCGATGTGCCCGTCCGCCCCCATGCCCAGCCATGTCAGCGCGAAATGCGGCGGCACGGCATCCTCAGCCAAGGCGGCGATGTGCGCGCCAACGGGTTCGATCAGCGCGCGGATCTTTCCGGTGTTCGATGCTTCGTGATCCTCCGGCACGATCCGGTCGTCATTCGGCCAGACCGACAGCCCCGCCCAATCGATGCTGCCTGCATGGCGCGCGATCAGGTCTGTCAGGATCGGAAACGGAGTCGATCCGCCGGGAATCGTGATCGCGGGCGTTGATCCGGCGGTGCCAAGATAGCGTGCCAGCCAATCGGCAATCGCGCGCGTATCGGCATTTTCGATGATAGTGATGTTGGGCATGGGCCTGCATATAGCAAAAGGGCTGCTCCCGGATAACCGGAAACAGCCCGCTTGTAGCAATCGGCCGCGATTACGCCAGCAACGATGTCAGGAACCACACCCGCTGTTCGGCCATATCGGTCCAGCCGTCGAGCAGTCCCTCAGTCGCATTATCGCCAACCTGCTCGGCAAGGGACTTCATCGCCTTGAGCTGTGCGATCAAGGCAGCGTTATCATCGCGTAGTTCTGCGATCATGTCTTCGGCTGACAGCGCGACCTTATCCTGATCTTTGACGTTGGTATGCCGCGCCATTGCGCCCAGCGATGTCAGCGTGTGGGCATCAAGTTTGCGCACGCGTTCGGCAATCAGATCGATCTGATCGCGGATTTCCAGCGCCTGTTCATCGAACAACAGGTGCAAGTCGCGGAAACGCGGGCCTTTGACATGCCAATGGAAATGCTTGGTCTTGATGAAAAGCGCGAAGTGATCAGCCAGCAGCCCGTTAAGTTCGGCAATCAAGGCGGCTTTCGAATTGGTTGCGGGTTCGGTCATGCAATTCTCCGTCATTTGTGTGCGTGCAGCGACAGACTGCTGATGGTGAACCCAATATAGCGCCTTAACCGGCATTTGGTTAGGGGAGATTGTAATTCGCAATAATCGCATAAAGCGATCATAATGGCGCGAAACGAGCGTTCAAACCGATCAATAGCGCCGCAACAATCAGGCCAGCGGTCAGCCCCAACCGTAACGGGCGCAGCGGCCAGCGCGCCAGCCCCGCCGCCCCCACTCCCCAGCCCAGCGCCACCGCCGCCGCTCCGCCCAGCGCGCCGCCCAACCCGGTGGCGGCAGGCAGATTGGCCCACGCCGCCAGCGCAAACACCACGAACCGCGCGCCGTCGCCAATATGGCGCGCCAGCAGCACGATGGCGATGGCGCCAATCGAACGGGTGGGTTCTTGCGGCGGCTTCACCCGCACCGGCCAGGCGAGTTCCAGCGCGGCCAGCCCCAGCGCAAGGGCGACCAGCATCTGCGCCGCGCGGTGCGGCAGCAGCGCGGCAAGTTCTGCCCCGACCCACGCCATCACCGCCGCGCTGATCGTCGCCATCATGACGCCGATCACCAGCAAGGGCGCACTGCGCTCCAACGCATCGGCCAGTTGCGCAACCAACCATTGATCGCGCCCGCCCAGCGCCAGCGCGAACACCAGCAGCAACGCGAGCAGAAAACCGTCCATGGCCTAGGGCCCGTTCCCTAAGCCGTCCAAGGCCCCGTAATTGCCAGCGTGGCGGTAGGGGAATAGGCATTGACGAACAGCCACTTACCATCGGGTGAGAAGCACGCGCCCGCCGGTTCGGTCTGGATGCGCAGCCGCGCAAATTCATAGGCGCGGCCCTGCGGCGTAACCCCGCGCAGGTGATTGTCTACGACGTCGGTATATTGATCTTCGCACACGATCAAGTGGCCATTGGGGGCAACCGTCAGATTGTCGCCAAAATTGAACTGATCGGTGCTTTCGCTTTCGAAGAACAGTTCAACCCTATCGGGTGCGCCCGTCAGCCCCGGTGTCAATTTGAAGATCTGGCCCAATTCCTTGGCACCGCCGCTGGTGGCGCAGGCGAACACTTCGCCCGTGCCCATGTGCAGCCCTTCGCCGCGCGCGATCAGCGCTGCGCCCTTGGCTACCGCGCGCTGGCGCAGATCATCCTTGGGGGCTTCCACGTCGTCGAGATCGACCCAGCTTACCCGCATCGGCTGACCCACCACCATCGTGGGCGCGTTGCCAAAACTTGACCAGTTGCGCGTATCGGCCAGCCCGTCGATCACCATCGCCTGCAACCGCCCGCCTTCGGCCAGCTTGCCCGCAACCTTTGGCACGAAACGATAGAGCACCCCGTCGTCGCGGTCTTCGGTCATGTAGACGATGCCGGTCGCCGGATCGACGGCGGCGGCTTCGTGGTTGAAACGGCCCATCGCGGTGAGCGGCACGGCGTCCACCAACCCGGGCGCGGCAGCAGGAACTTCGAACACCCAACCGTGATTGCGCTCCAGCCCGTCACCATAACGCTGACCCGGCCCGGTCGGCGCTTCTTCGCACGAAAGCCAGGTGCCCCACGGCGTCACCCCGCCCGAACAATTGCGGATCGTCCCACCCAGACTGCGGAACTGGCGTTTGACCGCCAGTGTCGCCGCGTCGAGCACGATGGTGGTGGTGCCGCCCGGCACGAACACGCCATTACGCTTGCCAAACCCCTTGCCAATCGGGCCGCCTGCGTCATGATGCGGCTGCAATTCGTGGTTGCGCACCAGTGCGATCTCGCCGTTCCCGATATCGAAACAGCCCATCCCGTCGGCGCGGTCGGGCACGGTGCCGCCGTCGTCCATTCTATCACCCAGCCGCGATACCACGCGGTAGGAGAACCCTTCGGGCAGATCGAGCAACCCTTCCGGATCGGGCAACAGCGCGCCATAACCGCCAAACCCGCTGCCTGCCGCGACGGCGCGGGATTTGCCTGCGGGTGCGCTGCGGTTCGTGCAGCCGCTGGCTGCCAGCGCGGCAAAGGCAGAGGCGGTCGCGCCAAGAAAGCGGCGACGGTCGGGCGTGATCGTGAAGGGGATGGTCATGCCCCTGCTTACTGCCCTGCCTTCAGTAAGCCAAGAATTTCGTCCCACCGCGCATATTTGAAATTCTGCGCAGCGGGCGGGTTGATCCCGTCTTGCGCGATGAAGATGCCGCCGGGGAAATCCGGGCCGAAATCGCGGTTGTCGACTTCAATCCCGTCGGTTTCCTCGGTGCTGCCAAACGTGCCCGCAGCAATGCGGAACCGGCCCACCGGGGTCATATCGGGCAGGCGGAACACGGCGTAGGCATTGTCGCCCTGCGATGACGCCACCAGATAGCCGCCGTTGTCGCCTTCGGGCGCGATGGCGAGGCCTTCAAGATCGGCGACCAGAAGTTTGTTGTCGACCGGTGCGACCATGCGTTTGGCCCCGGTGGTCATGTCAATCGCCCAGATCCCGGCCACTTCTTCGCCGATATACAGCGTGCCGGTGCGCGGATCGGCGATGCAGCCTTCGGGCTGGCTCGCCACGGTGGCAAGCGTGGTGGTGGCCCCGGCAAAGCCCGCTGCGCCGCGCGTGATGATGGTGCGGTAGATGATGCCGTTCTTGGGGGCGCTGAACACCGCTACATCGGCGCTGCGGGCAGGTTTGGCGATGCAGATGCCATAGCCCTCACCCGGCCCCACCGCGATCTGGCCCGCCGGGGTCAGAGCAGCGGTTTCGGGGTCAAGCAGCGCGAGGAACAGCCGCGCCGTCGCCAGATCGCTGCGGTCGCTGGCGATAACCAGGATCGTTCCGTCCGCCAGATCGACCAGATCGACATTGTTCAGCCCCGGCGCGGGCATGAAACTCTTCTGCGCGCCTTTCAGATCATAGACATACAGCCCGCCCTTCTTGTCGGTGCCGACAATCAGGCTGGCTGCGGGGTTGGCCGGGTTGCGCCAGATCGCCGGATCATCGGCGGCATCCGCGTTCGATGTGCCGACGGGGACGGTCTCCGCCACTGCGGTGACAGTCACCGCCGGATCACCGATGATCGGGGGCACTGTCGCACAGGCAGCAGCGATTCCGAGCGTCAGCAGTGCGAAGCCATGAAAGGGGCGGATCATCAGAACGCATACCTCGCCACGATCTGGAACACCGGCCCGGCGCGTTCGCTTTCCAGCTCGAACTCATCGAAATCGCGGTCAAACTGTTCCTGCACCGTGTTGAACTTGTTGAAATCTTCATCCTTGGTGCTGTCGAGCAGGTTTGATCCCACCGCGCGGATGGTCAGGCTGTCACCGAACCGCTTTTCGACGAAGATTTCAAGGTCGGCGCCGTAGCGGGTGAAGACTTCCTCACCCACCACACGGCCAAAGGCTTCGCCCTGCTTGCGATAGGTCACGCCGAACGCCGCGCCGAAATCGGGCAGGTTCTGGATCGCCCCGAAATTGTAGACATATTTGGATTGGTCGTTGAAGCGGCGCTTGCCGAATTCGTCGCTGATGCTGCTATCGAGCAGCGCGAGGTTGCCGAACACCCCGGTGTCGGGCAGGCCGGCAAAGGCGAGGCTGAACGAGGCGTCGAATTCGATCCCGTAAACTTCGCCGCTGCCGGTGTTGCGCGGGGTGAACACGAACGTGCCCGGCCCTTCCGACCCTTCGACCGGTGCGCCGCCTGCATCGAGCACGGTGGCGATTTCGGTGAGGTTGGACACGTCGCGGTAGAACAGGTTGACGCCCACCACCCCGGTTTTGCCGATCTTGTGTTCGTAACCCAGATCGCCGCCCCATGCCGTTTCCGGCAGCAACAGCGGATTACCGAGGAAGTCATTGTCGCCCAGCTCCGCTTCCAGCAGGCTCGGAACCAGAAAGTCGAAACGCGGGCGGCGCAGCGTGCGTGCGCCTGACAGGGTGACACGGCCATCGCCCAATTCATATTTGAGCGAGGCTGACGGCAGGAACTTGTCGTAATCGCTGGTGATTTCAGGCGCACCCGGCGTGCCAAGATCGGCGATGCGCACATCGGTGTTTTCCCAGCGGATCCCGACTTCGAAGGTGAGGTTATCATACTCGCCTTCGACCAGCGCATAGAGATCCTTGCGTTTCTCCTCGATCCGCGTGATCGTTGCATCGAGCGGCGGGAAGGTGGCAGGCGCGAATTCGCCCGGATTGCGGGTGAACTGATCATACCCTTCGCGGTCAGCCGCGGTCAGGTTGAAACGGCTGCGCACCGCCTGCAGGTTGGTGTCGCGATCCTTGTCCTGCCAGAACCCGCCGATGGCAAATTCCAGGTTGTCGTTCAGTTCGAATAAGTGTTCGAGATTGACGAAAACCTCCGTGTCCTCAATGTCGAGCACCTGAAGATCGCCGGTAAAGCGCGGGGTTGAACGGTCGAAATCGACTTCGAATTCAAACTCGTCCTGAAAATCGGTGAAATTGGCGTAGCCAACCCGCAACTGGGTTTCGCCAAGGCTCCATTCATGGTCGAGCTTTCCGATCACTGACCAGCTTTCGGTGGTGATATCATTGACGTTGGCATTGTCGGTCAAAAGGTTGCCGGGATTGGCCGTGCGCACCGGGCCGTTGATCGCGGTCGGATCGTCATATTCGAACGAGCGTTCATCCTCAGTGCGTTCGGTGCGCACGAAATTGCCGAGGATTTCGAACTCGGTGGTCTCGGTCTCGATCCCCCAGCTGGCGTTGAAAGCATAATCGGTGCCGTCGCGGGTATCGGTCTGGTCTTCGCGGTTATCGAAGTCGTCGGTGCGGAAATTGGGGTTGTTTTCAGGCGAGTCGGTGAACCGCAAGCTCGACTTTTCCTTGGGGTTGTAACGCCCCTGCACGTTCGCCCCGATCAGCACGCGCCCCCCAGCCAATTCGCCGCCGTAATAAAACCCGCCCGAAGGCTTGAATTCGCCATCGTCGAACAACAGTCCGCCCGCGCGCACATAGCCGCCATCAAGCGAGAACCCGTCGCGCAGCTTGATATTGAGCGATCCTGCCACCGCATCGCCGGTGCGCCGCGCCGATGACGAGCGCACGATTTCGACCTGTTCGATCAATTCGGCCGGGATGCGGTCGAGGAAGAACGAACGGTCGGCTTGGCCGCCGGGCACCCGTTCGCCATTGATCAGTATCTGGGTATAGCCCGGATCAAGCCCGCGCAGCCGCGCGCCATCGCTTTCGATCACGTCCGACAGGAAGGTCACGCCCGGAACGCGCTTCAACGCATCGCCAGCGGTCAACGGTTCGAAGCGTTGGAAATATTCTTCATCATAGACCAGAATCGGCTCGGCAGAATCGCTGCGGTTGCGAAAACCGATGCTCCCTTGCACCACGATTTCCTTGGCGGTCTGGATGCGGTCATTCTCGCTCTCGTCAGTTGCGGCCAAGGCTCCGCCCGATTGCAGCGCAGCGGCGGTCGCCTGCGGATCAGCAGTGTTGGCAAAGGCAGGCGCGGCCAAACCGATTGCGAGCGCCGCAACCGCGCTGCCGACGAGAAATTGGGTGCGAATCATGTGGTATTTCCCCTGTGCTGGCCCGACCTGGGGCCGCTTCCGGGGACGCGCTTAACCGCGCGCAATGACAGACACGCGACCACGCAATGACGGATCAATGACATGATGCAATGTTGCGCCATTGCCGCAATGAGAAATGTGGCGCGAAGCAGGTGATGCAAGTTTGCAACGCAATAAATGGAATGCGGGTGCCACCCGGCGCAAAACAATTGTGCAAGTGCGAACATTCTGGCAGGCCATGAATGCGCCGTGACGGATGCCCGCTCAAAAGAACAAGAGGCTCCGCGCAGCACGCAGGTGGAACGATCCAACCCTCTCTATGGAGCGTTCCTTATGTCTATTCGTTTTGCCTCGGCTGCTTCGGCCGTCGCTCTCGTCGCCTGTCTTTCCACTCCCGCCTTTGCCGGAGAAGCGCAAGACGCCGATGTCGGCCCCGTTCTTGAAATCGCTGACGGCCAAAGCCAAGCGGCTGCCGGCTCGCTGCGCGCGATCGAGCCGATTGACCTTGCCACCGCCAGCCACGCTGATGATGCCGAACCGGCAATCACCGTTTCGGGCAGCGCCACGCTGACATCGGATTATCGGTTTCGCGGCGTGTCCCAAACCGATGAAGGCATGGCCATCCAGGGCGGCTTTACCATCGCCCACGAAAGCGGCCTGTATGTCAGCACCTGGGGTTCTAGCCTCGCCGGATGGGGGACGTTTGGCGGCGCCAATATGGAGCTTGATCTGATCGCCGGTTATGCCTTCAGCGCGGGCAACGCCAATTTCGATCTGGGGCTTACCTGGTTCATGTATCCTGAAGGCGCGGACACCAGCGATTTCGCCGAACTTTATGCCAGTGTCTCGGGTGATATCGGCCCGCTATCGCTGACCGCAGGGGTCGCCTACGCGCCGTCGCAAGAGGCGCTGGGCAAGGTGTTCCTGACCGGAGCCGCGGCCGCCGCCGATATCCCGGATGATCCGGGCGACAAGGAAGACAACCTCTACCTGTATGGCGACGCGGCCTATGGCATTTCCGGCACGCCGGTCACACTGAATGCCCATATTGGTTATTCGGATGGCAATGCCGGGCTTGGCCCCAACGGCACCAGCATCGCTCCGACCGGCACCTATTTCGATTGGTCGCTGGGCATTGATGTTGTGCCGGTTGAAGGGCTGACGCTGTCGGTCGCCTATATCGATACCGACATCTCGGCTGCCGACAGCGCATTTCTGCTGCCCAATTTTTCCAAACTGAACGGCGGCAAGATCGCTGATGCGACCATAGTGTTCTCGGTCACGGCTGCGTTCTGATCGCAGGCACAATTGCTGGCATGAAGGGGCGCTCTGCCAGGTTGGCAGGGCGCCCCTTTACTTTGGCCCCGCACTTGCCGATAGGTTTCTCCCGACAACTGATAACAGGCGTGCAGGAGAGAGACGATGAAGCGGATTGCGGTTCTGGCAGCGGGCTGCGCTGCGCTGGCATTGACCCCGGTGGCCGAAGCTGAGGCCAAAAGCCGCTACGAAGCCAGCATCACCCGCACCACTTTCGGCATCCCGCATATCGCCGCCGATACCTGGCAGGGGGTCGGATACGGGGTCGCCTATGCCTATGCCGAAGATAACCTGTGCCTGCTGGCCGAGGAATTCGCGACCGTAGCCGGAACGCGATCGCAGCATTTCGGGCCGGAAGCCAAGGCAGTGCTGGGCTTTCAGGAGGTCGACAACCTCTCCTCCGACGTGTTCTTCCGCGCGATGATTGATCTGCCGATGCTGCGCGAAGGCGCAAAATCGCAAGGCCGTGAGGCGCTGTTGCTAGCCGAGGGCTATGTCGCGGGCTACAACCGTTTCCTGAAAGACGCTGGCGCGGAAGGTGTGCCCGCCGATTGCCGGGGCAAGGCCTGGGTGCAGCCGATCACGCTTGATGATGTGCTGCGCCTCACCGAAAAACAGATGCTGCTGGCAAGTTCGCTGGCGCTGGCGTCGGGCATCGCCAATGCCGCGCCTCCGGGCAAGGCGCTTGCGCGGTTCGATCAGACGCTTCCGCGCGCGGACGAGCTGGGACTGGGCAGCAATGGCTGGGCGTTCGGCGGCGATGCCACTTCGGATGGGCGAGGCTTCCTGATCGGCAATCCGCATTTCCCGTGGAACGGGCCAAGCCGGTTCTGGCAGATGCACGTCAGCGGCCCTGATGGTTATGACGCGATGGGGGTGGGCATTGCCGGTTCGCCGATCCCGACGCTGGGTTTCAACCGCGATGTCGCCTGGACGCACACCGTCACCGCCGCGCGGCATTTCACGCTTTTTGCGCTGACGCTCGATCCGGCTGATCCGACGCGCTATATGGTCGATGGTGAAAGCGAGGCGATGACCCCGCTTACCGTGACCGTGCCGATGCCCGATGGCGCGCCGGACGTGACCCGCACGCTCTATTCCACCCGCCACGGCCCCGTATTCGTCGCCCCGCAATCGGGTGTAACGTGGAGCGCGACCAGCGCCTTTGCCATGAAGGATGCCAATCGCGGCAATATGCGCGCGATCGACACCTGGCTGCGGATCGGTCAGGCGAAAAGCGTGGGCGAGATCAACGCTGCGGTGAGCGAAACGCTCGGCATTCCGTGGGTCAACACCATCGCGGCGGATCGCCACGGCGATGCTCTGCACGCCGATGTGACCGCCGTTCCCAATGTTTCGGCGGAGAAAATCGCCGCCTGTTCCACCCCGATTTCCGGGCTGTTCGCCTCGCTCGCCACGCTGCTCGACGGCACGCGCGCGGAATGTGATTGGGACGTGGCCCCCGGCACCCCCGAACCGGGACTGATGCCCGCCAGCGATCAGGCCTCCACCATCGCCCGCGAATACCTCACCAACTCCAACAACAGCTACTGGCTGAGCAATCCGCGTATGCCGCACGCCGCGCTTTCGCCAATCCTTGGCGGCCATGCCAGCGAGCTGACCTTGCGTGTGCGGTCGAACTTCACTGAAACCGAGGCGCTGCTGGCAGCGGGCAAGGTTGACCGGGCGCGGGCCAAGGCGATGGTGTTCGCCAACAAGACGCTGGCCGCTGATATGACGCTGGAACCGCTGCTGGCGCTGTGCGCGGACGCTGCCGAGCCATCACGCGGCTGCACCGCGCTGGCGGGCTGGGATCGCCGCTATGAAGCGTCCAGCAAGGGCGCGGCGCTGTTCCGCGCGTTCTGGGCCAAGGCTGCACGCATCCCCGGATTGTGGGCGGTGCCGTTCGATGCCGCCGATCCAGTGAACACCCCGCGCGATCTCAACACCGCGGCCATCGGTGACAAGCTGCTGGCCGCGCTGGGTGATGCGGTGGCCGAACTTGATGCCGCCGGGATTGCGCTCGATGCCGAATGGGGCAGCGTGCAACAGTGGCGGGCCGGCGATCAGCCCATCGCCATCCACGGCGGCCCCGGCACCGCAGGCGTGCTCAATTATCAGGACGCGCGGCCTGCACCCGGCGGCGGATTGGTGCCGGTGCACGGAACCAGCTATATCCAGATCGTAGGGTTTGATGATGCTGGCCCGGTGGTCGACGCGATCCTCAGCTACAGCCAGTCGACCGACCCGGCCTCCGCGCACTTCACCGATCAGACCAGCGCCTACGCCGCCAAGGCCTGGCACCGCCTGCCGTTCCACGCCGATGACATCGCAGCGCAAACCATCACCCCGGCCAAGCGAATAGCGGAGTAGGTATAGGGCGCAGAATTCAGCTGATCACAAATTGGCCCAGTCGATTGGCTGATGCCGGTCAAGCCGCCGCGATTGATCGGCCAGCGGATATTTCAGCCCTGATGCACAATTGAACAGCAGAACCTCCTCATCCGCGCTGACCAGGCCATCGCGCAGCGCCTTTTCATAGGCCGCAAGCGTCGCCCCGCCTTCCGGGCAAAGCAGCGTGCCATCATCGCGGGCGACCGCCGATACCGCGTCTTCGATGGCAGCATCGGACACGGCAATCGCAAACCCGCCGCTTTCGCGCACCGCGTCAAGGATCAGGAAATCGCCCACCGCCTGCGGCACACGAATGCCTGCGGCGACGGTGGCCGGATCATCCCAGCGCACCGCGTGGCGTTCCCCCTGCTCATAGGCGCGCACCATCGGCGCGCAGCCTTCGGCCTGCACCGCCACCATGCGCGGACGTTCGGGGCCGATCAGGCCAATCGCTTCGAGTTCGGCAAAGGCTTTCCACATCCCGATCATTCCGGTGCCGCCCCCGGTCGGATAAAAGATCACATCGGGCACCCGCCAGCCGAGCTGTTCGACCAGTTCCAGCCCCATCGTCTTCTTGCCTTCGATCCGGTAGGGTTCTTTCAGCGTCGAAAGATCAAACCACCCCTGCGCGTCCTTGCCTGCCGCAACCAGCTTGCCGCAATCATCGATCTGGCCGTTGACCCGGTAAACCCGCGCGCCGTATGCCGCGATTTCGCGGATGTTGATTTCGGGCGTTTCTTCGGGGGCAAAGATCACCGCCTCAATTCCCCCCGCCGCTGCATAGGCCGCCGCAGCCGCGCCGGCATTGCCATTGGTGGGCATGGCGATCCTGGCAATCCCCAGCTCCTTGGCCATGGACAGCGCCAGTGCCAGCCCGCGCGCCTTGAACGATCCGGTCGGCAGGCGGCCTTCATCCTTGACCAGCACCGCCCGTGCGCCCAGCCGCGCCGCCGTGCGTGCAAGCCGCAGGATCGGGGTGGCGACTTCGCCCAGTTCAAGGCGATTGGAAAAATCCGCCAAAGGCAGCAATTCGCGCCATTTCCACAGCGTCGCCGGGCGCGCGGCAAAGGTTTCCCGCGTCACCGCTGCGCGCAGGGCATCGAGGTCATAGCGCACCAGCAGCGGCCGTCCGGCTGGCGACAATCCGTGGATCTGGCCAGCCTCATGCCGTGTGCCGGTGAGCCCGCATTCAAGATGGCTGACAAAATACTCGCGCGGGGTGGTCATCGGAAACCTTCCAATTCTGATTGGCCGGAACTGACAGCATAGCCTACGTGCGCCTGCGCTCGATTGGGCAACCTGCCGAAATCGGAGGTGGCGGAGACGCCGCCCGCCCTATTCGGTGTCCTTCCAGCCCCAGGCGAGGCGGCAGGGAAGGATGTTCAGCAATTCAAAGCCGCTGTCGACCCGATCAAAATACTGCGCGGTCAGGTTCTGGGCCGATTTGCTGAACTGATAGGTAAGGAACGCCCCGCCCGGCCGGATGGCGCGATGGGTGGCTGCGGCAATGCAGGGGCCAAGCCCGTCTGGCAGAGTGGAAAATGGCAGGCCCGACAGGATATAATCGGCTTGGTCGTGGCCATGCGCGCGGATGATCTCCTCCACATCCTTCGCTGAACCATGGACGGCAATGAAGCGGCTGTCGCTGATGGTGCGATTGAGATAGTCGATGAACAGTTTGTTGGTATCGATGACGATCAAGGTTCCATCGCGCCGCAGCTTGTCGAGCACCGGGCGGCAGAAGGTGCCCACGCCGGGGCCATATTCAACGAACAGCTTGCAGCGGCCCCAATCGACGGGCCCAAGCATCTTCCTGATCGTGAAGCGGGACGACGGGATGATCGAACCGACCATCACCGGATGCTCCAGAAAACCTTGGAAAAAGACACCCCATGGCCCGAAGAATTTCCGCAATTTCTGCTTCCACCGCGTAGCTCTGCGCTCTTGCGAAACCTCATAACCGGCCATTATCAATCAGCACCCCTCGCCATACCCCCACCGCGAGGGACAATCAGCACAAGCGCGGAATCGCAAACTCGCTGCCACTTTGCAAGGCATTCCCCAAAGGGCGCGCAGTTGCGGCTGTTTCCGCCGACTTACTCTGAAGGTGGAGCGGTGAAGGGAAGCCAATAGGCCGCACAAGCAATTGAATTCAATTCAGTATTTAAAATGAGAAAATTCAAAGGCCTCCAATCTGGCCCCCAGCACTCCGCGCTTCTGTGGATAAAGGCGGGACTTTGGTAGACCACCGCGCCCATCTTGAAGGTTGGCATTTAGCGCTCCCCGCGATGGTTGTCATGGCCAGTGACAGCCATCCTTGGCCACGCGCTTACTCCTCGGTCACGAACCGAGCAGTCTTTCGGCAAGGAGCGTCCTGAAGTCGCGCCTTGCGTCTGCGACCAGATGGACGACGACAGCCTCGGCTTGGTCAACCCGTTCGACTGAGTAGATAATCCGGTACGGAGCCTGGGAGAGTTGGCGGTAGGCTGAGATACCAAGCGCTTCGAGCTCGGGAGGCACCGGCCCCTTGCGCGGATAATCCGGAAGGGTTTGGATCAAAGCAACGAGTTGGTCGAGCAGCGCATCAGCGCCGTCGGGACCGCTATCGCCGCGCTGCTTACGCCGTCTGGTCCATATGCCGCGCAGATCCTGCTCCGCGCTGCGGGTCAACACAACTTTCACACCGGGGCCGGGCATTTAGTCGGCAGTTTGGCAAATGCGGTCCGCTAGTCCTTCGACCGGCGCAAGCCGTCCTGCTGCGACATCGGCCTGGCTCATGGCGAGCAACTTCAGGAGCGCGAGCGTCTCCTGCGCTTGCTCGAAGCTCCCGATATCCTGCAAAACGGCCTTTGCTTCACCATTCTGGGTGATGATCATCGGCGGCCCGCCTTCGCTCAGTTCTCGCATGATTTCGGCGCTGTGCGCTTTGAGATAGCTGACAGGCTTGACGCGGTGTTCGATCTTCATGATGACCTTTGTGGGCTGAATTCAGTCTGAATATAGTCCAGAAGAACGTCTTTGGGAAGGGCACAGACCGCTTGCCGCCTTGTGTTCCGCGCAGCCCCCGCTGCATCAGGCAGTGACATCTCTATCTAGCGGAAATAGTGTCTTGTCTAAATTGCAGAGACACTTTGGGTGAAAGTCACCCGCCTATGAGTTGAGCGGGTTTGCGCCGATCCGCAGGAAACTCACTTCCCGATAACTCTCAGTTTTAGCGTGGTGTTTCACGGCATTTTCGCGGGTCGCAGAAGATTTGCGGATTTTGGCGCAATCGGTCAGCGCCTTGCCGTTTTGATCGGCACGACCTCGGCCCCTTCTCGCAGCTCATCGAGGTAGTCACTCCACCATTGCGCCATCTTCACGCGCTCCTTCCAGTGTGCGCCACGATGGTAGGCGGCGCGGACTTTGTCGCTATCGCCGTGGGCCAAGGCGCGCTCGATTGCGTCGGGGTTCCACTTCCCACTTTCGTTGAGCAGGGTGGACGCCATCGCACGGAAGCCGTGGGCAGTCATTTCGTCGGTGGTGTAGCCGAGGCGGCGCAGGCCAGCGTTTATCGTGTTGTCGCTCATTGGACGCCTGCGTGTGCGGACGGACGGGAACACATAGCCAGCAGGACCGGTCAGCCGTTTAGCCTCATCCAGGATCGCAATGGCCTGACGTGAGAGCGGGACGAGGTGAACCTTACGCATCTTAGTTTTGCTGGCCGGGATAGTCCACAAAGCGTCATTGAAGTCGATTTCGCTCCATTCGGCATGGCGGAGCTCACCCGGCCTGACGAACACATGCGGAGCTAGTTGCATTGCCAGCTTGGTGATCGGTTGGCCTTCATAACCATCGATCGCCCTGAGCAATTCCCCAGCCCCGGCAGGATCGAGAACCGCACCATAATGCGTCACGGTCGGGTTCATCAGTGCACCCCTCAAATCACGTGTGGGATCGGATTTGAGGCGCGCTGTTGCGACTGCATACCGGAAGACCGAGCCCGCCAGCTGCAAAGTTCGCTTGGCGCTCTCCAGCTTGCCTTTGCTTTCGATCCGGCGAACGGCTGTCAGGATGTCGGCAGGCTCGATGTTGGCAATCGGCAAATTGCCAATCGAGCTGTTGAGCACTGACAATAGGTATTCGCAGCGCTTCGCCGTAGCAGGTGCCCAGGCACGCGAACCATCGTGTTTGCGCTTCTCGCAGAACTCAGCGGCGATGCACGCAAAGGTATTTTCGGCACCGAGCTTCGCACGCGCCTTCTCACGCTGTTTTTCGCGCGAAGGATCCTTTCCCTGCGCTAGCTGCTCTCGCGCCGCATCGCGCCTTCTACGGGCTTCTGCGAGTCCGATTTCCGGGTAGGTTCCGAGCCCCAGTTTCTTCTCGCGCCCATCAACGCGGTACTTCATCCGCCACAATCTGCCGCCACTTGGCTGAACCAAAAGGAAGAGTCCTAACGAATCGCCCAATTTGTAGGCTTTCGTCTTGGGTTTAGCCTTGCGAATTGCAACGTCTGTTAGCGACATATTTTCCGACCCTTATCCGGTACATGGCCCCCAGATTGAGGGCCACTCGAATCGGCGGAAACCTGTATGGCCCCCAATGTGGCCCCCAAATCAGCGAGATTTAACGAGACCAAGCGGGCAAATGCAGAACAATCGAACGCCAAAAACCATCAGATTCCCAATGTTTTTATAGCGCTTCCGGGATGTTTTGGGAAGGCGTCGCTGGAGCGGGTGAAGGGAATCGAACCCTCGTCGTCAGCTTGGGAAGCTGCTGCTCTACCATTGAGCTACACCCGCATTACCGGCGGCGCGGGGCGATTGTTTCATGTGAAACATCGATCAAGCCGGGGTCAAGGCACCGCTAGCGGGGGTCAAGCCCCCCCTTGGGCGGGGCGAGCCACTGCCACGAATCCGGGCGACTGGTCAATAGTTGTTCTGACCACGGGTCAGTAGCACGCGGCGCTTGCTCCTCCCGCCGCACCCGCGCAGGCCGCCGCACCCTTGCCAGCATCGGCCTGTAGCGCCATTGAGGGGGCAGAGACAGGAGACCCCAATCCATGCGCCAGATCGATCATTTCATTGTCGGCACCAGCCCCGCTGTTACCCGTAAACACCAAATCTGGAACCCGTCGATCGGCGAGGTTCAGGCCGAGGTCGCGCTCGGCGATGCGGCCCTGCTTGCCCGCGCGGTGGAAACCGCCAAGCGCGTGCAGCCCGGTTGGGCCGCCACCAACCCGCAGCGCCGCGCGCGGGTGATGTTCGCCTTCAAGCAGCTGATCGAAGCCAATATGCAGAGCCTTGCCGAACTGCTTTCATCAGAGCACGGCAAGGTGATCGACGATGCCAAGGGCGATATCCAGCGCGGGCTGGAAGTGATCGAATATGCCTGCGGGATCCCGCAAGTGCTCAAAGGCGAATATACCCACGGTGCCGGGCCGGGGATCGATGTCTACTCTATCCGTCAGCCGCTGGGCATTGGAGCGGGCATTACCCCGTTCAATTTCCCGGCGATGATCCCGATGTGGATGTTCGGCATGGCCTGCGCGGCGGGTAATGCCTTCATCCTGAAGCCTTCGGAACGCGACCCATCCGTGCCGGTGCGGCTGGCCGAACTGTTCCTTGAGGCGGGCGCGCCTGAAGGCCTGTTGCAGGTCGTCCACGGCGACAAGGAAATGGTCGATGCGATCATCGATCACCCTGATATCGCGGCGATCAGCTTCGTCGGAAGCTCTGACATTGCGCAATATATCTATGGCCGCGGCACCGCCTTGGGCAAGCGGGTGCAGGCGTTTGGCGGGGCGAAGAACCACGGGATCGTGATGCCCGATGCCGATCTGGATCAGGTGGTCAACGACCTTGCAGGCGCGGCGTTTGGTTCGGCGGGCGAACGTTGCATGGCGCTGCCGGTGGTGGTGCCGGTGGGAGAGGACACCGCCAATGCCTTGCGCGAAAAGCTGATCCCCGCGATCCACGCGCTGCGCATCGGTGTCTCCAACGATCCCGATGCGCATTACGGCCCGGTGGTCACGCCCGAACACAAGGCGCGGGTTGAACAGTGGATCACCACCGCAGAGGATGAAGGCGCAGAAATCGTCATCGACGGGCGCGGGTTCACGTTGCAGGGGCATGAGAAAGGCTTCTTCGTCGGCCCGACGCTGATCGACCGCGTGACGCCGCAGATGAAGAGCTATCAGGAAGAGATTTTCGGCCCCGTTTTGCAAATCGTGCGCGCCGATGATTTCGAACACGCGCTGCGCCTGCCAAGCGAACATCAATATGGCAACGGCGTCGCGATTTTCACCCGCAACGGCCACGCCGCGCGCGAATTTGCGGCGCGGGTCAATGTCGGCATGGTCGGCATCAACGTACCGATCCCGGTGCCGGTCGCATACCACAGCTTCGGCGGGTGGAAGCGGTCTGGCTTTGGCGACATCGATCAATATGGCACCGAAGGCCTGCGGTTCTGGACCAAAGGCAAGAAGATCACCCAGCGCTGGCCCGATGGCGGCGGAGATGGCAGCAATGCCTTTGTTATCCCGACGATGGGGTGAACTGACGGGCGCGCGCGCGGCAGCACTGGCGCACTGGTGCAATCGCGCGCGCTTTCACGCTTGGCTTGCTGCGCGTTTTGCGTCTAAGGCCCGCGCGCCATGACAAATACGTATCCCTTCACACCTTGCGCCAAGGCCGCAGGCTAAGCCGCGCTGGACATACAATGAAGCGGGTATTCGCCAATATGGGCTGGCTGCTGGGCGGACGCGGGTTCAACGCGGTGCTCAGCCTTGTCTATCTCGCCATTGCCGCGCGCACTTTAGGCACCGAAGGTTTCGGCCATTTCGCGCTGATCATCGCGCTGGGGCAGGCGATCATGGGATTTGCCAGTTTCCAGACCTGGCAGTTCATCGTCCGCTGGGGGGTCAATGATACCGCACCCGGCGTGGATATTGCGCGCGCGCGGGAGGCGACCGGGTTTGCGGTTGCGCTTGACCTAATGTCGGTCATGGGCGGCACGCTGGCCTCGATCATCGTCGTGCTAACCGCGCCCTTGTGGCTCGATGTGCCACCTGACCTGTTGTGGCTCACGTTTTTCTATTGCGTGATTTCGCTAATCTCGATCCGCGCCACGCCAACCGGAATACTGCGGCTGCATTTCCAATATGCCAAGGCAACCGCCGCCGAAGCGGTGCAGCCGATGATCCGCACGGCCGGCGCGGTGCTGGCGTTGTTTCTGATGCCCAATGTGACCGGGTTCATCCTCGCCTATGCGGCGTCCGAAGTGGCGACCGCGCTGGCGCTGTGGGTGGCAGCGGCGCGGGTGCAACCGGTCAGCTTGGCATCGGTCAACCTGCGCACCATCCCCGCGCAGCACAAGGATGCGTGGCGGTTTGTGTGGTCAACCAATATGTCGGGCAGCCTGACGGTGGCGGGCAAACAGGTGATGATCCTACTGGTCGGGACATTTGGCGGGGCGCAGTTGGCGGGCGGGTTCCGCATCGCCAGCCAGTTGGGGCAGGCCTTGATCGCGCTGGCGCAGACGATCTCCAAGGCGATCCTGCCCGAACTGGTGCACGCGCGCGATGATGCGCTCGACATCGCCCGGCGCATGGCCAACATCGCGGCGATTGCCGGGGTAGCGGCGGTGGTCACTGCAATCCTGTTCGGGCGCGAAGGGCTGGATCTGATCGCGGGCGACGACTTCCGCAGATTTTACTGGGTTATGATCATTCTTTCGATCGCCGGTGCGGTCGAACTGGTCGGCGCGAGCCTTGAATCGCTGCTGGTATCGGCAGGCAAGGCGCACGTCGCCTTCATCGTGCGCGCTGTGCCAACCGTGCTTGCGCTGGTGCTGCTGGAAACCGCCATCGACTGGAACGGCGCGAAGGGCGCAGCCTTTGCGATCCTGGGGTCGAGCGCGCTGGCGGTGGTCGGGTTCTTCGTCGCGATCATGAACCTCAGGCAGTTCCGGCTGGTGGTTACGCCGGAGGAGCAAGAGGCAGCGCCGCCGCCTCTTCCCCCAGAACGGTAATAACTACCCTTCAAACACCAGCTTCGGCTTCCTTGCCGCTGCCGTTTCATCGAGCCGCCGCCGGGGCGCGTAATAGGGCGCTTGTTTCAGCGCCTCATCCCCTGCCAGCGCGCGTTCCACCACGGCGCGGAAGGCGGTGATGAACTGATCGATCGCCGCCTTGCTCTCGGTCTCGGTCGGTTCGACCAGCATTGCGCCGTGCACCACCAGCGGGAAATACACCGTCATCGGGTGATAGCCTTCGTCGATCAGGCCTTTCGCCACATCGAGCGTGGAAAGCCCGCCAGTGAAGTCCTTGTCGCCAAACAGCGCCTCATGCATGCACGGGCCGCTGGCGGCGAAGGGCGCGTGGAGGATGTCTTCCATCGACCGCAGGATGTAATTGGCGTTGAGCACCGCATCCTCGGCCACCTGTTTCAGCCCGTCCGCGCCGTGGCTGAGCATATAGGTAAGCGCGCGGGTGAACATCCCCATCTGCCCGTGAAACGCGGTCATCCGGCCAAAGCTCGGCCCGCGTTCTTCGCGATGTTCTTCCTCGACGAGGTAGAACGCACCATCGGCCTGCTTGCGTACGAATGGCAAGGGCGCGAAGGGCGCGAGCGCTTCGGACAAGACCACCGGCCCTGACCCCGGCCCGCCGCCGCCATGGGGGGTGGAAAAGGTCTTGTGCAGGTTGATATGCATCGCATCGACGCCAAGATCGCCGGGGCGCACCTTGCCAACGATGGCGTTGAAATTGGCCCCGTCACAATAGACATAGCCCCCCGCCGCGTGGACGGCATCGGCAATTTCGCGGAAGTCTTTTTCAAACAACCCGCAGGTATTGGGGTTAGTGATCATCACCGCCGCAACATCCGGCCCCAGCCGCGCCTTCAATGCCGCGACATCGACCCGGCCTTCGGGCGTCGCGGGAATATCTTCCACCCGGTAATTGGCAAAGGCAGCGGTGGCGGGGTTGGTGCCGTGGGCGCTTTCGGGCACCAGCACCACTTCACGCGCATCACCGCGTGCCTCATGCGCGGCGCGGATGGCGAGGATCCCGCACAGTTCGCCATGCGCGCCGGCCTTGGGGCTCATCGCGACGGCGGGCATCCCGGTCAGCTTGCACAGCCATTCGCCCAATTGGCTGATGACTTCCAGCGCGCCCTGCACCGTCGATTGCGGGGCGAGCGGGTGAACATCGGCAAAGCCGGGCAGCCGTGCGACTTTCTCGTTAAGGCGCGGGTTGTGTTTCATGGTGCACGAACCGAGCGGGAAGAACCCGAGGTCGATCCCGTAATTCTGACGGCTAAGGCGGGTGTAGTGGCGCACCGCCTCCGGCTCGGTCAGGCCGACAAGGCCGATGGGTTCAGACCGCGCCAGACCAGCGAGACGGGTGGGAGCGGCGGCATCAACCGCGGGCAAATCAACCCCGGTCACATCCGCGCGGCCGATTTCGAACAGCAGTGGTTCTTCCAGCATCAGCGCGCGGTTGCCGGTGGTGGTGACGGGGGCCCCGGAACTATGGGCGTGCATCCCGTCTTTGGAGGCGATCATGGCGGGCTTCCAGCCAGACTGGTTGGGGGCGGTCATGCAAAACTCCGTTCGTGCTGAGCCTGTCGAAGCACTGCTTTTTCTTCGAGAACGGCGCTGGAAAACAAGGACGGCCCGTCGACAAGCTCAGGGCGAGCGGGAGAAAAATCGCTCACTTGATAGCCTCCTCAAGTTCGCGGGCCAGCCGCTCGATATCCTCTTCCGTGGTGGTTTCGGTCACCGCCACCAGCAACGCGTGATCGAGCGCCGTAACCCCGCCATACAGCCGCCCCAATGACACCCCGCCCAGCACACCGCGATCCGCCAGATCGCGGATGATTTCGCGCGCGGGCTTGCCATCCAGAATTAGGGTGAATTCGTTGAAAAACGCCGTGTTGAGCACGCGCACCCCCGGCACCCGCGCCAACCGATCCGCCGCAAGGCAGGCGAGGCGGTGGTTTTCTGCCGCCAGCTGGCGCAGCCCCGCCTCCCCCAGCAGCGTCATGTGGACAGAGAAGGCCAACGCGCACAGGCCCGAATTGGTGCAGATATTGCTCGTCGCCTTTTCGCGGCGGATGTGCTGTTCGCGGGTCGAGAGCGTCAGCACAAACCCGCGTTTCCCTTCGGCATCGGTCGTTTCGCCGCACAGCCGCCCTGGCATCTGGCGCACGTGCTTGGGATCGCGCACCGCGAACAGGCCGAGGTAAGGCCCGCCGAATTGCAGCCCGACGCCCAGCGATTGCCCCTCACCCACCACGATATCCGCGCCCATTTCGCCGGGCGACTTGCACGCACCGAGCGCCACGGGTTCGGTATTGACCACCACCAGCAGCGCGCCCTTGGCGTGGGCGGCCTCGGCCACCGGGGCAAGATCGCTGATCCGGCCCAAAATATCGGGATATTGCACCACCACGCAGGCGGTATCATCGTCGATCCGTGCGATCAGACCGGCAAGATCGGGTTCAGGCGTGATCGCAGGCATGGCATCGGCGATGGTGTCACCAGTGAAGTGCGCCATCGTCTTCACCACCTGCGCATAGTGCGGATGCAGCGCGCCCGACAGCACGGCGCGACTGCGGCGGGTGACGCGGGTCGCCATCGCCACCGCTTCCCAGCACGCGGTCGAGCCATCATACATCGAGGCATTCGCCACCGCACAACCATAGAGCCGCGCGACCTGCGTCTGGAATTCAAACAGCATCTGCAAGGTGCCCTGCGCGATTTCGGGCTGATACGGGGTATAGGCGGTCAGAAACTCGCCGCGCTGAATGATTGCGTCGACGCTGGCGGGGACGTGGTGGCGATAGGCCCCTGCCCCGAGGAAGAACGGCACCTCGCCCGCCACCAGATTCTTCGCCGCCAGCGCCTTCATGTGGCGTTCCACCGCCATCTCGCTGGCGTGCATGGGCAGGTCGTGGATCGGGCCGTCCAGCCGCGCGACCGCAGGCACGTCAACGAACAGATCATCAACGCTGGCCGCGCCAATTTTTTCGAGCATCGCGCTGCGGTCAGTATCGGTGAGAGGAAGATAGCGCATGGGGTGGTTCCGTGGCTGGTGGGGGTGATGTCAGGCGGCGGACGGCGAGCCGGTCACAGCGCCTCGACGAAGGCCTTGTAACCGTCTTCATCCATCAGCTTGTCCAACTCGCCCTCGTCAGCGATGGTCATCTTGAAGAACCAGCCGTCATCTTCGGGCGCGGAATTGACCAGCGCGGGATCATCTTCCAGCGCGGGGTTCACTTCGGTGATCTCGCCGGTGATCGGCGCATAGACGTCGCTCGCCGCCTTGACGCTTTCGACCACGGCGGCATCCTTGCCCTGTTCGATCAGCGCGCCTGTTTCGGGCAGTTCGACGAACACGATGTCGCCCAATTGGCCCTGCGCATATTCGGTAATGCCGACGGTGGCGATCCCGTCCTCAACGTCGATCCATTCGTGTTCATCGGTGAAATAACGGGTCATTGTTCAGCTCCCTCTGAAATAGCGGTGGGGGACAAAAGGTGTCGGTGAAACTGTGGCGGCGAGGCGTTTGCCCCGCACTTCGACTTCAAGCGCGGTGCCGATGGCGGCATGTTCAATCGCAACGTAAGCCATCGCGATGGGCGCGCCCAATGTGGGCGAAAATCCGCCGCTGGTGACGGTTCCGATATGGTCGTTTCCTGCAAACACCTCGGCCCCTTCGCGGGCGGGCAGGCGGCCATCAATCCTGAGGCCGACCCAGCGCCGCGCGGTGCCTTCGGCAATCTCGCGGATGATCCGGTCTGCACCGGGGAATCCGCCTTCACTGCGGCGGCGCTTGTTGATCCCGAAGATCAGGCCCGCTTCGATCGGCGATGTGTCGGGCGACATATCGTGCCCGTAAAGCGGTAAGCCCGCCTCCAGCCGCAGCGAATCGCGCGCGCCAAGGCCGATCGGTTGCACTTCGGGCTCGGCGCAGAGCAGCGTTGCGATATCCTCGGCAGCGGCGGCGGGGAGCGAGATTTCGAACCCGTCCTCCCCCGTGTAACCCGCCCGCGCGATAGTGACATCGTGGCCCACAATGGTGAAACGGCCAAACCGCATGAAGGTGAGCGCGCTGAGCGGATATTCGCCCTGCGCATGGCGCGCCAGCGCGTCCGCCGCCTTGGGCCCCTGCAAGGCCAGCAGCGCGTGTTCATCCAGATGGTTCAGCGTGATGTCATCGGGCAGCGCTTCGCGCAGGGTGCCGATATCGTCCCACTTGGTCGCGCCGTTGACCACCAGATAAAGCGCATCGGGCCAGCGCGAAACCATCAGATCATCAAGCACGCCGCCATCCTCATCAAGCAGCAGCGAATAGCGTTGCTGGCCGAGTTTGAGCGTGGAGAGATCAATCGGCAGCACCGCTTCAACCGCTGCATCCAGATCGGGGCCGGAGAGCAGCAGTTGGCCCATGTGGCTGACATCGAACAGGCCCGCATTCTCACGCGTCCAGTTGTGTTCGGCGACGATGCCCCCGGACGGCCCGGCATAGTGAATCGGCATGTCATAGCCCGCAAACGGCACCATCCGCGCACCCCGCGCCCGGTGCCACGCATCCAGCGGCAGCGGATCAAGCGGCAGGTCTTCGAGATGTTCGTCAAAATCTTCTGGGGTATCGTGGTCGGTCACTTGAGGTCTTCCCGGCAGAATACGGCAGTCCGACGGGCCTGTCGGCACCGCCACGATCCTGCCCCCTCTGTCGGGTGACCTGAGAGACTGACCCTGCGCAAACGCGCGCAGGGCTTACCCCTTCGGTGGCCACGGATATTCATCCGGGGCGCTTTCCAGAGTGTCACGCAGCCGAGCGGTCCATTGGCCTGAGAGTTTCCGGGGCGGTTGCTCCTTCGGCGCCGCGCCCCGTTTGACCGGGGCAACGGGCTCTCCCGCTCGTCCGCCCGCACAAGAATCGCTTCCCATGCGGATGACCCCTTGCGCTTGCGCGATTTGCTGCATTGCGTCAATCGGGGACGGCGCAGTTTGCCCCGCGACAATCGCATTTGCCTGCGGGTAAGCCGCCGATTAAAGACGCAAGCCCATGAACCTCACCGAAATCTATCTGATCGCGCTTGCCATCATTTTCGCCGTGCCGTGGCTGGTGTGGCGGATATTGCGCATTGATTACTGGGCACCGCTGGTGGTGGTGCAGATTGTCGGCGGCATCCTGCTCGGCCCCGGCGTGCTGGGCGCGGCGTTCCCCGATTATTATGCCTTCGTGTTCCGGCCCGATGTGATCACCGCGCTTAATGGCGTCGCGTGGTGGGCGGTGATGCTGTTCGTGTGGATCGCGGGGATCGAACTCGATCTGTCGCAGGCGTGGAAACATCGGCGCGAAACCGGTCTGACCGCCGGGCTGGCGCTGGGGGTGCCGTTGGTCGCGGGCACCATCGCCGCAGCCATCATCCTGCAATTTCCCGGCTGGCGCGGGCCAAACGGGCACTATTGGCAAGTGCTGCTGGGCGTGGGCATGGCCTGCGCCGTCACCGCGCTGCCGATCCTCGTGCTGTTCATGGAAAAGCTGGCGATTCTGCGCCAGCCCATCGGACAGCGCATCCTGCGTTATGCCAGCCTGGATGATATCGCGATCTGGGGCGTGCTGGCGATCATCCTGCTCGATTGGGAACGGATCGGACGCCAAGCGCTGTTTCTTGTTGGCTTTGCGGCCGCGGCGCTGGCGGTACGGTGGTTGATGAAGCGGCTGCCGGAAAGCGACCGCTGGCCGGTAGGCCTGATCTGGCTGGCGATATGCGGGCTGGCAGGCGACTGGTCGGGGCTGCACTTCATGGTCGGCGCGTTTCTGGCGGGGGTGGTGCTCGACGCGAAATGGTTCGGGCATGAGGCGATGGACAGGTTCCGCAACGTGGTGCTGTTGACGGTGATGCCGGTGTTCTTCCTCTCCACAGGCTTGCGCACCGAATGGCAGGGCGGCGGGCTGGCGGTGTTCGGCGCGGCGGCGCTGCTGCTGGTGGCGGCGGTAGGGGGCAAATTGGCGGGCGTGCACATTGCCGGACGGCTGCTGGGCTGGAGCCGCGCCGAGGCGAGCCTGATCGGCTGGCTATTGCAGACCAAGGCGCTGATCATGATCATCTTCGCCAACATCCTGCTCGACAAGGGCATAATCACCCCCACCACCTTCACTGCGCTGCTGCTGATGGCGGTGGCGAGCACGATGCTGAGCATTCCGCTGGCGACACCCTTGCTGAAGCGGCTGGGAGAACGGGTGCGCGCGGCTGCGTAAGCCCGATCAATCGAGGTTAGGCCGCAACCAGCGCTCCACCGTCGCCAGATCAACCCCGCGCCGCGCGGCGTAATCTTCCACCTGATCGCGGCCCACGCGAGCAACGCCGAAATACTGCGATTCCGGGTGGCCGAAATAGAAGCCGCTGACCGCCGCTGTCGGCCACATGGCAAAGCTCTCAGTCAGGGTCAGGCCGGTATTCTTCGGCGCATCGAGCAGATCGAACAGGATCGGCTTCAACGAGTGATCAGGGCACGCAGGATAGCCCGGCGCGGGGCGGATGCCGCGATATTGCTCCTTGATCAATGCCTCGCAGGTCAGCTGTTCACCCGGCGCGTAGCCCCACAGCGTTGTCCGCACGTGCTGGTGCAGCGCCTCGGCAAAAGCCTCAGCGAACCGGTCCGCCAGCGCTTTCAGCAGGATGTCGGAATAATCATCCTTGTCGGCCTGAAACCGTGCGCTGTGCGGCTCGATCCCGTGAATGCCGACCGCGAAGCCGCCGATCCAGTCGCCATTAGGGTCGATGAAGTCGGCAAGGCACATATTCGCCCGGTCGCGGCTTTTCTTCACCTGTTGGCGCAGGAAGGGAAGCCGGACGTGTTCCTCGGTGTCCGCGAGGTGGATCGTCACATCATCCCCGTCGCGCGCGCAGGGCCACAACCCCGCAACGCCGCGCGCGGTCAGCCATTTTTCCGCTATGATCTGGTCGAGCATCGCATTGGCATCAGCGAATAATTGCGTCGCGGTTTCGCCCACCACGTCATCGGTCAGGATGCCGGGATAATTGCCGTGCAATTCCCACGCGCGGAAAAACGGCGTCCAGTCGATGAAGGTGCGCAGGTGCTCCAGCGACCAGTCATTGAACACGTGCACCCCCGGCTGCTGCGGCGGGGCGGGTTTATCTGACAGGAACGCATCGTAAAAATTGGCGCGTGCCTCATCAATGCTCAGCAGCACGCTTTGCGACCTGCCGGCGCGGGCATCGCGGACGTGGGTGTATTCATCCGCGACCTGCGCGACGTAATCATCGCGCTGGGTATCGGACAATAGCTTGGACGCCACCCCCACCGCGCGGCTCGCATCGAGCACATGGATCACCGGGCCTTCGTAAGCCGGGTCGATCCGAAGCGCGGTGTGCACCTTGCTGGTGGTCGCCCCGCCGATCAGCAGCGGCATGGTGAACCCTGCGCGCTGCATTTCCTCGGCCACGGTCACCATCTCGTCGAGGCTGGGCGTGATCAGGCCCGATAGACCGATCATGTCGGCCTTGTTGTCCTTCGCGGATGCAAGGATCGTCGGCCACGGCACCATCACGCCAAGATCGATCACGTCATAGCCATTGCACTGGAGCACAACGCCGACGATGTTCTTGCCGATGTCGTGCACGTCACCCTTGACCGTGGCCATGATGATCTTGCCCTTGGCCTTGCGTTCTTCCTCGGGCAGCAGGTCTTTCTCGGCCTCGATAAAGGGGATCAGGTGCGCGACCGCTTTTTTCATCACGCGCGCGGATTTGACGACTTGGGGCAGGAACATCTTGCCGGAACCGAACAGGTCGCCGACCACGTTCATCCCGTCCATCAACGGGCCTTCGATCACTTCGATCGGGCGGTCGCCATTGGCCGCGCGTGCGGCGCGGGCTTCTTCAGTGTCTTCGACCACATAGGCGTCGATCCCCTTGACCAGCGCGTGTTCGAGCCTGCGTTCAACCGGCCAGCCGCGCCATTCCTCGGCGGCCTTTTCGTCAGCGACCGATTTGCCCTTATAGCTTTCAGCAAGGTCGATCAGGCGCTCGGTCGCGGATTCAAAGGCGCTGCCCGCGGGGGGGCGGCGGGCGAGGATCACGTCCTCGCAGGCATCGCGCAGGGTCGGGTCGATCTGGTCGTAAACGTCAAGCTGGCCCGCATTGACAATCGCCATATCGAGGCCCGCCGGGATCGCGTGATAGAGAAACACCGAATGCATCGCGCGGCGCACGGTTTCATTGCCGCGAAAGCTGAACGACAGGTTCGATAGCCCGCCGGACGTCTTGGCGTGGGGGCACTGCGCCTTGATTTCCTTCACCGCTTCAAGGAAATCGAGACCGTAGCGGTCATGTTCCTCGATCCCCGTCGCCACCGCGAAAATATTGGGGTCAAATATAATGTCTTCAGGCGGAAATCCCTCGCCCACCAGCAGATCATAGGCGCGCTTGCAGATGTCGATTTTGCGCTGCCGGGTGTCGGCCTGCCCAACCTCGTCGAACGCCATCACCACCGCCGCCGCGCCGTAATCCATGCAGATGCGCGCCTGTTCAAGGAACTGCGCTTCGCCTTCTTTCATGCTGATCGAATTGACGATCGGCTTGCCCGAAACACATTTCAGCCCCGCCTCGATCACGTGGAATTTGGAACTGTCGATCATCACCGGCACGCGCGCGATATCGGGTTCGGCGGCGATCAGTTTCAAGAACGTCGTCATCGCGTGGACCGCATCGAGCAGCCCTTCGTCCATGTTGACATCGATCACCTGCGCGCCGTTTTCGACCTGCTGGCGCGCGACTTCGACCGCAGCGGCGTAATCGTCCGCCATGATCAGCTTCTTGAACGCGGCAGAGCCGGTGACATTGGTACGTTCACCAATATTGATGAAGCGCGCGGAGGATGGCTGGGTCATTGGTTCAACTTTTCAATTCCGTTCGTGCTCAAGCCGCCACGGTGAAGGGTTCCAAGCCCGCCAGCCGCATGGCAGGCGCTGGATGCGGCACTTCGCGGGGTTTCGATGCTGCCACCGCCTTGGCAATCGCAGCGATATGGTCAGGCGTCGATCCGCAGCACCCGCCAAGAATGTTGACCTGTCCGTGATCGGCCCAGTCGGCCACCAGCCCGGCGGTCGTGTCCGGCGCTTCGTCATATTCGCCCAGTTCATTGGGTAGCCCCGCATTAGGATAGATCATCAACAACGTATCGGCGATCTGCGAGAGCACCTTGACGTGCGGGCGCAACTGCTCCGCACCGAAGCTGCAATTGAGGCCGATGGTCAGCGGCCTCGCATGGCGCACCGCATACCAGAACGCCTCGACCGTATGGCCCGAAAGGTTGCGGCCCGAAAGATCGGTCAGCGTCATCGAAATCATCAGCGGAATGTCGCGCCCGCTCTCACGCTCCAACTGCTTGACCGCCATGACCCCGGCCTTGGCGTTCAAGGTATCGAACACGGTTTCGATCAGGATAAAGTCCACCCCGCCCTCGATCAGCGCGGCGGCCTGATCTTTATAAACCGCGACCAGTTCATCGAAGGTGATTTCGCGGAAACCGGGGTCTTCGACATCGGGGCTTAAGGACAGAGTCTTGTTGGTCGGCCCGATCGCGCCTGCAACGAACCGGGGCTTGCCGTCCTTCGTGGCATATTCATCCGCCAGAGCGCGCGCGATTCTGCCGCTGGCGATGTTGATGTCCGCGACCAGTGCTTCCGCCTTGTAATCGGCCTGGCTGATCGCGTTGGCCGAAAAGGTGTTGGTCGAGACAATGTCCGATCCCGCATCCAGATAGGCCCGCGTGATATCCGCGATCACATCCGGGCGGGTCAGCGCGAGGATATCATTATTGCCCTTCTGATCGGCGGGCAGGCCAAGGGTGCCCGCGTAATCCGCCTCGCTCAACTTGCGGTTCTGGATCTGCGTGCCGAATGCGCCGTCAAAGATCAGCACACGGTTTTTGGCGGCGGCGAGCAGTCGTTCACGTGCGCTCATGCGGCTTCTCCAACAGGGCGTTTGCCGAGCAGGTGACAAATCGCATAGGCGAGTTCGGGGCGGTTGAGGGTGTAGAAGTGGAAATCGCGCACGCCGCCTGCATAAAGGCGGCGGCACAGTTCTGCCGCGACTGTGGCGGCGACCAGCTGGCGCGCGGCGGGCTTTTCATCCAGCCCTTCGAACAATCCGTCCATCCACGCCGGGATCGCCGCACCGCAGGCGCCAGCGAATTTGCGCGCCTGCGCGACATTGGTGACAGGGAGGATGCCCGGCAGGATCGGCGCAGCGATCCCCGCCGCTGCGCACCTGTCGCGGAAGGCGAAGAAAGTTTCGGCGGAGAAGAAGAACTGGCTGATCGCGCGGGATGCCCCTGCGTCCAGTTTGCGCTTGAGATTGTCGATGTCTGCCGCGGACGAGACGGCATCGGGATGGGTTTCGGGATAGGCGGCGACCGAAATCTCGAAATCGGCGATGTCCTTCAGCCCGGCGACCAGCTCTGCCGCGCTGGCATAGCCTTCGGGGTGCGGGGTGAAGGGCGCGCCGGGCTCACCTGCATCGCCGCGCAGCGCGACGATATGGCGCACGCCCGCGTCCCAATATTGCTCCGCCACTTCGCGGATGTCCGCCTTTGACGCAGCCACGCAGGTGAGGTGCGCGGCGGCGGGCAATCCGGCTTCGGCGATGATCCGCGCGACCGTGGCGTGGGTGCGTTCACGCGTCGATCCGCCCGCGCCGTAAGTGACCGAGACAAAGCTGGGTGCAAGCGGTTTCAACTGCGTCACCGCGTCCCACAATTGCGCTTCCATCTTTTCGCTTTTGGGCGGGAAGAATTCAAAGCTCACTGCCACGTCGCCGGGCAGGCCGGAAAACAGCGGCGCATCGGTGGCGGTGCGGTATTCGTGAAGCTGATTTAGGGTCGGGGTCATCGGGCGGTTTCCGTGGCGGCGGTTCTGGAAGCGGCATCTGCACGGCGCTTGGCGATCCAGATCTTGACGATCAACTCGCCCCCTTCGAGCGCGATTGGCGCGGTCGCGGTAAACCCGGCGGCGCGCAACAGATCGGCCATCTGGCGATTCCCGAAGCCCAGCCGCGCGTGCTGATGGCGGGTGCGCAGTTCCTCGCGGTCGTGGCTGGCGAAATCGACGATTGCAATGCGCCCGCCGCTGCGCAGCACCCGCGCCGCCTCAGCCAGCGCCGGGGCGGGATCGGTGGCGAAATGCAGCACCTGATGCAGCAACACGGTGTCAAAACTGGCATCGCTGTGCGGCAAGTCGGCAAAATCACCCTGCACCAATTCGATCTGCGCGGTCGGCAGGTGTTGCAGTTTCGCCCGCGCCACCCGCAGCATTTCGAGGTTCTTGTCGAGCGCGACGATGCGTTCGGCCTGTCCGGCGAACAGTTCCGCCATGCGCCCGGTGCCGGTTCCGATATCGAGCACCGCGCCCAGCGGCGCATCGGCCAGCGCGTGGGCCAGCGCCTGCTCAACCTCGGCATCAGGGCTGTGGAGCGCGCGCAGATCATCCCATTCGCTGGCGTGACGCGCGAAATAGACTTCCGCTGCTGTCTCACGCGCGGCGCGGATCGCGGCGAGCTTGCGCCGGTCGGCCTCGCACAATTCGGCAAAGGCAGGCTCTGCAGATTCGGCAATCGCTAATAGCGCCTGCGCGGCTTCGATGATTGGAGCGGCGGCGCCTTCGGCATCGGCTTGCCGCAGAAACACCCAGCTGCCTTCGCGGCGGCGTTCGGCCAGCCCCGCATCGCACAGAATGCCGACGTGGCGCGATACGCGCGGCTGGCTTTGCCCCAGCACCTGCGCCAATTCGCCCACCGCCAGCTCCATCGTGCCCAGCAACCGCGCAATGCGCAGCCTGGTCGGATCGCCCAGCGCCTTGAAGATATCCTCGATCACCATCGCAGATATCATATAAAGATATTTTTATATGTGTAAATCGCCCCTACAGGGATTCGCGCCAAATCACTGCCTTGCCGCCGACCCGCCGGGGTTGGCAACCTGCGCGGCCTGCACCGCGACGAAATAGTCGACGATGTCGGGGATCGCCTTTTCATCCACCGGAGCTTTGTAGGTCTCGATCATCTTGCCGACGATCGATTCCCACTTCGCACGCGGAACCTGCGGCTGTTGCAGCATGGTTGATGGCGAATGGCAGGCCGTGCAATTTTCCACCACCGCCTGCAAGCCGGGGCCGGGTGGCAGTTCGGCGGGATCATCGGGCAAGATAATCGCCGCATCGGCAAACACCACTTCCGGCCTGCTGTCACAGCCTGCCAACAGGACTGCAAGGATGATCGCCCAATGTTTCATTGCGCCCTCAAGCTGATACGTTCGATGACATTGCGGGCATAGCCGCTTGGGTTCCATGCCTGTTCGGCGGGCTGCGTGATCCCGTTGGCATTGGTGGCGCGCGCGCCGATTTGCGCCAGATCGCCCGTCACCTCAGGGATGCGCAGCGACCAGCGGCGGAAACCATATGTGCCTTCGTCCGGGCCAAGTTCGCACGGCAATTCCAGCCCCGCACCTACCAGATCGACTTTGGCGAGCGCCGCGTCGCCGCCCATTGCAATCCCGCGCAGTTCCAGCGGCTGACCCAGCGCGATGACCGCGCCATCGGCATGGCTGGTGATGAAGGAGCGCGGCGGCATCGCGGTAATCGGAACCGTTTCGAACCCCTTGTCCTGCGGCGTTACCGGGGCAACCGGAACCCGATATGTCTTGGCGACGTAATAGCTATCATCATCGCCGGTCAGCACTTCGATAGTGCTCAGCATTTTGACCCAATAGGTCGAAAACCACCCCGGCACCACGATCCGCAGCGGGTATCCGTGCAGCAGCGGCAGCGGTTCGCCGTTCATGCCCCATGCCACCAGAACATCATCGCGCATGGCGATATCGATCGGGATCGATTTGATGAATTGCGGCGCGCCGTCCACCATCGGCACATCCAGCCCGGCAAAGCGCACGCGTGCGGCGCCATCGGCCACGCCTGCCTTGGCCAGCACATCCTTCAACCGCACCCCGGTCCAGCGGGCGCAGCCCATCGCGCCATTGCCCCACTGGCCTCCGGTAACGCGAGGTTGTGAAAACCCGCGGCCATTGCCCGCGCATTGGTTGATCGCGACCACATCGACATGATCGCCCGCATTGGCGATATCATCCAGCGTCAGCGACACTGGCTGCCGCACCGCGCCGCCCACCGCCACGCGGTGCGCAGCGGCGTTGATCTGGGTCGGCATGTCCCAGTTCCAGCGCACGAAAAACCGGTCATTGGGGGTGATCGTGCCCTGATCAAACACCGCCATCGGGGTTTCGAGCACCGGGGGGCGGACGCGATGGACGACCATTTCGCCCTTGCCCGGAAAACGCGGAGTGAGCGGACGCTCGCTCGGCCCGCCGGGCAGGCCGAGGTTGATCATCCCGTCACCGATCAGGCGCTGCGCCAGCACCGGCGCGGCCAGCACACCGCCGCCTGCTCCGGCCAGCAACGCCCGGCGGGTCAACCGGGATCGTGCCGTGCCAGTCGCATCATTGCCGTCCGCCATCGTCACGCCCTTTCTGCGTCCGCGCTTTCAATCCGGGCGAGCAAGGTGCCAATATCGGCCACCGCCAGCCCGTGATCGCGCAGCAGATCGCCAATATCATCGATCCGCGCCATTTCACCATCATCGCGCATGATCGAACAGATCACCGCTGCATCGCCGGCATCTGCCAGCCGCGCCAGTTCAATCGACGCCTCAACCGCCGAAGGCCGCGCCAGCACCCCGCCTGTCTGCGCAATCAGCGGGAAGACATGACCAGGCGAATGGATATCGGCCGCGCTCGATCCCGGCGCAATCGCGACTGCGACCGTGTGGGCGCGGTCAGCGGCGGAAATGCCAGTGGAAACCCCGCTCGCCGCTTCGATCGATCGGGCAAAGGGCCGCCCGGTCTGGCGATGCGTTCCCGGATTGATCAGGCTCAGGCTCAGCCGCTTGGCCAGCTCTGGCGTGATCGACAGACAGATCAACCCGCGCCCGTGAGTGGCCATGAAGTTAATCGCTGCGGGGGTGACGTGGCGGGCGGGGATCATCAGATCCAGATCGCCGCCGCGCAGGCGGTCGCCCGCCAGCACCACGATCCGGCCAGCGGCAATATCGGCCAATGCCCGATCGAAAGCAGTATCGGCGTTCACCGCAGCTCCCTCCCGGCGGCAAAGCTGCGTGCACCCAGCACCACCTGCTTGCCCACCAGCTCCAATTGCCCGCGAGCGCGTTCATCCAGGCATTCGCCATCGGGCGAAAACAGCCCGCGATAGGTGCGGATAGTGGCGCCCATCGGGGTCGGCCAGCCGCGCAGGGCATGGGTGATCGCGCGCATCGTCAACAGCGTGCTCATCGATGCCTGATCGCCAAACGCGGTCGCGATCAGCCCAACCGCGCGCCCATCAAGATAGGGGCGTTCATCGCGGGCAAGGTCTTCAAGGTAATCGAGCGCGTTCTTGACCACGCCCGAAATCGTGCCGTGATAGCCGGGCGCAGCGATCAGCAATCCGTCAGCCTCACGCACGGCGGCGACCATTTCCGCCCCGCACGAAGGATCATGCGTCGGGCCGAGATAGTGCGGCAAGGCGGTGAGATATTCGCCGCCGAACACCTGCACCGTCGCCCCCTCGCCAGCGGCAATGCTGGCGGCAAGCCGCAGCATCTGTTCGGTCGTGCTGCCGGGATTGACCGTGCCGCCAAGGGCCACGATGGTGGTCATGATAATGCCGTCCTTTCGGTGATATATTGGGCCAGCCGCGCGGTTTGTTCCGGCGTGAAATGCAGGCCCAGCTTGGTGCGCCGCCACAACACATCCTCGGCAGTGCGCGCCCATTCGGTATCGATCAGGTAATCGACTTCAGCAGCGGTCAGCCCGTGGCCGAAATCCTCACCCAGATCGGCCGGGTTGGTGGCCGCGCCAAGGATTGCCCATGCGCGGGTGCCATATAGCCGGATCAGGCGTTCAGCCTGAACCTTGGGTAGGAATAAATAGCGCGCAACGAGCTCTCCCGCTTTGTCCCATGCCTCGCGTCGCCCGAAATCGCCGCCGGGCAGCGGCGCGCCGTGCGTCCATTCCGGGCCATCGAGTGCAGGGCACAGCGGCGCGAGGCGTTCAATCGCTTCGGCGGCGAGGTGGCGGTAGGTGGTGATCTTGCCGCCAAATACTGACAACAGCGGTGCCTCACCCGCGCCGCCATCCAGTTCAAAGCGATAACCCCGCGTCGCCGCCTCGGGCCTGCCCGAACCATCATCGACCAGCGGGCGCACGCCCGAATAGGTCCACACCACATCATCGGGCGTGATCGGGGTGCGGAAATATTCGGAGGCTCCTGCGCACAGGTAGGCGATTTCATCGGCGCTGGCGCGCACCTCATCCAGCCCTGCGGTGTGATCGACATCGGTGGTGCCGATCAGGGTGAAATCCTGTTCATAGGGGATGGCAAAGAAGATGCGCCCATCGGGCAGCTGGAAGAAATAGGCGAAATCGTGGTCGAAAATCTTGCGCACCACGATATGCGATCCGCGCACCAACCGCATCTGCTGGCTGGTCGGTTCACCCGCCTGTCCCAGCACGTCCAGCACGCGCGGCCCGGCGGCGTTGACCACACAGCGCGCCCGGAACTGTTCGCCGCCAGCGGTGATCAGCCAGCTATCGCCCTGCCGGGTAAGCGCCGTTACCTCGCAGCGGGTGCGGATATCCGCGCCGCGATCCGCCGCATCGCGTGCGTTCAGCACCACCAGACGCGCATCATCAACCCAGCCATCCGAATAGGCAAAGGCGCGGGTATATTCGGGCTTAAGCGGCGCGCCCGCCGGGTGGTTGGCCAACTTCACCGACTGCGTGGGCGGCAAGTGTTTGCGCCCGCCGATATGGTCATACAGGAACAGCCCCAGCCGCAGCAGCCAGCGCGGGCGCAGGCCGGGGCGGTGCGGCAGGATGAACCGCAAAGGCCAGATGATATGCGGGGCAATCCCCCACAGCACTTCGCGCTCGCTCAAGGATTCGCGCACCAGCGCAAATTCATAATGCTCAAGATAGCGCAGCCCGCCGTGGATCAGCTTGGTTGAGGATGACGAGGTGCCTTGCGCCAGATCGCCGCGTTCCAGCAGCAGCACCCGCGCCCCGCGCCCGGCGGCATCGCGGGCGATCCCTGCACCGTTCACCCCGCCGCCGATTACCGCAAGATCATAGGTCTGTTCCATCACACCGCCCATTTCGCAAAAGCCAGCGCCACGCCAAGCGATGCGATGGTCGCCGCCAGCACCGGCATAACCGAGCGCCAGCCCAGTTGCAGCAGCAGATCGGTACGAGTGCGCATCGCGGTTGCAGTCACCGCCAGCAACAGCAGGGTCTTGGACGCGATCAGCGCATTGTCCGCGACCACGGCGGGCAAGTTGAGCAATGAATTGACCCCGACCAGCGCAAGGAAAGCGAGAATGAAGCCCGGCAACATCGGCACCCGCGCACCCGTGCCCGCATCCGCCACCGGATGCGCGCGCGCAATCCATAACGCCGCCAGTGTCACCAGCGGGGCCAGCAATGCCACGCGGGTCAGTTTGACCACGGTCGCCTGCGCCCCGGCGGAATCGGATACGGCAAAGCCAGCGCCGATCGCCTGCGCGACATCATGGATCGACGCGCCAACCAGAAATCCCGCCTGCGCATCGTTGAAACCCAGCATCTGGGTCAGCGCCGGATAGGTGGTCAGCGCAATTGCCGATGCCGCAGCCAGAATCACCAGCGTCAGCGTGAATTGCGCCTGATCGATCCGTTCGCGCCCGATCACACCATACAGCGCCAGCGCAGCAGACGCGCCGCAGATCGCGGTCGCGCCGCCCGCCAGCAGCCCCACCGATGCGCTTTGCCTGGTGGCCCGTGCCGCCAGCAGTGCGGCGACCACTGCCGCCGACATCACCAGCGCAAGGCCGAGAAACGGCACCGCCCCCATCGCAGCCACCTGCATCGCCGTCACCTGAAAGCCGAGCAGCACGATCCCCACCCTGAGACCATGGCGCGATGCGGCGTCCAGCCCCGCATGGGTGCGCGCATCGCCAGCCGCGAAATTGAGCGCAAGCCCGATCAACAGACCGGCAAGGATGACCGGGACACCATAATTCTGGCTGAGCCACGCGGCAGCGGCGCTGGCGATAACGCAGATCGCCAGGCCGGGCACGAACCGGGAAAGTGGCTCGCGCGCCGCCGCCGGGGCCGCCGTGGCCGTATCGGCCAGCATGATTTCCCCGAACAGATCGCCCGCATAGGCATCAAAGTCAGGCCGCCGCTTGTCCATCATGTCGACCTGATCATGCGCATCGTGTTCCGGAAAGCCTCGCCCATGTTTTCTGTCCTACGGTGTCATACCATTAAGCCGCACATCATCTGAATGCAACCGCACCGCTCATACAGCAGCGCCCAGCGCGCCTTCATCGCGGCGGATGGTTGGCAATAGCCACTGGAACCACGCCAACGCAATCAGATAGGAGCTGGCCGCGAACACGAACAGCGGCACGAACCCGAACCCGGCATCCAGCACCCGGCCCGCGATCAGGCTGATCGCCACCCCGCCCATATTGCCCATGAACGCGCCAAATGCTGTTACCCGGCCCACCTTGGCATTGGGCACAACGTCGGTGATGGTCGAAAAGATCGACAGTGAAAAGCCCTGATGCCCCGCCATCACCACGCCGATCATGCAGGCCACCGGCCAGAACGAATTAAGCTCCAGCACCAATGGCAGCGGTGCCACCATCAGCGCCGATATCAGCATCACCCCCTTGCGCACCCGGTTGACCCCCCAGCCGCGTTCAAGCAACCGGGTTGATCCCCAACCCGCCAGCAACGCGCCCAGCCCCGATCCGGCAAAGGCAATCGCCAGCGGCACGCCCAGTTCAATCGTCGAAAGGCCGAATTCCCTGCGGTAATAATCCGCCAGCCAGAAGTTGATGAACCACCACGTCATGTCGGATAACGCCTTGGCCCCGACGATGGCCCAGGTCTTGCGGTTGGTCAGGATCGGGCCGTATCCGGCGGTGTCGCTGCCGCTATCGGCTGGCGCTTCGTCAACGGTGCGTTCGCGCAGCTGGCTGAGCCCGCGCGCGAGCCATATCCATGCGAGCAGCGAGATAAATCCGCCAATCCCGCCCGCCACCAGCGCGCCGCGCCAGCCCACTGTCAGCGCCAACGCCGGGATCACGAACGGCATCGCAATCGTGCCAGCACCCGCCAGCATCGTCGCAAACCCGAACGCGAAGGATCGCTGGTTCGGCGGAAACAGCGTCGCCACCGTCTTGATGGTCAGCGGGGTCTGCACCGCCTCTGTCAGCCCCAGCCCGATCCGCGCCGTCACCACCTGCCACGTGGTTATCGCCCAGCCATGGGCGATGGCGGCGAGGCTCCACGCCGATGCGCCGACCTGCATCGAACGGTTCACGCCCAGCCGATCAACCAGCCAGCCGGTGAACAGAAACGCAAAGGCTGCGGAAAATTGCGTGACCGCGGCCAGATCGCCAAAATCGCTGTCGCTCCAGCCGAAATCCGCCATCATGTCGGGTTTGAGAATGGCGATGATCGGGCGGTCCATCGCGTTGAACACCCCGGCGATGCACAACACCGTGAAAAGCGACCAACGCAGACGGCTGGACAGGGGTGAAGATTGTGCGGCCATCACAGGCTCCTAGCTGGGAGAAGAGGGGCGGGACAAGCGTGGCCGGACAAGACAAGGGCCGCCAGATCGCTCTGGCGGCCCTGTTCTTATCATGCGGCCAGAAGGCGCTCCATCACATACGGGCGCGCAGGCTGACCCCGACATAACGATCCGCCTCACGCGGGATTTGCAACCGCTGGCCATTGCCAACGTTGAGCAGCGCAAAGCTTTCATCGGTGATGTTGCGGATATGGAAGGTCAGACGATAATTGTCATCCGGATCCGAAAACCCGACTGACGCGTTCCAGATGCCGTAGCCATCAAGCGGGCCGCCTTCACCAAGATCGGAGAATTGCGAGCTCAAGTGACGGAAGTCGGTATCGAGATGCAGGCCAAAGCCGCCAAGGTCGGCTTCGTAACTGGCGCCCAAGGTATAGGTGAACTTGGGGGCCAGCGGCAATCTGGTGCCGTTGCGGGCATCGGGCGCGTTGGTGATCGGATTGGGATTGAATTCCTTCACCTTGGCATCGGCATAGGCACCGCTTGCGCGCAGGGTCAGCCCACTGACTGGTGCCACGACAAGATCGGCCTCGAAGCCTTCGGTCTTGACCGTGCCCGCATTGGTCAGGTTGGTGATGATGGTGCCGTTCAGATTGATGAAGTTATTGGCCTGGAACCCATCATATTCAACCGTGAACGCAGCAAGGTTGAGCTGCACGCGATTGTCGAGGAACTGCGATTTGATCCCCGCTTCGAATGCGTTGGATGTCTCGGCATCGATCGGCACCGCATTATCGGGCGCGGTGTGATTGAAGAACACGTTGAAAGCCGGGCCCTTATACCCGCGGGTATAGCTGGTATACAGCATGATGTCGTCTGCTGCGTAAACCTGCAAAACGGCTTTACCCGACAGATTGCCGTTGGTGCTGGAACCGGTCGACAGGTTGGTACCATTGCCGCCGCTGGCGATCGTGCCGCCTGCCGGGTTACCCGATACGCCCGGCCCGGTTGCAGGCAGGCCGGTCGCAGCGTTGACGCCCGGAGCGCGGAAGTGACTGAAATCAAGATCGTCCCACGTGTAACGCAGTCCACCAGTCAGCGCGATCATGTCATTGAAACGATAGGTGCCCTGACCGAACACCGCAAAGTTCTTCGACGTGACATCGCTGTCGGATGTTGCGGTGGGGAAAATCGTATTGACTGTATCCGCAAGGTTGCATGGCTGTCCGCCCGTCACCGGATCAACCGGCAAGGTTGAACTGGCGCAGGTTATGACTTCGCGCGTGAACTGCTGTTTGTTGTCGGATTGCCAGGCGAAGGCGCCGACCTGATAGAAGAACGGTTCGGATGTATCCGATGCCAACCGCACTTCGAGCGAATATTGCTCGGTCTTCACCGTGCCGTCATCGTGCAGTTCGGCAGTGCCGACCAGCGCGCGCGGCAGGAAATCGCCTTCACGAATTTCGCGGTTCTTCCAGTTGCGATAACCTGCGACAACGCTCAGCGTGTGGCTGGTGAAAACGTCGAAGTCCGCCGATGCAGTCAGGCTCCACTGTTCGTCGCGGGTCTGGGTGACGAGATTGTGGTTGACGTAGCGCTGATCAAGCCCCTGCGCCACGCCGCCGGGCAGGCCCAGTTCGGCATCCAGCACCGCACCACGGCTGACCGTGGTGATATCGGCGCAGCAATCATCATCCGCCTTGAAGTAATCAGCGATCAGGCGGATTTTTGCCGAGCCATTGTCGTAATCGACGATCCCGCGTGCGCCATAATGTTCATACCCGTTCACGTCTTCTTCCTGACCGCCGAAGACGTTGGTGATGTTGCCATCATAGGTGCCGTAAAATCCGGTGATGCGGCCGCTGAGGTTTTCGCCCAGCGGGCCGGAAATTGCCGCGCGAAGGCGATATTCATTGCCCTCAAACCATTCGGCGCGCGCTTCGGCTTCCAGAGTGTCAGTGCCACCCTTGGAAACCATGTTGACGAGGCCCGCCGAAGCGTTTTTGCCGAACAGGGTGCCCTGCGGCCCGCGCAGAACTTCGATCCGTTCAAGATCGACAAGATCCATGAATGCCTGGCCAGAACGCGACAGCACGACGCCATCGACAACGGTGGACACACTGGGTTCGGCGGCAACCGAGAAGGTGATCGTACCCACGCCGCGCATCACAATCGCGCTGTTGGCGCTGGTGGTGCCCTTGCGGAAGGTTACTGATGGAACCAGCCGGGTCAGCCCTTCAAGGCTCGTGGTGCCGGTTTGCTCGAGTCGATCAGCGGTGATTGCGGTGATCGCAATCGGCACATCCTGAACATTTTCAGATACTTTTTGTGCAGTTACAAGGATTTCGGCAATACCGCCGGTGTCCTCTGCTTCATCCTGCGCGAGCGCCGGAGCGGCATGCATCAGCGCCAGCGAACTGGCTGAAACTGCAAGCGCTTTAAGCGCGATTCTGGTGGTGACGGACATATTGCACTCTCCCCTCAAACCTGATCAACTCATTTGACGATCGTCAGATCATCGCCCTTGCGGTCGATCTTTGGACGCTTGAGTTGCGCTTTCTGTCGCTGTATGTCAAGCGGTGTCAGAAAGCACCAATACGGGGAGTTAAGGGCGTTGGCGTCGCAGTTGGCTGCACTTCAGGATGGATTCGCCCTGTTGCTGGGCGGGCATTCTATTGTCAGTCACAGGCCTGATTTACCTGCCATTGCAATCGGTTCAGGCGACCCAAAGGTAGCGATGGTGCGTGGCAATTTCCGGCTCAGCGATGGGCTGCGTCCCGCCGCGCGACTTACCCAATGCACCCGCGCTGATGACGGATTTGTGCTCTCCAGCCTCGATGAAACCGCGCGGGTGGCGGTGCGAATCGCGCCGGATGGCGGGCGGCTCAGCCTTAAGACGCTGACCCCGCATGATCGCATCACCATCGATTTCAACCTCGGCGCGGATGATGTGCTGTGGGGCGGCGGAGAGCAGATGAGCTACCTTGCGCTCAACACCCGCCGCTTTCCGATCTGGACCAGTGAGCCGGGCGTCGGGCGCGAACCCGGCACGGCGTTGACCGATCAGGCCAGCGCCGATGGCTCGTTTGCGGGCGGGGATTACTGGACCACCAATTACCCCGAACCGACGGTGCTGTGTTCGGCGGGCTGGGCGCTGAGCCTCGCCAATGCCGACTATTGCGAGCTGGACGCGACCCAGCCCGGAAGACTGCGTATCCACGTCTGGTCGGGCGAGGTGGCGATTGATCTGTTTGCGGGCGATCCGGCTGATCTGGTGCGCCAGCTGGGCGCGCGGTTCGGCCCGCGTCAGCCGCTGCCTGAATGGGCACTCGGCGGCGCAGTGGTGGGGCTTAAAGACGGGGCGAACAGCTTTGACCGGCTCGAACGCCTGATCGATGCAGGCGCGGCCATATCGGGGCTGTGGTGCGAAGACTGGGTGGGCTTGCGCGAAACAAGCTTTGGCCGCCGCCTGTTCTGGGACTGGCAATGGAACCCCGAACGCTATCCCGCCCTGCCCGATCGCATAGCGGCGCTGAAAGCGCGCGGCATCCGGTTTATGGGCTATGTAAACCCCTATCTGGCGGTTGATGGCCCGCTATACGCCGAAGCCGCGGCAAAGGGATTTTTCGCGCGCCAGCTGGATTCTGACGCCCCCTATCTGGTCGATTTCGGCGAGTTCGACGCGGGCGTGGTCGATTTCACCAACCCCGCCGCTGCGGACTGGTTTGCCGAGGAGGTGATTGGCAAGCGGATGCTCGATTTCGGGCTGGACGGGTGGATGGCCGATTTTGGCGAATATCTGCCGGTCGATCTCAGGCTCCACGATGGCGATCCGATGCAGGAACACAACCGCTGGCCGGTGCGCTGGGCCGAGGTTAACGCGCGCGCCGTCGCCTCGCGCGGGCGCACGGGCGATGTGCTGTGGTTCATGCGCGCCGGGCATACCGGGGTGCAGGCACATTGCCCATTGCTGTGGGCGGGCGATCAATCGGTCGATTTCAGCCGCCATGACGGCATCGGCACGGTGGTCACCGCCGCGCTGTCATCCGGACTTGTCGGCAATGCCTTCAGCCATTCGGACGTGGGCGGCTATACCAGCCTGTTCGGCAATATCCGCAGCGCTGAATTGTTGCCGCGCTGGTATGAACTGGGCGCGTTCAGCCCGGTAATGCGCACGCATGAAGGCAACCGGCCCGACGATAATCTGCAAATTGACAGCACGCCCGAACTGATCGCAGGCTTCGTCCGCTGGAGCCGTATTCACGCCGCGCTCGCTCCCTATGCGGCGCAGCTGGTGGCCGAAGCGCAGGCCAGCGGCCTACCCGCCATGCGCGCGCTGTTTCTGCACTATCCGCAAGACCGCCAAACCTTCACGATTCAGGATCAATTCCTGTATGGGGCCGACATGATGGTGGCACCAGTAATCGAAAAGGGGGCGGCAATGCGGCGGGTCTATCTACCGGGCGATAACGGACAGGAGTGGAGCCATCTGTGGACGGGTGAGGCCTTTGCCCCCGGCTGGCATCACGTGTCTGCGCCGCTGGGTCAGCCGCTGGTGTTCACCCGCCCGGACAGCGTGTTCGCGGGGCTGTTTGCGCAGCTGCGCGATATCGGAGGCGATCGGGCATGAGCAGAGCCAATATCCGCGATGTTGCCGCGCGCGCCGGGGTGGCGGTCAAAACCGTCAGCCGGGTGCTCAATGGTCACCCCTATGTCAGCGATACCCTGCGCGGCAAGGTTGAACAGGCGATGGCCGATCTGGACTTTCGCCCCAGCGTCGCCGCGCGCATACTGTCGGGTGCCAAGTCCAATCAGGTGGCGCTGATCTACGACAATCACAGCCCCTATTACATGTTCCAGATCCAGAAGGGGTGCTGGGATGTGTGCCACGAAAACGGCATCCGCCTGCTGGCGCAGCCGGTTGACGTGGCTGACCCGCGCGTGGGCGATCAGGTGCGCGGGCTGGTGAGTGAAACCCACGTCGACGGGATCATCCTGTCATCCCCCGTGACCGATTGCGACCCGGTGCTGCGCGCGCTTGAATCGATGGACGTACCGTTCGTGCGGATATCGCCGGGGACCAACCACGCGCTGACCAGTTCGGTGTTCATGGACGACGCGCAGGCCGCCGACGACATGACCACGCATCTGATCAACGCCGGCCACCGCCGCATCGGCTTTATCAAAGGCCACACCAATCACATGGCATCGGATGATCGCCTGTTCGGCTATCGCCGCGCGCTTGACCGGGTGGGCATTCCGTTTGAACCGCATCTGGTTGTCGATGGCGAATTTGATTTCGATTCAGGTGTGCGCAGCGCGCGCGCCTTGCTCGATCTGCCTGATCGCCCCACCGCGATCTTTGCGTCGAATGACGATATGGCGGCCGGCGTTCTGGCCGTGGCGCATGATCGCAGAATCAACGTGCCCGCCGAACTTTCGGTCGCTGGTTTCGATGATACCACGCTGGCCCGCACGGTCTGGCCGCCGCTCACCACCATCCGCCAACCGATGGCCGAGCTGGCGCGCACCGCCACTGAAATTCTGATTGCGGGCGGGGATATCAACCATCGCCGCCTGCCCCACACTCTGGTGGAGCGCGCCTCTGTCGCTCCGCCCAAAGGACCATCTCATGAGTGAATTGCCCCTTCCCCCCGCCACCCGCACACTTGGCCATAGCGGCATTGCGGTGTCACCGATTGCCTGGGGCATGTGGCGCCTCGCTGAAAACGGGCGCACTGCGGGCGATGCAGCGCGGCTGGTGCACGCCGCGCTCGATGCAGGGATCACGTTCCTCGACACCGCCGACATCTATGGCTTTGACGGCGCGGGAGGGTTTGGCGATGCCGAGGCGCTGCTGGGCGAAGTGCTGGCGGCAGAGCCGGGATTGCGCGGGCGAATGGTGCTCGCCACCAAGGGCGGGATCCTGCCCCCGCTGCCCTATGATCAAAGCGCGGATTATCTGCGCAAGGCAATCAATGATTCGCTCACCCGGCTGAAGGTGGATCACGTTGACCTGTGGCAGATCCACCGCCCCGATATCCTCGCCCACCCGCAAGAGGTCGCCCGCGTGCTCGATGATGCGGTGGCATCGGGCAAGGTGCGCAGCCTTGGCGTGTCGAACTTTACGGGCGCGCAGACCGCCGCGCTCAACCATTTCCTTGGGCACAAGCTGGTTTCGACCCAACCTGAAATCAGCCCGCTGCGTATCACCTGCTTTGAAAATGGCGAGCTGGATCAGGCGATGATGCTCGGCCTCGCCCCGATGGCGTGGTCGCCGCTGGGTGGCGGATTGCTGACCGCGCCCGAAACGCCGCGCGACAAGGCCGTGGCGGCTGCGCTTGATACCGTGGCGCAGGCGCAAGGCGTGTCGCGCACGGTTGCCGCCTATAGCTGGCTGATGGCGCATCCGGCGGGGATCATCCCGATTATCGGCTCGCAGAACGCGGACCGGATTGCCGAGGGCGCGGCGGCGCTGAGCGTGCGCTGGACGCGGCAGGATTGGTATGCGGTGCTGGTCGCCGCGCGGGGGGTGCCACTGCCCTGATCATGAACCCCACCCCGTTCGTGCTGAGCTTGTCGAAGCACCGTCCTTCTTGAGGATGCGCGGGAGGCATGAAGTGAAGAACGGCCCTTCGACAAGCTCAGGGCGAACGGAAGTTGGATGAGGAACCGGAAATGACCCAACAATGCGAAATCGCGTGGTTTTCCGCGCTGTGCGATGATGATTACGAATTTCTCGGCGTGCCAGACAAATATCTGCAATCCAGCTGGGAGCATTGCCGCAACATCGTGCTGCGCGCCGAAGAAGGCGGGTTCGACAACATCCTACTGCCTTCGGGTTATCAGCTGGGGCTTGATACCACCATCTTCGCCGCTGCTGTGGCAACGCAGGTTCAGCGGATCAAGCTGCTGTGGGCGACCCGGATGGGCGAAGACTGGCCGCCGCAACTGGCGCGCCGGATTGCAACGCTTGACCGCATCCTTGGCCCCAATGCAGCAGGCACCGGTGGGCGGCTCAACGTCAACATCATCTCCTCCGATCTGCCGGGCCAAAAGATGGAAAGCGCACCCCGTTACCGCCGCGGCACCGAAATCATGAAGATCGTGCGCACGCTACTGAACGGCGAGCATCTCGATTTTCAGGGCGAGTTCTTCCAGATGAAGCTCGATCCGGCGCGCATCACCACGCTGTCGGGCAAGTGCCCGCCGTTCTATTTCGGCGGGTTGTCACACGAAGCGCGCGAATGCGCCGCCGAGGCGTGCGACGTCTATCTGATGTGGCCCGACACGATGGACAAGGTGCGCGAAAACATCGCCGACCTGCGCGAACGAGCGGCGCGCTATGGCCGGACGCTCAAATTCGGATATCGCGCCCACGTGATCGTGCGCGAAACCGAGGATGAAGCGCGCGCCTATGCCGATCGCTTGCTGTCGAAACTGGATGATGACGCAGGCCGCGCGATCCGCGAAAAATCGCTCGATGCCAAGAATTACGGCGTCCAGCGGCAGCAGGAATTGCGAAGCGCGGCGGATGGCGATGGCTTCGTCGAAGAAAATCTGTGGACCGGGATCGGCCGGGCGCGATCGGGCTGCGGGGCGGCAATCGTCGGCACGCCCGATCAGGTGCTCGCCAAACTGCGCGCCTATCAGGCCGAGGGGATCGAGGCGTTCATCCTGTCAGGCTATCCCCACGCGCAGGAAGCCGACATGTTCGCCCGCCATGTGCTACCGCACATCCAGCACGGCCCGTTGAACCTGTAAGCCCGCGGGCCGCCCCAAAAGTGCCCCCGGATCGCGCGGATTTGGGGGCACCAGCACGGACACTGTTGGAACAGCAACCCGCAATGCCCAGACCAGCCGGCTGAGCTTACAAACGGCCGCAAGGTTTTAGGCCCGACGCGGCGACAATCATGAGCCCGCCAGTGAAGCCATGATCATCGCGCAGAGAAGGGAAACCTTGCCAGACCTTATAGTAGTATACATGGGACTCGAGACCCCAATACGCGAATAACCAATCTTCGGCTCAATGTGCTTTTTCGCGTGGCAGCAAGCATGCGGTTATTCGCTTTTCAAAGCGGAAAGTCTTCTCGCCGATATTGCTATTTTGTGATTTGGTGACTTTGCCCTATCCTGGCGAGCAGGACGACATTGGTCGAACGGTGGGGGGAGCCGTGAGCGAATACCGTTACCGCGCCTTTATCAGCTACAGTTGGTCCGACGCCAAATGGGGCAACTGGCTGCATCACAGGCTGGAAACTTATCGCACGCCAGCCGCACTGGTTGGCAAGAATGGTGCACTTGGCAAGGTGCCCGCCCGCCTCAATCCCATTTTCAAGGACCGCGAGGAAGAAGCCGCAGGGGCAAGCATCGGCGACGCGGTGGAAAAGGCGCTGCTCGCTTCGGAATTCCTGATAGTCGTGTGTTCCCCCAATTCAGCGCAATCGCGTTGGGTCGACCGGGAAATTGCCTTCTTCAAGGCACACCGCGATCCGGACAAAGTGCTTGCCCTAATCGTCGATGGCGAACCCGGCAGCGCCGATGCCGAATGCTTCCCAATAGCGCTGACTCATGGCGTCAATTCCGACCTTACGATTGGCGACAGCCTCGCCGATGCGCCACTGGCCGCCGATGCGCGGATCACCGGCGATGGCAAGCGGCGGGCCATCCTGAAACTTGCCGCTGCGATGCTGGGCGTGGGGCTGGGCGAGTTGGTCAACCGCGACGAACGCCGTCGCACCACCCGCACCCGCATTGTTGTATCCGCATCACTGGCGCTGGCGACTGTGATGAGCGGGCTGGCGTGGGTCGCGGTGCAGGCGCGCATGGAGGCCGAATTCCAGCGCAACGAGGCTGATGGGCTGGTCGAATTCATGCTCACTGACCTGCGTGACAGGCTCGAACCAGTCGGACGGCTTGATGCGCTCGACGTGGTCGGCAAGCGTGCGCTCGATTACTACGCCAAGCAGAAGCTCGGCGATCTTGACAAGGATTCGCTCGGCCGCCGCGCACGGGCGCTGCTGCTGGTGGGCGAGGTCAGCAATATTCGCGGGGACAGCGATGATGCCCTGCGTGCCTTCCGGCAGGCTGCGGCAACGACGCAGGAACAGCTGGCGCGCGATCCCGACAACCAGCAGCGCCTTTTCGACCACGCGCAAAGCGTATTCTGGGTCGGTTACATCGCCTATAACCGGGGTGAGTTGAAAGCTGCCGAAGCCCAGTATCGCGAATACAAACGCCTTGCCGACCGGCTGATCGCACTCGATCCAGAGAACCCGAAGTGGCAGATGGAAGGCAGCTATGCCGAGACCAATCTTGGCGTGATGTACATCGAACAAGGGCGTTATGCCGAGGCCGAACAGGCCTTTGCGCGGGGGCTGAAGCGGATCGAGACGGTCGCGCGGGCCGAGCCCTACGATGCCGGGCGGCAGGTCGAAATCGGGACGAATATCAACTGGCTAGGGATGGCGAACAAGGGACTGGGCAAGGAGCAGCAGGCGCTGACGCTGCACCAGCGCGAGATTGCGGTCTATGAAGAAGTGCTGCGGCGCGATGGGGCCGATGCGATGGCCAAGAATCGCCTGTCAATCGCGCTTCAATTCGCCGGAGACCAGCAGCTCCAACTCGGTCAGCTTGACGAGGCGATCCAGTCCTACGGGCGGGCCATCGCGCTCAATGCGGAGATGCGGCGGCTGGAACCGGCCAATACCGATTGGCAGCATAGCGAGGTTGGCGGGCGGCTCGATCTAACGCAGATTCTCGCCTATGCCGGGCGGACGGCGGAAAGCCGCGCGATGCTGGATTCTGCGGCCGCGTTGCTCGGCCGGATGATCGCCAAAGATCCCAAGAACTCCGTCTGGTCCGGCTATCTCCACAGCCGCGAGCTCAGCACCCGCGCGCGCTTTGCGCTGGCCGCAGGCGATACGGCGCACGCAGCCGCACTCATAAACAAGGCGCTGGGGCTCGATCTGGAAGACAAGGATCGCATCGCTGTGCTGCTGCTGGCCGGCGATGTCGATGCCAGACTGAAGCGGACAGACAGCGCCCGGTCACATTGGACCACCGCGCTGAAACTCCTGCCCGAATATGGCGGGGCCGACCTGGATCGTTTCCAGCTGTCGAAGCGGCTCGGCCTGGCCGAGCAGGCGGCCGCAATCAGCGAAAGGCTCGACAGGCGGGGCTTTCGTCACCCCGCCTATCTTGCCGAACGATCGCGCTAGTCCTTCAGCATGAAGCTGCTGGTGCGAGTAGACTTGGTGCTGATCACCGGGTCGATGCTGATGAAATAGCCGTTGTATTGACCAGGTAGAACGAAACCGAATTTGAACGCATAGGGCGGGCTGCCGTCATCGGACTTGTCTTCGATGACCAGATTGAGGTCATCCTTGCGCTTGAAGGCCATCTTGTCGATGTCGATCGGCGGCAGGGCAACATACTGGAGTGGCGGACCATAGTTGGTGATCTCGCAGAACCAGCCATATCCGCAGTGCTGCGTCTTGCCCTTGCCATCGGTGTAGGTCGTGCCTTCATCAGATTTTGCCCAGCGCGGCGTGTTGTTGCCCGTCAGCAGGTTGCCATTCGGGTCTCGCATGTTGCTGGTATCGAGCAGCAAGGTGATGTCGATGTTTTCGTCATAACCGGGTGCGGCGGGCATCTGCGAGATATTGACCGATCCCGAAGTATCGACCGTCGCCGTTCCCGGAGGATCGCTGGCTGTTACTGCAAATCCGATCGAACTGGTCTCGATCGTGGGTTTGATGGGGTCGATCCAGTTAAGCACCGGTGAGACCGTTATGGTGATCGACCTGTCTTTAAGCGAATCCTTCGCCTGCAAGTCTTTTTCCGTCATTGTCGGCATATGATTTCCCCCGACCCTTGGAGCGATCAACGACGCGCCAGCCCGCAAGGGTTGCCGGGCAAGCCACGCATTGCTTTTGCGAACCGATCGCCGGATGGGTGTCTTGTCGATCTTGCCGGACGCAACGCGCGTTCCGGCCCATCACAGCCCTTGTCTGTCGGGAAAACCACACTGCCGACAGGCATGGCGAATAAATGCGCCGATTTTAGGGGGCTGTAAACATAAGTGCACGCCCGTTGCCGCGAAGAGAATTGCAGCGCCGCGCGGCTTCGTCCGGAATCAATGCGTTACCACAGGGCGGCTTGGGACCGCCCTGCTAAAGACAAGATGTTGTTTTTATTTGATAAAGTGGTGCCGCTTACGTGACTCGAACACGTGACCCCATCATTACGAATGATGTGCTCTACCAACTGAGCTAAAGCGGCATTTCCGCGTGCTGCCCTAATTACGGCGGGCAATGCGCGCAATGCAAAGGTGGAGGCCCGAGCCGGAATCGAACCGGCGTGCAAGGATTTGCAGTCCTCTGCGTAACCACTCCGCCATCGGGCCGAGCCATCCGGGGCATGCGTCCCGAACAGAGCGCGCGCACTAGCGATTCGCTGCGGGCTTGGCAATCTGTGTTTCGTGGGCACGGGTGGGGGGTTCGGTTGACGCAACGTCAATCTGGACGCCACGCAAACCGCACGGCAAAGCAGCGCGCATGACCATTGCCAGCCTGCTTGAACCCATCACCGGCCAGCCCGGCCCGGCCCGCCTTGCCCACGCCGCCGACTGGATGCAGGGGCGCACGCTGTATGGCGGGGCATCGGCGCTGGTGGCCTATACGATGGCGGCGCGCGCCTTTCCCGGCTTGCCGCCGCTGCGCGCCGCGCAGGTCGCGTTTGTCGCGCCGGTGGGCGAAGACATGGCCCTGACCGCCGAAATTATCCGGCAGGGACGCAACGTTACGCAGGTACGCAGCGAGATCCTGTGCGATGGCAAGGTGGCGCTTTCGGCCTTCTGGCTGTTTGGCGAAGGACGCGAAGCGAATGCGTTGCGCCCCGCCGATCCGCCTGAAGACTGGCCCGGTGCGCCGGACGACAATGAGGTGGCGATGGGCGGGCAGGGGCCAAGCTTCATCCAGAACAATTTCGAACTGCGCTATGGTCAGGTCAAAGGCGCAGATCACGGCGCGACCGTGCGCCGCTGGGCGCGGCTTACCGAACAGCACGATCTCGATCCGGTGTCGAAACTGGTGCTGATGGGCGACGTCATGCCGCCGGGCGCGATGCGGGCGATGCGCCGGATTGGCCCGATCAGTTCGATCAACTGGTCGTTCAATGTGCTCGACCCCGAAACCCGCTCGCCGGGCGGATGGTATCTGGCCGAAAATGCCAGCCAGCACGCCGATAGCGGCTATTCATCCGAACGGCTGCGAATGTGGGATGCGGACGGGCGGCAGGTGCTCGACGGGGTTCAGTGCGTGGCGGTGTTTGGTTAAGCCCGTGCGGCGCGCGCTTACAAATCCTCGAAATCCGGCTTGCGCTTCTGCATCGCCGCCATCACCGCTTCAACCTGGTTGCGGCTGCGCATGATGCCGTGCTGTTCGATGCTTTCTTCAAGCAGAATGGCATTGGTATCGCGATCGATCATGCCCGCATGCAGCCGCTTGGCCGCGCGGATTGCGTGGGGATTGCGATTGGCAATCTCGCGCGCGATGGCCAGCGCGCGGTCGAGCGGGTTGTCATCGACATGGGTCGCAAGGCCGAGCGCCTGCGCCTCCGCCCCCAAAAATTCGCGGTTGGTATAGATGAGTTCACGCAGCACATCATCGCGCACCAGCCCGCGCCAGAGCGCATAGCCGCCCATGTCGGGCACCAGCCCCCACTTCATTTCCATGATCGACATCCGCGTTTCCGGGTGGACGATACGGATATCCGCGCCGCTGGCGATCGCCAATCCGCCGCCGAAACACACCCCGTGCACCGCCGCGATCACCGGCACCGGCAGTTTGCGCCACTGCATCGACACCTGCTGGAACTTGTTGGCATTGCCGTATGTCCGCTCGGTCAGCGATGGCTCATCCTCGCTCGGCGTGCGGGTGAAGCTGGCAAGATCAAGCCCGGCGCAGAACGCCCGGCCTTCACCGCAAAGCACCACCACGCGCAGGCCCTTCATGCGCTGCAATGTGCTGCCCGCTTCGATGATGCGTGCGAACATTTCGGGGTCAAGCGCGTTCATCTTGTCAGGGCGGTTAAGGCGCACCAGCGCAACGCCGTCTTCCCCCAACGCAATGGAAACCCTGTCGTTTGCGGTCATTGAGGCGGTGGCGGGCATCGGATCAGGCTTCCTTAAAACACTGGGTTGCGGACGGGAGATTGACCGATCCGCTGCCCCAAGTCCAGACTTGCCCCGGTTTAGAGCGGTTTCCCGGATGCTCTGCCAGCCGCCAGACCAGCGCAAATTCTCGCGGAAGCAGGCCGAGCCAGCAATCTTCCACCCGCCCATCGCGGTGGAACAGATCAAGCGTCACGTCCCCTGCTTCGCGCAACCGCGGGATGATCTCGTCGCTGCCTTGAAACCGGCTTGCAGACACGATGGCGTTCACAGCAGCCCTCCTGCGCGCATCGAATAGACTGCCCTGTTGGTGAAAATGAGATGATCGATCAGCGTGATATCGAGCGCGCGGGCGACATCCTGCAATTGCCGTGTGGCGGTCAGATCAGAGCCGCTTGGCTGACACTGTCCCGAAGGGTGATTATGCGCGAGGATGATGCCCGATGCGCCCAGCCGCAACGCCTCGCCAAACAGCGCCCGCATCCGCAGCTGCAATGTGCCGAGGCTGCCCATGCCAAAGGCCGCATCGCCCAGAAAAGCGCGCTGCGCATCCACAAAGATCGCATGGCCGCGTTCGTGCAGGGCAGGCGGCGTCAACACCACATTGCGCAAATAGTTGACCATCGCCGAGGTGCGCTGCTCGTGCGATGATGCATGGTCGTGCACGGGTGGAGGTGCCAGCATCACCATGGTGCCCGCAGTTCCGCTTGCGCGGCGAAAGGATCTTGCATCGGCATGTCTGGCGCAATCACAAGCTTGGCCACTGCGCACCGGGCGTCGATGAGCGCCAATCGCGATAGGGGCCGAACTGGCGCGTTCGGGTGACATGGCGGGCAAACCCGGCAAATATCAGTGCCAGCTGGCAATAGGATGGGCCGCTGGCGAGGATCAGATACGCGATCGGAGACACCGTATCGACCAGCCCTTTGACTGCATGTGCGCTGATCGCGACCAGCTGGAAGCCGGCGATCCACAATGGGTAATTGCGGTTGGCTTTCAGCGCCACTGCCACAAACCCGACACCCGCCAACAGATCAGTGCCGACATAAAGTGCAGCGTTCGGGCCGAGCGCCGGATTACCAAGGCCCAGCAGGCTGAAGAGATAGACTGGAACAACCATCGTTGCCACGAATAGCGCGATCAGCCAACGTTCGGGCGCCGCGCCCCAGCGCCATATCGCCAGTGCCAACAAGACACTGGCGATATGTTGCGCATCACCGCGATAGGCATTGAACAGTTCAAGCATCAGGGGGTGCCCACTCAGGCGATAGCTGTTTCCGGGCGCAGGGTCTTAGTGGTGGCCGTAGTGGCAACCGCTTCTGCGGGGATGATCGTTTCCGTGCCGGTCTCGCCGCCAGCGTGAACCCGGGCGACCTTGCTCAATTCATCGTGCACCCGCAGCAGATTGGTGGACATCGCCATGGCCTGGCTTTCGGCCTCGGTCAGCCGCATCAGCGCGCGCTGGCCGGTGTGGACTTCGACTTCGGGGTTCTGGCGCGCGGCCAGCATCGCCTGCTTCAAACGAGCCATGGCAATGATCGATTCATCGGCAATCGCCTCAGCTTCGCGGACCAGTTTCTTCAATTGGTGGGCGTCGGACAGGATACGTTCGTTCATCGTGATACTCCGCAGCCGCCGGTGCTCAGCCGGCAACTTGAGGATTTTCCACAGAGACGGTCGCCTTGCCATTCATCGCATCGCTCAGGGCCACGGCTGCGGTCACAGTCAGCACCACGGCGGCAAGGATCCCTGATGCGATCCCCACAATGGCTCCCAGACGAAGCAGAACGGCATGCTCACCGTCGAGCACTCCGGGGACCACCCTCGGTTCGCCCGGTCTAAGCCACGGCGCCTGATCAATCAGGGGCATCGCGTCGCTCAGAACCAGTTGGCCCGGGTCATCCCGACCGCCCAAATCAGGAAAATCCGTCGCCGCGTTAATCTGATTATTTGTGTATGCAGGTTCGCTCAAGGGGGGACGCAAAACTGCATCAGGGCTGCCCCCTAGGTCGTTTCCCTGATCCTCTGGCGACAATTCCGGCCCGCGCGTGGCGCGATAATTTTCGACCAACTCGCCCAGGCTGCCAGCCTCGTAAACGTCTTTAAGCACGCGGATATGCTGGTTTATCCGGGTTTCGGATACGCCAAGCTCCTGCGCGATAACCTTGATTGGCACGCGGCGATCAATGCGCTCTATCACTGCGCGCTGCCTGTCGGTCAGCCGCCGTGCGGCTCCGGACAACATTGGGCTCTCCTTCAGCAGTGAATCCCGTTTAACACATCGGGCGACGCAAATCGGTAGGGGATTCTCCTATGTCGCATCCGAATACGTAATGCCTCGTCAGACCTCTGCCTTGCGCCGCGAAATCAGGCCCCCGAACTGTTCACCCCGACTGACTGCAAATAGCGTTTGACGTTGCGCGCCGCCTGCCTGAGCCGCTGTTCGTTTTCGACCATCGCGATTCGGACATAGCCTTCGCCGTTTTCACCATAACCCACGCCCGGTGCAACCGCGACTTGTGCCTGGGTGAGCAATTGTTTGGAAAATTCAAGGCTGCCCATACTGCGCAAGGCTGGCGGCAGCGGGGCCCAGGCGAACATTGATGCGGGTGGCGCGGGAATATCCCAGCCCGCACGGCCGAAGGCTTCGACCATCACGTCGCGGCGCTTGCGGTACAGCTCGCGGTTGGTTTCAACAATGTCCTGCGGGCCATTCAACGCCGCGCAAGCCGCCGCCTGAACCGGGGTGAAAGAGCCGTAATCAAGATAGGATTTTACCCGTGTCAGCGCCGCGATCAGCTGTTTGTTGCCGACCGCAAAGCCCATCCGCCAGCCTGCCATCGAATAGGTCTTGCTCATGCTGGTAAACTCAATCGCGACATCCATCGCGCCCGGCACCTGCATGATCGACGGAGTTGGCTTGCCATCGTAATAAAGCTCGGAATAGGCAAGGTCGCTCACCACCCAGACCTGATTTTCCTTCGCCCAGGCGACCAGCCGTTCGTAGAACGCCAGATCGACCACCTCGGCGGTGGGGTTCGACGGGTAACTCACCACCAGCACGCTGGGGCGCGGCACGGTGAAGTTCATCGCCCGTTCGAGCGAGATCCAGTATTCCTCGTCAGGGGTGGTCGGCACCGACCGGATCGTTGCGCCCGCGATGATGAACCCGAAAGTGTGGATCGGATAGGACGGGTTGGGGGCCAGCACCACATCACCCGGCGCGATGATCGCGGTGGCGAGGCTCGACAACCCCTCCTTCGATCCCATCGTCACCACCACTTCGCTTTCGGGATCAAGTTCCACCCCGAACCGCCGGGCATAATATCCCGCCTGCGCGCGGCGCAGACCGGGAATGCCCTTGGACTGCGAATAGCCATGCGCATTGGGCTTGGCCGCAACCTCGCACAGCTTGTCGATGACGTGCTGCGGCGGGGGTTGATCAGGGTTGCCCATGCCCAGATCGATGATGTCCTGCCCGGCCAGCCGCGCGGCATGACGCATGGCGTTGACCTCCGCGATTACATAGGGGGGCATTCGCTTCATCCGATAGAACTGATCATTCATCGTCTGTCATCACCTTGTCTCGGGCGGGATTGAGTGGGCAACACGCCGATTTCCTCCTAGGCTAATATCTCGGCCAGTGGGAAGGCGTTTTCGGCAATTGCCGCGCGCCCGGATTGGCGGCACTATATAACGCGCGTCGGACAAGGGACAGTGCAGGCTATGGCAGACGATAACAACCCGATGGCTGGTGCAGGCGAAAGCCTCAAGGGGTTCTTCGACATGCAAGGCAACGCCATGCGTGAAATGATGTCCGGCAAGGGGATCGAATCGCTGTTGCCGCAGGGGATCGACGCGGGGGAGCTGGGCGAATGGGCCAGCGCCAGCGCGCAATTGCAGCAACTATGGCTCGATTTCGCGACGCATCAGGCGCGGGCGGCAGCCACCAAAGCGGCCAAGGGCGCGAATACGCTAGATCCGGCGCAATGGCTGGTGCTTTCGCAAAGCATGCTGGGCCAGCTGCCCAAGGGGCTGTTTGATGCCCAGGCCCGGCTGGCGCAGGATTCGCTGAAATTATGGTCAGGCGTGATGGAACGGTTTGTCGCAGGCGCGACCGGGGGCGGCGCGGCACCCGAAGCGCCCGATCCTGCCGCGCTGCCCAAAAGCGACCGGCGCTTTTCCGATCCCGCATGGCGCGAACACCCGGCCTTCCTGCTGCTGCACCAGACCTATCTGCTGCTGGCCGATTACTTCCGCCAATCGGTCAAGGGCATGGATGGGCTTGATCGCGCCAAGCGCCAGCAGCTCGAATTCGCGGTCAGCGCGCTGACCGAAGCGATGAGCCCGGACAATTTCGTGGCGCTGAACCCGGTGGTGATGAAGCGCACCGTCGAAACCCGCGGGCAAAATCTGGTGCGCGGGATGCAGCACCTGATCAACGACATGAAGCGCGGGCAGTTGACCCATACCGATCCCGATGCGTTCCGGCTGGGCGAAAACCTCGCCGCGACGCCGGGCAAGGTGGTGCATGAAACCCCGCTGTATCAGCTGATCCAGTATAGTCCGGCCACCGAAACCGTGCTCGAAGTGCCGCTGATCATCTTCCCGCCGTGGATCAACCGGTTCTATATCCTCGATCTGACCCCGAAAAAAAGCTTCATCAAATGGGCGGTGGATCAGGGGCTCAGCGTGTTCGTGGTCAGCTGGAAATCGGCCGACGAAAGCATGGCCGACGTGGTGTGGGATGATTACATCCGCGCCCAGATCGACGCAATCGACCATGTCCGCGCGCGGCTGGATGTGCCCCACGTCCACGCCATCGGTTACTGTGTCGCGGGCACCACGCTGGCGGCGACGCTGGCGATCCTGTCCCGCCGGGGTGAGGCCGATAAGGTCAAGAGCGCGACCTTCTTCACCGCGCAGGTCGATTTCGAAAAGAGCGGCGACCTGAAAAACTTCATCGATGATGGCCAGTTGGAGATGATCGGGCAGTTGTCGTCACAGCAAGGCTATCTCGATGGGCGCTATCTGGCCGCCGCGTTCAACGCGCTGCGCGGGCGCGATCTGATCTGGAATTATGTGGTCAACAATTACCTGCTCGGCGAAGATTACCCGGCGTTCGACCTGCTGCACTGGAACGGTGACGTTACCAACCTGCCTGCCAAGTGGCACAATGATTACCTGCGCGACCTCTATCGCGACAACAAGCTGGTGGTGCCCGATGCGTTGCAAGCCGACGGCACACCGATTGATCTGACGCAGGTGGCAACGCCCAGCTTTGTGCAGGCCGGGCGCGAAGATCACATTGCGCCGGCGGAAAGCGTGTGGCGGATCACGCAGCACTTTACCGGGCCGCTGGAATTTCTGCTGGCCGGATCAGGCCACATCGCAGGCGTGGTCAACCCTCCGGCTGCGGGCAAGTATCAATATTGGGTGGGCGACAGCGCGGCGCCATCGCTCAAAGCCTTTGTCGAAAGCGCCACCGAACACCCCGGCAGCTGGTGGCCGCATTGGCTCGAATGGCTGCACCGCCAATCCGACACGCGCGTCCCGGCCAAGGGCAAACGCGCACCCGGCGGCAAGGGCGACGCGGGAATCGAGGATGCGCCGGGACGTTACGTCAAGACGCGTTGAGCGGGTAATTTTCGAATTATCGCATAACTTCAATGATATAAAGCAAAATTGTGCACTGCACAAAAATGCTTGACTTCGCAGTTGCAATCACTATTTTGTGCAGTGCAACATGAAGCGAGGTCATCATGTCCGAAGTTAAAAACACTGCCGCTGAAGCCACTGCCCCGATCGCCAAGATCGATGCCGCTGCGGAAAAAGCCTATGCCGAAGCATCGGCCAAGGTTGTAGCCGCATCGAAGGCTGTAGCAGCGCCCGCCGCCAAGGTGGCTAAGGCCGCCCCGGCCGCAACGAAAACCGCAGCGCCGAAGAAGAAAGCCCCGCTCGCCAAAAAGGCAGCCGTGGCCAAGACACCCGCTGCCAAGACCGTCAAGAAGACGGCAACTGCAAAGCCCCCGGTCAAGAAGCCCGTGCTGGCCAAGAAAGCTGTCCGCAATGCCGGCAAGCCTGCCGCCGCGCCCAAGACCAACCCTGTCATCAAATTAAAGGATACCATCATGGCCACTGCCAAGAACACCGACATCGCCGCCACCGCCAAGGAAGTCATCGCTGACGTCCAGACCCGTGCAAAGACTGCCTATGCCAAGACCACCGTTCTGGCTGCCGAAGCTGGCGAATTCAGCAAGGCGAACGTCGATGCCGTCGTCGAAAGCGGCAAGATCTTCTTCGCTGGCGCACAGGACATTGTCCGCAGCGACATCGAAACCGGCAAGACCGTGATCGAAACCGTCACCGAAGACGTCAAGAAGGTTGCGGCCGTCAAGTCGCCGACCGAACTGATGCAGCTGCAGGGCGAAATCGCCCGTCGTAACTTCGATGCTCTGGTCTCGTTCGGCTCGAAGCGCACCGAAGCCTGGGTGAAGCTCTACAACGATGCTTTCGCTCCGATTTCGAACCGCGCCAGCGTCGCCGCCGAGAAGATCTCGAAGGCTGCCTAAGCACACAAGTTTCTGAACCGGGCCTCTCTCCTCTCTCCCAATCCCGGTTTACGAAAGCGCGCTGAAAAGCGCCGGGCCGGACAGACCTGCGGGTTTGTCCGGCCTTTTCTTTGTCTCTGGCCTACACACGCGCAGCAAGCGCTTGCGAATGGGGCAGCATATCCCATAATGGGGGCTCATGCCGATCCAGCGACCGCCTGCCCTGCCCGCTCTTGCCGCGCTGCCCCTGCGGCGCGTGGATCGCGTGTGCGCGGGCGATGAAGACGGCGGCAAGGATGATGAAGGCAGCGGCGATAGCCAGATCGGCGTCGCCACCAAGACCCGCGCCAAGCCCAAAAAGCCGAACCAGTACAAAGTGCTGATGCTGAATGATGACTACACCCCGATGGAATTCGTGGTGCTGGTGCTCAAACGCTTTTTCAGCATGGATCTGGAACAGGCCACCCGCGTGATGCTCCACGTGCACCAGCGCGGGGTCGGCGTGTGCGGGATTTTTCCTTATGAAATCGCCGAAACCAAGGTCAACCAGGTGATGGATTTCGCCAAGCAGAACCAGCACCCGCTGCAATGCACGCTTGAGAAAGCGTGAGGCGGCCGGTCGGGCGGGGTTGGCGGTGGCCGGGTCATCTTGTTCGATTGCGGGCCATTCGGCGGCTTTTACGGCAGCCGGAATTGGGGGCATGACGCGCGAGCCCGAAGGCGCTAGGGCGTTATGGCCTTCGCGCAATCGACGGAACCGCACTTGCACAATCTGATCCCCAGCGTTGACCGGTATATCCTGCGGCTTACCATTATGCCGATGCTGGGCGTGTTCGCGCTGGCCGCCTCGCTGTTGCTGCTCGACAAGATGCTGCGCCTGTTCGATTTCGTCGCGGTTGAAGGCGGGCCGGTGGCGGTGGTGTTCAAGATGCTGGGGGCGCTGATCCCCGAATATGCCAGCCTTGCCATCCCGCTGGGCCTGCTGCTGGGCGTGTTGCTTGCCTTCCGCAAACTCGCCACCTCATCCGAACTGGACACGATGCGCGCGGTCGGGCTGTCGTATAACCGCCTGCTCAGGATGCCCTATGCGATCACGCTGGTGCTGGTTGCGATCAATGTAGCGCTGGTGTTCTACATCCAGCCGATCAGCCGCTATTATTACGAACAGATGGATTACGAACTGCGATCAGGCGCGCTGGGTGCCTCGATCAAGGTCGGGGAATTCACCACCCTTGCTGACCGCATGGCCTTGCGGATCGAAGCGAGCGAGGACGATGGGCGGCGGCTGATCGGCATTTTCGCGCGCGTCGCCAACAACAAAGGTCAGGTGCTGTCGATCAGCGCGCGCGAAGGAGCGTTCCTTGCCACGCGTGACAATCCCGACACGATCATCCTTCGGCTGAGCGAAGGCACGATCATCCAGGACACCACCATGCAGAAAGGCGGCGGCAACACGCCGCGCGTGCTGTCGTTCAGCCGTCACGATCTGCCGATTGATCTGCCCGCGATCGAGCAATTTCGTGATCGCGGCGATGCGACCCGCGAATATATCCTGCCCGAACTGCTGAGCATCGGCTGGAGCGACAAAAGCCCCACGCAGGTACGCGATGCCAGCCTTGCCAGCTTTAATTTCCGGCTGGTCGAAATCGTGATGATGTTCCTGATGCCGCTGCTGGCGGTGGCGCTGGCGATCCCGCCCAAACGATCGACCAGCGCGCTCGGCGTGTTCGTTTCGATCGTGATGGTGGTCGCCTATCACAAGATCAATCAATACGGCGAAGATGTCGCCGCACTGGGCCGGCTGGATCCGGTGCTGGCGCTGTGGGTGCCGTTCGCGCTGTTCGCCGCGCTGATCATCTGGATGTATTACCGTGTTGCCTATGTGCCCGGCGGACAGGCGATTGGCGCGCTGGAAACGGTCTTCGCCAAACTGTCGAAGCGGGTGGGCAAGCTGTTCGGGCGCCGCACCCAGCGCGCCTATCGTCCCGCGCCCGGAACGGCAGCGGCCCCGGCAGAATAGGGACATATGCAGCTCGATTTCTTCCCTTCGCGCACGCTGACGCTGTATCTTGCGAAAATGTTCGTGGTGCGCATTGTCGCGGTGCTGGTCATGCTGGTGCTGGTGCTGCTGGCGCTTGATCTGCTGTCGGCGACCGGCAAGATTCTTGAAGCTGCGGGCAATGGGCAGGCCGAAATCATGCGCTATGCCGGATTGCGCCTGCCGCAGCTCGTTTCGCGGTTTTTACCCTATTCGGTGCTGCTGGCGACACTGATCACGCTCGTCACCCTCAATCAGAACAGCGAAGTGGTGGCGATGAAGGCGGCGGGACTTTCCGCGCATCAGGTATTGTTCCCGCTATTGTTGACGGCGGCGGTGGTATCGCTGCTCAGCTTCGCCTTTAACGAACGCGTCGTCACCCGCGCCAATGCCAGCCTCAAGGCGTGGGAGTCGGTGCAATATGGCCCGATCCCGGCCACCGAGGCGGGGGGCACAAGTGTGCGATCGAACGTCTATCTCACCGATGGCCCCAACATCCTGTCTGCTGCCACGCTGACGGGGACAGGCGATGATATCGTGCTGTCGAACGTTACCTGGTACGAACGCACGCCGAGCGGGATTATCCGGCAGCAGGTGCGCAGCGCCCGCGCAACCTATGCCGCGCCCGGTTGGCGGCTGGAACAGCCCCAACGATTCGATGTCGCCGGCGCGATCAGCGAAACTCTGCCGCCGCTGGTGGTGGGCGAAGGCCTCACTCCAGACCGGATCATGCTGCAATCGGTCGATCCCGATGCGCAAAGCTTCTGGGAACTCGGCGCCACTATTGATGCGTTCGATGCCGCCGGGCGCAATACCGATGAAATGCGAGCCAAATGGTGGCACCGCCTGTCCGGGCCGCTATCGGCGCTGTTGATGCCGCTGCTCGGCTCGATTGCGGCGTTCGGGCTGGCGCGATCAGGCCAGCTGTTCGTGCGCGCGATCATCGGGATGGCATTGGGGTTTGCCTATTTCGTGGTCGATAATGCGGCGCTGGCGATGGGCAGCTTTGGCGGTTATCCGCCGCTGCTGGCCGCATGGGCGCCGTTCTTCCTGTTCCTGCTGCTGGGTGAAACGGTGCTGATCCGGACTGAGGAATAGGCTCAGGCGAGCCGCAGCCTATCTCAGCCGCGCGGCGCGCCCATCGTGCTGCGCGCAATCCGCGCCACCAGCACCAGCATCCCCGGATGGTTTGCGCCTTCATAAGTCGATCCGGTGCCCAATTCACGCGCGAGCCGCCGATGCGCTTCGGGCAGGTCGTGATAGGGCATTGACGGCATCAGGTGATGCAGCGCGTGATAGCGCAGGCCCACCGGCGCCCACAGCTCAGCCGCGATCCCCGGCGGCGGCACATTGACTGAATCGAGGAACTGCGCGGTCACTGTCATCGGTTCGCCCTCGTTCTCCCACAGATGCGCGACCAGCGTGCGCAACTGGTTGAGCACTGCGGTCAGCGATAGCACCGCAAACGCGATGGCAAGCGGCTGCCAGCCGATCACGAAAGTGCTGGCGATCAGCGCAAACGCCCAAACGCTTGCGCCGATTTCCTGCCAGCGCACCCGCCCGGCAAAATCGCCTTCGGGCGGTCTGCGGCGGAAATCGGGGTTGATCGACAGCGAGGAAAAGCGCTGCCATGTGAAGCGCCGCACTGCCGGGATCACCGCGCCCAGCGGCACCAGCACCGCAAACCGCACCAGCAATGCCACCGGCGCAAGCAGCGCCACCAGCACAAACAGCGGCAGGCTCCACGGTTTCATCAACGCCAGCGGCAGATATTCGGGGTCTTCGATGGTGCCATATTGCGTGCGCTTGTGGTGGATGGTGTGCACGCCTTCGTACATGAAGCTTGGCGTCAGCAGCGGGATGCCGACCAGCAGGTTCCAGCTCGTGCGGAAGCCCGGCAGCGCATCGCGGTGGATATGGGTGAGTTCGTGAATGAACATCAGCGCGCGATACATCGCCAGCGCAGCAATCAGCCCGGCGGCAAGTTTGACGCCGAGGCTCCCGCTCACAATCGCTACCGCAATCCCGGTATAACCAATGCCTGCCGAAACCAGCATATCAGCCCAGTAAATCCCCGGTTTTGCCTCCCCCAACCCCTTGGTCAGGTCGCGCGCGGCGCGCAGCATCGCCTTGTCATCCTCAACCATGAATTGGCTGCGGGTCGCACGCGGGGGCGAAAGCGCATCGGGGCGGGCGGGATCAATTGTCTGGTGCACAGTCATTTACGGGTCATTTTCTGCAAAAATCTGACGTTCGCCCTACTCCAATTCCGGGGGTAAGCCAAACGAGGGTTATCGGTAAGAGTGATCGACAGGCTTGCGTCAATCACGCAGGCGCGACACAGACGCATTGATCAAAAACAACCATGGGAACTGCGGTGTGACGGATGCAGCAATGCGCAGGGAAGAAATAAGCATCGAGCCGGTATCCGGCAAGCGCGGGCGCGCCGATTTTGTCGATCTGGGCCGGGCCTTTTCCGCGCGGCTGGAACATTTCGTGCCGCAAATCCGTTCTGAACAGCTTGAACTGATCGATCCTGACAAGAACCCGTTTTTCGGCCATGCGCGCGTGCAATTGTTCATCGCACGGCGCGGCGGCCAGCCGGTCGGGCGGATTTCGGCGCATATTGATGAACTCGCGCTCGCCATGCCTGCCGAACAGGGGTTTGGCCCTGGCACCGGGTTTTTCGGCTATTTCGATGCCGAGGACGAAGATACGGCGCGCGCGCTGCTGGCCGCAGCAGAGGCATGGCTGGTGGGTGAAGGGATGCACCGCGTGCTCGGCCCGATCTCGCTTTCGGTCTGGGAAGAACCGGGCCTGTTGATCAGTGGGCAGGATCACCCGCCGATGATAATGATGGGACACCATCCGGCACATTACGCAGGCTGGATCGAGGCGGCGGGTTATGTCCGCGAAAAGACGCTTTACACCTATAACATTGATATCACAAGAGATTTCCCCCCCCTGATCCGGCGAATCGTGCAATCGGGGCACAAGAACGCGCGCATCAATATCCGCCGGGTCGACAAAAGCCGCTGGGACGAGGAAGTCGCCACCGTGCTGATGATCCTCAATGATGCGTGGTCGCACAATTGGGGGTTTGTCCCCTTCACCCCGGCAGAAGTCGCCTATGCCGGCAAAAAACTGCGCCCGATCATCCACGAAGAACTGAACATGATCGCCGAACTTGATGGCCGCCCGGTGGCGTTCATGCTGACCTTCCCCGATGTGAATGATGCGCTGACGAAAATCGGCGGGAAGCTGTTCCCGTTTGGCTGGATCCATCTGCTGCGTTGGCTGAGGCACCCCAAGGGCGCAGGTATGCGGGTGCCGTTGATGGGCGTGCTCAAGGAACTGCACAACAGCCGCCTTGCCAGCCAGCTTGCCTTCATGATGATCGAGGCGATCCGCGCCGAGGCGAACACCACCTTCCATTCGACCCGCGGCGAGATCGGCTGGATCCTTGACGACAATCAGGGAATGATCGCCATCGCCGATACCATCCAGAGCAAGATCAACCGCGAATATGCGGTCTATGCGCGCGCGCTTGCCTGATGGGGCCCAAACAAAAGGCCCGCCGCATTGCTGCAGGCGGGCCTTCCAATCGACTTGCGATCAATATCAGGCGTAAGTCCACACTGTCCCGCGCGCGAGGTTTTCGCTTGCGAAGGCCCAGTTGAGCTTGGTTTCAACCACCGCATCGAGATAGGCCGGACGCTTGTTCTGGTGATCGAGGTAATAGGCGTGTTCCCACACGTCGAGCACCAGCAGCGGGTTAAAGCCGCTATCGGCCAGCGTGTCGGCATCGTGGGTTTCCTCGATGCTGAGCTTGCCGTCCTTTTCCGCCAGCCACACCCAGCCGCTGGCAAAGTGGCCAAGCCCGCGATCCTTCAATTGCTGTTTCAGCGCATCGACCGATCCGAACGCCGCATCGATTTTGGCGGCGAGGTCAGCCGAAGGTGCGGTGGTCGCAGGGGCCATCGAATGCCAGTAGAACGCGTGGTTCCATGACTGCGCTGCATTGTTGAACAGGCCCTGATTGTTACCGCGCGAAGCCGCGATGATCGCTTCGAGCGAGGCATCGGCGTGCGGCGTGCCGTCGATCGCGGCGTTCATCTTGTCGACATAGGCCTGATGATGCTTGCCGTGGTGAAACGACAGCGTCTCAGCCGAAATCGCCGGTGCCAGCGCGGTATCGGGATAGGGAAGCGGGGAAAGTGCGAAAGCCATGGTGTCCTCCAGAAGCAGGTTGGGTGAATCGGATGGTTGCATTAACGCAGATGTGGTCGAAGTGTTCCAGCTTCAAGACGCAGGCGTTTCAGGCGTGCGCACGCTGCGGTCAACCGCGCTGGTCACTGCCACGTTCATGGTGACATTGCCCAGCGTGCGCATCAAGTCAGGCAGCATCTCCACCGCCACCAGCAATGCCAGCGGTTCCACCGGCACGCCCATGGCGAGCGCAATCGGCCCGATGGATACGACAAAGCTGATCGAACCGGGCAGGCTGACCGCGGAAAGGCTGATCACGCTGGCGATCAGTACCCCGGCAATCGCAATCGCCCACGGCACCTCGATCCCCGCAAGCGCGGCGATGTAATAGACCACCGCGAGGTTCATCGCCGCACTGGTCGCGCGGAAAATCACCACCGACAGCGGCAGCACGAATTCGGCCGTGGAGGCCCGCAGCCCCAACCGCCCGGCGCTATCCAGCATCGCGGGCAGGCTGGCGAGCGAGCTTTGCGTGGACAGCGCCACCGCCTGCGCGGGCAGCACCGCACTGGCAAAGCGCGCGCCTGTCCGCCCCAGCCCCATCGCAATCGCATAGGCGAGCGCCAGAATGAACGTGCCCATCAACGTCACCGTCAGCACATAATGCCCCAGCGTCGCAAACGCCCCGCTGCCGCTCTTAACGCCCACCCCGAACGCCAGCGCGAACACCCCGATGGGGGCAATCGCCAGCACCCAGCCGATAATCAGCAGCATGACATTGCCGAGCGCGTGGAAGAACCCCAGCAGCCGGTCGCCCTGATCGGCGGGCAGGCGGGTGATCGCGACGGCAAACATCACGAAGAACAGCGTCAGCGGTAGCATCGCGGTTTCGGCAGCGGCGGCAATAATGTTGGGCGACACCAGCGAGGCGGCAAAATCGAACACGCCCGGCACCGCGCCGACATTGTCCGGGGTCTGCGCCAGCAGCGCGCTCGCCCCCTGCGGCACCGGAAACGCCCTGAGCAGGGCCGGCATCGCAACCGACGCGAACGCGCCGCCCGCCAATTGCACTCCGATCATGATCAACAACATCCGCCGCGCCGCCGTGCCGACCCGCGCGGCCATGATCATCTGCACCAGCCCCAGCACTAGCAGCGCTGCAACCAGCGGAATGATCGTCATCTGAAGCGCGCGCAGCCACAGCCCGCCGACCAATGCGGCAAAGTCCTGCACCGCCTGCGGCACATCCAGCGCCGCTCCGGCAATCCCCGCCACCAGACCTGCAATCAGCGCGGCAAAGGTCAGCGCCACCGGCAGGCGGATCGATACCAGCGCGAACTTGCCCCCCGCGCCGGAACCGTTGTTTTCACTCTCCAGCAATCTCGTATCCTTTGTCTGGGCGGCTCGCCCTTCGCTCTTGGGTCTAGACCGTGGGCGATAACCGCGCCAGAAGCGCGATACAATCATCTGAATGGGCATGTCAGTGGGCATGACAATGGGGCGGAGTAGACAAATTCATGACACGCAAGCTGTTCGGAACCGACGGAATCAGGGGCCGCACCAATGCCGGCGTGATGACCGCTGCCACCGCGATGCGGGTGGGCCAGGCGGCGGGCACCTATTTCGTGCGCGGCGGGCACCGGCACCGCGTGGTGATCGGCAAGGACACGCGCCTGTCAGGCTATATGATGGAAAGCGCGCTGGTCGCGGGGTTCACCAGTGTCGGGATGGACGTGATCATGACCGGGCCGCTGCCCACCCCCGCGATTGCGCTGCTCACCCGCGAAATGCGCGCCGATCTGGGCGTGATGATCTCCGCCAGCCACAACCTGTTTGCCGATAACGGGATCAAGCTGTTCGGCCCCGATGGGTTCAAGCTGTCTGACGAGGCCGAGGCCGAGATCGAGCGGCTGATGCAGGGCGACGTCAAACTCGCTCCCGCCGAAAGCATCGGCCGCGCACGGCGGATTGATGATGCGCGCGGGCGCTATATCCACGCGGTCAAGCAATCGGTCGCGTCAGAAATCCGCTTCGATGGCCTCAAGGTGGTGGTCGATTGTGCGCACGGCGCGGCCTATCAGGTCGCCCCGTCGGCGATCTGGGAACTGGGCGCGGACGTGGTGACGTTGGGGGTCAATCCCAATGGCACCAATATCAACGATGGGGTTGGGTCGACCGCGATTGCCGCATTGCAGGCCAAGGTGGTCGAAGAACACGCGGATATCGGGATCGCGCTGGACGGCGATGCCGACCGGCTGATCGTGGTCGATGAAAAGGGCCGCGCGGTCGATGGCGATCAGATCATGGCGCTGATCGCCACCCGGATGCACGACAAGGGCGCGCTCACCGGCGGCGGGATTGTGGCGACGGTGATGAGCAACCTCGGCCTCGAACGCTATCTGGCGGGGCGCGGGCTTGATCTGGTGCGCACCAAGGTGGGCGATCGCTATGTGCTCGAAGCGATGAAGGCGGGCGGGTTCAATGTCGGCGGGGAACAATCGGGCCACATGATCCTGCTCGATCACGCCACCACCGGCGATGGCACCGTGGCGGCGCTGCGGGTGCTGGCAAGCCTGGTGCGATCCGGCAGGCCGGCGAGCGAGCTGCTCCACGTGTTCGATCCGGTGCCGCAACTGCTCAAGAACGTGCGCTTTGACGGCGGCAGGCCGCTGGACGATGCGCGGGTCAAGGCGGTGATCGCCGATGCCGAAGCGCAGCTGGCAGGCCGGGGCCGGTTGGTGATCCGCCCTTCAGGCACCGAACCCGTCATCCGCGTCATGGCCGAAGGCGATGACCGCGCCGAGGTGGAACAGGTGGTCGACGCCATCTGCGAAGCCGTGCGCGCGGCGGTTTAGGAGAAAAACCGATGCTCGAAATGCGCCCCGATTGCGAACGCTGCGGAACCGGCCTTGCCGCCGACGCCCCCGGCGCGTTCATCTGCAGCTTCGAATGCACCTTCTGCGCCGAATGTGCAGAAAGCCTGGATGACCGCTGCCCCAATTGCGGCGGCGAGCTGATGGACAGGCCGACGAGGGCGAAGGCGCTCCACGCGAAGTTTCCGCCGAGCACGCAGCGCAAGTTCAAGGGGTGAGCGCGAGCAACAGCGTCGGCCTTGGCACGGCTTCGATGAGCCGAATCCATGCGAATTTCCTTTGGCGAATGATCCTTTTGCGCCATGAGCGTCCTGTAGGCATATCTGAGTGTGCGCCGCAAAATTAGTATAGAGCTTTACAACAAATCAATCAGAAAATTGTCGGCATCATGCACTTTCAATCAATAATGATAAAAAAATATACAAATCCACGCACGCCTTTGTCGCGTATTGATTTTATATTTGTTGCCCCATTACCAGAATTGATTTTAGCTTTTTGCTTTCTTATTATAACTATGTTGTTATCATGGAATTTGAATACAGAATTCGTGACTCCGTCAATTAGAGCACTTGAGTTTACCGGAATGAGCTATGCCATTCCACTGTCGATCATTTTTGCACTCGGTTTGTTTCTGATATTGACGAAACAAACGAAGCGACTGGCATATTATTTCACAACAGGGCTGGCCTACGGCGTTATATTGGTGGCGCATTTTAACATAAAAATGTCAATGAGCCTGATAAACCCCGTTCGGTGGGACGATTTTTATTGGAAAACTGACCAAATGGTGCGGCCGTTGACTGATGCATCGTTCGCTGTGCACAATTGGGTCGACATGAACTTTCCGGTGGGCGAACATCTCTACCTGTTTGCTTTTCTGACGATGTTCGCGGGCAGCATCATCGTGCATTCGATGCAGCGCTTCATCGTGTTTCGCAAAGTCATTTTTACCGCGATGCTGGTGCATGTCCTCGGCGGGTTAAGCTATCTTGTAATGCCTGCTGTTGGGCCGTTCATTTACGAACAAGGCGTCAACGCGCTCGAAACCGCGCGGCAGGATCACATGTATAACGGTTATCAGGCGTTGCTCGCTGGCGGTCGGCCGTGGATCGCAAGCCATGGAAGTCAGTTTTTGTTCGCCGCCGTGGCCGCCATGCCTTCGCTGCATGTCGCCTCGTCAGCTGTTTTTGTCTATTATGCGTGGAACCATGCGCGCTGGCTCGGGGTGCTGTATCTACCCCTATTCGTTTTTATCATTTTCGAAGCGGTGGCGACGCGCTGGCATTATTGGGTCGATGTGATTGCGGGGCTGGGGCTGACGGCGCTGGCGATCACGATAACGGCAGCGCTGTTCCGACCGATAGAGGCGTACTCCTTGACGCGTCCGCACCAAGACTAGCGAACCTTCCAGCCGCTCCCACCCATCGACCCCACAAAAACAATCCCGCCGCCCGCGCAGGCTTGCTATGGTGCCCCCAATGACCACGCGCACCCCGCCCCGCATCCTTTCCATCGCCGGTTCCGACAGCTCCGGCGGCGCAGGCATTCAGGCTGATCTCAAGACCATCGCCATGCTTGGCGGCTATGGGATGACCGCGATCACCGCAGTCACCGCGCAGAACTCTGTCGGGGTGCAGGCCATCGCGCCGCTTTCGCCAGAGATCGTGCTGCAACAGATCGCCTCCTGCGCCGAGGATATCGGGGTCGATGCGATCAAGATCGGGATGCTGCATGATTCCGAGATTATTCGCATGGCCGCCGCCGCGCTGGTCGCTACGCCGGGGATCAAGGCGCGGTCGGCGCTTGGCCATGCGCGGCGTTCGGGCGGGTCTGCGGCAGCGCGTTTCCCGATCATTCTCGATCCGGTGATGATTGCCACCAGCGGCGCGGCGTTGATCGCGCCCGATGCGGTGGCGGCGATGCGCGCACGGCTGTTCCCGCTGGCAACGCTGATCACCCCCAACCTGCCCGAACTCAGCGCACTGGTAGGCCGCCCGATCGCCAACGGCGCGGACATGGTCGCCGCGGCCGAGGAACTGGCGGAGGCGACCGGCGCGGCGGTGCTGGCCAAGGGCGGGCATCTGCCGGATCAGGGCGATGGCGCGCGGATTATCGACGTGCTCTATATCCCCGCCACCGACACGGACGGTGCGCGCGCGGTACAGTTCGATCACCCACGGATCGACACGCGCCACACCCACGGCACCGGCTGCACACTGTCATCCGCGATTGCGACGCTGATCGGCCACGGTCAGCCATTGGAACACGCGGTGCGGCTGGCGCGGCAATTCGTGATCCGCGCGATCGAGGTCGCCCCCGGCTTTGGCGCGGGCAACGGCCCGCTGGGGCATCAGGCGGTGCGAAGTCGGTAAGATTGCGCGTTCGTGAAGGCGGGAACCTCAGGCACCTTGGCGCTTCCCCTTTCCGAGAACCCCGCCTGCGCGGGGACGCACGGACTGCGGCCTATTCCTTGATCTCATAGAAATCGCAGATGCAGGCCCATGCCTCCTCGGCGGTTTCGCACCAGGTGAACAGGTCGAGATCGCTCTTTGAAATCGTGCCTTCTTCGGCCAGCGCCTCGAAATCGATCACCCGCGTCCAGAAATCCTTGCCGAACAGGATGATCGGGATCGGCTTCATCTTGCCGGTCTGGATCAGGGTGACGAGTTCGAAGAATTCATCAAACGTCCCGAACCCGCCGGGGAACACCGCCACCGCACGAGCACGCAGCAGAAAATGCATTTTGCGCAGCGCGAAGTAGTGGAACTGAAAGCTGAGATAGGGCGTGACGTAAGGGTTGGGCGCCTGTTCGTGGGGCAGCACGATGTTGAGCCCGATCGATTCGTTGCCCGCATCCGATGCCCCCCGATTGCCCGCCTCCATGATCGAAGGCCCGCCGCCGGTGGTGATGATGAACTGGCGTTTGCCATCCTCGATGATCGACTTTTCGCTGACTAGCCGCGCAAGCTTATAGGCTTCGTCGTAATATTTCGCCTTTTCCGCCAGCCGCGCTGCGACCTTCTGATCATATTCACTGCCACTGGCGGCGGCTTCGGCCAGCCGGGCTTCCGCCTGCGCGGGCGAGGGAATGCGCGCCGAACCATACATCACCAGCGTCGATCCCACCCGCGCTTCATCGAGCAGCATTTCGGGCTTCAGCAATTCCAGCTGAAAACGCACCGGACGCAATTCGTCGCGCAGCAGGAAATCGGTATCGCGAAACGCCAGCGTGTAGGCCGGATGCGCGGTTTGCGGGGTGCGTTCGGGGCCGCTTTCAGCAAAGCGGGTTTCTTCGCCCGCGCGATAGAATTTACGGTCAGTCAGGTCTTTGTCGGTCATGGTTAGACCCCTAATAGGGGCCACCTAGGCCCGCAAGCAGATTGATGGGATGGGTGTTTCACGTGAAACATTGATGCAAGGTGCGGCTGCACCATAATGCCTTGCGGCTGGATGCCCCGTGAGGATTCGAACCTCAATTGACGGAGTCAGAGTCCGTAGTCTTGCCGTTAGACGACGGGGCAACAGGCCATGCCCCCCAAACTTGCGGGTGGCATCAGCGAGCGCGCTCCCTAGTTTTGTGCGGCGGCAAGGTCAAGCGCGGCGTTGCTTGCTCTTGCGCAGTGCTTGGGTTAGCTTGGCCCCAAGTGCTGCCCGCCGACACGTGCGGGCAGTGATATGAAAGTTGCACGATCATGGCGGAATTTCTCCCGCCGGACAGGAATTCGAAGGCTGGGACAAAACGGGGCGGCAAGTCCGGGAAAGTAGCTGATTTTCGCTACAAACGCCCCCCTCAGCAAGATTGCCGCAAGACCGGCCGTGATGGCCGGGGCAGCGGCGAAGCGCGCCAATCACGCACCGCGCCCGACCTTTCCACCATCGGCACAGCACGCGGTAACGCCAACGGCGAAGCCTATGCCGCGCTGGACCTTGGCACCAATAATTGCCGCCTGCTGATCGCGCGCCCATCAGGCCGGGATTTCACCGTGATCGACGCCTTCAGCCGCGTGGTAAAGCTGGGCGAAGGGCTAGCGGCCAGCGGGCGGTTGTCGGACAAGGCGATGGATCGCACCCTGTCGGCCCTCAGCATCTGCGCGGACAAACTGCAACGCCGCAATGTCCGCCTCGCGCGGTCAGTGGCGACCGAGGCCTGCCGCCGCGCGGAAAACGGGTATGAATTCATCGAACGTGTCCGGCGTGAAACCGGCATCGCGCTCGACATCATCAGCGCCGAGGAAGAGGCGCGACTGGCGGTGCTGGGGTGCCACATCCTGCTCGAATCGGGCGATGGCCCGGCGGTGATTTTCGACATTGGCGGCGGTTCGACCGAACTGGTGCTGGTGGAACCGGGCAGCACCGAAGCAAGCCGGGTGCCGCGCATCCTTGATTGGCAGAGCGTGCCGTGGGGCGTCGTTTCGCTGACCGACACCGTGGGCCGCGGCGAGGACAGCGAGCAGGCTCGCCTTGCCCGTTTTGACGCAATGCGGCGCATGGTGTCCGATAGCTTCGCGCCGTTTGCCGCCCGCGTTGCCCAGGCTGCCCGGCATGACGATATCCGCCTGCTGGGCACCAGCGGCACGGTGACGACGCTCGCCAGCCTCTATCTTGAACTGCCGAGCTATGATCGCAAGGCGGTCGACGGGCTGATCGTGCCTGCGCCCGCGATGCGCGATATCAGCGCGCGGCTATCGGCGATGACGCCTTATGAACGCAGCAATCTGCCGTGCATCGGGCAGGACCGTGCCGATCTGGTGGTGGCGGGCTGCGCGATCCTTGAAGCAATCCTCGACCTGTGGCCCGCGCGGCGGCTGGGCGTGGCGGATCGCGGCATCCGCGAAGGAATCCTCAGAAGCATCATGGCCTCGCAGCATCAGTCCGAACGCACCTTGCGCCAGTTGCACAAGCAACGCTCTGGTCGCAGCGCGCAATGACCCGCGCCAGCAAGACGCCGTCCAAGCGGGTGAAGACCGCCAAGGGCCGCACCGCATCGCAGGTGCGCTGGCTCGAACGCCAACTCAATGATCCTTACGTGCGGCAGGCCAAGGCCGAAGGTTATCGCAGCCGTGCGGCGTATAAGCTGATCGAGCTGGACGAGCGTTTCAACCTGCTCAAAGGCGCGGCCCGGGTGGTCGATCTGGGGATTGCGCCGGGCGGGTGGAGCCAGGTGGTGCGGGCCAAGGCGCCGCGTGCCGAGGTGGTGGGAATCGATCTGTTACCGGTTGAACCGCTGGAGGGCGTGACCATTTTCGAGATGGATTTCATGGCCGATACCGCCCCCGCCGCCCTGACCGAAGCATTGGGCGGCGCGCCCGATCTGATCCTGTCGGACATGGCGGCCAACACCGTCGGTCACAAACAGACCGATCACCTGCGCACGATGGGTCTGGTTGAGGCAGCGGCGTGGTTCGCGACCGAGAACCTTGCCCCCGGCGGCGCATTTGTGGCCAAGGTGCTGGCGGGCGGAACCGATGCTGATCTGCTGGCACTGCTCAAAAAACATTTCACCGTGGTAAAGCACGCCAAACCCCCGGCAAGCCGCAAGGGATCGTCGGAATGGTATGTGATTGCCCAAGGGTTCAAGGGTTAGGTTTTAACGCTCACGCGCTGGCACTCAGGCCCTTGAACAGTCGGTCGCTTAAGCGGCGGGTGCGGCTTCGCCCTCGGGGGCCGCAGGCGCTTCACCTTCAACCGCAGCCGCATCACCCTCAACCGGCGCTTCAGCCGCAGGGGGCGTAAACGCGGGCAGGGGCAGATTCGCGCCCTTGGAGTTGAGATAGGCCGCCATTGCCGCGCGATCTTCAACCTTCGAAAGGCCGGCAAAGCTCATCTTGGTGCCCGGAACATAAGACTTGGGGCTTTTCAGCCACGCGTCCATCTTGTCCCAATCCCACTGACCGCCGAGCGCCTTCAATTCCGCGCTGTAAGCAAACCCGGCATGGGCCGCGACCGCGCCGCCCATTGACCCGGAAAGGTTGGGGCCGACCCCATTGGCACCGCCCGCATCAATCGTGTGGCAGCTCTGGCACTTGGCATAGGCTTTTTCACCTGCCGCGATCAGTTCTGCGGTAGGAATCGTGTTCAGCACTTCGGCCATCGTGACTTCCGCCGGGCCAGCGCCTTCTTCCACCGCGCCTTCGATCACATAGCCGAGCTGTTCGGGCCGTTGCGGCTTGTCGCCGTGGAAATACTTGCCCGAAAGGATCGCAAGACCCAATCCCAGACCGGCGGCAAACAGCACCCAGCCTGCGGCAGTGTTGAACAGATCGCCGCCACCATTCTGGCCTGCGGCACCATCTTGCGAAGAATTGTCCTGTGTCATCACGGCAGGCCCATAGTGTCGCCCACGCGCTCGCGCAAGACTGATCGTGGCATCTATCCTCGTTGCTTTTGCAAGCAGGCTTGCCGATCACGCCGCACCGCTCTAGCAGCCTGCCCCAAGATGCGATCTTTCCCCGCCCCTGCACTTGCGCTTGTCGACCGGATGCGCGCCGCCGCCGCCGCCGATTCTGCGCGGGCGATTGCGTTCCAGGGTTCGCCCGGCGCCAATTCGCACCGCGCCGCAACCGAAGCCCGCCCCGATGACCTGCCGCTGCCGTGCTTCAGTTTTGAAGACGCGCTCGACGCGGTGAAAGATGGCCGCGCGGGTGAGGCGATCATCCCGATCGAAAATTCGCAGCACGGGCGCGTGGCCGATATCCACTTCCTGCTGCCTGAAAGCGGGCTGCGCATCGTCGCTGAATATTTCATGCCGATCAATCACGCGCTGATGGCGCTCGGTTCAGGCCCGTTCGAGGCAGCATACAGCCACCCGCAGGCGCTCGGCCAATCGCGCCATTTCCTGCGGGCGCGCGGGATCGTGCCCCTGAGCCATGCCGATACCGCAGGCGCTGCGGCCTATGTGGCGGAACGCGGCGATCCCACCATCGCCGCGATTGCCCCCGCCATCGCCGCCGAACTTTACGGGCTGGAGATTATCGAGCGCAATGTCGAAGACAGCGCCGACAACATGACCCGCTTCGTCATCCTCGCCCGCGAACCGATCACACCAGAGGCATTGGCGGGCAAGCCGGTGATGACGACCTTCATCTTTGAAGTGAAGAACATTCCTGCCGCGCTTTACAAGGCGCTGGGCGGGTTCGCCACCAACGGGGTCAACATGACCAAGCTGGAAAGCTACCAGCACGGCACCAGCTTTGCCGCCAGCGCATTTTACGCCGACATTATCGGCGCGCCGGGCGATCCGGCGGTGGATCGGGCGCTGGAAGAATGCGCGTTCCATTCCAAGGAACTGCGCATTCTGGGCAGCTACGCACAGGCCCGCCCACGCGGGTGAGCCGCGCCGGGCACGTTTCCCGGTTGCGCCCGCGCGGGTGCCATGCCACCACCTGCCGCGCATGACCGCATCTGCCCCGACCATCCCTGCTGAATCAACAGCGGTTTCCGGCGCATCGGCCCCTGCCGGTTGGGCTGACATTCGCAATGACGGCGATCTGCAATTCGCCCCGGTCACGATCCCCGAAATCCCGCCGCGCCAGCCGGGCTGGTTCGAACGCGTTCTGAACGATCTGTTCGGCTGGCTGGCAGACCTGTTCGCGCCGCTGGGCCAGTTGCTCGGCGCATCGTGGTGGTGGCTGCAATGGGCGCTGCTGGCGGCTGCCATCGGATTTGCGCTGGTGATGCTGGTGCGGATGTTCGGCCCCGGCGCAAGCTTCCGCCGCCCGCGCAAAGCGGCGCAAGACGCGGAGGAATGGCAGCCCGATCGCGCCGCCACGCTCGCGCTGCTCGAAGATGCCGACCGGCTCGCCGCCGAGGGCCGGTTTGACGAGGCAACCCACCTGCTGCTGTTGCGCAGCGTCGGCCATATTGCCGATGCCCGCCCCGACTGGGTCGATCCATCGAGCACCGCGCGCGAACTCGCCGCACTGCCCGCCCTGCCCGATGCTGCGCGCACCGCGTTCGGGGTGATTGCCGGAAGGGTTGAACGCAGCCTGTTCGCATTGCGCACGCTTGACCGGCCCGATTGGGAGGCAGCGCGCGCGGCCTATGCCGAATTCGCGCTCGCCCGCCTGAATACCGCAAGCGGCGCGGCATGAACCAGGCGGGGCCCGCCACCTTTTCGCGCGCGGGCGCATTGGCGCTGGTGGCGGTGGGCTTCGCGGTGTTCCTCGCGCTCATCTATCTGATCGCTGCGGGCGAGGAGTTTGGCGGGAACCGCAATAATGGCGGGGCCCATGCCGCCGCCAACGGGCTGAACGGCTATGCCGGTCTGGTTCAGATGATCGAAGCGGACGGTTATGAGGTCAACCGTTCGCGCAGTCCGGCGGGGCTGGAAACCGATGGCCTGCTGGTGTTGACCCCGCCCCCTTTCGTCGACGCCGATGAATTTGCCGAACTGCTTCAACGCCGCGAGTATATCGGCCCGACGCTGGTGATCCTGCCCAAGTGGGACGCCGCGCTGCCGCCGCCCACGCTGCCCGCCGAAGCGCGCGATAGGTTCAAGCCCGGCTGGGTGGTGCTGACCGGGGCCGATGCGGTGGGCTGGACAGCCGAACTGCCCGCGCCCTACGCCTTCACCCACGTGAAAGAGACGTTGCAGAAGGACGAGGTGCCCGGCTGGGACGGATTCGGAGTGGAAGGCAAGCTGCCGACCCGCACGATCCTCTACGCTGAAGATGATCCGCAGCACAAAACGCTGATCGCTGATGCCGCGGGCCATGCCCTTGCTATCAGAGTGATCGGTGAACCCGATACCGATTACTATGAAGACGCCCATTGGACGATCTTTGTCACCGATGCCGATCTGATGAACAATTACGGGCTGGGCGATGCCGCCCGCGCCAGGGCCGCCATCGCGCTGGTGAATGAAGCAACCTATGATGGTGACATCACGGGGGTGACATTCGACCTGACCCTCAATGGGTTCGGCGCGTCGGAAAACCTGCTGACGCTGGCGTTCCGCCCGCCGTTCCTCGCCGCGACCTTGTGCCTGCTGATGGCGCTGCTGATCGTCGGCTGGCGCGCGTTCCAGCGGTTTGGCCCGGCGGCCAGCACCAACGGCCCCGCCATCGCATTCGGCAAGCAACGACTGATCGCCAACGGCGCGAACCTGATCCTGCGCGCGCGCCGCCTGCCCTTGCTGGCCGCGCCCTATGCGGCATTATCGGCGCGGCGTGTGGCAGAACGGCTCGGCCTTGCCCGCGCGGATGCCGCCGCGATTGACGCCGCATTGGCGCGCCGCCTGCCGGAAGAAGAACCGTTCAGCCGCCGCGCCGCCCGGCTTGAGGCTGCGACGCGGCCCGCCGATATTCTCAGCGCTGCACAGGCGCTTGATGACCTCGCCACCAAGCTATCACACCAATCTATCACAGGGACAACAACCCGATGACCATGCCCCTCACCGATGTCCGCACCCTTGCCGACGCGATCCGCGCCGAAGTCGCCAAGGCGATTGTCGGGCAGGAAGCCATGGTCGACATGCTGCTGACCGCGATGCTTTCCGAAGGCCACGTCTTGATCGAAGGCCCGCCGGGCACCGCCAAGACCTTCCTCGCCAATGCCTTTTCCACCGCGCTGGGGCTGGATTTCGGGCGCATCCAGTTCACCCCCGATCTGCTGCCGGGGGACATTCTGGGGTCAAACCTGTTCAACTTCCAGACCAGCCAGTTCACCCTGACCCGCGGGCCGATTTTCTGCGATCTGCTGCTGGCCGATGAAATCAACCGCACCCCGCCCAAAACCCAGGCCGCGCTGCTTGAAGCGATGCAGGAACGGCGCGTCACGCTGGACGGGGAAACCCACCACCTGCCCGAACGGTTCATGGTGATCGCGACCCAGAACCCGATCGAGAACCAGGGCGTCTATCCGCTGCCCGAAGCCCAGCTTGACCGATTCCTGTTCAAATTGCTGGTGCCCTATCCGGCGGAAGATGAAGAGGCGCGGATTGTGGCGACTTATGGCCAGCGGGCCGGCCCGCAGCGGCCCGCCGATCTGGGCGTGGCGGCTGTCACCAACGCCGCCGGATTGGTCGCTGCCAGCGCCGCTTTGTCACAAGTGACCGTGGCCGATGACATCACCCGCTATGTCGTGCGCCTGATCCGCGCCACCCGCGAACACGCTGAACTGATCGTCGGCGCGTCGCCGCGCGCCGCCGTGCTGCTGGCCGGGGCCGCCCGCGCGCGCGCTGCGTTGGAGGGGCGCGAATATGTCATCCCCGATGATGTGAAGGCATTGGCCGTGCCGGTGCTGCGCCACCGCCTGACGCTCAGCCCCGCTGCCGAGATCGAGGGGCGCGATATGGAGGCGTTGGTGGCCGAACTGGTCGATGCCACGCAGGCACCCCGATAGGCAATGGCGCGCCTCGCCCTCCCCCGCGTAAACCTGCCGCCGCTGCCGCTGGTGCCGACCGAGCGTGCGGCATGGGTGTTTGCCGGCCTTGCCCCGGTGGCGCTGGTGATCGCGGCAGCCTCTCCCGGCGCATGGGTGATCGCCCCGCTGGCGGGGGCCGTGTTGCTGGCGCTGGTGGTGGCCGATGCGCTGCTGGCGGGGCGATGCGCGGTGTGGGATGTGGAAACCCCCGTTGATGTCGAGGTCGGCCAGCCTGCGACAATCACCGTCACTGCGCGCTTTACCAGCGGGCGGCGCACAGGCGTTGCTGCGGCGGTGGCCTGCGATGCGCGGCTGGCCCCCGGAGGGCGGATCACCACCGATCTTGCACCCCTGCCCGATGCCCCCGGCTGGCGCGGGGAAACGACTGTCATTCCCACCCGGCGCGGCACCGCCCCCGTCACCCGTGCGTGGCTGCGGTGGGAGGGGCCGCTGGGTCTTGGCGCGCGGCAGGTCAGCCACCCGCTTGAACAGGTGGTGCGGATCTGGCCCGATCTTTCGCCGGTGCGCTCGCCCGAATTGCAGACCTTCCTGCGCAACGCCCAACTTGGCCTGATCAACCGCCGCATCCGGGGCGAAGGCACGCAGTTCGAGGCTCTGTCAGAATACGAACCCGGCATGGATCGCCGCCGCATCGACTGGAAAGCCAGCGCGCGCCACACCCGCCTGTTCGCGCGCGAGAACGAAAGCGAGCGCAACAACCAGATCGTCTTCGCGTTTGATTGCGGGCAGGCGATGTGCGAGCCTGTGGACGGGTTGCCGCGCATCGACCGCGCGGTATCGGCCGCGCTGACCTGCGCCTATGTCGTGCTGAAGGGCGGGGACAAATGCGCGCTATTCGGGTTTGCGCAGGCCCCGCAGATCATGACCCCCTTCATCGGCGATGCGCGCGCGTTCCACCGCTTGCAAAGCGCGGCTGCGGGGCTGGATTATCAGGCGGTCGAACCCAATTTCACGCTCGCGCTGGCGACCCTCACCTCCAAACTCAAACGCCGGTCGCTGGTGGTGCTGTTTTCCGATTTCACCGACCCCACCTCGGCCGAACTGATGGTGGAAAGCCTGGGGCGGCTGGTGGACAAGCATCTGGTGCTGTTCGTCACCATTGCCGACAGCGAGATCGAACGGCTGATCGCCGCGCCCCCCGGCGATATTGCCACGCTCGCCCGCTCTGTCACCGCCGATACGCTGGTGCAGCAACGCAAGCTGGTGTTGCAGCGCTTGCGGCGCATGGGGATCGACGTGATCGAGGCTCCGTGGGACGCGATCGGCCCGCGCCTGATCGATCGCTATTTCGCGATCCGCGCGAGCGAGGCGATAGGGTGAGGCCAAGGTGATGGACGCATGAAGACACCACGCATCTCGTCATGGTTCGGGCGCGGACAGCTCGCCGCGCCGCCCGATATTGCCAGCGCGACGCTGCGTTCCGACCGTTTCCGGCTGGAGCGTGAGGGCGATTGGCGGCGGCTGGAGACGATCATCAACCGGATGGAGCGCGGCGGGCTGCGGCGCATCGCGGATGATGATCTGTTGGCGCTGCCAACGCTCTATCGCACCGCCGCATCCAGCCTTGCAGTGGCGCGCGAAACCTCGCTCGACGCGGCGACGCTCGCCTATCTCGAGGCGCTGGTGCAGCGCGCGTGGTTTCAGGTTTACGGCCCGCGTCAGGGGTTTGCCCGCTGGCTGCGCGATTTCCTGCTCGGCGGATGGAGCCGTGCGGTGCGCGAAATCTGGCTGGATATCTGCATCGCGCTGTTCGTGATGGTATCCGGCACGGTGGTCGGCTGGCTGCTGGTCGCCCAGAACGAGGAATGGTATTACCGGCTCGTTCCCGGCGGGCTGGCTGATGACCGCGTGCCGGGGGCCAGCCGCGAACAATTGCTGGCGACGCTGGGGGCCGAGGAAAACGCGGTCGGCTTGTCCTCCTTCGCCGCGCAATTGTTCAGCAATAATTCCGCCGTTTCCATCCTCGCCTTCGCGCTGGGGTTTGCGTTCGGCATCCCGTCGCTGATGCTGCTGGTGCACAACACCGCGATGCTGGGCGCGCTGTTGTGGCTGTTTGCGAGCCAGGGCCTGCTGGTGGAGCTGGCGGCGTGGCTCAGCGTGCACGGCACCACCGAACTGCTGGGCATTCTGCTGGCAGGCGCGGCGGGGCTGCATATCGGGCGGGCGATGGCCTTTCCCGGCACGCGCCCGGTGCTGGACGCCGCAGCCGAGGCCGGGCGGCGCGGCGCGGTGGTGATGGTGGGCGTGGTGATCATGATGATCGTCGCCGCCTTCCTCGAGGCGTTTCCGCGCCAGCTGGTCGAAGGCGCAGGCAGCCGCTTCATGATTGGCGGGGCGATGCTGGTCTTCTGGCTATCCTATTTTGTCCTCTACCGCCCGCGCCGGATTGCCGAGAGCGCAGGATGAGCGCCGCCGCCCGCGCCCCCAACACCGATAAGCGCGCGCGCACGCTGGTGACGCCCGAAGGGATCGTGCTGCCGATCATGCTGGCATCGCGCGGCAGCCGGGCGGGCGCGCTGATCCTTGATGTGATGATCATCATGTTCGGGCTGCTGGCGTTTTACCTTGTGCTGATTTGGATCGCGGGCGGGCTGCTCGACGGCACCGGCCTGGATCCCGCCGCCGCGCCGCGCGGGGCGCAGGAATTCATGCAGATCCTGCTGGCGCTGATCGGATTTTTCACCTGGTATGGCTATTTTCTGGTGCAGGAACTCGGCCCGCGCGGGGCGACTTTGGGTAAACGCATCACCGGCATCCGCGTGGCGGCGCGGGGCGGCGGCAGGCTGACCCCCGAAGCGGTGATCGCCCGCAATCTGCTGCGCGATATCGAGGTTTTCTATCCGCTGATCGCATTGCTGGTGCTGGCGGTGATGAACGACGCGAACGAGGATGCTGGCCCGCTCGGCTGGGTGATGACCGCGTGGTTTGCGCTGTTCCTGCTGTTCCCGTTCTTCAACCGCGATGCCCTGCGCGCGGGCGACATCATCGCGGGCACGTGGGTGGTCGAACGCCCGCGCGCCAAGCTGGCCGATGTGCTGAGCGCCCAAGGCGCAGCAGGCGCACGCGGGGCCAGCGCAGTCACCGGCGTGCGCTATGCCTTTGGTGAGGTGGAACTGGCGGTGTATGGCGAGAAGGAGCTCCAGACGCTCGAACGGATGCTGCGCGATGCCCAGCCTGATGCCTTGGCGGCGGTGCACACCGCCATCTGCCGCAAGATCGGATGGGAACCGGGGTCGGGCGACGAGCGGGCGTTCCTCGAAGCCTTCTATGCGCAATTGCGCGCCAAGCTGGAAGGCGACATGCGCTTCGGCAAACGCAAGGCGGACAAGTTTTCATGATGATCGACAGGCGGTTTTTCATTGGCGGCACACTGGCATTGGGCGCGAGCGCCTGCATTCCGCCCGATCAGAGCCCGACCGGCAGGCTGGCGGCGGAATTGCGCCTGATCGAGGCTGCGGCGGGCGGCACGCTTGGCGTGGAAATCTACAACACCGTCAGCGGCCAATCGGTCGGGATCAACCGGGATCGGCGGTTCGGCCATGCCTCCTCGTTCAAGCTTTCGCTGGCGGCAATGGTGCTGGCGCGTCATGCGGCAGGGACGATTGACGCCGACCGCCGCGTGACGTGGAGCGAGGCGGACATGATCGCCCATGCACCCTTCACCCGCGAACGAATCACCGCCGGGGCCACCTTGCGCGAACTGGCCGAAGCGACGCAGATCACCGGAGACAACCCGGCGGCCAATATCCTGCTGCGCGAACTGGGCGGCCCGGCGGCGCTGACCGCGTTCTGGCGCAGCATCGGGGACGATGTGAGCCGGCTTGACCGCATCGAGCCGGAACTGAACTTTGTCCCCACCGATGAATTTCGTGACACCACCACCCCTGCCGCCATGGCGCGCACCGTGGCGAAGCTGGTCTATGGCGATGTTTTGCCCGCAGCCGCCCGCGCCCAGCTGCGCCAATGGCTGATCGCCACCCAGACCGGGCTGCGCCGGGTGCGCGCTGGCCTGCCCGAAGGCTGGATTGCGGGCGACAAGACCGGCACCTCGCTCGCGCCGGGAATGGGCAGCCTCTATGTCGATATCGGGATTGCCGAGGGGCCGAAGGGCGAGCCTCCGATCACCTTTGCGGCCTATTTCACGGCGCGCGGCGTTCATGACCGGATTGATCCAGCCACCGAACTCGCGCTGGCGCGCGTGGGCAAGGTGATCAAGGAATTCGCGGAAGCCGAACGCGGGTTGCCGCTGGTGGGTAAGCTTTATTGAGGCATTGAGCCCAACCCGTTCGCCCTAAGCTTGTCGAAGGGCTGCCTTTCTTTCTGACCTCGCTCAAAAGGAAGAACAGTGCTTCGACAAGCTCAGCACGAACGGTTGCTAATCAATGATCCGGCGTGGCCGAAGCCTGCTCCTCGCCCCCGAAAATCGCCACTTCGTTCACGCCAGCGCTGGTCGCGCGCCCGCGATACATCCCGCTGGTGTTGAAGCTGAAGATCGCATGGCCTTCAGGCGTGACGAGGATCACTCCGCCATCGCCGCCGAGTTTAGCAACATCGGCCATCACGTCGTCGGCAATCATCTGCCCCAGAACGCCGGGAACGGTTCCGGGCACCACGTCCTCCTTGTAGACATCGCGGCTCGTTGGAGGCCGGATGTCGGCAAGCAACCCGGCAATCGCTCGCTCCATCCGCAACCGCGCACAAATCTCATGCGCCACGCCGACGCGCAGGAAATACTCCCCCCACCCCGTCGCCGACACCGCGCAGGCGCGATTATCCGCGTAAGTCCCCGCGCCGATCACCGGCGCATCGCCCACCCGGCCCCAGCGCTTTCCGGTCATCCCGCCGGTCGAGGTGCCCGCCGCCAGATTACCGTTCTGATCGAGCGCCACCGCGCCGACCGTGCCGAACTTGTGATCGACATCCAGCGCGGAAAGCTGCTGCGCCTTCATCCGCTCCAGCGCCTCGACCCGCGCAGGCGTAGCGAAATATTCGGGCGGGGTTACGGCAAAGCCCTGTTCCGCCGCAAAAGCTTCCGCGCCTGCGCCCATCAACATCACGTGCGGGCTGGCGGTGCGCACGCTGTCAGCCAGCAGGATCGGGTTCTTGACCGTCTTGACCCCCGCCACGGCCCCGGCGCTGCGATCACGCCCGTCCATGATCGAGGAATCGAGTTCGTTCGTGCCGTCCCACGTGAACACCGCGCCCTTGCCCGCATTGAACAGCGGCGAATCCTCCATCGGGATGATCGCGGCCTTCACCGCGTCCATCGCGCTGCCGCCTTCGGCCAGCACCTTGGCTCCGGCATCGAGCGCGACCTGTAACGCGGCCTCGTATTCGACGCGCCTTTCCGGCGTCATCGCATCGCGGTTCAGCGTGCCTGCCCCGCCGTGGATGGCCAGCGACCATTTGGGTGCAGGCGGCGCGGCGTCTTGGGCAACGGCAGCGGCGGGCAGCAGGGCGAATGCGATCAGCGCGATGAGGTTCTTCATACCCGCAGGTCTAACGCGGCCCGCTGCGTTTCGCCAGCTTAACAACGCGCGCTCGCAGCGCTAGGGCGCTTCCCATGATCCTGCGCCCTGCCACCATCGCCGATGCCCCCGCGCTTGCCGCGCTGGGGGCCGAAACCTTCACCGCCGCCTTCGCGCATCTCTACACCGCATCAGACCTCGCCGCGTTCCTTGCCGAGGTGCACGACCCCGCCGCCGTGGCGCAGGAAATCGCGGGCGAGGAATGCGCCCACTGCCTTGCCGATGATGGCGGCAAGCTGGTGGCCTATTGCAAGCTGCGTTACCCCAGCCACTATGCCCAGCATTCCGCCACGACAAACCCGATTGAGCTCAGCCAGCTTTACGCCCTGCCCCAGCACACCGGCAGCGGGGTCGGGGCACAGCTGATGGAATGGGCGCTGGATCAGGCCCGCGCGGGCGGCCATGATGCGGTACTGCTATCGGTCTATTCCGAAAATTACGGCGCGCAGCGGTTCTATCAACGCTATGGCTTTTCCAAGATCGCCGATATCACCTTCCGCGTCGGCACGCAGCTGGACGCGGAATTCCTCTACCAATTGAAATTATAAGCGCAGGAGAGAGCAGATGAGCACATTCGGCAAAGACAGCACCACGGATGAGGTGCTGGCGGGCAAGGACATGGCCGGGCAGACCGTGTTCATCACCGGGGCCAATTCGGGGCTGGGTCAGGAAACCGCGCGGGCGATGGCGGCGTGCGGCGCGCACATCATCATGGCCGGGCGCGATCAGGCCAAGCTAGATGAAGCCGTAGCAGCGATCCGGGCGCAGCACCCCGATGCCAGCCTCGACACCATCGTCTGCGATCTCGGCAACCTCGCCAGCATCCGCGCCTGCGGGGACGAGGCCCGCAAGCGCTTCACCGCGATCGACCTGCTGATCAACAATGCGGGCGTGATGGCCTGCCCGCTGATGCACACCGCCGACGGGTTCGAAATGCAGTTCGGCACCAACCATCTGGGCCATTTCGCGCTGACCGCAGAACTGCTGCCGCTGATCGAGGCAGGCGATGCCAAACGCATCGTCAACCTATCCAGCCGCGGCCATCACTTTGCCCCGGTTGATCTTGACGACCCCAATTTTACCGAACGGCCCTATGATCCGTGGCAAAGCTATGGCCATTCGAAGACCGCGAACATCCTGTTTACCGTCGGGCTGGAGGCGCGCTTTGCCGCCAAGGGCATCCACGCCTATGCGGTGCATCCCGGCGGCATTCACACCAATCTGGGCCGCCACATGACCGAAGAAATGACCGCCGCGCTGATCGAGCGCGTGACCAAAAGCGATAACGGCTTTGCGTGGAAGACCATCCCGCAAGGCGCGGCGACCAGCTGCTGGGCCGCGACCGCGCCTGAACTGGAAGGCACCGGCGGGGTCTATTGCGAAGATTGCCATGTCGCCGCCGTCGACAACCAATCATCCGAAGGCGGCGTGCGTTCCTATGCGCTTGATCCGGCAGCGGCTGAACGGTTGTGGACGCTCAGCGAACAGCTCACCGGGGCAAGTTTTTCCGCCTGATCGCCGCGCCGTTCGTCCAGCCGCCTGGCGCTTTGGTCAGAACTGCGATTGCCAGCCACGGGTCGGGCGGTTCATACGTCCGGCCATCGATTTTTTGGAGATTGAGCCATGAAGACCTTTGCCGCAGCCGTCGCGCTGGCAACCGCCCCGCTTGCCATTGCGGTGCCATTCAGTGCGGCGATCGCACAGGATGCTGCCGAAGAATCCAGCCAGCCCAGCTGGGTCGAAACCAGCAACGCCTACACCCAGAAGGCGATCACCATGCAGGCGGCCTTCTTCCCGACCGGTGCCTCGTCTGCCGGCTATGAGCAGTATGACGGGCTGGTCAACGACATGTCGCTCGACCGTGACCAGCGCTATGTTGCAGCCGCGACGGCGTTGATCGGGGAGTATGAAGCGGCGCTGGCAACCCAGACCAATCCCTATGTAAAGCAGGACCTGCAGATCCTGATCGATTCGCTCATGATGGACATCCAAGGGATCGATCTGGGCCGAAAATACATGATCGAATACAATGAAGTGCCCCAAGGGATGTTCGGCAGCGTGGGGCAATTGCTGTCCGATCAGACCGCCGCAAATCGCCGGGGCAAGGCGCTTGAGCTGATACAGCGTTTCACCGGGATCTGGCCGGGCACCGAACCGATGACCGAACTGGCCAAGGCCCGCTTCGAAGCGAGCCGTGGTCAGGGAAAGATGGGGCCATATCGGGTCGAGGTCGAGGAATCGATCGCCAAGATTCCGACCTTTGTCGCGGGCATCCGGGAACTGTTTGACCGATACAAAATACGCGGTGCCAAAAAAGCGCTCGATGCAATGGAAACCCAGCTGACCGAATATGGGGAATGGACCCGCACCGCCGTGTTGCCGGTTACGCGGGATGATCCGCGGATGCCGCCCGAACTCTATGCGCTCAGCCTGCGTCAGGTCGGGATCGATCAAGACCCCTATCAGGCGATGAGCGAGGCGCGGCGCGGCTTTTATGAAGTGCGCGCGCAGATGGAGGCGCTCGCCCCGCAGATTGCCGCAAAGAACGGTTGGGATGAGACTGACTATGCGTCGGTGATGGCGCGGCTCAAGACGCAAACCATTCCGAATGACGAAATCGAGGCATTCTATCGCGGGGTGAATGCCGAGCTGGAAGCAAAGATCCGCGCGAATGATATCGTCAGCCTGCCCGACAGCGTATTGCAGATGCGGGTCGCATCGGTGGCAGAGAGCGCCGCGCAACCCGCGCCCCACATGCGCCCGCCGCGGCTGATCGGCAACACCGGCGAACAGGGCACTTTCGTGCTCACGACCAGCAACCCGACAGCCACCGCGAGCGAAGCCTATGACGACTTCAACCATCCGGCAGCCAGTTGGACACTGAGCGCGCACGAAGCGCGACCGGGCCACGAGATGCAGTTTGCTGCGCTGGTCGAGCAAGGGGTCAGCCTCGCACGGCTGCTCTATGCCTTCAACAGCGTCAACGTCGAAGGCTGGGCGCTCTATGCCGAAGCAGAGATGCTGCCGCATGAACCGATCGAAGGGCAGTTCATTGCCCAGCAGTTCCGCCTGCTGCGCGCCGCCCGCGCTTTCTTGGATCCGATGCTCAACCTCGGCCTGATTACCCGCGAGGAAGCTGGCCGCGTGCTGCGTGACGAGGCATTGTTCTCGCCCGGCATGGTCAAACAGGAGCTCGACCGTTACCAGTTCCGGATGCCCGGCCAGGCGGGCAGCTATTACTACGGCTATCGCAAGCTGATCGATCTGCGGATCGAAGCGGAAGTCGCGTTGGGAACGCGGTTTGAGGAAAAGGCGTTCAACGATTTCCTGCTCGGGCAAGGCATCATCCCGCTTGAACTGATGGCCAAAGCGGTGCGGGAAGAATTTATCCCGGCGCAGTTGGCAGATTGATCAACACAGCCAGCCCATCGGGCAGATTGACCTCAGGGGCAGTCTGCCCGATGGCACGAATGGCGGCTGGTCATTGCTCCGTCACGCTGGCACCGCTATAGGCGGGGCCATGTCTTCCATTCGGCCCTGGCGCACAATCGAACGGCGTAAATCGCGCCAGATCATGGTGGGGAATGTCCCCGTGGGCGGCGATGCGCCGATCACGGTGCAGACCATGACCAACACCCCGACCGAGGATGTGAAGGCGACAATCGACCAGATTCGCCGGTGTGAGGACGTGGGCGCGGACATTATCCGCGTGTCCTGCCCGACCGAAGAATCGACCCGCGATTTCAAACAGATCACCCGCGCCGCGCGCATTCCGATCGTGGCCGATATCCATTTTCACTACAAGCGCGCCTTGGAAGCCGCCGATGCGGGCGCGGCGTGCCTGCGGATCAACCCCGGCAATATCGGATCAGCCCAGCGCGTCGCCGAAGTCGTGCGCGCGGCCAAGGCCAATGGCTGCGCGATCCGCATCGGGGTCAACGCCGGGAGCCTCGAAAAAGACCTGCTCGAAAAATATGGTGAGCCTTGTCCCGAAGCGCTGATCGAAAGCGCGCTCGACCATATCAAACTGTTGCAGGATCACGATTTTCACGAATTCAAGGTGGCGGTGAAGGCGAGCGACATTTTCCTTGCGGTGGCGGCCTATCACGGGCTGGCCGAAACCGTCGATTGCCCGCTGCACCTTGGCATTACCGAGGCAGGCGGGCTGATCGGCGGCACGGTCAAATCCTCGATCGGCATGGGCAGCCTGCTGTGGGCGGGCATCGGCGATACGATCCGCGTCAGCCTGTCGGCGGAACCGGAGCAGGAAATCAAGGTCGGGTTCGAGATGCTCAAATCGCTCGGCCTGCGCACCCGCGGGGTGCGGGTCGTCTCGTGCCCCTCATGCTCGCGGCAGGGGTTCGACGTGATCCGCACCGTGGAAGCGCTCGAAGCGCGGCTGGACCACATCAAGACCCCGATGAGCCTGTCGATCCTTGGCTGCGTGGTCAATGGCCCCGGCGAAGCGCGCGAAACCGACATCGGCCTGACCGGCGGCGGGGCGGGCAAGCACATGGTCTATCTGCGCGGCGTCACCGATCACACGGTCGAAAGCGAGGATATGCTCGATCACATCGTCCGCTTGGTCGAGGCCAAGGCGGCCGAGATCGAGGCAGGCGAAGCAACCGCGTTCGATCCCCACGCCGCGCCCGCGCAGACGGCGGAAGCGGCGGAGTGATCAAACCGATTCTGTCGGGCCTGATCGCGGGATTGCTGGTGATCGGTGGTTCAGCGATTGCAGGCAGCATCGTGTCCGCCGCCGGCGACCATCCCGAAGCGAGCGCCTATGCCGTGTCACCCGATGCGATGGGCGATGTCGATGCCGCGCTCTCCCGCGCCGCTGCGGCAGACAGGCGGGTGCTGTTGGTGATGGGCGCAAACTGGTGCCACGATAGCCGCGCGCTGGCCGGGTGGCTCAGCACCCCGCGCTTTGCCGCGCTGGTGGCGGCGCATTACGAATTGGTGTTCGTCAATGTCGGGATGCCGCAATCGGGTGATGGGCATAATCTGGATATTGCACAGCGGTTCGGCCTTGCCGATTTCCCCGGCACGCCTGCGCTGCTGGTGCTGACCGCCGATGGCAACCTGGTCAACGCCGACACCGCAACAAGCTGGCGCAACGCTGCCAGCCGCAGCGAGGATGCGATTTACGCCGAGCTTGCTGCGCTGGCTAAGGCCACACCAGATTGACAGATGCCTGCTTCTCCGTAGTTTGAACCAAGGGGTGTCAAGGAGAAAGGCATGATAAATCTATCGAAGATGGCATTGGGTGCCGGGTTACTGATCGCGCTGTCAGCTTGCGGTTCCGGCGTCGACAAGGCGAAGGCGGAAATGACAGCGAGCTGCGTGAGCGCGGGCAACGGGAATTTGACCGAAGAAGAGTGCGCTTGCATCACCGATGAGGCCTTCGCTTCGCTTGATGCCGACGAGCAGGAACTGATGGGTGCCATCTCCTCTACCGAGCAGGGTCTGAGCGATGCCGAAGTCGCAGCCAGCGTAGGATTGGAAGTCAGCGAGTTGCGCACGCGGCTTGGCACGGTGATGAGGAAAATTTCGCAAAACAGCTTTTCCAGCGCAAGGAATTGCATCTATCGATGAAGCGCATTTGATGCAAAGCGCATCGTGGTAATTGCTCCGGCGTGAAATTAACAATGTAGGATCGGGCGCCGATCTCGCGATAGGTACGCCTGCACGTTTGCGGCACCGTGCCGATCAACTCAAACTTACCAGCCAGCCGTAGCGAGGACGCGATTTACGCGGAACTCGCCGCTCTGGCTAAGGCCCGCGCCCCGCAGGTGCCATAATCAGGACACAGCCATGATCGAAGCCCTGTTTCTTGCCCTCGCGCTGGCGATGGATGCCTTTGCGGTGGCGCTGACGCAGGGGGCGCGGTTTCGGCCTGATGCGCGCGGCGGCCTTGCCATCGCGCTCACCTTCGGGGTGTTTCAGGGCGTCATGCCGCTGATCGGTTGGGGGATCGGCGCGTTTGCCATGGCCCATGTCGCGGCGGTCGATCACTGGATCGCCTTTGGGCTGCTGACCTTCCTCGGGGTGCGGATGCTGGGCGGGCACGTGGGTGAGGAGGAAGCATCGCACAGGCTGACAGGCCGGGCGCTGCTGGTCGCCGGGGTCGCCACCAGCATTGATGCGCTCGCCGCCGGGGTTACCCTGCCAACGCTGGATGTCGCGCCGCTGGTGGCCGCCGCGTTGATCGGTATCGTCACCTTTGCGCTGAGCGCGGCGGGGGTCATACTGGGCCGGATCGCAGGTGACCGCTGGGGCACATGGGCAGAGCGCGCGGGCGGGGTAATCCTGATCGCGCTGGGGGCGAAGATTCTGGCCGAACACACCGGGTGGTTGTGAGACTGTCCTACAGCGAATGAAGGTGGCATGATTGCCTGCATGAACGCCCGGTTTCTCCCCTTCACCCCTGTCATTGCCGTTGATCTGGCAGGGCCGGGTTTTCTGCTTCTGGACAGTGTCACATGTGTCTCCAACAGGCGGGCGGGACGGGTTTGAATGCTCCACGTCGTCCACCACGCAGACTATATGGCTCCGCGCCCGGAACGGGGCACGTTCCGCTTCGACAAATACTACCTCGTGATGGAGGAATTGCGCGCATCTGGCGCACCGCTCACCGAACACGCGCCAGAGCCTTGCCCGCGCGCATGGCTCGAAGCGGTGCATTGCCCCACCTATGTCGATCAGGTGTTTCGCGCTGATGTTCCGCGAGACAAGGAACGCCGGATCGGCTTTCCGGTAACACCCGCCATCGCCAGCCGCGTGCGCCACACCAATGGCGGCACATGGCTCGCCGCGCAGCTTGCCATTCGCCATGGCTACGCCGCCAATTCAGCGGCGGGCAGCCACCATGCCCTGCATGATACCGGCGCGGGCTATTGCGTGTTCAACGATCTGGCAGTGGCCGCCAACCGCCTGATTGCCGAGGGCGATGCAGCGCGGGTTCTGATCGTCGATCTGGACGTGCATCAGGGCGATGGCACCGCCAGCCTGACCGCCGGGCGAGAGGATATCTTCACCCTCTCGCTCCACGCGGAAAAGAACTTCCCGGTGCGAAAAGCACGCTCCAGCCGCGATGTGTCCTTGCCCGATGGGGTGGATGATGATGGCTATATGGCGGCGCTGACCCGCCACCTTCCCGAAGTGATGGCCGGTTTCACGCCCGATTTCGTGTTCTATCAGGCGGGGGTTGATCCCCACGCGGATGACAAGCTGGGCCGGCTCGCGCTGACCGATGCAGGGCTGGCGGCGCGCGATCGTTTCGTGATCGCAGAGGCGCGCCGCCGGGGCCTCGCCATCGCATCGGCGCTGGGGGGCGGATATGGCGATGATCCGCGCATAGTCGCCGCGCGCCACGCCGCTTCGATGCTGGTGATGGCGCAGGAAAACGCCGGATACGCGGCAATTCTCCCGCGAAAGGAGGCATAGCTGCGATGAACCGTGTTTTGCCTTATTGGGAACGCAAGCCCGGCGGGTTACTTTACAGGGTAATGAACCGGCGCGATCTTCTCAAAGGCTCTCTGATTGCGGGGGCGACACTGGCGCTGCCAATGCGCGCCTTTGCGGCGGTATCACCCGGCACTCCGCGTGATCGCATTCTGTTCGACATTGCCAAGCGCGAACTGGCGCGGGCGGGCGATGCGATCTGGAAACGCGATATTGTTGGCATTGCCGATTACGGGCTGCATTCGGCCAAGCCGCGGTTCCACTTCGTCAACCTCGACCGGAGTGAGGTGCAATCCTACCACGTCAGCCACGGGCAGGGTTCCGACCGGCAGCATGACGGCTGGCTCAAGCAGTTCAGCAACACCGAAGGCAGCAACGCGACCAGCCGCGGGGCTTACGTGACGTGGGAATGGTACAAGGGCCGCTATGGCACATCGGTGCGGCTGGGCGGGCTGGATGATACCAACGACGCCGCGCTGCGCCGCTATATCGTGATGCACCGCGCCGACTATGCCGAAGCCTCGCATCTTGAGAAATATGGCCGCCTCGGGCGCTCCAACGGGTGTTTCGCGATGGGCGAGGAACAGTTCCGCATCGCGCTGATGCACCTGTCGGGCGGGCGGCTGCTGTTTGCCGACAGCCTTGGACTGGAAGAAGACGGCAGCATCCAGCCGCTGCCGGAACTGGCGATGATCGAGCGCGCGCCGCTCAACCTGTAGCGCGACAACCTAACTATCGCGCAGATTATCCTCGATGACGATCACCTCGTCGACCGGCACGTAAGTGCGTTCGCGCACGCGCGGCTTGTCGAGGCTGGCGAGCACCGGGGCGTCGCGGCCGTAGATGTCCTTGAAGGTCGCCATCTCGCCGTTGATGTCCGATGCCATGGTGAAATAGGTGATGTAGGCGGGCCACTGCTTTTCCATCATCACCTTGGTGTATTTGCCCGAGGACGAGATCGCCACCGCTTCGTCCTTGGTCGCGCCCTTGCCCAGAATTGTCATCGTCATCGCCAGTTCCAGCGCGCGTTCGGTGCGGATGCAGCCGTGGCTCAATGCGCGGTTATCATTGGCGAACAGGTGGCGCGACGGGGTATCGTGGAAGAAAATCGCCTGCGCATTGGGCATTTCCAGCTTCATCAGCCCCAACGAATTGCCCGGCCCCGGCTGCTGCACCACGCTGATATAGCCATTGGCCCCGCGTGTTCCGACATAGCCGTTACGCTTCGCCCATTCGGGGTTGGCGAGCACTTTGGCGCCCAGCCCTTCGCCCTTGACGATCGACTGCGGCACCGTCCAGGTCGGGTTGAACACCACGCCTTCGATCGTTTCAGCCAATTGCGGGGTGGCGGTGCGCCCCGGCTTGCCAACCACCGTGCGATAGGTGCTGATGATCTTGTCCTTGACCGTCAGCCGCAATTGAAACTCGGGCACATTGGTGATCAGATATTGCGGGCCAAGATCGCGCGCCAGCCAGCGCCAGCGGTCCATATTCGCGCGGATCAGCTTGCGTTTGGCGGTGTCGGCTTCGGGCGTCTTGGCCAGTTCATCGCGCAGCCGCGCATAATCGGGGTGCGTCGGGGCGAGTTTTGCCAGCGTGCCCGCGATATCGCCGGTCGCAAGCGCTTGGGCGAGGATATCGCCGGTTCGCAATGTCTCACGGTCGGGATCGATCACGAACCACTGTTCGCGCGCCTCCATCGGGGTGCGCCCATCGCGCAGATCCTCAACCAGCCAGACAAAGCTTTGCGAGGCGATCTGGTTCAATTCATCCGACGGGCCGGAGGCGAGCGCGACCTTGAGCGGTTGGAGATCATAATCCGCCGGATCGAGGCCTTCTGCGCCGATACCTTCGATCACCGCCACCAATCGCGCGGCCTGCCCGACGCTCCACGCCTGCACCAACGGCGCGGGCGCTTCCATCCCGCCTTGCACCATCGGCTGCGAGACTGTCGGGAAAGCCTGATCAAAGGCATCACGCGGTGTGGGCAGTTGCGCAGGCTGGGGGCCGCCCTGCACTTCGGGCTTGGGCAGCATTTGGGCACGCACCGCGCCGCTATCCTGCCCCAGCGCCGCTGTTGCCACCAGCGCCGCGATTGCGACACCGCCTGCAAATCTTTTCGCGAACCTCATCACTATCCTGCCTTTTCGCCCCATGCCGCCATTATTCACCGCGACCATGTGTCCGCTGCAATCATACGCCGCGCGGACACCCCCTATCAACCACCTTCGCTTTCGCAGCGATTAATGTGCACAGCCACTGGCGCCAGCGCCGCGCGCGCGTGACGCAGACGGCCGAACGGCTTATCGCATCCGCCATGCCAAACAGAGGCCAACTACTGCTGCCCTTTGCCGCCGCGCTGGCGGGCGTGGGGTTCTTGTCTTTGATGGATGCCTTCATGAAAGAGGCAGCGCTGATGATCGGGGCCTATACCGCCACGGTGCTGCGCGCCGGGATTGGCGCAGCGATCATTGCGCCGATCTGGCTGGCGCGCGGGCCTGCCTGGCCAAGCCGCGCGGTGTTGAATCTGCACCTGACGCGCGGCGTTATATCGGCCTTCATGGCGCTGACCTTCTTCTTCGCGCTCACCCGCCTGCCACTGGCCGAGGCGATTGCGCTGAGTTTTATGGCACCGTTGCTGGCACTCTATCTCGCCCACGTATTGCTGGGCGAAGCAATCAGCCGTGCAGCCATCGGTGCCAGCCTGCTCGGCTTTGCCGGGACGCTGGTAATCATCGGCGGGCGGATTGGACAGGGGAAGTTCGATGAAGGCGCAGCATTAGGCATTGCTTCGCTGTTCATCTCGGCGCTGCTTTACGCCTATAACTTCATCGTCATCCGGCGGCAGGCGCAGGTTGCCGGGCCGATTGAGATTACCACGTTTCACAGCGGGATCGGCGGATTGGTGCTGCTCACCCTCGCCCCGCTGCTGTGGACACCGCCTGCGGGGGAGGCGTTAGTGCCGCTGCTGGCGGCAGGCGCGCTAACCGTGGCGGGATCGCTGGCGATTGCCTGGGCCTATGCCCGCGCCGAAGCAAGCGCGCTGGTGCCGACCGAATATTCGGGCTTTGTCTGGGCAACCTTGTTCGGCTGGCTGTTTTTCCGCGAAGCGGTAACTGTGCCGACACTGGCGGGAACCGCGCTGATCATCGCGGGCTGCTGGATGGCGACGCGCAGACCCGCTGCAACCGCCCCGAAAACACCCGCTTAAGACCATTCTCCAAGGCCGGTTTGGCCTTGGCCCCCTTGACCTCGCGCGTGCGAAAGCGCAGGTGCGCGTCGTAAAACCGCGCCCTTGCTGGATCGGGGGCGGGCCAATCGAAAAGGATGAAATCCCCCCATGACCGCAATCGGCCAGGACACGCTCAAAACCCGTCAGACCCTTAATGTCGGCGGCAAGGAATACGCCTATTACTCGCTGGCCAAGGCCGCGGAGCAGTTGGGCGACATTGCGCGCCTGCCGATTTCGATGAAGGTGCTGCTGGAAAACCTGCTGCGTTTCGAAGACGGCGGGTTCACCGTGGGGCGTGATCATATTCAGGCGATTGTCGACTGGCAGGACAACCCCACCACGGGTGAGGAAATCCAGTATCGCCCGGCGCGCGTGCTGCTGCAGGATTTCACCGGGGTGCCCTGCGTGGTCGATCTGGCAGCGATGCGCGATGCGATCAAGAAGCTGGGCGGCGATACCGCCAAGATCAACCCGCTGGTGCCGGTCAATCTGGTGATCGACCATTCGGTGATGGTCGATGAATTCGGCCACCCCAAGGCGATGGAAGCGAACATGGCGCTCGAATATGAGCGTAATGCCGAACGCTATGACTTCCTCAAGTGGGGTTCCAAAAGCTTTGAAAACTTCTCCGCCGTGCCGCCAGGAACGGGCATCTGCCATCAGGTGAACCTGGAAAACATCGCGCAGGCGGTGTGGTCATCGCAAGGCCCCGACGGGGTAATGGTCGCCTATCCCGACACCTGCGTCGGAACGGACAGCCACACGACCATGATCAACGGTCTGGGCGTGCTCGGCTGGGGCGTCGGCGGGATCGAGGCTGAGGCCGCGATGCTGGGTCAGCCGATTTCGATGCTGATCCCCGAAGTGGTCGGCTTTTACCTTGAAGGCCGCATGGCCGAAGGCGTGACCGCCACCGATCTGGTGCTGACCTGCGTGCAGATGCTGCGCGAAGTCGGCGTGGTGGGGCGTTTCGTTGAATTCTACGGCCCCGGTGTGGCCAACCTCACGCTCGCCGACCGCGCTACCATCGCCAATATGGCACCCGAATATGGCGCGACCTGCGGGTTCTTCGGGATTGATGACAAGACCATCGATTACCTGCGCCTGACCGGTCGCAGCGAAGAAAACATCGCTCTGGTTGAAGCCTATGCACGCGCGCAGGGGATGTGGTTTGATCCCGCCAATGTGCCGGTGTTCTCCAAGACGCTGAGCCTCGACATGGCGGCGGTCGTCCCCAGCCTTGCCGGCCCCAAGCGCCCGCAGGACAAGGTGATCCTGCAAGAGGTCGATGAACTGTTCAACGGCGATCTGTCCAAGGTTTACGGCAAAAGCGGCCCCGCGCGCGTGGCGGTAGAAGGCAAGGATCACGACATCGGCGATGGCGACGTGGTGATCGCCGCGATTACCAGCTGCACCAACACATCAAACCCCGACGTGCTGATCGCCGCCGGGCTGGTTGCCAAAAAAGCGAACGAGCGCGGGCTGAAGCCCAAGCCGTGGGTCAAGACTTCGCTGGCACCGGGATCGCAGGTGGTGACGGACTATCTCGTGAAGTCGGGCCTGCAGGAACATCTCGACGCGGTCGGGTTCGATCTGGTCGGCTATGGCTGCACTACCTGCATCGGCAATTCCGGCCCGCTCGCCGCGCCGATCAGCGCCGCGATCAACGGCAATGACATCGTCGCCGCCTCCGTCTTGTCGGGCAACCGCAACTTCGAAGGCCGCGTCAGCCCCGATGTGCGCGCCAACTTCCTCGCCTCGCCGCCGCTGGTGGTGGCTTACGCGCTCAAGGGCACCGTGACCGAGGACATCACCACCACCCCGATCGGGCAGGATCAGAACGGCAATGACGTGATGCTCGCCGATCTCTGGCCGACCAACGCCGAAATTGCCGAGCACCGCGCCGCCAATATTGATCGGTCGATGTTCGTCAGCCGCTACGCCAATGTCTATGATGGTGACGAACACTGGCAGGCGATCACGGTTGAACCATCGGATACCTACCAATGGCGCGCTGGCAGCACCTACGTCGCCAACCCGCCCTATTTTGACGGGATGACGATGACCCCCGCGCCGCTGACCGATATCGTCGATGCCAAACCGCTGGCGGTGCTGGGCGATTCGGTCACCACCGATCACATTTCGCCCGCCGGTTCGATCAAGGAAGATAGCCCGGCTGGCTCCTACCTCAAAGCGAACCAGGTCGCGAAAAAGGACTTCAACTCCTATGGTTCGCGGCGCGGCAACCACGAAGTGATGATGCGCGGCACCTTTGCCAATATCCGCATCAAGAACGAAATGGTTCCGGGCGTCGAAGGCGGGTTTTCGACCTACAACGGGGAAACCATGCCGATTTACGACGCGGCGATGCGCCACAAGGAAGACGGCACTCCGCTGGTGGTGATCGGCGGCAAGGAATACGGGACCGGCTCCAGCCGCGACTGGGCGGCGAAGGGCACGATCCTGCTGGGCGTGCGGATGGTGATTGTTGAAAGCTTTGAACGCATTCACCGTTCCAACCTGGTCGGCATGGGCGTGCTGCCCTTGCAGTTCAAGGATGGTGACACCCGCGAAACGCTCTGCCTGACGGCGGACGACACCTTCTCGATTCGCGGCCTGGCCGATCTGACACCGGGACAGGACGTCACGGTTGACGTCACCCGCGCCGATGGCAGCACCTTCAGCTTCACCGCGCTGTGCCGGATCGATACCGCCAACGAAATGGAATATTACCGCCACGGCGGGATTCTCCATTACGTCTTGCGCAAACTTGCGGCATGATGCGGGGATGATACCATCCCGCCGCGCCTTTCGCCTGCTCCCCGTTATGCCGATTGCCTTGGGTTTGGGGGCTTGCGGGGTGAGCGATCGCGATGATTCGTCCTCGGCCCCGCTTGGCGTGGAACTGGCGCGGCCAGCGGATGCAGAGGCGGGCGCTATCGCCGCCCCTGCGCCATTGATCAACCTCTCGCCCATAGAGCTTGCCGCGCGGATGGCGGCGGGCAATGTCCGGCTGATCGATGTGCGCACCGATGTCGAAGTGGCCGAAGGCGCGATCCCCGGCGCGGAACACATCGCGCTTGATCGCTTTGACCCGGCCAAGCTTGATCTGTCGGATGGGCGCGAGGTTGTGCTCTATTGCCGCACGGGTCGCCGATCAGCGATCGCGGGTGAGCGGTTGGCCGCTGCAACTGGCAAGCCGGTGGAACACCTCGCCGGAGGGATCATCGCCTGGGACGAAGCGCAGCAGCCGATCGCGACGCGTTAATTCCCCCACCATCGGATAAGAGAAGGGCGGCTCCCCCCCGGTGCCGCCCTTTCCGCTTGCCGTGCAAGCGTGATCGCGTTTTCGTCTTTATACCAGCGCGCTGAGATGCTGACGCATCACGCGCTGGAAATGCGCGGGGCGCCGCACGGGCTTAACCAAAGCCCGATGAGGCAGGCTCATCGCGCTTTGGTATTAGACCGTCGGCGTGCCCGTGAACTTGCGGCGGCCGAGGATCGCGGCGGCGGCAAGGCCGAACAGGATCATCATCGGCGGCGCGGGAACTTCGTGACCGCCCGAGGTGCTGCCGCTGCTCGACGATGACGACGAGGAGGAACTGCTGCTGCTCGACGAAGAGCTCGATCCCGACGACCCACTGCTGCCTGACGAGCCGCTGGTGCTGCTCGACGAGGACGTGGAAGAGGATGTGCTGCTGCTGGTGCTGCTGGTCAGATCGCCCGAGGTGCTACCGCCGCTGGTGGCGCCTCCCGATGAGCTCGACGAGGACGACGAAGAGGAACTCGACGACGAAGATGACGACGAAGATGACGACGAACTCGAAACCGCGCCAGTCGAAGAACTGACATTGCCCGAAGAGCTGGAAACATTGCCCGAACTACTTGATACATTGCCGGACGAACTTGAGACGTTGCCCGAGGAACTGGAGACCGCTCCGGTCGAACTCGACACCCCGCCGGTGGAGCTGGAAACCGCGCCAGTGGAACTCGAAACCGCGCCGGTCGACGAACTGACATCGCCCGAACTCGAAACCGCGCCGGTCGACGAAGAGACATTGCCCGACGACGAAACCGCCCCGGTGCTGCTCGACACCGTCCCGGTTGAGGTCGAGGTCGAAACCTGACCCGTCGACGAGCTGATCTGTCCGGTGGACGAAGTGGTGGAGCTGCTGATCTGACCCGAGGACGAGGTGGTCGAGGTCGAATTGTCGATAACGATATCGACGATCACCCCGCTGCTGCCTTCACTGCCGCCGCTGGTGCTGGTGGTGGTCGAAACCGAAACATCGCCCGACGACGAACCGCCACCGCCGAAGAACCCGCCAAAGAAGCCGCCGCCAAAGCCGCCGCCAAAGCCCAGCCCGCCGCCGTAACCGCCAAAGCCGCCGACAGGGCCACCGCCACCCGAAATCGGCGGAAGCGGGGGCAGCGGGGCCGGCATATAGGCGACCTGCGCAATCGGCGGGCATTCATTGGGATCGAAATAGGCCTCAACCGCGCCAGCAGGCACGCTCGGCGCGCCGACAGCGCCGGGGGCGACCGGCTGGCATTCGACCGTGCGTTCGACAATCCGGCGGCGGCGCTGTTCGGGCGGCGGCAAATCGCGGGTGCGCGTCTTGATGTAACGCGCGCCGGTTTGCGGATCGACCGCGATCAGCTTGCCATCAATTTCCGAGCTGAATTCCGGCGCGTCGGTGTTCATCGGCTCAGCCACGCGCACCGCGCCGCCCTGCAACAATGCGACACCCGCAGCAGCAGCGGAAAGCTTTGCGATGGCCAGTTTGAGCGACATAGTCGTTAACCCTGTTTGCCTGTGGCGGGGAATGCGGACCATCCGCACCTCCCCCAAAACCAACCTGCTTTTGAGGTCAGAAACCGCCACCGGGCAACCGGCTTAACCATGCCAAAGCCCGCCAACGCCCCGGATTCGGCGCGGATTAGCGGGATTTCGGGCGCGCTGTCCCGAACTGGCACCGAAAACAAGCGGCTGGTTAGCGGCCTGCGTTAACCATCTTCGTCGAACAGCCCGCTTTGCTGCGACGCGGACGAATCAGCGGGCCGCGCCAGTTCCAGATGCGCCCAGCCATCATCATTCAGCATCCGCCCACGGGCCGTGCGGGCGATCAGGCCCAGCTGGATGAGGTAGGGTTCGACCACCTCCTCAACCGTGTCGCGCGGCTCGGCCAGGCCCGCGGCGAGCGTTTCGATCCCCACCGGGCCGCCTTTATAGGTGGTCGCGATCATGGTGAGGTAACGCCGATCCATCGCATCAAGGCCGAGCCGGTCGATCTCCAGCCGGGTCAGCGCTTCGTCCGCCACGTGGCGGGTGACAGAGGCCGCGCCCGCAACATCGGCAAAATCACGCACCCGGCGCAGCAGGCGTCCGGCCACGCGCGGAGTGCCGCGCGAACGGCGAGCGATTTCATGCGCGCCGTCGGGCTGGATCGCGAGGCCAAGCAGCCCGGCGGCGCGGGTGACGACGCGCTCCAATTCCTCATGGCTGTAGAAATTGAGCCGCACCGGGATGCCGAAACGATCACGCAGCGGCGTAGTCAGCAAGCCCTGCCGTGTCGTAGCTCCGATCAGGGTGAAAGGCGGCAGGTCGATCCGCACAGAGCGCGCCGATGGCCCCTCGCCAATGATCAGATCAAGCGCGCGGTCTTCCATCGCGGGGTAGAGCACCTCTTCCACCACAGGGGAGAGGCGGTGAATCTCGTCGATGAACAGCACGTCATGCGGTTCAAGATTGGTGAGCAGCGCGGCGAGATCGCCCGCCTTGGCGATCACCGGGCCGGACGTGGCGCGGAAACCCACGCCAAGCTCGCCTGCAATAATCTGCGCCAACGTGGTCTTGCCCAGACCCGGCGGGCCAAAGAACAAGGTATGATCCATCGCCTCCCCCCGCGCGCGCGCGGCGGCGATGAACACCGCAAGGTTGCCCTTGGCAGCCTCCTGCCCGACGAATTCAGCGAGCCGCTTGGGCCGCAACGCAGCGTCCGGATCACCCGGCTGGCGGGCGGGGGTGTGGAGGGGGGTGGGGTCAGTCATTGCGTAGCTTTTCCAGCCCTTCTTGAATCAACCGATTGGTTTCTTCAATGTTTGCAATGATTGTTTCGGGGTCCAGCCTAAAGGGCATCCACTTCGCTTTATCAGAGAGATGCCAACGGCGCCTTTGGCGGTCTGTCATCGGACCCAATTGCCCATACATCCAGTGACTGTCGGCATCGTCAAACCTGCGATCCTCCTTCATCCTGAACAGCGCAGGTTTGATCACCGTCGACTCGCCGATAACCCCGATGACGCGGCCAACCACATATCCCGTCAGAACGCCTTCCTTTATGTCATGATCTCTCGACCAATGCTCATACCAGGTGTCGCAAAAGGGCAGCCGACCTATGATCTCGATCTTGTCGTTGATGGGCAATTGGCCGTCAGTCTCCAAAAGAAACCCCCTAACCCCTTGGATTTCATTACGATCGGCGTCAAAAAGAGCTTCTTCGAACCGAACACGGTAAAGACTTGCGTCAGGTGGCAGCTTATCCGGCACCGTATTCAAGATGACCGAGCGATAGCTGGCTCTAGCCGAGCAGGCGCTCGCGGTTTCGCTCATGCCGACAACGGCCAGCAGCGAAAATGCAAACCACAGCGCATGAAGCGTGTGCAGCCCCCTCACAACAAGCTCGCCGTCGCGCGATTGCGCTGCCGCCGCGCTGATGGCGGGATAGACCCTGAAACGAGTTCAGGGTGACGAGGGGTGGGGCAAACCTTTGAGAAATCGTCATGCTGAACTTGTTTCAGCATCCATCGTGCCGCAGTCTCAGTCCCATGCGAACCGAGCGCCAGCCTTGCGTCTACATCCTCGCGAGCCAGCCGCACGGGACGCTTTACATCGGTGTCACCAGCAATCTCACCGCGCGGCTCTGGCAGCATCGCAACGAAGTGGCCGAGGGGTTCACCAGCCGCTACCACGTCCACCGCCTCGTCCGTTACGAGCTGCTGGGCGACATGGAGCGCGCCATCGCCCGCGAAAAGCAATTGAAGCGCTGGCACCGGCAGTGGAAGATCAACCTGATCGAGAGCGAGAATCCCGATTGGCATGATCTGGCGGTTGGGTTGGGACTGCCTCCCATCGACCTGCGCTAATGGCGGGATAGACCCTGAAACGAGTTCAGGGTGACGAGGGGTAGGGTTCATCGGCCCCATCAAAACGGGTTCACCGTAAAGCCGTTCTGCTGCAACAGCGCGTGGGCGGTCATGGCGGAAAGCGCCATTTCCACGCCGGGGATCAGGTCTTCGGGCTTGATACCGTAAGCCGCCGCGCTTTGCCCGCACAGGATAAATCGCACGTCCGCCTCCAGCAGCGCCGCCACCAGTTTGGCCGAGGGGTTATCGCCCCCGCCCCCGGCTGCGTTCGCGGCGTGGGCTGCGTTGGTCAGCACTTCGAGCGAGGCCTTGCCGTGCACTACCACTGCCAGCCGGATATTCTCTTGGCGCACGCCGTTCGCCACGTGCATATTGAGGAACCGCGCCGCGCTTTCAAACCCGCGATTGGCGCTGCCCTCCGCCGCCGGGGTCGCCACATCGAAGGCGACCGCGAATTCGGTGTCGGCGGGCAGTTGCGCCACCCCCGGCACCGGGGCGTGCGGGCCGAAGTCAGTGATTACCGGGCCGGGTTTGAACGCGCTGCGATCCTGCGCGGCGAGCGGCGCTGCGGCGATAACGGCCAATGCCAGCGCAAGAGTGGTGGTGATACGCATAAGATTTCCTCCTAGGATGCTGCCTTTTTCAATGCCACGCGGATGAGGTTGCCTTCGCTGGCACCATCACCCAATTCTTCGAGCGCGCGCGCCACCGCTTGCGCCGCAACCGCCGGTTTGAACCCGAGGTTTTCGAGTGCGCTGGCCGCGTCCGCGCCTTTGCTTCCCGCAGGCGTGGCAGTCACGCCGAGCGTGAACCCGCCCGCGCCCCCCGGCCCAGAAGCTGGCATAGCGCCCGCCTTGTCCTTCAATTCGTTGACGATCCGGCTTGCCAGCTTTGGCCCCACGCCCTGCGCCCTCGCCACCATTGCCGCATCGCCGCGCCCGCAGGCATCGCGCAACTCTCCGGTCGAGAGCGCCGAGAGGATCGCCAGCGCCACCTTGCTGCCCACGCCCTGCACCCCAGTCAGCAGCCGGAACCAGTCACGCTCGGCCCCTTCGGCAAAGCCCAGCAGGCGCATATCATTCTCGCTCACCTGCAATTCGGTGTGGACGGTGCAGGCCTCTCCCACCTCGCCCAGCGCGGCCAATGTGCGGCGCGAACAATGGACGAGATAGCCGACCCCGGCCACATCAACGATGGCCCAGTCCTCACCCATGGCATCGAGCCTGCCGGATAGTTTTGCAATCATGGTTTGTTCTTGCCCGACAACAGTACATTTTACCAGCCACCCTCCCGCCTTGTCCGCAATGGGCGCAATGGTTGGTTCGCGCCAAGCCGCCAAGGCACCAAAAACAGTGCTTGGCGGCGCAGCCCCCAATTTACCCGGCGGGGAGTAGGTTCAGATTCAGATTCTTGGCGCCTTGGCGGCTTGGCGCGAACCTGGAACCTACACGTCGCGCCAAATTGGACAGTCGCAGGAAGTTGCGCCAAAGGGCGCATATGAGCTGGAACACCTTCGGGCGCGTGCTGCGCTTTACCACTTGGGGCGAAAGTCACGGGCCTGCGCTGGGCGCGGTGGTGGACGGGTGCCCGCCGGGGCTGGCGATCAGCGAAGACTATATCCAGCCGTTCATGGATGCGCGGAAGCCGGGCACCAGCCGCTTCACCACCCAGCGGCGCGAGGATGATCTGGTGCGTATCCTGTCGGGCGTGTTCGAAGGGCGCACCACCGGCACGCCGATCAGCCTGATGATCGAAAACACCGATCAACGGTCAAAAGATTACTCGGACATCGCGCAATCCTATCGCCCCGGCCATGCCGATTACGCCTATGACGCCAAATACGGCATCCGTGATTATCGCGGCGGTGGGCGTTCCAGCGCGCGCGAAACGGCGGCGCGGGTGGCGGCGGGCGCAGTGGCGCGGCTGGTGATCCCGGAAGTCAGCATTGTCGCTTACGTGTGCGAATTGGGCGGCGACCGGATCGACCCCGCGCGCATCGACCACAACGAAATTGCCCGCAACCCGTTCTTCTGCCCCGACCCCGAAGCTGCCAAGCGGTGGGAGGCCAAGGTTGACGCGGCCCGCAAAGCCGGATCGTCATTGGGCGCAGTGGTCGAATGTGTCGCCACCGGGGTTCCGGCAGGCTGGGGCGCGCCGATCTATGCCAAGCTCGACAGCGATCTGGCCGCTGCGATGATGAGCATCAACGCGGTCAAGGGCGTCGAAATCGGTGACGGTTTCGAAGCCGCGCGCCTGACCGGCGAACAGAACGCCGACCGGATGCGCCCCGGAAACGAGGGTGTGCCGATCTACGCCAGCAACCACTCGGGCGGCACGGCGGGCGGGATTTCAACCGGGCAGCCAGTGGTGTGCCGGGTGGCATTTAAGCCGACCTCGTCAATCCTCACCCCGGTGGAATCTATCAATTCGGCGGGCGAGGCGGTCGAAGTCGTCACAAAGGGTCGGCACGACCCCTGCGTCGGCATCCGCGGCACGCCGGTGGTCGAAGCGATGATGGCGCTGGTGCTGGCCGATCACAAGCTGCTGCACCGCGCTCAAGTGGGTTAGCGGTCGCGCGGGCAGGACACCTCGGTTTCGTGATGCCCCACGCGCCCATCAATCGCTTCCATCAATCAATACGCGCGCATTAATCGATTGGACGCGCCATCGTGAAAGCGTCATTGTCGATCCATAGACTGCGCCAGACTGGCGAGTCTCACGCAATCAACCTGCAAGGAGAGAACACTCATGGACGCAAAAACTGGCGAGATGAGCGGCTGCCCATTCAACGGCGATGCCGGAACACGCAGCCTGCTGGGCCGCACCAACCGCGATTGGTGGCCCGAAGCAATGCAAATCGACATCCTGACCGAAGGCGGGCGCAGCGCGAACCCCTACGGCGAGGATTTCGACTACGCCGAAGCCTTCAACGCGCTCGATTACAATGCGCTCAAGGCCGATCTTACCGCGCTGATGACCGATAACCAACCGTGGTGGCCCGCCGATTACGGGCATTACGGCCCGCTGTTCATCCGCATGGCGTGGCACGCGGCAGGCACTTACCGCACCGGTGACGGGCGCGGCGGCGCTGGCAGCGGACAGCAGCGCTTCGCTCCGCTCAATTCCTGGCCCGATAACGGCAACCTCGACAAGGCGCGCCGCCTGTTGTGGCCGATCAAGCAGAAATATGGCAAGAATATCAGCTGGGCCGATCTGTTCATCCTCGCGGGCAATGTCGCGATTGAAAGCATGGGCGGCCCGGTGTTCGGCTTTGGCGGCGGGCGTGCTGACGTCTATGAGCCCGAAAGCACCTATTGGGGCACCGAAGAACAGTGGGTTGATGAAGGCGTTGCCACCCGCATCCGGCCTGACGATGGCGCTGATCTGGAAAACCCGCTCGCGGCGATCCAGATGGGGCTGATCTACGTCAATCCCGAAGGGCCGGGCGGCAATCCCGATCCATTGGAAAGCGCGCGCGATATGCGCGAAACCTTCGCCCGCATGGCGATGAATGACGAAGAAACCGTCGCGCTCACCGCCGGTGGCCACGCGTTTGGCAAGGCGCATGGCGCTGCCCCTTCGGACACGTTCAGCGGCGCGCCTGAAAGCGAAGACCTGCATTTGCAAGGCTTCGGCTGGCTGACGGACGAGGCCGAAATCGCGGCAGGCAACATCACCACCTCCGGGCTGGAAGGCGCATGGTCGAACAACCCGACTTCGTGGAGCCACGATTACTTCCGCATCCTGTTCAAATATGATTTTGAACTGGTGAAAAGCCCGGCAGGCGCGCAGCAGTGGACGCCGATCAACCCTGATCCCGAAGACATGGCGCCCGACGCGCGTGACCCGAACAAGCGCGTGCCGACGATGATGACCACCGCCGACATGGCGTTGAAGATGGACCCGGAATATCGCAAGATTTCCGAACGGTTCCTCGCCCATCCGGAACAGCTGGATGATGCCTTTGCCCGCGCATGGTTCAAACTGTGCCACCGCGATATGGGGCCGAAAGCGCGATACCTCGGCCCGGAAGTCCCGGCTGAAACGCTGATCTGGCAGGATCCGGTTCCCGCTGGCACCACCCCGGCCGACGCTGAAGTGGCGCGCTTCAAGGCGGCTATCCTCGGCTCTGGCCTGACCGTCAGCGAATTGGTCAAGGCGGCGTGGGCTTCGGCCTCGACCTACCGCAATTCCGACCATCGCGGCGGCGCCAACGGCGCGCGGGTGCGGCTGGCCCCGCAAAGTGGCTGGGCGGCGAACGATCCCGACGAACTCGCCAAGGTGCTCGGCGTGATCGACGCGCATCGTGGCAGCCTCAGCATGGCCGACGCGATCGTGCTGGCCGGTTCGGCTGCGGTTGAAAAGGCGGCCAAGGACGCCGGGCATGATGTGGCCGTGCCGTTCACAGGCGGGCGCGGCGATGCGGGCGAGGAACACACCGACGCGGCGAGTTTTGAACCGCTCGAACCCTTTGCCGATGGTTTCCGCAACTACCTCAAGACCAAGGCATCGGTGCGCACCGAGGAGATGCTGATCGACAAGGCGCATCTGCTCGGCCTGTCGATCCCCGAACTGACCGTGCTGATCGGCGGCCTGCGCGTGCTCGGTGCCAACAGCGGCAACCGCAAGCACGGCGTGTTCACCGACAAGGTTGGCGTGTTGACCACCGACTTCTTCCGCAACCTGCTCGACATGGGAACCAAGTGGGCGCCCGTGGATGGCAGCGGCGATGAGGAATATGTCGGCACGTGCCGCACCACCGGAGCGGAAAAATACCGCGCCACCCGCGCCGATCTGGTGTTCGGATCAAACGCGATGTTGCGCGCTCAGGCCGAAGTCTATGCCGAAGCCGGGGCCGAGGGAAAATTCGTGGCCGACTTCATCGCAGCCTGGAACAAGGTGATGAATGCTGACCGCTTCGATGTGAGCTACGCCCAATATCACTGAGCGTATGGTGAGTGACACAGAAAGGCCTCCGGTAGCGATACCGGGGGCCTTTTTGGCGCACAGAAGGACGCAGAGCGCTGTTACACCGCAGGCACGACTGTCAACATTCCTTCGTTCACACTGATGATCGGGCGATAGCCAAGTTCGCGGCGCGCCTTATCGGTATTCAGCGTCACCTCTACCCCGACCGTGCCATATTCCTGCGCGCCAATCGGCGCTGCAATCGCCCCGCTGGTCAGGCGTTCAATCGTGCTGCCAATCGTCACCACTGCGCGCACCACCATGCGCGGCACCGTTTTGTCGGGCGCCTCAACCCCGGCCGCCTCCAGCAGGCGCGAGACGAAGCTGCGAAACGTGCTGCGTTCCTCATCCGCGATGAAATAGGCCTCGCCCGCCTTGCCATGCATCAGCGCCAGCACGATCCCTTCGACCGCGTTGTCGATATGGGTCGTCGATGTGAGATAGGTGCCGCCCGCAATCCACGCGAGTTTTCCGCTGCGCGCTGCGGCGATCAGCTGCGGCAGCGCGGTGGTATCATCACGCCCCCAAACGAAGCGCGGGCGCACCGCGATGATCGGCATGGCGGGCGATGACAGGCCCAACGCCATCTGCTCCGCCGCCGCCTTGCTGGCTGAATAGCTTCCGGCAAAGCGCGCCGGATAGGGCTGGGCTTCGGTCGCATCCATCAATGGCTTGCCCGACAGCAAGACCGCTTCGGTGCTGATGTGCACCGCGCGGCCAATGCCTGCCTCACGCGCGGCGGTGAAGACATTGCGCGTGCCGTTGAGGTTGGTGGCGTGCTGATCGGGTTCGTGGATCGCATGGCCGGTGTCAGCCGCCGCGTGAACCAGCCCAGCGCAGCCCGCCATCCCGGTGACGAGGCTTTGGCGATCCAGAATATCGCCGCGCGCTGCCATCGCCCCCAGCATTTCCACCGCCTGCGCCGAAGCATCACTGCGGGCCAGCGCCACCACGTCATACCCATCGGCAACCAGCCGCCGAATCAGGTTTCGGCCAAGATAGCCGCTGCCGCCCGTCACAAATATCCGCATTGCCATTCCCCTCTCACCCGGATGCCCCCGCAGCCGCTTGATATAGGCCGGGTGGGGCGCTCGCGCTTGAGCATGGCCGAGAACCTGCACTGCCGCAACGGCCTGCTGGGCAAGAACTGGCCAGTGCCCTGCTGATCGCTAGCCCGGCCGAATCCGCTTGACCGCCGCGCATCCTGATATAAATATGATATCATAATTATATCGAATCGGAGAATTCGTCATGGCAATTGCTGATACCCCTGCCCTCAATCGCAGTCGGGAAATCCCGGCGGCGACGCAGAGCGGTTATATGATGCTGCTGGTTTCGCTGGTGTTGGTGGTCGCGGCGGTGTGGCTGTTTATCAGCGCGATGACCCCTGACGATCCCGATGGGCTGCGTCTGGTTGGTGCGATCATCACCGGCGTGATCGGTGTTCTGGTGCTCACCGGGTTCTACATGATCAACCCCAACGAAGCCGCCGCGATCCAGCTGTTCGGCGCGTATAAGGGCACTGACCGCAGCGAAGGCCTGCGCTGGGTGCTGCCGTGGCTGACGCGCAAGAAAATCGCGGTGCGTGCCAACAATGTCATCTCGGAAAAGATCAAGGTCAACGACGCACGCGGCAACCCGATTGAAATGGCCGCGCAGGTTGTATGGCGCGTTACCGATACGGCGCAGGCGCTGTTCGACGTCGATGATTACCGCGAATTCGTTGACGCCCAGATCGAAGCCGCGGTGCGATCAATCGGATCACGTTACCCCTATGATGATATCGAACATCTCGAAGTGACCTTGCGCGGCAATCACGAGGAAGTGGGCGTGGAATTGCGCGCTGCCTTGATTGAGCGGCTGACGGTGGCCGGGATCACGGTGGACGAATGCGGCCTCACCCACCTCGCCTATGCCCCCGAAATCGCGGGCGCGATGCTGCGCCGCCAGCAGGCCGAAGCGGTGATTGCGGCGCGCGCCAAGCTGGTTGAAGGCGCGGTGTCGATGGTGGAAATGGCGCTGACGCAGCTCAGCGAAAAGAAGGTGGTCGAACTCGATGACGAACGCCGCGCGGCGATGGTATCGAACCTGATGGTGGTGCTGTGCGGCGAACAGGAAGCCCAGCCCGTGGTCAACGCAGGGTCGCTCTACTGATTGCATCATGGCCGCAAAAAAAGCCTTTGCCCTGCGCCTCGACCCGGCGCTTCACGATGCGATTCAACGCGCGGCGGATTCTGACCTGCGCAGCGTCAACGCCGAAATCGAAGTGCTGCTGCGCGAGGCGCTGGCGCGGCGCGGGGTCAAGGTGGCGGTCAGTAAGGGGGCACGGCGCGGGCGGCCCGCCGAGCCGCGTGAAGGTTCACCGAAAGCCTGAACAAGCCCACCCCCCGCCGGAATCGCGTAAGTATTGGCAGAGCGGCGAATGCGGTGTTCGCCGGATCGAATGGTGCCGGGGATCAGCCTTTCGCCGCGTGCTCGGCGCGGGCGATTTCGTGCAGCCAATCGGCGTGACGCGGGGCTTTCTTCGTCTGCGCCCATTCTTCCAGCATCAACGGCGCGACGCGGGCGAGCTCGGCATATTGATCCGCCGTGCCAATATCGGCGGCAAGTTCAAGCCGGTGCCCGTTGGGATCGAAGAAATAGATCGACTGGAAAATGCCGTGATGCGTCGGGCCGAGCACGTCCACGCCCTGCGCTTCGATATGCGCCTTGGCCGCCATCAGCGCCGCCATATCGGGCACCCGCAGCGCGATGTGCTGCACCCAGGCTGGCGTGTTGGGGTCTTTGCCCATGTCCGGCTGGTTCGGCAGTTCGAAAAAAGCGATGATGTTGCCGTTCCCGGCATTCAGGAAGATGTGCATATAGGGATCATATTCGCCGGTTGACGGCACGTGATCCTCGGCAAAGGCGGTGGTGTAGGTCATGCCCAGCACGCGGGCATACCATTCCACCGTCTCCTTTGCATCGCGGCAACGATAGGCGGCGTGGTGGATGCCGGCGAGGGCTACGGGGTGTGCAATGGGTTGGTTGGTCACTTTCATTCCTCTCCTCTCGTCATTGCGAGCCGAAGGCGAAGCAATCCATGGACAGGTCTGGCCGAAATTGAAATGCCAGACCATGGATTGCCGCGTCGCCTGTGGCTCCTCGCAATGACGATGTTGGTTACTCCGCCGGTTCCTCAACGTTCAACACGCCGCGGATGATCTGATCGCGTTCCATGCTTTCGAACAGCGCCTTGAAGTTGCCCTCGCCAAAGCCGTCATCGCCCTTGCGCTGGATGAATTCGAAGAACACCGGGCCAACCTGCGCCTGCGCGAAGATTTGCAGCAGCAACCGGGGCTGGCCGCCTTCTGTGGTGCCATCGAGCAGAATGCCGCGCATCTTGAGCGCGTCCACATCCTCGCCGTGGCCGGGCAGGCGTCCATCGAGCATGTCGTAATAGGTCGCAGGCGGCGCGGTCATGAACGGCACGCCCAGCGCCTTCAACCGATCCCAGCACGCCAGCAGATCATCACAGATCAACGCAATGTGCTGGATGCCCTCCCCATTGAACGCCTTGAGGAACTCGTCGATCTGGCCCTTCCCGCCCCCCTTCTCATTGGCACCTTCTTCATTAAGCGGAATGCGGATCTTGCCGTCGGGCGCGGTCAAGGCCTTGGACGTGAGGCCAGTATATTCGCCCTTGATGTCAAAAAAGCGGATCTCGCGGAAGTTGAACAGGGTCTCGTAATAGTCCGCCCAATATTTCATCCGCCCGGTGTAAACATTGTGAGTCAGGTGATCGATGGTGTGGAAGCCCGCGCCTACCGGATGCGGATCAACGCCGGGCAGGTATTCGAAATCGATGTCATAAATGGTGAGGCCGTTGCCCGTATCGGCATAGCGATCAACCAGATACAAAATCGCCCCGCCGATGCCGCGGATCGCGGGGATGCGCAGTTCCATCGGGCCGGGTTCGTTGGCGACGGGTTCTGCCCCTTGGGCGATCAGATGGGCATAGGCCTTGGCCGCGTCGCGCACTCGGAATGCCATCCCGCAGGCCGCCGCGCCGTGTTCCCGCGCGAAATACCACGCGGCGCTGCGCGGTTCGTAGTTGGCGATCAGGTTGATGCCGCCCTGCCGCCACAGATCCACGTCTTTGGAACGGTGCTGCGCGACGCGGGTGAAGCCCATCGCCTGAAACACGGGTTCCAGCACGCCCTTTTCCGGCGCACAGAATTCGACGAATTCGAACCCGTCGAGCCCGGCGGGGTTTTCAAACAGGTCGGTGGCCGAAGCTTTGTTGGTCGGTGCGTTCATCGCGGCAATCCCCTGCGGCAAGCAATTAGTTTCAATTGAAACCAGTTACCCGAAGGTAGCGATTCGCGCAAGGGTGGCTGTGCGCTAGGCGATCCGCCCGATGCTGCGCCCATGCTCATCGTGCACCACCGCCAGTCGCGCTCCGAACGGCGCGCCGCCTTCGAACGCCGCAGCGGTTACGGGGTCGGTCAGATCAGCATTGCCGCACACCCGTTCGCCTGCCGGATTGCGCCCGATGAATATCGCCGCATCGCCCTTGGGGGAGCGGTTGATGGTGTAGGTCTCCACCGTCGCGCTATCGAACGGCGCGGCGGCAACCGGGACGGCATTGGCCGCCTTGGGCAGTTTGGCAAAGCGGTCGCCCACAGACCAATCGGCGGGCGTGGTCGAGTAGATGCCGGTGGCATATTTGCTCATCCACCCGCCATTCGCCCCCACCAGCGCGAAAGCCCCCCGGTCGCCGCGCACCCGCTGCACGGCTTCGGCGATGGCGTGGGCAGAATAATTGTTCCCCGCCCCGCCAAAGAACGGCAGACCCCCGGTCAGCGTCAATCCGCGCGGATCGTCGGCGGACAGGCCGAAATGGTCGCATTGGTTGAACACGGGGATGGCGAAGCACGAATAGAAATCGATATAGCGCATATCACCCATGCCCTTCCCCGCCCGCGCCAAGGCCGCTTCGACGCTGGCGATGGAGGCGGGGTTGGCGGACAAATCGGGCCGCTGCGACAGCTTGAGTTCGGTCGCGGCGGTGACGGCGTGGATATGCACCCACTTGCTTTCCGGCACGCCTAGCTTGCGGGCCAGCCCGGTGCTGGCGACGATGATTGCAGCGGCCTGATTCACCTGATCGCGCGCCACGGTCATGCGCGGGTAAGGTTCCGCCACGATGCGGTTGCGCTCCGTCACTGTTGCCAATTCCTGCGCGCTGCGTTCCACCGGGGCGGCGGAGTGCGGGTTGGCGGCGGCCACGCGGGTAAAGGGCGCGAACAGCTTGCCGATTTCCAGCCGGTATTCCTCCAGCCCCATGCCCAGCTTCGCCCGCCGCGCATTTTCCGCCAGCGCATAAAGCGGGATTGCCCCGCTCGCGCCGTGGGCGAACAGCGCAGGCTCCAGCAGCTCCTCAAGCCCGAAGCCCTGATCTTCGCAGTCGCCGCCGATGGCCTCCGACCAGTCGGGTGCCTCACCCTTGGCGCTCAAGGCCAGCACGGTCGAGATCGCCTCCGATCCCACGATCACCGCGCATTGGCTGTCCCCCGCCGCGATCGCAGCGGCAAATTCGCCCACCAATTGCTGATTGGTCTGCCCGCCGGTGGGGGTGAGGATCGCGCGTGCCGGGTTGGCGCCCACGCGCTTCGCCAGCGCGCGCGGCACATTATCCGCCGCACCGAACGGCGGTCTGCGATCCGGGCGCGACATTTCAAACGCGCGGATCGCGGCGAGGGTGTCGATGGCATCCGCCACTGACCCACTCGCCTCGCAATCGGCAATCGCCGCTGCCAGCGCCTTGCCGCCCAGATCCATGTAGGAAAGGGCGGCATAGCCCGGCTCGCCCACCCGCTCCGAATACTGCCCCACCCCGATGATCACCGGGGTGGAGTCAGGCACGTTAATCGACAAAACCATCGACCCGTTCAACGATGATCGCCGGGGCCATCCCGCCCGCCGCGCACATCGTCACCAGGCCATAACGCCCGCCGCGCGCTTCCAGCTCATCGACGATGGTGCCGATCAGGATCGACCCCGTTGCGCCAATCGGGTGGCCCAGCGCGATTGATCCGCCGTTGACGTTGACCTTGTCCCAATCCAGCTCCAGATCGCGCACGAACTTGGCGGCGACCACCGCGAAAGCTTCGTTGATTTCGAACAGGTCGATATCGTCCACCGTCAGCCCCGCCTTGGCCAGCACCTTCTTGGCCGCAGGCACCGGCGCATTCAGCATCAGCGTGGGATCATCGCCCATATTGGCGGTGGCAACGATGCGCGCGCGCGGTTTCAGCCCGTGCTTTTGCGCGTAATCCTTGCTGGTAATCAGCACCGCCGACGCGCCATCGACCACGCCGGACGAATTGCCCGCGTGGTGGAAATGCTGAATCTCGAGATCGGGATATTTCTGGTTGATCAGCTTGCGGAAGGTGGTGCCCTTCTCATCCAGTGGCACATCGGCAATCTTGGGAAAGGCCGGTTCCAGCTTGGCCAGATCGTCCATCGTCGTCTGCGGACGCGGATATTCATCGTGGTCGAGCAGCACGGTGCCATCATCCGCCACCACCGGCACCAGCGATTTGGCGAATCGGCCCGCCGCCATCGCTTCGGCGGCGCGTTGCTGCGAACGGTAGCCGACCGCGTCCAGATCGGCGCGGGTGAAGCCTTCCATGCTGGCAATCGCATCGCCGCAAATGCCCTGGTGCGATTGCGGATGCACCGACTGCAGGCGTTCATTATAGCTGCCCATCATCGGCGGTTTCAGCCCGGCGCGCATTTTCTCCTGAGACATGGCCGAGGTAAGGCTCATCATCTCGGTTCCGCCAGCGACGATGCAATCTTCCATTCCGCTCATCACCTGCGCCGATGCCAGCGCGACGCTGGTGATGCCGCCGCCGCAGAACCGGTCTAGCGTGGTGCCCGACGAGGTAATGTCATAGCCCGCATCCAACGATGCCATGCGGCCCAGATCGCCCGCCTGCATCCCGTCCTGCGTCGAAACCGACCAGATCACATCATCGACCGTGCTGGTGTCGAGGTGGTTGCGCTCCGCAATCGCCTTCATAACCGTGGCGGCCAGATGCTGCGGATGCTCGGCGGCCAGCGCGCCCTTCCCCTGCTTGCCGATCCCGCGCGGGGTGCGCACTGCGTCGATGATATATGCTTCAGCCATGGTGATCCTCTCCGATATAACGAAATTGCGGTTGACGTGTTGGTAAACCGCCTCCACCACTTGCACAAGAATTGAGTTTCAATTCGCAATGCTAAAATCAATAGGGAGACAGCCGTGAGCGAGAATACCCCACCCGAAGTGCTGACCGAAGTTGAAGACGGCATCCTGATCGTCACCATCAACCGTCCCGAAGCCAAAAACGCGATGGCCAAGGCTGCTGCCGAAGGGATCGCGGCGGCGATGGATCGGCTGGATGCCGACGACGATCTGCGCGTCGGCATCATCACTGGTGCGGGCGGGACATTCTGTTCGGGGATGGATCTCAAAGGCTTCCTGCGCGGCGAAAGCCCCAGCGTCGAAGGGCGCGGGTTCGGCGGCGTGGTGCAGGCCCCGCCGGCCAAGCCGCTGATCGCGGCGGTCGAAGGCTATGCATTGGCAGGCGGGCTGGAACTGATGATCGCCTGCGATCTGGTGGTCGCCAACGCCAATGCGAAATTCGGCATTCCCGAAGTGAAGCGCGGGTTGGTGGCCGCTGCTGGCGGCGTGATGATGCTGCCCGATCAGATCCCCGAACGCATCGCGCTGGAACTGGCGCTGACCGGCGATTTCATCGGAGCAGAGCGGGCCTATCAACTGGGCCTGATCAACGAAGTCACCGACGGTTCGGCGCTGGACGGCGCAAAGGCGCTCGCCGCCAAGATCGCTGCTAACGGCCCGCTGGCGGTGAAGGTGTCCAAACAGGTGATGAAGCAATCGCGCGGCTGGGCGATGGAGGATCGCTACGCCAAGCAGGGGCAGTTGATCGGGCCGGTCTTCGTCAGCCACGATGCGCGCGAAGGCGCGGCGGCCTTCGCCGAAAAGCGCAAACCCAACTGGACGGGGAAATAAGCAACGGTTTCGCTGAATCTCGGCAGAGCTTGGCCGTGCCAGACCCTGCCTAGACCCCCTTTAGACCCCGCCAGCCCAATGTTTCACGTGAAACATTTTTGGCGGCTTGGGTAAGCGAACCGACAGTATTTGGTATCACAGGGAGAGAGAAATGCCCGTCATCAATGTGCCGCAACCGGCCTTCATGGAAGAAGAAGAAATCGCCATTTTTGCCGATGCGGTCGGCAAGTTCTATCAGCAGCACGCCCCGCAAAAGCGCGTCCAGCAGTGGCGCGACGATGGCATGGTGGAACGCGAATTCTGGCGCGAAGCTGGGGCAGCAGGCCTGCTCGGCGTTAGTGTCCCGACCGAATATGGCGGCCACGGCGGCGATTTCCGGCATGATCTGGTGGTGATCGATCAGCAGTCCAAACACGACGTTGATGGGTTCGCCGCCAGCCTGCACAATACGATCATCCTGCCCTATCTGGTGCGCCACGGCACCGAAGAACAGAAGCTGAAATACCTGCCCAAGCTGGTCAGCGGTGAGCTGGTCAGCGCGATCGCGATGACCGAGCCGGGGGTGGGCAGCGACCTTCAATCGATCACCACCACCGCCCTGCGCGATGGCAATGGCTACCGCATCAACGGGGCCAAGACCTATATCTCCAACGGTCAAACCGCCGATTTCATCGTGGTCGTCGCCAAGACCAACCCCAACGAACGGGCCAAGGGCATCTCGCTGATGTTGCTGGAAACCGAAGGCGCCGAAGGGTTTCAGCGCGGCAAAAAACTCGACAAGATCGGGCTTGATGCAGCCGATACGTCAGAACTGTTCTTCGACAATGTCTTCGTGCCGGCCGAAAACGTGCTCGGCGGGGTCGAGGGCAAGGGCTTTTACCAGCTCATGGGCGAACTGCCGCAGGAACGCTTGGTGATCGCCATCGGCGCGGCCACGGGGATCGAAAAGGCGCTCGATACCACGGTCGAATATGTCAAATCGCGCAAGGCCTTCGGGCAGACGATCTGGGATTTCCAGAACACCCAGTTCGTGCTGGCCGACCTCAAGGCGCGCGGCACGGCGGCGCGGGTGTTCGTCAATGATTGCATAGCCAAACTGCTCCGGGGCGAGCTCGATGTCGCCACTGCGTCGATGGCGAAATACTGGGTGACCGAACTGCAAGGCGAAGTCGTCGACAAGTGCCTGCAACTGCATGGCGGCGCGGGCTATATCAACGAATACCCGATCGCCAAGATGTACCGCGATGCCCGCATCACGCGCATTTTCGGCGGATCGAACGAAGTGATGAAGATGCTGATCGCTAGATCTATGTAGTTTGTTTTGCGCACCCGCCTCCGCGGGTGCGTCCTCGCTAGACGGCCTCCGCTACGCTGCGGCCCCGCTGCGGGCGGGCAGTCGCCCTTGCGGTCGCTAAAGCGACCGCAAGGGCGGCAGGTTCAACAACAAAAAAGGAGCAGCTCGAACCATCGTCGAGCCGCCCTTTTTTGTGGCCGAAGGCCGAGCGCCCTAGAACTTGGCGCGCAGCGTTACCGGCACACCGCGTTCGGTCAGTCGCGCCTGGATCTCGACCAAGGTAATATCCCCCTGCTCGGCGAGCAGCCCCTTGATGAAGTCACAATGCGCTTCGATCCTGCCCGAGTGGCGGTCACCTCCGCGAGGCTTGGCAACCGCCCTACCATGCTGAAGAGCAAGGCACCTCCAGCGAATAGCGCTCGAAATGCTGACATCAAAATGGGCTGCAGCCGCTCGGCAACTCATGCCGCCGTCGATCGCAGCGATAGGTGCTTTGCGCTTCGCGAGACCATCGGGCCCATCCGCGTTGAAGCGCAGGGCCCAGTCCCGCACGATCTGCAGTGTGACCCCGGCAACCTTCGCCGCATCGCTCCGGCTGCCGCCATCCAGGATCAACGCTATCGCCAGCAGGCGTCGAACCTGATCAGGATCGCCGCATCGTCGCACAAACCACCGCAAATCCGTCGCTGTATGATCCGTTCAAACCCCAATCGCTGCCGCCATCGCAAGCCTCCATGTGCTTGCAGCATCGAATCAGGTCAGCCAGCCAATGGGAACCCCACCACGTAAGTCATCCACAGCGCTCATTGGTACAAGTGAACTGCAGGCAATCAGGCCCGCGCCCGCTTACAAGCGTTGCAGACAAACTTCTGATTAACAGTAGCGAAAATGCAACATAATGTGTTGCGCCGCAGCATAATTACAATGTGGAATTAGCAAACGCATAATGATGCGTTTCGACAAACGAGGTCAGAAGCCGTAGCGTAAACCCAGCCACACGGTGCGCGGTGCGCCCAGATCGATCGATCCGCCCTGATTGCGGGTGATGATTGTCTCGTCCGTTAAATTCTCGGCCCGCACCACCATTGATAGCGCTCCGGCGAGCGGCGCGGTGAGAAATGCGTCCAGCGTGGTGGCCGGTGCCAGCCGGTCAGCCTCGCGATCATCCTCGAATTGAGCCGCGACATGGCGCAGGGTTCCCGCCACCCGCCAACCGGGCGCCGGCTGCCAGCCAAACGTGACCGACGCGGCGAATTCGGGGGTTTGCGCCGGACGGTTCCCGTCAAGATCGATCGAAGCGCCTTCGCCCCGCACCTCGGCATCGGTCCAGGCCAGCGAACCATCGATGCTGACCGCGCCGAATTTGGCAGCAAGGCTCGCCTCAATCCCGCGCGCGGTGATCGCGGGCAGGTTTTCGCGGCGGCGCAGGTTGGGGGCGATGGTCACATTGGCGATGGCGTTTTCAACCTCGTTATCGAACGCGGTGAGTGACAGAACGATTTGATTGATCGGCTGCCAGTCCAGCCCCACCTCGAACCCTTCAAGCCGTTCATTTTCCAGCGCAGCATTGGCCTCAGTCACCACCGGAAACACCACAAACGGGCGGTAGAGTTCATTCAAGGTCGGCAGGCGCAGCCCGGTATAGGCGGCGGCGCGGATATCCAGCCGCCGGGTGGCATAGAACAACGCGCCCGCGCGCCAGCTTACCGCCCAGTCCGACCGATCCGGCGCGCTGATCGCATTGACCGGCACCCCGGCAGCATCAACGGCGCGGAAAAATCCGCCGGTAATGCTGGTGCGATCCGCGCGCAGCCCGCCGTTGACCAGCAGCGGGCCGATCTGCCAGTCATCCTCGACAAACAGCCCGAGATTGGCAGTCGCCCCGCCCGCGCGGCGGCGTTCGGTGACAAGCCCGGTAAAGGCGCTGATCGCGTCTTCCTGCAATTCCCCATCGGCGCGGCGGTAATCGGCGCCGATGCGGATATCGTGCCCTTCGGCCAGCGGCGGGCGCAGTTCGAACTTGCCGCCCACCCCGGTTGATGGCGTGGCGCGCTGATCGAGCGCCGGGGTAAAGCGGGTCGAACTGATCACCACGTTGGTAAAATCGCGCGCCTGAACATAGGCGAGTGCATCGAATTGCCATGCCCCGCGCCCAACAATGCGCAGGCTCGCCTCCTGCCCCTCGCTGGTCGAATCTGCGCCTTCGAACCTGAGTGTGCGGGCATCGCGGAACGCGGCGACGCGGGCTTGCAGTTCGACATCTGAGGTCAGCGGGGCGACCGCGCGCAGGGCCGCGTTCCAGCTATCAAACCCGGCGCGCGCGGTGGCGGGGACGCGCTGATCATCGGGCGTGGTAAAGAACCCCTGCCCGCGATCCCAGCGACCGCTGGCAACCGCGAACCCGCGCCCCAATCGCTGGGTCAGCACGCCGCTGAGTTCGCTTTCGGCGCGGCTGTTGATCGCTGCGCTGGCGAGCAATGGCGCGCTCTCTCCGGGTGCGGCGCTTTCCAGCTCGATCGTGCCTGCCAGTGCGCCAGCACCAAACGGCCCCGACCCGCCGCCGCGCGTCACCCGCACGGTGCCCAAGGTTTCAGGGGCGATGGCGGACAACGGGATAAAGCCGAAGAACGGATCGGCAATCGGCACCCCGTCAAGCAGCACCAGCGCGCGGCTGGTGGCATTGCCGCCCAACGCGCGCAGCGTCACGCCTTGGGCGCTCGGGTTGGATGAACGGCTGTCCGAACGGCGGAACTGCTGGAATCCCGCCACGCCGCGCAGCACATCCTCGATCCGGCCCGACGGGCTGGCGATAATCACATCGCGTTCCAGCGTGGTGGTGGCGTAAATGCTGGTCGACAGTGCCGGATCAAGCCCGCGCCCGGTCACGATGATTTCGGATCGAGGTTCCGCGTTCAGAACCTCATCATCCTGCGCGGCAAGCGGCACGGCCAAGGCAAGAACGGTCAGGGGGCCGGACAGACGTAGCAACATTCTCATGCCTGCGCGCCTAGCGGTTCGGCCCGCCCGCGTCACCCAAAAGTCAGTTGCAGAATGCCATTCAAGACTCGCTTTTGCGCAAGGCCTGTGGTTACATCAGTGTCAACAAGGGAAAGAGGGCCTGTCATGCTTGCAACACCACCAGATTTCGACGTGCTGATCGTTGGTGCCGGGATTTCCGGGATCGGCATGGCCGCGCATATGGAATCAAAGGCCCCGCATCACACCTACGCCATCCTTGACCGGCGCGATAATCTGGGCGGCACGTGGGATCTGTTCCGCTATCCCGGCATCCGTTCGGATAGCGATATGCACACGCTGGGCTTCGATTTCGAACCGTGGCGGCATGAAAAATCGATCGCCGATGCGCCAGCGATCCTCGATTACCTCGACCATATCGTCGATGAGCGCGGCATCCGGCAGCATATGCGTCTCGGCCACAAAGTGATCAGCGCCGATTTCCGCCACGACGAAGCGCGCTGGCATGTCGAGATTGAACTGACCGACGGATCGCGCACCCGCATGACCGCGAATTTCCTGTATCTCGGATCAGGCTATTACGATTATGACGAACCTTACGATCCGGGCTTCGATTTCGGCGAATTTGAAGGCCAGGTGATCCACCCGCAATTCTGGCCCGAAGACCTCGATTATGCGGGCAAACGCGTGGTGGTGATCGGATCGGGCGCAACTGCGGTGACGATCGTTCCATCAATGGCGAAAGATGCCGCGCACGTCACCATGCTGCAACGCACGCCGACGTGGATGTTCGCCCGTCCGGCAAAGGATGCGATCGCCAATTTCCTACGCAAGATTCTACCCGAAAACCTCGCCTACCGGATCACCCGGTTCAAGAACATCCGGATGCAGGATTACGCGTTCAAGATGGCGCGCGACAAGCCGCAGAAGGTGAAAGACGCACTCTACACAAAGATCGAAGAAGCGCTCGGCCCGGATTACGACAAGGCCAGCTTTACCCCCCCCTATAACCCGTGGGATCAGCGGCTGTGCCTGGTGCCCGATCAGGATCTGTTTGAAGCGATGAAGGCGGGCAAGGCCGACATCGTCACCGGCCATATCGCCAATTTCGAAAAGGGCGGCGTGCGGTTGACCGATGGCCAGTTCCTCCCCGCCGATATCGTGGTGACGGCAACCGGCCTGAAACTGGCGGTGGCCGGCAAGATCGCGATCAGCGTGGATGGTGAACCGGTCGCGTTCAATCAGCGGTTCTATTACAAGGGCTGCATGTTCTCCAACCTGCCCAATCTGGCGGTGGTGTTCGGATATCTGAACGCCAGCTGGACTTTGCGCGCGGACATCAACTCCGATTATGTCTGCCGCGTGCTGGAACATATGCGCAAGACCGGCGCGACCATCGCCACCCCTGTGCTGACACCCGAAGGCGAGGCCGCGATTGTCGAGGATGACGTATTCGATTTCTCGTCCGGCTATATCCAGCGCGGCAAACACATCATGCCGCGCAATTCGGTGTCCTATCCGTGGCGGCTCAATCAGGAATATATCGCTGATCGCAAACGCATGAAAAACGATCCGCTGACCGATGGCATCCTGACCTTCACGCGGGCGGGAGCGAATGCGACGGGCGCCGAAGCGCAGTTGGAAGCCGCGGAGTAAGCCACTTTCGTCGTTGCGAGCGTAGCGCGGCAATCCAGAGCAATATGCGACACGCTCTGGATTGCCACGTCACCTGCGGCTCCTCGCAATGACGAATCTCTTTCGGTTTCATCTTCCTTCCCCTAACCTTGGCCCCATGACCTCTCCTGAAAAAATCTGGACCGCCGGACTTGTCGTTATCGGCGATGAAATCCTTTCCGGCCGCACGCATGACAAGAACATCGCGCAGGTGGCGAGCTGGCTGCAGGTGCAGGGCATCCGCTTGGCCGAGGTGCGGGTGGTTCCGGATGTGGAAAGCCGGATCGTGGCCGCAGTGAACGACCTGTGCGCCGCCTATGATTACCTGTTCACCACCGGTGGGATTGGCCCGACGCATGATGACATCACCGTCGATGCGGTCGCCGCCGCATTGGGCGTGCCGGTGGTGGTTCACCCCGAAGCGCGCGCGCTGCTCGAACGTTATTACGAAACCCGCGGCGGGCTTAATGAAGGCCGACTGCGCATGGCGCGGGTGCCCGAAGGGTCAGAGCTGATCCCCAACCGCATGTCCGGCGCGCCCGGTATCCGGCGCGGCAACCTGTTCCTGATGGCGGGCGTGCCGCATATCACGGCGGGAATGCTTGACGCGCTGACGGGCGAGTTGGAAGGCGGCGCGCCGCTGCTCACCGAAACCATCGGCTGCTGGATTGCCGAAAGCGAAGTCGCCGACCTGCTGCGCCGCACTGAAGCCGCGCACGAGGCCTGCCAGATCGGGTCATACCCGTTTTTCCGCGAAGGCCGGGTGGGTGCCAATTTCGTGGTGCGATCAACCAGCGCAGACGCTCTCAAGACCTGCTGCGACAGCCTGATCGAAGGGCTGACGGCGGGCGGTTACGCTTGCACCCCCGGCGGGATCTGACGCTCAGGCCGCCCGCAGCGATGCGACCGTCAGGCCGCATGAGCGAGGAAGCGAAGCCGCGGATGCGGCTTCGCTCCACAAATTACGCCCCTTCGACTTCCGAAAGATCAACCTTGAGGCCCGGGCCCATGCTCGAAGTCACGGTGACCTTGCGCACATATTTGCCCTTGGCGCCCGAAGGCTTGGACTTCACCACCGCTTCGGTCAGCGCCTTGAAGTTGGCCTTCAGCGCATCGTCCGAGAACGAAAGCTTGCCGATGCCCGAATGGATAATGCCCTGCTTTTCAACGCGGAATTCGACCTGGCCGCCCTTGGCGTCCTTGACCGCCTGCGCGACGTTCGGGGTGACGGTGCCAAGCTTGGGGTTCGGCATCAGCCCCTTGGGGCCGAGCGTCTTGCCCAGACGACCGACGACAGCCATCATGTCGGGCGATGCGATCACGCGGTCGTAATCGAGGTTGCCCGCCAGCATATCTTCCATCAGGTCTTCAGCGCCGACCTTGTCTGCACCCGCCGCCAGCGCCTTTTCAGCATTGTCGCCGCGCGCAAACACGGCAACCTTGACATCCTTGCCGGTGCCCGAAGGCAGCGACACCATGCCGCGCACCATCTGATCGGCGTGACGCGGATCAACGCCGAGGTTCATGGCGACTTCAACGGTTTCGTCGAACTTGGTCTTGTACTGGCGCAGCACGCTCAGCGCTTCGTCAACGCTGTAAAGCTTTTCGCGATCGAGCGAGGCCAGCACTTTGGCTTTTTTGGTAATCTTGGTCATCGGTTCAGCCCTCCACCACTTCAAGGCCCATCGAACGGGCGCTGCCGGCGATGATCTTCATCGCCTGATCAATGTCATTCGCGTTGAGGTCAGCCATCTTGGCTTCCGCGATTTCCTTGATCTGCGAATTGGTGATGGTTCCGGCCGAAATCTTGCCCGGCTCCTTTGAACCCGACTTGAGCTTGGCCGCCTTCTTGAGGAAGAACGATGCGGGCGGGGTCTTGGTGATGAAGGTGAACGAACGATCCGCATAGACCGTGATCACGGTCGGGATCGGCATTCCCTTTTCCATTTCCTGCGTCGAGGCGTTGAACGCCTTGCAGAATTCCATGATGTTCACGCCGCGCTGACCCAGCGCCGGGCCGATCGGCGGCGATGGCGTGGCAGAGCCCGCGGGCACCTGCAGCTTGATATAGCCTTCAATTTTCTTGGCCATGGGGCCTTACTCCTGTCGCACTGTTGCCGCATCCGACCCGCTCGTCCTGAGCTTGCCGAAGGAGGCTCATGTTAAGCGGTCCAGCGCCCCTGCTTCGTGCATTTACAGAGGCTCCCGCACGGAATCGCATGGCCCGAAAGCCAGCGAAGCGGGGCGCATAGCGGTTTTGCCGCGCAATGCAAGCCTGCACGCCCCGCCCCAAGCCCCGCCCAACGTTCAGCTTTGCGGCTGTTGGAGACACATGTGACACTGTCCAGGAACAGAAAACCGCCCCCTGATCCGTATGCCCCATCGGCAAGGATGATACGCGGCAAAATGGGTGATCGCGGCAGGCCATGCGCCGCACCCTGGCCGCTGCGCACCGTGTAGGAAAGCCGGGTCGCGATTCCGCAGTGACCGCGCAAGGCAGGCCGAGGAAGGGCCGATTTTCGCAGAATCGCAGCCGGAAACTGACGTTCGGGAAACGACTCGATTGCGAAAATTGCCCGAGGTCTCATACGGCATACGAGCACGACTGCGGAAACGCTAACCCGCGGCATCAAACACCTCCTGTGTGAGTGACGATCCCACCCACATCCCGGTCAATCGTCGACAGCCGGACGTCGTCACCGCTGATTGTTTGGCGCGGCGGTGGTTTTCGATGTATTGATAGGGAAGGGAAAAACGGGGGCGGCGCAATGGTGGGCAGGATTGAAGCTGACGAGACGCGGAACGGGCAGCGCCCGTCGGTTTTCGTCAGCTATTCGCGCGTCGATCTTGATCGGTCGCGTCCGGTCATCACGCTGTTGGAAGATGCGGGTTTCGACGTGTGGTGGGATGGCATGCTCGAAGGCGGCGAAAACTACCTTGTCACCACCGAAACGGCACTTGAATCCGCTGATTGCGTGGTGGTGCTGTGGTCGCAGCAGTCGGTTGTCTCGCACTGGGTCCGCGACGAGGCCCAGCGCGGACGCGAGCGCGGATGCCTCGTGCCGCTATCGCTCGATGGCACCATGGCACCGCTGGGCTTTCGCCAGTTCCAATTGCTCGACATTGCGGGATGGTCGGGCGATCCGGCGGCGCAAGAAGCGCAGCGTATCCTTGCGGCGGTGCGTTCCAAGTCAGGCCAATCCACACCCGGCCCTGCGCCCGTATCCCCGCTGGCGGTTGCGGCCATTCCCGCCAGCGGCCCTGTGCTGTCGCGGCGGGCCGCGCTGATCGGCGGAACGGGCCTTGCCGGAGCGGCGGCGATCACTGCGGGCTGGGCCATAGGCCTGTTCACCCCGGCTGCGGCTGGCGCGGTGTCGATGGTGGTTCTGCCCTTTTCCAATCTGACCGGAGACAAGAGCAAGGCGTGGTTTTCCGACGGCCTGTCGAATGAACTGCGCGCGGTGCTGGTTCGCAACCCGCGGCTCAAGGTCGCTGCGCCAACGTCTTCCAGCGCGATCGCGGGCGAGGATGAATTCGCCATCGGCCGCAAACTCGGCGTCGATCACATCCTGCGCGGCAGCGTGCAGCGCGATTCGGAACAGATGCGCGTTTCGGCTGAGCTGGTCGAGATCAATGGCGGGCTGGTGCGCTGGGCCGAAAGCTATGACCGCGCGGTAGAGGACGTGTTCGCGCTCCAGTCGGAAATCGCCGAAACCGTGGCCACGTCGCTGGTGGCAACGGTGGCTTCGGACGATGAACTGAAGACCAGTATCGCGGCCCAGCGCGATGTCGGCGGAACCGAGAATATCGCCGCTTTCGAAGCGTTCCTGCGGGGTCATGCGCTTTATGATCTGTCTGCCGGGGCAGCGACAGACCGGGCGGCGCTGATCCAGTTCGAAGCGGCGATCGCCGAAGATCCAAACTTTGCCGCAGCCCACGCCATGCGATCAACGATGCTTGCAGCGATCGCCAATAATGCCGCCAGCGATGGCGAGGAATCGCGTAAGCTGTTTTCTGATGCCATTGCCGCAGCCGAACGATCGCTTGCGCTCGAACAACGCGTCGCGCGGGGACATCTCGCGCTTGGCTTTGCGCTCGCCAATGGCCAGCTCAAACCGGGGGCAGCATTGCCGCACTATCAGGCCGCCGAGCGCCTTGCTCCCGGCGATGCCGATGTGCTGCGCGCAGCGGCGAGTTTTCATGCCTATGGCACCGACCGCGCGCTTGCCGTGCGGATGATCGCGCAGGTGCTCGAACTCGATCCCCTCAATGCGCGGGCGTTCCGCACTGCCGGGTATATTGCCCTGTTTGCACGCGATTATGCCAGCGTGATCAAGCATATGCAGGGCGCGCTCGAACTCAATCCCAGCATTGCAAGCGCGCAGTTCGCCATGGCCATCGCGCGCCTGTTGCAGGGCGATGCAGCGGGCGCGCTGGTCGCTGCGAAGGCAGAGCAGGGGAAGGCCTATGCCCTCACCGCTATCGCGATTGCCTCGCACCGGCTTGGCGATGCGGCAGGATCGGGCGCGGCGCTTGCATCGCTGGTGGCCGAATACGCGGACAGCCGATACCAGCGGGCGCAGGTGCATGCGCAGCGCAGTGAGGCGGATAAGGCGCTGGCGCTTCTGGAAGAAGCCTTGAGTGCGACCGATCCGGGTCTGTTGTGGGCACCGAACGACCCGCTGCTCGATCCGCTGAGGGGAGAGCGGCGGTTTGATGAATTGCTTTTGCAGCTAACCTCGTGATAGCTCTCTGCCGCCCATCCGGGGCAATCGAGGGGGAAATACCATGAAGAAGATCATGACTGCCGCCGTCCTGGCCGGCGCGGCGTTGGGGCTGGCTGCATGCAACGGCGAAACGGCCGAGCCCGCGTCCGAAGATGTGGCAGAAGAAACCGGCACGGCAGAAGGTGACGTCGTGACTGACGAAACCATGACAGACGAAGACGCTGCGGCGCTTGAGGCGGCGGCCGCTGCTGCCGAAGGAACCGAAACCAACAGCAATCCGATCGGCCCAGCCGCGTCATCGGCGGACGGCGCCGCTGAATAAGGTTCGACTTTGTGCGGCCTGGCGTGCTGCCGGGCCGCACAAGGCTACCGTCGCCGCGCGGGCATGCGGCCGGCCATGACGTCAGCGATCCACTCGCTTACCTTTGCCACGCGGGTGTAACGGCTGGGAACCCCGGTCGATCCGCATTTCTCGCCGGCGCTGACCACCCCGATCACCGTGGGAATGCGGCGTTCGTCGTCATAGGAGATGAGCGGGCCACCGCTGTCCCCATCGCAGGCTTGCGAGCGGTCGGGCGCTGCCGCGCACAGCACGGCATTGAGCAGTGATCCGCGGAACTCGGTGCGCTTCGTGCAGGCCTCGGGATCTTCCAGCACCATCCTTGCGCCGCGCAGATGATCGCTCGATTGGCCCCTGAACTCGGTCAGCCCCCAGCCATAGGTATAGACCGGCATCCCGGCATTGATCTCGCGCTGTTCGAGCGGCAGCGGATCGATCCGGATGCGGGCGATGGCATTGGTTTCCGCGCCTTTCTCTCCCGCGCGCGGGTCGAACCGGATCAGCGCAATATCGAAGGCGCGGCTCGGCTGGTGATAGCGGGGATGCGCCACGGTGCGCAGGATCGGGTAGCTGACCCCCTCGGCGGCTTGTGGGTTATAGACCCCCAGCCGGATGCGGTGCCCTGATCCGATCAAGGACTTGCCGTCCTTGTCCGTGATGCAATGGGCTGCGGTGAGGACCCAGCCCTCAGCGATCAGCGATCCGCCGCACGCCACCCGCTGTCCGGGTGCGAGGTTTTGCCCACCCATCTGGGCCGGTCGCCACAGCAACGCCTGCCACGGTGCCTGCCCCGGACGGAGCTGATAACCTCTGCTGACCCGGTGGACTGGATCGCAGAGGGTATCGAGATAGACCGCGCCGCGGAAATTTACCGACGAATATCGGCAAGGATCGAAGCGAGCATTCTCCGCCTCGATTGCCAGCGATTCCGCCACCCGGCGGGCCTCTTCGGCCGGGTCGGTCGGCTCGGTCGGCGGGCCAAAGCGGTCGTCCGCTGCCAGCAGCGGCGCTTCGGGATCAGACCCGGCGCGTTTGTACAATTCGTCGCAGAGTCTGGGCAGGCCGCGTTCGCACGCGCCGACAAGCACGGCGTAGCCGCGCGCGCGATCTTCCGACAGGCGGTTTTCGTCTGTCAGGCGCAGGCCGAGAGTCACGCAATCGCCTTCGATGCCGCCATTGCAGCCGATGGCATACCACTGTTCCGCCCGGGCCGCAGCTTCGGGTGAGGGGTCGATGAGCGCCATGTGCGCCGCATCGCGGCAAACCTCGCTCTCGCCCCCCTCGCACGCTATCCCAAGAAGCCTCAATCCTTCGGCCGGGGAATGCAGCGGTGACCATTCCGCAACGTAAATCCGCCCGAGTGCGGCGCAATCGGCCATGCCCCCGTTTGCACAACTGGCGGACAAGGCGGGCCGGTCGCGGATCTGCTGCGCTATAGTGCAAAAATCGCGATCGTTCGCGCAGGCCCGGTCGAACAGGGCTTGCGCCTCGCCCCGGTGTTCTGGCAGCCCGCGACCCTCGGCGAATACCGCCCTGCCGAGCGTCTGGCAGGCAAAGGCCGCCCCTGCAGTGCAGCCGTGATTGAACGCGTCGCGCAGTTCAGGCGTCAAATCCTCTGTCTTGTCAGCGTAGCGCCCGCCCAACAGGTCGCAGGACTGGAGCTCCCCTGCGCGGCAATCGTTTATGCGCGATTGCAGTTCTTCGGCGCGTTCGTTCTCGGCGGCGATGATGTCTGCCAGCGCGTCACAGGCATCAGACGCGCCGAGGGTGCAGCCGCGCCGCAGCGCGTTCATGCCTTCGTCCTGTGCGCCGGTATTGTCGACCATTCGCAATTGCGCGCCCAGCGCAAAGCAGCCTTCTGCTTGGCCGCCGTTGCAGGCCTGACGGAACAGCAATTCGGCCACCGGACGATTCTGCGGCCTGCCCGTGCCATCCCGGTAGGCCCGGCCCAACGCGGCGCATCCGGTGAGGTCGCCCGCATCGCAGGCGGCTTCGGCCCGCGCGGCTTCAGCCTCGTCGCGTGCGCGCTCAGCTTCCGGTCGGTCCGGATCAGCGCGGTACCAACCTTCACTGCTTGACGGATAATCGTGCGGCACCTGCGCCTGCGCCGCTGCGGGAACCACCAGCGCCAGCAAAGCGCCCATCGCTATTGCAATCCGTCCGATCACCGCACGCCCCCCCACTTCCCCAACGGAATAATGCGCTTTCCTGCGCGTCCCGTCAAACCGGGGGCAGGCGCGCATCGCCCCTTGTAAGCGTGCAAGACTACACGTTAAGGTTGCCCCATCCGGCCTGTCCGGCAAAGAAGGACAGACCGCCTATGCCCTCATCGCCATTTGCAGATCCCGACGCCGAATGGCAGCCGCGTCTTGCGCTGGGGGTCACCGGCCACCGCGCCACCAATCCTGCATTTTCCGCGAATAGCGCAGCGATCACGGATGCGCTGGCCGGTCTGTTCGCACGGATCGAGGGGATCGCGGCAGGCCTTCGCGGCAAACAGGGCGCGGTGCGATTGCACAGCCTGCTGGTTGACGGCACCGATCAGGTGGCTGGCGAACTGGCGCTGGCGCGCGGGTGGGAACTGGTGGTGCCGATGCCGTTCGGGGCCGATCTCAACCTTGCGATCAATGCCCATCCGACGACCCCGGCCGATGCCGCCGCGCTATGCCGTGGGCAGCCGGCCGCCGATCCGCAGGTGGAGGCGCGTGCCGCTGCAATCCGGTCGATCACGGCGCGCGCGCATCTGTTCGAACTCGCCGATCGCGATGCGCAGATCGAAACGCTGTTGCTGGCGACCCTCACCAACCCGCAAGACCGCGACGCGGCCCGCTCCTATGAGGCGCTTGTTTCGGGCAATGTCGCGCTCGCCGGGCGGGTGATGATCGAACGCACCGATCTTGTGGTCGCGGTGTGGGATGGCAAGATCGCCAATCTGCCGGGCGGCACCGGCCACACGATCATCAGCGCGCTGGAAATGGGCACACCGGTGTTGCTGATCGATCCGACCGCGCCGCAAGAATGGTCGATCCTGACCCGGCCAGAGGAGCTTGGGCATCCAGAACGCAACAACGCCCCCGATGCGGTGCGACAGGCGCGGCTTGAGGCGACCATTCGCGCCGCGATGGTGGCGCAAGGTTGGCACCCGCAGGGGCCAAGGCGCGAACACTGGCGCGCCCGCTCCAGCTTCGCCTTCAGTCTCTATCGCCTGATCGAGCGGGTGTTTGGCGAAGGCACCCTGATCCCCGGCCGGATGCGGATCGAATACGAGGCACCCGATGCCATCAGCACCGGCAGTGCAGCCGGTTTGCTGGCGGCGGCTGAGGCGGCACCGGGCGCAGACCCTCTGCTCGTAGCGCGGCTGCGCGGAGTGTTGCTGCCCATGTTCGCCCGGGCTGATGGCATCGCCAGCCGTCTTTCCGATGCCTATCGCAGCGGCATGTGCGTCAACTTCGTGCTCGCCGCGTTGGCTGTGATCATCGGCCTTGCCTTCTACCCGTTCGGCCTCGCGGAGGTGAAATGGGTGTTTGCCTCGGCCGAACTGCTGCTGCTGGCGGGGATTCTGGTCATCACGCTTGCCGGATCGCGCCTTGGCTGGCACCGGCGCTGGTTCGAAATGCGGCGGGTTGCCGAATATCTGCGTCATGCGCCCGGCCTGCTGCTGCTCGGCGTGTCACGCCCGACGGGGCGCTGGCCACGAAAAGGCGGGCGTGGGCACGAAGCCGAATGGCCCGAACATTTCGCCCGCCACGCGCTGCGTGAAGCCGGTCTGCCCCGCATCCGTCTGACCCGCGCCTATCTGCGCGCCTGCCTTGAAGGAGTAGTGCTTCCCCATGTCGCGGCCCAGCGCGCCTATCATGAGGTCAAGGCCGCGCGGCTGGAGCGCGTTCACCACCGGCTTGACCGGCTGGCGGGGGCCAGCTTTCTGCTCGCGGTAATTTCGGTTCTGGCCTATCTGCTGCTCAAATCCGCGGGACTCGCGGGCGCGGCACCCACAGCCTGGGCGAGCGACCTTTCGCCGCTCTTCACCTTCTTTGGCGTCGCTTTGCCGACCCTCGGCGCGAATATCGCCGGGGTGCGCTATTTCGGCGATTTCGAGCGGTTCGGGGCGATTTCGCGCGCGGCGGCGGAACGGTTGGGTGAGGTCGAAACGCGCATCGGGTTGCTGTTGTCGGGCACCGAGACGGCGCTCAGCTATGAAGCCGCCGCCGAACTCCTGCACGCGGTGGATGATGCGGTGGTGGGTGAAATCGAAAGCTGGCAGGCGGTTTTCGGCGCGAAGCACCTTGCGCTTCCGGCCTGATCCCGGCGGCTCGCACCCGAAGCGCAAGAATCATGCGCCCGCGCGTGCAAAAGATTCACGGTTGGATTCGAATGATTCAATCACCATATTTTTCTTCACAGATTCGATTTGGGGGTTGCGCGACGCGCGACTCAAGCTTGCTCCACGCGTCGCGTGGTCGCGGGCCTCGATCAGACCCTCCCAATCGCATTTTCAGGGTTAATTGCCCGTTGACGGGATTCGCTGTCTGATTCATCATCTAGTGGTTCGGTGCAAATCGAACCCCCAAACCTTGGTGAACGCCCCGCCGCTCTGATCAGAGCACAAGGGAGAGGATTCGCTTCGGCCAAAGGGTTTTGATGCGCGTCAAAATGCGATCAACAGGTGCGACAACAGGCCCGTTCAGGGATCACCCTGTTGGCAAGTCTGTGGACCGGCCGGTATAGAACAGAATTGGAACATAGCCCTTGCGGGGGCTGCCGATTCGGGGGACAAGTGGGGCAACAGATGGATTTCAAAGCGAGCGATAATGTGCCGGGTGATGTGGTGAACGAATTGGATGCAGGCACGCCTGCCGAGGCACAAGCGGGGGCCGAGATGTCCGCAGGGGATGAAAAGGCTGTGACCATGAACAAGGCGGATGCCGGATCGGAAGAACTCATCGCCGCCAAGGCTGGCGAAGCGCTGGCCGGGGCGCTCGCGCAAGCTGGGGCCGAAGCGGCGAAGGGTGCTACCGACAGCAAGAAGGTAAACGCCCGCCGCTTTACCGTCGTCACCGATGCATCGCGCGATGCCCGGCTGACCGATTTCGGCAAGGACACGCTGACCGATCGCTATCTGCTGCCCGGTGAGAATTATCAGGACCTGTTCGCGCGCGTGGCCGATGCCTATGCCGATGATCAGGCCCACGCCCAGCGGCTGTATGACTACATCTCGAAATTGTGGTTCATGCCCGCCACTCCGGTGCTGTCGAACGGCGGCACCCACCGCGGCTTGCCGATTTCGTGCTACCTCAATTCGGTGTCCGACAGCCTTGAAGGGATCGTCAACACCTGGAACGAAAACGTCTGGCTTGCCAGCAAGGGCGGCGGGATCGGCACCTATTGGGGCAATGTCCGCGGGATTGGTGAGCCGGTCGGCCTCAATGGCAAGACCAGTGGGATCATCCCGTTTGTGCGCGTGATGGACAGCCTGACGCTGGCGATTTCGCAAGGTTCGCTGCGGCGCGGTTCGGCGGCGTGCTATCTTGATGTTAGCCACCCGGAAATCGAAGAGTTCCTCGAAATCCGCAAGCCCAGCGGCGATTTCAACCGTAAGGCATTGAACCTCCACCACGGCGTGCTGCTGACCGATGAATTCATGGAAGCCGTGCGTGACGGGGCCGAATTTGACCTCAAATCGCCCAAAACCGGCGAAGTGCGCGCCACCGTCGATGCGCGCTCGCTGTTCCAGAAGCTGGTAGAAACCCGGCTGGCCACGGGGGAACCTTACATCGTGTTCTCCGACACGGTGAACCGCATGATGCCCAAGCATCACCGCGATCTGGGGCTGAAAGTTTCAACCTCGAACCTGTGCAGCGAAATCACCCTGCCGACCGGGATCGACCACTTGGGCAATGACCGCACGGCGGTGTGCTGCCTTTCGTCATTGAACCTGGAAACCTGGGACGAATGGAACGGCGACAAGCTGTTCATCGAAGACGTGATGCGCTTCCTCGACAACGTGCTGCAGGATTATATCGACCGCGCGCCCGACGAAATGGCCCGCGCCAAATATTCCGCCGCGCGCGAACGTTCGGTTGGCCTCGGCGTGATGGGTTTCCACTCGTTCCTGCAGGCCAAGGGCATGGCGTTCGAAAGCGCGATGGCCAAGGCGATCAACCTGAAGATGTTCAAGCATATCCACGCCAAGGCATCCGAGGCATCAATGCTGCTCGCGCAGGAACGCGGGCCGTGCCCCGATGCCGCCGACATGGGCGCGATGGAGCGGTTTTCCTGCAAGATGGCAATCGCGCCGACCGCGTCGATCAGCATCATTTGCGGCGGCACGTCAGCCTGTATCGAGCCGATCCCGGCCAATATCTACACCCACAAGACACTGTCGGGCAGCTTCATCGTCAAGAACCCCTATCTCGAGAAATTGCTTGAGAAGAAGTCGAAAAACTCGACCAATGTCTGGAATTCGATCCTCGAACGCGGTGGCAGCGTTCAGCACCTCGATTTCCTCACGCCCGAGGAAAAGGCGGTTTACAAGACCAGCTTTGAAATAGACCAGCGCTGGCTGCTCGAATTCGCGGCGGATCGCACACCCTATATTGATCAGGCGCAGTCACTGAACCTGTTCATTCCGGCCGATGTCGACAAGTGGGATCTGATGATGCTGCATTTCCAGGCGTGGGAACGCGGGATCAAATCGCTCTATTACCTCCGCTCCAAGTCGGTGCAGCGGGCCGGCTTCGTCGGCGGGGTGGAGGCGGATAACACCACCGAACTCGCCCGGATCGAACTCGCCGCCGCCGACGGCCCGACCGATTACGAAGAATGCTTAAGCTGCCAATAGGCGCGTCCGAATCCGCCGCCTCGCGCGGCCCATTATCTGATATACTGATTCCCTAGCCGGAGGTTCCGCCATGTCGCTGCTCGAAGCCCGCTCCACCTACAAACCGTTCCAGTACCCCTGGGCCTATGATTTCTGGAAGCGCCAGCAACAAATCCACTGGATGCCCGAAGAAGTGCCGCTGGGCGAGGATTGCCGCGACTGGGCGCAGAAGATCACCGAGAACGAGCGTAACCTGCTCACCCAGATTTTCCGCTTCTTCACCCAGGCCGATGTCGAGGTGCAGAACTGCTATCACGAAAATTACGGCCGGGTGTTCAAGCCGACCGAGATCAAGATGATGCTGGCGGCGTTTTCCAACATGGAAACGGTGCACATCGCGGCCTATTCGCACCTGCTCGACACCATCGGGATGCCCGAAAGCGAATACAGCGCCTTCCTCGAATATGAGGAAATGAAGGACAAGCACGATTTCCTCAACCAGTTCGGGGTCGATACGGATGAGGATATCGCCCGCACGCTTGCCGCGTTCGGCGGGTTTACCGAAGGGCTGCAACTGTTCGCATCCTTTGCGATGCTGATGAACTTCCCGCGCTTCAACAAGATGAAGGGCATGGGCCAGATCGTCAGCTGGTCAGTGCGCGATGAAAGCCTGCACTGCGAAGGCATCATCAAACTGTTCCACACCTTCTGCGAAGAACGCCAGTGCCTGACCAAATCGGTCAAGGAAGACCTGATCGACATCTGCCAGAAGACCGTGCGGCTGGAAGACAACTTCATCGACCTCGCGTTTGAAATGGGCCCGGTCAACGGGATGAGCGCCAAGGAGATCAAGCGCTACATCCGTTACATCGCCGATTGGCGGCTGAAACAGCTGGGCCTGCAGGAAATCTACATGATCGAAGACCACCCGCTGCCGTGGCTGTCGCCGCTGCTGAACGGGGTGGAACACGCGAACTTCTTCGAAACCCGCGCAACGGAGTATTCCAAGGGTGCCACACGCGGCGATTGGAACACCGTGTGGTCGAGCTTCGACAAGCGCCAGAAGGCGAAAGCGGTGAACGAGGACGGGGTCGAGGAGGCCGAGGCCGGGCTGTTTGGGGCTGAGGCTGCGGAGTAGGGGGGATGCAGAGGATTAGTCGCCAGCAGGCTGAAGACTCAGGCCGTTCTTGTCGAGGTTGCGGCCACGACGCATTTACAAGCGATGCGTCTGGTAGTTGGGTAATTGCTAATGGCTACCTTTGGTGTTCTGAATGTGCAGAGAATGAAAGCTTCAATTAACGCCCGACATCCAACAAAGGCTGAGCGAAATGACTCCGTTTGGGAGACATCCGCTTGACCAGAACGAATTAAGAACATAGCGATACGCGAAAGGGGAGTATCGCATGCATTCGATAGAATTTTGCGCTGGCGCTGGCGGACAAGCTCTCGGCCTTGAGCAGGCTGGTTTCGAGCATGCTGCGCTGGTCGAAATTGAGGCAGACTACTGCAAGACTTTGCGCCTCAACCGCCCCTCTTGGGACGTGCGCTGCGAAGATATGAATGGGTTTGACGGACGGCCCTTTGCAGGTGTTGATCTGATGGCGGGCGGGCTTCCATGCCCGCCGTTTTCCGTTGCTGGCAAACAACTTGGCGAAAACGACGAGCGCAATCTGTTTCCGGCAGCGATTCGGCTGATCGACGAGATCAAGCCCAAGGCGGTGATGATCGAAAACGTGCGCGGTTTTCTCTCACCAGCTTTTGAAGAATACCGTCTTCGTTTGAAGGCGGACTTCAAGAAACTTGGTTATGCGGTCGACTGGCGTTTGCTCAACGCTTCCGATTTCGGCGTCCCCCAGCTGCGACCGCGCGTTGTCATCGTCGCCTTGAAATGCGATTATGCTGACGTTTTTGAATGGCCGAAAGTCTTACCGCACAATCCACCAACCGTGGGCGAGATACTTAAACATATGATGGCCGCGAATGGATGGCCCGGTGCTGAACGCTGGGCGCGCGAGGCGAACGATATTGCTCCCACAATCGTGGGCGGCTCGAAAAAGCATGGCGGCCCCGATCTTGGGCCTACGCGCGCGCGAAGGGCATGGGCTACGCTCGGAGTCGAAGGACGAACGGTGGCAGAAACCGCACCCGCACCCGACTTTTGCGGAATGCCGAAGCTGACCGTAGCAATGGTCGCACGCATCCAAGGCTTCCCGGCTGATTGGCAGTTTTATGGCCGCAAGACCAATGCCTACCGGCAGGTCGGGAATGCCTTTCCGCCGCCGGTGGCTTGCGCGGTTGCGCGGAATATCAAGGCTGCGCTCGCGGTGCGGCATCAAATCTCGGTGAAGGCTGCCTGATGGGTGCAAGAGACCGCCTCAGGGATTTCTTCCTGTCCAATCTTGGGCAGGTTTTGGATAGTGATCGGCTGCGCGAAGCATCAGGCGGCATAAGCGAATGGGCAAGGCGTGTGCGCGAATTGCGCAACGAGGAAGGCTATCAGATCCTCACCCACAATGATCGATCAGACTTGAAGCCGGGTCAGTATCTTTTGCTTACCGCCAAGCCGGAACCAGCATTTGAACGCGGCATTTCCAAGGAAACCCGTTCGATCGTTCTCGATCGCAACGGCTTTACGTGCCAGATGTGCGGTGCAGGGGCGGGTGAGCCTCACCCTTTCGACTCCTCGCGCAAAACACGGCTGCATATTGGTCACGTTATCGATAAATCGATGGGGGGCACCGATGATCCGAGCAATCTTCGCGCAATTTGTTCTGTCTGCAATGAAGGCGCATCGAACATAACGCCGGATCGCCCAACCGCGATCAAACTCAAAGCACAAATTCGTAAAGCGCGCGGCGATGATCAGCTGGAATTGCTCAAATTCCTGGTCGAGAAGTTCCCTGACCATACCGGAAGAATTCTTGGCGATATTCCGACACCCCGCACCTAACCCGCCGCCACCCTTCCTTCCCCCCAACCGCGCCGCTCTGGGTCCCGGCCTGCGCCGGGATGACGGGCGCGCTCCGCCGAGCACCCTCAAAGCAACCATTTATCAAGCCCTTGGGCGCTATGCCTGCGCTATGGATTGGCTTGCTCCCGCACTCGACACCGCTTTGCGTCCCGAAAACATCGTCACCGCGATCATCGTGATGAACTTCCTCGCTTTCGCCGCCTTCGGGATCGACAAGGCGCGGGCCGAGCGTGGGGCGTGGCGCATTTCGGAGGGGACGCTGTTGCAACTGGCCTTCCTCGGCGGAACCATAGGGGCCTATGCCGGACGCGCGATGTTCCGGCACAAGACGCGCAAGCAACCCTTCAGCGGCCAGCTCCACACCATCGCTGTCTTGCAGATATGCGCGGCAGCGGGGCTGATCGGGTATTACCACTACGGGGAGGAACTGGCGCTACTCCTCCCCTAATCCCTGACCTCAAACCCGCCGTGGCTGCGCCGCCGCCGCATCAGCAGATAGGCGGCGGGCAGGACGAACATCGATAATAGCGGCGCGGTGATCATTCCGCCGATCATCGGCGCGGCGATGCGGCTCATCACTTCGGAACCCGCGCCCGTGCCGATCAGCACCGGCAGCAGCCCGGCCAGGATCGTGGCCACCGTCATCGCCTTGGGCCGCACCCGCAGCAGCGCCCCTTCGCGGATCGCCGCCGTCACCGCTTCGGCATCCGGATCATCCCCGCGCCGCGCCAGCGCGGATTTGAGATAGATCATCATCACCACGCCAAACTCTGCCGAAACCCCGGCCAGCGCGATGAACCCCACGGCGGTCGCCACCGACTGGTTATAGCCCAGCAGATAAAGCAGCCAGAACCCGCCGGTCAGCGCAAATGGCAGCGTGGCCATGATCAACAGCGCCTCATCAAGCCGCCGGAAGATCAGGTAGAGCAGCAGGAAAATGATTCCCAGCGTCGCCGGAACCACGATTTTCAGCCGTTCATAGGCGCGTTCCATATATTGGAACTGCCCGGCATAGGACAGGCTGACCCCCGGCGGCAGGGTGACATCGCGCGCCACCGCTTGCTGGATATCGCCCACCACCGCCGCCAGATCGCGCCCGCGCGCATCGACATAGACATAGCTGGTGGGCCGCCCCTGTTCGCTTTTCAGCATCGGCGGGCCATCGCTCACCGCGATGCGGGCGAGAGTGCCAAGCGTGATCTGCCCGCCCGCAGGCGTCAGCAGTGGCAGGTTGCGCAATTCGTCCACGCTATCGCGGATTTCGCGCGGATAGCGGACATTGATCGGATAGCGCGCCACGCCTTCGACCGTGCGGCCGATATTCGCTCCGCCGATGGCACCTGCCACGATCTGCTGCACATCGGCGATGTTGAGGCCATATCGCGCTGCCGCCACCCGGTCGATGGTGACATCAATATAGCGCCCGCCCGTCAGCCGTTCTGCCAGCGCCGAGCTGACGCCGGGCACCTGCCGCGCTACACGCTCGACCTCAACGGCGGTTCGCTCCAGCTGCGCCAGATCCTCACCCGACAGCTTGATGCCGATCGGGCTTTTGATCCCGGTCGCCAGCATATCGATGCGGTTGCGGATCGGCGGCACCCAGACATTGGCGAGGCCCGGCACCTGCACCGCGCGGTCAAGTTCCTCCAGCAATTTGTCAGGCGTCATCCCGGCGCGCCATTGATCGCGCGGTTTGAACTGGATGGTGGTTTCAAACATCGTCAGTGGGGCAGGGTCGGTGGCGGTATCGGCGCGGCCCGCCTTGCCGAACACGGTGGCAACTTCGGGCACGGATTTGATCATCCGGTCGGTGCGTTGAAGCAAGGCTGAGGCTTGCGCAGGTGACAGGCCGGGCAAGGCGGTCGGCATATAGAGCAGATCGCCCTCGTCCATCGGCGGCAGGAATTCGCCGCCCAGCCGCGATAGGGGCACCAACGTGGTCGCAAACACCACTGCGGCGATCACCAGCGTCGCTTTGGGCCGCCGCATCACCCAATCGAGGCCTGGGCGATAGGCGCGGGTCAACGCGCGGTTGAGGATGTTGCTGTCTTCGCGCGGGATCTTGCCGCGCACCAGCCAGCCGATCAGCACCGGCACCAGCGTGATCGAAAGGATCGCGGCAGCCGCCATCGCATAGGTTTTGGTAAAGGCCAGCGGCGCGAACAGCCGCCCTTCCTGCGCCTGAAGGGTGAATACCGGAATGAACGACAGCGTGATGATCAGCAGGCTGAAGAACAGCGCCGGGCCAACCTCGCGCGATGCTGCGGCGACGATCCGCCACCGCTCCTCGCCCGAAATGGCGGTATCGGGGCGTTCATCCATCCGGTGTTCGATATGCTTGTGCACATTTTCGATCATCACGATGGCCGCATCCACCATCGCGCCAATCGCAATCGCGATGCCGCCCAGCGACATGATATTCGCGCTTACCCCCTGAAAGCGCATGATCAGGAACGCCGCCAGCACGCCCAATGGCAAGGTCAGGATCACCACCAGCGCCGATCGCGCGTGCCATAGAAACAGCGCGCAGATAATGCCGACGATGATGAATTCGGCGATCAGTTTGTGCGTCAGATTGCGGACCGAGGCATCGATCAGGTGCGAACGATCATAGGTGGTGACCACCTCGACACCGTCCGGCAGGCTGGCACGCAATTGATCGAGCCGCGCCTCGACCGCGGTAATTGCAGTGCGCACATCGGCCCCCTGACGCAGCACAATAATGCCGCCGGCCACCTCGCCTTCGCCGTTCAATTCGGCAATCCCGCGCCGCAGTTCCGGCCCCAGTTGGATATGCGCCACATCGCCCAGCGTCACCGGCACGCCGCCCGGCGCGGTGCGCAGCGCAATCTGGCGGAAATCGTCAAGATTGGCGAGATAGCCCGAGGCGCGAACCATATATTCAGCCTCGCCCAGTTCCACCACCGAACCGCCGGTTTCCTGATTGGCGGCCTGCACCGCGCTGACGACTTCGGCATGGGTGACGCCGAGCGAGGCCATGCGATAGGGATCGAGCACGATCTGATATTGCCTGACCATCCCGCCCACGCTGGCGACTTCGGCCACGCCGGGGATGGTTTGCAGTTCATAGCGCAGGAACCAGTCCTGAATGCTGCGCAACCCCGCCAGATCGTGCCCGCCGCTCCGATCAACCAGTGCATATTCGTAAATCCAGCCGACCCCGGTGGCATCGGGGCCAAGCTGCGGCGTCACCCCGGCGGGAAGATCGCCCTGCGCCTGGCTGAGATATTCGAGCACGCGGCTGCGCGCCCAGTAAAGGTCAGTCCCGTCTTCAAAGATGACATAGACGAAGCTGTCGCCAAACATCGAATAGCCGCGCACGGTTTCCACGCCCGGAACCGAAAGCAGGGTGGTCGACAGCGGATAGGTGACCTGGTCTTCGACGATTTGCGGGGCTTGCCCTGCGAAATTGGTCCGCACGACCACCTGCACATCGGACAGATCGGGCAAGGCATCGACCGGGGTGGTGCGCACCGCCCACAGCCCGGCCAGCGTCAGCGCGATCGCCGCGAGCACGATGAACACCCGGCCCGCAATCGCGCCGTCGATGATCCGCGCGATCACTTGTTGGCCCTTTCGGCAATGGGCCGCACCGTGATGCCCGAAAGGCTGGCTTCGGAATCGAGCAGGAACTGGCCCGACACCACCACCTGTTCGCCTGCCGCCAGCCCGGCGAGCACCTCGACCTGGCCATTGGCCTCGCGCCCGATGCGTATTTCGGCGGGCAGGAACCCGCCTTTGCGCTGCGCCAGCATAACCAGATTGCGCCGCCCGGTGCGGATTACCGCCTCTGCCGGGATCAACAGCGCGTCGCGCGGTTCAGGTGACAGGGTGACTTGCGCGAACATACCGGGCCGCAGCCGCAGGCCGGGATTGGGCAATTCGGCGCGCACGGTAATCGTCCGGCTGTCCGCCTGCGCGCTCGGCAGGATCGCGGTGATCCGGCCAGAGAACATCTCACCGGGATAGGCCGTCAGCGCGGCCCGCACGGTCTGGCCGATGCTGATGTCGCCCGCCTGACTTTCTGGCACGGCGGCCTCCAGCCATACGGGGTTGAGCGCGGTGATTTCGGCCAAGGTCTGCCCGCTCACCACGCTCATCCCGCGCCGCACCGCCAGCATGGTGATCGCGCCCGAACTGGGCGCTGTGATGGTGATGACCGATTGCGGCTTTCCGCTGCGGGCAACCGCGGCAATCGTGCTGTCGGGCATTCCCAGCAGGCGCAACCGATCCCGCGCGGCGCGGGTCAGCGCACCGTCGCCGGTGGCGGCAACGGCGAGATATTCGGCCTGCGCCCCGCCCCATTCGGGGATCAGCAGATCGACCAGCGGGGTGCCTGCCGCCACCACATCATCGGGCGCATGGCCATAGGTGCGCTGGACAAACCCGCCCGAACGCGGCTGCACAATCGACACCTCGCGCGCATTATAGGCGATGCTGCCAGTGACGGTGGTTTCGGTATCGAGCGCGCCCATCGCGGCCTCAGCCGTGCGGATGCCGAGATTTTGCACCAGCGCCGGGTCGATGCTGACCCCGGCCTGCGTGGTATCTTCGCCCGCGCATTTGGGCACCAGTTGCATGTCCATGAACGGTGATTTGCCGGGCTTGTCGAACCGCTGGCCGGGCACCATCGGATCATACCAATAGAGCACCTCGCATTCCGCCTGCGTGTCGCCACCTGCGGTATGGGCATCGCCGCCAAGCATCGACAGGCCATATCCCGCCGCGCCGCTGATCAGCGCCAGCATGACGCCGCCAGCAAGCATCCGTTGGCGAGCCGACAGATTGTTCCAACCACTGCTCATAGCATTTGCTCCCCATAGGTCAGTCGCAGAACGGCGGCGGCCTCAACCGCAGCCGCCTCGCGTTCGAGGATGTCGAGTTCGAGCAGCGCCAGCGCGGTGCGGGCGGCGATCACATCGATCAGATCAGCGCGGCCTGCGGCAAAGCTCGCGGTTTCCAGATCGGCCCGGTCGCGCGCCAGTGGAAGCAATTCATCGCGCGCGCGCTGCCATTGGCGCATCGCGCTGTGCCATGCGGCCAGATCGGCTTCGAACTGCGCGGTGATCGCGCGCAGCGTGTCCTGCCGCTCGGCAGCGGCGGCCATCGCCTGCGCCTGCGCGGCGGCGATGCGCGGCCTTTGCCGCTTGTCGGTGAACAGCGGCAAAGTGACTGAACCCAATACCGAAACGGCGTTGCCGAAATCGGGATCGCGCCGCCCGAAGGTGGCGCTGACGCCGAAATCGGGCCGCAGATCTGCCCGCGCCAGATCGCTTGCGGCATCGGCCCGCGCAGCCACCGCATCGGTCATCTGAACTTCGGGAATGCTGGCAAGATTGGCGCGCAGCCTTGCGGCATCGGCATCGGCGGGCGGGGCCGCGCCTGACGCCACCGGATCAGAATCGGGAAGGAACCGCACCAACCGCGCCCGCGTGCTGGCCAAGTCAGCCTCGATCCGGGTGCGCGCGTCATCAAGATCGAGCAGCGCGCGGCGAATTTCGAGGCTTTCGGCGGGCCGCGCCGATCCTGCCGCGACCGCGCTGCGCGCCACTGGCACAAGGCTGCGCAGATCATCTTGCGCTGACTGAGCCAGCGCCAACCGCTGCTGCGCGAAATAGAGCCTGATCCATGCCTGACCGGTGGCTGCAGCCACATCGCGGCGCGCCATGGTCAGCCGGGCCTGCGTCACCTGTGTATCCGATAGCGCCAGCCCTTCCCGCGCATTGCGCTTGGCAAGATTGGGGATCGCCTGCTCCACTCCCAACTGAATCTGGGTGGGAGGCTGGCGATTTGGATTGAAAGCCGCTGCGCCAGTGACCGGCAAATTGGTGATCCCGCCGCGCAGCACCGGATCGGGCAGCTCATCGGCCGGCCCCACGGCTTCACGCGCGGCCTGGGCTTGCAAGGCGCGAGCCTCTAGCAGGGGTTGTTCGATCTGCGCCTGCCGCAGCGCTTCGGCATAGCCGATCGACTGCGCGTGGACAGCAGACGCCGCCGCCAATGCGGCCAGCGGCAACCAGCAAATATTCCAGTTCATCTCTTCGCCTCGCGTTGGCCCCAACAGGGGGGCTGCGATTACGGCGCCTGACAGCCTGCAATGGGTCAGTCAGGCGCGCACCTTGCGCAATAGAGTCAGGCAAGGGCTATCGCCCCGCTGACAAAAGCTACATGGCGAAGGTGATTTGGGGAGGCGTGAGTTCGGGCGGGATCAGCTTACCGTAAAGCCTGCTGGAAAGCTGCGCCGTATAAATCGCGGGGTTGATCAGCGCAGGAGTGGGTGCAGTCTGATCCGGCCCTGTCATCGTCAAGGGGGCGGCACAGCCCATATTGCCAAGGCAGCCCAAGGCCATATCTGCACAGCAATTTGGTGCATCAGACGGGGTCATCGCATCAGACGGGCTGGCTGCGTGGGCCATCATCTCGGCGCAATTGGCACCGGCCACCATCGCGCTTTGCGAAGGGGCAGCAGCATAGGCAGTGCTCTGCACAAACAGGCTGACAATGCAGCATATCAAGGCAAAAGCTTTCAACCGGGCCATGCCCGCTAGGATAGGTGAACGCTTGGCCGATTGCAACAAGCCGCCAGTCCAGCGCCAGCGCATCAAAGGATCTGCCCCAGAGCCCCAGATGCGATCGCGTTCATCCGGCGACCACTGCTTCGCGCCGGAACTTCGGAAACTCGGCATAGGTCAGGCCGCGCCAGAGCCATTCGAGCGGGCCCATCTGAAAATGACGAAGCCACAACGGGCTGCTGATCAGCTGCGCCGCCCAGATCGCGAATACGACATAATAGAGCTGGTACCGTTCAAGCTGTCCGAACAGGCCCAGACCCACGAACAGGATCGCGCAGACCAGCGAATGGGTGAGATAATTGGTGAACGCCATCCGCCCGACGCAGGCCAGCGCGTGCTGAAACAGGGGAAACACACCCGATCGCACGATCAGCAAAAGCAGGCCGAGATGCCCCGCAGTGGTCGCTATCCGTCCAAGGTCATAGGTGATCCCGGACTGGCTCATGGCGAGAAGGCTGAACCCGTTATCAATGACCCAGCGTGTTTCGAACAGGTTGACAGTCAGCCCGACGCCATAACCGCACACGATCAACGCAAGATAGAAACGGAGCGAACGCGCAAGCGTGAAAACGCCCATTTTATACAGCGCCATACCGATCAACATCATGCTGAAAACATCGAAGAACCAGCGGTAAAAATACCAGCTTTCTGCATGGGCCGTCTCTTGCGCGACCTGCGCAAAGGCGCTCCAGTAACTGGCGGTTCTTTTTTCGACATAATCCTGTTGGGCTTCGGGTGACGGGCTGTATTCTTCCAGCGCTGACGCCCATTCACCGGCCCATGCTTTCTGATCGGCAGTCAGCTTTGCCCCTTCGGTTTGCGATGCCTCATAGGCGGCATGATTGCGCATCAAGTCCGAAGTGTCCTTGGCGTTCCATAGCGCGTTCGCCATCAGGCCCGCGACACCGATGATAATCAGCCACTTCGCGCTCAATTTGCGGAACGGAAAGACCAGCAGCGCGGTCAGCCCGTAGAAATACAGGATGTCGCCGCTCCATAGCAGGAAGAAGCCATTGATCATGCCGAACGCGATCAGCCACAGATTGCGCCGTGCATAGATATCGGCGACGTCAGTGCGGCCCTTCGCCTCCAGCCGGGACGTGAACAGGATGATGCCTGCCCCGAACAGCATCGAGAACAACCCTCTTTGGGTTCCTTCGAAACCGATCTGGATAATCACCCAGGATAGCAGGTTGAGCCCCTCGGCACCGCCAGCATTCGTGGGATTGCCATAGGCGTGGGGCAGGCCGAAGCCGGTAATGTTCATCAGCAGAATGCCGAAAAGCGCCGCCCCCCTGACGAAGTCGAGCGCAACGATCCGGTCGGTCGCTGGCCCTGTTCGCGGCGTGTCGGGTGTCGCTTCGGCGGAGCCGATCATGGGCGATCGAATGGCTGCACTCGTCATGGAATTACCCCCTACGTGTCCAAACTTGTCAGTTGATACCGTTTCGATGCGCGGCGCACCCCATCAGAACACCGAATATCCGCCATCGACCGGCAAGGTGATGCCAGTGACGAAATTGGCGGCCGGGCTGGCCAGAAACACCGCCGCGCCTGCGCATTCTTGTGGTTCGCCCCACCGCCCCGCCGGAGTGCGCGCGATAAGCATTGCGTTGAAATCGCTCCAATCGGGATCGGCGCGCGCAATCTGCGTCATCTCGGTCGCGATCCAGCCCGGCGCGATGGCGTTGACCTGGATACCGTGCGGCGCGAGTTCGATCGCCATGGATTTGGTCAGTTGCACAACCGCGCCTTTGGCCGCGGCGTAGGACGGCACGGCTGCCGCGCCGAAGATCGAATACATGCTGGCAAGGTTGATGATCTTGCCGTGCCCGCGCTGCTGCATCGATGCCGCCGCCGCCTTTGACAGCAGGAAAGTTGCCGTCAGATGGGTGGCGATGGCATTATCCCAGCCTTGTTCCGATTGGTGCAGGACACCGCCGCTGACATCGGTATTGCCGGCATTGTTGACGAGGATATCGATCGGGCCGAGCGCGCGCTCCACGCCGGCAATCGCGGGAGCGAGCGCGGTGCGGTCTGTCACATCGAGAATATCGGCGTGGGTGCGGCGGCCGATCCGTTCCAGTTCGGCCTCAACCTCGGCATTGCGATCGGCGTTGCGTGCCAGGATCGCGACGGCTGCGCCTGCCTGGGCAAGCCCAATGGCTATCGCCCGCCCGATCCCCCGGTTGCCGCCTGTGACGAGCGCGACTTTGCCCGACAGGTCAAAATTGCAACGCGAAGGGCGGCCCTGTGTCACGCAGACAGCGCCTCAAGCCGCCCGCGGATGGGAGAAACTGGCGCGGCAAGGTCGATCGCCAGCAACTCCGCTTCGCTCGCCCCGCTGCGCAACCGGGCGAGCCAATCGGCCGGATCATATTCGGTTCCGACCGGGTTGGCGCCGATCCTGTCGCCTTGGAAGTAATCGCGGCATTCGCCCTTGCTGGCGAAGCAATCGACGCTGAACTCCATCTGGTTGCCATCGGGATCGGCGTAATAGAGCGAAGCGCTCATCCCGTGATTGACGCACCAATAGGGCGCGATCCCCTTGGCTTTCAGGTCTTCCCAGGTTTCCAGCAATACCGTTAGCGAGGGCACTTCGTAGGCGACATGATCCACCCCGACCGGTGCCTGCGCAGCATCGCCGCCATCAGGGGCAATCACCCCAAGGTCGGCAAAGGCCAGCCGGTGATGTTCATCATCAAAAGTAAGGAAGGCGAGCGCGGGGTTGCGATAGACGATCTCCGCCCCGAACACGGCCCGATACCAGCGCAGCATCGCCTCAAGCTGGTGCGTGCGATAGAAAACATGGGCAAGTTTGGGTGATGGCATTGCCATGATAGTATTCCCTTGGGGGAACATATCTGGACGAAGTCCGGTGGGCGGAGTGGTCGCATCCCCACCCACCGGAGCTCAAGCCGCGCTTCCCCCCGTCAGCGCGGCCTGTATTCTTGCAGCAGTATCGCGCCACCGACCGTGCGATACTCGGCCCGGTTGCGGCTGGCCGCTGCCTGCTCAATTCGCGTCATCTGCTGGCGACCATTCCGGTTAAGAACAACACAGGCAAAACGCATCCTGCGCCGATCCCGATGGTCGGGACGGTGTTCGAAACAGCTGGATTCCAGTGCGATATGACAGATGCCAAAATGCCTGTCACAGCAGGGTGCGGTCAACCCGGCGGATCGTCAAAAAAGCGTCAATTCGTAGCCTTTCAGGCCCCGTGCGGGCCTTCCGGCATCAGATCAGGCCAGCCGTGGCGGTTCCACGCCTCGACCAGACCGATGTTTCCGGCAAAGTCCATAAAGCCCGGATGCAGCCGGATCCGGCGGATCGGTTCGACATCGGCCCACAGGCTCATCAGGCCGAACATATTGGCCGGATGGATGCGTTCACGGTAGATCTTCATCACCAGATCAGCATGGCCCATCCAGATCGCGGGAAAGGCTATCGTGGGGTCATGCGGATCGGGCATGGTCTGGTGCAACCCATCGAGCATGGCGCAATAGGCCATGCGTGCGCTGTCATCGCCGCTGTAACACCCCTTTGCGGCAATCCCCCAATAGGCATCGCGCACCGCATCGCTCATCGGCTCGGTGCCGGCCGGGGGCAGGATTACCGTATTCATCAACATGCGTGAGGCGTAATAGGTCGCGGCTGCTTTTTCACGCTCGCCGCTCGCCGCCTGGATTGCGGCCAGCCACATTCCCGGCATCCCCAGATCGACCATCCGCTGCCCTGCCGCCAGCGCCGCGTCCATCTCGCCCAGGTTGAAATATGCGGTGGCAAGTATTACGTAATTTCGCCCATAGACCGGGTCCTGTTCAACCCCCGCCTCGATGAATGGCAGCGCGGCGCGGGTTCGGCCGATATAGAGCAGGAATGACCCCAGCCGCAGCGCAACATCGGCATTGCGCGGCTCGCGGGCATAGGCCTCGAACGCGAGGTCAAGCGCGCCCGCCGGGTTCTTGCGGGTCCATTCATCAATCCCTTGAATCGTCAGCCCATGCCCCTGACCCGGATCGAGCGCGACCGCCCGCCGGGCGCAGTCCGCCGCCTTGCGCGACCGTTCGACCCGGTCGAGGCACGGCGTATAGACCGCATTGTGGACATGGGCATCGGCCAGCGCAGTCCAGCATTCGGCAAATTCGGGATCAAGCGTCAGCGCCTCCTCCAGCAATTCGACCGATTTGGCCGCAGCGCCATCGGTGATCGAGCGCCGCAGTAGCGAACGGCCTTGCAGATACAGGGCATAGGCCGCGCGGTTGGTGGTCATCCGCCGCATGGGAGCCGGAGAAAGCGACAGGCCAAGCACCCGGCAGATTGCCGCAATCACATTATTGCCGATGACTTTGCGCGAATCGAAGAAATCGTCGATCGAACCGGTGATCCGGTCTGCCCAGATTTCGGTGCCAGTTGCGCCTTCGATCAGGGCGATACGGGCTGTGATGCTATCATGCGTGCGTGTGACCTCGCCTTCAACCAGATGCGTCACCCTGAGGCTGGCGGCCATTTCGGTCAGCGTCTGCCCCCGTTCCGCGACCGCAAGGATCGACGTGCGTCCGGCCAACGCGATGCCTTCCACCTTGCCCAGCCGCGCACTCAATTCATCGGTGATGCCCTCTGCCAGAAAGAAGTCGCCGCCGACATGATCGATCTGACCCAAAGGCAAAACCGCAAGCGCGATCGCGGCGGCGCTGCGTGCGGCCGGATAGCGGGCCTGCGAGGCAGCGCTCAGCCGTGCGCTCAGTTCAGGCTCGCCCGCCGCCCGCAATTCTGTGACCAGCCGCGCAATCGCCTGACGCAGCCTCGCATCGACCTCCTGCCGTTTGAGCGCAAGCCAGCCATCGAAGGCCCGGTTGAATGCCATGCCCTGCAGAATTGGCAGATTGACGATGCCTTCGAGGATGGTCGCGGCCTGATCGGCATCGCCTTGTTCCAGCGCGTCTTCCAGCATGGACAGATCGGACAACAGAAGATTGCGATCAAGCGCGACCGCAGAGCGCGTGACAATCAGGAGATTGCCCAAGCCATCGTTCTCGAACTGATGGCGAAGATCCAGCAGGCATTGCCTGAGGCTGGCCTTGGCTTGCGTTTGAAACCGGTCAGGCCACAAAATCTGGCACAGCGTCTCTCGATCAAGGCGGCGATCCGGCTGAAGGCAGAGCAAAGCAACCAGCAGCATGCCTCGGCGATTGCTGAGCAACAGCGGGGCGCCGCCCGCCGTCTCAAGCCGGAATTCGCCAAACATTCTCCCCAGAACCGCAATTCCGGATGTGGCTAATTCGGTCGAGTCATGCACCAGTCCAGCCCCCCCGCGCCGATTCCTAGAGCGTGACCGTGGTTTTGCAACGAATTATGTCGGCGACGAAACTGAGGAGGTTGCGATCAGTTTCGAGGGTGAATGCACCACGCCGCCGCCGCTGCACCCGGTAGGCACGCCATTACCGGGACAAGAGCGCGCTCTGCGCGGCGTCCCCGGCGGTGAAGATGAAGGTGATCACCTTTGCCCCGCTGCCGATATTGACCCGGTTTTCCTGCCGCGCCCAGACATCGGTGAGGATCTGCGAATTCACCCGGATTTGCGCGTCCGGCGGCGGCGCGGACGCTTCCTGATAGACAAACAGGCTCCCCCCGCTGATCTCGCTCCCGACATAGCTGGGCGTGATCGGCGCTCCGTCCATTTCCAGCATGAACCGCCGCGCGACATAGCGGGCAAAGGCTTCGCGGCTATCGGCGCTGCCGACGATATCGGGCACCTTTATCCCCTGCACCCTGAGCGCGTGTTCGGCATCATGCACTGGCACCTGATGCACCAGTTCGAGCTGATCGGTGCGCGGGTTGACCGATATCGTGCTGATCGCGATCTTCTGCTGATGCGCCCAAGCCGGGGCGGCAAGCAGCAGCGCGATCAGCAGGAACGCGCGGCGCAGCATCACTTGCGGTCTTTCACTTTCTCGGCCCCTGCCGCTTCGCCCATCAGGTCGCGGCTGACGCGGGCCTTGCTGGCTTCGTCCTTGAAGGCTTCGATCCGGCTGGGGATGATCCGGCGCGGATAGTGGTTGTTTTCGATATCGGCATCGGCGGTTTCCCAATCGGGATCGACCACCACCTGCACCAATTCCTTGCCCTTGGGGAACACCAGCAACTTGGCGACTTCGCGCGCGTTACGACGCCAGATTTCCGCCGGGATCATCATCTTCTCGGTCTTGCCGTTGTTGAAGGTCAAACCAAGGATGATCGGCATCACCAGCCCACCCTTGTTGCTGAAGTTGAGCACGTAATAATTCGCGTCTTCTTTCACCGCACGATCAAACGCAGCGCGTTCCCAACGGTCCAGTCCTTCGAGGAAATCGGTGTAGCTTTTGCGATCTTTGGGTACGACGGTGAACTGGTCGTTATCGTCGTAGAAATCGGTCACGCCGGGGTTTTCGAGCACCCAGATCGGCAGGCGCTGCTGTTCATTCAGCCCGACGCCGACCGGATCAGGCTCCTCGTCGCGCTCGGCCCGGCGGCGCGGCAGATCGACATCGGGGTTCTTGGTGTCGACTTTCAGCCGGTAAATCGAATCGAGCGAAATATCGACGTGATCGGTGGTATAGAACCACCCGCGCCAGAACCAGTCGAGATCGGTGCCCGAAGCCTCCTCGATCGTGCGGAAGAAATCACCCGGGGTGGGCCGCTTGAACTTCCAGCGGCGGGCATATTCCTTCAACGCGAAGTCGAACCGCTCGCGTCCGATGATGGTATCGCGCAGCAGGTGATAGGCGGCGGATGGCTTGCCATAGGCATTGGCACCCAGATTGGTGATGGAGTCCGATTGGGTCATGATCGGCTGCTGGTCGTTCGACACCATATAGCTGACCATGTCGCGCGGCAGGCTGCGGGTCCACGGCATATCCGGATCCCATTCATACCCCGCGACCGAATCGAGGAAGGAGTTCATCCCTTCATCCATCCACGTCCATTGGCGTTCGTCCGAATTGACCGTCATCGGGAAGTAGATGTGCCCGATTTCGTGGATCACCACGCCGACCAGAAACATCTTTTCGGCCTCGGAATAGGTGCGGCTGCCATCCTTGTTCAGGGTGGTGCGCGGGCCGTTGAAGGTGATCATCGGATATTCCATCCCGCCAACCGGCCCGTTGATCGACTGCGCGGTGGGATAGGGGTAATCAAAGCTGAAGCGCGAATAGACTTTCAGGGTGTGAGCCACTGCGGCGGTCGAATATTTGCGCCACAGATCGCCGCCTTCCTTGGGCCAGAAGCTCATCGCCATCACGGTTTCGTTTTCGGCGCCGGGCTGTTTCACCCCTTGCGCGTCCCACATGAACTTGCGGCTGGAGGCCCAGGCGAAATCGCGCACGTTGGTGGCCGAAAACTGCCAGGTCTTGGTGCCGCGCGGATTGCCCGCTTCGGCAGCGGCGGCTTCCTGCGGGGTGACGATGAACATCGGCGCATCGGCGTTCTTGGCTGCTTCCAGACGTTGTCGCTGCGCGGCGGTGAGCACCGCATCGGGGTTCTGCAACACCCCGGTAGACGCGACGATGTGATCGTCGGGCACAGTCATTGCGACTTCGTAGTCGCCGAATTCCAACGTGAATTCGCCGCGGCCCAGAAACTCCTTGTTGTGCCAGCCTTCGTAGTCCGAATAGGCCACCATGCGCGGGAACCACTGCGCGATCAGGAAGATGTCGTTCCCGCCCTTGCGCGGATCATCGGGGAAATGTTCATAGCCCGACCGGGCGACCACCGCGTCCTCGTCAACAATGTTGAAGGCCCATTCCATCTGGAATTCGGTGCTGGCCCCCGGTGCCAGCGGCTGTGGCAGGTCAACCCGCATCAGTGTGCCGACGATGGTGTGCGCAAGGTCTGCGCCTGCCATGTCCCGCACCGCGCTGATATCATAGCCATAGGAGTTGTCGGCCATGGTCTGCTGACGGCGCAATTCGTCCATCGAAAGCTTGGTCGGCGTGTCGCCAGCACCCAGCGTCACCTTGGGCCCGCGCCGTCCGGGGCCGCCAAAGGCATCGGTCAGTTCGGCCATAGAATCCTTGCGAAAGATGTTCTGGTCGAGCTGCATCCACAGCCACGGCAGGCTGTCGGGCGAATTGTTGGTGTAGCGGATGGTGGCGCGCGCGGTGATCCTGCGGCGCGGCTCGTCCAATTCGGCAGTGATGCGGTAATCGACCTTTTGCTGCCAATATTCATGCCCCGGCGCGCCGCTGGCATTGCGATAGGTATTGGGGGTGGGCAGCACTTCATCAAGCTGGCGGAACTTGTCCTCGTAATCGCCCTTGGTCTGCTGCACTCCCTGAGCCGAAAGGGGTGCATGGGCAGGCATGGCAAACAGCAGGGCGGCGACAAACAGCACGAAACGCAAGGGCGTTCTCCGAAGGATGCGATGGTTCAATGACCGAAACAGAGAGCGCAAAAGCGTAACGCGCGCAAGCCGGTATCCTGCCCATCACGGCAATTTTGTTTCGCTTATGGCATCAAAAGCATTTTGCCCCTATCGCCGCGCGGCATGACCGAACCCCCGTGGCACGCCCTGCACGAAGCCGCCTGCGCGCGCGGGGAGGCGACCTATCGCGATCCCGAAACTGGCTACACCGTGTTCACCCGCATCGCGCATCTGAAACGCGGCAAGTGCTGCGGTTCGGCGTGCCGTCATTGCCCCTTCGATCACGAAGCCGTGCCTCGAAGAAGCTGACACTTGCCAAGCGGTGCGGGGGCGGGAATAGGTGCCCGCAAAGGAGACCAAACCCATGAAAACCCGCGCCGCCGTTGCCTTCGCCGCGAAACAGCCACTCGAAATCGTCGAGCTTGACCTCGAAGGCCCGAAGCCCGGCGAAGTGCTGGTGGAAATCATGGCGACGGGCATTTGCCATACCGACGCCTATACGCTGGATGGGCTGGATTCCGAGGGCATCTTCCCCAGCGTGCTCGGCCACGAAGGCGCAGGGATCGTGCGCGAGGTCGGCGCGGGTGTCACCAGCGTGAAGCCCGGCGATCACGTGATCCCGCTCTACACGCCCGAATGCCGCCAGTGCAAAAGCTGCCTCAGCGGCAAGACCAACCTGTGCACCGCGATCCGCGCCACGCAAGGAGCAGGGTTGATGCCCGATGGCACCACCCGGTTCAGCTATAAAGGCGCGTCCGTCTATCACTACATGGGCTGTTCCACCTTCAGCAATTTCACCGTGCTGCCCGAAATCGCGGTCGCCAAAATCCGCGAAGATGCGCCGTTTCAATCGGCCTGCTATATCGGCTGCGGGGTGACGACCGGCGTGGGCGCAGTCACCAACACTGCCAAAGTGCAGGTCGGCGATAATGTCGCGGTATTCGGGTTGGGCGGCATCGGACTTAACGTCATTCAGGGCGCGCGGCTGGCGGGTGCGAACAAGATCATCGGGGTGGATATCAACCCTGCGCGCGAGGAATGGGGCCGGAAATTCGGCATGACCGACTTCCTCAACTCCAAAGGGCTGAGCCGCGAGGAAACCGTCGCCAAGATCGTCGAAATGACCGACGGCGGCGCGGATTACACCTTTGATGCGACCGGTAATACCGAAGTGATGCGCACCGCGCTGGAAGCCTGCCACCGTGGCTGGGGCACCTCGATCATCATCGGGGTGGCCGAAGCGGGTAAGGAAATCGCCACCCGCCCGTTCCAGCTTGTCACCGGGCGCAACTGGCGCGGCACCGCGTTTGGCGGGGCCAAGGGCCGCACTGATGTGCCCAAGATTGTCGATATGTATATGACCGGCAAGATCCAGATCGACCCGATGATCACCCACGTGATGGGGTTGGAGGACATCAACACCGCGTTTGACCTGATGCACGAAGGCAAGTCGATCCGGTCTGTGGTGGTGTTCTAAGGGCAGCACCTGATCGGCCCACGGCGGTTGGTTAACCGCGTGGTTACACCGCTGCGCTAAGGCTTACGGCCGCAGCCGCCTTTTGGCGTAGCAGGTGAATGATGTTCGAAAGCAGGATTGCAGCCGACCCGTTGACGGTCGCGGCAATAGCGGGCTTCCCGCAGAAAATCGGCGCGCCCGCGCGGCACTTGGCGCATGGCTGACGTCGCCCCCCTCTCCGCTCGCCCATCGCTTGCCGCGCAGGTGCGCACAGCGGTGATCTGGCGTTCGGGCAGTCAGATATTCACCCAGATCGTGTCGTGGTGTTCGACGCTGATCGTGATCCGCCTGCTCGCCCCGCAGGATTACGGGCTGTTCGCGATGGCGCAGGTGATGCTGATGCTGCTCAGCACCATGAACGGCTGGGGCTTGGCGAGCGCGCTGATCCGCGAGGCGGAGGTGAGCGAGGAACGCCTGCGCCAGACGCTGGGGATGTTGATCCTGCTCAATGGCGGGCTGGCGCTGACGCAGTTTCTTGCTGCGCCGCTGGTGGCCCTGTGGTTTGGCCAGCCCGAGGTTGCCGATCTGTTGCGGGTGTTATCGTTGCTGTATCTGGCGGTGCCGTTTTGCGCGCTGCCGCACGCGATCCTTAGCCGCCGGATGGATTTCCGCCGTCCGGCGCAGGTGCGCCTTGCCGCAGCGCTTACCGGAGCGGCCACCGCGCTGACCGGGGCGCTGAGCGGGTGGGGGGTATGGACGCTGGTCGCCGCCCCGCTGGTGATGATCGTGACCGAGGCGATCGGTATGACCTGGGCCGCGCGATCACCGATCCGCCCGATTTTCCGCTTTTCCGGCGTGGGACATATTGCCGGGTTTGGCGGGGTGATGACCGTGACCCAGCTGTTCTGGTTCGTGCAAAGTCAGGCCGATGTGATGATCGCTGGCCGGGTGCTCGATGCGCATATGCTGGGGGTTTACACCACCGGGCTGTTTCTGGCGCAGTTGCTCGCTTCCAAGTTCGTGCCGCCGATCAATGAAGTCGCCTATGCCGCCTATTCGCGCCAGCAGGCCGATGGTCAGAATGGCGCAGGCGCAGCGGCGCTGCTCGCCACGATCCGGCTGGTGATGCTGGTGGCGCTGCCCGCCTATACCGGAATGGCGGTGGTCGCGCCTGTGCTGGTGCCGGTGCTGCTGGGTGATCAGTGGGTTGAGATCGTCCCGCTGCTGCCAGTCCTTTCGGCGGCGATGGCGATGATGACCCTGCAGATCCTGTTCGCACCCGCCACCAATGCGCGCGGGGTGCCGGGCATGGCGCTCAAAATCGCGATGCTGGGGAGCGTGGTGATGCCCTGCGCTTTCCTGATCGGGTCGCACTGGGGCGTGATCGGATTTGCCTGGGGCTGGGTTGGCGGGATGGGCGTGCTGACGGCGGCGACGGTGCGGTTTTCGGGCGGGTTGATCGGCCTGCGGATTGGCGGATTGATGCGCGCAATCGCGCCGCCGCTGGCCGCCGCGCTGGTGATGGCGGTGGGTGTGGCGGGGCTGATGGCGCTGCTGCCGCCCGATCTGATGCCGTTATTGGCGTTGATGCTGGCGGTGCCGCTGGGCGTGGTGCTCTATGGCGCGGCGCTGCACCTGATCGCGCCGTCGCGGCTGGCTGAGGCGCTACATTTTGTGCGTCATCGCGGTGATGTTGAGCCTGCCCCTGCCAAAACCGCGTGATTGACACCACCGGCGCGATCCGGTCTAGCAGCGGCATGATACCGCACCGCATTGCCCCGATCACCCAGACCTATCCTGTCAATAATATCACGCTCGCCGTGCATCATTGGGCCGCGCCGGGCAGCGATCAGCCGCTGCTGATCTTTGCCCATGCCACCGGATTTCACGGGCGGGTGTTTGATGCGATTATCGAACAATTCCCCGCGCATCCCGCCTATTCGGTCGATCTGCGCGGGCATGGGCAATCCGGCGGCGGGCCGATCAGCGATTGGCGATTGGCGGCGAGCGATATTGCCGGGTTTCTTGGCGCGGCGGGGATCACTGGCGCGATTGGCATCGGCCATTCGATGGGGGCGCACGCCCTGCTACAAGCCGCCGCGGACCATCCCGGCGTGTTCTCCCGGCTGGTATTGTTCGACCCGGTGATCTTCGCGCCGGAATTCTACGCTGGGCCGGAGCCATTGTTTTCCGACGACAATCCCCACCCCGCAATCCGCCGCAAGCGCGATTTCGCCTCACCCGAAGCGATGATCGAACGGTTTGCGGCTCGCGATCCCTATCGCCTGTTCGACCGCCGCGTTTTCGCCGATTACTGCCGCTACGGCCTTGTCCCGGCCCCATCGGGTGACGGGTATGAACTCGCCTGCGCGCCCGAGGTCGAGGCAAGCGTCTATGCCTCCAGCCGCAGCAATGGCGCTATCCTGGATGCGGCGCGCACGGTCGATATTCCGGTGCTGGTGGTGCGCGCCAAGCAGACCGGCATGGGCGATTTCACAAGCTCGCCGACCTGGCCTGATCTTGCCGGAATCCTGCCGCAGGGCACCGATCTCCATCGCCCCGACCGCACCCATTTTCACCCGCTCGAAGACCCGGCGGATGCGGCGCGGATCATCGCGGAATGGATCGGGTAGGCGCGCCGGTTTTGCTGATATTCCGCCAATGTTTCACGTGAAACATTGCCCGCAATCACCCTGCGGCGGCAAGCACATCCTTGATATCGTGCATTATTCTTTCAATCACTCCGCGATCAGGATGTAGGAGATTGGCCCCGATCTCGCTTGCCAACCCGCCATAGAATTGCAGCAGGCTGGCATAGAGCGGATGGTCCGGCGCGAGTGATTGCGCCAGCCACAAGGTAATGCTTTGCGCCCGCGCCAATGCCGGGCGAGGGGCACCCGAGGCACGGTCTAGCGCGGCCAAGGCCTGGCCTAGCGCGGCAATCGCTTCCTCCAGACAGATGCGGGTGAGATTGCCACTGCCCGATGCCTCGATCCGGGCGTCAAGTTCGACCCGGCGATAGGCGGCGGCGGGGTTGCGGGTGAGCATCTGCATGGCGGCTTTCCCTTAGAGCGTTTTCCAGTCAGGTGGAATCACCTGACGATTCAGGAAACGCGGCAAACCAATAATCTGGAGCGGTCGATCTGATTCATTCGGATCGACCGCTCTAGAACCCATCCGCCGTGCGCGGGGCAAACTGCGCACGCAGGAAGGACAGCGTCGATTGCGAGGCCGCGACGCGCCGTTCGGAGGCGACGAACTGCAGGGTCAGCCGTTCGCGCAGGGCTTCCTGCTGCTGGGCAATCGCTTCCAGCCGCGCATCCGAATTGGCCAACTGGGTTTCAAACCGCCGCAGCGACCCGCCAAGCGAGCCGGGATCGCTGATCAGGCTGTTGTCGCGCGCGAACCGATCCATCGTAGCGAACACGCCCGACGGCCCCACAGTGAACATCGCCGCGACCGCTTCGGCATTGGTTTCAAGCGCCTGATTCAGCCGCGCATTATCGAGCCGGAAGGTGCCATCGCGATTGAGCGCAAGGCCCAGATCGCCAAGCGTTTGCGGCGCGCCCGCGGCAGCACCCGGCATCACCACCTGGCTCGCCAGCTGCGCCAGATCGCGGCGCAATTCGCGCGCGCCCGGATCATTGCCCAGCTGGCCGCCGACCGGCGCGGCCAGTTCATTGACCTGCGCGACGATATCATTGAGCGCCGCGACGAAATCATTCATCACCGCCGAAATCGCAGCAGTGTTGCTGGCAAAGCTGAGGCTGGTCGGCGCGCCGATATTGGTGGCGGAAAGATTGAGGGTGAACCCGCCGGGCAGCCCGGTAACGCGGTTGGTCGGGCTGGTGATTTCGACCGTATCGAGCAGGAACACCGCATCGCGCGCAGTGGTGCGCAGTTCGCCCGCATCGGTGGCCGGTTGCCACGCCAGAAACGACAGGTCACCCGCCCCGCCGAGCGGCAGGGGGTTGGCGCTCGCCGTTTCGAGCACAAAGCCGCTGGCCGCGCCTTCTGCCCCTTTCAACACCAGCTGCGCGCCGCTCGATCCTTGCGCGACATAGGCGCTGATCGCGCCCCCGCCGGCCTGATTGATCTTGTTGGCGATGGTGCTCAGGGTATCATCGGGGGTGACATCAATGGCCAGCGCATCGCGCGCGCCATCGACGGTAAACCCGGCCCCGGCAACCGTGCCGAACCGGATGGTCAGCGTGCCTTCGCCCACCAGCGCATCACGGCTGGCATAGCTTTTCGACACCAGCGTTTGCGGCTGGGCAAGCTGGGTCACTTCGAGCGAGAAATTGCCGCGCGGGCTCAATCCGGTTGGCACGGATACCTGCGCCACCGCCGGATTGCCAAGCGTGCCGCGCGGGGCCAGATCGCCGTTGCGGATGCGATCACCCAGCGCGCTGGCAAGGCTGGTGACCGAACTGCGCAGCTGCGCCGCCGCCGAAATCCGCGCTTCCAAGGTGGTCCGGCGGGCTTCCAACGTTCCGCGCTGCACGGCAAAGCTGGCTTCGGAAATATCATTAGCCAGCGACCCGAAATCGATGCCGCTGCCCGCGCCAAGCGCCGCGATGATTGATGAGCCCGAGGTTTCCATGTGCAGGAGGACGGGTGATTGCGCGGCGGTTTAAGCCTTTCTGGCGACTTTCCCATCGCCATCAAAATGCAATTCGGGCGGCACGTCGATCACCGGGCGGCGTGGGTGCTGGCCGCGTTTCAATGCCATCACAAACGCCACCAGCGCAGCGATGGCGACATATAATTCCTCGCGCACCATCTGGTTGGGACGGGTGGTGAAATAGACTGCGCGCGCCAACTGCGGGTATTCGAGCAGCGGCAGGCCTTCCTCGCCCGCGATTTCGCGCATTGCCAGCGCGGTTTCGCCGCGCCCTTTGGCCAGCACCACCGGGGCAGGCGCCAGCGCGGGATCATAGGTCAGCGCGACCGCGAAATGCAGCGGGTTGACGATCACGAACTGCGCTTCCTTCATCGCCTTGGCCACCCCGCCGCGCGCCAGATCGCGTTGCCGCTGACGCCGGGCGGATTTCATTTCGGGTGAACCTTCGGATTGCTTGTTTTCGTCTTTTATGTCTTGCAGGCTCATCTTCAACCGCTTGTTTCGTTGAAAGATTTGCAGCGGATAATCGATCCCGGCGATCACCAGCAGGCCAATCAGCAGCACGCCCACAAGGCTGCTGATCGCATCCAGCGAAAGGTTGATCTGGGTTTCCAGCGGGTTGTGGCCGAGCGCCAGCAGGCCCGGCAGGCGGCCCGCCGCCCACCACCACGCGATCCCGCCCAGCAGGCCGAGTTTGAGCAAGCCCTTGCCGAGTTCGATCAGCCCCTGAACGCCGAAAATCCGTTTCAGCCCCGATAGCGGGTTGATCCGTGATCTCTTGAACGCGGCATTGCCGGGGTTGAAACGCCCTTCGCCCAGCAGCAATTGCGATGCGATGGTGATGATCGCCACCACCAGCCCGATCGCCATCACCGGGGGCAGCAGCGCCAGCGCCGCTTCGCCCATCACCGCGCCCGGAGCAAAGCCATCCAATGCCGCGCGATCAAAGGTAAAGCCCGCCCGCGCCACCCGCCCGATGCTGTCATTCAGCCAAGGCCCCAGCCCCAGCAAGGCCAGCCCGCCTGTCCCCACCGCCGCGACGGTGGCGACTTCGCGCGAACGCAGCGCATCACCATTCTTGGCAGCATCCGCGCGGCGTTTATGGGTCGGCTCGAACGTCTTTTCGCCCGGAGTCTCCTCAGCCATCAGCGCGTTTCCCCGTTCATTGCGGGGCCTCTGGCGCGATCAATCCGGTGCTGTAATCCAGCGCGGCCTCGATCACGCCTTCGAATTGCTGCACCATCACCGGGATCGCGATGATCAACGCGACAATCCCCGCCAGCGCGCCCGCAGGCAGGCCGAGCGCAAACAGGTTCAACGCCGGGGCCGAACGCGCCAGCAGACCGGTCAGCACCTGCACCAGCAGCAGCACCAGCACCACCGGCAGTGCGATCGCGGCCGCCGTGGCAAAGCCATAACCCATGAACGCGGCGACGTTCTGCGCCTGCCACGCGCCGAACCCGAACTCGCCCGCAGGCAGCAGGCGATAACTTTCGATCAGCAATTCAAACCACAGCAGATGCGCGCCGATGGCATAGAACAGCAGGCTCAGCACCAGGCCGAAAAACGTCCCCAGCGCGCCCGATTGCGCACCGCTTGATGGGTCGATCGAAGTGGCGATGGCGAGGCCCATGGTGCCCGAAATCTGCTCTGCCGCGATCAGCGGGATCGAGAACGCGAGTTGCAGCACAAACCCCAGCGCGGTGCCCACCAGCACTTCGTGCAGCACCGCCAGCACCGCGGCGAAGCTGAGCATTTCTGGCGCGGGGGCCAATGGCACCCAGGTGGCGATGAAGAAGCCGAGCACGATCGACAGCAGGATGCGCACCGGCGCGGGCACCGCCATGCCGCCCACCATCGGCGCCGCCATCAGCGCCGCGCCGCAGCGGATCGACAGGAACAGGATCTGCCACAACTGCGCTTCAAGACTGCCCAGCCCGAAATCGAGGACGTTCATGGCGTCACATCGACAGCCCGGCGACCTGCGCCATGATCTCGCGCATGAAATCGGCGAGCAGCCCCATCATCGCCGCGCCCAGCACCACGAACACCAGCGCCGTCACCGCCAGTTTGGGAATGAAGCTGAGGGTCTGTTCATTGACCGAAGTTGCCGCCTGAATGATCCCGACCACCAGCCCGACCACCAGCGCCGCGATCAGCGCCGGCCCGCCGATCAGCGCAGTGACCCACAGCGTCTGATCGGCCAGCGCGAGCAGTTGTGCATCTTCGCCCATCATCCGAAACTCATCGCCAGTGAGCCCATCAGCAGCGCCCAGCCATCGACCAGCACGAACAACAGCAGTTTGAACGGCAAGGAGATGATGGTGGGCGACAGCATCATCATGCCGAGGCTCATCAACACGCTCGCCACCACCAGATCGATGACGAGGAACGGCAGAAAGATCATGAACCCGATCTGGAACGCGGTTTCCAATTCGCTGGTGACAAATGCCGGAAGCAGGATCGAAAACGGCACGTCCTTGCCGTTGGTAAAGGTGCCTCCCCCCGCAATATCGGTGAACATTATCAGATTGGTTTCGCGCGTCTGGTTGAGCATGAAGGCGTGGAAAGCCTCGCCGCCTTGGGCAATCGCCACATCGGCGCTGATCGTGCCAGCCGCATAGGGGGCGATGGCATTGGCGTTCACCAGATCAAGCGTCGGTGCCATCACGAACAGCGACAGGAACAGCGCAAGGCCCGCCAGCACCTGCCCCGGCGGCGATCCCTGCAACCCCAGCGCCTGCCGCAAAATCGCCAGCACCACCAGAATCCGCAGGAAGCTGGTCATCATCAGCACCAGCGCGGGCAGGATGGTGAGCAGGCTCATCACCACCAGCAGTTGGAGCGACATGCTCAGCGGGGAATCCTCACCCGCGCCAGAATCGCCCAGCGCGCGTTCAATCGCGCTGCCGACGCCCGCCGTCACCAGATCAGGCGCGGGCGCAGGCGCTGCGGCCGATGCCGCAAGCGGCGCGAAAAACATGGTTAACGCGGCCAGGCACACCAGTGCCGTGCGCAGCATTGTCGGGGCGCGCATTATTCTGGCTCCGCGCAGGTCGCGGGCGCTTCGCCCAGTCGCACGACGCCTTGGCGCGACAGGCCAAGCAGAATGTCGCGATCATGGAACCGCACCACGGCGAGTTTCATGCCAGGGGAGATCAGGCTGGTTTCAACCAGTTGCAGATGCCGCCCGCCCGCACGTCCGCCCCCACGTCCACCTGCGCCGGCAGTTCCCGCCAGCCGGGTTTGCAGGTGGCGGGTCAGCCACAGGCTCCCCCAGATCAGCCCGCCCAGCAGCGGCAGCAGCAGCGCGAGCCGCAGGATATATTCGGCCATCGTCCCGCCCCGATCAGAGCGCGTCGGCGGGGGCATCGGCGGCGGACGGTGCGGGCGCCATATCCTGCCCATCCTCACCCACCAGCGCCACGATCCGCAGGGCGAACCGGCCCTTGTCCGCCACCACTTCGCCGCGCGCGATCACGCGGCCATTGGCGGTGACATCCAGCAATTCGTCGGTCAGCCGGTCAAGCGGCACGGTGCTGCCTTCGCCCAGCATCAACACCTCGCGCAGCGGCAATTCGGTGCGGCCCAGTTCGACCGAGAGGCGCACGGCGACATCGCCGAAACGATGCGCAAACTGGCTTTGGCCAGCGGGTTGAAAAGCACTCATGAAACGGCACCTTCTGCGAAAGCGGGAACGGGAATGCGGGTCAGGCGGATCGCCATGCGGTCATCGGCGGTGCCGATGCTGCCGTAGGCCAGCACCTGTTCGCCCACCATCAACGGCACCTGACGGCCCATGGTAAGCGGGATCGAATCGCCAGGGCTCAGCGTCTGAAGCCGCGCCAGCGAAAGATCGAATTCGGCCAGCACCGCGTGCAGCGACAGTGGCACGTTGGCGAACGGCGCGGCGGTGCCGGTGGCGGGCCTGCGGTCTGCGCGCGGGCGCGGGGTGCGCGCTGCGCCGGGCAGCAGCCGGTCCATCCGCTCAGCCGTGACCACAAGGCTTGCGCGCCATGTGCAGCCCTGCTGGTTGGCGATCACCAGCGTAAACATCAGGCAGGCCGCATCGGGGGCAAAGGGTTTCAACCGCGCGGCGTTTTCGCTGCGGATCATCACTTCGCCGCGCGCATCGGCGTAACTCGCGCGCGTCATCGTCTGCGCGATCATCGTCGCGGCTTCCTCCACCATCAGCGCGGCAGAGCGTGGCAGTGTTTCGGGCGCATTATCCGCCGTCCTGCCCTCACCCCCGAAAGAACGGTCGGTCAGCGCCAGCGCGGTAGCGAAATCGAAACTGAGCAGCGCGGTTTCCCCACCTGCCCCGCCCCCGGCACCAACCCGCAGCAGGCTGTTGGCGGCAAGCGCGCCGATCCGTTCCAGCGCCTCTGCGCCGGTCAGCTGATCGGGTTCATCAATGGTCACCTCCAGCCGGTCATCCGACAATAGCGGCGACAGATCATCGGCCAACGCACGCGCCAGATCGCGGTGCCATGCCGTCAGCAATTCGGCGCGTTCTTCGGGGCGCGGGCCGCGCGCCTCGCCGTGCCCGGTGAGTTCCGGGCAATGCTGCGCGGCAGCGCGCGCGGCGGCGAAATCGTGGGCCATCCTCATTGGACCAGGAACCCCCGGAAATGCACCGCGTCGATCCCGCCAAAGCCTTCGTTTTCCTCCAGCACATCATTGATCGCCTGGGTCAGCCGCTTGGCAAGACGTTCCTTGCCAGCCACATCATAAACCTCGGCTTCGGGGGTGGCGGCCAGTTGCGTCAGGATCGCTGACCGGATCGCCAGTTCGTGGTTCCGCACCCATTGCAGCACCCGGCCATCGCGGCGGGTGGACACGGCCAGTTCGACCTGCACCAGTCCCGGCGAATCCGCGAGGTTGGAGGTGAAGCTTTCGGCAAAGCTGTAATAGACAGTGCGATATTTGCTGCCGCCATCGCCATAAATCGGCGCGCCGCCGTCTTTCTCCGCGTCCGCGCCGGGCACGGGGTAAGGGTCTGCTTCGCCTTTCAGCACCAGTTTGGGCTCGTCGGGTTCTTGGTGCGCAGCATCAGCGCCGAACAGGCCCATCGCAAAGGCACCGTAAGCACCGCCCGCGCCGATGCCGAGCAGCAGCACCGCGCCGATGATGATCTTCATCATCCCGCCCTTACGGGACTTGCCGGACTTGCCAGCGTCCTCACCGTCCTTGCCGGGTTTGTCCTTGGTCTTGGACATGCGCACTTAACTCCCTGTTCGTCATTGCCCGGTCAGGCAAATACGCCGCGTTGACGGGGGTCGCCGTGCTGCGCATCAGCATCACCGGCGCGCGTTGCCACCGTTTCGGTGGTGCGCGGCTGGCGCTGTTGCGGGTGCTGTTGGCTGCCCTCGTCGCGGTTCGATGATTGCGCCAGGTATGGTTGAGACGACCCTTGCCCCCCATTAGGGGAAGGCCCGTAACGTTGATCGGATTGGCCATTTTGGCCCGCGCTGTTGTGGGTGCCCGCAGTGTCGGCGGTTGCTGCAATCGCGCGGTCGGCCAGCGCGGCGTGGATCGCGGGGACGAAGCCCGGATCGCGGCTTGCCAGCACGGCGCGCCAGCCTTCGGCACCGGTGGCATCCACGCGCAGCGAGACAAATCCGAATTCGGCGTGGCGCAGGGTCATTTCCGGACGCGCGGCGCGCAAAGCCTCCCGCAACTCACCCACCTGCGCGATGGTGCTTTCCTGCTGCGGCGCGGGCGCGCGCGGTTCGGCGCTGTCTGCCACCGGTATGGCAGCGGTCGTGGGGGCAAACGGCGCGGCAGCGGCGGTTGCCGCCTGAGTGGTGGGTGCAGTGGCAGCGGCGGGCGCTGGAACAGGTTCGGCCAGCAGTGCAGCGGCAGCGGGCGCAGGCGTATCAGGCAAAGCGGCCCGCTCTGGCAGCGGCTGCACCTCGGCCTGCGCGGGCGGGGCCGCCGTAACCTGCGCCCCGGCGCGCGCGGCTGCGCGGGCGGAGACTGGCACGGGTGCGGGCGGATTGGCGGCAGCCACAAGCACCGCGACAAGTGGCGCGGCAAGCGGTTCGGCCACCGTTTCGGCGATTGGCGCGGCGGGGCCAGGCTGCCCCGTTTCCGGTTCTTCCGCATCCACATCAGGCGGGCCTTCCGGGGCCGCTCCGGGAAAGGTGGGCAGAGCAGGGGTGTCGGGCGTCTGTGCCACCGAAATCGTCCCGGCATCGGTAATCGCTGGTGCGGCCAGATCCGGCAAAATTGCGCCACCTTCCGGCAAACCCGTGCCGTGCGGCAGGCGCGCGGTGGGCAGCGCGGTCAATTCGGGCAGCGGCGGAGTAATCAGGGCCGCGCCAGCATCGCGCTGCGTTGCGGCATCTGCGGCGGGCTGCGCGGCGCTCAGCAACCCGGCAAAATCCAACCCTGCGCCCGGCTGTGCCAGTGGCATCGCTCCTGCCCCTGCCAGCGGGCCGGGGGTGACGGAAAGTTCGGGCAGGAACGGGATCATCGCATTATCCTATCTTTGGGGGTCAGGCCGCTCACCTGCCCTGCAACTTGCGTGCCAGCGCCGATGCCTCGTGCTCGGCCGCGCGCCGCGCCTTGGTTGCATCCAGCGCCGCGCGCGCCTCGGCCTCACGCTCGGCCAGACGTTTGGTGCGGCTTTCGGCCTTGGCGAGGGTTTCGGCCTGCCAGACGCTCTGGCGCGCCGCGTCGTGCGCGGCATTGCCAGCGGTGGCGGCGAGCTGCGTCAGGCTGGCGGTAAACGCCGCCCGCCCGGTCAGCGCCGCCCCGGTGGTTGTCCCCGGCATCGGCGCGCTGATAACGACCAGCGCCTTGCTCTTGTCTGCCAGCGCATGGCTGCGGGCTTCGGCCTCCAACGCCTCGGCAAGCCCGCGCAGCGCCTGCTTGCGCGTAACCTCGGCGATCAGCGTCTGGCGTTCGATCAGCGCCAGTCGGCGGGCCTCACGCATCGCCTGGCGCCATCAAGCTGAGCAGCGCCTGATGACTGGCAGCGAGCGGTTCGGCCGCGCCGCGTGTCTGGGTGAGGAAGGCATCAATCACGCCGCTCAAGGCCAAGGCCTCATCCAGCAGCGCGTCGCTGCCCGCACGGTAAGCGCCCATCAGCACCAGATCGCGGTTGTCTTCGCGCGCCGCGATCAAGGCCCGCAGGCGCTGCGCGGCGGCGGCGACATTGCGCGGCACCAGATCGTCCATCACCCGGCTAAGCGATGCGGGCACATCAATCGCCGGATAATGCCCGCGCTGGGCGAGCGCGCGTGACAAGACGATATGCCCATCCAGAATGGCGCGCGCGGTATCGACCACCGGATCATTGGCATCATCGCCGTCGGCCAGCACAGTATAGATCCCGGTAACTGCGCCCCCGGTGCGCGCCGAATTGCCTGCGCGTTCGACCAGCCGCGTCACCGCCGCCAGCGCGCTCGGCGGGTATCCGCGCGCCGCGCCGGGTTCACCCAGCACCAGCGCCAACTCGCGCGCGGCGTGGGCCACGCGGGTCAGGCTGTCGAGGATCAGCAGCACGCGCTTGCCCTGCGCCCTGAAATATTCGCCAATCGCGCTGGCATATTGCGCCGCGCGCAGCCGCAGGTTGGGGGCGTGATCGGCGGGCACCGCGACCACCACGATCCCGCCGCGCCGATGCCCCGCCATGTGGCGGTTCACAAAGTCCGAAACTTCGCGCGCGCGTTCACCGATCAGTGCGACCACGATGACATCGGCCACCGCATGGCCCGCGATGGTATCGACCAGCACCGATTTGCCGACCCCCGATCCGGCCATGATGCCAAGCCGTTGCCCGACCCCCATCGTCGCCAGCGCATTGATAGCGCGCACCCCGCAATCGAACGGCACGTGCACGCTGGCACGTTCCAATGCGCCTTCGCGCCTGCCGGCCAGCGGCCATGCCTGTTTCAGATCAAGCCGCGGGCCACCATCGATCGGTTCGCCCAGCGCATCCACCGCCCGGCCGAGCAGCGCGGGTCCGACCCGCACCTCGCCCGGATTGCCAAGCGCGCGCACCCGCGCCTGCGGATGCAGCAGCATCGCATCGCCCAGCAACATCATCAGCGAATGCCCGGCGCGAAAGCCGATCACTTCGGCGAGACATTCAGCGCCCGCATCATTTTCAATCGCCCCCAGCGAACCGACCGGCAGCGGCAGGCCCGCGACTTCGATCAAGCCGCCGTCGCAAGTCACCACCCGCCCGGTCAGCACCGGCCCGCTCGCCACCGGGGCGGCGCGCATCCGGGCGAGGTCAAGTTGCAGTTCTCCGATCATCCGCGCACCGCTGCGGCAATCGCACGGCGCCATTCGGCGGGGCCATCGCTGACCGCACCTTCCGGCCCGGCGATCATCACTGCGCCGCGATCCAGCGCCGGATCGGGCATGACCTGCCAACCCCCCAGCGCTGCGGTATCGAGAGTGGAAATGTCATCGGGGTGAAGATGCAGCGTCAGCGCCTCTGCCGCCCCGCCAATCCGTTTGGCCGCCGCGTGGCAGCGCGCCAACAGCGCGTCTTTGTCAATCGCGCAATCTGCCAGCGCGGCTTCGCACAGCGCGATCACCGTTTCGGCAAGGTCATCGGCCAGCACATCGCGCGCGGTTTCATCAATTGTGCGAAACGCCAGCCGCAGTGCGCGTTGGCGCGCCGCCGCCGCTTCGGCCTCGGCCTCTGCCGCGGCGCGTCCGGCGGCCTCGCCATCGGCAAAGGCGCGGGCCAGCGCATCCTCGCCGGGGTCAGGCGCGGGTGCCAACCGATCATCCGCAGGCACGGCAGGCTGCGCCGCGCCAAACACGAATGCCTCACGGAACTCTGCCGGTTCGTCCAGCAATGCCAGCCAACCCGGTTGCGCCGGTCGCGGCTGTTCCAGCGCGCCCATCCACTCAGACGAATTCGCCACTGCCGCTTCCAATCATGATCTCTCCGGAATCGGCCAGCCCGCGCGCAATTTCGACGATGGCACGCTGTGCTGCCGCTACTTCGCTCTTGGCGAGGCGGCCGCGCATTTCGATTTCGTCCCTGACGCCGTCGGCCGCACGGCTCGACATCGCGGCAAAGAACGGCGCACGCTCGTCCTCCTTGAGACCCTTGAGCGCATCGACCAGTTTCTCGCTGTCGACATCGCGCAGCAGGCGGCCCATCGCCATCGGATCGAGTTCGAACAGCATTTCGAAGGTGAACAATTCTTCCTCGATGCGCTCCGCCAACGGCGCGTTGCGACCGGCAATCGATGGCAGCACCGTGTGGCGCAGTTCGCCTGCGGCCAGATTGATGAGGTTCGCCGCCTCACGCGGGCCGCCCAACGTCAGCGCGGCGGCGCCAAAGGTCGCGCCGATGCGCTGGGTCAGCAACGTGTCGATCGTGGCAATCGCCTGCGCTGAAATCGCCCCGCTGCGTGCGACGCGCTCAACCACCAGCGATTGCAGTTCGGCTGGCAGCATCGCCAGCACTTCGGCGGCCGGTTCGGGGTCGATCAGCAGCATCAGCGCGGCGATCACCTGCGGGTGTTCATCCAGAATCAGTTTGACCAGCACCGTCGGCGCCAGCCAGCGCGCCATTTCCAGGCTGCGCGGGGCCGTATCGGGCTCTATCCGCTGCATCATGCTTTGCGCGCGCGTTGGGCCTATCGCCTTGTCGAGCAGGGTGCGCACCCGATCACCGCGCCCGCGTTGGGGCAGCATTTCGCGCGCCGCCTCACCGACGAAATCGGCCAATGCTTCGGCCATGCGGTGCTGGTCAATCTCGCCCAACGCCATCATCGCCGCGCCGAGCTTTTCCAACTCGCCAGGCGAAAGCCGGGCAAGCAGCCCGGTCGCTTCATCATCGCCCAATAACATCAGGAACACCGCGGCGCGGTCAATCCGGTTGAGCAGCGATGGCGACGCTGCGGTGATATTGGCCTCGGCGCTCATGATGCGCTCGCTTCGGGGTTGGCGGGGGCGGGGGCTTCAAGCATCCGCTGCAAGGCTTCGACCGCGCGTTCGGGCTGGCTCACCGCGAGCCGCCGCGCGAGTTCGACCTGTTGCGGCAGATCGCCCATCGCGGCGCCACTACCCTGCGCGGTGAGCATCGGGGTGCGATCATCCGCGTCGTCAATCGCGGGCCCATCGGCAGACACCGCACGATCACCCTTGCCGCGCAGCTTGCCGATTAGCGGACGCACCGCCAGCAGCAGCACCAGCAGCACCGCGATCAACGCCGTGCCATAGCGCACCAGCATCGCGAACCACGGTTCTTCATAAAAGGCGGGGGCTTCCAGATTGGCGGGTTCAAACTTGCTTGCCACCACTTCGATCTGATCGCCGCGCTGGGCACTGGCACCCACGGCGGCGCTGACCAGTGCTTCCAGCTGGGCGGCGGTCATCGGCGCGGCTTTTTTCAGCGCCGCATCGCTGACCGCGACCGCGACCGATAATTTGGTCAATCCGCCGGGCCGTGAACTGGTGACAGCGACTTCGCGGCCCAATTCATAGCTGCGCTGGGTCGCGGTTTCGGTGTCGGTCGGGCCGGGGTTGGCAGGCGGCGCGGCGGCACCGGGCTGCGGCGGGCCATCGACGAGCTGGGCATCGGGCGGCGGAACATTGGCGGCCACGCCGGGCACCCCGCCGACAGGCGCGGCCCCGGTGCGGGTCGCGTTGCGTTCGCTTTCATTGCGAACCACGCCTTCTTTTTCATAGGTTTCGCGCGCGGAAGTGACCTCGGTCTGATCGAGTTCGACCTGCACCTGCGCGGAAAAATTGCCTTCGCCCAGCAAGGGCAGCAACAGGCTGTCCACCTGTTCGCGCAGCTTGGCTTCGAATTCGCGCTGAAGCATCAGGCTTTCGCCTTGCTGCTCACGCGGGTCGGATAGCAGGCGGCCATTCTGATCGACCACGCGCACCGCATCCGCGCTCAGGCCCGGCACCGACCCTGCAACCAGATTGACGATCGCTTCGACCTGGCTTTGCGACAAGCTGCGCCCGCTCACCAGCCGTGTCATGACCGATGCGCTGGGCGGATTGTTTTCGCGCACGAACACCGAACGTTCGGGCGTGGCGAGGTGGACGCGCACGCTTTCGATCCCGTCAATCTCGCGGATGGTCAGCATCAATTCGCGTTCGCGCGCCAGCCGCAGGCGTTCGCCCTCCAGCGTGCGCGACGTGCCGAGCGGCATCGCGTCGAGCATTTCAGACGCGCCTTCGGGTGCGGCGATCCCGGCATTGCTGGCAACCAGCATCCGCGCGCGGTAGAGATCATTCTCCGATACCGACAAGGCACCAGTGGAATTGTCGATGGTGTAATCGATCCCGCCCGCACCCAGCGCTTCGACCACCTTGGCGCGTTCGCCATCGGACAGCCCCGAATAGAGCAGCCGGTCGGGCCCCTGAGAAATGCTCATCCACAGCAACCCTGCTGCGGCCAGCGCGCCCATCCCGGCCAGCGCCGGAAGCGCGCGTGATAGCGCGGGTTGCTGCATGAATGCGGCCAATGGCGGCGGCAGCATGGTGCGCCAGTCCGCCGGGCCGGAAGGCGCAGCAGGCACAGCAAGGTCGGTATCGGCCATTTATCAGCCCCCCATCCGCATGATGTCTTGATAGGCAGACAGCAGTTTGTTGCGCACCTGCAAGGTGGCTTCAAACGCGACGCCCGCTTCCTGACGCGCCAGCATCACCTGCGCGATGTCAGTCACCTGCCCGCGTTCATAGGCGACCTGCATATCGCCCGCGCGCATCTGCACCGCGTTGACCTTGTCCAGCGCCGTGGTCAGCGTGCTGGCAAAGCCCGCGCCGGGGGCCTGCGTTGGCGCGCGAAGCTGCCCGTTCTCGCTCGCCGCGCGCACTTCGCGCAGGGCGTTGCTGCGCTCCAGCACCTGCTGGCGCAGCGCCATCACATCCTGCACGCCAAAACCGGAGCCAATCGCGTTCATGCCGCGCCTCCTGCGGCGAGCATCCCTGCGCCGCGCATCGAGGCAAGGCGGTAACGCAAGGTGCGTTCGGAAATGCCCAGACTGCGTGCGGTTGCGGCGCGGTTGCCGGCGTGATTGGCCAGCGTATCCATGATCGCCCGCGCTTCCGATGCGAATGCCACGTCCGACAGCGAACGCGCCATCATGCCGCGTGCCGGGGCCTCGCCTGCGCTGTTATCGATTACTGGCCGCACGGCGGTGTCAAACACGATATGTTCAGGCGCGATCACGCCCGCGCCATCGGCTAGCAAGATTGCGCGGCGGATGACATTTTCCAACTCGCGGACATTGCCGGGCCAGGCGTGCGCTTCAAGCAGGCTGAGCGCCGCGCGGTTAATCCACCCCGGCCGCCCAGGCGCCGCCGCATGGCGCAGCAGCATCCCGAAGGCGAGCGCGGCAATATCACCGGGCCGGTCACGCAGCGCGGGCAGGGCCAAGGGGAAGACATTGAGGCGATACAGCAGGTCTTCGCGGAAGCGCCCGGCCTCAACCTCGGCAGAAAGATGCCGGTTGGTGCAGGCGATCACCCGCACATCAACCGTGATCGGGCGGGTTGCGCCCAGCGGCAAGACCTCACCTTCCTGCAACGCGCGCAGCAGCTTGGCCTGCAAGGCCAGCGGCAATTCGCCGATTTCGTCGAGCAGCAGCGTGCCCTTGTCCGCCGCACGGAACAATCCTTCGCCCGCATCGGATGCGCCGGTAAACGCGCCTTTCTTGTGGCCGAACAGCAGCGCTTCGAGCATGGCTTCGGGCATCGCGGCGCAATTGACCGCGACAAACGGCCCATCGGCGCGCGGCGAAAGGCGATGAATGAATTGCGCCAGCACTTCCTTGCCGGTGCCGGTCGGCCCTTCGAGCAGCACGGAAATCTCGCTCGCCGCGACGCGTTCGGCCAGCGTCAGCAGCGCGAGCGATTGCGGATCGACCGCAATCGGCCAGCCCCCCTGCGCCGAAACCGCCATCAACGCCGCACGCGCATCCGCCAGCGCCGCCGGATCATAGCCTAGCGAGGCGCGCTGCGGCCCGGTCAGCGCCAGCGCGGGCGTATCGGAATGCGCCAGATCGATTGCCATCATCCCGCCGCCCGCACGCGCTGCCGGAGCGCCCAGCACAATCCGGTCACGCTGCCAGCGCCCGCCCATCAGCGGCACGGTCATCCCGATCAGCGTCGTATGGCCGGTATTGGCGCGCGCTGCGGTGCTGGCTGGTGTTGTCATGATCGCCCCTGTTGTGAGTTAACGGCAAAACAATGCCGCCGGGACGCTGCAGATATGGCAAATTTAAGCCCTCGTAGCATCACTTAAGTAGTGTCCGGTAATGCCGGTTGGGCAGGTGATGGCAGTTCCCAAGGCGCACATATTGGCGTCACTTATAACGCTGATTACATTGTTATTTCCATTGCACCTTAAACATCCCGGCAGGCTGCCGCTCTATTGGCCAGCAGCGACGGGCCTGTTCGTCCTGCAAGACCATTCGGGAGTTTGAACAATGTCTGTAATCAACACCAATATCTCGGCCCTGCGCGCAACCAATGCTGGCGTTCAGGCTAACAACATGCTCGGTTCGGCGATGGAACGCCTTTCAACCGGCAGCCGTATCAATAGCGCATCCGACGACGCCGCCGGGCTTGCGATTGCCGCTTCGATGACCTCGCAAATCCGCGGCATGGCGCAGGGCGTGCGCAACGCCAATGACGGGATCAGCCTGGCCCAGACCGCTGAAGGCGCGCTCAACGAAGTAACCAACATGCTCCAACGTGTTCGTGAACTGGCCGTGCAGGCGGGTTCGGATACCTTCCGTGATACCGACCGCGCCAACATCCAGATCGAAGTTGACGAATTGACCGCCCAGATCGGCCAGGTCGTGGCGAATACCGAATTCAACGGCGTTGCCCTGTTCGACGGCACGACCACATCGGTCACGATCCTTGCCGGTGCGAATGATGTTGATACGGTCGACCTCGCGCTTGCCGATCTGACCGCGCTGACTTCGGGCGGCGGTGTGGCCGGTTCGTTCGACGTCTCCGGCACGGATGGTACTGCGGCCCGCGCCGCGCTGGCCGATATCGACGCTGACATCGCGACGATTTCGACCTCGCGTGCCACGTTGGGTGCCGGTCAGAACCGCTTGGAATCAGCGGTGAACAACCTCACCAACGTTTCGACCAACCTGACCGATGCCCGTTCGCGGATCATGGATGCCGATTTCTCGGCGGAAACCACCGCGCTCGCCAAGGCGCAGATCCTCGGCCAGGCGTCCACCGCGATGCTGGCGCAGGCCAACCAGTCGCAGCAGAACGTGCTGTCGCTGCTGCGGTAAACCCCACTCCCCCGCTCCCCCCAAGCGGGAAAGCAAGCCCGGAGCCGAAAGGTTCCGGGCTTTTTGCTTGCGGGAGGTAAAGGCGGTGGCAGACCTGTGGCACATGCGCCCAGCAGCAGTCGCTTTTCTCAGGCTTTTCCAAGCTGAAGCGAGACGACAGCTTTTCACCTGGCCGCTATTGCAGCGTCACGATTTCCTCGCCGCCATCGGTGCGGCCATAGAACTGCATCAGTTGCACCAGCAATTCGCAGCGGTCGGTCAGCGTTTCGGCCTCCAGCAGCGCCTGTTTGCTGGCCGGATCGAAGGGGGCGATCTGCGATACGCCGTTGATCAGCGAGCGATCATCCAGCCGCTCCACCGAATCCCAGTCGACGCTGTACCCTTGCGCATCGGCAAAGGCGCGCGCCTCACGTTCAAACCCGCCGCGCTGGGCGTGGGTCAGGGTTTCGTCCTCATCCTCGTCATAGATATCCGCTTCGATCTGGCGGAATGCGGTAGTGACCTCCAGCTCGCGCACCAGCCGGAACCGGGCGACGCCTTCCAATGCGATGTTGTAGCGCCCGTCATCCATCGCCTGCACCTCACCAATCCGCCCGACGCAGCCGACGCTGAACAGCGGCGCGCCTTCGATGGCACGCTGCGGCTGAATCATCGCGATCTGCCGATCACGGATCAACGCATCGCTGACCAGCGCACGATAGCGCGGTTCAAAGATATGCAGCGGCAGTTGCATTCCGGGGAACAGCACCGCGCCGGTGAGCGGGAAGATCGAGAGGCGTCTGGACATGACCGCTGCGCTCAACCGAACAACACGCGCGACAGGCGGCGGCGGGTTGCGACCACCCATTCATCCTCAAGCCCGATCGCTTCGAATATCTTGAGCAGTTTTGCGCGCGCCGCGCCTTCGTTCCACTCGCGGTCAGTGGCGACCATTGCCAGCAGCGTGTTGGCCGCTTCATCGCGCGCGCCAGCGGCAAAGGCAGCCTCGACAAAGGCGAACTGCGCGTCCATATCGTCAGGCTTTGCAGCTGCGGCGGCGCGCAGGGCGGCAAGCTCGCCATCATCAACCCTGGTGCCTGCCAGTTCCAGCGCACTTTTTGCGCCCGCCATCGCCGGATCGGTGGCAAGCCGCGGATCGGCGTCTATCACCTGCATCACCTGATGCGCCTGATCAACCTCACCCAATTGCACCAGCGCGCGCACCAGCCCGGCGTGGGCGGGGGCATTTTCGGGCGCGAATTCGGTGATCTGGGCAAAGATGCTCGCCGCGCGCTGCGGATCGCCGGTGGACAGCGCCTCGTCACCCAGCTTGATGAACTGCGCGATCTCCTCTGGCGAAGGCCCCTGCGGCGGCGCAGCACCGGCGGCACCCGCCTGCACCGGCAATTGCGTCAGCAACTGGTCGATAGCCGCCTTGAGCTGCGAATCGGTGCGTGCGCTGGTCAGATCGGCGACCGGCTGGCCCTGAAACATCGCATAGACCGTCGGGATTGATCGCACCTGGAACTGCGCGGCGATGAATTGTTCTTCATCGACATTGATCTTCGCCAGCACCACGCCCTTGTCGGCATATTCACCCGCGACCTTTTCCAGCACCGGGGTCAGCGCCTTGCACGGCCCGCACCATTCGGCCCAGAAATCGACGATGACGAGGCTGGTCTGCGACGGATCGACCACGTCCTTGCGGAAGCGTTCGACCGCTTTTTGTTCGTCGATGCTCAGTCCCATGCTGGCCAATGGAAAGCTCCTGTGTCTTGCTGTGTGGCTGCGTTGTTGCTGCCCCAATGTGGGGCGTTCGGCGCAGATGTGAAGCGGGCATTGCGTGCTGGCCGCTCACAGGCCTGCGATCAAGCCCCAATTGGCCCAATTTTGCGCTTGCAGCCCCGACAAGGCACTGCTAATCGCCCCGCCTCTCCGGCAGATACCGCGCTTGTTTCGGTTTCTGCCAGCGCCAGTGAGCGGGCGTAGCTCAGGGGTAGAGCACAACCTTGCCAAGGTTGGGGTCGAGGGTTCGAATCCCTTCGCCCGCTCCAGTTTTTCCAACATTTCCGCGACTTTTAGCCTTCGGGCGCCGGACCATAGGTAACCGGCAAGGTAACGCGAAACCCGGTGCAACATCCGTCGCTTTTTGCTAGGGGTGGAGGACTTAACCGGGGGATTCAAATGGCTTGGGATACGGGACTGGACACTGGCAGCGTAGCATTCGGCATCGCTTCGGCGCCGGAGCCGCGCATTCGGGTTATCGCCGGTCCCGGCACAGGCAAGTCCTTCGCCATGAAGCGCCGGGTCGCGCGCCTCCTCGAGGCAGGCGTGTCCCCGAAGGAGCTCCTAGCCGTCACCTTCACACGCGTTGCGGCCGAGGACCTCCACCGGGAGCTACAGAAGCTGGGGGTGCCCGGATGCGAGGAGCTCGAGGGTCAGACCCTACACAGCCTCGCCATGCGTATCCTCTCCCGCAAGCACGTCCTCGAGGCGGTTGGCCGCTCCCCCCGGCCGCTCAACTCCTTCGAGACCAAGGCCCTCATTTGCGACATTGCCGGACCCAGCGGCGGGAAGCGCCCGGCGAAGAAGATGATTCAGGGGTACACGGCTGCTTGGGCACAGAGCCAAGGCGACGAGCCGGGCTTCGCAAAGACAGACGAGGAGAAGGCATTTCAGGCCGCGCTCCTCGCATGGCTCGAGTTTCACCACGGGATGCTCATTGGCGAGCTGATTCCGTACCTCGTCCGTTACCTCAAAGACAATCCGGCGGCGGCCGAGCGCTCCGAATTCAAGCACCTCCTCGTTGACGAGTATCAGGACCTCAACAAGGCCGAGCAGACGGCGATTGCCTACCTCGGGGACACCGCTGAAATCTGCATCGTGGGGGACGATGACCAGTCCATCTACAGCTTCAAGTGCGCCCACCCTGACGGCATCCGGGAGTGGAAGGACCTCCACCCGGCTTGCGCCGATCTCGAGATGGCCGATTGCCACCGCTGCCCAACCACGGTGGTCGAGATGGCGAACGCGCTCATAAACGTGAACGCCAATCGGGCTCCGCGATCACTGACGCCCCTTCCTGACAAGGGCGCGGGCGAGGTCGCAATCGTGCAAGTCCAATACCTGCACAACGAAGCGGCGTGGATCACGGCCAAGGTCCAAGAGCTCCTCGGGCAGGGCGTTCACCCGAGCGAGATAATCATCCTCGTGCAGCGTGCGGTCGCCACGAAGCCGATCTTGAACGCCCTCAAAGGCGAGGGCATCCCCGCCAAGTCGTACTATGAGGAAAGTCAGCTTGATTCCGAGACCGCGCAAATGCGGTTCGCGCTGTTCAAGCTGTTCCTCGACAACGAGGACCGGGTGGCGCTTCGTTACCTATTGGGCTCGGACAGGGACGACTTCCGTTGCAAGCCGTATGCTCGGGTGCGGCAACATTGCGAGAGCTCCGGCGATACCCCTTGGGCGGCAATGAACAAGCTCGCTGACGATGCCCTTGCCATCGGCCACACGAAGCCGTTGGTGGAGCGGTTCAAGCTCATCACGGAGGCACTTGCTGAATTGGAAGCGGTGAAGGGTGATCTAGCCGCTTTCATCGACACCTTGCTGCCCGATGCCGATGTGGACCTGACCGAGCTCCGCGAACTCGCACTGGCTCAAATGGAGGCAGTCGAAACACCGGAGGACCTCCTCTCTGCCATGATGCAGGAGATTACCCAGCCCGACATTCCGCCCACGGTCGAGGAGGTCCGGCTGATGAGCCTGCACAAGAGCAAGGGCCTCAGCTCGCCCTATGTGTTCATCGCCGGTTGCGTGGAGGGCATCCTTCCCCCGGCACCGGACATGGACTTGCCCAAGGCGGTGCGGGATGCGGCCCTCGAGGAGGCGCGGCGGCTGTTCTATGTCGGTATTACACGGGTGAAGGCGGACCCGGCGAATGATCGACCGGGGAGCCTGTTCATCACCTACGCAAAGCAGATGACGATTGCCGACGCATACGGTGCCAACGTGGCGTTCCAAACGCAGTCCGGGCAAATGGCGAACCTCTTGCCGAGCCGCTTCATTGGCGAGCTCGGTCCGGCCGCACCGGCGCCCGTGGCCGGGTAGGTCCTCAAAGCGCGTAGGGGCTCACCTCCCCGGCCCGGTTGGTACATAGCAGGCAGAGCCGATGGTGGGCGCCCTCGCTCTCGAAGGGCCTGCGGCATCGCAGGCACGGCCGGGTCACGGTCTCCGGCTTCTCCCCGTCTGCGTTGCGCCGGAGCCGGTAGGTCTTGCCCGCATTCGACACTGCTAGGCGACCAGCGACCGCATCATGCCGAGGGCGCGCAACTGCTCACGGGACAGGCCCTCGACCGCAACGAGCTCGGCCGTGTCGGGCGAGCGGATAATGTCCACCCATACCTCCCCCTTGCTGCCCGGCTGGCACAATAGCCCAAAGAAGGCACCGATCTCGGCCGCCGGGACCTCGAACAGGCGAGCGATCTTGCGGACGATGGCGACCGTGGGCCAGCGGCTGGGCTCGTTACACCGGGCGTCGATCAGCGCGGCCAGGTGCGCGTCCCGGGTCCGGTCATCGAACAGCGCCAGATAGCCGTGGCGGAAGCTCTCCGGGCTCAGGTCCATTGGTCGCTCGTCTCATAGATACGATCAGTGCGGCCCTTGCGGAAGGCGACCTCGGCCGAGCGCTCGGCACAGGCCAATTCGATCAGCACCGGGTCGGTGCCGGAGTGGTCGAGGAGAGCCTGCCCGGGGGTGCATCCCTTCTCCACGGCGATCTCCCCGGCGCGCGCCATCATCGCGTCACCGTACTCGGCCGCCTTATACAGCGGCTCGGCACTGCCGCTGGCGACCTCCGCCGCGTTCTTGCGGAGCGCGGCGCCCGCGCTCTTGAGGATGACGGCGGTGGCGCCGGTCTGCGCGGGGCGGTCCACGGTCGAGACCTCGGTGACTGTCATGTCGCGGATGATCATCTTCTTGGGCAGGGTCATTGTGCGGTTTCCTTCGGCTGGGGTTGCGGCACGGAGGAGAGGTCATTCTCGACCTGCCGGGCTATGAGGTTGGCGACGGTCTGGGCCTTCGCCCGGGACTGGCGCGGCTGATTCAGGTGGCGGAGGAGGTCCGGCGCTGCGAGCTCGAGGTCCTGCAACAGGGTGCCGCGAAACTGGTGCGTCAGCCGGGAGCCGGAATAGGCCTCGCTGCCGTGGCGCTGCCGATACTCAGCGAGGAATGCCCGGTCCGCTTCGAACAGGGCGGTCATCGCATCCCCGGCGGCCGCGATGGCGGCGGAGAAGCGCTCGGCCGCCGCGACCTTCTCGGCCGCGATCTCGCGCAGGCGATCCGGCTCCGGGCCGTCAGGCCGCTGCTTGCTGTTCCATATTCCCATGGTGATCTCCTTCGTCATTTCCGATGGTAGTGGTGTCGCCCAAGGACAGGCGGATTGCCGCGATCACGTCGCGCGCCTCTTTCGGATCGAAGCCCGCGCCGATCAGGTCAGCGCGACGCATTCGCCAGAATTGTTCATCGAAGAGCGGGCGCTCGGCCTCGTCCCGGGCGCGCATCAGCACCCAGCGGTCATAGACCGTCACCGGCTCCCGCTCGCCGCGTATCAGGCGGTCCTCATCCCACAGCGTGGCGAGCTCGGGGACGGGCGGGGCCTTCTCGCCCATCTCCATCATCAGGGATATGCGCAACGCACGGCGGCCGTCCGGCCCCATCAACTGGCACCCCACCGCGTAGGCGAGGTCATCGAGGGCGCTATCGCGGTTCATGGTCGATGACCCTCACCGGGGCGGGAAGCGAGCGCAGGCGCTCGGCCATCTGCAAGGCGACCTTCGCCACGGCATCGCCCAAGACACCGGCATCGACATTGTGCGTCACCCGGCCATTGACCGAGACGCTCGAGATTTCACGGTACGCGGGCAACAGGGCCTTCGCCCGGAGCTCGAGGAGGCGGTCGCTGTACTTGCGGACCGAGCCCACGATGCGTTCACGGTGACGCCCGCCATAAATCGGCTCCTCCCAGCCCTCCTGTGCGCGGCGGTAAATCTCGTGCTCAATGCTGGCCTCGGCCGCCTGCATGGCCTCATCCCACTGCCGGGCGAACTCGGGGTCACGTTCCCGCTCGTCCTTGAAGGTCTGGATTGCGCCGTACCGGCTCGAGGCGCGCGGGCTGGCGGCGCGGGCTGCGCGCGTCTGGATGCCGTGCAGCTCCAATTCCTTGAGGAAGGCCCTCTTGCGGCGGTCGGTCAACTTCATGGCCGGAGAGTAGCTGGCGAAGCCAACGGAACGAACGGCGGGGCATTGATGAGAGCCGCCGGAGACCTTGCCGGTTACCTTGCCGCGCGGGTGGTGGTGCCGGGGCCATCGTTTGATGGGCGAAGACCCCGGCGGCCCGGACCTCGAGGAGGTTAGGCGCTTCATGCGCCGCGCGCACGTCGTTGCAGGCCGTCCCAATCGACCGTGCCGGTCCTCTTCACGATGGGGGAGGCGGCGTGTTCGATGGCTTCGAGTGCCTTGACGAGCGGGCGGTGTTCGGGGTCGCACGTTGCCGGCCGGACCGGCGCTTCCTCATTGCCCCAATACACTGAGTCCAGCGCGTAACGTGCGAGAATGCCGATCTCGGCCGCCGCCTCCTCGTTCGCCTCGGGGCTGTCACCGAACAGGACGAAGGAGCGGGCGATGCGGAGCGCGGCGGCTGCGCCCCAATAGCCATCGAAGCGGCGGCGCCAGTCCCTCGCCATGCCGTCTGCCAGCTCCCCGATGAGGTAAGCGACCTGCTCGGGCGTCCAGTCCTCGAAGCGGCCGAACCGGGCTTGGATTGCCCGGTGCCGTTGCATAGCGGCCTCTCGCTCGGTCATGACGTGACCGGGAGGGGCGATGCCCTCCCGGCCGCCCGGCGCGGCGATCTCCTCGCCCCGGCTCACGGCGTCACCTCCCGCAAGAGCTCTTCCTCTTTGGCTGTCAGCGGCCGGGTCTCGCAGCGGATGGTGAGCACGGTGCCTTCGGCGCGGCCGATCTCCTCGCCCATCTTCCATGTTGCCTCGGCAAACAGCCGCCGGGCGAGGGCCGCGCCCTCAGGCGAGCGCTTCGCCCCGTAGCGGTCGAGCATGACCTCGACCTTCTCTGGTCCTTGCATCTGTGATTCTCCTTCACGTCCCGCCGATGTGCGGTGCGGAAGGTGTGGCAGGCCGGTCCCGGCGCTGGCGATTGCCCTAATTCGGTACGGTGGAGGCGGGCCACCGGCCGAGCGTCCGGGAGACCTTGCCGGTTACCTTGGCCCGTGGTGATGTGCTGGAAGGCCCAAGAAGGCTTGGCGCGGTGCAGGGCAGGCCCGAACCTCGAAGGGGTTAAGCCCCGGCTCCGGCCCGGCGATCTCGCCCGCGCGCGCGTAGGCCAGACGGTCCAAACGGCGGCTGGCAGGCCATTTGCCCAAGAACACAGTCACCCGTCGGGGTGGCCGTCGGGGTGGAAACCACGGAAAACGTGGGTGCCGTCGGGGCGTCGGGGTGAAATGCCTATTATGCTTTTCCTACCCTCTCCTCTTCCCCTCTTTCCCTTCCTCTTCGATTTCTCCGAACAATTATCTCGAGAATCACACCGACGCCCCGACGGAGCCAGGACTTCTTGGGCTTTCGACCCCGACGGGCACCCCGACGGCACCCCGACGGCCACCGACGGGACAAGGCACCCGGGCCGTCAGTATGGCTCATCCTCTTCGGGCCGGGGGTCAGCGCCGCGCAAGGTGATGCCCGAATAGACGTTGACCCTCTCCCCGCTCCGAGACGGCCGCCGGGGGGTGACCCGATTGCTGGTGGCGGCATAGAGCTCGGTTGCGAATGCGGCATCATTCTTCGGCTTGCGGCCGGTGCGATCGCACCATTCCCGGTACACGGCATACAGGCGGTCCTTCTCGACCTCGCGGCCGGGTCCCTCCTCGCATCGCTCGTGGACGAAGGCCGCCACCTCGGAGCCCTGATTGAAGAGGTCCTGCACCGCCTCTTCGGAAGCGCCGGGCAGGATGAACCGGCCGCGATCTCGAAGCCGCCGCCATCCCTCAATTGCCCAATTCAGGATGCCGGGCAGCTCGGCCATGAGCCGGTCAGCTAGGCCCGGGTTCTCCCGGCCGAGGAAGCTCTGTTGCATCCGCAGGACCGAGAAGCGGTTGGCCAGCGCGGGGCTCGCATCCGGCAGCTTCGGCAGCACGTTCGATGAGACCACGAAGCGGGTGGAGAGCCGCCCAGTCCACGCCTCCTTGTGCTTGCGGTCGGCAGTCACGTCATCGCGGCCGGTGATCCTCAACAGGGTCTCGGCAATCGCGTCCCCGTCGGCATTACCGCCCAGCCTCATATCGGACAGGAAGGCGACGGTCTTGCCTATGAGGGGTTGGAGGCCGAAGCCCGTTCCCAGCGCCTTCACAGAGGGCGCACAGACATTCGAGCTCCCTACAAGCTCGGTCAGCACCTTCTGTATCGTACCCTTCCCGGAGCGCGGCGGCCCGATGAGCAAGAGCATCTTCTCTTGCGAAGTGTCGGGGGTGACGAGGTAGCCAAGCCAGTCCTGAAGCAGCTCGGCCGCAACGGGGTCCGGGAACACCTGCTCCACGAATGCGAGCCACTGCTCCGGCTCCGGGGCGCCGGGGTCATACTCGAGGTCCAGCGTGTTGCGCGTGAAGAAGCGGGGCGTCGGGGGCAGCAATTCGCCGGTGGGGACGTGAACTAGTCCGTTGCGGACGGCGAGGAGCTCCGAGGGAGGCGGTCCATTGCCCTCGAGCCAAGTCTGGGAGGTCATGGCATCGGCGGGTCGGTGCGCCACGCCCTCGAGCGCGTCCAGCACCTTGTTCACCTTGTTCGTGTCGGGATTGAAGGGCTCGAAGACAACGCCCTCCTTCTCCTTCTTGGCCACCACCGCCTTGCCGAGCTCCCGGTACAGGGCGGACCTCATCGTGGCGTCCTCCACGTCGCGGTACGCGCCCGCGCGCCAATCGAGCCAGTCGTCATTGGTGTGGATGGCCGTCGGGAACAGCTCGGCCTTGAGGCGCTCAGCGATCTCAAGCGGCGCGGCCGGATTGAGGACCCGGCGCCCTTCGGGCCCGTTGCCGTCCTTGGCAACGGCGTCCCGTGCCTTCTTGATTTGCCGGGCCGCGTACTCGAGCTGCCGCTGGCGCGGCTGGGCGAGCGTGTGTGCCGAGATGCCGAAGCCCGGGTCCAGCAGCACGGCGGCGATGGTCTGGTCATCGCATCCCCCGCGCACCATTCCGCAGGCGACCGCATATGTCACCTCCGAGCGGGAGGCGTACTTGTCGGGCTCGTCCGGGTCGCACCCCTGCACGATCAGCATCCGCGTCCGCTGCGACACGGCCTCCGGGAGCTCGTCTAGGCTGGCGAGGAAGGGCGGAACGCGCTCGAGGTGTACCTCGGCCTGTCCGGCGGCCGTAGCGGCATCCCTGTTTGGCGCGGCGGTGAACTCGCCCAAGGGGAACACCCGGTCCTCGTGATGCTCAATCACCGATGCCAGCCGGGGCTCCCGCCCGGCCTTGCGCTTCTTCGCGTTGGGCCAGTTGATCGTGCCGGGAAGGCGCATGAGGCGGCAACAATCGTGGGTGCCATCGACCTTGATGAGTGCGCGAAGCGCGGGGTCCTCTGCGATCATCTTCGCGAGGTCCGCCTCAATCTGCCGGGTGTAGCACTCCGCCTCCTCGGCCGCCGGAACGTGACCACCGATGAACAGCCCCGGCTCCTCGAGCTGCCAGAACGCCTGAATGCCCCCGCCGCTGTCGAGTTTCAGGGTGGGCTGGTGCTTGTAGTCCCGAAGCAGGGCGAGCGCCGCCTTGCGGGCAGCGACCGGGTCCGCACCATCGACCGGGTCAATGTCCACGTGGAGCCAATCGAGGTTCTCAATGTCCTCCTTCTTGGCCTTCGAGGTTACGCGCTCCCGCGTCGGGTTGACGGTCCAGTACAGATTGCGCCCGGCGGCCGAATGCTTCTCGAGCCAACGCATCACCGCGTCCGCCTCGCCCGGTGCGAACGTCGCGGTTGGCGCGCCGTCCCTGTCGGGGTGGATGGCCGTCAGCGCGATGTAGCCCTGCGGCCGGACGAGGGGCAGGAAGGCAATGGCATCATCGAGGCGCGGCTCGAGCGGCTTGTCCGCAACGTTCGGCCCTTCGTTCCCGGAGCCGGAATCACTATACTCGCTCACGGACGAGGTCTCCTCTTGTCCAATCCGATGGAACCTCTGGCCGTCCGCCTCCGATCTTCAGGGCGGGCGGCCTTTCCGTCAGGCACCGGGGAATTTGTCGGTTAGGCGGCCACCCGGTTATCGACCCACTCCTTCACCTCGGCCGTGCGCCATGCGCGACGGTTCGGTGCGAGGTGGACCGGGAGCGGGAACTCATCGCGCTTCATCAGGCGGTAGAGCACGGCCTTGCTCAGGGTGGTGTAGTCCATCACGTCCGGCAAAAGCATGAGCTCCGGGGAGGCCGAGCGCTTGGGCTCCCTCCCGGGCGCGCTGTCAGCGCCGGTCTCGATCTCTTCGGTGGGTGCCTCTTGGGCCATGTCGTCCTCCTATCCCCGCGCGTCTCGCTGCGGTTCGGAGGGTATTCGCGGGCTATGGCCCCGAAGGAAATTTCCCTAATTCGGTACGATCAACGGGAGCCCTTTGTCAGTCCCCGCCACTCACGCCAGCGCTGGATGCACTCATAGGCGAGGTGCCAGTCCGGCCGCCTCCCGCGCGACGTGGCGCCCGACAGGGCGGGGTCGAGGAGGCACAACTCGGAAGCCAACCAGCGGACAGCCTTACTCGGGAGATAAAGGCGCTCGACCTCCTCGCCCTTCGTGTTGAGGAATGTCCAAGGGACGGCGCCCTCCGGCATTGACCCATCCTTCGGGAAGATGGTCTCGAGGCGCGCTGTAATCGGCTCACCTTGAGCGTGCCTCCAATTCAACAGCGCGAAGGCCGCCGCGCCGATGCCCGGGCGGAGCTCCTTCGCCCCCGTGCCGCGCTTGCCCCTTCCGAGCCTGCGAAGGCTCATCCATGCCTCGAGGCGTTGGCGCGGCGGCTTCGCAGCGAGACCGAGCGTGGGGAAAATGCTGTTGAGATAGGCAATGTCGGCCTCGACCTCGGCCCTCTCCTCCGCAGTCAGGGCGGGAGCGTCAGCCTTCGCCTTGCGCTCGAGGTGACGCACGATCTTGGTGATGGCCGAGGAGCGCACCGTCATCAAGTCCCGCGCCTCGAGCTCCGCCTCCCACGCCTTGCGGGCGAGCGCCCGGGCATGGTCGAGAGACCGTCCCGCAAGGATGTTCTCGTTGGGCGAGGTCATGCCCAAAGAGCGCCCCAGCGCAACATCGCCTCCCGGACCTCGGCCGCGTAGGTGTGCTTGTTGTAGGTCCGCTTGAGCTTCTCCATCGAATGCCCGAGCAACTGCTCAATATGCTCCCCGGGGATGCCCATCTCGGCCATGCCGGTAGCGACCGAGCGGCGAATGTCGTGCGGGGTCCAGTGCTCCATTGGCGGGGGCGGGTCCTCCCCGCGCTCCGCTGCCGCCTCGGCCGCCCGCTTGGCAAGGATGCGGTCGAGCCGGGCCTTGCCCTTCGAGTACCCGCTCACCGGCGTCTTGCCAGCGGTCGAGGAGAACAGGAATTTGCCCCCGAGGTCCGGGAGACTGTCGAGGATGGCGACGGCCGGGTGGACTTGTAACGGTTTTGCGCCGGTCACCTGAGCGTTTAGAGCTCGCAACAGGAGACCGACGAGATGATGAAGCATTCAGATGAGTTCAAGCAGGAGGCGGTGCGGATTGCGCTGACCAGTGGGCT